>TARA_R110002072_G_scaffold42064_21_pt1 | contig 443565 bp, 363 predicted proteins | sample TARA_R110002072 | Tara Oceans TARA_R110002072 (sample SAMEA4397118) | marine metagenome | biome: Polar Biome; feature: [SRF] surface water layer (ENVO:00010504); material: water (ENVO:00002006), including particulate matter (ENVO:01000060) such as... | depth 5 m | reverse complement strand
GGGGGTGTTGAAGAACCTGCTTTACCCTTCGGGGTAAAGCAGGGCACCGGGCTCGGGGAAGATTTCGATGGATTCGATTTCGATATCGGCCTTGCGAAGCTTGGGCATGGGGCGGCTGTATTCGAGCATAAAAATGTGGCCGTTGACGATCCAGATTGAGCAGGTGGTGGCCTCTTCGTCTGGCGTTTGGCGGAAAAGCACCTTTGCGAGTTTGTATTCGATCGCGTTTGTATTGAGCTTGGCTAGAAAGTCGAGGTTGGCACCTTGCTTCTTTGAGAAATACATCGACATTTCAATGTTTTGGCAGATTCGTTGAGCTTTGCATACTTGCTCGAGTTGAGTTTGGATGGTCTCGCGTGTGTATTGGGGGACTTGGCGGAGCACTTCGTCCAGGATTTTCAGCTCTGCGTTCCAGAGGAGCTGGCGGCCTCGCTTTCGGCGAAAGATTCGTACAGCCATGGTGGTTGTCCCTTCGTCGGATCAAAGATCACTCATCAGTATACGGAAGACACGGGTTGCCGGGGACGGTCAACCCGTGGCACCCGGAGCTTGAAACTCTTTGAAGAACCTGCTTTACCCTTCGGGGTAAAGCAGGGCACCGGGGGGTGTTTTATTCGCAGTTCCAGCGATCGATGGGGAGGCCGTCTTCGATGAAGGTGGGGTCTCGGGGTTCGTAGTGATCGTGGGGGCTTTCTGAGTGTCGGCGTTTGCAGGGTGTGTCGTGGGGGCGGGGGATTTGTTTTCCCTTCCAGTTGATCCTTACTCGATCGGCATCGCAGCCTCTGGATACAGGGATGTCCCATTCGAGGGAGAGCGATCGCCAGTGCCAGCAGTATCTGCGTGGGCAGTCGCACGGGTCCATTTTGTCAACGCGTTGGAGGTCTTCCTCGGTTGGGAGGAGTTCGAGGGGGATCTCTTTCATGATTTGGCGCTCGGTGCGTTTGTGTTTGGTCATAGGGGATTGTATGAGTGGTTTGAAGACACGGGTTGCCGGGGACGGTCAACCCGTGGCACCCGGGGCTTTGAACTTGTTGAGGAACCTGCTTTACCCTTCGGGGTAATGCAGGGCACCGGGGGGCCCGGAGGGGTTGCCTAGGATGTACAGATTGGTTTTTGTCTTGTTTTTACCTGAGTGCGGGAGTGGTTTTATGAATGCGATTGATGTGCTTCGTTCTACTTATATGACGAGTCGGATGGTGTTGAAGAGTTATGCCGGGGATTTTTCGGATGGGGAGTTGATGCGGCGGGCGCATCCGGAGTGCAACCATCTGGCGTGGCAGCTTGGGCATTTGATTGCGGCCGAGTGTATGTTTGTGGAGCAGTTGTCGGCGGGGAATGCGTATGTGCTGCCGGAGGGGTTTGCGGCTCAGTATGATCGGTCCACGCAGGGCGATGACGATGCGTCGCACTTCTTGGGGACGGCGGGGTATATGGAGTTGTTAGACAAGGTGCAAGACGCGACCTTTGCGGCGCTTGAGCAGACGACGGAGGCGGAGCTTGATGAGGCGGCCCCGGCGATGTATCAGGCGATGTTCCCGACGAAGGGGGCGGTGTGGGTGCTTGTGGCGACGCACAATATGATGCACGCGGGGCAGTTTGTGGCGGTTCGGCGGGCTTGTGGGAAGGGTGTTGTGATTTAGGGGGAGTGGGTAGGTAGAGGAAAGATACGGGTAGCAGGCTGGAATGAAAAAGAAGATCGATCCAACTGAGACTCAGATCTGCGGCCATGTCGAGTTGCCCGACGGTCGCATGGAGTTCACCAAGCCTTCACGGCGAGTTCAATGGTTGAGGGATCACTATTTGCAGCTCGTTGCAGTTGGAGATTGGACCGCGCTCTACAGCGATCCCACAGATGGGCGATTATGGGTTGTTACTTATCCATTTGGTTATATGCATGGTGGCGGGCCGCCTTCGCTCCATTGTGTTTCGATTGAGGAGGCGGTTGAGCAGTTTTCCGAAGCATTTGGGTCTGAATGATCGGGCTGAATTGCGGCATGGTGCGGGAGGCATGCAGGTGCCCAAGACGCCACCGGCATGGCGTCTGGCTTTAACCTTGACTTTGTCAAGGCGTAAGTATGGTGCCAAGCAGCTGTACATCATATAATCGTTCTATGAAGAAGCAAAATTCAGCAAAAGCAGTTTCAGCCGGAGTCGCAATAATTTTTGGGATACTCGGAGGGGCCATATCTTTAGGCGCAAGCAGTCTTGATTTAGACGACATCTTTTTATTCGGGGAATTTTGGCCAGAAGACGGTGAGCTCGCTATATACTTTTTCGCAATCTTATCTGGTGCTGCAGGGTGGTTTGTGTCCTATCCATTGCTGAAGAACAAGGTTTTTTTAGACGAAAAAACAGATGCTGAAGAATAATCCTTATTGCGTGAAAACATGCAGGTGCCGGAGAATCCGCCAGTATAGGGCCCGGCATCAACACTAACTATTTCGAAGCGGAGGCGTAGAGCCCCGTAAATTTGGAACTAAATATTCATAAGATTCGATGCCATCCGTCGCGCTATTTAGAACGAAAAAAAATGAAGTCATTTCGCTCCATGTGGGGCTAGAAAATGAATGAAGTATTGAGAGCGATTTTTCATTTATTGATTTTTTTGGCATTAGAATGCGTGGGTTGGTTGCAATTAACAAAAGACCTTCGTTTAGACATTTGCAGAATGATCCTGCAGCCAGATCCGGCAAACATAGTATGTCTTCGATAATTTTCGAATCATTATCCAAATTTGCATCGCCCAGCCAAAGATTGCCCATGTTGTGATGCAAATACATACTGCTTATAGATTTGAATACTTTGTAGAGAGCGGTTTTACGCTTTTTTGAGTTCAAAATTTCGTCATTGTCTGTAATCCAAGTAACTTCTGAGTCCTCAGGTAAAAGACCAGAAATCAGCAGCGATACAAAATGAACCGTCCTACTAGTTTGCTCAGCAGTTTTCGCGGGAAGGGAATTCCAAGCCTTTACCATGCCTTGGTCCATGCCTTCAGCAAATTCAATTTTAGTTCCGTTGGTCAGACGAATTAGCTTGTTGTCTACGGCGATGGTCACCAAGGTGCCAGACAAGTACAATTTAGCAAGTCGCAATATGTTCCTTGCGGCTATCATTCTTTTGTTGTCTCTCAAATTTTTATGACTGACTACCCTTCCGTCATTAATGTTGTCAAGCCGGTAAAGCCTTGCTTGATAATGGTATGTGTCAGCAATATTTCTATTTACAATCAAGAATGAATAAGTCTGATATCTTGAAGTTTTGTGCTGGCCGCTATAGTCGCTGAAAATTGTGTAACGATCAGATTTGAAGCTTGGAAGACGATTTGCGTCATCAGCTTGCTTCATCATCTGGCTTATATGATGTGTAGGACCCTGTATTTCATTGTGCATTTCACGCCACATAGAAGGATATTACCCCAACCAGTCCTTCGCTTTGAGTCTTGCGGGGACATATTCCTCGGTGACATAGGAGATGTCTTTGGTGATGAGGGATTCGACTTCCATTTTGAAGCCGTTGGAGAGCATTTTTTTGATCTCTCTTTGCCACTGCTTGTCTTTTTCGAACCAGGGGTAGGCGGCGATCTGTTTTGCTCTTTTGATGTCGCGGTCGTTGAGGTCGATTTTGACATCGTCGGAGAGGCCGCAGCGTTCGAAGTCGATGGATCGGATGCCGAGGTATTTGGCGTCTGGGATGGCGAGGCGTGAGGATTCGAATGCGAGGGAGATGGAGCCTTGCTTGATGACGGAGTAGATGTAGTGTCCCCAGGGGTCGCAGTCGAGGAGGCAGTAGACGGGGAGGTTGTGCTCTTTGTTGAGTCTGTGGAGCATTCGGCGGACGCCTCGGGTGGGTTGTCCGGAGCCTTCGGTGAGGATGCAGTTGTGCTTTTCCCAGAATCGGTCTTCGTTGAAGCGTTGCCAGACGGTGTCTTTTTCTACATGGAGGATGAACTTTGCTTTTACATCTTTGAACTGGATGACTTCTGGTTCGCAGATGGAGGGGATTGCGTAGCCGCCGGAGCCCATTTTTTTGCAGTTGATTTCGTCGCCGTTGTCGACGACGGTGATGTTGCCGACCATGGTTCCTCGTTTTTTGGCGAAGATGTGGAGTTCTTCACGGAGTGAGCCGAGGGAGACTTCGAGGTCTTCGAGGATGCCGTCGGATTCGGTCTGGTCGTCGAATGTTTTTTCTTTGGTGCCTTCGATGGTGTGGAGTGACTTGTAGAACATCCCGCGGAGGGAGAGTGTTTTGTCGGCGGTGAGGAGCTCGTCGACGGACTTGCCGTGGAGGAGGGTCTGCATGAACTTGCGGGCTTGGCCGAGGTTGAAGAGCTGGCGTGTGCTTGTGGAGTCGCCCATCTCGAGGATGCCTTTTTTGGCGTTCCAGTTTGTGTTTGAGGATGTGCGGAGGGGGACATCCATCTCGGGCTCTTTGTCGCTGTGGACGGCGGTGACGATGCCTTGGGCCATCGCGGAGAGCTTGACGGAGGTTTCTTTGTCGCGTTTGTCGGCTTTGTTTGGGGGGCGCTTTGGGGTGGTCTTTTTGGAGACCTTCTTGGAGACTTTTTTGACGACTTTCTTTTTGACTGTTTTCTTGGCCATGGCTTGTTGTCTTTCTCAATCATCTATCAACGGTGATGGCGTGCATCATCGGTGGGTTGTCTTGGGCGGTCGCGATCGCTAGGCTGGTGGATGCATCAAACGAAAACATCGGGGCTGTCGATTACGAGTCTTGTGCTTGGGATTGTGGGGTTGTTCTGTGTGCCATTCCTTGGGGTGGTCAGTCTGGGCTTTGGCGTGCTTGGGCTTGGGCAGGTTCGTCGATCGGAGGGTGCGGTGACCGGCGGGGGGCTGGCGATCACGGGGATCGTGCTGGGTTCGCTGAACATTTTGTTGTCTGCGCTGATCGTGATCTTCTTTGTGTTCGTTTCGGTGGCTGGGCGTCCTCGGGAACCCTTGGCTGTTATGCCGACCTATGACGGGCTGATCGGTGAGGAGCTGAGCGGGTCTGGATTCCATTTCGAGTGGGAAGGTCAGCGGTATATTGGGTGCAGTCTGCATCAGTTCGATGGGGAGACGCCGGGCAGTATGATCAGTATGGATCATGGTGAGATCCCGATTGTTGATCGCGTGCATGTGCAACAGGATGTGCAGGTTCTGAGTTATGACGAGGCTGTACTTGCGGGTGTTGAGCCGCTGGTGTACTCGCAGGACGCGCGTGTTCGTCGTGGTGAGGTTGTGCTCATTATGGACTTTGGCAAGGCCCATCATGGGAGCGTGATCTACTCGTTTCCTGATGCGGATGGGCTTGTGTACATGCGGCTTGATGAATCGGGGGTCAGCTTGCAAGGGATGAGCGGGAACGCGGTGGTCAGCGGCGTGACGGGGACGGTCGTTGGTGTGCTCATCAATGGGATCGAAGACGAGGGCATCGTTGGGTTTGAGCTTCTCAAACTTCCGGACGCACTTTTGGATCAGGGTTCTGCCTCGCCGTGATTTAAATTTTTCGGACATCGCCATCATCCACCAAATAGCCCGGAGGCTGCCTTTTGGGATGGCTTCTTGGTGGTTCGTTTTTTGGTTGATTTCTTGGTGGTCTTTTTGGTGACTCGTTTCTTTTTGACGGTTGGTTTGGCTTCGGCGATGGAGTTGCCTTCGTCTGGGCCTGAGATCGCGGTGTCGAGGATGATGACATCGTCGGCTTTGGCGAGCTTGCCGGTGTCGTCTTTGATGAAGTTGCCCTCGTCGTCGAGCTGGGCGTCGGCGATCTCGGTTTTGGCTTTGGCCTGGGCGAGGAGGGCGTCGTAGAGCTCTTGGGTGTCGGTGCCGGTGAGGTAGTTGCAGGCTCTGGAGATCTCGCCGATATAGCGTTCGAAGACATCACGCTTTTGGGCGTCGCGCTTCATGCGTTGTCGGCGGCGGATGTATTGTCCGAGCTTGCGGCCGCACTCTTGGAGGGCCAGCGACATCTCTTTTCTGATCTCGTCGTAGTCCGCGATTGCGTCTTTGGACTCAGAAGTAAACGGGACCCAGACGCTGGCCATGTGGATCATGATGACGAGCGGCCCGACGGGTGCGCCCCCGCGGGGTTGTTGCATGCCGTAGTTTTTCCAGCTGGTGTCGATGACGGATTTGAAGGATGAGCAGGCGGACTGCTGGTGGAGCAGTGGGACGCGGTTGGCGTAGCGGATGACGCGGGCTTGTTGGTCGCCTGGGAGGTCGCCGCCGAAGGCGATGGCGGCTTCGATCTGGAATGGGTTGCCGCGGTAGACGCTGGGTTTGCGTGTGGAGGCGGTGTAGAACTCGGCCTTGACGCCTTTGAGGAGCCCGGCGAGCATTTGTTGGACGCCGATGGGGGAGAGGCAGTCTGTTGGTGGGGAGCGGAGCTTGGAGTTTTGGAGGGCGTTGTAGATTTTCTCGGCGTCTTTGGACTCGATGGTCTTGACCCAGGATTGGCCGGAGTAGGAGTTGCCCTTTGAGGAGGCGGCGTCGGTGACTTCTTTGACGGTGGAGGGCGGGACGCGGCAGAACTCTTTCTTGAAGAAGCCGGCGAGTTGTTTCTCCTCGGTCTTGTTGAGCATGGTGAGGAAGGTGCCGAGTTCTACGCCGTAGGGGTGGGGCTTGATCTCTTGGGTTTCTGGGGGGAGCTCGTCGACGGTGCGTGGGTAGACGATGCGGTCGGAGAACTCTTGGGTGCGGACGATGCCTTGGGCGTCTGCTTCGATGGACTCGTTGGATTCTGCGAGGTCCGGGTTTTCGCCTGCTTTGTCTGGGGGGATGAAGGTGATGGTGCAGTGGGGATTGGAGATGGCGGTCTGCTCGAGGTAGGTTTCGACGGAGCCTTTGCCACGGAAGAACTTGGCTTCCATCTCGATGGCGACGCGGGTGCCGGTGCCCTCTGGGAAGTCATCGGTCTCGATGTCAACGGTGACTTCGGGCTTGTTTTTGGTGGTGTCCATCGCGAGTTCGAGATGGTGGGCGGGCTTGTTTTTGTGTGGGCGGGTGGTGATGACCATGGGCTTGCCGGTGGTCATGAGCCCGTACATGCCGGCGGCGGAGATGCCGATGCCTTGCTGTCCTCGGGACATTTTGAGTCGGTGGAACTTTGAGCCGTAGAGGAGACGCCCGAAGATGTTTTCGACCTGCTTGCGGACGATGCCTGGGCCGTTGTCGGTGATGGTGACTTTGTATCGTCCGGGCTTTTGGACGGAGGGTGGCGGGGTGATCTCTTCGATCTTGACCTCTACATCGGGGAGGATGGAGGCTTCTTCGCAGGCGTCGAGTGCGTTGTCTACGGCTTCTTTGACGGTGGTGAGCAGGGCCTTGCGTGGGTTATCGAACCCTAAAAGGTGCCTGTTTTTTGCAAAGAACTCTGAAACAGAAATATCTCGCTGCTTGGTCGCCATTGATTCGGCGTTGGCGCGGGTTCTTTTTGTGGTGTTTTTGGCGGCCATCCCACCCTCCTTGGCGGTGAAAACTGCGTATTTGCAGGGATTTTGGGGTTCTGAGGGGGAGGATAGCACAGAATGCGCGACGGCGCAACGCGTGGGGGCGATGAAATGGGTGTGTGGCTCAAGATTTCTTGACACGAAACACACATTTGGGCCCGTGACATCGGCGTTTTCTTGTATACTGTTCTTTTGAACTCGCGGTTTGTGAGCGTTGATCTCAGGTGTCTGCAGAGACGGATTGGGATCATGACTCACAGGCCGTGGGTTCGCGGAAGATCCTTTGGCGAGGGCTGTATGCTCTGGTCTTGGAATCGGAAGAATAGAGAGAGAAGGGCCAGCCGTGTGGGTGGTCCATTCAGAAACGAAAGTTTTAGGAGAAGAGAAATGAAGACTGTAATTTTCGCAAGCGTGATCGCTGGTCTCGCAGGTCTGGCTAACGCAGACACCGTTGCTAACTGGGACTTCAACGATCAGGGTCTCCCTGGCGGCACGGGCTTTGGTTTCACCACCAGCGACTTCCCGTACAGCGCTGATCTCGGCTCGGGCGAGATGACCATTGCCAACTTTGACGCTACCGAATCCGGCGGCGTGTACACCTACATCCAGAGCTTCGCGGGCACCACCCTGCTGGCACTCGATGCCAACTCCGGTGGCTCGTTCTCATTCCAGAACGGTCCTGGGGGCAGCAACAACGGTGCTCAGGCGATCTTCTCGTTCGACGGCTCCTCATGGACCGGTCTCGAGATCGACTTCGCTCGTCGCGGCACCGCGACTGGCCCAGATAGCTTGGTCATCGAAATGTTCGACGGCACCACATCGCTGGGTATTGCAGCGACCATCGATGGCGTTCAGAGCTCATCATGGAACGCGAACAACTTCGATCTGTCGGCACTCGTCGGCGTTGCTGACGCGAGCGTTGTCTTCACCTTCGACGGTGGTTCGACTTCGTCAGAGTCAGGCAACAACCGCATCGATAACGTGACCATCTCGGGCATGATTCCTGCTCCAGGTGCCACGGCACTTCTCGGCCTTGGCGGCTTGGTCGCTACACGCCGTCGTCGTGCATAAATGAGTGCTATGGTCAACGGCTGTAGGTTTCAGCCGCTGGTTTGCTCAACTCGATCGCTTGCTCATGTGAGCGATCACCCATAGACCTGACCCACCGCGGACGCCCTTGTTGGGCGTCCGCTTCTTTTTGGATGTATGATTCGGGATGGACGCATCGCAGAGACAAGGCGAGGATGTGCTGGATCCTTGCACAGAGTGTGGGTATTTGATTGCCTATGCGCTGGGAGTGCGGTGCTCTGAGTGCGGGCATCTGTATGGACCAGTTGAGTTGGAGTTGGCCCTGCGACGGAGGGCGTTGCTTGAGGATTCGCAACGCTTTGTAGATAAGGCCGGGTGCTTGTGGGTCGGGGCTTTGGCTCTATATGTCGCGGGTGGGCTCGGGGCGATGTTTGTCGTAGATCATCAAATGCCCTGGGATGTGGTCTTTGGGATGGTCGTGGGGCTCGTGGGCTTGGTGGTTGGGAGCATCTTTGCGGGGTGGATCGCGGCTCGCTTCGGGCCCGTGCATCATCGGCGGGTGAATTGGTTGCTTTGGCTCAGGGTTCTGCCGACGATTCATCTCTCGTGGCTGAGCATTGGTGGGTTCACGATTTTAGGGTGTGTGCTCGCCTTAGTGGGGCGTCTTGTGGTGGTTGTTGCTGGGGTGGGGACTGATGGGGGCGGGCTTTCTTTTTTGCTGGAGGCTTATGTGCTGATCGCCTTTGTGTTTTGGGTGATCGGTTCTTTGGCGTTGTTTCCGGTGTGGGCTACGAAGTTGGCTGAGGAGATCGGTGAATATGGGGTGCATGGAGTCCAGCCAGCGGTGGGTTTCACCTGGTTGATCGCTACTGTGACCTGGCTGGCGGGGTGTATTGTCGGATTTGCGGGTGGATTGCTTGGGACTGGGCTGATCTTCACAGTCGGTGACATCTATTAGTGACATCTAAAGGGCTATGATATCGACCCATCTCAGCGGGTGCTGGGGGGGATTGAACCACTGAAAAACGAACCGAATCGACTGGAGAAGTTGCTATGGAAACCACACTGATTATCCTCAAGCCCGACGCGGTACAGCGCGGGCTGATGGGCAAGATTATTACACGCTTTGAGGACAAGGGCTTGGCGATCGTCGGCATGAAGATGATGACGATCTCGCAGGAGCTTGCGGGGACGCATTACAAGGATCATGCTGGCAAGCCGTTTTATGATGGGCTTGTTGGGTTCATGACTTCGAGCCCGGTGCTGGTGATGGCGATCCGTGGTGTTGGGGCGATTTCTATCTGCCGCAAGATGATGGGTGCGACCTTTGGCTCCAACGCCGACGCCGGGACGATTCGTGGCGACTTCGGCGTGTCGAACTCGTTTAACCTTGTGCATGGTTCGGACAGCGCGGAAGCAGCCGAGCGTGAGATCGGGTTGTTTTTTAACGACGGCGATGTGCAGGAGCTTGATCGCGCGATCGAGGGCTGGGTCTATGACATGAGCGGCGGCGATCCTGAGTGATCGGGGTGGTTTGAGTACGATTTAAAAAACACCCTGCGGATTGCAGGGTGTTTTTGTATGTGTTGTGGATGTGCAGATTGTGTCGGTGGCTGGTTAGCTGACGACGGCGGGTTTGATCTCGCCGATGACGGCGGGGGCGTCGTCGATCTCGACGATGATCTGGTCGGCGATCTCTCGGCGGTGGATCTCGACATCTCTTGGGAAGTCGAATGCGATGCGTACGCGTTCGCCTTTGACGGACGCGATGCGCACGACGCCGATGGGGTTTTGTGGGTCGCCGATGACGACTTCTTCGCCTTCTCTTCTTGTGATGACCAGCATCCGATGCTCCAAACTTCTGAGCTGCCTTCATTGGCAGGGTATGGCTGAGTATATCACGGAGATGGCGGTTGGCAATGGGAAAAGTTGCAACTCGTGCGTTGTGCACGAATTACGGTGTTGGTGTTTGCGCGGTGGATTGGTTTGGAATCAGGCTCTGGGGCGTGATTAGGAATCACTTACCGCTTCTACGGCGGTGATTTCGGGGATTCGGTCTTTGAGGTTGCGTTCGATGCCGATGCGGAGGGTCATGTCCGAGGATGGGCAGCCGACGCAGGCGCCGTGCATTTTGATGCGGACGATTCCCGTGTCGGTGACTTCGACGAGTTCGATATCGCCGCCGTCGTTTTGGACGGCTGGTCGGATGCGGTCGATGACGAAGGCGACGCGTTCGTGGAGAGTGTTGGCGGTGGTTGGTTCTGGCATGTTGGATCGCTTCCTCGGCTGGGCTGGCCGACTGTGGGATTCTAGGGATCGCGGGTTGGGTGTTCCACTTGATGGGGCTGAGTTTGCGTCGTGATTGCGCGATGGGTATAAAGAAAAGGGCGGCGGGGATGGGGTGGGCGTGCGAAAGTGGGGTGTGCTCACTACACTGAGGGCATGATCAAGAAGACGATAGCGAACGAGCGGGTACGGGAAAGTCGGGCACTTGGGCGAGCGGCCATGGGGCTGGTGCTGGTGGGGCTGGTGCTGTGTACGAGCGTTGGGTGCTCGGGGAGCAGTAAGTTCACGCCGACGGGGAATCCGTTGTTGGATCTGCGGAACCCGGAGCTGCTTGAGCGCGATCGGGTGCAGGCGGCGATCTTGGCTTGGGAAGAGGTTGAGCAGGGCGTGCGGGTGCGCGAGCGGACGCGGACGGCGCTTAAGAACTTGGCGTGGTCGAACTCGACGAGCCCGGAGCTTCGGCTGACTGTTTTGGATCTGTTGATGTCGGATCAGTCGGAGGAGGGCGGGGCGGACTCGCGGGCGATGGCGCGGTTGATTTTGCCGACGGAGCGCTCGCCGGACGCGGTGCGGATTATTGCCAGGCGGGCGGTCGAGGGTGGCTGGACGGAGCTGGTGCCGGCGTTGGTGCGGAGCTATGCGCGGGTGAGCCCGAATGTGCCGGATCAAGAGCGTGACGAGCGGGCGGCGCTCGAGGCGTTGGTGCCTGGGACGCGGATCGAGCAGATTGTGTTTGATGTGTTTATGGACCCGTCGGCGGGGCTTGAAAACGAGCGCGAGGAGGCGGTGCTGCGGATGGCGCAGCGGACGCGCGATGATGCGTGGGGGCTGCTTGCGCGGCTCGATGAGACTGGGGACCTGCGGCGGATCCTGATCGAGACGCAGGCTGGGGGGAGCAAGGGCGATGAGGAGTCGCGGGTGTTGATCGCGGATTTGTTGGCGGCCCAGCGTGAGCTGGGGGTGCTGCCGAGCTCGGCGATGGAGATTGGGTGGTTGACGAACCTGCGTCGGCATCCGGACTCGCGGAACGAGCGGCTCAACAACGAGTGGTGGGCGGAGACCGCTCAGGCGGTGTCGGGGCTCAATAGTCAGCAGCGGGCGGGGCTGGCGATGTATCACCTCGAGCCGATCCGCTGGGCGACGGTGAATCGACCGGCGTGGATGAGCCTTGATCGCCAGGGGTTGTTCGGGGTGGTGTCTGAAAGGATGAGCCGACGGATTCACCATAAGCGCGATGCGCAAAAGGGCGAGCTGCCTCACCGTGAGCGGCTGGGGGACTGGGCGGATGAGCTGCGGTGGGCGGACCTGCTGACGATTCTGGTGGTGGACGACGCGCTGGGCAACGAGGCGGTGGTCGAGGGGATCTTTTTGCAGCGGGCGCTGGATCGCAAGGATACCTCGTCGGAGTACGGCGGGGTGATCGAGGTGGACGGCGATACGGGGTTCCGGGCGGTGTTGTATCGCCCGCGGGCGCGGGATCGGGTGAGCGATCAGCGGTTCGTGGCGTCGGACGATATGTTCCGGTTCTCGGATCGTTCGTTGGTGCATTATCACATGCACGCCAACAAGCGGAACAATGGGAAGTACGCCGGGCCTTCGGCGGCGGACTTGATCAACGCGTCGATGTCGGGGCGGGCGAACTTGGTTTTGACCTCGCTTGGGAGCGACGAGCTCAATGTGGATCTGTATTTTCCGCGTGGGATGGTGGTGGACTTGGGGCAAATTCTCGATCGTGAATAATGGAGAATGATCGGGATCGGCTTGTGTTTGCGCGGGAATCTTTGGGCGCGAACATGCCCTATCGAGTTTAAAGTGTGATTGGTCAAAATCGCCCTTCTGGTTGCTGGAAGGGTGTTTTCTTGGGCTCCTAGACTCGCGGGTGAAACTCACTGCATCAGAACAACGCGTCGCGGATGTCATTGCTCGCAAGAGCAAGGACTTGCTTGAGGATCTCCGTCTGCATGTGGGCTTGCCCACGGGGGGGAATAACCGCGCGGCGCTCGAGGAGACGCGCGAGCGGTTTGGGATTCGGCTCCAGGAGCTTGGGGCCAACACGCATATGGTTGGCCCGGACCCCAAGCCCGCGTGGTTGCTCGGCGGCGAGGCGGGGGCGTATATGCCGCCGACGGCGGTGTGCGAGCGGCTCAATGGGGCGAAGAGCGGCAGGGTGATGATCGCGGGGCATCTCGATACGGTGCATGACCCGGAGGGGGATTTTCTGGATCTGTCGATCGCGCCGGGGGGCAAGACGGCGGTGGGCCCGGGGTGTGTGGATATGAAGGGCGGGCTGGTGATCGCGGTGGCGGCGCTTGAAGCGCTCGAAGAGTGCGGGGTGGCGGCGAACTGGACTTTCACTTTAAACTCGGACGAGGAGACGGGGACTTATCACTCGGAGAGTGCGCTGATTGAGCAGGCGAAGCTGCACGACTTTGGGCTGGCGCTTGAGCCGGCGCTGCCCGGCGGGGAGCTGGTGGTTGAGCGGATGGGGTCTGGGCAGTTTGTGATTGAGACCACGGGCAAGAGTGCGCATGTCGGGCGGGCGTTTGTTGAGGGGCGTTCGGCCGTAGTGGAGCTGGCGCGGTGTATTACGGAATCGGCCAGGTTCCCTGAGCCAGCGCGTGGGAAGATCTTGAATATCGGACCGCTCAAGGGTGGGGTTGCAACGAACGCGGTGCCGGATTCTGCGCGGGCTTGGGGGAATGTTCGGTTCGCGGATAACACGATCGCCGATGAGTTGGCTGTGCAGCTTGATGCTTTGCAAACCAAAGAGGGCGCGGTCCCGGGCGTGATCGTTCGGCGGAGTTTTAACCGCCCGGCCAAGCCCAAGACGCCGGCGGTCGAGGCGCTGGCGCTGCGGGCGCGCGGGGTTGCGGAGGCGCTGGGGCAGGAGCTGCCGTTTGCGTCGACGGGCGGGGTGTGCGACGGCAATGTGCTGCAGAGCGCGGGGCTGGCGACGATTGATACACTGGGTGTGCGTGGCGGGGGGCTGCACACGCCCGATGAATGGATAGATTTGACGAGCCTTGTTGAACGCTGTCAGTTGCTGGCGATTTTGGTCGCGCGGCTTTCTGCGGGCGGTTCCGGGGACTCATGAGCGTGTAAGCACACGAACACAACAGACACGCGGGCAACAAAGGCTCGGCGTGGTCAAGGAGCAGAAGCATGTCAAACACAGAGACTACCGCGGAACGGACCGTCGGCGATGCGATTATGAATAGCGAACTGATCAACGCGACGATCGAGACGCTGATCGAGCAGGTCGGCGAGCACAACGCGAAGATCACGGATGTGTGCCCGCCCAAGCCTGAGCTGGCCGAGTCGTTTAAGGGGCTGATGACGCGGTGCGCCGATGTCAAGGGGCGGGGATTGATGTACCCGTCGTTGGGCTCGGGCGCTGGGAACGGTGCGTTGGTGGAGATGGCTGATGGATCGGTGAAGTGGGATATGCTCACTGGGATCGGGGTGCATTTCTTGGGTCATGGGAACCCGAAGGTGCTTCGAGCCCAGCTCGTGGGCGGGATTAACGAGAGCACCAAGCACGGGAACCTGCAGACGAACTTTGTGGCGTATGAGTTTGGCGAGAAGCTGATCAAGCTGGCGTCGAAGAACTCGGATCTCAAGCATGCGTTCATGACGACCTCTGGGGCGATGGCCAACGAGAGTGCGATCAAGGTGTGCTTCCAGAAGCACAAGTGGTCGTCGCGTGTGATCGCGTTTAGCCATTGCTTTGCCGGGCGGAGCATGACGATGGCGCAGATCGGGGATTCTGCGGGCGGGCGTCAGGGGATGCCGTTGTCGACGCAGGTGGACTACATGCCGTTCTGGAACGATGCGGACGCCGAAGCCATGGGGGGCAAGGAGAAGTATATTGCTCACTGCGTCGGGCAGCTCCAAGAGTTTATTGATCGGTACCCCAAGCAGCACGCGTGCTTTATCTTTGAGCTTGTGCAGGGCGAGGGCGGGTTCAATGTTTCGGAGCGCGAGTACCTCAAGGCGCTGATGGAGGTGTGCAAGAAGAACAACATCGCGGTGTGGGACGACGAGATCCAGACCTTCGGGCGGACGGAGCAGATGTTTGCCTACGAGATGTATGACCTGGGCGAATATATTGATGTGCTGACGGTCGGGAAGATGACGCAGGCGTGCGTGACGATGTTCACCGAGAAGTACAACCCGAAGGCGGGGCTCTTGAGCGGGACCTTTACGGGTTCGACGACTGATTTTACGGTCGGGAACCTGCTGCTTGATGAGTTGAGTGCTGGGGGGAACTATGGGGCGAACGGGAAGTTCGCGGTTCAGCACGCGGCGTTTCGGGCGCAGGTGAGCAAGCTGGTCGATGCGCATCCGGAATGGTTCCCGGACACACCGCGGGCCAAGGAGCTTGTTGGCGGCGTGGGCGGGATGATGAAGTTCACGCCGTTTGGTGGGGACAAGGCGATGGTCGGCAAGGTGTGCCGGTATGCGTATGAGGAGGGCGTGATCTGCTTCTACTGCGGGCATGGGCCGTTCCATGTGAGGATGTTGCCGCCATTGCCGGTGATGAAGCTTGAGGATTGGCCGAGGGTGTTTGCGTGTATTGAGCGGGCGATGGCGCGTGTGGCTCAGGAGGCTGATTGATGCCCAAGAGTTCCCCGATGTATATTGTTCGGCGAGCGATGATGAGCGATCTTCCGACGCTGCACAAGCTGTCGAAGATGGTGCATTTTATCAATCTGCCGCCGGATCAGGAGATTATCTCTGACAAGATCCGCAACTCGCGGAAGAGTTTTCAGCGGGCGGCGGGCGACGCCAAGACGGTGCACAAGCCCAAGGGGGCGAGCGCCGGCGGGGGGATCTCTGAGAAGACGGCGATGGCGGATATCTTTATGTTCGTGATCGAGGAGGTGAGCTCGGAGGGGTGCATCGGGACGAGCCAGCTGGTGTCGCAGATGGGCGGGGTTGGGCATCCCAATGTGTGCCTCAAGCTCGAGACGCGCGAGAAGTATGCCAATGACCTGAAGGTGGGCACGCGGCACACGGTGGCTCGGGTGCATCTTGATGAGAGCGGGCCGACGGAGCTTGGGGGGTTGATTCTGCAGCCTTCGTTCCGTGGGCACAAGATGAAGCTCGGGCGGTTTGTGGCGTTGATCCGGTTCCACTTTATTGGGCTGCATCGCAAGATGTTCCGCCCGACGGTGCTTGCTGAGTTGATGGCGCCGATTACTTCCAATGGGCGGTCGCTGGTGTGGGACACGCTGGGGCACCGGTTTATCCCGCTGAGCTATGATGAGGCGGATCGGTTTTGTCAGTATTCGCGTGAGTTCATGACACAGCTGATGCCCGAGGGGGATATTCATTTGTCGCTCTTGCCACCGGCGGCGCGGGCGCAGTTTGGTGAGGTCGGGCCCGAGACGCTGCCGGCGCGGCGGATGCTCGAGAACTTGGGCTTCAAGTACGAGGGGTTTGTCGATCCGTTTGATGGTGGGCCGTATGTGACGGCTGATACCGACGAGATTGAGCTGGTGAAGGATACTTTCCACGCGACGCTCGGGGCGACGATTAAGCAGGAGCAAACGGATCAGGTGGGGATTGTGTCGGTGCTTAGCAGCGACGGCGATTTCCGGGCTGTGCAGACGGCGTTTCAGGTCGATCGGTCTGGGAAGCTTCGGCTGACGAGCGAGGCGATGATGGCGCTGCATGCTGATAGCGGCGTGGAGGCTGGGTGCACGCCGATGCGTGTGCCGGTGGAGTCTGGGAAGGCGAAGAAGCTGGCGAAGAAGGCAGCTTCGAGCAAGTCTGCCAAGACGGCCAAGAAGGTGTCGAAGAAAGCCGCGAAGAATACGACCAAGAAGAAGCCGACCAAACGGACAGCCAAGCGGACGAGTAAGAAGGCTTGATTCGCCTTCTTGATTATCCTTCTTGGTTAACCCTGTTGCTTGCGGAGATTGAGGATCAGCTCGACTTGCCCGATGGGTTGTTTGAGCTGGTGGGCGATGTCGATGTTTGAGTGGCCGGCGGCCGAGAGCTGAGCGATCTGAGTTTGTATGGAGACTGGTTCGGGTGCTGGTTCGGGAGCGGGCTCGGGCTGTGGCTCTGGTTGGCGCTCGGGTTGCGGTTTGGGTTCTGAGATTGGTTGAGGGATCGGTGCTGGTGTCGGCGTGTGGTCGATGCGCCCGACGACGCGGGTCTGGCGGTCTTCGAGGTCTTGCTCGATGCGTGCGCGATCGAGGAGCGCGGGGTCGATAGATCGTGCGGGGCTCGGGCTCTGGTTCAGGTTCTGGGTGTGCGAGATGGTGGTTTGCTCTGGCTGTGTTTGCTGGCCGGCGAGTGTGCGGTTGAGCAGGGCGAGTTTTTGGTCGGCCTCTTCGATGAGCAGTTCGAGGCGGGCGGCTTTGTTGTCGAGGCTGGCGCTCAGGCGTCTTGCCATGTCTTCGGCGTCAACCATGACTTTGTAGGCGGGGGCCATGGAGTCTTGGGCCTGGCCGTGGATGTTGGCGATGCGGTCTGCGGGGGAGGGTTGGCTATTGGTGCGCCGGGCGTTTGCCTTGTGGTTCTTGCGGAGCATGCGCATCATGAGGAAGAGGAGGAGGACGACGCCGAAGACGAAGAGCATATCGGGGGTGCTGAAGCGGTTGAGGAGTCCTTCGAGGGCGGTGGGGTTTGCGGGGTTGGCGTCTTGGATGGTGGCGTGCTCGCCATGATCTGGGCTTTGTTCTGAGGGCGGGCGCGCGTTGGCCGCAGCGTTTTCGTCTGCGGTGGCGGGCTGGTTGACGATTTCTGAGGGGCCGAGTTGCACTGTTTGCTCCTGGGAATGCTGGCGGGTCGCTTGGGCGATTCTATCACAGTATGATCTGGTGTGTGTGTTGATCAGCAACAAGATGATGAAAGTGGATGGGAAGGCGATCGGCGGAGCCTGGGGGGCGGTTTGATTGCTCGTCGCCATCCGATTGCTGCGCGGATCCTGCGCCGGTGGCGTGAGCTGACCGGCGGGCGGGGTGTGCGTGATGGGGATCGGCGTGCGGTTGTTGGTTGTTCGGGTGGGGTGGACTCGGTGGCGTTGGCGGCGGTGCTGGCGTTGGTTGAGCCCAAGCCTGTGATTGTGCATGTGGAGCATGATGTGCGCGACGATGGGTCGGCCCAGATGGATCGGGATCTGGTTGAGGGGCTGGCCGAGCGGCTGGGGTGCGACATTGTGTGTGAGCGGGTGGCGGTGCGTGGGCTTGGTGGGAACTTGGAACACAATGCGCGAGAGGCGCGGTATCGGGTGTTATCTGAGGTCGCACGGGCGCATGGGATTAAGTATGTGGTTACAGGGCATCATGGGGACGATCAGCTCGAGACGGTGCTGATGCATTTGATTCGTGGATCGGGTGTGCGTGGGATGGGGGGGATGAGCGAGCGGCGGACGCTGGAGGAGGGTGTGGAGTTGGTGCGTCCGATGCTGGGGGTGAGCCGCGAAGAGATCGAGGGGTTGTGTGCGGAGCATGGGTTGGAGTGGCGTGAGGATCCGACGAATGCGGACGAGGGGTATCTGCGGAATCGGTTGCGGGCGAAGGTGCTGCCGGTGTTGAAGGAGATCGAGCCGAGGGCGGTTGAGCGAGCTGCTGGTTCGGCGCGGTCGTGTCGGCGGGCGGGGGAGCTGATCGAGGCGGCAGTGCGTGATGGGGTCGTGAGCGCGGCCAAGAGGAAGGATGGGGCGTGGTCGTGGGGGCGCGATGCGCTGCGGGGGGAGCCGGCGGCGGTGCTCGGGGAGCTGATGTTTGTGTTTGTGCGCGATGAGCTGGGGGGGCAAGGGGCGGATTCGATGACTCGGCGGGCGGTTGAGGATGCGGTGGGGGCGATCAAATCGGATGGAACGGACCCGCGCGTGCATCGTGTGGGCCCTATGGTTGTTGAAGTACGAGCGGGGGAAGTGGTATTTTTGAGCGCTGGGCCCGGTGACGAGGGCGGGCGGCGCGGATAGGAGTTGATTATGAGTACACATCAGATTGCGTTGGTTGGGCATTGTGGGCCGGACAGCTTTGCGTTGCAGAGCTCGATCATGGGCTTTGTGCCCGGGGCGAATATTGTCAAGATCCAGTCGGCGGACGAGCTTGCGGCGCAGATGCCCGGGCTGTCTTTGCTGGTGGTCAACCGGGTGCTCGACGGGCGGTTTGCGTCCGAGTCGGGGATCGAGTTGATCCGTGGGTTGGGCGATGATGCGCCGCCGGCGATGTTGATCTCGAACTTCCCTGAGTCTTTGGCCGAGTCGGTCGAGGCGGGGGCGGTGATGGGATATGGGAAGAAGAAGATGCGCTCTGACGAGGCGGAGACGGCGCTGAAGAATGCGTTGGGGCTCTGAGTCGAGCGTGCGAAACCAGATATGAACTGCCCAGATGGGCAAAGAAAGATTTGAAGAATGGATACAGCGATTAAACTCAGTGAGTACCAGGCCCGTCGGAAGAAAGTGCTTTCGGGGCTCAAGGGTGCGGTGGGTATTGTGTTTGCAGGCGAGGGCGCTCCGCCTTTGCTCGGCGAGTGGATGCCCGATATGGATTTTCGATATTTGACGGGGCTCGATGACGAGCCGGGGGCGATGGTGTTCTTTGATGCGTCGAACCCGGACCCGCGTCGGCGGATTGTGCTTTTGCTTAAGCCGGTGGATCCGGAGATTGATGTGTGGGACGGGTACCGGGACTTGGTGTCGGAGAAGCTGCGTAAGAAGACGGGCTTTGAGACGGTGATGCGTGTGTATGCGTTGCCCAGGTTGCTCACCGAGGCGGCGACGCGGACGAAGCGTCTGGCGTGTCTGCATCCGTTTGCGGCGTACTCGCGTCCGGTGTCGAAGGATCTGGAGTTGTTCCAGAAGGTGGCTGCCCGGATTCCGGGGTGCGCTATTGAAGACAAGACGGATCTGGTGCTGAATCTGCGGGGCGTGAAGAGCGCGGCGGAGATCAAGCAGATCAAGGAAGCGATCAAGGCGACGGCCCACGGGATCGAGTGCCTGATGGGCAAGCTGCGTGATGGCGTGAACGAACGGGAGCTGCACAATGCGCTCGTGGGCGGGTTTGCCGAGAGCGGGGCGCTGCGGAACGGGTTTAATCCGATTGTGGGCGCGGGGATGAACGGGACGGTGCTGCACTACAAGGACAACAACTGTGTGGCCAACGACGGCGATCTGATGGTGCTCGATTGTGGTGCTTCGTATGCGGGCTACAGCGCGGACATCACGCGTGGGATCCCGATCTCGGGCAAGTTCACCAAGCGTCAGGCGAAGATCTACAACATTGTGCTCAAGGCTCAGCGGGCGGCGATCAAGGTGATCAAGCCGGGGGCGACGCTGGCGCAGGCGGACGCGGCGGCCCGGAAGATTATTACGGATGCCGGGTTCGGCGATTTTTATCCGCACGGGATCGGGCACCATCTGGGGCTCGAGACGCATGATCCGTCGCCGACGGGCAAGCTGCGTGAGGGGATGGTCGTGACGATCGAGCCGGGGATTTATCTGCCTGATGAAGGGATCGGCGTACGGATCGAAGATGATATTTTGGTCACGAGCACCGGATCGCGGAACCTGTCTTCGATGATTCCCAAGACGGTCGAGGAGATCGAGTCGGCGATCGCGGCGGCTCGCAAGAAGAAGTAATCCGAGCGGAGCTATTTTCTAGCAGCTTTTTTATAACACCTTCAGCCCGCGAGTTCGCGGGCTGTTTTTATGAGGTCGGCGATCTGGTCGGGGTCGGAGTAGCGGTAGAGCTTGACGACATGGCGATCGGGGCCCAGCAGGATGAGGGTGGTTGGGTGGTCGATGTTGCGGAAGCCGTCTTCGGTGTCGAGCTTGCCCAAATCGAACTTGACGCCCATGAGGAGCATCGAGATCATTTCTGTGTCGCCGGTGGTGAAGCGCCAGCGGTTGGGGTCGGCTTTGAATGCCTGGCTGTAGTTGGCGATGACCTCGGGGGTGTCGACCTCGGGATCGATGGAGATGCTCATGAGTTTGAGGTTGGTGCCGACGGTTTCGTCCTGGATTTTTTTCATGGCGGCGGACATGCCGGGGCATATGAGCGGGCAGGAGGTGTAGAAGAAATCGATGACGGTGTACTGGCCATCGAGGATGGACTCGTCGAGGATGGTGTCGGTGCTGTCGGTGAGGCGGAAGGGGGGGATGAAGAGGTCGGCGTAGGGGTTTTGGCCTTCGGCGAGGGTGGGCTTGTCAGGGAACTGCGACGGGGTTGGTTTTTGGGTGAACCAGAAGATGACGAGCCCGACGAAGGTGGCGAGCATGAGGAGGATGGAGGTGAGGATGGCTTTGGGGCGCATGGGGGTTGCTTTCGGTGGGCTTTTCGTGTGGGGCTTAGTTTGTCTTCCGCTGCGATGATCGGGCGATGGCGAAGGTGGCCAGCGCGATGCCGAAGAGGGCGAAGGCGATGGAGATGATCCAGGCGAGGGTGGGGTCGAGCCCGGTGTCCATGCCGAGGCTTGATCGCATCGCGCTGTGGGTCCAGGTGAGCGGGTTGATGAGGGCGATGGCTCGGAGCCAGCCGGCGGCGTTTTCGACGGGGAAGATGGCGCCGGAGACGAGCCACATGGGCATGAGGATGGCGTTCATGACGCCGTGGAATCCTTGGGTGGAGTCGACGATCCAGGCGAGGGCGAGCCCGAGCCCGATGAGGGCGACGGAGATGCAGGCGAGGGCGGCGATGGCTCCGGCGATGCCCATGGGCGTGACGGAGATCCCGAGAAAGGGGAGGGTGAGGAGGACGATGAGTGCCTGGAGCAGGGCGAGGATCGAGCCAGCGGCGATCTTGGAGATGGCGATGGACCAGCGCGGGGCGGGGGAGACGAGGGCGGCCCGCAGAACCCCGTCGTGTCGGTCTTGGATGAGGGAGATGGAGGCGAAGATGGATGCGAACATCACGGTGAGCGAGGCCATGCCGGGGATGGTGTAGGGCCCGATGTTGGCGTTTGATTCGGCGACGGCCCCGATGGAGTTGGAGAAGCCGCCGACGAGGAAGAGCCAGATGAGCAGGGGCGTGGCGATCGAGGCGATGATGCGCGATGGCTGGCGGGTCTGGCGGATGAGCTCGCGTTTGATCAGGGCGTTGGTGGCGCGGGTGCCGATCAGCTGGATCATGATTCGGCTCCCGGATGTTGGTTGGTGAAGCTCGATTGGGCGTAGTAGGTGTAGGCATCTTCGAGGGTTGGGGGGGCGATGGTGATGGCGGCGGACTCAACGGGGCAGCTTGTGGCCAGGGCTGGGTCGGCTTCGCGTCCGAGGATGAGGTGGTCGCAGGTGATGTGCTCGATGGATTGGGCGGTGAGCCATTGAGAGGCGGCTGTTGTGTCGGCATCGTTTGCGGTGTTGATTCGGATGATGCGACGCCCGAGGGAGGCTTTGAGGTCTGTTGGGGATTCGTCTTTGATGGATCGCCCTTGGCGGATCATGACAACGCGGTCGGCGTGCTCGGCTTCGTCGGTGATGTGGGTGGCGATGAGGACGGTCATGCCCAGCTGCTTGCGGGTGCGGTGGAGGGTCTGCCAGAAGATTCGGCGGGCGTCGATGTCGAGTCCGGTGGTTGGTTCGTCGAGGAGCAGTACCGTTGGGTGGGCGATCAGGGCGCGGGCGAGGTCCGCGCGTCTCGCGAGCCCGCCTGAGAGGTGGCGGACTTGGTCGTCGAGGCGGTCGGTGATGTGGAGCTCTTGGGCGATGGACTGTGTGCGGGTGTTGATCTCGTCGCGGGTGAGGTTATGGAGGGCGCCGGAGACTTTGAGGTTCTCGCGGACGGTCAGGAGCTCGTCGAGGGCGGGGGTTTGGAAGACGATGCTGAGCCCGGTTCGGGAGGTGGGGGCGACCAAGGTGCCCGCGGTGGGGGCGATGGTCTGGGCGAGGACATTGAGGAGGGTGGACTTGCCCGAGCCGTTGGGACCCAGCAGGGCTATGAGCTGGTTGTTGGCGGCGAGGGAGAAGTCGTTGAGTGCGGTGCGTTCGTCGGATTTCTTGGACTGGTACACGACCGTGATGTTGTTGGTCTCTATGGCGTTCATGCGATCAGGGTCCGGATGGAGGCTTCGGCGACGAAGACGATGAGGTAGATCGGGAGGTGGATGATGGACCCGAAGAAGACCTTGCGGGCGTTGAGGACCGTTCGGCTCAGGGCGAACTTGATGCTTAGGAAGACGAGCATGCCCCCGAGGATGATGGAGGCTGCGCCGGTGAACCAGCCGGCGAGGTCGGGGATGATCCAGAGGGGGGAGAGCCCGCAGGGGATGAGCATGATCGCGGTGACGATGATGGTGACGGCGGTGTGGTTGCCCTTGGGGTCGACGATGGGGAGCATGCGGTAGCCGCCGGCTTGGTAGTCGTCTTTGCACATCCAGGCGATGGCGAAGAAGTGTGGGAGCTGCCAGACGAACATGAGGATGAAGAGCATGAGCCCGATGGGCTCGGTGAGCAGATCGAAGCCGACGGTGGGGGCGTAGATGGTCGAGCCGATGGCCGTCGTACCGATCATGGTGGGCAGTGCGCCCGGGATGGCTCCGATGAGGGTATTGGTGATGGTGAGTGGTTTGAGGGGGGTGTAGATCAGGACATAGGAGACGGTGGTGACGATGGCGACGAGGGCGGGGATGATGCCGCAGGCGAGCCAGAGGATGAGCGTGCCGATGATGGTGAGGATGATTCCGAAGGCGAGGACGAAGTTTGGGGAGAGTCGGTTGGAGGGGATGGGGCGGACCTTGGTCCGGTTCATCATGGCGTCGCGATCGGACTCGTACCACATGTTGAGGGCGTTGGCCCCGCCTGAGGCGAGGACGGTGCCGACGATGGTGCCGATGATGAGCTTGATCCAGAGTGCCAAGCCGACGAGGTCGTAGTGGAGCCCGGAGAGCAGGAGCCCGACGAGCGCGGTGATGGTGACGAGCTTGGTGATGCCGGGCTTGGTGAGTTCTACGCAGGCGGTGAAGGTCGATTGCGGGATCGCATCGACCGAAGATTGGGTCGATGATGTGGGCGACTGGGCGGGGCTGGATTCGGATTGAGGGTGTGCTGTCTGGGTCACGGGGAATCATAGACCGGGAAGAGTGTTTCGTAGACGAAATGGGCGTGTGTTTAGGGGACGATGGTTTCGATCCAGACGGGGAAGTGATCGGAGGGGAAGGCGGGGTTTTCTTCGTTGCTTTGATCATCGCCTGTACTGATGATTGGCTTGCGCCAGATGCCGGAGTTGGTGATCTGGATGTCGCTCGAGGGGAGGACATAGTCGACGCGGAGCTTGAAGCGGGCGGTGTCGGTGGCGTCGAGGCCTTGTATGTCATTGATCTCGATGGATGAGCGTGGGAAGACATCGTCGGCGAGCTTGGTCGAGGTGAGGATCTGGGTGATCATGACGAGGTCGAGCGAGGAGCCGTCGGATGGGTCGGCGTTGAGATCCCCCATGATGACGAATGAGCTGGATTCGTCGAGCCCGCCGGTGTTGCCTTGGTCATCGGTGAGTGCGGGGTGGTTGTCGATGTATTTGCGGATGAGCATGATCTCGTCGTGGTTGCGGCGTTTGTTGCGGGCTTCTGGTCCATCGAATGCGGGTGGAGTGGGGTGCGAGATCAGGGCGTGGAGGACGGTGCCGTTGGGGAGGAGGATGGGGACATCGGCGAAGTTCTTTGACGAGAGGCGCAGGTCGTTCCATTCTGCGTCGGTGTAGTAGTTGGAGCCGTCGGGGTTGGTGGGGGCGGTGTGCCCGGGGAGGTCCTTCCAGAGGAAGTTTTGGAAGGTACGGATTTGGTCGGTCTGGATGGTGAGCTTGGGGTTGACGAGCAGGGCCATGGCGTACTGACCAGGGAAGGTGCCGAACCCGAAGGCGTCGTTGCCGTAGGCACGGCCTGCGGCGGTCTGGGTGGTCGAGGGGGTCGGATGGGTGGAGACGGTTTCGCCCGAGTGGTCGAGGTCGTGCCCGGAGTGGATTCCTGTGTTGGTGGCGGGGGTGTAGGTGTCGTAGGTGATGGGCTTGAGCCCGGGGGCTTGGGGGACGGAGAGGTAGAGTTCGACGAAGCGGTCCGCGTTGGATTGGGTGGCTTCGAGCGTGGCTTCTGGGGTGGAGTCTTCACGCACGGCCAGCTCGTTGAGCAGGAGGACATTTGGACGCATGCGCTGGATGATCTGGGCGATCTGCTGGAGGCGTGCGTGGTCCGGGGTGTCGAGGTCGCCCGAGCGGACATCTTCGATGTTGAAGGTGGCGATGCGGAGGGCGACGGGCTGGGTTGATTCGGTTTGTACACCGGAAAACGCCGGGGGCGAAAAGAGGCAGAAGATGGCCAATAGGGCGAGCGTGGAGATGGTTCTGGTGACTACTATGGTGTGTCTCATGGCGAGATTGAATACGGGCGGGCACGAGAAATCGAGCGTGGTCGTCTGGAATTGCCCCGATAGCTCAGCTGGATAGAGCAACGGACTTCTAATCCGTAGGTCGAAGGTTCGAATCCTTCTCGGGGTGTTGTATTGGCCTGTTTCCTCAATGGGCGCGGTCTTTTTTGTGGGATTGCTCATTGATCACTCAGTTGAATCAATCGTCGTGCTCAAGCCCCCAGCGAATGGCGTGTTGGTAGATTCGTGTACCTGTGCGGCCGGGCGCCGTTGCTCGCGCTTGCTCCGTAGAGGAGGCGTTCGAGGCACTGAGCGGGTGGGGTCTGGCTGTCAATGTGTCAGAGCTCGGGAAAAATATGGCTCGTCTCTGCCTGAAGTTCAGCTTTCGAACATCATGGTGACTACACGGGGGGACCGAATCTTGGTCGTCCATTGTTGCAGTTGATGGAGATTTCAAGATGAGCTTATTGTTTGTACAGTGTCTGTGTTTCGTTTTTGGGGCTTGGGGTACCGAGTCCTATGGTTCGGTGTCGGGTTCTCTATCGGGCTCGGATTGGGTCTCGGGGTTGGGTTTTCCAATGGGGCAGATCGCTGATGCGGTTGAAGAGCCTGGGCGTGTGACGATGCAGGAACTGCGATCGGTCGAAGCACAAACCAAGGAGGTCGTGGAGTCCATCCAATCGGCCACAGTGTCCATTACCTCGGGGTTCGGGCGTGGTACCGGGGTCATTATTCGTGAGGATGGGCTGGTTTTGACTGCTGCTCATGTTGCTGGTGGGGTGGATGATCAGCTTATGGTGACGATGGCAGATGGCACAGAGCTCTCTGCGCGCGTGCTCGGGTGTGATCATGAGCACGATATCGCGCTGGCGTTGATTCTCGATCAGGGCGAGTATCCGTATGCAGATCTTGCGGATACGGTGACGCCGGGGCAATGGTGCATCGCGTTGGGTCACCCGGGTGGGCGAACACCAGATCGTTCGGCGGTTTTGCGTGTGAGCAGGGTTTCAGACGACGAGCATACGATCGTGGGCAGGTCCGGGTTTTCGTCGACCGCGTCACTGATTAATGGTGATTCCGGGGGGCCGCTGTTTGATCTTGAGGGGCGCGTGATCGGTATCCATCAATCGGTCAATCCGTTTGATACGGAGCGAAGCTATCACGCTTCGGTTGAAACGGTTCATGAGCGCATGGCGGCGCTGCTTGCTCGCCAAGAGTTTGGCACTTCAATCTTTGATCGGCTTGGCGAGCCTATGGAAGAAGCGCCCGTTGATACCCATCGCGATGAGGGTCAGTCCGGCGAGCTTCCATCCAAAGCTACTCAACGGGTGGTGCGGAATGTGCAGGATCTTTCCGAGCTTCCGGAGCATGTGCGTGAGATGATCGAATCGCGCGAGGGCGGGGGCTCGGACTCTCCAGCGACGGATTCCCCAACGATCGCGGATGCTGATTCATCGAGTGAAACACCGAAGACGGAGTCGACCCAAGCAAGGCGTGTGCTGCGGTTCGAGCTTGATCCGAATGATCGTGGGCGGACCGAAGAGATTGTTCGCGAGCAGCTCCGGGAGATGGGGATCGATCGGAATGTTCGGATCAATGGGTTGGAAGAAACTTCGGCATCAGCGTCAAGAAAAGAGCTGCTCTTGGCCGTCGAATCTGCGACCGAACCATGGAATCAGAGCACTGCTCGTATTTTCTGCGATGGGGCTCGAGTTGCGATCGGAGCCGTGATCGATCGGGACGGGTACTTGGTCACCAAGGCGAGCGAACTCTCTGGATCAATCAGTGTTGAAATCAACGGCGACCAATATGAGGCTGTAATTACGGCGATTGATCAGCTCAATGATATTGCGATCATCAAAGTTTCGGCGGTTGATCTCGTGCCGATCGAGTGGGCGGATTTCCAGACGCCGCCGGTCGGGACCTTTGTCGCGGTGGCGGGGGCATCGGACGCGATTGGTTTCGGCGCGGTGAGTCACGCAGATATGGCGCAGAGGGGCGAGCCGAGTTATTCAAAGAGCGAACTGCTCGGGATTCAGATCGATCGAAATGGGCGTGTGGCCCAGGTGATGGAGGTTGCTCTTGGGGGGCCGGCTGCTTTGGCAGGTGTTGAGTCGGGTGATCTTATTCTTACGGTGAACGGGGAGCCGGTGAGTAATCGTGCATCGTTCGAGCTGGGTCTGCGCCAGAGCACCAAGGGGAGTGCTGTGATGCTTTCTTGTCTGTCTGAGGATGGGGAAGTGGGTCATTATTCATTGGTTTTGGACGATGGGCATCTGCGTGCAGATGAAGCGGGGCTGCAGGCAAGGGAAACCCTGCGTGTGGTCTCGCAAATTTCTGGACAGGTCAGCGATCGATCCGGTGATTTTCCGCTTGTGTTCTTGCATGATTCGGCGATCCGAGCGATCGATTGTGGTGGGGTGCTTACTGATCTCGACGGGCGGGTCATCGGGCTCAATATCGCTCGTTTGGACAGGACATCGACGGTGGCAATCCCCGGGCGGCATGCTGCTCAAGTGATCGACAGGATGCTTGAAGAATCGCGATGAGGTGCTTGCTTAGGTGAGATCTGGTGGTTTGACCTTCTGAAAGGACCAGTCCGCCTGGATCGCAGCCGCTGATGGCTGATCGTTCTTTGTCAACACAGCTCAGGCCCGGTACCTTGCCCTGTTGGATGTGGGCGGTGTACCGGGTTTATTGTTGTGGTCAGCGAGGGGTCGGTTAGGCTGGTGAGGGATGGGGACCTGTTATGGCTGCATAGGGCTTTACACAGGGGTGCTGACTGGGTATTGCCAATGGTGGGAAGGGTTCCGTTTGGAATGTGAGGGGCTTGGCGGGGCCTTGGTACTTTTGAGATGGGTGTAGGTGCAAAAACAACAAAACCCCGTCAGAAACGGGGTTTGTGTAGAGTATTTGAAGCACGCGCGGAAGGATTCGAACCCTCAACCTCCTGATCCGTAGTCAGGTGCTCTATCCAGTTGAGCTACGCACGCAAGGTTTGCTGACTTCTCAGCGAGGGGTAGGATAAGCTGGGTTGGGGCAAATGGCAAGTTCATCTGGTCGAAGAGGTTGATTTCTTGGGTTTGGAGGCAACAATATCCTCCCAAAGGGTGAGATCGCCCTTGGACCGATTTTAGAGGAAAATGAAACATATGGCTCACTCGAACACTGCTAAAAAACGCATCCGTCAGAACATCACCGCTCGCGCTCGCAACCGCTGGCGTCTGAAGAACCTGCGTGTGGCCCTCAAGGGCTTTGAAGATGCGCTCGCGACTGGCACCAACGAGGAAGCCACCGCGGCGTTCCGCAATGTTTCAGCGATTGTTGATCGCACGGCTCAGGTGGGCGTGATCCACAGCAACCAGGCTTCACGGCGCAAGAGCCGCATGAATGCTCGGCTCAAGGCGAAAGTCCAGGGCTGATGATTGGCTCGCGTCGGTCGGCTGCGGAATGTTTCGCCGCGGCGGGCTTGGTGCTGAGTGCCTAGAAGAATGATTGGCTCGACCGATACAGGTCGAGCTTTTTCAATTGCCGGACTATCGTAAGTGTTCGCTGCGGCCGCGTGATCTTTGATCGGGGGCGAGTTGCGAGGATAGGCATGAGTTGTGGGGACCATGAAGCGACGATCAAGCGGACAACCCGAGATGCTGCCCAATCAGATCTCGGGCAGGATGCCGCGGGGGCAGCAGGAGTACTTCGGGCTCTCTTCGCAGCCGTTGCATATTTTGATTTTTTTGCTCCCGATTATTCTTGCGTATGAGATTGGTTCGATGGGCTTGCTCGACGGCGAGGGCGGTCGGCTGGTGGCGCAGAAGATGTTGGTGCAGTTCTTTGATCTCTTTGGGGTGCTTGGTTTGCACCTGCCGGCGTTGGCGTTGGTGATCACGCTTGGGGTGCAGCATTTTTTGAGCCGGGCGTCTTGGCGTGTGGTGCCGATGGTGCCGTTGGCGATGATTGTGGAGTCTGCGTTTTTGACGGGGCCGTTGATTATTCTGTGGTTGATCGTGTCGCCTCAGGGCGGTGGGTTTGTGCAGGATGGGTTGATGCAAACGGGCGTGATGCAGGCGGCTGTGATGCAGGGTGCGGAGGCGGCGAAGGGTGGCGTGGCCCAGGGCGTGCTGATGTCGTTGGGCGCGGGGTTGTATGAAGAGATGCTCTTCCGGCTGGTGATGATCACGATCTTGCACTTTATGGTGACGGATGTGATGGGGTTTAAGGACAAGACGGGCAAGGTCTTCGCGGTGGTGTGCTCGGCGGTCGCGTTCGCGTGGTTCCATAATGCGATCCATACGACGACGGGGCTCGATATCCGCCTGGCGTTGTTTCTCACGCTTGCGGGGGTGTACTTCGGGGTGTTGTTCTTGGCGCGGGGGCTGGGGATCGCGGTGGGGGTGCATTTGCTGTACGATTTGTTGGCGATTGTGATTATCCCGGGGATTCAGGGCGAGTCGTGAGAGGCCGTGAGTGTATCCGGGGACAATAATTGCCCGGCGGGGCGGGATATTGGGGCGAGATTGTTTTTTCGGTGCTCGCGAACGATAAATTCTGATACATTTTGGGTGTTGCGGTTCTCGGCGATTCTCGCTGGAGGACGATGTGTGCATGCTGGTCTCTGCGTTCGTGGGGGTGCCTGATGTCTGATAGACGGTTCGATTTGGATTTTGCGCTCGATGGCTTGTACGCCTGCGGCTGGTGGCCCGGGGGTGGCGATGGGTGCGATCGCGCTGAGGATGGGCGGTGGTATCCGTCGGAAGCGATGGTGCTGCAGTCGTTTGCGGCCGAGTCGATCGGTGTGCGGGTGCGGGAGTCCTTGGTATCGGACGCGGCTGAGGTGGTCTGGGACTCGCGGGCGGGCGGGCATCAGGTGACGCACGGGCGATCACGGGACGAGGCGTTAATCTTGGCGTTTACGAGTCTGCAGCATGATCTGCATGGCGTGAGTTCGCGCTGAAACAGGTTTATCTTGCGATGATGCCGGATGGCTGGCGATGCTTCTTTTTGTGAGCGCTGTCTGAGCGATGATTTTCATTGGAAATCATGGGCCTGAGGGATCGTGCGGGCTTGACGATTCGGATTCTGGGCGTACTATTGCCCCTGACAACGTCCTTGGCCCCATCGTCTAGCCAGGTCCAGGACACCAGGTTTTCATCCTGGTAACGCGGGTTCAAATCCCGCTGGGGTCACTTGCCGGAGGTTCTGAGAAGAACCTTCGGCTTTTTTTTATGCGCTGCTATCTATTCACGGCTTTTTGCTGGGTGAGTATTACCCGTCGAGCTTGAGCTCGTCGACGGCTTTGCGGATGACATCGAAGTCGAATCCGCGCCGGGCGAGGCGGGCGGTGATGCGGCGCTTGCGGACTTCGGGCTCGTGGCGATCGGAGATCGAGCGGGCGGCGGATTGGGCGAGCTTGCGGGCGTCGGCCATGGTGTCGCGTTCTTCGAGGGCTTCGTCGAGGACGAGGTCGATCAGGCTCGAGTCAATGCCCTTCTCGTAGAGCTTGCCGGACAGCAGGCGACGGCCGGCGGGCTTGCGGGCGAGCTGGGCGCGGACGATCATGCGCGCGTAGTTCTCGTCGTCGAGGACCTGGAGTTCGGTGAGGCGTTCGACGGTCCATGCGATGGCGTTGGGCTCGTAGCCGTACTCTTTGAGCTTGCGGGCGAGTTCCTTGGCGGACTTGGCGCGCTTGGTGAGGATGCGGATGCCGGCGCGGTAGGCGTTGCCTTGGGCGAGCTCGTCGTTGAGGGCGTCGGCGAGGTCTTGGGTCCAGGGGGTGTCGATCTTGAGTTGATGGTCGGCTTTGGTGTCGAGGAGGATGCGGCCCAGACGCCTTCGGTTGACAAAGAGGGTGACGCGGGCGGGGTCGTCTTTGCAGGGGTGGAGCGAGGTGATGGTGGCGGAGCCGTCGAGGGGGAGGGGGTCGAGGGGCTTCTTGGGGTATCGATTGCCGTAGCCGCGTTTGGAGTAGGGTTTGCCGCTGCTGGTGCTCATTGTGTTTACTCGAGTTCGTCCAAGAGTCCTGCGAGTTCTGACGCGGCGTGCATGTCGTTGGACTCGCGGGCCTTGGTGATGCCGAGCTTGACGCATTCGATGGCTTGGTCGGGGTGGCCGAGTTCGTTGAGGGACTGGGCCTTGAAGAAGTAGGCGTAGCAGTAGACCGGATCGAGGGCGAGGGTCTGGTCGTAGCATTCGATGGCTTTGGTGTGATCGCCCGCGTTGGCGTGTTCTTGCCCGAGCCCGTAGTGGACGAAGGGGTCGTTGGGGTCGAGGGCGAGGAGTTTTTCGAGCTGTTCGATGGTGGGCATAGGGGATGATACCAGTTTCGGGCGTTGGTGGGTGTGTTTGGATCTATGAAAAACGCCGCCGATGGCGACGAGTTGGTGTGGTATTGATTGGGTTCGGGTTTGCGATTCGGGTTCACTTCGAGTAGTCGAAGACGCCTCGCCCGGACTTGTTGCCCAGACGGCCGGCGACCACGAGCTGCTTGAGTAGCGGGCAGGCGCGGTAGCGGTCGTTGTTGAGCCCCTCGGCGAGGACATCCATGATGTGCACGCAGGTGTCGAGCCCGATGAAGTCAGCGAGGCACAGCGGGCCCATGGGGTGGGCCATGCCGAGCTTCATGATCTGGTCAATGTCTTCGGGCTCGGCGACGCCTTCCATCCAGGCGTAGAAGGCCTCGTTGATCATGGGCATGAGGATGCGGTTGGAGACGAAGCCGGCGCGGTCGTTGGCGGGGACGGCGACCTTGCCCATGGCTTCTGAGAGGGCGATGGTGCGCTTGGTGGTTTCTTCGCTGGTGGCGAGCCCATTGATGACCTCGACGAGCTTCATGACCGGGACCGGGTTAAAGAAGTGCATCCCGATGAAGCGGTCGGCGGCGTCACCGACGCTGGTGGCCAGGTCGGTGATCGAGATCGACGAGGTGTTGGACGCGAGGATCTGGTTGTCGGTGAACTTGTCGGCGAGCCCGGAGAAGATCTTCTTCTTGACGCCGGCGTCTTCGACCACGGCTTCGATGACGATGTCGGCGTCGTAGATCGCGTTGATGTGGTTGGCGTAGTTGAGCTTGGACTTGGCGGCGGCGACTTCGTCGTCGCTCATGCGGCCCTTCTCTACGCCACGGGCGAAGAGCTTGTCGTGGAAGCCTTCGCATTTGGTGAGTGCTGCGGCGTTGAGGTCGTAGATGACGGTTTCGAAGCCGTTGACTGCTGAGATTTGGGCGATGCCGCCGCCCATTTGTCCGCTGCCGATGACGGCGACTTTGTTGATTCCGTGCATGATCTGGTTCCTCGATGGTTTTGGGTCTGTGTGGTGTTCTTTGTGATTGTCTATGGGGTCAAAATGATAGACTGGAGTGGGGATATTGTCTCGGCACTGTCGGAGTGATTGGGGTGCAAAGCGGGCGAATGGCGCATAGAATCGGTACTCCGATGGCATTCTGGCGTCGGTTTACACAGACAAGGATTGATCTCTATGGCTCATCAACTCGGCGAAGCGACCAGTGCATTTGAGAAGCAGGATCGGTGCGCCGATCTCGATCACCGCCCGCGGGTGCTGCTGGGGAAGATGGGGCTCGATGGGCATGACCGGGGTGTGAAGGTGATCGCTCGGGCGCTGCGTGACTCGGGCGTGCATGTGATCTATTCGGGGCTGTGGCAGACGCCGGCGTCGCTGGCGATCTCGGCCAGGGACGAGGATGTGGATGTGATCGCGGCGTCGATGATGTCCAACTCGCACCTTGTTCTGGGCAAGCGGCTGATTGACTCGATGGGCGATGTGGGGCGGAGCGATATCCCGGTGCTGATGGGGGGGATCTTGCCTCAGGACGATATCAAGAAGCTGCTGGAGATGGGCGTGGCGGAATGCTTCCCGACGGGCACGGGGCTGATTGATATTGTCAATGCGGTACGCGGGGCGGTGCATGAGCAGTCGCAGGTTGTGGAGTCTGGCAATGCGAGCGCGCAGCTCTCGCGGGATATCTCGCTGATGCATAACGAGAAGCCGATCAGAAGCGATGCCGTCCGGCGTCGCCCCAAGCGGGTGATCGGGCTGACGGGCTCGCCGGGGGCGGGCAAGAGCACGCTGGTGGCGCAGCTGGCGCGGGAGCACTTTGTGCGGGCGCAGCAGGATAGCTCACTTGGGCGGTGCGCGGTGCTGGCGTTTGATCCCAAGAGCCCGATTACGAGCGGTGCGCTTTTGGGTGATCGTTTGCGGGTGGACTTTAACAACATCGGCGAGCATGTTTACTACCACTCGCTGGCGATCCGGGGCGAGGATTACCACGGACTCAACGACATCATTGATCTGATCGGCGGGGCGTGCGAGGGCGATGATCGCTACGACACGCTGCTTGTTGAGACGGTGGGCGCGGGGCAGAACGAGACGATGATCCGCGACTTTGTGGATACGACGGCCGTGGTGCTGACGCCGGGGATGGGCGACTCGGTGCAGATGGACAAGGCGGGGATTCTGGAGATCGCGGATATCTTTGTGTGCAACAAGGCGGATCATCCGGGCGAGGATGAACTGGTGCGTGACCTGCGGGATATCGCGGGGCGGACGCCGATTATTGAAACGGTGGCGACGCATGCCAAGGGCATCCCGGAGCTGTTTGACACGCTGATGAAGTCATGAGTGCTGAGATAGATCAGCTCGTCGAAGCGCTTTCGAAGTTGTTGCGCGTCAAGGGGCAGACGCTGGCGACGGTGGAGAGCTGCACCGGGGGCTTGGTCGGGGCGGCGATGACGGGCCCGGCGGGGGCGTCGGATGTGTTTGTTGGTGGGTTGTTGACTTATTCGAACGAGGCCAAGGAAGCGCTGGCGGGTGTGCGGGCGGCGACGCTCAAAGCGCACGGGGCGGTGAGTGGGCTAGTGGCGATCGAGATGGCCAGCGGCGGGCGTGCACGGCTCGGGGCGGATATCGCGGTGTCGATTACGGGGATCGCTGGGCCGGGCGGTGGAAGCGATGAGAAGCCGGTGGGGACGGTGTGGGTGTGTGTTGATCGTGAGCGTGGGCAGGATTGTCGGCGGTTTGTGTTTCCGGGTGATCGTGAGGCGGTTCGGGCGTGGTCGGTGGTGTCGGCGCTCGGGATGGTGATCCAGGTGCTCACGGGGCAATCCGAGGCGTTGTCGCATGAGTTCCAGCGATTCGGGGGATAGACTTGAGTATGAAATGCACGGTCAATGGCGAACTGCGAGAGCTCCCGGATCAGACGACGGTCGAGGGGCTTGTTGAGCTGCTCGGGCTGGGTGGCGCGGTGTGCGCGGCCGAGGTGGATCAAAAAATCGTCCCCAGGCGGGAACGATCGGAGACGGTGTTGCTCGATGGGCAGACGGTCGAGATTGTGACGCTTGTTGGCGGCGGCTAAGGCCGACCGATTTTCGATACAGCTTAGCCTTCGTCTGAAGCGGCATCCGTTTCAGCAGGCTCTGATTCTGCTCGGGCTGCTGCACGCTCGGCTTCTTGGGCTTCGAGTTCTTTGCGTTCGTCCTCGTCCATGTTCATGCGTTCGAGCCCGTAGCGTTGGGCCAGTGAATCGAATGCGAACGGATCTTCGAGCCCCTCGGCGGCGGCGGCGCCTTCTTGGCTCAGCGTGCCCATCGCGAGTCCCTGGACCATCGAGGGGAACTCTTCGATGGAGACCGGACGGGGGGCGACGACGAGTGCGAGGGCCAATGAGCGTGTTGAGGGGAGTGGGACGACCACCGAGAGGGGGTTCTCGGCGACTTGTTCAGGGGTGGCGAGTGGGTCGAGGGCGCTGGCGGCTTCGAGGACCTGGTCGCGGAAGTCTTGGCTCTGACGCAGGCGTGGGTCGACGAATGAGGCGAGATTGCCCTGGTCGATCGTGTACTTGCGGATGAGCAGGTTGCGGAGGACCCCGGGGCGGTTGACCGCGTTGGGGTCTGGGTTGAAGGCGGTAGCGAGGTCGATGGCGCTGCGGAGCGAAGCGTTGGTGGAGATAGCGAGCTTGAACTCTTCGGACTTGTCGCTCAGGAGCTTGAAAGCCTCAATGGATTTGTAATCAGCGATGACATCTTCGCGTGAGATATCGTCGATGGAATCTGCGGGGCCCTGCTGACGCACGGCGAGGATGACGGCGAAGTAGCGGTTGCCGGCTTGATCGATTGCTGGGGGATCGGACATGGGGAGCCCGACCTGGACATCGAGCCCGATCTCGCTGGTGTCTTCGAGCTCGAAGAACTGGGGGAGGGTGCTGGCGGGGAGCTGGCGTGAGCCGATGCGGTAGCTGGCTTGGCCGAATCCGGGCAGGGCGAGGATGTCGCGGGCGGTGAGCCAGCGGTCGCCGATGACGGTGATGGCGGGCGTGGGCAGGGAGACTTCGTATTGGTCGTTGATCCGCTCGACGATGAGTTCTGCGAGGTCTTCGAGGCGTGGTCGGTTGGTGTCCCAGTCGTCGGGGAGTGTGACGGAGCCGTTGATCTTTGGTTGTCCCTTGATCGCGGCGCTGATCTGTGCGCGGATGGAGCGGTCGGCATCGTCCATCATATTGGCGGCGATGTCTTCGCGGAGTTGGCGTTCGAGGGCGATTTTTTCGAGCCCGAAGTCGCCCGGGTATTTGACGCGGTCTTTCTGGTAGATCTTCATGAGCTCGACGCGGCTGATGTTGACGGCGCTGGCGAAGGCTTCTTTGTCGAGGGTGAGGTAGCCGAGCTGGATACGGGTGGGCTGGATGTAGCCGACCTGGAACTCGTTGTCTGCGGGGCTCTGGTTCTGGTAGGTCTCGAAGAATGATTGGAGCTGTTGTTCGGTCGGCTCGGGCACGGCGGCGGTGGCGAGGCTCGAGTCGAGCACCACGGCGTTGACGGCGATGGCGTCGGCGAGGGTGTGGGCGGCCTGGATCATGCTCGGGTTGCTGTAGGTGGGGACGGTGCTCAGCGAGCGGAGCAGGCGTTGGATGCCTCGGGCTTGGGCGAGGATGGTGTAGACGCGTTCGGTGCTGCCGGCGAGCCCGGAGGCGCCCAGTGCGTTGCTCTGGATGATCGAGAGGGCTCGGTCGTTGACTTCTTGCAGGCGGGCGAGCTCTTGCTCTTGGGTGCGGATCAGGCCCTGTTGGACTTCCGATCGGACCTGTGATCTGGCTTCGAGGAGTGCGAGGTCGGAGATCCAAGATGCGCCGTCTTGGACGCCGCCGATGAGCCCGGCTTCGTCTGCTTGCTTGACGAGGAGCATCCAGTGGAGCTCGCGGTTGGCGTCGATGGTTTCCAAGAGCCCGATCCCGCCCATGGCTCTGGATGCCAGTGCGCGGGGGTAGACGCGATCGAGCACGGAGAGGGCATTGGATGCTTCTCGGCGCTGGGCGCGGTTGTAGGTGGTGCCGTCGTCGAGGCGGGCGACCTTGGCCTTGTCGGGTGATGGCGCGAGCTTGGTGAGGACTGGCTGGAGGAGGAAGACCACCATGAGCAGCGAGCCGCCCACGACGAGGATGATGAGTTGGTATTTTCTGATGAACCTGAGCATGTGGGCTCCGACCTTGTCTGGTGGTGATCTTGCGGGGCAAGGAATCTGCTGCGTGATGACTGCGGCGTTCTATAAAAAAACGAATCCACAGGAGTTTTCCCGAGGATTCGCTTGGCTCATCCTCGGCGTCCTGGATCTGACCGTTTGGGAGGATCCAGGACGCGAGGTTAGTGTATTCGGCTTAGCGGTAGAATTCGATGATGAGGTTGGTGTTCACATCGAATGGGATCTGATCCGAGGTTGGCAGCGACGAGATGGTCGAGTTGAGCTCGGATGGATTGAATGAGATCCAGCCCGGGACTTCGTGGCCGCCGAGGGATTCCATGTTCTCGCGAGCGAGCTTCTGGATGCCGTCCTTGAGGGAGATGACATCGCCGACCTTGACGCGGTATGAAGGGATATCGACCTTCTTGCCGTTGACGAGGATGTGGCCGTGGTTGACCATCTGGCGTGAAGCCCAGATGGTGCGGACGACGCCCATGCGGCGGACGACATTATCAAGGCGGAGCTCGAGGAGTTGCATGAGGATGTCGCCCGAGTTGCCTGGGCGGCGCTTGGCTTCGTCGACGGTGCGGCGGAACTGTTTTTCGAGGATGTTGTAGTGGTAGCGGAGCTTCTGTTTCTCTTGGAGGCGGATGCCGTAGTCACGCAGGCGACGACCGCGGTGGCCGTGCATACCCGGTGCGTTGAGCATGCGCTTGGAGGTGTGCTTTGGGGTGTCCGAGATGGGGACACCGACGCGGCGTGAGAGGCGGACCTTGGGTCCGGTGTATGTGGCCATAATGGCGTTTCCTTTTCTTCCGTCCGCAGGGCAGTTTTTAAGGTTGCCTGCGGTGCTCTCGGGATCGAGAGCGACCATGTCGAGGGGCCCAGGCTTGGGTTCGACGCGTTTGGCCCGGGCACAGTGCCAGGGGAGAGGTGATTGAAGCCCATCGGGGGCGGTTGGTCAAGGTCTTTTCGGATTCTCAGGGGTAGTTTCTCTGAGATAGACTGCCTCCAAGAGCGTGTCATGGACGAATAACACTGACACAATGGGCTGTTTTTGAGGCTCATCAGGCAAGGGTTCTCCGTTTTTGAAGGCGAGGGCGTCAGATTTCTTGTTGATCTTCTGAAGTTGGGGTATTCCTTAATTGACCAAATACAACTGAAGAATAGATATGAAAGGAGGCAGGTTGTGTACATAAACAGAATCCGTACTATGAAAGAGAAGCCGAGTCTCCTCGATAAAATTCGTCCGTGTCTTGATCGGGTCCTGATGCTTGCAGTGATCGGCCTGCTGCTCGGCGAGGTCTACATGTCGAGGGGCGCGACTGGCGTGCGTGCTCAGAGTGGCATTGGGCTACCAGAGCAGGCGAATGCAGCAGGTAATCTGCTGATTGCTGGGCGTAGCTCGGGCACAGACTTCGGTACCGACGACGGCTTGGGCGTGATGCGGGTGGACCGAACGGCATTTGCTCGCCAGCTTGCGATCTCGATCTTGGTGGATCATGAGCATGAAATCACCGATCAACGAGTGAGTTTTCTTCGGGATCAGTCTCGTTCGGGGACCGCGATAAATCAGTTTGCGGATTCATTTGGGCAGGCGATCGAACGTGGCTTGTTGAAGTTTGAGCTGCCGGAAGAGAATCGTGTTGTCCGGACTGAACGCCCAGCCTCAATCAAGTGATTCGACCGAGTGAGTCGGCATTGGTGTCTTAGTCCTTTGTTAGATTTTCTTCGAGTCATTTTCTCTAAGCCCTGTCTCCCTGGAGTCAGGGTTTTTTCTTCGTGAGGGACGATTAATGGTCTTGATTTTCCAGATCTGGTTCTGAGTGGGGGAATCTTCCGATATCAGCTAATGAATCAATAGGAGGTTCCATGACGCAGAATTGTGATGAAGATCAAGGGACGGATCAAAAGTTGTATGTGGCTCCTTGGCGGGATCATCTGCACGAGATTATCTTTGAGGCCGACACGCGTTGGGGCAAGGCGTTCGATGTCGGGCTGATCGTGGCGATTATTTTTTCGGTGATCGTGGTGATCCTGAGCACGATGCCGTTTGCAGAGACCGAGCCTTACCATGCGATTTTCTTGGGGGTGGAATGGTTCTTTACGATTCTGTTTACGATCGAGTATGTGATCCGGCTGATCATTGTGCGTCGCCCGATTCGGTACGCGACCTCGTTCTTTGGGGTGATCGATCTGCTGTCGATCCTGCCGGCGTTTATCGGGATTCTCGTGCCCGGGGGCGAGCGGCTGATGGTGGTGCGGACGATGCGCCTGCTGCGGATCTTCCGGGTGTTTAAGCTGGCTCGGTATCTCAAGGAGGCGACGGCGCTGCGCGAGGCGCTGATGGTGAGCCGACACAAGATTGCGGTGTTTATCACCACGGTGCTGATCGTGGTGCTCATCGCCAGCGCGTTGATGCATGTGGTTGAGGGCAACGCGGACAATACCGATTTTGACTCGATGCCGGCGGCGATGTACTGGGCGATTATCACGATGACCACGGTTGGGTATGGCGATATCGTACCGATCACAGCGGTGGGCAAGGCGACAACGATGGTGCTCGTGCTTGTCGGTTATTCGCTGATCATTGTCCCGACGGGGATTTTGTCGGCGGAGATTGCTGGGGGTGTTGGTGGTCGCATCACGACGCGGACATGTCCGTCGTGCATGAGCGAGGGGCACGCGATGGACGCGGTGTTCTGTAGCCGATGCGGAGAGCGGCTCAACGAATAAATCGGGGATTATTGAGTTGAGTAGGCTTACTCGCCCAGCGGGTCTGGACGGTAGAGCTTGACGCCCAGGGCCCAGTTTTTCTCGGTGAAGTTGCCGCCCAGTGAGAACTGCTCGTCGCGGTCTGGGCGGGCTGCGGACAAGGCCATGATGGTCTTGGCGTCGAGGTTATCGATGAGCGAGACGAGCACGGCTTCTGGGGAAGATGGGATTTTGGCGGCGCCGTATTCTGGGCGTTCGTGGTGCGAGATGATGATGTGTTGGAGCACGGTGAGGGCGCCCGCTGGCAGGCGGGTGCCGGTCTCGTGCATCATCTGCTGGGCCTTATCGTGGAGCATGATGGCGCCTTCGACGAGGTGCCCGATGAGTTCGCCGCGATCGGAGTAGCCGAACCCGCGATCGAAGAAGAGTTCGCGTGTCTTGCCCAGGTCATGGAGGAAGAGCCCCATCATGACGATGTCGCGGTTGATCTTGGGGTAGAGCGGGGCGATGACATCGCAGAGCTGCATGAGGGTGAGTGTGTGTTCGAGGAGCCCGCCGAGGTAGGCGTGGTGGAGGCGGACGGCGGCTGGGGCGGTGCGGAAGCCGTCCATGAGGTGCTCGTCGGCGAGGTAGGTCTTGGCGAGCGCCTGCATCGCGGGGTGCTCGAGGGTGCCAAGCAGGGCGACGACTTGTTCGAACATTTCTTTGGGGTCGCGCTTGGACGCGGGGAGGATGTAGCGGAGTTCGTCGGGGGTGGGCTCGTGGGGATCGATCTGGTGGATGATGATCTGGAGCTCGCCTTGGTAGGCTTGGGTTTCGCCTTCGACCCAGACGAAGCCGTCGGTGGGGAGGCGGCGGAAGGTGGCTTCGTCGATCGACCACATGCGTCCGGCGGCGGTGCCCGAGGAATCGCCGAGGAGGCAGCGCAGATATGGCTTGCCCTTCTGGGTGGTGCCCAGCTGTGCGTTGGCTATGGAATACATGCCATCAAGGCGCTCGGAGGGTTTCATTTCGGCCAGGGTTCTGCGTGCGGTGTTGGTGCTCATGGGGGGAGCATAGTTCCGCTCGGATTGATTCTCCATGATCGCCAGCTTTGATCTCTTATGGTGTACACTAGTGTCCCCGGTGTTTGCCTGTGTTGGGAGAGATGATCGGGAGTGGAAGGTATTTGGTGCATGGCTGAGGCGCGGGGCATACACGGGATTCGGGGCGGTTTACAGGCCACGGTATTGATCGCGATCGCGGGGTCGTGTGCTGCTGGGCTATCGAGCCGGGCGATGGCGGGGATTGAGCGATCGGCGCTGATGCAGCCAGAAGAACAGTTTGGCATCACTGGGTCGTTCGATCGGGTTGATTTTCCGATCGAGGCGGTGAGCGGGCGGATTGAGCTGGCGGCTCGGGCCGGGTGGATCTGGAAGGACGGGCAGACCCATCGGGTGGTGCTTGAGCGCGATGTGGATGTGGTGCTCGGGGAGCATCGGTTCATGGCGGCGGCGGCCAATATCTGGCTGCGGAAGCTGAGCAGCGATCCAGAAAACGGGACGAGCGATTATCAGGTGTACGCGATCTTTGAGGATCTGCGATCGGCGGACGGCACGATCACGATGACAGCCAAGCAGCTGCCGGTGCGTGGGGTGATCCGGGTGGTGGAGCCGATCTCGATGAAGCTCGATGCGCGGTTTGGCGAGGCGCCGCGAGCGAAGCTGGCGATCGGTGATTTTGTTGAGCGGACGGACGCGGTGTATGCCCAGCGGGTGCTTGGGGCTCCGGGGCCAGCGGTTGAAGTCGCGGCGGCGCGGCCTTGGTCGTCAACGAATACTCGGCCGGTTGATCGGCAGCCGACTGATCGGCCCGGGCAGCCGAGAGAACCGGTTCGGCAAGATCCGTCTGTGCAGGTCGCGACGGATCCCAAAGAGCGAACGGCTGATGAGAACCGACAGCCAATCGCTGGCGACGGCTCGGTAGAGACTCTGCCCGTGCAGGATCGGGCGATCTTCCATCCCAATGGGGTGTTCTCGGTGGCGATTGGTGGGCGGATTGTCATTGATGGTGCGACGGGCGGCGATGGGACGGTGATCACCGCCGATGGTGGGGTGACGATCCAGTATCAGGACCCGGGGAGCCAGCGGTGGATTGATTTCAAGGCCGAGCGGGTGGTGATCTATGCGGCTGGGGACGAGCCGATCACGGGTGTGTCGCGGCTGGGGACTGGGCAGGTTGAGGGGATCTATCTTGAGGGCGGCGTGTTTGCTGGGGATGACCAGTGGTCGGTGCGCTCGCCTCGGATGTATCTGGATGTGACGAATAACAAGGCGTTGATGCTCGACGCGGTGTTCTGGACGACGGATCAGAAGACTTCGATGCCTTTGTATGTGCGGGCCGACAGCGTGCGTCAGACGGCGCAGCAGGAGTTCACGGCTGAGAAGGCGAAGATCTCGAACTCGGCGTTCTTTGAGCCGGACCTGACGATCGGGATCTCGGATATCAAGGTGACGCTCGATCAGGAGCCGACGCAGGCGAATGCCAGCGGGGGCGATGGAGCAAGCGGGACGGTTGATGGCTTTGATGATCCGCGTCCAGGTGTGCGTGTTGAAGGCAAGAATGTGACGCTCAATGCTGGTGATGTGCCCATCTTGTGGCTGCCGGGGTTTAAGGGTGACCCGAGTTCGTTCCCGCTGCGACAGATCACGGTGAAGGACTCGAACCGATCGGGGCTGTTGATCCAGACACGCTGGAACGCGTTGTCGCTGCTCAATATTGATGGGCCTCCGGGCGTGGATGTGGATCTCGATCTGGATTACTACGCCGAGCGCGGGCTCGGGGTCGGGGTGTCGAGCGATTGGTACACCAGCGAGCATCGCGGCGGTCTTTTTTCGTATCTGATGCCTGATGATAATGGAACGGATGTATTGACCTCGGGCAAGCGGATCCGTCGCGATGGTGAAGTTCGTGGTATTTTCGCGGGGCATGACATCTGGGAGTTTACCGATGCGTGGACGCTGGTCAGCGAGGTGAGCTATGTGTCCGATGAGGCCTTCGTGCCCGCGCTGCTGGGCAACCGGGCGCAGACGGTCGAGGACTATCGGAATCGGTTGCGTCTTGAGCGATTGAGCGACAACACGCAGTTCACGATCGAGGCGAGCACCACGCTCAACGACTTTATTGTGCCCGAGCACCTGCTCCAGTCGCCGGGCTATGTGGTCAACAAGCAGCCCGAGGCGCGGTTTATTTCGCTGGCCAAAGATTGGCTGCCGGATGTCGAGCCGGGGTTGTTGACCTACTCGTTTGAGGCTCGCGCGGGGGTGCTGCGTCTGGCGTTCTCGGAGGTGGCGGCGAGTGCGTACGGCATGACGACTGACTCGCTGGCGGACGCGGCGTTTGGGACCACGGCCAACAGCTCGCTGGGCGACAAGTTCCGTGCGTTGGGGCTCGATGAGTCCGGGGTGACGCGCCTTGATACGCGCCATGAGCTCTCGTCGAGGTTTGATGCGGGGCCGATCCGGATCAATCCGTTTATAGTCGGGCGGGCGACGGCCTATGACAGCTCGTTTGATTTGTATAGCCCGGGGCAAGAGGACGAGATTCGGTACTGGGGCGGCGGGGGCGTGACGCTCTCGACGACCGTGTCGAAGGTGAACAACAACGCGGAGAGTCGGTTCTTTGATGTGCACCGGTTGCGGCATATTGTCGAGCCGTCGGTGACGATCTGGGGCGGGGATTCGAACTTTGAGCCATCGGATGTGCCGATCTTTGATGATGATGTCGAGGGATTGATCGAAGGGACGGCCGTGCGTTTTGCGCTCGATCAGACCTGGCAGACCAAGCGTGGTGGTGTGGGTCGCTGGCGCGATGTCGATGTGTTCAAGCTGCGGAGCGAGTATGTGTGGACGGACGAGGACGCGGGGCGTTCGCCACTGCCTCAGTTCTTTTCGACGCGTCCCGAGCTCTCGAACCCGGGCGAGTTCATCGGGACGAGCGCGATCTGGCAGCCGACGGAAGTCTTGGCGTTTGCCGGCGAGATCGTCTATGACCTGGACGCTGAGCAGACGGCGCGGGCGAGCATCGGGGCGATCCTTGAGCATCGCCCGGGGTTCACGACTTCGATTGAGTACCGCGAGATCCAGCCGTTGGACGCGACCTTTGCGTCGTTGTCGGCTCGGTATCGGTTGACGGATAAGTACGAGGTCAACACGAGCCTGAACTACAACTTTGATCGGGGCGACTTCCAGACCTTCAACGCACGAGTTTTGCGCCGGTTCCAGATCGGGACGCTTGGGGCGACGGTGGGGTACAACAATATCCGCGGCGAGACGAGCTTCGGGTTTGTGTTCCGCCCCGGAGGGACGCGCGGCGATCTGCCGATCGATTCGTCCTGGGGTGGTTAAAACGGTCGTCTAAGAACAGGCCTCGCTCGAACGAGCTTTAGGTTGTTTTGAACATGCTCATTTGTGATTTGGTCGCGACTTCGCACGCGACGGGGTGGTCCACATCGACGCGGTACTCGCCTGAGAAACACCCGGTGCAGTAGTGCTCGCTGGGCTGGTTCATCACTTCGAGCATGCCTTCTTGGCTCAGGAAGTGGAGTGAATCGACACCCAAGAACTCACGGATCTCTTCGACGGTGCGCCCGTGGGCGATGAGCTGGTCGCGGTCGGCGAAGTCGACCCCGAAGTAGCAGGGGTGCTTGATGGGCGGGCAGGAAATGCGGAGGTGGATCTCTTTGGCGCCGGCTTCGCGGAGCTGGATCATTTTTAATCGCGTTGTGGTGCCTCGGACGATCGAGTCGTCGACGATGATCAGGCGTTGGTCGCGGACGACCTCGGAGATGACATTGAGCTTGAGGCGGACGGATGCGGCGCGTTCTTCCTGGGTGGGCTTGATGAAGGTGCGTCCGACATAGCGGTTGGGGACGATGCCCTCGCGGTAGGGGATGCCGGATTCGAGGGCGTAGCCGTTGGCGGCGCTGCGTCCGGAGTCGGGCATGGGCATGACGAAGTCGGCTTCGACCTTGGCTTCTTGGGCGAGCTTGGCGCCGAAGCGTTCGCGGGAGATCTGGACATTCTGCCCGAAGACATTGGAGGCGGGGTTGGCGAAGTAGACATGCTCGAAGATGCACTGGGCGAGCGGGGCCGACGGGGCGGCGAAGCGGCGCGAGGAGACGCCGGCGCTTGAGAGGGTGACGATCTCGCCGGGCTCGACTTCGCGGACGAAGCGGGCGCCCATGACATCGAGTGCGACGGTCTCGGAGGCGACGACGGGCTTGCCGGAGGGGAGTTCGCCGAGGACGAGTGGTCGCCAGCCCCACGGGTCGCGGGCGGCTTCGATGCGATCGGGGAAGAGGAGCACGAGCGAGAACGCGCCCAGCAGGTTGCGCATAGTGGCGGCGACGGGGTCGGGGGAATCGCGTTGCTCGGGTGAGGCGAGCAGGTGGATGATGATTTCTGTATCTGAGGTCGTGTGGAAGAGACGACCGACGCGGGCGAGTTCTTCGCGCCATTGCTGCCCGTTGACGAGGTTGCCGTTGTGGGCGATGGCGACGGGGCCATCGAACATGGTCTCGACGAGCGGCTGGGCGTTGTTGGCGTTGGTGCCCCCGGCCGTGGAGTAGCGGTTGTGCCCGATGGCCCCGGCGTAGGTGTTGGTGCTCTGGCTTTGTGGGTTTTTGTAGAGTGTTTCGAGCCCGGAGATGGCCCGGCGGTCGAAGACATCGACGACGAGCCCTTGGCCGGTGTGTGCTTCAATGGCGGAGCCGTCGCTGACGGCGATGCCGGCGGCTTCTTGGCCGCGGTGCTGCTGGGCGTAGAGCCCGAGGTAGACCTTGCGGACGGCTTCGGGGTCGTCCCAGACGCCGATGACGCCGCATTTTTCTTTGGGCTGATCGTTGCGCTCGGTCGAGTAGGTTTGTGGATGGGGTTGCTTGCAGGCGCAGGGGCGTTGCGTTGGCTGATTCGATGAGACGGGCAGAGAGAAACTCGTCGGCATGAACTGGCTCCGGTTAGGGATCGCATGAGGTGTCACGCAAATGCGGACACCGATCGGCACTGGAGATTGAGTCTAGCACTGGGCGAAAACGGAACCCAGCCCTTGGTCTATCGCGGGTCGATATTCTCGACGCGCTTGCACAATCCTTCGTCGGCGGCTCGCCCGAGGAATGTCTCGATCGCGTCGCGTCCGATCTCGCCCATGTCGAGGGTGAGCCCGGAGACATACATCGCGAGGTAGCGATCGACGAGCTCGGGGTCGTTCCATTCGGTGCGATCGCCCTTGTTGAGCTGGAGGTACATGCGGGAGGCTTCGCCCATCTCAACGCAGCACTGGACGGAAGCATTGAGGATATTGGCGAGCTCGTCGCAGGTGCCGGGGCCGAAGCGTTGGTCGAGGTCGCGCCGGATGACATTGAGCCCCAGGGGCAGGGGCTTGTTGGTCTCGCGGTGCCACCACTTGCCGAGATCGCCGATCTCGCGGAGCCCGAGCTGGGCGTAGGTGAGTTGGGCCTCATGGATGAGCAAGCCGGCGTCGTACTTGTTGCTGGCGACGGCGGCGGGGATGTCGGAGAAGAGGAGTTCTTGGTGTTTGAACTGGCCGATGGCCATGCTCAGGCCCATGTAGGCGGAGGTGTTGATCCCGGGGATGGCGACGGTGCAGTCGTTGTTCTTGAGGTCTTCGAGGGTGTGGTAGGGGGAATCTTTGGCGACGACGATGCGGGGGCCGTAGTTTTCGCCGAAGGAGCCGCCGGATGTGGTCATGGCGAAGCGGTCAGCGATGGCGGGGTAGGTGGCGCAGGAGATGGCGGTGATGTCGTATTGAGTGTAGTCTGAGTGTTCGCCGGCCTGCTCATTGCCAATGACGAGTTTGTTGAGCTCTTCGACATCGCGTGCGACGAGGTTGAACTTGAACCGTCCGGTATCAACCTGCGGCTTGCCCAGTGGGCCGTCGATCGGGGTGCCGTCGGGGTGGCGGACGCCGACCAAGGGCCACCACATGACCAGGTCGTCCGAATCGGGCGAGTGGGCGAGGTTGAGTTCGATGGTCTTGGTTTTGGTGTTGGGCATACGGGAGTCTAATACTGCTGGATGGTGGGATCAATCTTGAGTCCCCACCAGTTGATCCCGCCGGCGACGGATCGGGAGCCGGCGAGCCCTTGGTGCTGCATATAGAGAGCGACCTGGAGCGAGCGTTTGCCGGATCGGCAGAGGATCGCGATGGTGGTGTCCTCGTCGACATCGAGCTCGTTGATCCGTGCTGGGATATCGCCCATCGGGATGTGGAGGGCGCCGTCGATCGACGAGGTTTGGAGTTCGTCGGCTTCGCGGACATCGATGAGGAGGAAATCGGTGTCGCCGGCGTCTTGGTGGAGGGCGGCGGTCTCGGGGACCGTGATTTCGAGGGCTGCGTTGAAGGGCCAGTTGGGCGGGTTGTGATCGATTGGGGGTGTGGTGCTCACGGGGTGGGTTCCTGTGGTTCGGTTTGGGTGTCAGTATATGTTTTGGGGGATGCGGGCGTCGGGAAGCCCGAGGACCATTGGTCTTGGGTCTCGGTGCGTTTCCAGACGCGGGCGGGGGAGGTGGTGGGCTCGGCGAGTTGGTTGGTGGCGACGAGGTAGCCGAAGGCATAGGGGGTGCCGATGAATGATCGCCCCAGATCGTTGAGGGTGTTGATGGCGTCGTTGATCCAGATGAGCGCGGGGGGGATGGCGGCGGTCTGGGTTTGGCGGATGGGTTGGTACCAGGCGAGGGCGTCGTTGGCGGTGGGGTAGAGCCCGAGGATGCGTGGGGGGGCTTTTTTGTTGACAGGCGGCAAGAGGGTGAGGGCCCAGGAGTGGACGACCGCGTCGAGGGGGGCGATGTATTGGGTGGGCGTCCAGTTTGAGCGCGGCGGCGTGGTGGTGGCGAAGAGGTCTCGTCCGGTTGCGGGCGGTGGCGGGGTGGTTGGCTTTGATTGAACGAAAGTTGGCGGGGTGTGGGCGCCCCCGAGGGTGAGGCGGGCGTTGAGCGGGTGGGTGCAGGCGCTTATGCCGAGACTCACGCAGAGCAAGAGCCAGACCAAGAGCGGGCAGAGGGCATTGAAGATTGGGGCTCGGCGAGCAGGGTGCATGGGCGATCATACGCCGACAGATCACGGGGCATGGGTGGGTCTGCTCTCGGGGGGCTGGCTATGCTTTGGGTGCGTATGGCGAAGAACAAGAACAAGAAATCGAAGATGGGGCCTCCGAGTTTTAATAATCGGCGGGCGCTGTACGATTATTTTATTGTCGATACGCTCGAGGTGGGGATCGTGCTTGAGGGCTCGGAGGTCAAGGCGATCCGCGAGGGGAGCTGCTCGCTCAAGGAGGGGTACATCAGCGTGGACCTTGAGCCGCCACGATTGACGCTCCATCAGGTGGATATTGGGATCTATCAGCCCGCGGGGCAGCTCAACCATGTGCCCAAGCGGGACCGTGTGCTGCTGGCCAAGAAGCGAGAGATCGAGAAGCTGGCGCGCGAGGTGGACCAGAAGGGCGTGACGCTGGTGCCTCTGGAGCTGTATTTCTCGAAGGGGTACGCCAAGATCAAGCTGGCGCTGGCCAAGGGCAAGGCCCAGCACGATAAGCGCAAGGCGATCGCTGATCGCGAGAACCAGCGTGACATGCAGCGGGCGATGTCGAAGTATTCAAACTAGAAGAGCAAGTGATCGATTCGTCGAACTCGGATTAACCGAACTCGGATTAACCGAACTCGGATTAATCGAACTCGTCGGCGGCCACGGTGTAGTGAGCGGGTTCGTCGGGTTGTTCGATATCGGTGCGTAGGGACATCTCGACTTCGCCTTCGTTCATATTGACGGCGATGCGTTGATCGCGGACGAGCACGAGGATGGCGAGGAACATGCCGACCATTTCTGGGCGGGTCTTGCCAACGATCAGCGAGCGGAGGCTCGATGGGGCGTTGTTCGAGTTGTTGAGTTTTTCTTGCAGGTGATCGACGATGTGCTCGATGTGCATTTCCAGGGGTGTGTCGTCGGAGAGGACCTCGTGCTGCCCGATGCGATCGAAGTTGACGCTGGCGACGATTTGGCGGAAGGCCTCGACCAGGTCGGAGAGGTCGAGGTCTTCGAGTTCGTGCTCGCCCATGTCGTCCATGGCCTGGCGGACGCGTTCGTCGTCGATCCCGGCGCTGTGGACCGGGTAGCGTTTTTCCCAAGTTTGGCGGCGTTGGTCGAGGACGTCGGCGGCGTCGCGGTATTTTTTATACTCGAGCAGTTGGCGGACGAGCTCCATGCGGGGGTCGTTGGCGGGTTCGCTGGCGGGGCGTTCTTCGTCTGGATCGTTTTCGTTGTCCCGGGCGTCGGCCTGGGCGGCGAGCATGCGGGATTTGAGCTCCATCAGGGTGGTGGCCATGACGAGGAACTCGCCGGCGAGGTCGATGTCGATCCGGTCAACATCGTCGAGGTACCCGATGTATTGGTCGGCGATCAACGAGAGGGGGATGTCGTGGAGGTCCACCTCGTGCTTACGGATGAGGTAGAGCAGCAGGTCCATCGGGCCTTCAAAGGAATCGAGTTTTACGCGGTACAGATCGCTCATGCACTATCTTAGCACAGCTGGTCCGCAGGCATGGGTGGGTTTGTGGGGAGAGATGCGGGCAGATTGGGGATTATTTAGTGAATCTGGCGGGGTGAATGGCCGATAAGAAGGGGGTTGAACGAATAGGAGCCGACGATGACCAGCCTGAGCCAGAACCACTTCCTGAATACTGAACTCACTACGGGCCACCCGCCCGCGCTCAAGCTCGTCGGTGAGATGGAACTGACGGAGTGCCCCCAGTGTGGTGGGGTGGGTCGGATCGCGTGCCCGCAGACGGTGGCGGTGCGGACGATCGGGTTCAATGGCGTGGCGACGCTCCAGCCGTCAACGGGGCATCCGATCCCGTGTCCGGGCTGCCATGGCAGCAAGCAGGTTCCCGGCTCGTAATCGCCCCAAAATCTATCTGAAAAGATCCATCAACTGAAGCATGCACCGATCTGCGCGGATAATCATCCGTTGGCGGACACTTGGCCGATCTTGGGCACGGTGGGTTCGTAGAAACCCGGGGCTTGTGCTATGGGTTGGCGATATATAAGGGTGTGATGTTCAGGATTTCGAAGTACATACCGGGGATGTTCCATCGGCGGGTGCTGTTGCTTGCTGTTTTGGCCTTGGGATCGTTTGGGCTGTTGGTGGTTCGGCTCGGGGCAATGACGCTGGGCGAGGGCGGCGAGCAAGCCCGGATCGATGCTGGCAAGCGGCTGGTGCGGACGACCTGGCTGCCGACGGTGCGGGGGACGGTGTACGATCGCAAGGGGCGCGTGCTGGCGGGGGATCGGGCGTCGTACGACATCGCGGTGGACTATCGGGTGCTGGCGGGGCAGTGGGTGTATAGCGATCGCTCGGGCAAGTTCCATGGGATCGATATTGATCGGTACGCGGCTCGTTTGGCCAAGCGGTACAACGATGCGGTGTGGGACAAGCTCGAAGAATCACAGCGAGACGAGATCATCGCGGGGTTTGACGCGGCCCTGCGGGCGCGGGTGGACGCGATGTATCGGTACATCAGCGAGCAGACGGGCACACCGGTGCAAGAGCTGCTGGATCGGCGCGACGAGATCGTTCGTCGGGTGAAGCTGGTCAAAGCGGAATACACCGAGCGGACCCGCGAGCGGGAGCTTCGTCGCCACGCCGAGCGCGGGCATGTGCCCAATCAGGCGGACCTTGATCGGGTCGAGCGGATCGCGGCACGCCCGATCGAGGCGGAGGAAGAAGCGCACCCGTTGGTCGAGGATGTGAGCGACGCGATGGGCTTTGCGTTTGTGCGTCAGAGCGCGCGGAGCACGCCGTTGATCCAGATCGCCGGCGAGGAGCACAATGAGATGCACACGCCGGTGTCGGTGCTGCCAGGTCTGACGGTGCTCGATGCGACGGCTCGGCTGTATCCGTATAAGACGATTCAGGTGCAGATCGAGCGATCGACTTTTCCGCCGCCGTTGCAGTCCGAGGCCTTTGTGATCCTCGAGGAGACGGATGTGGGGTCGATGATCTTGGGTTCGGTGCGTCCGGGGATCCAGCTCGATGATGTGCAGCGCCGGGCGGCGGCGGTGGAGGGCGATCCGGTGCTGGCGCTGCGATCGTTGACGGAGAAGGGCACGGATCGCGGGCGGTATATGCACGGCGACCGGATCGGGCGATCCGGGATCGAGCGGGCGTATGAGGATCAGCTGCGGGGGCTGCGCGGGGTAAGCGTGGAGAATCGCCAGACAGGCGAGGCGATCGAGATCGGATCGACACCGGGGCTTGATGTGCAGCTCACGCTCGACATCATGCTGCAGGCGCGGGTGCGGGCGATTCTGGATCCGAAGCTCGGGCTGGCCCGGGTGCAACCGTGGCATCAGAACGAGGAGCCCACGACGCCGATCGGGACAGAGCTCGACGCGGGGGTGATTGTGCTCGAGGTGGCGACGGGCGAGATTTTGGCGTTGGTATCAACGCCGGTGCCGCCGAGCGATGGGGATTGGACACGGTTTGGCGTGCGGACGGAGGAGGACAAGCGACGGTTTGACAAGATCCATACGCCGTTTATCAATCGGGCGATCGCGATGCCGTACCCGCCGGGCTCGGTGGCCAAGGCGGTGATTCTGGCGGGGGCGGCCAAGTACGGCAAGTACACACAGGGCGAGCGGATCGAGGCGTCGGGGCACCTGCTGCCGAATCAGCCCAATAAGTATCGCTCGTGGATTTACAAGCAGCACGGGATCACACACTACGATCAGCTCGAACGCAACCCAGACGGGGTCGATGCGTTGATGGTGTCGTCGAATGTGTTTTTCTTTACGCTCGGGCAGCGGCTTGAGCCTCGGGGGATCACGGATGTCTATCGCTCGTTTGGGGTGGGGACACGGTATGACCTGGGGATCGGGTACGAATGGGGCGGCTCGATCGGGGCGCTCAGTGGGAAGAGCGATGGGAAAGATTTGAGCCATGACGATGCGATCCTCATGGGGATCGGGCAGGGCCCGGTGACTTGGACGCCGCTGCATGCGGCGGATGCGTTCGCGACGCTCGCGCGGCAGGGCATCCGGATCCCACCCAAGCTTGTGCGCGATGGGCGTGCGCCGACGGTGTCGCAGATTGACCTGCCGGCGTGGGCGGTGCGTGATGCGCTCGAGGGGCTGCATAAAGTCGTCACGGATGTTGAGTTCGGGACAGGGCGGGCGATCCGGTACGAAGAGTTCGGGCCTGAGAGTGTGCCGATCTTTAATGCGCCGGGGATCTCGCTGTGGGGCAAGACGGGGACGGCGACCGCGCCGAGCATTGTCTATGACCCGGACCGGATCGGGGATGAGGACGGGCCGCTGGAGCCGATTGTGGTGCGCAAGGGCGATCATTCGTGGTTTGTGACGCTCGTGGGGCGCGAGGGCGGCTCTCCGGAGTATGCGATCGCGGTGGTCGCGGATTATGCGGGCTCTGGGGGCAAGGTGTCTGGGCCGATTAACAACCAAGTGATCCATGCGCTGATCGACGAGGGGTATCTGCCGGATGCTCGCCATGTCCAACCAGAAGGTGAAGAGCGGGCCGAACATGCGGGGGCCAGCCAATGAGCAGTGTCTCGATTCCAACGAGATTGATTCGGCTGATCCGTGGCGGTGGGCGATCGGATGAGCCCGTATCGCGTGCGGTCAAGATCATCAACTCCGGGTGGATCACGATCGGTGCGTCGTTTCTGTTGACGATCATCGGGATCTACTCGATCGATCTGGGGCTCAACCCGGATGGCTCAAATGGGCTCAGCGGGATGTCCACGACGGCCAGCAAGCAGATCGTGTTTATGGTGATGGGGATGGTGGCGTGCGGGGTGATTGCGTTGCCGCACTATAAACTGGTCACTGCGTTCGCGTGGTTGTTGTTCTTTGTTTGCCTCGGGCTATTGGTGTTCTTGATGATACCAGGGATCCCCAAGAGCATCGTGACGCCGCGCAACGGAGCGCGTTCATGGATCAACCTCGGGTTTACGGATTTCCAGCCCTCGGAGGTGATGAAGATCGCGTTTGTGCTCGCGGTGGCTAACTACATGCGGTTCCGCTCGGAGCATCGGCGGTTTAAGGGCTTGATCGTGCCGGGCTTGATCGCGGCGGTGCCCGTGGCGCTGATCACGGTGCAGCCCGATCTGGGGACGGCTTCGTTGTTTGTGCCTGCATTGTTTGCGATGCTGATCGCGGCGGGGGCTCGGCTGCGTCATTTGTTGCTGATCGTGGTGCTCGCGGGGCTGTCGGCCCCGGCGGTGTACCCGATGCTGCGCCCGCACCAGAAGGACCGGATCGTGGGGATCTTCAAGCAGTTCCAGGGCGATACGGCGACGAACTTTGATATCAACTTCCAGGCCTCGCGGGCCCAGATGCTCATCGGGGCGGGGCAAGCCACGGGGATGTCCGACGATACGACGCGGGCGATGGTGCGGTACAACGCGCTGCCCGAGCGTGAAAACGACATGATCTTCGCGATTGTGGTCGCCCGGTTCGGGTTTGTCGGGGGGGCGGGGTTGCTGCTTTTGTATGTGGTGTGGGTGTGCGGGGCGTTGATTGTGGCGTCGAGTTGCCGAGAGCCGATCGGTCGGCTGATCGCGGTGGGAATTCCTGCGTTTATTGCGACTCAGGTGGTCATTAATGTTGGGATGAACATCGGGGTGGTCCCTATCATTGGGATCACGCTCCCGTTCCTCAGTGCTGGGGGATCGAGCCTGATTACTTCGTGGTTGATGACCGGGCTGATTGTGAATGTCGCGTTGCATCGTCCCAAGCCACCTTACCGGAGCTCGTTTGAATACGCAGATGATGACCATGGACCAGACCCGCTCAAACCATCCAAGCCGTACGGGCGTTCGATCGGATTCTCCGGGCGAGCGGTCACCCGTTGAACTCGATTTCTCGTCACTGACTGCGTGTGTCCCGCCCGAGGGCTGGGTGGAGCGTTGCAACGAGGCGGGGATCCGCTTCGACGATGGGGACATCGAAAAGCTGGGGATGTACCTGGCGATCTTGATGTACACCAACACGCGGATGAACCTGACGGCCATCCGTGACGAGGTCGAGGCGTGGGACAAGCACATCTTTGATGCGTTGACCTTGGTGCCGGTGCTCAGTGAGATCGACGAGGGGGCGAGCATTGTTGATATTGGGTCTGGTGGTGGATTGCCGGGGGTGCCGTTGGCGATCGTGATGCCCACGATGTGGTTCACGCTGGTGGACGCGACGAAGAAGAAGATTGATTATCTGGATCAGGTGATCGATACGCTGGGGCTCAAGAATGTGCGGGCGATCAACGCGCGGGCCGAGCAGCTCGGGACAGATCGTGGCGAGCGGACCCCGGACGGGCGCGTGGGGGCGCACCGGGAGCATTATGATGTGGTGTTGGCGCGTGGGGTCGGGCAGATCGCGATGCTCGCGGAGCTGACGGTGCCGTTGCTCAAGATTGGTGGGTTGGTGCTGATGACCAAGGGGCAGCGGGCCGAGGAAGAGCTCGAAGAGGCCAAGCAGGCGCTGTATATGCTCCACGCTGGGCATGCCGGGACGATCGAGACGCCGACGGGGCGGATCGTGGTGATCGAGAAGCAGCGGAAGACTCCCCGGGATTATCCGAGGCGTGATGGCGAGCCCAAGCGTTCGCCGTTGGGCGTGAAGAAGGCTGGCAAGACCGGCGTGAAGAAGGGCCCGGAGAAAGCCGATGAAAAGAAGAGCCGAGATCCCGAATAACGGGTTGGTTCGGGTGTGCCGATCTCTGTATTCGAGGGCATATTCGATGCGTCGGGCTTGCTTTATGGGCTCGGCGATGGTTCAATAGAAGAAGAGGAAGGCCGATTGTCGGCTGTCCCAGGCTTGTTGTACGCGTCTTGTTTGTGAAAAACAGTACGAGTTGGGCAAGCAGCAGAAACACACGAAGGAGTCTCAATATCGCTCGCAGACGATTTATCAAAAACCAAGGGCCCGCCCAGCGGACCCGTGTCAACCACATGATCCGCATCTCACCGATCCGTTTGGTCGATGAGAAGGGCGAACAGCTCGGGCTTGTGGACACACCCGAGGCGATGCGCATGGCGCAGGCCGCGGGGCTCGACCTTGTAGAGGTTGTGGCCAACTCGCGCCCGCCGGTGTGCCGAATCATGGATTACGGCAAGCACAAGTACGATCAATCGAAGAAAGAAGCGAACGCGCGCCAGCACGGCGGCGAGCTCAAAGAGATCCGCCTTGGTCGTTCGCTCAAGATCGACCCGCATGATGTGCAGATCCGTGTGGATCAGGCCCGGCGATTCTTGATCGCGGGGCACAAGGTGCAGATCGTCCAGCGCTTCCGCGGCCGTGAGATCATGCATAAGCAGATGGGTGAGGAGCGGATGCTCCAGATCTGTCAGGATTTGTCCGATGTTGCCAAGATCGATATGGCACCCAAGGGGATGGGGCGGGCGATCACGCTGTTGCTCTCGCCTGACAAGGACAAGATCAAGGCGATCAAGTCGCGCGAAATTCAGAAGAGCAAGGAGCAGGAGCGCGAAGCGATCGAAGAGCTCGCCCGGCTCGAGGCTGAGGTCGCGGCGCAGAACGCCGCGGATGATCTGGCCGATGAGCAGGATGACGATGACGACGAAGAGATCGTCGAGAAGAAGACCAAGCAGAAGGGGCCCAAGGATAATCGGGCCTCGAACCCGGTGGACGATGAGATCGCGGACCTGCTGGGTTAAGCCTTCTGAACTGTCAAGTTTGAATCTGCTTTAGTCAAGTTTGAATCGACGGCCTCCGCTTTGCGGGGGCTGTTTTTATTGATACACTCGTTTATGGAACCACGAATGGAATCACCCGAGATCCGAGTCGATGGCGAGCATGACACCCAGACCGGGTGGCTGTTTACGATGACCGTCATTTGGGAAGGCAGCGATGGGGCGGCTGTTGAGCGGGATCATGAGCTGACGATGGCGTGGGTGGACCACGAGCATCTTGTTGGTGGGGCGAAGTCGCCGAGCTTGGTGGCGATGCGGGCGATGGAGCTGGCGTGTAAGCAGTTCGGGCGCGATGAGCTGCCGGCGCGTTGCGATGTGTCGAGCCTGCGTCGGCTGATCCCGGTCTTTGATCAGGCGATCCGGTCGGGGCAAGCAGGCTAAAGCGATGAGTTAATTGAGTGCGGCTCGCAGGCGTTCGATCGCGCGGTCGATGGTCTTGGTCTGCTTGCAGAATGCGAAGCGGACGAATCGGCGGCCGTGCTGTGGGTTGCTATAGAAGGCACTGGGGGGGATGGCCGCGACACCGGCGTGGGCGGGGAGCCATCGGCAGAGCTCGATATCGCTGGGGTGGCCATCAACGAGTAGACCCAGTCGCTCGCTGACCTTGGTGTGGTCGGCCATGATGAAGTAGGAGCCTTGGGGAAGCTGGAACTCGAACCCGAGTTCGTGGAGGGCTTCGCCCAGTAGGGCGCGGGTGTGGGTGTAGTGAGCGCGGAGTTTTTCGATCTCGGCTTCGCCCTCGTTGAGCAGGGCGGCGACGCCGTGCTGGAGCGGGGTGGCGACGGAGAAGGTTAAAAACTGATGGGCGGCTCGGATCCCGGCGGTGAGCGATGGGGGCGCGATGGCCCAGCCGATCTTCCAGCCGGTGAGTGAGAAGGATTTGCCGGCGCTCGAGAGGACGACGGTGCGCTCGCCCATGCCCTCGATGGTGGCGATCGATTGGTGGGTGGCTCGGTGGGTTGCTGTGTGGATGGGGTCGTCGTAAGTCAGGCGCTCGTAGACCTCGTCGGCGATGGCGATCACATCGTGCTTGATACACAGGCGGGCGATGGCTTCGAGCTGGGCTTTGGTGAAGACGGCCCCGGTCGGGTTGTGGGGGGTGTTGATGAGGATGGCTTTGGTGCGCTCGGAGAAGGCGGCTTCGAGTTCGGTGGGTTTGTAGGCAAAGCCGGGCTGGTCGGTGGTGGAAGATTCTTCGGTTGATGGGTGGAGGGTGACGAAGACGGGCTTGGCGCCGCTCATGGCCAGGCATGCGCGGTAGGAGTCGTAGTAGGGCTCGAAGATGATGACCTCGTCGCCCGGGTTGGTGAGCCCGAGCATGGTGGCGGCGATGGCTTCGGTGCAGCCGTTGGTGACGGTGATCTCGGTGTCGGGGTCGCAGTCGATGTTGCTCACTCGGCTGGCCCATCCGGCGATGGCCTGGCGGAGGGCGGGGACGCCGGGCATGGGGGCGTACTGGTTGTCGGCGTCTTGGATCGCTCGGATGGCGGCGGCTTTGCCCAGTTCTGGGCCGTCGAAATCGGGGAAGCCCTGGGAGAGGTTGACGGCTTGGTGGGTGTTGGCCAGCGCGGTCATTTCTGAGAAGATGGTGGTGCCGAAGGGGGCGAAGCGGTCGGCGGTGCGCGGCGGGTGGTCGGTATTCATAGTCGATACCTTAGTGGATTTGATGCCCGCATGCTTTGCGCGTCGTGGAATCCGGGGAGGGGATGTATTGGGCGATTGCGGTCGGTGCGCGGGACAAGTACACATCGTCGATCTTTTCGGACCTAGAATCGGGCCGTGTTTGAGCGGAGTTCCTTGATCGGTATCTCGGATCTTCCGATTATTCATGATGAGAGACGGCGTTGTGGTCTTTTCTTGAGTTGACAGGCCGGTGGGAAGCATCGGTTGACAGGTGGGGTAAACCGCTCTATCTTGCTGATTCGCTTGGGTGACCTGAAACAGGTTGATCTCGTGTGCGAATAGATATGCAGGATGTGCAGTGGATCCCCGGTATACGGAATACGATCGAGTGACTCAGCAAGCCAACAACAATCCGACGAACAGCCCGACAAACAATCAGCCCGAGCTGCCCTCTGATCTCACCGGTGAGCATACACCGATTCGTGACGGGGCCATCCCGGGCAATGTGCACGAGTCTGGCGATGAGATTCGGCTCACCGACGAGAACGAATCACAGATCAATACTTCGAGCGATGACACGACCCCCTTTGGTGCCAAGAGCATCGGGGACGAGGATCCGATGTCGGTGGGCGAGGCCGAGAAATCGATCATGGCCGTCACGAAGGACGGGACGAATATTGACACACTGATCGGGCGATTGGTCGTTGACCAGGGGTTGGCGACTCCTGAAGAAGTCAAGCACTGTCTGACGCTGGCACGCTCTGAGGAAGAAGCCGAGGAGCTGTCCAACTCGCTGGCGCAGGTGCTCGTCAACCGTGAGTATGTGACCAAGCGACAGATCGCTCGTTTGCGTGAGGCCATCGAGGCGGAGCGATCGGGCACCTCGATCAGCGGGTACCGGATTTTGGGCAAGCTGGGCGCGGGGGCGATGGCGACGGTGTACAAGGCCAAGCAGATCTCTTTGGACCGCACGGTGGCGCTCAAGAAACTGCCCAAGAAGTTCTCGCAGAACCCGCAGTTTATCGAGCGGTTCTTCGCCGAGGGACGGGCGGCGGCTCAGCTCAATCACCCCAATATTGTCCAGGCGTTTGATGTGGGCAACGAGGGGGATATGTACTACTTCGTGATGGAGTATGTCGAGGGTCGATCGGTCCACGAGGACATCGTCACGCACAAGCGGTTTAAAGAAGAGGACGCGATCAATATCGGGATCCAGGTGGCCGAGGCTCTGGAGCACGCGCACGAACGCGGGCTGATCCATCGCGATGTGAAGCCCAAGAACATCATGATCACGAAGGAAGATGTGGTGAAGCTTGCGGATATGGGTTTGGCCCGCGCGATGAGCGATGTCGAGGCTGCTGAGGCTGAGGCTGGGCGTGCGTTCGGTACGCCGTACTACATCTCGCCCGAGCAGATCCGCGGCGAGAAAGACATCGGTCCACCGGCAGATATCTATTCGCTGGGCGTCACGCTCTATCACATGGTGACGGGCAATGTTCCATTCGAGGGCAAGAACCCGTCGTCGGTGATGCACAAGCATCTCAAGAGCGAGCTGGTGCCGCCGGATCATGTGAATCCGAAGCTGAGCGCGGGGATCTCCGAGGTCATCGAGATGATGATGGCCAAGCGGGTGAAGAACCGGTACCAGAACTGCTCGGATCTGTTGCTTGATCTTCGTGCGATTAAAAATGGTGAGAACCCGCCGTTGGCGCACAAGGATGTTTTCCACGGCGATGATCTTGCGGATATGGCGGCTGCGGTGCAGGCGGTTCCCAGCGAGATCCCGGAGCACACCGTTCAACGGAACGGCGCGGGCTTGATGGACCATATTTTCTGGCCGCCGTTCTTGGTGGCGATCGTGCTGCTGATAATTAGCGCACTGTTCCACCTGCTCTGATCAGATCTGATCGGGCGTGTTATTGCCACTGTGAAGTTTTATGAGTATTGCTTGCGCGATCAGTCTGCGTTGAGCAGGCTGGCGATGCGTTCGCGGGTGTGCTCTTCGAGCAGGTTGATCACGCCTTCGACATCGTGGAGTGCGGTGTCGATGACGATGGCATCATCTGGGCAGACGAGTGGGCCGTCGGCTCGGTTGGAGTCGATCTCGTCGCGTCGGACGATGCGTTCGCACATCTCGCCGAGATCCACGGTGTCTTCGAGCCCGAGCTGTTCGATCCGGCGCTTGGCGCGGACAGCAGGGTCGGCGTCGAGGTAGAACTTGATCGCGGCGTCTGGGAAGACGACCGAGCCCTGGTCGCGTCCTTCGGTAACGAGCCTTGGGTGCTGGGCGCCGATGACGCGCTGCTTGCGGACCATGTGGTGGCGGAGCTCGGGGATCGCGGCGACAAAGGAGACGCCCTTGGTGACATCCTCGTCGCGGATGCGGTGGTCGATGGGGGTGTCCCAGGCGAGGATGGTCGGGGGGTCTTGCTGCCAGTCGAAGTGGAGGTCTGCGCCGAGTACGAGCGAGACGAGCTCGCCGATGTCATCTGGATCGATCCCGCGGTCGATCATGATCGCGGCGGCGGCCCGGTACATGGCGCCTGTATCAAGGAAGTCGAGCCCGAGTCGCAGGGCGAGCTGGCGGGCGACGGTGGATTTGCCGGTGCCGGCGGGGCCGTCGATGGTGATGATGACTGGCTGGTAGTTTGGCAACTGGGACCCCGCGCACGCTCCGGCTGCGCTCGGCTTGGATGGTTCTTGTGGCTGTGAATCTGGCGTTTTAACTTCGACGGCCTGTCTAGGCGTCTGAGCTTGTTGTGTTTTGGTCGATGAGGTCGGCACGAGAGATGCTCCCGATTGGCTTCGAAATGGTCCTTATGGACATGTACTCAACAAACTGTCTACTGCGTCGCGGCCTGGAGCGCCGCTTCGATCGCGTCGCGTGATTGCAGCACACCGAGTGTACCATCATCGCCCCCCCGGTAGTCAAGAGAAATCGTGCCATCGAAGCCAACCGCCTTTACAGCCCCAACGAGGGGGTTGAGGTCGTAGCCCTTATGCACAGGCGGGGCGTCATCGCTCATCGCTTCGAGCTCGGCGGCCAGCGCATCGAGCCCGCTGAGCCCGTCGGCCTTCTGGAGTTCTTCTTCGTCGGGCTCGGATTCTTCGAAGCCGAGGGTCGATGCGTTGACCACGGTGGCGTAGGGGGTGAGCTTGCGGAGGTAGCCGACGGGGTCGCCGGTTTTGGCGGCGGTCTCGAAGTCCGGGTTGGTACCGATGCGGAAGCCGCCGATGGCTTTGACGAGCTCGGTGAGGCGCTGGGCATCGGTGGTGAGCCCGTCTTTTTCGTCGGATGGAGAGATCAGGACATTGATGTCGATCCGGTCGCCCATCTCCAGGATGCGCTTCATGCGATCGACGGCCAGGTCAAAGGCTTGGTCTGAATCCTTGCCCTTGATCGACATCGAGACGGAGTTGCACCCGAGCAGGTTGGCGGCGGTGAGCACGCGTTTCATGCGATCGACGGCGGCGTCGCCGGCGCTGGTTTTGGTGTCGCCGAGGGCGAAGGCGGTTGGCTCGCTAAGCATCAGGCAGGTGCAGCCGCACTTGTCGCCGTTGTCGCGGATCTTCTCGAGATCGGACTGGCCCATGCCCTTGAGCAGGTCGCTCGAGAGGGTGAGGGCGTGGAGATCGAGGTGTTCTTTGGTGTATTTGGGGAGGTCAACAACGGTGATGGCCCGCTTGCCCCGGCGCTTGAGGACATCGCGGATGGAGTTGACATTGAGGGAAAACATCATGGCCAAGAGTGTAGGACGCGGGGCCGGCGTTGGGCGTGGGATTGCTTGGATTGGGGATTATTCGCCGATCCCGTCCCAAACCTCGTTGACATCTTGGCCGTCGCAGATCCGGCGGGCGACGAGGTAGAGCAGCGAAGAGCTGGCGAAGAAGATCGAGATCACATAGCCGGAAATGCACAGCCCGGCGAGGGTTTTCCACACGCCGACGATCTGGTGGGCGAGCCCTTGGGTCGCGCCAAGCTCATCTTCGCCCGTGAGCACACGGGCGGTCGAGTTATTGGCAAAGAACCGGGCGGCCCAGTCGGTCATGTCCACGGAGCTCTGGACGATGAGGGTGAAGACCCCCGCGCCTAAGGTGCCCACCAAGGTGAGCAGCAGGGCGTAGAGCAGGTAGCGGAGCGGCTTGGCGACGACATAGGCGTATGAGCGTTGGATCGCATCGAAGGCGTCGGTGCCCTCGATCGACAGTGCGGGGATGATCATGGGCAGGGCGAGCATGTGGAGCATGAGCACGATCGTGGCGGCGATGCCGAGGATGAGCATGAGCCCATAGACGATGGATCCGATGACATCGAAGACCGGGAAGCTGAGCAGGAGCCCGCCGACGGCGATGAGCAGGAAGACGATGACGCACCCGATGATCGGGCCGGCGATCGAGCCGGTGAGCTGGGCGGTGCGTTTGAGGGCGAACCCGACGGTGTCTTCACGGGCGGCGTAGCGGCCCTTGGCGAACTCGATGGCGGTGGAGCGGGAGATCGCGCCGCCCGCGACAGCGAGTATCGCGATCATCGGGAGCCCGACGAGCAGGGCGACGAGCGGTGATTCCATGACGAGGTTGCGGATCGCGATCGTGGATCCGAGGATGCTCTGGGCGAGGAGCTCGGGGTTCATCGATTCGATCGAGGCGCGGATGCTGGCGATGCTCATCGAGACCTGCTGCCCGGCTTGGTCGAGGCTTGAGCTGGTTGCTTCAGCGTCGCTGGTGAACTGCTCGGCGATGGTCAGGACGATTGAGAGCAGGAAGGCGCAGACGGTGCCGATGAGCAGGCGCGATGGTGCCAGGGCGAGGGCCGGGGCACGCAGGACTCTGGGCCAGAGCAGGTCCCCGGTGAGGTCGGCGAGCATGACGGTGGGCTGGCGGACGCCGACGGGTTGGGTGGTCGGGTTCTGCGGATCCGATGTGGGCGGTGTGCTCATGCGGGTATGGTAGTCGATCCGGTGGAATTATGCAGAGCAGGCGTTGAGTTGAATCGGGCGTGTTTATGCTGGGCGGATGCCGCGTTGGAGCTGCATGACGCGCTCGGCCTCTTCTCGCTTGACATAATCGAGGGTGTGGCGGGCGATCTTCCAGCTCCCGTCCTCGGTGGTGACGCTCGAGCAGTGCTCGTTGAGGCAGCGGTACATGAACTTGAAGGCGTCTCGGGGCTGCTGCATCGAGTGGAGGGCATCGACGAGATCGCTTCGGGTGACCTCGCTTGAGAAGAGGTCGATCAGGGAGATGGGCTCGCTGCTGGCGGGTCGGCAGACGGCCAGCCGAGCGTTGCATAGGTCGTAGAGGCTCGCGCCCGTCCAGCTCAGGCGTTCGATCATGTTCTGCTTGTCGAGGCGGGCTTCTTGGAAGAAGGCGCTGGATTCTTTGAACAGGGCGTGGCGGAGCTCGATTGGCAGGAGCATTTTGATCCCGACGCGATCGAGCTGGAGGAACTTGTTGTTGAACATGGGCCAGATGATCGAGCGCATGCGATCGCTGTCGCCGTTGACGAGGGTGGGCTCGTCGACGCGGTCGATGACGATGAGCATGCCGGTGAAGCCGAAGGCTTCGGTGACGCGCCGGAGGCGTGCGAACATGGCGTAGCGTTGTTCGTCTGAGTCGGTGAGCGGGAGCTCGTTGGCTGTCAGGGTGGCTCGGGGGAGTTTGCGGATGGACCCGAGGAAGCCGCTGAGGGGGCGGTTGACCATGCGGAGCTGTTTGTAGACCTTGCCGGCGATGCGGTTGATCATCAGGCGTTCGAGTAGGAAGACCTTGACGAGCAGCGCGCCCCAGGCGAGGAAGAGCACGCCGGAGACGATGTCGGTGGTGGTGGCCAGTGCGCCCTCGAAGCCCATGTAGATCCGCGCCCAGAGGAACAGGGCGACGGCCGGGACCCAGCCGATCCAGAGCCCGATGGTGATGAGGGCACCGGTGCCGCTGGAGAACCCGCTGCTTTGGAGGCGCAGGAGCTGGCGGAGATGGGTCGAGCGGTGCCCGGTGGGGTCGTTGGTGTCGTACACGGACTGGAGCATCAGCAGGTCGCGCCGAGTAGCCGCGGGGAGCTTGCGGGCTTTTTTGGCCAAAGCCGACGCGGGCTCGTCGCCGAGATTCGCTGGCGGCGGCGAGGTCGGCCCGGGCATGATCGCGTTGAGGACTCGACCGGTGCCGATGGCGAGCATTGCGTCCATGTGATCGACGAGGCGCATGTCCTCGAAGGGGTTGGCGTTGGATTTTTTAGACCCGGATTGCTGCTGGTAGCGATCGAGCGAGGCGTTGAGATCGTCGTAGGGGATCATAAAGATCTTGCGATCGGGGTGGGCTTGGTTGTGGCGATCGATCCGCCCGGCGATCTGCAGGCGGATTGCTGTTTTGCCCGCGCCTTTTTCGCCGAAGACGATGGAGGTGGAGGGGCGTTCGAGCTCGCCCATGATCTTTTCGAAGTCGGAGTGCACGCTCGGCGAGAGCGGGCGGGCGAGGGACTGGCCAGCCGGGGGCTGCTCGGCGAGGGATTCGTCGGCGATCGATGAGCGGGCGAGGGTGGGGTTGATGCCCATGCGCGCGAAGATCGAATCGTGGCGGGCTTCCTCTCCTCGGAACGGGTTCTCGACGATCGACCAATGTTCAAAGAAGTGAGAAAGGTTCATCGAATAACTCCGCCATGCTCGATGGTGCCCCGAGCGTCCTGCAAGGGGAGGTGTGTGCAACAGATTATAGAGGACTCGGGGAGGCTTTGCCCAGATGAGAACTTGTTGAGAACCGGTTGCATTGATCTGTTGGGTTTCTCGAAGGGTGCGTTTCTGATGTTGAGTGCTGTTTGAGCAGGTTCAACGCCCGATCTGCTCGATCTCGACGCCGCGGGGGATGGCGCGTTGGAAGGACTTGCCGTAGCCGGTCTTGACGATGCGTGGGTCGAGCACGACGACTTGGCCGTTGTCGGTGGCGCTGCGGATCAATCGCCCAAAGCCCTGCTTAAACCGGATGACGGCTCTGGGCAGCGCGTCGTCGCGGAAGGGGTCGCCGCCTTGTTGTTTGATGCGTTCGCCACGGGCTTCGACGATCGGGCGGTCCGGGGGATCGAATGGGAGCCTTGTGATGATGACATTGCGAAGGGCCGTCCCTCGGACATCGACGCCCTGCCAGAAGCTGGCGGCTCCGAAGAGCACGCCGCGATCGCTGGCGCGGAAGGCGTCGAGGATCTCGGTGCGTGAGCCGCTCTTGCCCTGGGTCCAGACCTCCATGCCCATCTCTTGGAAGGCGCGGGTTAGGCGATCGCTGGTCTGGTAGAGGAGCTTGAAGCTGGTGAAGAGGACGAACGCGCCGCCGTCGGTTTCGATGACTTGGTCGCGGACGCGCGAAGAGATCGCGTCCTCGAAGGATTCTGCGGTTGGATCGGAGTACGACCCGCGCCCGGGGCTAGGGACTGAGATGTCCACCAATACGCGGACCTGCTTGGCGTAGTCGAAGGGGGAGCCGAGCTGGAGGGTCTTGGCCCCCTCGGCCCCGAGTCGACTGAGGATATGGGCGAAGGCGGTCTCGGCGTGCTCGTCGCTTTCTTCTTCGCTGATCTCGCGGGTGGTGAGTGTGGCGGAGGTCATGGTGACCGAGCAGTCGTCGCCGAAGAGGTGCTCTTTGAGGATGGGGGCGACCTCGACGGGCGAGCAGGCGAGGGTGACCTTCGGCCCGCCGCGTCCGCCTCGGGATTCGGTGACCTCGACCCAGTAGACGCAGTCTTGGACGGTCTGCTGGATGAGTGCGTCGGCCTGGTCGCCGATCTCTGCGGCGCGGATGGCGAATGCGTTGAGCTCGAACTTGTCGGCTTCTGTTTTGACAAGCTCGCGCAGGCGCTTGAGGCGCAGCGAGAGTTCGTTCATGGCTTGGGAGAGCTCGTCGTGGATCATCGCGGGCTCGCGCATGCGTCCGTTGTTGAGCTTGCCGGATTTGCTGAGTCGGTAGAGCCCGTCGAAGAACTGGTTGGCGCAGTCTTGGGCGTGGGCGACGACGCGGTAGGCCTTTTCGACCGGCTCGATATCGCCGGCGGCGAGGTGGAGCTGGGCGAGGTAGCCCTTGCCGGTCTTGGCGTTGTAGAGCTGGTTGAGCAGGAAGTTGACGCGCCATTCGGTCAGGCGGAGCCCGAAGTGATCGGCGGCGGCGTCTTCTACGCCGTGGGCTTCGTCGAGGATGACATGGTCGTATTGGGGGAGGAACCCGGTGCCGACCATTCGGAGGGCGAGGTCGCTAAAGAACAGTGCGTGGTTGCAGACCAGAATCTGGGCGCCCTCCATCTCGCGGCGGGCGCTCTGGTAGAAGCATTCGTTGTAATGGGGGCACTTTCGCCCCATGCAGTTGGTCGAGTCTGATTGCACACTGCTCCAGACACCCGGGCGGTCGAGCTGTGGGAGCGAGGCGAGGGAGCCGTCCTCGGTGTCGTAGGCCCATTCTTCGATCACATCGAGCGTGCGGCGCTGGGCGTTCTCGGCGAAGAGCTTGTCGCGACGCTGGGAGGCGAGCTTGAGCCGGCGGATGGACATGTAGTTGCCCCGCCCTTTGACGAGCACGGACTTGCACTCGCCCATGTCGGCCAGAGCCGCGGAGATCAGCGGGATGTCCTTCTTGACGATCTGCTCTTGGAGGGCGATGGTGTTGGTCGCGATGACGATGGTCTCGTTGTGCTCGATGGCCCGCATCATCGCGGGGATCAGGTAGGCGAAGCTCTTGCCGACCCCGGTGCCGGCTTCGACGAAGAGGTGGGCGCGATCGGCCATCGCGCGTTCGACGGCTTGGGACATCGTGCTCTGTTCGCTGCGGGGCTCGTAGCCTTCGCCCAAAAGCTTGGCAACGGGCCCGGAATCGCCCAGGATGTGATCAACGGTCGGCATGGAAGGGGTGCTCGCGGGGGTGGGGTTCGGGTATTGTATGAGTATCAGCGTGTGTTTTTGTTGATTGGGCGAGGATTGGATACAGATCGGTGTTGATGGGGATGAAGGGAAAAGGATGGGGGGCCATCGGCATTATTCGCGTGTGGGACGCGCAATTGTGGGTCAAATCTGATATCATCCTGAGAGCACACCCGGCGGAGGATCCGCTGGGCTCGCCGAGGATTTGCCCGTAGGAAACCTCGGCGAAAACCGTAAAGACCAGCCGACACGGAGGTTGCGCTGATGACGACTCAAACGACCGCTCCTGCTACGCCAGAGCCCATTCCGGAACCCATCGCAGAATCAGAAGCCCGCCCGGATGTGGATCCGAGCGAGTTATTGCCTGCGCAGGCCAATGCCGCCGGGCTTCGGCTCGCGGCGTTGACGGTCAGCGGGTTTAAGAGCTTTGCGGATAAGACGACCTTTAACTTCTCTGATCCGATCACCGGGATCGTCGGGCCCAACGGGTGCGGCAAGTCCAATGTCGTCGATGCGATCAAGTGGGTGCTCGGAGAGCGTTCGTCTAAGTCGCTGCGCGGCAAAGAGATGATCGATGTGATCTTCGCGGGCTCCGCTGGGCGTAAGCCGTCGGGGATGGCGAGCGTGACGCTGACCTTTGATAATCCGAAGCGCGACGGCGAGGATGTACTCGACGAAGCCGCGGAGACGATCGACGAGACCGCTTCGCTTGACGCGGAGTTGCAGGCTGATCAGATCAGCGAAGCCCAGCAAGAAGAGCTCGATGATCAGCGCGAAGAAGAGTTGCAAGAGTCGCAGGCGGCGGCCATCATCGCCAAGCGTTCTCGGATAGCGCGCCCGCTGCCGATCGATTCGGATGTGGTCGCGGTCGAGCGTCGGCTGTATCGCGATGGGAAATCCAAGTACATCATCAACGGCAAGACCGCACGATTGAAGGACATCCGTGATCTTTTCCTCGACACCGGGATTGGTGCGGATGCGTACTCGATCATCGAGCAGGGCAAGGTGGACCGGATGTTGTTGGCGTCGCCGACCGAGCGACGGGTGATCTTTGAGGAAGCCGCGGGGATCGCGAAGTATCGCCAGCGCCGGGTCGAGGCGAGCCGAAAACTGGAGAAGACCGAGACGAACCTGGTGCGGACGCGCGAGCAGCTCGATTCGACCGAGCGTCGGTTGCGGCTGGTCAAGGGGCAGGCGAGCAAGGCGCGTCGGTTCCAGGAGCTTGATTCGGAGTATCGTTCGCTGCGGATGGCGTTGGCCTTTGAGTTGTACGACGATATTCGGCGTCGCTTGGAGGGGCTGACTTCGCAGATCGCATCGCTTGAGAGCGAGCGGGCGCGGACGGAAGAGTCGCTGCGGGTGGCCGAGGATGAATCGAACGAGGCCAACGAGCTTCAGCACCAGCGCACGCGGGCGCTGCGTGAGGTCGAGGCGCTGTTGACCAAGGCTCGCCATCAGGCGGAGTCGGCCCAGCAGCGTGGCGAGATGACCGTGCGAGCGATCGAGGAGGCGGCCCGGACGGTCGAGCAAGAGACCACGCGATTGACAGAGTCGAACGAACGCTTGATGGGGCTCGATGAGTCGCTCAAGACTCATCAGCAGGCCGTGGAAACGCTGGAGACGCAGCTCGGCGAGGCTGAAGCCGCGTTGAATCAGGCCAACGAGGTCAAGCTTGAGTCTTCGCGCAGTTCGGCGACGCATCGCCAGACGCTCGATGAGTCTCGCGCGACCTGCGCCTCGATCGAGCGCGAGCACGCGACGCTGCTCACACGGGTCCAGTCCGACGACCGTCGGCTCGAATCCATCCGCGAGCAAGGCAGCAAGCTCGGAGTGCGGATCGAAGAACTCAATAGCAATCAAGAGCAGGCGAGCGAGCAGATATCGCAGGCCCAAGAGCGGATCGAATCGATCAATGCCCGCCATGAATCGCTCAAGGATCAGCTCGATCAGATCACCGCCCGCGAGGATCAGGTCGGCACCGTGCGTTCCCAGCTCGGGCAGTTGGTCGACGAGCTCGATGAGCAGCGGGTGCGTCTGGAGACGCGCCATTCGACGCTCGAAGAGATGGTCAAGTCGCGTGTGGGGCTCGATGACGCGGTGCGTGAGGTGCTTGATCGCAAGGACATCGGGGAAGGGTTCTCGGGGGTGGTTGGGCCATTGGCCGAGCTGATCGAGGTGCCAGGGGAGCATGCTTCGCAGATCGAAGCGGCGCTCGAGGACGCGTTGCAGTCGGTGGTGGTGGAGTCGATCTCCGCGATGCCGACGGCGGATGAACTCGCGGGCTTGCCCGGGCGGGTGACCTTCTTGCCGTTCTCGGGGATGGAGCTCGGGCAAGCGCCATCGGATCTGGCATTGAATCAACTTTCTGCGGTCGCTGGGCCTCGGATCACGCGGCTGCGATCGTTGGTTTCATCGCGTGGCAATGACCCGCGGGTCGAGCGGCTGCTTGATCGCGTGCTGGCGACCACGCTGCTGGTGGCCGATCTGGATACGGCGATGCTGCTTTCGGCTGGTCCCTTGCGGGGGATTCAGGCGCGGTTTGTGACCAATGAAGGCACGGTGATCGAGCCCGACGGGCGTGTGTGTGCGGGGCCGGCGAATGATTCGCAGGCGGCCGGGTTGCTCGCGCGCCGTGCTGAACTCGATGAGCTGTCGTCTGAGCTTTCGGCTCATTTGCAGGTGTTCACGGCCAAGCGAGACGAGCTCGCGTCGGTCGATGCCAACGCGGCCAAGCTCTCTGAGCAGCGGTCCGAACTGCACTCGGCGGTGGGCTCGACCAAGCAGGAACTGGTTAAGGATCAGAACATGCTCGATCGCCATCAGTCCGATCTCGATCGGGTGGGGCGCGAGATTGAGCGGGCAAACGACGAGCGATCGTCGGTCGAATCGCGTATCGAAGAGATCGTCAGCGAGCGGACGAACCTGACCGACCGGGCGAGCAAGCTCGAAGGGTTGCTCGTCGAGCAGCAGGCGCGGGCCCAGAGTGCTCAGCAGGAACTCGAAACGATCGAGCGGACATTGGAGGAGGCCAACGAGCGTGTCTCGGCCGCCCGGGTGCAGGCGTCGACCTTGCACGAGCAGCTGCGATCCGAACAGCGACAGCTGAGCGCGACGCAGAGCCAGCGTGACGAGACCGAACGGCAGAGTGCGCTCGCCCAGCGTCATATTGAGCGATCGGCGACGGTGCTCGACGAGCATCAACTGGTGGCCAAGGAGGCGATCGAAGAAGAGAAGCAGGCCCACGCGCAGATCGAGGCTTACGAAGAAGACGCGGCCGAGAAGCTCGCGTTGGTGCGCGAGAACTCCGAGCGGGTCCGCGCCATCCAGGAGCGGCTCTCAAGCGTGCGTGATACGGCCGAGGCGTTCCAGCGGGACTTCCACGCGATCGAGCTGGCCAAGCGTGAGACCGAGGTCAAGCGTGAGAACATCGAGGAACGGACCTTCGAAGACCTGGGCATGGACCTGGTGTTCGATTATCCTGAGTACCGCCACATGATGAACGACGACACGGGCGATGTCCGCGTCGAGCGTGTGGAGATCGATCCGACCCAAGCCCGGGTCAATGTGCTCAAGTCGGAGATCAAGAAGCTCGGGAATGTGAACCTCAACTCGATCGAGGAAGAGTCTGGGCTTGCTCAACGCAACGAGGATCTGATCGAGCAGGTGCGTGACATCGATGAGGCGCGGATCAAGCTGGCGACGCTGATCGAGAAGCTCAATGTTGCGTCGCGGACGAACTTTGGCGAGGTATTCTCGTCGATCCAGCAGGAGTTCGGCGGACGCAACGGGATGTTCCGTCGGCTCTTTGGCGGCGGGCGGGCTGAGGTTCGGCTGATGCCGTTGGTCAAGGAGATCGACGGGCAGAAGGTCGTCACCGACGAGATCGACCTGCTCGAATCGGGCATTGAAGTGATCGCCAAGCCGCCAGGGAAAGAGCCTCGTTCGATCAACCAGCTCTCGGGCGGCGAGAAAACGATGACCGCCGTCGCGATGCTTCTGGCGATCTTCCGGTCCAAGCCGAGCTGTTTCTGTGTGCTCGACGAAGTCGATGCGGCCTTGGACGAAGCAAATGTCGGGCGGTTCTGCGCGACGCTCGATATCTTCGCCAAGCAATCGCGGTTCATCGTCATCACGCATAACAAACGCACCATGCAGGCGACCGACAAGCTCTTCGGCGTCACGATGCAGGAACGCGGCGTGTCCAAACGCGTCGAGGTCCGATTCGATCAGGTGGGCGAGGACGGGCATATTGATGCCAAGGCGATCAAGGATGCGCCCGCTGAGCCTGTGACCAGCGAGTCGGAACTGTTCGATGAGCCGGTGGAAGCGGAAGAATCGAAGCCGTCGGGCTCTCTGCGTGCGGCGTTGGCGTCGATGCGAGATGAGCAACCTGAAGCACAAACAAAGGCGAGCGAAGTCTAGAGTTTTCGCATCGCCAGTGGAATACAGACAAAAACCACCCCAGTTCATAGGGGTGGTTTTTTATACAAGCGATTACATGGTTGCGGGGGCTCAGGCTTCGAGTAGGCCCTTAAGTTTTTCGAGCCCGTCGAGCCAGCCGGCTTCGAACTCCTCGGCCATACCTTCCGAGACCTCGCCCGACATGCGATGATCGATATTGACCCGCGTGCCTTCGTCGGTATCTTCGAATGAAACCGTGATGTTCATCAAGACGGCTAGGGGCATGGTGCAGTCGCCGCGGATGCGGATTTTATTGTTGGGCTTGATCATGGTGAGTTCGCCGAGCACATTGAAGCCCTCATCGGGGAGAGCGGTGTAGAACCGCCCGCCGATGCGTTTTTCGCAGATGGTCGGGTGCGAGGTCTTGGTTTCTTCGGAGTGGTAGAACCAGTCTGCGGTGTGCTCGAACCAGGCGGCAAATACTGTCTCGCGTGGGGCGTTGATGGTGATCTCGGTCTGGGCCTGGGCGATGCGTGCGTTCTGTTCCATGAGTTTGGTGGTCATCTTGGTCTCCTTGGTGATTGGGTGGGATGTGAGTTTCAGACTTAGTTCTTGTTACTTTGATACAGATTTGGATTCGGATTCGATCGTTTCTTTGAGCTTGATGAGCGAGCCGGCCCATTGGTCTTCGTACTTGCTGACCCAGCGTTCATAGATCATCCGCAGCGGCACCGCATTGAGGTGGTTCCATCGCTGGCGCCCTTCTTTGCGGGTGACGATCAGGTTGGCCTCTTCGAGCACATTGAGGTGCTTCATCACGCCGAAGCGGGTCATCGGGGTGAAAAGAGACACCAGCTCTCCGGTGGGCTTTGGCCCATTTCGCAACTCGTCGAGGATCGCTCGTCGGGTTGGATCGGCAAGGGCTTTGAAGACTTCGTCGATCGGTGTGGTTGTGGGGTGTTCGTTGGTCATGGGTGGGTTGAGGTTATCGATGCATCGGAATTCGTTGCGTCATATAGGTGACTATACAGTCACCTATTGAGTTTGTCAATGGCTTTACTGAGAAATAGATCAATTTGTGGGCGTGTGGGCTTGGAGGAGTGAAAACTCGTGCATCCAGATCGATGGATTCAGGTAATCTATCAGTATGAAACACTTCCACATACTCTTGGCAATGGTCATCGCGGCGTGTTCCTTGGGCATGCTTGGTCTGACCGCCTCCCATAAACCTGATGAGCGGACCTACACCTTTGTGTACATCATGACGGGCCCGGCAACAGAGATCGCCCCCGAGGATCAGAGTACGGCGTTCGCGGGGCATTTCTCGAACATGAAGCGGATGGCCGAGGCCGGCGATCTGCTGATGGCGGGGCCGTATGGCGAACCCAAGAGCGATGCGGGGCTGCGTGGGTTGTGGGTGTTTACAACGGACAATATTGACAAGGCTCTCGAGCATGCGGCGACGGATCCTCCGGGGAAGCTGGGGATCTTTGTGTTCGAGGCGTTTGAGCTCCGCACTGACGATGCGCTCTGGGAGCTGACTCGATTGGAGAACGAGGAGAAAGCACGCAAAGCTGCGGATCCGGATGCTTCGCAGGAGTGGTCGGGTCGGGCGTACATCATCGCGACGGGGAAGGTTGGGCATGTTAAAGAGCCCAAACGGGCCGAGGGCGTGCTGATGCTCGCGACGCTGGTTGGATCGGAAGATTCACGGATCGAGGAGGATCATTGGATGGTGCTCCTTGATGCTACGACGGGCGAAGAAGCGGAGGCGGCGCTCAAAGAGGCCGGGTGTGATTCCGATGATTGGTCGCTTGATCTGTGGTATGGGAGCAAGGTGCCCGAGCAGCTCCCATCGCTCCGAGAGTGAGCAGGGAAAATCAGATAGAGATCCTGAGCGAAATACTCATTGATCGGTAGGGTTCACGGTGGCTTAGGCCCGTACATGATCCTATCATCTGGGCGTGATGTCACCTGAGCACAAGCCGTTTGAAGTGGTTTCGGAGTTCCAGCCGGCGGGCGATCAGCCCGAGGCGATCGAAGCGCTCACAGACTCGATTAATGCGGGGCAGAAGTACTCGTGTTTGTTGGGGGCGACGGGGACGGGCAAGACTTTTACGATGGCCAATGTCATCGCGCGGACACGCAAGCCCACGCTGATTTTGTCACACAACAAAACGCTCGCGGCCCAGCTCTTCGAAGAGCTCCGCGCGTTCTTCCCGAACAACTCGGTCAACTACTTCGTATCCTACTACGACTACTATCAGCCCGAGGCGTACATCCCCGGGCGTGATATCTACATCGAGAAGGACTCGGCCCGCAACGATGACCTCGACCAGCTGCGATTAGCATCGACTTCGAACCTGATCCAGCGCCGGGACTGCATTGTTGTTGCATCGGTGTCGTGCATCTTCGGGCTCGGGTCTCCGAGCGCGTATTCGGAGAAGGTGTACACGCTCAATATCGGGATGCATTTGCCGCGTCGGGAGCTGTTCTTGGCGCTCAACGCGATGCAGTACGAGCGTTCGGAGATCGAGTTTCAGCGTGGGCAGTACCGCTCGCGGGGCGATGCGATCGAGATCTGGCCGGCGTATGAGAAGTTCGCTGTGAGGATCGAGCTCTTCGGCGATGAGATCGACCGGATCGAGCTGATCAACCCGACCAGCGGCGAGCTGTTGGCGCAAGAAACCAAGTACTTCCTGTTCCCTGCGGTGCACTATGTGATGCCCGAGGACAAGCTCGGCGAGATCCTGACCTCGATCCGGACCGAGCTCGACGAGCGGGTCTTGCACCTGCGTCACGAGGGCAAGTTGCTCGAGGCCCAGCGCCTGCTGGCGCGCACAAAGTACGATCTGGAGATGATTGAAGAGATCGGGTATTGTTCGGGCGTGGAGAACTATTCTCGCTATATGGATGGGCGTCAGCCCGGGGAGCGTCCGTTCACGCTGATGGACTACTTTGATTATGCCCCCGGGGCGAAGGATTCAGCTGAGCAGGTGGCCGAGGACGACGGGCGGGATCATGCGGCTGACGCGCAGCGGTTTGGAATCTCGCGGACGAATCTGAAGGATTGGCTGCTGATTATCGATGAGTCGCATGTGACGCTGCCACAGGTCCGGGCGATGTTCAATGGGGATAAGGCCCGAAAGGAGGTGCTTGTCGAGCACGGGTTCCGATTGCCGAGCTGTATGGATAACCGCCCGCTCAAGTTCGATGAGTTCGAGACGATCGTGCCTCAGGTGGTGTATGTGAGCGCGACGCCGGGCCCTTACGAGCTCGAGAAGACCCAGGGCGAGGTGGTCGAGCAGGTCATCCGCCCGACGGGGTTGGTCGATCCGATAGTGGAGGTGCGCCCGGCGTCTGGGCAGGTGCCGGATCTGCTTGAGCAATGCCGAGAACGAGTCGCGGCCGGGGATCGCGTGCTGGTGACGGCGTTGACCAAGCGGCTGTGCGAGGACTTGACGACTTATCTCTCGGAGCAGGGATTGCGGGTGCGCTATCTGCATTCTGATATTGACACGCTCGAACGCTTGGAGATTTTGACGGGCCTGCGAGCGGGCGAGTTCGATATCTTGGTCGGGGTAAACCTGCTGCGTGAGGGCTTGGATCTGCCCGAGGTTTCGCTGGTGACCATCTTGGATGCGGACAAAGAAGGCTTCCTGCGCAGCGCGACGAGCCTGATCCAGCAGATGGGTCGGGCGGCTCGCAATGTCGATGCCAAGGTGATCCTGTACGCGGACAAGATCACCAAGGCGATGGCCGAGGCGATGGATGAGACCGAGCGTCGGCGGGCCAAGCAGATCGCGTACAACACCGAGCATTCGATCACGCCGACGACGGTGAAGAAGGACATCCGGACGGGGATCAACGCGACGCTCGAAGCACGCAAAGCGGCCAAGATGGCTTCGGACGAGCAGGGCGAGAACGACCCGTCGCTCGATGCCCGCGACCTGGTCAAGATCCTCGAAGCGGACATGATCGAGGCGGCCCAGCAGATGGAGTTCGAAGCCGCAGCGATGCTGCGTGACCAGCTCTCGCATGTCAAGGATTTGATTGCGGCCGAGGGCGAAGTGGACGATGAGTACCCGATCCTGATCCGCCGATCCGAGCTGGCCAAGGCGATCAAGCCCAAGCCCGGGCGGTCCGGGGCGGCGGGGACGCGCAAGGGGCGGGCGAAGAACAAACGATAACTTGTCCGCATAATCAAGGGCTACACTCAAACATGCAATCTGATCTCAATCCAAACTCAGGCTCTGAATACTCGAGCCCGCGTCAGTTCAAATCGAAGCTGGGCACCTACCTCACGGGGGTGGTCATTGGGCTGTTGTTCTTGGCGATGGTTTATACGATGAAGGCGATGGCGGTGCAGAGCCGCCAAGCGGAGGTGCTCGGCGGGGGGGGCGAATCACAGGTTGAGGGGAACGGGTCGGCGACGCCGAAGATGGAAACACAGCCTTGAGCACCAACACCACGAAGAAGAAAACCGTCAAGAAGAAACCGGTTAACAAAGCGGCCAAGAAGACCGCTAAGAAAACGGTGAAGAAGGTTACCAAGAAGGCAAACAAGAAGGCAATGGCCAAGCAGTCATCTGGGCCCAAGTTCAAGGGCGAAAATGGCAAATGCATCCGGATCCGGGGGGCCAAAGAGCACAATCTCAAGTCGATGGACATCGATATCCCGCGCGATCAGTTGGTGATCATCACGGGGTTGTCGGGGTCGGGCAAGTCTTCGCTGGCGTTTGATACGATCTTCGCCGAGGGGCAGCGGAAGTACATGGAGTCGCTCTCGGCGTACGCCCGCCAGTTCCTCGATCAGCTCAAGAAGCCGGACATCGAAGAGATCGAGGGGATCCCGCCGACGATCGCGATCGAGCAGCGATCCGCGTCGCACAACCCGCGTTCGACGGTCGCGACGACGACCGAGATCTACGACTATCTGCGCTTGCTCTATGCCCGCTGCGGCACGCCGCGATCGTGGGCACCGACGAAGACCAAACGCGACGGCACGGTGACCGCCCGCTCGGGGCGTCCGATCGAATCGTCGTCGGCTACCCAGATCGTCGATCATGTGATGGAGTTCGGCGATGGGGCCCGCCTGATGGTGCTGGCCCCGGTGGTCCGCGCCAAAAAGGGTTTTCATAAGGACACGCTCGAGGCGTTCTTCAAGCAGGGCTGGATGCGTGCCCGGGTCAATGGGGACATCGTGGATCTCCGCGACGCGCTCAAAGAGGACAACGAGAACCCGCTCAAGCTCCATCGTCATAAGAAGCACTCGATCGACGCGGTGGTCGATCGGATCGTGATAAAGGACGATGCTCGTCAGCGGCTGGTGGAGTCGATCGAATCGGCGTTGCGGTTGGCCGAGGGATCGGTGGTGATCGCGGTCAATGATCCAGACGACCGTGACGCGTGGGCGGATCATGCGTTCAGCGAGCACTTCGCGGACCCGGATCATCCGGAGATCTCGCTCAGCGAGCTTTCGCCGCGGTTGTTCTCGTTTAACTCGCCGTTCGGGGCGTGCCCACAATGCCATGGGCTGGGCGTGATTCTGGAGTTCGGCGAAGAGCTTGTCGTGCCCAACAAAGATGTCGCGATTTTGAATAACGCGATCCAGCCGTGGAAGAAGAACGGGCCCGGCGGGATGATCTATCCGCGGATCCTGCGGAAGTTCTGTAGGGCGTTTGAGATCCCGCAGTCGATGCACCTGTCGGCGATGTCCGAGGATGTCTTTAACCTGCTCATGCACGGCACGCAGTACGCAAACGATCGGCTCGTGGGCAAGAAGAAGTTCACCAAGCAGTGGGACGGCGTCTACCCGATGCTCCACGCGTGGTTCCACAAGACCGAATCGAGCTGGGTGAAGGATCATTTGCACCAGTTCCAGCAGGAGATCGTCTGCCCGCAATGCTGCGGCGATCGGCTCAAGGTCTCGGCCCTGCATGTGACAATCGACTCGACGCATAAAGCCGACATGGGCAAGGCGGGTTCAGCGACAATCATAGGGCGCGAGAAACAGGACGGGACCTGCCTGAATATCTCCGAGCTCGCCCGGCTCAACATCACGGACGCGATCGCCTATATCGAGGGGCTCAAGCTCTCGAAGGAGCACGCGCATATTGCTGAGGCCATTCTCCGCGAGATCATCAACCGATTGCGGTTCTTGGAGTCTGTGGGGCTTGAGTATCTCTCGCTCGATCGGCGCACCGCGACGCTCTCGGGCGGCGAGGCCCAGCGGATCCGCCTGGCGACGCAGGTGGGGTCGGGGTTGGTGGGGGCGTGCTATGTGCTCGATGAGCCGACGATTGGGCTGCATCAGCGCGATAACGATCGCCTGATTACTACACTCAGACATCTGACGGATATTGGCAACTCCGTGCTCGTCGTCGAGCACGACGAGGACACGATCCGGGCGGCGGACCATGTGATCGATATCGGTCCGGGCCCGGGTGTGCACGGGGGCACGGTGGTGGCGCAGGGCTCGGTGAAGGACATCATCAACGCGAAGCAGTCGCTGACCGGGGATTATCTCTCGGGGCGCAAGAAGATCGAGGTGCCCTCCAAGCGACGCAAGCTCAACATGAAGAAGGCGATGGTCGTCAAAGGCGCCAAGCACAACAACCTCAAGGGTATCGACGCGGCCTTCCCGCTCGGGGGTATGGTCGCGGTGACGGGTGTGTCAGGCTCGGGCAAGAGCACGCTGGTCAACCAGATCCTGCTGCGGGCGGCCAAGTCGCATGTCATGGGCACGATCCAGTCCAAGAAGAACAAGCCGGGAGCCCATTCGCGGATCACGGGCCTGCAGCATATCGATCGCATTATTGAAGTTGACCAGTCGCCCATCGGGCGCACCCCCCGCAGCAACCCGGCGACCTACACCGGGATCTTTGATGACATCCGCAAGGTGTTTACGACGACCAAGGAATCCAAGATCCGCGGTTATAAGCCCGGTCGGTTCTCGTTCAATGTCGCGTCCAACAAGGGTGGCGGGCGGTGTGAGGCCTGCGCCGGGCAGGGGATGAAAAAAATTGAAATGCACTTCCTGCCCGATGTGTTCGTCGAGTGCGAGGTGTGCCACGCCAAGCGGTACAACCGCGAGACGCTCGAGGTGCTGTATCGCGGGAAGAACATTGCCGATGTGCTGGCGATGACGGTCGAGGACGCGTGCGATTTTTTCGAGAACCATCCGAAGATCTTGCGGTTCACCCAGTGCCTCAATGAGGTTGGGCTGGGGTACATCACGCTCGGGCAGCCGAGCACCACGCTTAGCGGCGGCGAGGCCCAGCGGGTGAAGCTGGCGACCGAGCTGGGCAAGGGCACCCGGTATGACGGCACCGCCAGCAGCGAGCACACGCTCTACATCCTCGATGAGCCGACCACCGGCTTGCATTTCGAGGACATTAACAAGCTGATCGCGGTGCTCAATCGTCTCGCCGATGCTGGGAACACGCTGATCGTGATCGAGCACAACCTCGATGTGATCAAGTGCGCCGACTGGGTGCTCGATCTGGGCCCCGAGGGCGGTGATGGCGGCGGGCAGCTTGTCGCGGCGGGCACGCCCGAGGATGTGGCGAAGGTCAAGGGCAGCTATACCGGCAAGTACCTCAAGGGGATGCTCTGACAATGGACATCGGGGTGCACGGGGCTACCATCGAGACTCGATGAGCCGTGTGTGGGCATCGATATTTTTCAGCATTCAGCCAGTATCTGGAGCATCCAATGAGCACCCCAACCGATCGCGTATATTCCGAATCCCACGAGTGGATCAAAGTCGAGGGCGAAGTCGCCACCATCGGCCTGACGACCTTCGCGGTGGATCAGCTCACGGATGTGACCTTTGTCGAGATGCAACCCGCCGAGACCGTGCTCGAGCCCGGCGATTCAGTCGGCGAGGTCGAGTCGGTCAAGACCACCTCGGATATCTACACACCCGTGGGCGGCGAGATTATCGAGGTCAACGATGCGCTCGCCGACAATCCGGAAATGGTCAACAGCGATCCCTACGGCGACGGCTGGCTTGTCAAGGTCAAGGTCGAGGATCAGGGCACGCTCGGCGATTGTATGGACGCCGCGGCGTACGACGCATCGCTCTGAATCGGACGCGTCGCGCTGAATCGGACGCGATAAAATCCCAATGAGAACTGCATGATCAACTGCGCCCAGGTCCACAAGACATTTGCCATCGGGGACCGCACGGTGCATGCGCTGCGGGGTGTTGATCTCTCGATCGATTCGCCGGGGTTTTATGCGATCATGGGGCGGTCCGGATCGGGCAAATCGACCCTGCTGCACATGCTGGGCGCGATGGATCGACCGGATTCGGGCGAGGTCATGGTTTCTGGCAAGGCCGTGCATTCGATGAGTGAAAACGAAGCAACGATGTTCCGACGCAAGGACATCGGGGTGATTTTTCAGGCGTTTAATTTGATCCCGACCATGACGGCGCTCGAGAATGTCCAGCTGCCGGGCTTGCTGGCCGGTGATTTGTCCAAGCAACTTGAAGAACGGGCCAGAGAGCTGCTCGATCTGCTCGGGCTCGGGGATCGCGTGACCCATCGCCCCCAGGCGTTGTCGGGCGGCGAACAGCAACGCGTGGCGATCGCGCGGGCGTTGCTTTATAAGCCAGCGGTGATTCTGGCTGACGAGCCGACGGGGAATCTGGATACCGAAGCTTCGGAGATGGTGTGGTCGATGCTCAAGCGTGTGGCTCGTGAGCAGGAGGTGACCATTGTGATGGTGACGCACGAGCCGCAGGCGGCGAGTTATTGTGAGCGGATTTATGTGATGGGCGATGGGCAGATCCAGGGCGAGATCGACACACGGGTTGGTGATGGCACGGACGACGGTTCAGAAGGAGGGCTCGATGCGGGCACCATTGCGACTCGCACGCAGCATCTGCTTCGCGCGACCAAGTAGGCTTGGGCTGCTGAGCGGCGCCGTCGCGCTCTCGGTGGTGCTGGTGGTCTCGATCGCGTGCGCGATGGCCTCGCTCAACGCGGCTTTTCGGGCGCAGATTGATACCCAGATCGGTACAGCCCAGGTCCGCCTGCGCCCGGCTTCTGGCGAGACGATGGATGCGCGGGTGCTCGGGATCGTCGGCCAATGGGACGGCGTGGAGTCAGCTCTGCCGCGCCTGCAGAGCACGCTTTCGCTGGCGATCAAGCTCGACACCTTCGAGGCAGTCGAAGGGAATGGTTTTTTAGCAACCCCCGTCCGGTACGCGACCAATGTGTTTGTCAACGGGATCGACCCGGAGCGCGAGTTTGAGCAGCGCTCGATCGGGCTCGTCGATGGTCGATACCCCGCGGCCCTTGATGAGATCGCGATCGATCTACGCGTCGCCCAGCGTTTGAGCTGGAGCTTTGTCGAGAAGGGGCAGCACAACGCGACCTTGCGATTGCTCAGCGATCCGGGGGCGTACCTTGATAAGCCGTACCCGATCGGCGGCACGCGTGTACAGACCGAATCCGAAGCGATGCGCCTCAACGAAGGCGTCGGCGTACGGATCGGCTCGCAGCTTGTGGTGCCTCGCTTGTTCGGGCGGGCACGCACGCTCACGGTGGTGGGGCTCATCGAGCCGGCGCCTATTGGCGGCAAGCCCATCGCGTTCACCACGATCGAAACGCTCGATAAGCTCAGCCGCAAGAAAGATCGCCTGACAGATATCGAGCTATTGATCGATCCTGATCTTGATCCCGAGGCCTTTGTCGAGCTCCATGAAGAGGAGCTGCTCCCGCAGGTGATGCTCCAGACGACCGGGCGAGTCACCAGCGGCGTCGAGACCAACATGGCCGCGACACGGGTCGGGTTTATCGTGATCTCGGTGATCAGCCTGATCTCGGCGGCGTTCATCATCACGACCGGGCTCACGACGGGCGTAGCCGAGCAGCAGCGGATGCTCGGGGTGCTGCGGGCGGTCGGGGCGCGCCGACGGCAACTGGCGATGGCGCAGCTGTTGGTCGGGTGCGTGGTCGCAGGGCTCGGTGCGATCATTGGTGTGCCGGCGGGCATCGGGCTCGCGTGGGTGCTGGCGCAGGTGTTTGATCAGCAGATGACCGTCGGGCTGGTGATCCCGGTGCTCAATACCGCGTTGACCGTGATCGGCGCGTTGGGTGCAGGGTTGCTCGGGGCGTTGTGGCCCGCGTGGCGGGCGGCGGGGATGTCGCCGTTGCGGGCGATGAGCGAGGGGGCCGTGGCGCATAAGGCACGCGGGATCGTGCTTATCGGCGTGATCGGGCTCGTCGGGATCGGGGTGATGATCTCAATTGTGCTGCTGCTGGCGAACCAATCGTTTTTCTTTTATGTGTATACCAGTATCGGGCTCCCGATGATGTTCGTTGGGTATTTTCTTGTGTCGGTGCCGTTGGTTGTGGTGGTGTCGCGGGTGTTCGCCCGCCCGATCTCGAAGGTGTTTGGGCTGCCGGGGAATCTGCTGGGCAGCACGGTGCGGGCGACGCCGTACCGTCATGGGTTCACGGCCGGCGCGTTGATGACCGGGCTGGCGTTGATGATCGGGATCTGGACCAACGGGAGCGCGGCCCTGCGCGACTGGCTCGGGCAGATCGAGTTCCCCGATGCGTTCGCGTATGGATTGCCGCTGAGCGAAGAGGCTCAGGGGATTTTGAGCGAGCTTGAGTTCGTTGAGCAGACCAGCGCGATCTCGATGACGGCTGTGAAAACAGACGCGTTCGGGATCAAGGGCATCTCTGAGTACAAGACCAACTTCATCAGCTTCGAGCCCGAGAGTTTCTTTGAGATGGCGACACTCGAGTTTGTTCAGGGCGATATGGAGACAGCCAAGCAGCGGCTCAACGAGGGTGGGGCGGTGATTGTCGCGCGCGAGTTCTTGGTCGCTCGCGGGCTCGGGGTGGGCGATGTGTTTATGTGCCAGGATGCCCAGGATGCGGTCCATGAGTTCGAGATCGTGGGGGTCGTGACCTCTCCGGGGCTTGAGTTGGTCTCGCAGTACTTCGATCTTGGGGATAACTTTGTGAATCAGGCGATCGGGTCGGTGTTCGGCTCGCGCGACGACATGATCGAGCACTTCGGGATGAGGACGGCCCAGCTGATTCAGGTGAAGCTTTCCGATGAGATTGACGACGAGGAAGCCGTGAAACAGATGCGGATCGCGCTGCTGGGGGCGGGGGTGCTCAATGTGGGGTCCGGGCGGGCGATCCGCGAGCAAATCGAGGCGGTTTTTGGGTCCACGCTGGTCGTGTTCTCGACGGTGGCAATCGGGGCGATGCTGGTTGCGTGCTTCGGGGTGGCGAACCTGATCGTGGCGGAGGTCAACGCCCGGCGGTTCGAGCTCGGTGTGCTGCGGGCGGTAGGGGCGTCTCGTGGGCAGCTGGTCCGATTGATCTGCGGCCAAGCCCTCTTGATTGCGATCACGGCGTGTATCTTGGGCACCGCATTGGGGATCCAGTCCGCCTGGGGTGGGCAGGAGGCCAACCGCCAAGCGATCGGGATTGATCTCTCCATGTCGGTCCCGGTCAAGGCGATCCTGATCGCGTGGGGGATCGCGATCGTGCTGGCTCTGTCGGCGGCCGCACCGAGTGCGTTTCGGCTCAATCGGAGTTCAATCCGGGCACTTTTGAGTCAAGCCTGATGCCTCTCAATCTGGGGGCTCTATTTGAGGATAACGAACTCTATTTTAAGTAGAAACAAATTCTCAAACTTCGTCCAATAATCTCTATACATGGGTTGAAATACTCAGTAGAATGATTGCATACAAGTACGAGGGTACTTTACTGATTTTCAACGAGTCTTCGAGGGAAACACTATGAATATGAAGAACGCACTCTTGGTCGGCGCGATTTTGGTCGGCTCGGCTTCTATGTACGCCAATGCTGGCAGTGTCGATTTGCTCCGCACATTTGATCTCTACGACCATCCGGGTGGGGCGATCAGTCCTCAAGACTATGGTCTGCGATTCGATGATTTCGGTGGTGATAACCCAGTGACTTTCAGCTTCGAGGATGGGGCGGGGAACTCACAGGTCCAGCTCTTTGTGTACGATGTGAACGGGAACACTCGGATCCAGATCTTGGGCACAATTCATGGCAACTCGGCGAACGGTGGTACCGACTATGGCACATTCACGCTCAATGTGATTTACGATGTGAATGACTACGCCAATGGGTATGAGGATGATCACGGTGGTGCAGATTATTATGCTGGCCGAATGACCGGGCTCAACACCACCGGCGATTCACCGATTGGTGATGGAGTGGCACAGGATTTGTTTGCTCATTCCAATGGCAGCGATACATTCAGCTTCCTTTCCGACGGGCATCGTCTTGATGGCGATAACACCTCATGGGTCGGGCGTGGCTGGATCACTCCCAATGGCCTCGCGGGCGATACCAACGACTTCCTGTTCACCGCGGTTGAAGTCGTCCCCCTGCCACCGGCGGCCTTCGCTGGCCTGCTCGGGCTCTCGCTCGTTGGCGCGTCGCACGCACGCCGTCGTCGCGGCTAATGCCGACACAAATCCCTGAATAAAAAGAACCCCGGTCAATGCCGGGGTTTTTCTTTGGACTGGATTGCAAGGTATGTAAGGTTTGCCTGGGCTTGGCTTGGCATGGCTTTTCGTCGGCTGCTCAGTTGGCCGCGACGGTTTCTGATTCGTCTTCGATGAACTCCCAGACCGTCACCGGCACCTGGCGGACGCCCCATTTGCGGGCGATCTCGTGGGTTGGGTAGAGCAGGTCGATCCGGTTGCCCTTGATGGCGCCGCCGCAATCGAGGACAGGGACGATGTCGTTGCCCGCGTAGCCCGGGATGGAGACCATCGACCAGTACGGCAGGACCTTGGGGTCGGCCGCGACGAGGTTCATGCCGTTGGTCCAGACGGAGTACATGGTCGCGGTTTTGTTATCCGCGAACTTGCCGCACGAGCGTTCATCTGGTGAGTAGCCGGTGACGGTCATGTAGATGACGCGCGCCGGGCGGGCGGCCTTGCCATCGAACCAGCGGATGGACTGATCGAGTTGTTCAGCGGATTCAATCTCAATCGATTCAGTTTCCGGCTCAATGATCTCCGCCGTTTCGATAACAGTTGCAGGAGCAGGCTCAAGCGAAGCGTTGGTCAGCTTAGCGGTGGACACTGCTGGCGTCTCGATCTGCGCGAGCCCCGGGAGTTCGCCGCGTTCCTTGGTCCAGATAGCCGAGGTGACGGCGAGGGCCAGTGCGCAGAGCCACATGCTCATCTCGGCGCTCACGACGCGACCGGCGCGGGGATGGCCTTTGCGTGCGGCTGTGTTGCTTCGATTCTGTTGTGTGTTGATGTTCTTCAAATGCAGAGCCTCGTTCGTTTCTTCGATTGGATAAGCCGAGCGATTGCTTGGCTTGCGGTTCCTTCCGAAGCGGACCGTGCTTGATTTCAAAGAAATCGTGCACCTGGCTCGCAGTGGACATCCTGTCCTCTGGAACCAGAGTGTATCCCAACTTCTGCTCGCGTGCAGAGAATTGGACGCCCCAAACGCTATCGGTCTCTCGGCGGGGCGTTATAATCGGAACAGCTCGTTTCATCGAATCTTCTGTGCGATTGAAGAGGTCCGATTACAAGCTTGTGTGGCGGAGGCCGTCCAAATACCGACCAGCCTGATTGGGACTGCGATCAAGGCGTAATGAGGGCAAGGAAGCCACATGGAACTCACCCAAATCCTTCTCCGGGCGTTGCTCGGGCTCGCCGCCGGCTGTGTGGGGGGGCTCGCGGGGCTCGGGGGCTCGATCATTATGATCCCGGCTCTGGCGATGTTCTGGGGCTATGACGACGAGGACCGGACCAAGCACCATCTGTATATGGCCGCGGCCATGTGTGTGAATGTGATCGTGGCACTGTCCTCGAGCGTGTTCCACTCCAAAAAGGGTGCGGCTCGACGCGATGTGCTGGTGCCATTGATCCCGTCGATGGCGATTGGGATGATCGCGGGGGTGCTGCTCTCGAGCGGCTCCAAGGGCGGCTGGTCGCTCTATGCCTTCGCGGTGTTCATCTGGATCTACTGCCTGTACAACATTGTTTCAACGATCAGGAAGGTGCCAGATATCCCCGAGGATGTGCCATCGCCAGCCGCGTGGAAGATCGTGCTCGCTGGGTTGTTCGTGGGGGCGATCGCAGGCTATCTGGGCATCGGGGGCGGGATCTTGCTGGTGCCGATCCTGAGCCTGACCAAGCTCCCGCTGCGCCACGCGATCGCGGGCAGCGCCGGGGCCATGTGGATCAGTTCGATCGTGGGCGCAAGCATGAAGCTCTATACGCTGCCCGGGCTGGGGCTGAGCATCAGCGAGGCGTTGTCCTTTGCGCTCCCGATGGGTGCGGGGGCGCTCGTAGGGGCGTACCTTGGGGCGATGCTGGCCCACAAGCTCAAGCTGCCGCATTTGAAGCTGGTGATCGCGTTGATCTTGGGGGTTGCTTCGGTCCGGATGATCACCTGAGGCATGCGGTTGCATAGGATTGAGCCTCAGATTCATACTCAGTATCAAGGACTCCACCTATGGACCCCGACAAACGAATTTCACAGTTCCAACGCCTGATCGCGGACGATCCGACCAACGACATGGCGTACTTCTCACTCGGCAACGCGCTGCTCCAGTCGGACCGCTACGACGAAGCCGCGGATACCTTTGTGCAGTGCGCCAAGATCAACGAGGCGATGACCAAGGCATACCAACTCGCCGGCGACGCGTACATCAAGGCCGGTCACAACGACAAGGCCAAGATGATCCTCACGCAGGGCTACATCGAAGCGACGACCCGCGGGGACATGCTCCCCAAGAAGGCGATCGCCGAGCTGCTCGCATCGATCAATGAAGAAGTCCCCGTCGTTGAGGACAAGGCTCCTGAAACCCCGGCTGCTGCCAAACCAGCGGGCGACTTCAAGTGCGCCAAGTCCGGAGAAATGGGCACCAAGATGGCCCGTGCTCCGTTCAAGAACGCGATGGGCACTTGGATCCAGGAGAACATCTCCAACGAGACCTTCACCGAGTGGATCCACCTGGGCACCAAGATCATCAACGAGCTCCGACTCGATCTCTCACGCGACGATCACGATGCGGTCTACGAGTACGGTATGCGGATCTTCCTCGGGTTTAACGACGAGCTGTACCAAGAGAAGATGGGCGAGCCGCCGGCTCCGGTCGATGGGCAGTTCCGCTCGGTGATCGAGGAGATGATGTCGATGGGCGGGCATCTCGAGTCGTTCCAGGGCAATCTGCACACGAAGGTTGACGAGGGGTGAGCACGCCCGAGCCGAATGTCCAGAATCAAGATGAGCCGATCAAGGGCATCATCGTGGTGGACAAGCCGTTGAATCTGACATCGATGAATGTGTGCTCGATCGTGCGCGGCCGGCTCAAGGCCGGTGGAGCGCCCAAGCGCGTCAAGGTCGGGCATGGCGGGACGCTCGATCCGCTCGCCAGCGGGGTGCTGGTCGTGCTCATCGGCAAGGCCACCAAGATGTGCGACGAGGTCATGGCCGGCGTCAAGGGATACCTGACGACAGTCGATCTGTCGCAGGTCTCGACGACGGACGATCTTGAGGGCGAGAAGACCGAGATGGCGCCCGAAAGCATACCGACGCGTGAAGAGGTCGAAGCGGCGTGCGCCAAGTGGGTGGGCGATGTGATGCAGGCCCCGCCGCCGTACTCGGCGATCAAGGTCAACGGGCAGCGGGCGTATGCGCTCGCTCGTAAGGGCGAAGAGGTCGTGCTGCCGGCTCGCCCGATCCGGATCGATTCGATCGAGATCGAGTCCTACGAATGGCCCATGCTGACGATCGATGTCGTCTGCGGCAAAGGCACCTACATCCGCTCGCTAGGGCGCGATATCGGGCGAGAACTGGGCGCGGGGGGGATGCTGACCGCGTTGCGGAGAACGCGCGTCGGGCGTTTTACGCTCGATCAGGCGATGACACTCGACGAGGTGCCGGATCCGTTCGATCCGGGCACTGTCAAGATGATATAAGTTTGGAGTCTTTAGCCTTCGCGCTTATCGCGGGAGAGCTCGGCGTACGCGTTGTGCGCGTGGATCGACTCGTAGTTCTCTGAGCTGATGTCGTACTGGATGACCTTGTCGTCGTTGTCGAGCAGGATCGCCAGATCGCGGATGATGTCCTCGACGAACTTGGGGTTCTCAAAGGCCTTCTCGGTGACGAACTTTTCATCGGGGCGTTTGAGCACAGCGTAGACAGGGTGGGAGGCCGCGCCCTCGAGGTGCTCGACAAGGTCTTCGATCCACATGGTGCCCTTTGTGCGCACGGCGGCTTCGATCCGGCAACGCTGGTTGTGCGCGCCGTACTCGGAGATTTCCTTGGAGCACGGGCACAGGCTGGTGGCGGGGGCCGCGACCTGGATGACGAAGTCGTCGGTTTTGTCATCGACGGTGCACTTGAAGGTGACCTCATAGTTCATCAGCCCTGGCTGCTTGGTAACGGGGGCGGGCTTCTCGATGAAGTAGGTGAAAGAGGCTTCGAAGTGGGCTTCCTGGGCGTTGAGGCGTTCCTTGATCTTGCGGGTGATCAGCGGGATGTCCGCGGGAGAGAAGGCCTTGCAGCCGTGCTCATTGAGGACCTCGAGGAAGCGGGACATGTGGGTGCCTTTTTTCTCCTTGGGGAGGGCGACATACATGTTGATCGACGCGACGGTGGACTGGCTGTCGCCGTCGCGAGTGGCGAGCTTCATGGGGTAGACGACATCCTTGACCCCGACCTTGTCGATCGCGACATTGCGTTGGTCCATCAGCCCCTGCACATCGGGCATGGTGCTCTTGTCAGTGGTCGATTTGGGTTCGCAAGTGGATGAGCTGCAACAGTTTGTGTCGGTCATTGGGTTCGCTTCCGATGGGGTGAAGATTGGACTGATTCTAGGTATCAGACGATCAAACAACCCGAGGGGCTTGCAAACTATTTCAGGATTTTGGGGGGACGAGCTGAGCGGGTTAGCTCGGCTGTGGTGCGACTCCCGGCGCATTGACGGCTGAGTGCTCGACCCATGCGTGCCCGACGGGAACACCGAGCAGGGCACCCATGGTCCACGCGAGCGGCGACACGATCAGGTACCCGGGCAGATCGTTGCGGAGCACCAGATTAAACAGATCGCCGGCCCCCGGTTTGATGGTGCCCAGCAGCGGGGCGAGGACGCCGCAGAGCATGAGGCCGATCATCAGCGGGGCGTATGGGGTCGGTGTTGGATGCTTGGAGTCTTTGTTGGCTGAAGTCGCGGCCAGTGTGCCCACAAGCCCGCCCGCGATGCCCGCGAGGAACCCGACGCCGGCGGCCATCCCGGGGAGGTCGGACTGGCCGAGGATCAACGCGACGAGCAGCCCGGCGATGATCGCGCCGCCGATCGCGAGCCCGCCGGCGGCAGAACTCAGCGATTGCTTGATAAACCCTAGGTTGAAGCGGGTGACTTCGTTGGATTTCTTGTCGAGCCCGGAGATCAGAGAAAGCCCGACGAGCATGACGATGGCGATCAGTGCGGACTCAATTGCGAGGCTGATCAGCGTGCTGGATTCGGGGGCGAGGCGGAAGACGCCGCCCATGCGTCCGCCGGTCCAGACGACCCAGCCGAGGGTGAAGGCCATATTGAGGAATGCTTCGCGGCGATCGATGAGTTTGGCGATGATGGCTCCGAAGACGATGACTGCTCCGAGGATCATGAGCATCGGTACAAAGCCGGAGCTATGCCCGGTCATGAAGGTCGCGTTGTGCGAGCCATCGCTGGCGATGACGCCCGAGGCGATCGAGGCACAGACCGGGCCGACGACACACAGGGCCAGTGCGCGGGCGGTCCATTGTTTGATGACATGGGAGAGTGCTTCGATCATGCCATTATCATCGGCTTGTCGGTGGCTTTTGGCAAGTTTTTCGATGATTGGAATCAGATATGGGCCAACAAGAAAAAACCCGTCCGAGTATCTCATGTTTCGTGAGATACTGGGCGGGTTCTTCAAAGACTCCCCCGACTGGACTCGAACCAGTGACCTAGCGGTTAACAGCCGCTCGCTCTACCAACTGAGCTACGGAGGATCAAATTGTGAGCGTAAGACTAGCCCAAATCTGGCTTGTGTCAAGTCTGGGGGGGCTGCGAGGGCGACAATGGATCAATTTCCCTGTGCGGAGTATGGGTCCAAAACCGCGGCGTGCAAGGGCCGTATAACTGTTCTATGCACACGCTCCTGAATGCCCGGTCTTCTCTGCTCTCTTGGTTGCTTTTGGCGACACTCTGCACGGCTCAGGCTGTGGCGGCGGGTCCGTTTATGGTGAGGGGGAAGCCGCCGGCGATGGGGTATCTCAAGGCCGATCAGGTGCCTGTGGCGGGGGATCTGCTGACGGTGCCGATGGTTTCGGAACTTGTGGGGGTGTTTGGGGTGATCGAGGCTCGGGATTTTTCGGTGCTTCGTCGGTCGGCTGGACGCGACCCGATCAGCGAGCGGACTGGTGAAGAACTCAGCGATGACACTCGACTCGCAGTGCTCCATCTGGTTCGGCGCGATGAGCAAGTGGGGCTCGAAGTTCATCGGCTCGATGATGGGGCGATGTTTCTGCGATCGATTGAAGAGCAGGCGAAGGTCTGGGATATCAAGGCGTCGGGCTTTGAAACGATTGGCGTCCGATGGCCCGAGGAAACTTCGCAGAGCACGAATCAGAATGAGGAAGTGGATCGGTTCGTGCTCGAGCAGCCCTACATCGAATCGCCGATCACACTCAATCCGAGCACCGTGCGGATCCGGTTCAAGAACAACTTTGTGAAGCTGTCGAGGGACATCGCGGATGAGACCTACCGGGTGCGTTTGCCCAAGGACTACAAGGCTGATTTTCCCGTCGGCGTGCTGGTGTGGATCAGCCCGACGCCCGATGGGAGGATCCCGGTGATCTTTGAGTCCATACTCGATGAACTCGGGATGATCGCGATCGGGGTGGATGGGAACGGGAACGATCGACCGATCACGGATCGGCTGCAGAATCATCTCGATTCGATCGAGACGCTCGGGGATCGGTACCGGATTGACCGGGAGCGGATCTATGTCACCGGGATGTCGGGGGGCGGGAAGTCGGCGTGTTTGTTGCAGCTCGGATTCCCAGATATCTTTGTGGGGGCGGTACCGATCGTGGGGATGAACTCGTATGAGCGGGCGCCGACGGGCACGCCGGGGCGGTTCTGGCCCGCGCGGATGGGCAAGCCTTCGGGCAAGTGGTGGCGGTTGCTCACGGAACGCCGGATCGCAGGGATCACGGGATCAGCGGACTTCAACGAGCCCGAGATGTCCGTGCGATACCAACAACTGCTCGACGACGGGCTCGATATTCGGCTCGATGTGATCGAGGGCATGGCGCACACGCTACCGAGCAGCGATCAGTTCGGCGAGGCGCTCAAGTGGGTCGATGCACCGCGGCGGGCTGCCATGGTCGAATCGTTCCGCGAAGCCAAGGATCTGATGGCGGCGTATGCCGAAGCGTTCGGCGACCAAGAGCCGGATTCGCCCAAAGCACGCAAGATGCTCATTGAGGTGATCACCTTGGCCCCGTGGACGGAGCCTGCGTGGAAAGCGGTTCGATTCTTGGGAATTGATGAGCGGTAGCGTGCATGAAATCGTTGTGATTGCGAGCGAGTTGCAGGCGTCGGATGAACGATTTTCAGGCTCGATATCGACTATGATTGGGGATGAGCAATCTCACCCTCTCGCGACGCGTTTTAGATCTCAAGTCCTCGGTCACGCTGGCGTTGAACAGCCGGGCCAAGGCGCTCAAGGCCAGCGGCGTTGATGTGCTCGGGTTCGCGGCCGGCGAACCGGACTTCGATACGCCCGAGCCGATCAAGCAAGCCGCGATCAAGGCGATGCTCGAAGGGCAGACCAAGTACACGCCGACGCTTGGCGATATGCGTTCGCGCGAGTGCGTCGCCCAGAAGCTCGAACGCGAGAACGGGATCAAGGGGCTCACGGGCGAGCATGTCGCGATCGGTGCGGGTGGCAAGCATGTGCTCTACTCGTCGGTGCAGTGCCTGTTTGATGTGCCGCGCGATGGCGAAGAGCCGATGGAGATGATCCTGCCCACGCCGGGTTGGGTGTCGTACCGCCCGATCTGTGAGCTCTCGGGCGGGGTGGTCCGCGAGATCATCGCGCCGCCCGAGCAGGATTTCCGGATCACGCCCGAGCAGCTGCGCGAGGCGATCAATCCGCGATCGAGGCTGTTGATTTTGAACTCGCCGTCGAATCCATGCGGGACGATGTACTCCGAGGCTGATCTACGGGCGCTCGCTCAGGTGGTCCACGAGACACGCGACATCGCGCCCAACTTGGTCGTGCTGACCGATGAGATCTACGAGAAGATTGTCTACGGCGATGAGGCTCATTTCTCGATCGGATCGGTCGATGAGATCGCCGATCGCGTGATCACGCTCAACGGGATGTCCAAGGCTTACGCGATGACCGGTTGGCGGATCGGCTATGTCGCGATGCCGGGTGAGTTTGGCAAGTCGCTGATTAGCGCCATCGGCAGGCTCCAGGGGCAGATGACGACCAACATCACGAGCTTTAACTACGCGGCTCTGCGCGAGGCGCTGACCAATCCTGAGGTGGCTGAGACAGTTGAACAGATGCGGTTGGCCTTTGGGAAGCGATCGAAGCTGATCATGGAGCGGATGAGCGAGATCCCGGGCGTGAGTTGCCCGACGCCGACGGGTGCGTTTTATGTGTTCCCGGATGTGAGTGCGCTCTTCGGCAAGACGAGCAAGGCGGGGACGAAGATCGTGGATGCGCCGAGCTTGTCGCAGGCGATGCTCGACGAGGCAAACATCGCGTTCGTGCCCGGCGATGACTTCGGCGGATCAGCACACAAGCATGTGCGTATATCCTTTGCGTGCAGCGAGGATCAAATCAACGAGGGGATGGATCGCTTCAAGGCGTTCGTCGAGGGGTTGAAGTAACACCCGTGGGCAGCGTCGAAGCAGTAGACTCAGTCTCGTCGTATGAAGACCCGCCGCCGCCGGGGCAGTACAGCAAAGACGAGAAGCGTTGGATGCGGCGTTCTTTTGTCGCGATGTATGCGGTGTGGTTTGTGCTCAACATTGCGCTGTGCCTGAATCATTTCAGGATTCAACGCCGGGCGGGCTTTGATCATTTTGATCGGTACCCCGAGGGGTATGGCCCAAGTGTTTCGTCAGTGTTATCTCGAGATTGGCTGAGTAAGCAGGCGACTGGATGGCCGGCTTGGCCGCCGATGGGTGGGGGGTGGCCCGCGCCTGATCACCAGGCGTACTACACGGGTGGTTGGCTCTCTGATTCTTCGGATCTGACGGTTGCGTATGCTTATGGCCCCAACCACGCGAGATACTCAATGGAGGTCTTTCGTGTCGGTGTTCCGTTCACCACGATCGAGGCGCGGATGCGTCGCCACACCGCGGGCGGCGAGGTGATCTTGGCCGAGCCCGGCATTGGTGAAAAAGCATCGGCTCATTGGCGGGTCGAAGGGGTGCTGTTCAATCCGTTACTGATCGCCGTTCCGATCTGGATCGTTGTTGGGTTCATCGGGCCCACACTGAACAAATGGGATCGAGGGATCAAGCATCGGGCCTGGGCGAAGCGGTGGATGTGCACCGGGTGTGGGTACGATGTCCAAGAACTGCCGATCTGTCCGGAGTGTGGATTGAAGAACATTCCGACTGGTAGTTGCGAGAAGCCGGAGAACTTCGATCGTGGGCTATGAAAAAACCCATGCGGATCGCATGGGTTGGGTGTGTTGCGTTTTGGCTGTCGATCAGATGCCGACGGCTTTGGAGTTCTTGGCCATCGAGACCATGAGCTTGGCGCGGGCCTTCTCGCGGGTGATGCGTTCGACGGCTTCGAGCTTGTTGGGGGCGTCGTCGGGGACGATGCGGGCCTCGGCTTCGGCGAGCTCGGCGCGGGCTTCGCTTTCGATGATTTCTTCAGCCGCAATCGCACGCTCGGCGAGGATCACGAGTTCGTTGTTGCCCATCTCAAGGAATCCGCCTTCGACAAGGAACTCACGCGAGCCCGAGCCGTTGGCGGCTGGGAAGTCCAGGCGGAGCTTACCCAAGCCCAGTTGGGAGACGAGCGAAGCGCCGCCGTGCTGGAAACCGATCAGCCCGTCCCATGCGGGGACGGAGGCGTAGATGACCTGCTCGTTGAGCAGCTCGGCGCTGGGGGTGACGAGACGGCAAGTGAGGGTTTGATCGGCCAAAGGACATTCCTTCCAGTTGAGTCGCCCGGCGGCTTCCGTGTGCCGGCTTTCGGGGGAGAATCATAGCCGGCTGAGCGGGGAAGATCAGCCCGGCTGATCGGTGATGTGCTGCTCGATCCGGGCGAGTGAATCGCGGATCTGGGTCAGCAGTTCTTGAGATTGCGGGTCGCTCTGGGCGGGGGGTGAGGCCGGTGCGTGGGCGATCTGTGGAGCCGATGAACTGCCCGAGGCGATCTGGTCACGCTGTTGGAGTACGGCCTTTCGGAAGGCCTTGGTATCGACGATGCCGACAATGTTGACCAGTGAGCCGCCGGTGGGCGAAGACTGCCCGGCGGTTTCGACCTTGAAGCCGTGAAGCCCGAAGTAACGCATGATCGGGCCTTGGAAGAGCTGGAGATCGGTGATCTTCTCGAGCGGGATCGTGGACTCGGTCTTGTTGAGGATGCCCTTACGGAGATCCAGCGTGCGATCGGTGAGCTCGCAGCTCATGTTTTCGAGGTACTTGCTGATGAAGAAGTTGGCGATGATGAAATAGATGATTGCCAGCGGGATGGTGACGATCAAAATACAAAGTATAAAGACTGGCTGCCAGAGCCAGTAGGACTTGACCTTGGGATCGAACTCGGCTTTGCGGAGGGTGGTGGGTTCGCTCATTAGATTCCTGTATGTGCTGAGGGGTGTGTGTGCTGTTTCTTGGGATTCAAGGGGATGTCTTGCAGTCATTCTAGCGGAATTGGCCCGTATGTGTTGCTAGGCTCTGGCATGAATCGTGGCGAGCGACATTCTGTGGGCGTATTGATCGGGCTCGGGGTGCTGTGCGTGGTGGTGCTCGGGTTTCGGCTGATGGTGGGGAGCGATTCGTTCGGCTGGTCCGACAACGAAATGATCATGGAGATCCGGCTCAACCGGGCATTGGTCGGCTGTGTGGTCGGGGCATCGCTGGGGCTCGCGGGTGCGTTGCTGCAGTCTTTGCTTCGCAATCCCTTGGCGGCTCCAGGGTTGATCGGGCTCAGCGCGGGGGCTGGATTCGCAGTGACACTGACGACCTTGATACACGGTGCAGCGATCAGCGCGGCCGTCGCGGCGTTGCCGGCGATGGGTGGGGCGGTTGCGGTCTTGGTACTGCTGTTGATCTTGAGCCAGCGACGGGGGCTGATTGATCCGGTGACGATGATCTTGGTCGGGGTGATCTTGTCGGTGATCCTCGGGGCGGGGACGATGCTGATGGCGTCGCAGATGCAGGACCGGGGGTTCTCGATCTCGCGATGGATGATGGGGACGCTGCGTGAAGACTTCGATCAGTTGACGATGTGGATCGCGGGCGGGGTGCTGGTCCTCGTTTTGATCTGGGGCGTGATCTCTGCGAGGTCCTTCGATGCGATGGCGCTGAGCGCCGATGAGGCCCGGTCTGTCGGAGTGCGCGTAGGGTGGGTCCGGTTTGGGCAGTTGCTCGGCGCGGGGGCGCTGACGGCGATCAGCATCGTGCTCGCAGGGCCGATCGGATTTGTGGGATTGGTGTGCCCGCACATCGTGCGTGTGCTCGCGGGCCCGACGCATCGCTCGCTGGTGATCGGGTCGGCGCTGTGCGGGAGTGTGCTCGTTGTGGGCGCGGATGTATTTGTGCGCTTGGTGGCGACGGATGCGGGGCGCATCCCGATCGGGGTGATTACTTCGCTGGTTGGTGGGCCGATCTTTTTGGTGATGCTGCTCCGTCAGCGTCGCAATGGCTAACGATTCAATCAGGCATTGAAGTAGCGGGCATCCGGGTGATGCGCGACGACGGCGCAGGTGGACTGTTCCGGGTCGATCTGGTGGTTCTCGGTGAGGTCGCACCCGATGCGTCCGGGCTCGAGGAGTCGCCAGAGGATCTCGTGATCGCTCATGTTTGGGCAGGCGGGGTAGCCGAAGGAGTAGCGTGAGCCGCGGTAGCCTTGTTTGAAGAGCTCGGGGATCTCTGGGTGGTCTTCGTGCCCGAAGCCGAGTTCGGTGCGGATGCGTTTGTGCCAGTATTCGGCGAGCGCTTCGGCGGTCTCGACCCCGATGCCGTGCCAGTATAGATAGTCCTGATACGCGTCGGCCTCAAACAGGGCCTTCGTGTGCTCGGTGATCTGCGGGCCCATGGTCACGCACATCATCGCGATCACATCGCGCGAGCCCATCGCGTCGCACTCGGACTGGTCCTTGTAGTAGTCCGAGATGCAGAGGTACTTGTTGGCGTTCTGGCGTGGGAAGGAGAAGCGTTCGATCTCGTGGTCGTGATCGTCGGGGTCGTAGATGATCAGGTCGTTGTCTTGGGAGGTGCAGGGGAAGTAGCCGTAGACGACCTTGGGCTGGAGGATGGGCTCGCTGAGGCAGCGCTCGCAGAGCTCTTTGAACTTCGGGCGGGCGACTTCGTCGAGGAGTTTTTCATACTCGGCTTTGGACTTTGATCCTCGCTTGAGCTGCCACTGGATCGCATAAAGCGCAGTCGGGTTGATGTACGCGAAGATATCGCGGAGGTTGAGCTGCTCGTTGACCGTCGAGCCCCAGAACGGTGGGGTCGGGGCTGGGTTCGAGCGGTCGATCTCGGAGCGTGAGAGCGTTGCGGTGGCTTGGGGCTGAGCGACCTGCCCGGACTCAAACTCATTGAGGTTCTTGGTGCGTCGGGCTTGGCGTTCGTCAGCGGCTGCGTGCAGGGCTGCCGACTGCCCATTGATGATCGCGTTCATGGTGTCGAGCCCGTCGAAGGCGTCCTTGGCGTAGAACAGATCGCCCTCGTATACCGAACGCAAATGGCCCTCGGCGTAGGTGCGGGTGAGGGCCGCGCCACCGAGGATGACGGGGACTTCGATCTTGGCGGTGTTGAGCTCGCGGAGGTTGTCCTCCATCACATTGACTGACTTGACGAGGAGCCCCGAGAGCCCGATCGCGTCGGCCTTCGTGTCGGCGAAGGATTCGAGGATGTTGTCGATGGGCTGCTTGATGCCCAGGTTGTGGACGGTGTAGCCGTTGTTGGTCAGGAGGATATCGACGAGGTTCTTGCCGATGTCGTGGACATCGCCCTTGACGGTCGCGAGGACGATCGAGCCCTTGGATTGGGTGTCGGACTTGTCCATGAACGGCTCGAGCATCGCGACGGCTTTTTTCATGACGCCGGCGCTCTGGAGGACGAAGGGGAGCTGCATCTGCCCGGAGCCGAAGAGTTCGCCGACGGTTTTCATGCCGTCGAGGAGGTGGTCGTTGATGATCTCCAGCGGCGAGAACTGCTCGCGTGCTTCGGTGAGTGATTCTTCGAGGTATTCGTGCTCGCCGTCGATGATGTGCTTGCGGAGACGCTCGTTGAGATCCAGATCCATGAACGAGGTGGTGCTGACCTCTTCGGTCGCGTCGGCGAAGAGATCGACGAAGACTTCGAGCGGGTCGTGGTCGGTGTCGGTGATGCCCTCTGGGAGCCCGGTGCCGCCCTTGGTGACATCGCGACGGTCGTAGATTAGATCGAGGGCGGCGAGCTTCTGGTCCTCGGGGATGCGGTTGAGCGGGATGATTTTGGACGCGTGCACGATCGCGCTGCTCATGCCGGCCTGGACGAGCTCGTGGAGGAACACGGCGTTGAGCACCGTGCGGGAGACAGGCTTGAGCCCGAAAGAGACATTAGAGAGCCCGCAGGTGAGCTGGATATCTGGGTAGGCCTGGGCGATGCGCCGGGTGCCCTCGATCAGGGCTTGGGCGCTGCGTCGGTCGGAGTCGAGCCCGGTCGAGATGGGGAGCACGAGCGGATCGATGAAGATATCCGAAATCAGGAGCCTGTGGACTTTGGTTGCACGCTCTACGGATCGCTTTGTAATCTCAAGCTTGCGGTCCGCGGTGCGGGCCATGGCTTCCTCGGGGTCTTCGTCGATGGTCCCGATGACCAGAGCGGCCCCGTGTTTTTTGGCGAGCTGGCAGAGTTCATCGAAGCGTTCTTCGCCGTCCTCAAAGTTCGCGGAGTTGATGATGCACTTGCCGCCGGCGGCTTTGAGCCCGGCTTCGATGGTGACCGGCGAGGTGGAATCGAGCATGAGTGGGGCGTCGGCCTGGCGGACAAGGCGCGAGATGACCTCGTGCATATCGACCGCGCCGTCGCGCCCGGCGACATCGACATTGACATCGAGGACATGGGAGCCGTCCTTGATCTGGTTCTTGGCCAGCGAGCAGATGCCGTCGAAGTCTTGCTCTTCGAGCAAGCGTTTGAACGCACGCGAGCCCGAGGAGTTGCAGCGTTCGCCGACAATCAAGAACGACGCGTCCTGACGGTACTCGACCGCGGAGTAGAGCGAGGTGCACGACGGGGTGTGCTTGGCTGCTGGACGCTCTCCGAGTTTGGTTTGTTCGACGAGCGCGCTGAGGTAGCGGATGTGGTCGGGGGTCGTGCCGCAGCAGCCGCCGACGGCGTTGATGAGTCCTTCGGTGATGAAGATCTCCATCGCGTCGTGGAAGCCTTGGGCCGTGAGCGGGTAGAGGGTTTCGCCCTTGACAAGCGCGGGGAGCCCGGCGTTGGGCATCACGGTGATGAGCCGATCCCACTTGGCCGCCAGCGTGCGGATGGTCGAGACCATCTCGACGGGCCCGGTCGCGCAGTTGAGCCCGAGTGATGCGATCGGGAGCGGACGCAGCGCTTCGATGGCGGCTTCGATTGATGAGCCAACGAGCATGGTGCCGGTCTGCTCGATGGTGATCGAGACCATGACGGGGACCGAGTCCGGATCGAGATCGAGCTGGGTGCATGCTTGGCGGATACCCGCGATGGCGGCTTTGATCTGCAGCAGGTCCTGACAGGTTTCCAAGAGGACCGCGTCGACCCCGCCCTTGATGAGCCCACGGGCCGCGTCGGCGTAGGAATCGCGGAGGTCGTCGTAGGAGATCTGCCCGAGCGTGATGAGCTTGGTGCCTGGGCCCAGCGAGCCGGCAACAAAGCGGGGCTTATCTGGGGTGGTGTATTCATTGGCGGCTCGGCGTGCGATCTGTGCGCCGGCCATCGCCAGTTCTTCGGCTCGGTGGGCGAGGTCGAACTCGCCGAGTGTGTGGGCCGCGGCCCCGAAGGTGTTGGTCGTCACGACATCGGCGCCGGCTTTGTAGTAGTTGGCGTGGATCTCCTGGATAATGTCCGGGCGCGAGAGGCAGAGGACATCGGGGCAGTTCTCACAGCCCATGTAGTCGGTCTCGATCGCCAGGTCGTAGCCTTGGGTTTGGGTGCCCATCGCGCCGTCCCAGATCAGGAGGTTGTTGGCAAGGCGATCAATGAATGTGGAGTGTGCATGGATCATGTGTTTATCGTATCCGATTATGTGGATAAAAGAATGAAACGCCGTAAAAATATGAAAAACAAGGAAAATAAAAAAGCCGGGTCGAAATGACCCGGCTTCATGGAGTTGAACAGATTATGGACTCAGCTGATTATGGGCAGCCTGCACCGAACTGGTCGAGGAACTCGGACACATCGAAGAAGTCGTATGTGCTATCGTTGGTGAAGTCCGCTGATGGCTCCTGAGCGCCGAAGGCGTCGAGGAATGCCGAGACATCGAAGAAGTCCAATACACCGTCGCCGGTCAGGTCTGCGGCACAGGTTTCCGGATCTTCGCAGGTCTGGCCGACGATTTCAACGCCATCGACAGCTGCTTCAACCACCGACCCCGAGTTATCCTCAGCGATGAATCGCACACGGACCTGGTTGGTTGTGTTGACGAAGTCCGCGACGCGGAAGCTCTTCTGGAACCATCCGCCGTTGGACTCTGGGCTGTTGCCGGCCACGGTTTCGAGATCAACCCATGAGCCGCCGATTGTATCGGAGATCTCAACTTGGAAGATTTCAACATTCGGGTTTGCCCCGAACGAGTTGTGGAACCAACGGTAGTAGGAGATCTGAGCTTCCGGGTTGTTGGAGAGATCGAACACGGGTGATGTGAGGATGGTCGCACCGCCGTCCACATCGGTGTTCGAGTTTGCTCCGCCGTTGCCGGTGGAGTAGCACGAGCCCGAGCCATCAGCATCTACAGGCGTATCGCCGCGGGAGCCGTCGCCCTGCGGAGCGCCCCGCTCCCATTCGCCGCTGTTCTGTCCGTTCACATCGCCCGAAACATTCCAGCCCAGGTTTGACTCGAAGTCATCCGCGAAGGAGGTAATGAGCTCGCCGACGAAGGCGCTCATCGCAGCAGCTTCGCCTTCTTCTGGGAAGGTGACCTCGTTGGCGGTGTTGCCGTCCAGCGAGATGTAGTACTCGACCGAATCGCCGCAGTTGACTGCGGGAATGGTTGCGGTGTAGTTGTTGCCGCCGTTATCGACGAGCGGTGAGCTGGCGAATGGAGCACCATTGATCGAGTAGTTGATCATTTCGGAGCCGCCAACGATGGTGTCTTCGCGGGGATCCACGGTGACGCTAAACGAGTTGGGCACGCCAGGATCGAGCGAGGTTGGTGCGTCGGCGCTGATGACAGGGACAAGGAATGGGACCGCGCTGACAATGGCGCTGGTGCGGTATCGCTGCACATTGTTGGCGTTGGTCGTGCCCTCAACGATAAAGTAGTAATCGCCTGGGGTCTCTGCGTCAAAGACCATCGACTCGGTACCAGCAAAGCCGGTTGAATCTTCGATCTGAATGGTCGTCCCATTGGGCAAGACCGCGGTGATCTGCAGGTCTTGGATGCGGTTGTAGTCGGTCAGCGAGCCGCCGTTGCAGTTCTGTGTCTGCTCGCCTTGGAGGTACTCGTCGGCGGTCGGTGCAACGGTGAAGAGAATGCGTGCACGCTCGTTGATGGTCAGACGGAAGAAATCGCGGTCTGAGTTATCGTCTACGCCCAGGTTTTCGAGGTTTGAGATGTCACCAACATTGAACGAGCCCATATCGGTCGCCTGGGCGATCGAGTTGTTGGGTTCGAAGACATCGCCGTAGTGGCGGATGCCGTTGAGGATATCGTCAAGCTGCGGGCCGTCGAAGTTGGTGGACACGAATGGCTCCATCAGCTTTGACTCTTCGATCGGGCAGACATGGAGCATGCCAAGCCCATGGCCATGCTCGTGGGCGATGACATTGCGTAAGCGGAGCGATTGGCCGCCGGTGCTGTTGTAGAAAGTGTCGAACGAGTCGAAGATCATGTCTCCGTCGTTAGGGAAGAAGTTGTACGCGAGTACGCCGCTGTTGCCGTCATTTTGGAAGTCGAATGCACCAATGCGGACATCGCCACGGACGCCAAGCTGACCGCTCGCGCCGTTGGTCGAAGATCCGTCATCATTTGGCTCGTACACATAGTCAACGCCGATAAGCTCGCTCCAGCGATCGAAGACCCGATCGAAGATGGCTTGCCAGGTGGCCGGTGAGCCATAGATGCCGTTGAGCCATGCGAAGAGGCTCGAGTCGCCAGATCCCAGGCCGATCCCGGCATTGGGAATAGTGGTGCCATCGGGAACATATGAATAGGTCAGGGTGACGGGTTCACCCTGTGAAAGCCCGCCGCCATTGGTCGCGGTGCTCGACCAGCGGCCGGTTTGTTGGAAGCGTGTGCGGAGTGGGAACTCAAGAAGCTGATTTACAGCGAAGACATACTCCATGTCGGTGTCGGGCGTGAAGCAGAGCATTGGAAGAACTTTACCCGCATCGAGCTCGGCAGCGATGGTATCGAGGCGATCGCGTTGTACTGCGGTCATGCGTGCAGCGAGTTCATCGGAAACAATCAGCTCAAGGTACTCGCTGGCGATCATGCCCTCGGGCACATCCAGTGGCTCGCTGTCGGCGATATTGGTGGTGAATCCGGAGAGATCAAAGCCTTCCGAGCCGATCCCGCCGGCCTGTGCGATCAGGACTTTGTCAGTTTCCGGCATCAGCTTGAAGAGACGCTTGGCGACCTCGTGCACATCGTACTCGGTGAACTGGGCGATCCCGACGGGGTACTCGGCGCTCGGGGCTGCATTGCCCGAGATCGCGAGCCCGGAGCATGTGGTGAGCGCCATGATGGTTGATAGGCAGAGTGTTGAGTATTTCATATAGTTCCTTTTGAATCGTCGTGGGTACATCGATAACACAGCCGGGGCACACGCGTTAGTGCACCGGGGGGTGAACACTGGGGGCCATCAGGTGAATGATCACGCGGATGGTGACAACCAGGATTCGGATCGTCCGAATACAATCGGGTCAGAACAACACCGATTGGTCGCTGCGCAACACACTGCAGCCGGGAAAATGAAAGATGAGATTCCGCGGCTTGATGGCCGCGGAGCCTCATCGGAAACACTAATCAATCGATCATGGGCAGCCAGCGCCGAACTGGTCCAAGAACTCGGAGACATCGAAGAAGTCGTACTCACCGTCGCCGGTGAAGTCCGCGGCTGAGTCTTGAGCGCCGAAGGCGTCGAGGAAGGCCGAGACATCAAAGAAGTCGAGCTCGCCGTCCTCGGTCAGGTCCGCTGGGCACAGGACCGGTGGAAGCTCTGCCATAATCATGGTCGTGCGGTAGCGCTGGACATTGTTGATCACGGTCGCCGGGGAGACCCTGACATAGTACATGCCTGTTTCCTCGGCTTCGTACACGAGGGTCTCGCTGCCGCCGGAAACAGTATCGTTCACCGTAGCCACTGGGTTTTGCAGGTCAGGGAGCAGGAACATCTCGAGCTGGAGGTCTTGGAGCGAGTTGTAGTCGATGGTGCTGCCCGAGCTGCAACTCCCGTTGGAGAGCTGGCCGCCGTTGAGATAAGCGGCCGCGTCAGGGCTCACGACGAAGGTGATCTTTGCACGCTCGGTCAGATCGAACTTGTAGAGATCTTCATCGCTGTTGTCGTCGATGCTCATATCCCGGAAGCTCTCGATGCCCGAATCAGTGAAGCTGCCAAGATCAGTGGCGAGCCCGAAGGTGTTGTTTGGCTCGTACGGATCGCCGTAGTGACGCTGCCCGTTGAGGATATCGTCAAGCTGCGGCCCGTCGTATCCGCCGCTGTACGAGGGCTCCATGAGTTTAGTGCCTGTCTGCGGGCAGACATGGGCCATACCAAGCCCGTGGCCGTGCTCGTGGGCGACGACATTGCGTAGCGTGCGGGAGTTGCTGGCTGTGTTGTTGTAGAATATGTCGTACGCATCAAGGATCATGTCGCCATCGTTGGGGAACGGGTTGTACCCGAGGACGCCGAAGTTGCCGTCGAAGGTGTAGTTGAATGCCGAGATGCGGACATCGCCGCGGACGCCGAGCACACCGCGGTTTGAGTTCAGGTTCGAGCCGTCGTCATTGAGCTCGTGGACATAGGTGACCCCGGTGAGCTCGCCCCAGCGTTCAAAGACCGAGTGGAACAAGTTCTGCCATGTGGCGGTGTTGCCATAGCGACCATCGAGCCAGGCGAAGAGTTCCGAGCCGCCGGAGCCGAGTCCCTGGGTGTTGGGGATGAATGAGCCATCGGGGACGAAAGAGTAGGTGATCGTGGTGGGATCGCCCTGTGAGAGCCCGGTGCCGTCGGTCGCCGTGCGTGACCAGCGGTTGCCCTGCACGAAGCGTGAGTGGCTGTCCTCGTCGGCGATGAACTGGTAGTTGAAGAGCTCTTCCATCACCGCGATGTATTTCGGGTTGGTCCCGGGTGCGTAGCACATCATCGCCAGGGGCTTGCCCTCGTCGAGGATGTCGGCGCGGTTCTGCAGGACGGTGAGCTGCATCTCGGTGAGATCGGCCTTGATCTCGTCGCTCAGGATCATCCCGAGGAACTCGTTGGCGCTGGTGCCTTCGGGGAGCAGTGGTGCGTCGGGGAGTGTATCGCTGAGCATGCTCGCCAGGTTGATCGCGTCGGCGCCAAGCCCGCCCTGGTCGGAGATGATCCGCTTCTCGGCTGGGGTCAGCGAGTTGACCATGGTGCGGGCGATCTCGTTCATCGCCTGCTCTTCCAGGCTCGCGATGGCGTCTGGGTAGCTCTGGGCGGGGGCACCGATAGCCGAGCCACAGAGCAGGGTCAGGGCGGTGCTGGCGAGGGCGAGTGAGTATGTTGGTTTCATGTCGTTCCTTTATGTGCACGCTCGTCAGCGTGCAGCTCAATATTGATGTACCACAACCCGATCGAGCGGGCCGGCGTCTGAAAAACCCGAACACGGATCCATGGATTGGGCCAAAAACGGGCCCTGGATCAGCGCTGAGGCTGCTGTGCGAGACTGTGAGTACCTGCGAGACCCGCAGGTATCCGAAAACGCCAATACATCTCTGGCACACGGATATAGACGGTATTCTCTACGCAAAGAACTCGTCCTTGGATGCATTAGACCCTGATAGGTGGCGAATTTCGAGTCAAAACCAGAAAAAACACCCAAGAATAGGGCAATTCTTGGGTATAGGACTTGGGTGTGTTTGGTGAATACTCGGCATCATGGCCACTGGGTAGCCGAGTGTCTCTATAGACAAAGCTTGGCACCATGCAGTGCCAAGCTCGGATGTTTGCGTATTCTGGGTGTTCTGCGGAGAGTGCGGAAGCGGGTACCCAGTTCTGGGGTTTACTTCTTCGCTTGGAAGTAGTTGCCGGCGAACTTCTTCTGGAACTTCTCAACGCGGCCCGCGGCGTCCACAAAGGCCGACTTGCCGGTGAAGAACGGGTGCGAGCCCGACCAGACATCGACCTTGAGTTCCGGAACGGTCGCGCCGACGGTCATAACGACCTCGCCGTTGTAGTAGACCTTGCATGACGGGTAGTAGGTTGGGTGTGTATCGCTTTTCATGGTGTAAATCCTTGGGTGCCGCCGGTTTCCATCCGGAGGGCCGGAATGGTAGGCCCGGTGGGCGGGGAGGTCAATCATGAAGATGGCGGGTAACATCTCCATAATGGCAAAAATCCGGCTGGTCACCTTAATCCATGCACCCAGAGAACGGGTCTTCAATCTCGCTCGGGACATCGATGCGCACATGGAATCGACGGGGAAGACGAAAGAACGAGCCGTTGATGGGGTGACTTCGGGGTTGATCGGGTTTGGGGAGACCGTCACCTGGGAGGCGAGGCACTTTGGGGTTCGTCAGCGGCTCAAGGTACGGGTCACGGAGTTTGAGTACCCGGTGATGTTCGCCGACGAGATGGTATCGGGGGCGTTCAAATCGATGAAGCACACGCATTGGTTTGAGGCGGTCGAGGTCGGGACGGAGATGGTCGACGAGTTCGAGTTTGTGTCACCGATGGGTGTGCTGGGGCGGTTCGTGGACTGGGTGTTTCTCAGACGATACATGGAACGGTTCATTGTGCAGCGGAATCGGATCTTAAAAGAGATGGCCGAGCGGTGAGGCGATGCTTGCGGTGATGCTTGTGGTATCGGTTGCGCTTTACCGATCCCGTCGCGGGCTGTAGTTGAGGAAGGTATCGGTGGCTTGCCAGAGCGACTCGAGCCGGTCGATGCGTTGGCGGGCTTGGTCGCCCAGCAAGGTCACGACCTGCGCCACCAAGAGTTCCGCGGCCATCACCGCGGGGATCGAGCTATCGAAGGGGCCGACGGCGGGGATCTTGAGTTCGCACCAATCTTTGGTGAGGGCGGCGAGTGGGGAGAGGGGGCCGTCGGTGATGGCGACGAGGTGGACGCCGAGCTCGGAGAGTGCCCGGGCCGTGGTGATGGAGTTTCGGCGGTAGCGGGCGAAGTCGAAGACCACGGCCGTGTCTCCCGGAGCGGCGCTGCTGAGCTCGCGCCCAGTGGAGTGCTCTTCGACGAGGTGAACATCAGGTCGGATCATCGAGAGCCCGCTGTGGAGCACATGGGCGCCGGCCATCGAGGTCTCTCCTGATAGAATCCAGATATTGCGTGCCTTGGCGATGGGCACGGCGAGGGCGGCCAGGCGTTGCTGATCAAGGGCCAAGAATGATTCGTGGATAGCGTGCTCGATGGCGGCCCGGGCCGGGGCGGCGTCGATCTCTTTCTGACGGATCCGCTGGCTGGGGCTCGAGAGCTGGTGTGATAACTCGTCGCGGATTGAGCTTTGGAGGTCTGTGTAGCCATCGAAGCCAAGCTTGGTCGCGAATCGGACGATTGAAGGTCTGCTGGTGTTGGCTTGTTGGGCCAGGTCGGAGACCGTCCCGAAGGCGAGCAGGGTGGGGTCGTTGAGGACCAGCTCGGCGATCCGGCGCTCGGTGGGGGTGAGCTTTTCGCTCGCAGCCGCGATGAAATCTTGTATGGATATGACTGGCATCCCGCTGGTCAGTGTATTACAATCAGGTGTCTAAAGTGTACACCCTATTACAGAGCGATGACGAGTCTTGTCGTCATTTTATGGAGTCCAGTTGATGCCTCAGTCCACGAAATATGTTCCGACCGATAAAGAGCAGGCTTTTCTCGCGACCGTGTCGGATATCCCGCACAAGCGCGAGATCATCAACGGGCTGGCCCCGTTCCTCAAGGCGACCGCGCCCGAGGACCTCCAGGGCTTGTACAGCTCCGATGAGCTCGTACAGCTGAGCGTGCTCAACAAGACCGAGCGCGATGTCGAGACGAGGATGCCCGTCAAGGTGACGAGGCACTTTGCCGAACTCGCCCGCAACAGCAAGCCGATTCAGAAGCTGGTCAAGGCGAGTCCGGACGAGACGCTCGATCTGGCGGGTTCGGAAGATCCGGGCAACCAGATGGACTACTCCCCGGTCGAGGGGCTTTTGCACAAGTACGAGATGGGGCTGATGTATGTGGTCTCGACCTGCTCGGCGCACTGTCGATTCTGCTACCGCGAAGAGCTGATCGCCCGCAAGGAGGTCGAGCGAGCCGATGGTACGGTCGCCAAGAAGGGGCTCGCCAAGATCCCCGAGATCGTCGGATACATCCATGAGTTTAACGATGCGGTAGCCGCCAATGGCGGTCGTCATCCGGTGTGCGGGCGCGAGAAGCTCCGTGAGATCCTGCTCTCGGGCGGCGATCCGATGGTGCTCAACAACGCGAAGCTCGCGGCTTGGTTCTCGGCGCTAGCCGAGGCCGGGATCGAATCGATCCGCGTCGGTACCAAGGAGATGGCGTTCTACCCGCTCCGCTTTGATAGCACATTCTTTGACATGCTCGACGCGTTCCACGAAGCGTACCCAGAGGTCGGGATGCACTTTATGGTGCACTTCGAGCACCCGGACGAGTTCTTGGTCAAGGACGACTCGGGCGAGTATGTCCGCGACGACAAGGGCTTCTATGAGTGGGTCCCTGATACTGGGGTCGCGATGCGTGCTCTGCTTGAGCGCGGGTGGATCACGGTTGAGAACCAGACGCCGATCATCAAAGACATCAACAATGATGTCGAGGCCCTCCGCATCATGCAGCGCGAGATGAAGCGCGTCGGCGCGGACAATCACTACTTCTTCTGCGGGCGAGACATTGTTGCGTACAAGGCATTCAACATCCCCATCGAAGAATCGTGGCGGATCCTCAACGAATCGCAGAAGGGCTTGTCAGGTGTCGAGAACCACGCACGCTTGTCGATCACGCATTACAAGGGCAAGACCGAGGTGTGCGCCGTGACCAATGAGCCGATCCCCGGGCTGGCCGGCAGCGAGAACGGTGTCGTGATATTCAAGCTCCTGCGCAATGCGGCCCAGGCCCCAGATCGCGGCAAGGTCTGCATCGTTGGTCGTAACCCGGACGCCGCGTGGTTTAATGACTACGAGGACCGTGTTCTGTTCGACGAAGCCGGGTTGTTTGATTACAAGCGTGTCAAGGAAACTGCCAAGCCATGATCAACAAGCAGGTACAGAGCCCCGCCGAGGCGGTGCGTGATGTGTTCGATGGCGCGACGGTGATGATCGGCGGATTCGGCGAGGCCGGCAGCCCGATCGAGCTGATCCATGCGCTCATCGATCAAGGGGCGACTGATCTGACTGTCGTGAGCAATAACACGGGCAGCGGCGAGGTCGGGCTCGCGGCCCTGCTCAAAGCGGGGCGCGTCTCCAAGATCATCTGCTCCTTCCCACGGACCGCCAACTCGACGGTGTTCCCGGAGCTCTATCGCAGCGGGAAGACCGAACTCGAGCTGGTGCCTCAGGGGACTTTGGCCGAGCGCATCCGTGCGGGTGGCGCGGGGATCCCGGGGTTCTACACCCCGGCTGCCGTTGGTACGCCTCTGGCGGAGGGCAAGGAGTCACGGGCGTTCGACGGGCAGGAGTACCTGCTCGAGCGTGGGCTCAAGGCGGACTTCGCATTCATCAAAGGGCAGAAGGCCGACACGCACGGCAATGTGATTTATAACAAAACCGCGCGCAACTTCGGGCCCATCATGGCGATGGCCGCCAAGGTCGCGATTGTACAGGTTTCAGAGGTCGTCGAGCCCGGCGCGATCGATCCAGAGATCGTGGTCACGCCGGGGATTTTCATGAACCGCGTGGTGGAAGTCGCGAGCCCGGTGTATGAATCCGAGCTGGTCTCGGCGGGAGTGTCGTACCCATGAGCGAGCAAACAAAAGATGCAACAATCCAGGGTTGGACGCGAGAAGAAATGGCCAAGCGCCTCGCGCTCGACATCCCCAACGGCTCGTATGTGAACCTCGGGATCGGCATCCCTGAGCTGGTCACCAAGTTCGTCCCCGACGGGCACACGCTGGTGTATCACACCGAGAATGGGCTGCTGGGCATGGGCCCATCGCCCGAAGAGGGCCAGGGCGATCCGGAGCTGATCAACGCGGGCAAGCGCCGCGTGACGGCCAACCCGGGGTCTGCGTTCTTCCATCATGCCGATAGTTTTTCGATGATCCGCGGCGGGCATATCGACCTGTGCGTGCTGGGCGCGATGCAGGTTTCGCAGGGCGGCGATCTGGCCAACTGGTCCACGGGCGCACCCGATGCAATCCCAGCCGTCGGCGGCGCGATGGATCTGGTCGCAGGCGTTAAGTCGGTCTATGTCATCACCCAGCACTGCACCAAGCACGGCGAGCCCAAGCTCGTTGATTCGTGCACCTACCCGCTGACGGGGCTGGGCGTGATCGATCGGATCTATACCGACCTGGCCGTGATCGATGTGACGCCTGACGGCTTCCGGCTCGTCGAGCTGTGCCCCGGGATCGAGTTTGAGTATGTCCAAGAGCGCACGGGCGCACCGCTGCTGCCGATCCTGCAGTAGCTGTTGACGAAAACCAGACCATTTTTGAAAACGGAATATTCACATGCCTACACCAACTGATGTCAGCCAGAGCGCCGCATTGTATGAACGGGCGATCAAGGTTCTCCCCGGCGGCGTGAGCCGAAACACGGTGCTGCGCGATCCATACCCCGCGTACCTCGATCGTGGCGCGGGCTGCTGGCTCACCGATATCGAGGGCGTCAAGCGCCTCGACTTCGCGAACAACATGGCGTCGCTGATCCACGGTCATGCTGATCCGGAGAGCGTGGAGGCGGTGAGTGCTCAGTTGGCTCGGGGCACCGCGAGCACGCTGGCAACGGAAGTCGAGATCGAATACGCCGAGCATTTATGCAGCCGGAGTCCGGGCTTCGAGAAGATCCGCTTTGTGAACTCGGGCACCGAGGCGCTGATGGTGATGCTCAAGGCCTCGCGTGCGTTCACCGGTCGGGCGAAGATCGCCAAGGTCGAGGGGGCATACCACGGCGGGTACGACTACGCCGAAGTCAGCCAGGGGTCGAGCCCGGAGACCTGGGGGAGTATCGACCATCCCAACAGCGTGCCGTTGACGCACGGGACGCCGCAGTCAACGCTCGATGAGGTCGTGATTATCCCGTTTAACGACCCCGAACGCGCCATCGCGATCCTCGATGAGCACAAGGACGAACTCGCGTGTGTGTTGTTGGATCTGATGCCGCATCGGGTCGGGCTGCGCCCGGCCGATGAGGCGTTCGTGCAAGCGATTCGTGAGTGGACTAAGAACAACGGGGCGTTGATGGTACTCGACGAGGTCATCACCTTCCGGACTGAGTTCGGCGGGCTCCAGTCTCGATATGGGATCACCGCGGATCTGACGGCCATGGGCAAGATGATCGGCGGCGGGTTCCCCATCGGGGCCGTCGCTGGGCGGTCGGATGTAATGGAAGTGCTGAACCCGCGGGCGAAGAAGGTTCTGTTCCCGCATTCTGGTACCTTCTCGGCCAACCCGATCAGCATGACCGCCGGCTTGGTGGCGATGCGCAAGTTCGACGAGCCGGCCGTCGCTCGGCTCAACGCGTTGGCTAACCGGGCGATGCGTGGGATTGAGGACGCGATCGAGCAAACAGGCGCGATCGCGTGCGTGACCGGAGCCGGCACGATGTTCCGCGTGCATATGAAATCAGAAGCCCCTAAGAACTTCCGCGAGGCGTACCTCAATGCCGACGAGAACCGTCGGCTCAAGACCTTGCTCGATCACTTGTTCGACGAGGGTATGATCATGATCAACACCTGCACCGCCACGCTCTCGACCCCGATGACGGAGACGGAGATCGACGCACTGGTCGCGGCGTACAAGCGAGGCTTCGAGAAGCTTGTCGCTCAGGGTTGATCCAATAGAGTTGTTTTAAGGGCGTTCAAAGACGGTCGCGAGCCCCTGCCCGACACCCACACAGAGTGAGGCGAGCCCACGCTTGGCGTCGGTGCGGACCATCTCGTGGATGAGGGTGGTGGTGATGCGTGCGCCGCTGCAGCCGAGCGGATGCCCGATGGCGATCGCGCCGCCGTTGACATTGAGCTTGGCTTGGTCGATGTTTAGCTCACGGGCGCAGGCGACGGACTGGGCGGCGAAGGCCTCGTTAAGTTCGATCAGGTCGATGTCGTTGATGGTGTATTTGGCGCGTTCGAGGGCTTTGCGCATCGCGTTGACGGGCCCGATGCCCATGTATGCCGGATCGACCCCGGCCGAGGCGCTCGCCCCGACAAAGGCTAATGGAGTGAGCCCCAGGGCCTTGGCCTTGGATTCTTCGACGAGCAGCAGGGCCGACGCGCCGTCGTTGACACCCGACGAGTTGCCCGCGGTGACACTGGCGTTGGCTTCTTTGGAGAACACCGGGCGGAGCTTGGCGAGTTTTTCAAGCGACATGTCCGGGCGGGGGTGCTCGTCGGTATCGACGATGATCGGGTCGACTTTACGCTGCGGGATCGGCACAGGGACGAGCTCGTTATTGAACCGACCTTCTTTGTGGGCGGTGGCCCAACGCTGCTGGCTCTGGAGTGCGAACTGGTCCTGCTCTTCGCGGGAGATGTTGTACTTGATCGCGACATGCTCGGCCGTCTCGCCCATCGGGTACGGCGGGTACATCTCGGAGAGTTTGGGGTTGATGAACCGCCAGCCGATCGAGGTATCTTGGAGTTCTTGCGTGCGTCCAAAGGCATTTTCGGCCTTGCTAAGCACATAGGGCGCACGGCTCATGGACTCGACGCCGCCGGCGATGAAGACATCGCCGTGGTCGGCTTCGATCATGCGGGCGGCGATATTGATCGCTTCGAGCCCAGAGGCGCACAGACGATTGACGGTCGAGCCGGGCACGCTCTCGGGAAGCCCTGCGAGCAGCGCGGCCATTCGAGCGACATTGCGGTTGTCCTCGCCCGATTGGTTCGCCGCGCCGAAGTAGACATCGTCGATCAGCGATGGGTCGATCTTGGATTGATCGACCACCGCACGAATCACATGGGCGGCCAGGTCATCGGGGCGGACAGATGCCAAGGCCCCGCCGTATCGGCCAATGGGGGTTCGCAGGGCACACACTACAGCGGCTCGTCTATTCATACGCGGATTGTAGAACTCCGCTCTACGGGGTTCGCCAGCGGGCGTGGGGAAATGCGAAATCAAACGCCAGATCGGGTACGATCTGGGCATGGGCAAGTCGGGCAATCCAGATACGATCGAACTGCAATCAGAGAGCTTACTGACGCTCTGGGATTTTAACGATCCCTCGGCGAGCGCCGACCGATTCACACGGTTTCGATCGCGGGCCCACGAAGCAGGGCTCGATGAACTGGTCGCGATGGCGGACACCCAGATTGCCCGGACCCACGGGCTCGAACGACGATTTAATGAGGGACACGAACTGATCGATTCGATCGAGCGAATGCATCCACAGGCATCGGGCGAACTCGCGGTGCGGATCGGGCTCGAACGGGGTCGATTGCTCAACTCATCAGGCGAGAAGGCTGGCTCCGAACCACACTTTGTCTCGGCGTGGGAAGAAGCCCAGGAGTGTGGGCTCGATGGGCTTGCTGTTGATGCGGCCCATATGCTCGGCATCGTCCTCGATGGGCAAGCGGGCATGGACTGGAACGAACGAGCCCTCGCTTTGGCAATCGAGTCCAACCAGCCGGCCGCCAACAAGTGGAAGGGCTCGCTGCTCAACAACATGGGCTGGTCGTACCACGGGCTTGAACAGTATGAACGAGCAATGGAACTCTTCGAGCAGGCGTTGGCTCTCCGTCTTGAGCAGGGAGAGCCCGGGCCGATCCGTATCGCGCGGTGGTGTGTGGGGCGGTGCTATCGCTCGCTTGGTAGGTTTGAAGTGGCACTATCGATTCAGCGATCACTCGAAAATGACCCAGCCGCGGATGGGTATGTCTTCGAAGAGATCGGCGAGTGCCTCCACGCGATGGGCGAAGTGGACGAAGCCAAACCGATCTTCGCCAAGGCGTATGAGCTGCTCTCCAAGGATCTGTGGCTCGTGGCCAACGAGGGCGACCGGCTCGCACGGCTCAAAGCACTGGGTACATAAAAACACCCCGCGTTGGCGGGGTGCTTTGTATGAAACTTGGATCAATCTCAGAGCAGCGACTCTGGGTTCTGGAGTGATTCGACGATCTCGGCGAGCGCGAGGGCGGCGGTTGCACCATCGACTACGCGGTGATCGCACGCCAAGCTCAGGGGCATAACCTTGCCGACCATGGCTTGCCCATCGCGGACGACGACGCCGTCGTAGGCTTTGCCAACCGCGAGGATCGCGACCTCGGGGGCGTTGATCACCGGGGTGGCGAACTTGCCGGCGTGGGAGCCGACATTGGAGATCGTGAAGGTCGAGCCCATGAGTTGATCGCGGGGGATCGAGCGATCGCGGGCGCTGGCGGCGATGCCGGCGATGGCCTGGGCCACCTCAACAATATTCATCCGGTCCGCGTCGCGGATCACGGGGACCATCAAGCCGTTCTCGGTATCGGTCGCGATGCCCAAGTTGACCGCGGAGTACTGTACGATCTGCTCGTTGGCTTCGTCGACGATGCCGTTCATCGCGCCGAAGTGGCCCGACAAAGCCTTGGACACCGCGGCACACACGAAGGGGAGGAAGCTGATCTTGACACCGGTCTGGGCGGTGACTTCTTTACGCAACGAATCGATCGCGGTGACATCGGCTTCGTCCATCACGGTGAAGTGCACGGCCGTGTTGACCGACTCGCGCAGGCGATTGGCGATCGTTCGGCGGATGCCCTTGAACGGGATGTGCCCCTCAGCTTGCCCGGGCTGGACCACGCTCTGCTGCGCGGGGCTCGGGATCGGGCGGTACGCACCGGGGCCTTGGTAGCCGGGGGCGAATGGCAGGCCTTGCTGCTGCGGGGCTTGTTGAGGCATCTGCTGTGGGTAGCCATAGCCCGGTGGGGGTGGCGGAGGTGCGTAGCCATACGGATACTGCGGCGGGTACGGATATGCCGGTGGCGGCGGGGCGTAGCCATACGCGGGCTGCTGCGGGTACGCCGGCGGCTGCTGGATGTACTGGGCCGGCTGTGGCTGCTGGGGCGAGTAGCTCGGGGCGACCGGGGTGGTCGGCAGGTTGAGTGGGCGCCGGGTCTCGGCGGGGCGAGGAGCTGAAGCCGGTGCTTGTGCCGGTGCGTGTGCCGGAGTTTGAGCTGCGGGGGCCGGTGTGTTCGCTGGAGCCGATGCAGCGGGTGCTGACTTCGCCGGGGCCGAGCCGTCGGCGGCGTTGCGGATGTCCTTGGTGGTGACGCGTCCGCCGATGCCGGTGCCGACGATCGTGTTGATGTCGAGTCCGGCGTCGCGTGCCTGGCGGCGAACGGCCGGCGATGCGATCGCTTTGCCGTCGGCGGAGGTCATGCCGGGCGTGTGCTCGGACATCTGCCCGACCACGGAGCCCTGATCCTCCGGACGATCGTCCTCCGCTTCTTGTGCTGGTGCTGCGGCTGGTGCAGGTGCATCGGCTGATGAGTCGTTGGCTCCGCCCTCATAGGTGACGAAGGGAGCGCCAACCTTGATGGTGTCGCCGTCGTTGCCGTGGAGGGTTTTGATGGTGCCGGCGCGTGGCGAGGGGACCTCGACGAGCGCCTTGTCGGTCTCCATCTCGGCGATCACTTCGAGCTCGCCGACGGTGTCGCCCTCTTTGACCATCCACTTGATGAGCTCGGCTTCTTCGAGCCCTTCGCCAAGGTCGGGGAGGATAAAGATGTTGGGATCAGATGAAACTTTGCCAGCCATGTATTCGTTCCTTCACTCAGTGTTGGTGATGGGGGATGTATCGGTTCTTGCTCTATAACTTTGCTCGTTAGTTAGTACGCCAAGCATTCCTTCACGCCCTGGATGATCCGGGGTGCCTCGGGGAGGTACTCGTGTTCGAGCTTGTAGTAGGGCATGATGGTGTCGAAGCCGGCGACGCGTTGGACGGGGGCTTCGAGGGAGAGGAAGCATTCTTCCATGACGCGGGCCGCGATCTCGGCGCCCATCCCGCTGGTGAGCGGGGCTTCGTGGGCGACGACGCATCGTCCGGTTTTGTTGACGGACTCGGCGATGGTATCGATGTCGAAGGGGTAGATCGATCGCAGGTCGATCAGCTCGACGGACACATCCTCGGGGAGGTTGTCGATGGCTTCGAGTGCCTGGAACATGGTCGCGCCCCAGGTGACGATGGTGAGGTCTTCGCCCTCGGAGACGACCTTGGCCTCGCCGATGGGGATTTCGTAGTAATCGTCGGGGACTTCTTCTTTAAATGTGCGGTACACACGCTTGGGCTCGAAGAAGATCACCGGGTCCGGATCCTTGATCGCACTGTTGAGCAGCCCCTTGGCGTCATAGGGCGTGCAGGGCATGACGACCTTGACACCCGGCGAGTGAGCGTAGATGGACTCGGGCGAATCCGAGTGGAGCTCAGGGGCGTGGATGCCGCCGCCGACAGGGACGCGGACGGTCATCGGGACGGTGATCGCCCCGCGGGTGCGTGTCCGCATGCGGGCGGCGTGGTTGACCAACTGGTCGTACGCAGGGCCGAGGAAGCCCTCGAACTGGATTTCGGGGATGGACTTCATCCCGGCGATCGCCAGCCCGATGGCGGTGCCCATGATCCCGGATTCGTCGAGCGGCGTATCGACGACGCGGTCCTTGCCGTGCTTGGCCTGGAGCCCGTCGGTGGCGCGGAAGACGCCGCCGTTGAGCCCGATGTCTTCACCGAGCATGATGATGTCTTTGTCGGCGGCCAGTGCCTGATCAAGAGTCGAGGTGATCGCTCCGACGAGTGTTTGTTCTGCCATGTCTATCTCCTCATGCGCGAGTGGGGCGATTGGCCCGGACGCATGCATGTGGTTTATGCGTTCTGTGGTTGTGCCTTGAGACCGATCTGCGACGGGTTGCGTCCGATCGAGGTGGTCCGCATGGTGTCGCGTTGGGTCTGGAGGTCCTTGGGGAGCTCGGCGTACATGTAGTCGAAGAAATCCTCACGGTTGGGGGCGGGGACGGAGATGGCCGCGTCGACGACTTCCTTGACGATGGTTTTCGCGCGGGTTTCGAGCTCTTCTTGCTTGGCGTCGTCCCAGACGCCGACGGATTCCATGTACTTGCGGGTACGAATAAGCGGATCACGCTCGACCCACGCATCGACCTCGGCCTGGTCGCGATATCGACGGGCATCGTCGGCCGTCGTGTGATCGGCGAGGCGGTAGGTCACGCCCTCGATGAACGATGGGCCGCCGCCTTCGATCGCGCGCTTGCGGGCGTCTTGGGTGGCTTTGTAGACGGCGAAGATATCGTTGCCGTCCACGCGGATGGTCGGCATGTCGTAGGCGATGGCCTTCTGAGCGACCGTCGCCGAGTTCATCTGCTGCTCGCGGGGCAGCGAGATCGCCCATGAGTTGTTCTGGCAGTAGAAAATGGTGGGGACCTGCATCACGGACGCGAAGTTCATCGCGTTGTGGAAGTCGCCCTCGGAGGTCGCGCCATCACCAAAGTAGGTAATGACGGCCGCGTTCTTCTGCTTGCGCTGCTTCATCGCCCAGGCGATCCCGGTCGCGTGGAGCATGTGCGTGCCGATGGGCACGGAGAGCGGGGTAATGTTGACGCCGTCGGGGAACTGCGAGCCCCGCTCGTCGCCCATCCAGTATTGGATGACATAGTGCATCGGCATGCCGTGCATGAAGAGGGCGGCGTTCTCGCGGTAGGACGGGACGATCCAGTCGTTGCCCTTGACCATCGCCAGAGCCGATCCCACGGCGTTGGCTTCCTGGCCCTTGTTCTGGGGGTAGGTGCCCATGCGCCCGGAACGCTGGAGCTTAAAGGCGATCTCGTCGAGCTCGCGGCAGATCCGCATCTGCTCATAGAGGTACACGACCTGTTCATCGTTGAGGGTATCTTTGGCGAGTTTCTTATCGAGCTTGCCGGTTTCATCGAGGATCTGCAGGTGCTCGATCTTGGCTTCGAATACGGTATGGTGAGGCATGGTGTCTCCTATCCAGATGTCCCCGAGAGATCAACGATCGCGCATCCGTCGTTCCAAAGGCGGCGGGGCGAACAAGAGCCAACTCACCGGGGTGGAGAAGTATAGGAAGCCTGAGCCAAAATATCAGGTTTTAAGCCGGGGCGGATCGGCGCGATTTTCGGATGCCTTTGTACATCAATCTGAGGATCAAAAGAGCGATCAACGCCATGATTCCCAGCACCGAGATAATGGCGCCGGGCAGGATGAGCATGTCGGGCCTGCCAGGCATTTGGGGTGGACTACTCGTTTCGGTCCACTGGCCCCAGAACTCGGGATGGGTGTCTGGGTGCTCGCCGCGTTGGAGGCGTTCGAGGGCGTAGTCATTGCGGCTCTTGACCCAGTCATCCGCTTCCTTTCGGGCCTTGGGATAGTACTCATCGGAGAGTTTGTCTACATACGGGTCGTGTATGTCTACGAGAACATCGCCTTCCATGAAGTTCTGGTACTCATCGTCGTATTCGAACTCAGGAGAGAGTGATCGCTTGCCAGCTTGGACAAGTTCGCCTACGCGTTTCTGGGCGAGTAGATTGAGCGAGCCATGGGACTGATCTCGGAATACGAGCGAGAGGGCATAGAAGATGTCGACACTTTCCCACGCATTGCCGAGCGCGATCAATCCGGAAAAGCCTTCGGCGGCATCTCCATACCCAAGGTCATCAAGCACGAAAAGCCCTTGGCCTGGTTCGTATCCATCCATCACTTCAAGCATGGTTGGCTGGCGGTACCCATACTCGGGATGTGGGAATCCATCTCGGATCCATTTGATTGCCAGAAGCTGATAGCGTTCGCGTCCGAAGTGGGCGTCGGGGTTGAGTTCGATCGCCGCCTCGATCAGGTCGTAGGCCTGCTCGACATCGCCCAAGTCCTCGCGGTTGGCTCCGTTCTTGAGCCAGCGGTGGATATACACGGTGCCGAGGTTGGCGAGGTAGCGGTACTCGTGATCTGCGTCGGGGGTTCCGTTGGCCGCCAAGCGATCAAGGGCTGCTCGTTTGCCCTCCATCCACAATATGGCCTCGTCTTGGCGGTTGAGCCGATCGCAGGCCACGCACGCGTCGTCGTAGAGCCCAAGATTGTCCGGATCGGTTTGGAGTTCACGGGCGACGCGCTCGAGGCGCATTTCATAAAACAACGCCGGTGGACGCTCGAACCGACCTGTGATGATCTCGGTGATCCCGGGGAAGCCCGAGGCTTCGTTGGCCAGCGTATCGCGGTCCCACCCGCAGCCGTTGACGGGATCGGTGTGTTCGATCGGCTGTGTTGGCTGGATGACGGCCAAGACCCCGAGGATCAGCACGGCGATGGTCAGGAATGGAAATGAAGTTCGTTGCATGGTGCGCCCCTGTTCATAATGACTCTACGCACTTGCCGTAACATTGTTGCATTCGATGGCTCTATGAAAAAACACCGGATTGTTCCGGTGTTTGTGGGTTATCAATTTAGGGCGTCGATCAGAGCTGCGAGATGGTGGTTTCCATGCTTGCACGCCCGTTCTCACCGGCGTCGGCGTTGGCCGTGCCGGGGAACTGCTTGATGTGGTCCTGCTTGAGCTCGCGCCCGGTGCCCTTGGAGCTCGGGGAGCTCTCGGGGATGGCGAAGTTCTTGTTGTCGAGGGTGTCCGAGTGGGCGAACGCCAACTCAGCAGCCTTGAGCATCGTGTCGTCGGCGTTCTCGTGGAGTTCGCGGAATGCCTTGTGGATCTCGAGCTCGGCGATATCAAAGAAGTGAGCCGCCGCGGCTTTGTTGCGTTCGAACTCGGTGCCCGACTCACCATTTCGGATATCCATGTCGAGTCGCGAGAGCGTGCACGACCAGGCGTGGAGGTAGATCGCCGCGTCGGCCAAGCGGGCCTGTGTGGCCTGCGCGGTGACGATCGCGGAATCCTTCTTCTTGGAGATCACCTTGAACTGGTAGGTCAGCTCGGAGATCAGCTTGGTCATCCGGGCGGCCGAAGCTCGTAGCGACGGATCGATCTTGTTGACCGTCGGTGCCTTCTTGCGCATCCCCAAGAAGACCTCCATCCCCAGGGGGATCGCGGCCTTGATCATCGTTGGCGTGAACTTCTTGTTGTCGGCCATGTCCTTGATGCCCAGCATCTTCTCGGCGAGCTGCTTGCCGCCATACGCGAAGATGAACGACTGCATGACTTCGTTGGCGCCCTCAACGATCGTGTTGATGCGTGAATCGCGGAAGATGCGTTCGAGCTCATTCTCGGTCATGGTGCCCTCGCCGCCCATGATCTGCATCGCGTCATCGACGGTCCGCCAGCCCATCTCCGAACAAAACACCTTGCAGACCGCGGTCTCGAGCATGATGTCGTCGTCGTGGCGATCGAGCATCCCGGTGGTCATGTAGAGCACCGAATCCATCGCGTAGCACAGCGCGTGCATGTGGGCGACGCGCTTCTGGACCAGCTCAAAGTCCCCGATCGGACGCTTGAACTGATAACGGGTCTGGGCCCACTTGGTCGCCTGGTCCTTGGCACGCTTCGCGCCCCCGAGCATGCCTGCTGAGAGCGTGCATCGCCCGTAGTTGAGACAGGTGAGCGCGAGCCCGAGACCCTTGCCTTCTTTGTGGAGCAGGTTCTCGCGGGGGACCTTGACATTGGTGAACTTGATGCGAGCCTGCCAGGTGCCGCGGATACACATCTTGGAACGGTTCTTCGAGAAGATCTCGATGCCCTCCATGTCCGGGGTGCAGATGACGGCTGATACGCGCGGCTTGCCGTCGATCTGCTGGACACCCATGACTGTGAAGAGCCCGGAGATCGCGCCCGAGGTCGCCCATTTCTTTTCGCCGTTGACGATGTAATACTCGCCGCACTCGGAGACATCGATGGTGGTCTCTTGGCCGCCGGCATCACAACCGACCTGAGGCTCCGACAGACAGAAGGCGCTGAGCCATTCGCGGGCGAGCTTGGGAAGGTACTTTTCCTTCTGGGCATCGGTGCCATAGAGCATGACGGCCTTGCAACCGATCGACTGATGCGCCGAGACCATCACCGCGGTCGAGCCGCAGTACTTGCCCAGTGTTTCGAGCACGCGGTTGTAGCTGGTGATGCCCATGCTCAAGCCGCCGAACTCCTTGGGGATGGTCATGCCCAGCACGCCCATGTCAAAGAGCTTCTGGATGACCCACTCGGGGATGTGCTGTTCTTGGTCGATCTCAATCGAGGGGTGTTCGGTCTTGAGATAGGCTTCGACCTCGGCGACGAGCTGATCGCACTCGGCGGTTTCCTCGGGCGAGGTCTTGGCGATCTCGGGGTAGGGGAAGTAGAGCTCTTCGCGGAAGTTGCCCCAGAAGAGGTTCTTGACCGCGCCCATAGTGGAGGGCTCAGGGCCCAAAATCTGCTCGGCGTCGGCGATCATCTCCGCGTCACGCGATGAGATGCCCTTCATTTTTTTGAGATCTGCTTTGTTGACATCAGCCATCTGTATGCTCCTCGATCAATGTGCTTGCGGGCCGAGCGTGGATTCGTCGGCCGGTGGTGGTGTGTTCGCTTAGTGTATTGCTTGGTGACTCACTTGGACTTGGAAAAGAATGCTTCGATTGCTTGTTGTGCGGGCTCGGTATGACGCAGCGAGACGAGATGATCCCGCTCGCGTTGTAGCGAGGCTTTCCAGCCGGTGTTGATCCCGGCTCTGATCGCGTCGAGCACTGCGTTGGCGTGCAGCGAGCCGTCGAGATCATCGCGGACATCGTTGAGTGCCGCTTCGACTTCGTCGGTGTTCATGGTCTGGATGCACTGGGATGGTGTGCCGGTGCGGTTGGGCTTGGGCTGGGCACTGATCCACGACATCGCGGTGTCGATCAGCTCTTCGCGTGTCTTACAGGTCGCGTTGAACATGCCGAGTTCCTTGGCATCGGTGGATTTGAACGGGATGCCGTTGGCGGTCGCGAGCATCGCGGCTGCGGGATCGATCCGGGCCGGCAGCAGGTTCGTCCCGCCCCAGCCGGGGCAGATCTTGAGCCCGGCTTCTGGCAAGCCGATGATGAACGGGCGGGCGTCTGGATCGATCACGGCGATCAACCCATCGCAGTGCATCGCCAGTTCGAGCCCGCCGCCGAGGGCGATGGAGTGAATCGCGGCCGCGGTCGGGTAGGGCAGGTCAGCAATCTTCTGAAAAACCTTCGCGCCGTATTCAAGGTATTGATGGAGCCCCGCATCATCCAAGGCCATGATCGCTTTGAGATCCGCGCCCGCGACAAAGGCACGATCAGCCGACGACGCGATGACGCACCCGTCGAGATCCGCGGGAAGCGTATCGAGGGTGGCGTCGAGTTGCTCGATGAGCGACTGGTCGATCACCACCACCGGACGACCGGGCTGGGTGAGCGTGAGAATCGCGATCTTGGCACCGTTGGACGCGGCGGAGATCTCCACCGGGAGCAGTTCGTGAGTCATGCGAGATCCGTATCTTGCGAAAGATCGGGCGTAACAGGCCCAGAATGATGATTTCATCGGCGATCACGCCGACCAAACACCCCCCGGTTCGCAGCCCGGGAGGCTCGCAATCCTATGCAAACCGCGCTTGAATTGAAACTCGGAGACAGAGATCGTCTTTACCGCTTCAAACGGGCCGAAAGGGCGGCCTGGGCCTCGGGTGTGGCCAGCACCGTGGCGCTGAGCTTCGCCCCTTTGAGTACCATTTTTTCTTCGAGCGAACCATCGAGTTCGTTGAGCAGGTTTTTGGTCGCGGCCAGTGCTTTGGGCCCGCCGGTGGCCAGACGCTGGGCGATCTTGTCGGTCAGCTCAACAAGCCCGTCCCGATCATCAGCCAACTCGTCGACGAGCCCGATCTCGAATGCCTCTTGCCCGCTCATGACCCCGCCCATGAGCATCGCTTTGCGAGCGACGCCCGCGCCGAGCTTCTTGACCACCCACGGCGCGATCACGGCTGGGCAGATCCCCAGATCAACCTCCGGGAAACCGAGCTTGGCATCCGCGTGAGACACCGTGACATCGCAGACGCAGGTCAGCCCGCACCCGCCGCCGATGGCCGCGCCGTTGACCGATGCGACGGTCACCTGGCGCAGATCACGGATCTTGAGCGTGAGCTTGGCAAGACTTGTCAGCAACGCTTCGCCCAGGTCCGGATCGCCCGAGAGCTCAATCAGTACCGCCTTGAGGTCCATCCCCGCGCTAAACGCCCGCCCGGCCCCGGTGATGACCAGCACCGACGCATCGGACTTGGCCACCTGATCAACAGCGGCGTGCATCCCATCGAGGATCTCGATGGACATCGCGTTGCGGGCCTCGGGGCGGTTGATGGTCAGCGTGGCGATGAGACCATCGATATCGAGGGTGACCGCGTTTGTGGATTGGGTGCTGTCTGCTGTCATCGAGTTACTCTCTTGATTGTTCGGCTCATCCCCAGAGGGCGGCGAGGCGGTCTTGTTCTTCTTGCGATCCGGTCAAACCCAGCGAGACATCGAGCCCATCTAGGGCACGATCGCTCATCGGGGCGCAGATCTCGTTGAGCCATTGTTTCGTCGCGCGGACACCGGACCCGGGCTTGGAGGCCAGCGTGTTGGCGAGTTCGATCGCTCGGCTCCGGACACTGTCTGGATCATCGACCGTTTCGTGCACGAGACCGATCCGTTTAGCCTCGATACCCGAGAGCAGCTTGGTGTCGAGCAAACGGGCACGCACCGCGCCGGGCGTGATCGACGCGAGCATAAAAGCAGCGGATACTGCTGGGGAGACACCGATCTTGACCACCGGATACCCGAGCTTGGCCTGCTCGTCGGCGATGACCACATCTGCGCCCCCGAGCAATGCACACCCGCCCGCGACGGCTGCGCCGCGAATGCCCAGCACCACAGGAATCTCGATCGAACGCATCGAACCCACACAGGTTGAGAGCCCGGTGAGCAGCGATCGCATCAGCTCGCCGGAGGGATCGTTGGCACATTGCTTGAGATCGAAGCCCGCGCAGAACACGCGTCCCTCGCCGACAAGCACCAGCGCCCGGGCCTTGGTCGCCGTATCGAGCACGGCCGCGTTGAGCTGATCAAGCATCGCCGGCACCATCGCGTTGCGCTTATCCGGACGATCGAGCGAGATCACACCCACTTGGTCGATCAGTTCAATCTTGACGAGTGATTTCTTTGCTTCGGTTGGTTCACTCATCCGATCAGCCCCGATGCATAGTTCGACGCCTCGATCAGCGCGTCGTGGTCGATGTGCGTGTTCAGCCCGCTGTCCTTGATCGCCTGGACCAGCGCGAGTGTCGAGATATTGCCCGGTGCGCGCGAACCCGGTGTCGATGCATACGGGCACCCGCCGAGCCCACCGGCCGACGAATCAAACGATCGCACGCCCAGCTCCAAAGCCCGCTGCACGCACTCGCCGGCGTGCCCGAAGGTATCGTGCAGGTGCAGCGTGAGCGTCGGATCACCAAAGCGATTGGTCGGCTCACCATCGAGCCGATCCACGGCTTCCATGATCACGGTCTCGATCGTGTCCGGGGTGGCGGCCCCGATGGTGTCGCCGAGATCAATCTCATCGATGCCCGTCTCTAGCAAACTCGACATCACATCGCCGACCGCTTCAGGGTTGATATCCCCATCAAACGGGCAGCGCACAATGCACGAGATATACCCCCGGACCATCAAGCCATGCTCGTGGGCGCGGGCGACGACGGGCTTGAAGCGTTCGAGCGTTTCTTCGATCGTGGCATTGGTGTTCTTGAGCGCGAAGCCCTCGGAGGCCGCGGTGAACACGGAGACCTTGTCGATCAGTCGCTCGATCCCGTGGTGCTCCTTGGCCGACCGGTTGACCTCGATCGCCGCGTCGAGCCCACGCTCGTTGGGCACGAGGGCCGAGTACAGCACGCCCTCGGGCTTGGTGGGGGCGATCAACTCAAAGACCGCCGCGGCGTCCCCGAGCTGGGGGATCCACTTGGGGCTCACAAAGCTCGAAACCTCCACCTCAGCCACGCCGGTCTGTTGGACGAGTTGGGTGAGCTTGGCCTTGGCCGCGGTGTCAATGATCGCCGTCTCGGCTTGCAGGCCGTCGCGTGGGGCGACATCAGTAATGCGTATCGAAGTATTCACGGCTGGGGTCTTCACAAGGTATCCTAGGTTCGTTCAGTTTGGTTCGATCAGTCCTTGGGCGTGAACATCGTGTGATACTTCTCGAAGCGATGGGCATAGAAGTTGTCGTCCTGGCGCATCGTGACGACCATGTACCGATCGCCATGGCGGACCCCATAGATCCGGAAGTAAACGCTCTTGGTCCGGGTGCGCCCATCGGGGAGCAGCGGGGAGTAGAGCTGGTGCTCGAAGTACAAAGCGTCGTGCCCCGCCAGTGTGGCCTTGGTGAGTTCTTCGGGGTCCTCGGGGTAGTGGTCCGCTTCGTCAGCATGAGAAATCCAATCAAATGCTGGGCGGATATACAGCTCGGTCAGCTCAAGGTCGGACAAGCCCAACGATTCTTCCGGGATGGTTTCATGCGCGATGGTCACGGTGTCAGTGCCGAAGGTAAACCGTTTGGTATCGGAGCCGTCGCTATGGATCGGATACTGGACCATCTCGATGGCCCACGGATCGAACTCGAGGTTGGCGAACTCAAGCTCGACCTTGCCCGGGTGCTCGATGGGCTGAGTCCACTGAGCAATCTGCAGGCTCGCGGCCAGTGCATCCGGATGCATCAACACATTAGCGACGCACGAGACCACGGCCATCGTGTGCCCGTCTTTTGCCGGGATGAGGATTGAGGTGATGCGCGTGTTCTCATACTCCGTGCCGGTTCTATAACCACTGTTGACATTGTTCTTGGCCAAGAACATGCTGGAAACCGCGTTGGCCGATGAGCCGCCCGGCAGGGTGAGCTGGAGCTCTGTGAGTGCTTGGTCGTAGGGCTCTTCGTCCGGGTACAGTGAACGCGAGCGGCTGTGCTCTCGGATCTGCTGGCAGATATCCCGGTGGGCATCCTCAAGCGTCACGCCCGCATCGCTGGGGTAGAACCGGATCTGAGTCGATGGCTTGTGACGCAACGCGCTGACCGGGAAGAGCTTGGGCAGGACGATCTCAGCCCCATGGATCACCATTGATTCGAGCCGACCATCGCTGTAGTTGCTCTGGTGCTGGTATCCAGCGGGCAAACGCACCTCATATCCGGGGGCGGAATAGATCCGTCGCTTGTCTGCATCGAACCCGAAGTCGGGGCGGGCCTTGGCGTAGAGGGCCTGGGCGTAGCCATGGAGATTCTCAACCTCGGCTGGGGCGCAGTTGAACGAATACTCGATGATGTACCGATCATCGACAAGCACATGGTGCTGGTTGTAGATCGCGCTTCCGCCGAGGAACTTGACGAGTGCCACTTTGGGCTGGGCCTTGCCGCCCGCTTCTGGCCCGATGGGGAACATGCTGACGCTGTCCCAGAGGATGCTGATCTTGCCTTGGTCTCGTTGTTTTTCGAGTTCCTTTTCGTGGTTGGATTTGATCTCGCTGACGGTGTCAAACACCGAATAGCCATCGGGGATGAGCATCAGTTTCATGTTTCCGGTCACGCCATACATCGCGATTTGAGCCGTGATCGCATGCTCACTGGCCTGTTTGAGATTGCTCAGCTGCGAACCATTTGGCAGCGAAAGCGGGTACTCAGCGAGCATGTAGACATAGGGTGTGAATATTGTGACCGGGAGGATGGTCAGATCAGAGATTATGTCGTCGAGCAGCACGGATTCATCGATCTTGGTTGCGTCGTTGACTCCGGCTTGATACTTGAGGATGACGCCGATGCCTTTGCCGGCTTCATCCTCGAATGCGTAGCACTCGACGAAGATCGGCTCGCCTTCCTTCTCAATCTGGAATCGTTTTCCTGATCGTGAAATCGATGCGATCTCGCGCGTGCACTCTGTGGGTTCGGGGAGTGTGTACTCATAGTCGTTGAGGAGCTGACTGATCGATGTCCTCGCGTCGGTGATGGTGGCTTCGAGGAGATTATCGGTGGTGCTGATGGTGGTGAGTTGGGCCACTGTTTGAGTGAGTCGAGCGAGGGGCATCACCGTGTCGGGGGCATATACGCCGCTGGCGAGCGAGATGCGTCGCAGGCTAAAACCATAAATGATCGAGTTCGAAGACTCTGATACGGATGGTTCGTACAGGCCATCATAATCGATTTGGAATCCCGCGCCGGTTGCGGACTTGGGCGTGAGCTTCTCGGCGGGCATGGTATCGGATTGTGAACTCGCGTTGGAGCAGAGAATCGCAAGCAGGGCCAGGAGGTATCGATATTTCATGGGGTTCTCGCTCTCGCGTGGGGCGGTTAGACCTGCAGTACGCCGGTAGTAAAGTTTGCTGAATAGTCCCATCCTTGATTCGCGCTCCGAAGCCCCTCGATGAGTTCTTCGCGGGTCTTGTGGGGCTCGATGATCCGGTCCACCCAGCCGCGAGCGGCCCCGTGGCGGATGTCCTGCTGCTCGTTGTACGAATCACGCACTGCGTCAAGGATCGCTTTGTGGGTGTCAGCGTCAATCTCTTCGCCCTTGCGTGCTCTGGATCGTTCCTCGATCATCGCCAGCACGCCGGTGGCTGAGCTTGCGCCCATCACGGCACACTTGCTCCCGGGCCAGGCGAAGCTCAGGTACTGATCGAAGGCCCTGCCGCACATCGCGTAGTTGCCCGCGCCGAAGGACCCGCCCGTGATCAGCACCAGCTTGGGCACCACGCAGTTGCTCATCGCGTTGACCATCTTCGCGCCCGAGCGGATGATCCCGCCCTGCTCCGAGTCGCGCCCGACCATGAATCCGGTCGTGTCGTGGATGAACACGATCGGGACCTTGCGTTGGTTGCAGTCCATGATGAACCGCGACGCCTTGTCGGCCGAGTCGTCATAGATCACACGCGGCATGTTGGTCGATTTGCTCGGGCCGGCCTTGCCCCCGGGCATCTGGCGGGTGGAGAGCTTTGATTGGTTCGCCACGATCCCGACGGGCATGCCCCCGATGTTGGCGTAGCCGCAGACGAGCGACTCGCCGTAGGTGGCTTTGTACTCGTCGAAGTCGGGCTCGAGTGACTTGTGCCCCTCGGCGTTGGGCATCGCGCGCGAGTCGACGATGCACTCGATGATGTCCTTGACATCGTACTGCTTGCCCGGCTCGTCGGTGTAGATGTCGTAAAGGTCTTGGCCGTCGCGGTAGGACTGGATGTTGGTGTCGCTGATCTCTTCGCAGTTGGCGTCGGGGTACTTGCCCACCAGTGAACGCAAACGGGTGATGCAGGCTTCGTCGCTGGGCTCGTGGAAGTCGATCGTCCCGGCGATCTGGGCGTGCATGGTCGCGCCGCCGAGCTCTTCGTCCGTCACATCCTGCCCGATCGCCGCTTTGACCAACGCCTGACCCGCGAGATACAGCCCCGAGCCCTCGGTCATCAGCAGCGTGTCGCACATGACGGGCAGGTACCCGCCGCCAGCGACACAGAAGCCCATGATGGCCGCGATCTGCGGGATGCCGTCGGCGCTGATCTTCGCGTTGTTGCGGAAGATCCGCCCGAAGTCATCGGTGTCCGGGAAGACATCCTCCTGCATGGGCAGGTAGACCCCGGCCGAGTCCACCAGATACAGCAGCGGCATGTTGGACATATGGGCGATGGTCTGGGCCCGGATGATCTTCTTGCAGGTCATCGGGAAGAACGCCCCGGCCTTCACCGTGGCATCGTTGGCCACGATCATGTGCTTCTTGCCCATGACGGTCCCGATCCCGACGACCACGCCCGCGCCCGGTGCGCCGCCGGCTTCTTTGTACATTTCATAGCCGGCCCAGAGCCCGAGCTCCTGGAAGTGCGTATCGCCATCGACGAGCATATCGAGACGCTCTCGGGCGGTGAGCCGCGACTTGGCGTGCTGGCGTTCGATGGCCTTTTTACCCCCGCCGAGCTTGATCTGCTCCTCGATCGCGAGGAACTCGGCGGTGCGTGTGCGGAGGGTCTGGACGGGTGGGGAATCGCTGGTGGTGGTTTCACTCATGGTCAGAGAGGATAGGGGACTCATGGCGAATCGGCCCAAATTATCGCCGTGTTCCTGAATCGATCAGCGCTGTTCCGAGTACAATCGGGCACACCGCACAAGGAGCCCCGCATGTTCAATATCCCGCCGCTACCACCACTCGAAGGGTTCCATCCGTTTGTCGTCCACTTTGCCGTGGGTATTCTGCTCAGCGCGTGGGTGCCCATGCTCTTGGGGTTCGTGGATGCCAAGCGTCGGCGGGAATGGTTCCGCGCGGGATTCTTGATGATCGTGATGGGGACCATGTTCACTTTCGCGGCTGTCTTTACCGGCGAGGCCACCGAGAAGGTTGTCGATCGCAGCACACAAGTGATCGAGCACGCCGTGCACAAGCACGAGGAACTCGGCGAGCTGGCCCGGAACCTGTTCATCGGGGTGACGGTCATCTATCTGGCGGCCTTGCTGCTCCCAGCGAGGATGCCTGAATCCAAGCGAAAAACCGTCGGCTTGATCGGTGCGCTCTTGGTCGCCATCACCTACGGGCTCGGTGCACTGGCGATGGCCAATACCGGGCATCAGGGCGGGCTGCTGGTGCATCTCCACGGGCTCCAGGCGCCGGTTCCAATGAGCGACCGGGCCGCTTTGGATGGAAACACAGGCATTCAAGAAAAAATTGATGATTGATAAATGCTTGCATAGCAGCAAGATACGAATCTTGCTTGTTTCGATATCTCGCCCAAACGCGACCCTGACATTGACAAGCTGTTTGGGGTCTGGTAAAGTCCGCTCGTCAGGCTCGCGTGCAGCACCGCCCCTGGCCGGGACTGGGATTGATAAGGACATCAATCTTGCCCGATTCTGTGCTGATCCCCGTGCGCCCGCAAGGCTGCGGAGCAGGCGTTTGCCCGCTCCAAAACCGCCCGAGGCCCCGCATGGCAAGCCTGAAAGGCACCACATCATGGCCAAGTCCAAAAAAGCAATCGAACACAAGCCCCTCCCCGCCAACGAAGCTCAAAAGAAGCAAGCACTCGACCGGGCACTCGCCCAGATCGACCAAGCGTTCGGCAAGGGCTCGATCATGCGTCTCGACGAAGACGCGTACAACAACATCCCAGGCATCTCGACCGGCGCCCTCTCGCTGGACCTCGCCCTCGGTGGCAAGGGTATCCCACGCGGACGCATCGTTGAGATCTTTGGCCCAGAATCATCCGGTAAGACCACCCTCGCCCTGACGGTGCTCGCCCACGCCCAGAAAGCCAACGGCGTGGCCGCATTCATCGACGCCGAGCACGCGCTCGATCCGTCATGGGCACGCAAGATCGGGGTCAACATCGACGATATGCTCGTCTCCCAGCCAGACACGGGCGAGCAAGCGCTCGAGATCTGCGAGCTCCTCGTCCGATCGAACGCGGTCGATGTGATCGTGATCGACTCGGTGGCCGCTCTGATCCCGCGTGCCGAGATCGAGGGCGAGATGGGCGATGCCGTTGTCGGGCTTCAGGCTCGTCTGATGTCGCAGGCCATGCGCAAGCTCACCGGCGTGATCGCCCGTTCGAGCTGCACCGTGATCTTCATCAACCAGATCCGCGAGAAGATCGGCGTGATGTTCGGCTCCCCAGAGACCACCCCCGGCGGGCGTGCACTCAAGTTCTACGCATCCGTCCGTTTGGATATCCGCCGGACGGGTTCGATCAAGGACGGCGATGTCGCGGTGGGCAACCATGTCCGCGTCCGCGTCGTCAAGAACAAGGTCGCCCCGCCGTTCCGTCAGTCCGAGTTCGACATCATGTTCAACGAGGGCATCTCGATCAACGGCGATCTCATCGACATGGGTGTCGAAGAGAAGGTCGTCCAGAAATCCGGCGCGTGGTACTCCTACGGCGAGATCCGCATGGGACAAGGGCGCGAGAAGGCCAAGGAGTTCCTGGCCGAGAACCCGGATCTCTTCACCGAGATCCGCGAAAAGATCCTCGATATCCGCCTGCCGGCTCGGAACAAGGCCGAGGCTGATATCCCCGAAGAGATCGCCGCCGTTGACGCCGACGAGCCCGAGTTTGCCGAGGTTGACTAAGGCTCGATGGGGCGATTCGAGCTGCGGGCTCCCCGGGTAAGAACTCTGAGCATCTGAGCGATGCGGGTTGCCAAATCGCGGGAGGGTGTCAATGATCTACCCGCCGCGGATGTGGCGGAATTGGTAGACGCGCTTGGTTCAGGTCCAAGTGGGAGTAAAATCCCGTGGAGGTTCGAGTCCTCTCATCCGCATTCAAACGAGCCCTTCGGGGTTCGTTTTTTTATACCTACGCACGAGGGCACCAGTGAGGTAAGCGCGCAGAAAAACCGCCCGGCGTGCAACCGGGCGGCTTGAGAGATCACCAAGATCAGGAGAGACTCAGGGGAGTCTTATTCGCTGTCGGTTGGGACCGTTGCGAACTCGTTGAAGTTGAAGGTGGCCTTTGAAGCTTCGAAGAGCTCATCGACACCCTCTGGGGAAGGAAGTGAGTTGGGCATCGCCAGGCGGCTGTCCCAGTTCCGCTGAGCGGTGAGCTGGAAGGCCTGCGAGGTGGTGCTCAGGCGTGAGAGGGCCGCCATCGAGAGCTCCGAGTAGGTGGCTGACTGAGCAGCGGCCATTTCGGTGCGGGCGAGCTGGGCCTGGTTCTGGGCGTATACATCGGCGTACGCACGGTTGCGGTCCGAAGCGGTCATCGCGACGCGATGGTCGAAGCGGGCGCGGACGCCGGTTTCGCGTGCATCAGCCACGGTGAACTCGCGGGTCGCCGAAGCGAGCGCGATCTGCTGCTCGGCTTCGATCTCGCCACGGGTAGCAATGTTCTGTGCACGCTGCATGCCCAGCTCTTCGTCGGCCTGAGCAAACATACGGGTCACTTCTGCGTCACGCATCAGCTCGCCAGCCGAAGCAAGGTATCCGAGATACTCGATGTCGGCGTCGGACTGCTTGCGTGAAGCAATGTGACGAGCGGTCAGCTCCGAGGTGTTCGCCAGTGCGATCCGCTCGAATGCGTCGGCCATTGCGATGCCTTCATTAAAGTTCGCCTTGGCGATGGCCATGAAGCTATCGCTTGCCTGGTTCAGGCGTGCGAGCTCGGCATCGAGGACCTTGCGGCCCGCGTCGATCTCGCCGTGCATCTGAGCAACCACAGCACGCTGTGACTGCTCGAGCGATGAAGCCTCGGCCAGAAGCTGAGCGCTCTTGGCTTCGCCACGACGACCGGCGGCGTCACGCTGGACGCTCAGCGATGCAACCTTGGACTCGCCGATACGACGGGTCGCGTCGGCCTGGGCGAGCAGCTGCTTGACCTGCGCGTCCTTCTTCTTGCCGAGGGTTGATGAGTTGCCGCGGAGCGATTCGATGGTCGCGAGGACCTCGGTCCGGCTGCTTTCCGCGTCGACGAGTGCGCGGGTGCGTTCGGTTTCGGCGGTGGCGATCAGCGAATCGGCCTTGGTCAGCATCCGACCAACATCAGCGTTGGACTTGAGGCTGAACGCATCGACGGATGCCATGGTCGCGTGGAAATCAGCCTGCTTGGTGTTCCACCAGTTGTTGAACTTGCCCATCTCGGCGTCGCGGTGCGCGATCGCGTCGAGACGACCCGCATCGGCTTCCTGACGAAGCATCGCGGCCTTGGCCAGCCCGGTCTTGAACGCAGCGATACGATCGGCTTCGATGTTGACCGGCTTGGTTTCAGCCTTAGCCAGCTTCGGGGTCTTGTCGGATGACTTGGTCGAGTCCTTGTTTGAATCTGTGTTGCTCGGGATCACAAAGCTGCCCTTGCGTGCCTGAGCCGCGAACTCCTTAGCGAACTTCGCCTGGAACTCAGCAGCCTGAGCAACGGCTTCGGCTTCGATCTTCTCGAGCTCGCTCTGGGCGAGTGCACGATCGTGATCGGCCTGCTCGTGCATCGCCTTGACGCGTGCATCGGTCTCGGCCTTGATGAACCCGCTGCGGGCGACATGCTCTTCGCGCTGTGCCTGGGCGAGCTTGTTCTGGATATCAGCCATCGACTTGGAGTACTGGCTCGAGACCCACTGCTGTGCTTCTTCGAAGGTCGTCTGCGAAGCAGCGAGTTTGGCGTTGGCATCGGCCATCAGGCGTGCGGCGTGGGCCTGGTCCTGCATGGCCTGCTCGTCGGCGCTCAGGCGGATGTTTTCCGCATCAGCCAATGTGCTTTCGTAGTTGACCTGGGCAGAATCAACGGAGAGCTTGTAGTTCTCTGATGCGTCCGAGGCTTCAAATTGATCGGCCTGCGCGATCAGGGTCGAGATCTGGCTTGAAAGCTCGCCATCGAGTGAGTGGGCACGCTGGGTGAGCTCGGCGAATGTTGCGTTGGACTGCTCGGTGGTGGTGTTGATCAGCTGGCTGAGGTTCGATACTTCAGCGGCTGACTGTTCAGCAACCGACTGAGCTTCGGTGCGGAGCGACTGGACCTTCTTGGCTGCACGCTCTTCGGTGAAGTCAGCGATCTTGACCATCTCGTCGATCTCGGCCTGGCCGCGATCGCGGACCGCGGCGTAGGTCGCGAGCATGTGATCGTGCTGGGCGAGTGACTCGGACCAATCTTTTTCTGATTCTGAACGCATGCGTTCGATCTCGGACTGCCATTCTTTTACGGAAGCGACGAGGAATGATTCCTGACGCTGGAACTTGGCATCGGACTCGACGCCGCGGGCGGCGATCTGGCTGTCCATCTGAGCGAGGCGTGCGTTGTGGATGGTGCGGGTGCGCTCGGCGTCTGCGTAGCCTGTGCTGCGGGCGACCTGGGCATCTTGGATGTCAGCGTCCGCGCCGGCCATCGCTTCGGTGAATGCTGATTCTGCGAAGACTTCGAAAGCCTGGGCGTTGGCTCTTTGAGCCTGGATGTCCGCGGTGCCCTCACGAGCTTCCGAGACCCACTTCTGAGGAAGCACGAACGAATCGCCTTCTTCGACATAGGTGCCGGAGGTGAAGTTGCCCTGTGTGAGCGAAGGGTCGATGGTCGCGGTCGCGAGCTGGGCCTTGCCCTCGGTGGTGAACTGGTCGGTGTTGCGTGTGAACGCCGAGCTTGATTCACACCCGGTCATGCCGGCGGCGAGAACGAGTGCGAGTGGTGAAACGAACAGGGCAGTTCGTCCGAGATTGCCTGTAATTGATCGGTTGTTGGTATGCACGGTGTTTTCCTTACGAATCGTTGGTGATCGAATTCTGGCTTCATAACATATTCAGCCATACCTCATGGATCGGTTGAAGCGGGGCCCGGGTCAAGCCGCTCTGTTTGTGCTGTGTTTTCGGGGTTGGGCTTGCAACGAATAGCCCGATCGCACCAGCACCCTCCCTATAGTTTCCAAGGTGCGATATCCATCGTGGGATCGCATGCAGGCGGGGCAAGCGAGCGATTGAGAGGCGAATCCATGGCGTTGATGTACACCGGAGTGGACGAGGCAGGCTACGGCCCGATGCTCGGGCCGCTGTGTGTTGCGCAGGCTTCGCTATCGATCGATGAATGGTCCCCGGGCGAAAAAGCCCCCGATCTCTGGGCGATTCTCGGGCAGGCCGTGGGGCAGACGAAGCGCGATGCCAAGACCAAGATCGCGGTGGGGGACTCGAAGAAACTCAAGCTCGCCAACTCGTCGGTCAGGCAGCATCCGTTGGTTCATCTCGAACGCGCGGTGCTCGCATTCTTGGGTGCCCGTGACGAAAACTTCCCAACGACCGATATCCAACTTTTTGATCGTCTTGGAGCCAAACTCGAAGACCGGCCTTGGTACTGCGGCGAGCCAATTGAACTGCCCTTGGGCACCAACCAAGAGCTGTTAGGCGTCGATGTCTCCCATCTGCGGACCACGATGAACAAGCAGGGCGTCGGGCTGATTGATTTGCAGGTCCAAGCGATTGATGTGGGTGAATTCAACGAAATTTATCTGCGTCATCAATCCAAGGGGGCCGCGACGCAGCAGGGGTTGGTGCATCATTTGCAAACTGTCCAAGCCGAGCGTCCGAAGTTTGATTACACCCGCATCGTGTGCGATCGCCAGAGCGGGCGGACTCGCTATCACACGATGCTCAGCCCAGTCTTCGGCCAGCTCGAAACCCACGAAGAAACCGCTCGCGCGAGCCGATACGGGGTCGGTGATGAGCTGGGAATTGTGCTCACGCCTCAGGCGGACGACGCGTATTTCCCCGTCGCCCTCGCGTCGATGGCCGCCAAGCTCGTGCGTGAGCTGGCGATGATGCGGTTCAACCGCTACTGGGCTTCCCGCCAGACCGAACTCAAGCCCACGGCTGGCTATGTCCAAGACGCCCGGAGATGGCTCGGCGATGTGCAGGACACCATGACCCCCGAAGAACGCAAGGCGATGGTGCGGTTGGCATGAACCAAGATCAAATTACAAAGAAGTATCTGGACACGGCTGCCCGCGCAGCAATGCGCGGGTTCGGTTGCGTCGAGCCGAACCCGATGGTTGGTGCGGTGATCGTGGATCCGGCGGGCTCGATCATCGGCATCGGGCACCATACCAAGTTCGGGCAGCTCCATGCCGAGCGTGAGGCCCTCGCCAACTGCGCCGCCCGCGGGCACGATCCGCGCGGGGCGACGCTGTATTGCACACTCGAACCCTGCTCGCACACCGGCAAGCAGCCCCCATGCACACAGGCCGTGATCGAAGCAGGCATCGCCAAGGCCGTCATCGCCCGCAAGGACCCGGCCGAGGTTTCGTCGGGTGGGGTCGAGCTACTGAAGAGCGCTGGGATCGAGGTTGAGCTGACCGATATCAGCCCGAATGCAACCCACCTGAGCGATCCCTTTGTGCATCGCGTGCAGACCGGTCGCCCATGGGTGCTCGCTAAATGGGCCCAGACCATCGACGGGCGGATTGCGACAAGCACCGGGCAGAGCCAGTGGATCTCCAACGCACGCTGCCGATCGCGTGTCCATCGCCTGCGGGCCAAATTCGATGCGATCCTGATTGGCGTGGGCACCGCGACAGCCGACGATCCGATGCTCACCGCCAGAGGCTGTCAATCGGTCCGCAAGGTCGCCAAACGCGTGGTGCTCGATACCCACGGGCGGCTCGATCTGCATTCAAAGCTGGTTCAGACCGCCGGCGAGATCCCGACCATCGTGTGCACGCACGAGCCAGCCAAGTTCGCAGGTACAGCCTGCTCGGTCATCGAAACACCACTGTTCAACGGCCGGCTCGATCTCGAACACGCCCTCGCAAAGCTTGCGAGCATGCACGACATCACGATCATGCTTGTTGAAGCCGGGCCAACGGTGCTCGGGTCGTTTGTCGAGCACGATCTGATCAACGAAGCCGTCGTCCATCTCGCCCCGGGCATTATGGGTGACGAGCACGCCAAAGCCGTGGCGACTGGGCGCGATGCCCCCGAGCTGGTCGATATGCGTCGATTCGAGCTGGTGCGATCTAAGCAGCTCGACAGCGACATCGAGCTGCATTATCGCAGGCTCACAACTGAGATGTAGGTCAGAAATATTTAGGCGTTGGCCTTGGTCCAGAACGCGAGCTGTTCTTGCACGGTGCACTCGACTAGTTTGCCCTCGGCGCTGACCTTGAGCGTGGTGCCCGGCTTGGTGTACGATTCCTTGAGCATCGCGAAGCAGATCGGGACCGCGCCGAGCATCGGGGAGATCGTCGAGCTCGTCACCTGCCCGATCGGGGTTTCGCCTTCTTTGCCCGGCTCGAAGATCTGGGACCCGCCGTTGGGCTGGTGGATCTCCTGCTGCTCGGTGGTGATCCGCTCGTTCTCGACCTTGAGGGCCACGATGCGCTTGTTGCACGCGTTGCGGGCGTGCATGCGTGCGACGACCTCCTGCCCCAGATAGCACCCCTTGGTGAAGCTCACCCGCTGCTCGATGATCCCGGACTCGACCGGCAGGTTGGTTTCGCCAAAGTCAATATTGAACATCGGGTGCCCGGCTTCGATCCTGGCCGCGTTGATCGCCAGCCAGCCCGTGGTGCGGGCTTTGAGCTCTGGATGCTGCTCGGCCGTGGATATGAGGTGCTCATACACCCGGACGGCATCTCCCATCTGCATGCACAGCTCGAGCCCGATCTCCCCGGTCAGGTCTTCGCGATCGACGACAACCTTGGCCCCGCTGATCTCGAGCTCGGTATTCTGGTACTCATTGAGCGCCGTGATCGTCGGTTCCGATAAGTCAGCCGCGCGTTCGAGCAGTTTGGGCGCGGTCGGCCCGTGGAGGCTGATGCGGTGGTGCTGGTCGCTGGCATCGACGATCTCGGCGTCCTCGGCGAATATAAAGGATGACAACGAGTCCGCGGTCGCCTTGCACAGGTGACGATCGAGCGAGAAGAGCATGCAGTCGCTCCGCTGGGCGATCCGGATATCCGCGTCGATCCGCCCCTTGCGGTTGAGCCAGAAGGCCCGTTTGCTCATACCGGGCTCAAGGTCATCGACCTTGTCCGTGAGCATATTATTGAGAAAATCTCCCCGATCTTCACCCGTGACCCGCACCGTCCCGACATGGGGCAGGTCGAAGATCACGCACCCTTTGCGGATCGCGGCGTACTCCATGTCCAGATCGCCGAAGGTCTCGACGACCTCGCTGGTGAAATCAGGCGAGCCGTAGGGCAGGAAGAACGCCTCTTGATCGGCGTGAATTTGGTGCATCGGCGATTGGTGGGGGATTTGCGGCATAGGATTTCAATCGTAGGGCCTGACGATCCGTTTCTTGCGGGTTGGTGCAACCTGATTGCTGTTTTGAAGTAAGATTTAAAATGAACAGCAATGTTCCGCTTTTTCATCTACTCGACATTGAAATGAAAACCCAAGGAAACGAAAACCCAAGGAGTCTCCAGTGAATATCGACCTGCTCAAAAGACTGTGTGAAATGCCCGGCGTGCCCGGACGCGAAGAACGCGTACGCGAACTCATCGAATCCGAGATCGAGGGCATGTTCGACGAGGTCGAGGTTGATGCACTGGGTTCGCTGATCTGTAGGCGCCACGCACGCACCGCCAAGGGCTCGGTCCGCAAGGGCGACGCCAAGACCATCATGCTTCTTTGCCACATGGACGAGATCGGATTCTATGTATCGAGCATCGACGAGAAGGGCTTCCTCTGGGTCAACCCTGCTGGTGGCTTCGATCCACGCAACTTGTTCTCTCGCCGCGTGCTGGTCTGTTCAGAGAACGGCGACTTCAAAGCGATCATGAACCCCGGCGGTCGCCCGCTGCATATCTCTGGCCCGGAAGATCGCAACAAGATCCCAGCCGTCAAGGAGTTCTTTATCGACACCGGGATGACCCCAGCGCAGGTCAAGAAGAACTTCCAGATCGGCGACTTCATCGTCATGGACGAGCCATTCCTCGAGCTGGGCACCAAGTGCGTCTCCAAGGCCCTCGACAACCGCGTCGCCTGCTGGCTCGGGATCGAATCGGTCCGCAAGCTGATTTCCAAGAAATCCGGGCACGCCTGCGACATCGTCGTGGCGTTCACCACCCAGGAAGAAGTCGGGCTCCGCGGCGCTAAGACCGCGTCGTTCGCCGTCCAGCCAGACTACGGCTTCGGGATCGATGTCACCCTTGCTTGCGATACCCCGGGTGTGCCCGCCGCCGAGACCGTCACCGATCACGGCAAGGGCTTCGCGCTCCATATCAAGGACGGCAGCTTCATCTCCGACTACGACATGGTCAAGAGCGTCGAGAAGATCGCCAAAAAGAACCGCATCCCGTACCAGCGTTCCATCCTCGCTGCCGGTGGCCAGGACGGAGCCGCGGCTCAGCAGGCCGCGGCTGGTGCAAAGGCTGTAGGTATCACGGTTGGCACCCGCTACATCCATACCGTCACCGAGATGCTCGATAAGAAGGACCTCAAGGCCGCGTGCGATATCCTCGCCGCGTCGATGGGCGAACTCAAGTAATCCATGCTCTGATCGCGTTCTCAAAGCCCCTGTTTGGGGGCTTTTTTTATGGAACCTGCTATTCATTGTCCCGTATAGCCAGACGGGGCATCATCACAATCGGATCGATAGGAGCATTGTTATGTTGGTAAACAGGATGGTGGGGTGGCTGCGCATGCAGTGCCTACTCAGTGGGATGGCGGCTGCAGCCGCTACTGGTCAAAGCTGTGAGACTCAGGAGGTTGCCCGGTTAGATCCCAGCGAAGTGTCTTCATTAAGTCAGTATGGCGGGTCTGTCGCCCTCTGGGGCGATGTAGGAGTTGTCGGTGCAGAAGGTGATGCGGCACTCGGAGACTTTGCAGGTTCAGCTTTCCTCTTCGATGCCCAGACCGGGACGCAGCTGCATAAGCTGCTGGCGCACGATGGGCAGCATCTCCGTGGATTTGGTACTTCGGTCGCATTGAACTCAACACATGCGATCATTGGCTGCCGAATAAATCCAACCAACGGCAGCGCCCGGGGCGTGTACCTGTTCGATATTGACACCGGCGAGCAGGCACACAAGCTCCTGCCCGATGAGCATTTTACGGACAACGGATTTGGGTCCAGGGTTGCGGCCAATGATCAATATATTCTCGCCAGCGCGATCTATGACGATGATCGCGGGGAGTTTGCGGGGGCCGTATATGTCTTTGATGCGCACACTTTCGATCAGCTCTGGAAGCTGAAACTCCCCGATGGGGTTCGACAAGATCTCTTTGGTTCCGTTATAGATATACACGGTGACAAAGCAGTCATTACAACAAGAGTCTTAAACTTCGATAATCGAGCCCGCGAAGGCCTTGTGTATATCTTTGATCTGGTCACCGGGCAGCAAATTGCGAGATTCGCTCCTCAGCATCCTAGGACGAGTACATATTTTGGGAGTTCAGCCGCCATCAATGATTCAGTCGTCGCGATTGGATCCAGTGGCCTTCGTCATGATGAGGGAGGGAGTGGGGCTGTTTATATGTATGACATTGCAACGGAAGAACAGGTTGGGTTCCTTCGGCCGACGGATGGCGAACGGTTTACGGGCTTTGGGGCATCTGTGGATATGAGCAACGACAGGATCGTGGTCGGTGCGCGTGGAGTTTCTGGCCTGCACTTTGGTGCGGCCTACCAGTATGATGGATCGAGCCATGAGCAGATGAGCAAGCTCCTGCCCTCTGATCTTGAAACCTCGATTGATTATTTCGGGTTAGCCGTGTCGATCTTCGAGGATCGGATGCTCGTGGGTTCGGAAGCCAACGACGATGACGGGGCATACACCGGGGCGGCGTATCTCTTTGAGACCGTGTGTGATCCGCTCCCTTGCCAAGCGGATCTGACCGGGGATGGCGTACTGGATTTCTTTGATATCAGCGGCTTCCTTGTTCAGTTCGAAAACAACGGCCAGATCGCAGACTTTGATGGAGACGGGGTCTGGGACTTCTTTGATATTTCGGCGTTCATTGATGCGTTCGCTGCCGGCTGTCCATAACACAAAATCGAATCCCAAAATCAGAAAACCCGAAGCTGCGTCCTTGCAGCTTCGGGTTTGTGGTGGATGGTGTGTTTTGTTGAGAATCAGGCCGCGATATTGGTGGCTTGCTCGATGGCGTCAACGACCATGCGGACCTGGAACGGCTTCTTGAGGAACGAATCGAACCCGGCGCTGTTGAGTCCCTGTGCCTGCCCGTCGGTGAGCTTGCCGGACATCGCGATGAGCTTGGTCATGGCCATGGCCTCGCTTGAGCGCACAAGCTTGGCGATCTGGCGTGGTTCGCTCTCGGAGATATGGACATCAATAAGCACCACATGGGGGCGGAATCGTTCGCACTCGAGCCCCGCCGCGAAGGCGGAGTTGGCCGACGAGACCTCGTAGTTGGTTTGTTCAGCGAGCACGCGTTCGAGCACATCGGAGACCTCGCGGTCGCCATCGATGATGAGCACGCGGGTGTTGCCGCTGGTGATGCCGTCCATGGGGATATGGTGGGCCTTCATGAAGCGGTAGAGCTCGGTGACCGGGATCCGGCGATCTTTCGATCCGGGGATCCGGTAGCCCTTGAGCTGCCCGGAATCGAACCACTTAGAGACGGTTCTGGGGGCAACATTACAGATTTTGGCGACCTCTCCAGTCGTCAGGACATCTTTTTCAATCGGCATCATCTCACCTCAGGTACATAAAGAAGGTAGCGGACCGGCGCAGCCATCATGCTCCGGATCATCCCTCTCATCGTCGTCATCTCGCCGGTTCTTGATATCTGTAGGGATATGGGGAGACATTCGTGCACTATTGGGATATCCGGACGCGAGGCGTCCACGAGATCGGTTCTGGGGAGCAAATATCCCAATGGTTATTGGCTCTGGGAAGGGCCCAGGATTGACACCCGCCCCCATCGTCCGATACAGTTGGCACTCTTTCGTTGATCGAGGGCAACACATTGCCCCGGTCTTCGTATAGGATGACCCATCTATCCGGGCGATGTCAGGTCCTTTTTTTGACGCATCGCCTATCCATATAGTGCTCGCAGGAGACGAATGTGCGCAGACTGAACCGGAATATCGCCAACCTTTCATGCTCGATCATGCTCCTCGCGGGCTCAGCGACCATGCTGCTCCCGACCTCACAGGCTTTCGCTGCTGCGGTCCAGCCAGAAGCTGACCGCGAGCAAGAGCTCGAGCTGCTGCGTGACTTCATCCACTTTGTCAAGATCGCCCGATTCGATGTCGCGGCTGATCTGGGCAACCAGATCCTCGATGCGGGTCTGAGCTCGGAAGCCTTCGTTGATCTGATTGAGCTCTCCCGTGAGCAGCAACGCTTCGAAGAAGCGGTGGCCGCGGGCATGCGTGTGCCGGTCCTTGAGCCGATAGCCGCCAAGCTCGACAGCGCCTTCCGCGACGGCAAGCTCGCCCGCGCCCGCAACCCAGAAGAAATCGCCCGCAACATTGAGTTGCTCACCCAGGGGCTCCGTGCCCGTTCGATGGGACGCGAACGCCTGATCACCGCCGGCGAATACGCGATGCCGCAGCTCCTCGATGCGTACCTCCAGCAGAAGGACTTGGCGCTCAAGGCCCAGGTCCAGCGTCTGCTTGTTGATATGGGTCGCCACGCGATTGTCCCGCTGACCACCGCGATGGGCGGGCTCGACGCGGTCCGCCAGGAGGCAATCGCCGAGGTGCTCGGTCTGATCCCGTACCGCACCAGCCTGCCAACCCTGATCGATCTCTACCAGTCCACCGACAACGACGCCGTCCGCCAGGCCTGCGGGCGGGCGATCTCGCGACTCGGTGGCAATCCGGGCAGCAATGTCGCGGACATGTACGCCCTGCTCGCCGATTCCTACTACGCCCAGCCCGCTGAGCTCACCAGCTTCCCCGATGAGGACTACCAGCTCGTCTGGAACTTTGATCATGGGCTCGGGCTGGTGATGGTTCCTGTCCAGACACCAGTCTTCCATGAAGCAATGGCGATGCGGATGGCCGAGCGTGCCCTGCGGATCGATCCGAGCAACAAGGAAACCCTCGCGCTCTGGATCTCATCGAACTACTCACGCGAGCTCGACTCCGAAGAAGGCTACGAGAACCCGGTGTATTCGTCAGATCGCCGCGACGCCGAGTACTACGGCATGGCCGTGGGACCGGACATCGCCCAGCTCGTCCTGCGCCGCGGGATAGATACACGCGATACCCCGCTCGTCCGCCTAGCGATCGAGGCCCTCGCCGAGACCGCCGGCTCGCGTGCGCTCTGGGGACAGCCCATCGATGATCGCTACCCGCTGCTCGAATCACTGAGCTACCAGAACCGCCGAGTGCAGTTCGAAGCCGCTCTGGCTTTGGGCACCGCCCAGCCGGCCCAGACATATAGCGGCGCCGAACGCGTGATCCCGCTGCTCGCCAGCGCGGTCAAGGACGCTTCATCGCTCCACGCGGTGGTCCTGAGCGGGCACGATCGTGAGTCCTACGACCAGTACCGCACTTCGCTCGAATCACTCGGGTTCAATGTGCTCCCGCCAGCCGAGACCGGCTTGGGCGACATCGCCGCGGCGATCGCAGAGACCCCGACCATTGATCTGGTCGTCACGCTGATGGGCTACGACGATTCACTGCTCGCGATCGAAGCCGCCCGTGCGGACAGCAAGCTCGCGGTGACTCCGGTCCTCGCGCTCATGGGCCCCGACGATGTGATCCCGATGAACCGCCAGTACGACCGTGACCAGACGGTCGCGGTGCGTCGGGCCGCGATCTCAGGCTCGGCCTTCGACGAATCGGTCTCGACCCTGCTCGAAGTCGCTTCTGGCGGCCCGATCAGCGCCCAAGAAGCGGATGATTACTCGTACCGCTCGATCGCGGTGCTCCGTAAGCTCGCGATCTCCAATAACCAAGTCCTCAATGTCTCCGACGCGTCATCGATCCTGATCGATGTGCTCGACGAGGTCGATGGGCTGGCCCTGCTCGATGTGGCCGAGATCATCTCGTACATGCCCCAAGAGCGAGCCCAGCGGGCGATCATGAACACCGCCCTCGACGCCGCCGATGAGATTCAGCAAGAACTGCTGACCATCGTTGGCGAGTCGGGCAAGCGGTTCGGCAACCAGCTCGACTCGCGCCAGATCCGCCGACTGATCGAGCTCGCCCAGGACGAGAACGATGATCTGGCGACCGTCGCCGTGGCGACCATGGGGGCCCTCGAGGTCGAGAACACGACGCTCGTCCCGCTGATCCTCAGCGGCGAGTCCGAAACCGAGTAAGCCAATCGGGGGGGGCGCCAGTCCGTGTCCAATCAGATTTCCACACCAAGACGAGCCGCGACGGCTCGTTTTTTCTGTGTGTTTGAGCACATTTTCGGACCGGTCCAAGTGGTGGAGGACGGTCCGAAATTCTGGTGAAACCCGCCGAACCGCCTGCATAATCGGCACGGGCGGGGCAGTCGTTCGTGTTCGGGTGGGTTTGATGAGGACAAACCCATCAAGACTGATTCGTTTCAATTGGCAGGTCGATGATCTGTTTGTCATGCTTGGACTTGCCAGGTGCGGTGTGTTGCCGCCTGTGGGGAGTACCAGTTGGATAGGCCACGGAGGAGCGGCCTATCAGCGGGAACCATCGGCAATGTGTCGTCCCGGGCAAATAGCGTGTCACTCATGAGTCGTATTCAAGGAGACTAAACAATGCATGCAATGCGAAAAACAATGGCAAAGGGCTTCACCCTTGTCGAAATCCTGATCGTGGTCGTGATCCTCGGCATTCTCGCCGCGATCGTCGTGCCTCAGTTCACCAACGCAGCCAACGAGGCTCGTATGGGCAACATCCGCACACAGACCTCAACACTTGAGAACCAGATCGAGCTCTATGCAGCTCAGAACAGCGGTGCATACCCAACACTCGCAGAGCTCCAGGATGACTGGGCTGTGCTCGTTGATGGCAACTACATCAAGGAAATGCCAAAGAACCCGTTCTCACCTTCCGCAAACGCAACCACGGTCACTGATATGACAGCAGCCGATTCGGCAGCAGCTGACACCGCGGCCGCAGGTGGTGACGCGACTTCAGGTTGGTTGTACGACGATGAAACCGGTTTCATCCGTGCAAGCAGCGCACCATACGAAGTTGAAGAAGAAGAAGAAGAGTAAATCTTCTCGCTTCTTGATCAAGCATAAAGCGTGGTGGGCCTCGAAAGAGGCCTATCCGCATTCACCCGGGACGGGAACACGAGAGGGGCGGGCAGCTATGGGATACATCAAACGAGCGTTTACACTGGTCGAAATTCTGATTGTGGTTGTGATTCTCGGGATCCTGGCTGCGATTGTGGTGCCGCAGTTCACCAGCGCGGTGACTGATGCGAGTATTGCCACCACGGTCAACGAGCTCCAGAAAATCCGCCGAGCCTCTGATTACTACCAGTTCAAGAACGAGCTGTCCACGCCCGGCGTGATCGCCGGCGACGGCACCTGGGGCGAGCTGGTCTCGGGCACCGGGGATTATCTCAAGAGCCCGCCGACCAACGCGTATGTCGGTGGTACAAATCACCAGACCATTATCCTCGGGAATGCCGCGGACACCGAGTACCAGAACGAGTACGCCTGGATATTCGACGCCGCGACCGGAGACATCTGGGCCGGTGGCTTCGACGAGAACGACGAGCCACTCCCAAAGAACTAAGCAGCTTTGACGGTCCGGGACGCGATCAATAACACAATGCCGTGGGGTCGAAGGATGAGCACATGGGCCGAGTCAATTACTCAATGAGAACCAATCGCCGCCGACGAGGCTATACCCTGATCGAGGTGCTCGTCACCGTCACGATCATCGGGATCGCCGGGGCGATGGTCGCTCCGTCGATGGGGCAAGCAGGGGTGCTGCGGATCCAGTCCGCGGTGCGGATGGTGGTCTCTGATATCACCTTTGCGCAGATGGATGCGCTGGGCTATCAGGAGCAGCGGGCGATCGTGTTCGATACTGAGAACAACAAGTACACCCTGATCCAGGTCAACGGCAACTCGATCGATATGGACACCGACGCGCTGTACGATCTCAAAGGCCCCAACCAGCGCTACGAGATCGATCTGAATGATCCAAAGTACGGCGGGACCGTCATCGAGTCCGCCGAAATCGATGATGATGCCGTGCTGATCTTCGACGAGATGGGCGGCCCGGTCTCTGCACCCGGCACGAGTAATCTCAGTGATGGCGGGTCGATTGTGCTCGCAGGCCCGGTGAGCCGATGGCGGATCAATGTGGCCGCCTTTACCGGGCGTGTGACGGTCACTCGGTTAGATTGAGCCGGTTGTGCGGGGTCATACTCCGCAGAGTTCATCCCTTGAATCCATCACGAACAAGTCGCTGCCTTCGCAGCCCGATGCTCGCACAAAGGCGGGCATGATGACGATCAACTCACAAAACAATTCTGACAATCAACCTACTCCACTTGCGATCAAGCACACGCGCAAGCTCTCGGTGGTCTTCAGCCTCGGGCTCCTCGCGGGGATCCTGATCTGGGCGAAACTTCGCCTGGTGACCGACATCCCACGCAGCGCCTACGCCGTGCCACGAGAGATCGAGCAGGCTGAAACTGATCAAGATCCGGCGGCGATCGGGATCGAGCATCAAGGTGCTCAAGCCATCGACGCTGAGGCAGGCGCCGAGCCGCCGCTCGATAAAAATCTCGAAACTACTGAGACAAGCGGGGATGATTGAAGCCCCAATCCGCACCCGTGAAACGGGTTCATCCATAGATTATCGGTCTAATGGGTATAAGCCGGGCGGTCTATGCGGGCGCCTGATGACCGAAACCACAAGGTCTACGCAAAGTCACAGGCATGGAATGACGATTCAAATGCAGAAATATAGCCCGGCGACTCAAAACGCTCGGGATTAAACAAGTGCAGGCCGCTAAAGCCGCAACGCTGAGGACACACCGATGAGCAACCAGGACAGCAATCGTACCTTCACTTCGAATCTTCTTCGCCTGAGCCTCCGCAACGGGATTATGCCCGCGCTCGCCCTCTCGATGATCTCGGGCACCGCTGGTGCACAGGATTCGGGTGGCTTTGGTCTGCTCGCCGCACTCAAGAACCAGTCGCAGCAGGACGCACAACAGGATGCAACCAACGAAGCACTCGAAGAGCTCGATCAGGGCATGGTGTTCCAGGGCGAGCCTGAGTTTGAAGAAACATATCCGTCGGACATGCAGCCCGCAGCCGACGAAGACCTGAGCAACTTCAACGGCGAGGTCGATGTCTCGGATTACGATCTCGTCGATCTGCATGTCAACAACGAGAGCCTGGGCAACATCCTCCAGCTGCTCTCGATCCAGTCCTCACGCAATATCATCAGCTCGAACAATGTCTCGGCATCCGTCACCGCTGACCTCTACGGCGTGACCTTCTACGAAGCGCTCGACTCGATCCTCCATGTCAATGGCTACGGCTACATCGAGAAGGGCAACTTTATCTATGTCTACACGAGCGAAGAGCTCGCCGAGTTCGAAGCCCTCTCACGCCAGGCCGTGACAAAGATCATCACCCTTGATTATCTCAACGCGACCGACGCCGGCGAGTTTGCCAAAATGCTCCTCTCCGAGAGCGGCTCGATCACGACCAACGCGATCACCGAAGCATTCGCGATCACCGAAGGCTCGCCGACCGGGGCGGACACCTACGCGAGCACCGCGACCATCGTCGTCCATGACTTCGAAGAAAATGTCGAAGACATCATCGACCTCATCGCGAGCCTCGACACCAAGCCAGAGCAGATCCTCGTCGAAGCCACCATCCTCCAGACCTCACTCAACGAGGCCAACGCGTTTGGTATGGACTTCGCGCTGATCCAGAACCTCGACTTCAATGACTTCGTCGGCACCGGCGGCCCGCTGAGCGTGGTCGGGGGGCTGATCTCGGGCCAGGGCGAAGATGTCGCTGGCACCGCGGTCAACGCGGCAGGCGGCGGGCACGGCTCGGCGGTCTCGACCTCGGTCGGTAACACCGCGGCTGGTCCATCGACACTCAAGGCCGGCTTTGTTAATGGCGATGTCGGTGTCTTCATGCGGGTCCTCGATGACATCACCGATGTGACCGTCGTCTCGAACCCCAAGCTGCTCACCCTCAACCGTCAGCCCGCACGCGTGCTCGTCGGGACACGGGTCGGCTACCTTAACAGCACGACAACCGACACTTCAACAACCCAGTCCGTCGAGTTCCTCGATGTGGGCACCCAGCTCTCGGTCCGCCCGTTCGTTTCCAAGAACGGCCTGATCCGCCTCGAGCTCCGCCCGCAGGTATCGAGTTTCACGCTTCGCCAGGTCTCGGACGGTGCCGGCAACAATGTGACAATCCCAGACGAAGAAACCACTGAGATGAACACCAATGTCATGGTCCGCGATGGCCAGACTGTGGTCCTCGGCGGGCTTTTCACCGAAACCACCACGGCATCACGCCGCCAGGTTCCTGTGCTCGGCGATATCCCCCTGATCGGCAACGCCTTCAAGGGCTACGACGACGAAACCCGTCGCTCAGAAATCATCTTCCTGATCACACCCTCGATCGTCAACGATACGGTCTTGGCCGAAGCCGGCGATATGGGCAACCAGTACATCGAGCACGCACGCTATGGTGCACGCAACTCGCTGCTCCCATGGTCGCGTGAGCGTCGTGTGGGCCAGCTGCTGATCGAAGCCCGCGAACAGGCCGACAACGGCATGCTCGTCGAAGCACTCTCCAAGGTCGATCGCGCTCTGCGCCTGATGCCGATGTCACCCGATGCCCGTGCACTCCGCACCGAGATCACCGGGGCCTACCAGAACTCGCCGAGCCGAAGCATCATGGAAGGCATGCTCCACAATGAGCTGCACTTCGGCGGCAAGACCACCGCGGTCACCTCGCCAAACACCATCAACCCGTTCTTTAACGCTGAGCCGCAGTCCGGCGTCGCCACCGGCGAAGACAGCAGCGTCATCGAGTTCGATCCCAGCTCCGACGAAGACTACCAGACCGACCCATCGCTCGATGGCCAGCCCTTCGCTGAAGTCGAAGTCGATACGGTCTCCGATGCGAGCTTCTCGACTGATACAAGCTATGACGACGGCTTCTTCACCGAACGCGTTGATTCACCTGAGTTCACAGCAGATGCCGGAAACAGCCCAATCGATAGCTCGGAAGAGTTCGTCAGCGGCGAAGGATACACCCAGGTCGCCATCGATGAGCCGTTCGGCAACTCGGTTGATTCAAACGCCAATGAGTTCGATCAGATGAAGTCCATCGTCACCGGCGAGCAGACCGCGCTTGATACAACCGCTGGCACAACCACGGGCACAACCAGCGAGTGGGAATCAACCACCGATGCAGACTCGGGCGAGACCACATTCTCTGTCGCGGCTGAGAAGTTCGGCGGCCAGCTCATCATCCCACTCCCGGGTGGCGGCGCACTGCGTCTTGACTGGCCTCTGAGCTTCGATTACATCGCCAACGGCAGCGAATCAACCGATTCTGAGTCCGAAGCGACCTTCACCGAGGTGCCCGGTTCAAGCGATGATTTCACCGATTTGGTGGACTAATCGGGTTGCGACTGATCCGCTATGGATATCGGGCCGACATTGAGAACAATCCAACACCATAGATCAGGAGCATCTCCATGCACATGAACAAGGTACAGACTGTTCTCATCGGCTCAACCGTCCTTCTCTCAACCCTCGGGCTCTCTACCCTCGCGGGTTGCTCAGGGCAAGGCAACTACACCCGCCAAGGCGTCTCGCTCGCCAAGGAGCGGATGGGCCTGCTCAAGAGCGCCACCGAATGGGAGCTCGCACGCCAGGCATTCCTCGCGGGCGATCTCGAGAAGGCGATCGAGAAGGTGGATTTCTCCCTCTCGATCAACGACACCGTGGTCAAGTCGCATGTGCTCAAAGGTCGTATCCAGGTCGAAATGGGTGACCTGGGCAACGCGCTCCAATCATTCCAGACCGCTTCGACGCTTGATCCTGAAGACTCCGACGCCCAGTACTACCTCGGCATTATCTACGAACGCCTCGACGACGCCGAAAGGGCGTACACCCACTTCGAGAACGCGTGCCTGTTCGACGATTACAACCCGTCGTATGCAGTAGCCGCCACAGAGATGCTGATTGATCTCGGACGCATCGAGGAAGGCAAGCTCTACCTGAGCACCATCCCGATGGCCAAGAACAACGCCGGCATCCGCCAGACCCTCGGGCACATCGCGCTGCTCGAGCGGGACCCAGAAGCCGCGGTTGCCTACTTCGATCAGGCTCGCCTGCTCGCCCCGGATGATTCCGGGATCGTTGAAGACCTCGTCCACGCCCAGATCATGTCCGGCGAGTTCGGCGACGCGGAGCGGAACATCGCCCGCCTGCTGAGCAAGCCAGAAAACGAAGACCGACGCGATCTCAAGATCCTCCACGCACAGACCCTTTCTAAAACCGGGCGTCCCGTCGAGGCTCGTTCGATCTACCAGGAAATGCTCTCGGAATCCGACGGCAAGAGCGATGTCGACTCATGGATCGGGATGGCCAACGCCTCGCTGATGATCGGCGACATGCGCACAGTCCGCAAGGCCGCCTCACGGATCGTGGCGATCGCGCCCAGCTCACACGAGGGCTACCTGCTCTACGCGATGTACCATCGCCAGGCAGAGGATCATTCTTCGTCGCTGGCATCGATCAACAAGGCTCTTGGTTTTAGCCCGATGGACGCCGGGCTCTACGCCTTCCGGGCGATGATCCTCAGGGATCTCAACTACAATGCCGAAGCGATCGAGAGCCTGGCCCATGCCGTCAAGCTCGATCCGTCGAACGCTCGGTATACACAGATGCTCGCCCAGTTCAACGATGGCTCATTCGCGGCTGTCGGGACAGAGAGCGATCCGATCAGCAACTGATCGAGCAGGCCGAGGTCGAAGTTTAAAACCTAGGCACTCAGACCACCCGCAGATCGACCAACACTGGTTCGACGCGGGTGTTTCCGTTCCAGGTCGAGAGCTTGGGTTCGATGATGATCTCGATCGGTGCGCCCGCCGGGATATCGCCGAAGTGTCGCCCCCAGTTCCATGCGACCACCCGCATCATCGGGCCCTGTTGATCGCGGGGGCCTACGCGTAGCGCCAGATGATTCCCGGTTTTGCCCATCGGGGTGGGGGAGCCGTTGACCTTGAGCCCGTTGATCCGCAACCGCACCTGACGGTTGCCGGCCCCGAAGGGGGCAATCCGATCGAGCTGACGCAGCGAGGCCGGGGTCAGCTCACGCAGGTCCGCGACGCAGTCGTAGCGGGCGTGGTGCACCAGATCGCTGGGCTTGAGATGCCCGTTGGCGTGGGCGATGAACGCCTCGGCAAAGGCGTCGAACTGGGCCGGGTCACACTTCATCCCCGCGGCCATGTCGTGCCCGCCAAACGAGGCGAGCAGGTCCTTGCAGGATTCGAGCCCGCCGTGCAGGTTAAACCCGTCGATGCTCCGCCCGGAGCCCTTGCACGCGTCGGGTGTCCGTTGCATCAGAATCGTCGGGCGAGCGAACCGGTCAACCAATCGCGAACAGACAATCCCGACGATACCGGGGTGCCAGTCCTCGTGGGCGAGCACGATGGCGCGCTGGTCGTCTTCACACATGCCTGCTTTCTGGGCCATCTCGGTCGCTTGGGTGACAATCGCCAGTTCCTGCTTCTTTCGTTGGTCGTTGACCAGCGAGAGCTGCTCGGCCAGCTGCGTCGCCCGCTCGCCCGTCGCGTCGGTCATCAGTTCCAAAGCCTCGCGAGCGTGCCCTAGCCGACCGATCGCGTTGAGGCGCGGGGCGAGCCGGAACCCGATGGCCTCGGTGTCGATTTTTTCTGAGTCGAGCCCGGATGCGACGATCAACGCCTGGAGCCCTTCATTGGGGAGCGTCGGTATGCGTGAGAGCCCGTGCTTCACGATCACACGGTTCTCATCGACCAGCGGCACAATATCCGCGATCGAGCCCAAGGCCGCGAACCCGAGCAGATCGACCAACAGCGTCCGCATGCTCGGGGACACCGTCCGTTCGCCCGCATCGAGCGTCGCCAGTCGCCACGCGAGCTTGTACGCCACGCCTGCGCCGCAGAGTTCACCAAACGGATAGTCCGAATCCGGGCGCCGGGGATGCACCACGGCGAACGCATCGGGCAGATCATCCATGGTCTCCGGCGGGTTGTGGTGATCGGTGATAATCAGATCCACGCCCAGTTCTTTGGCGACGGTCGCGGGTTCGTTGGCGGTGATGCCGCAATCGACCGAGACGATGACCCGGGCACCCTGCTGGGCTAATGTGCGGATCGCGTCGCTGTTGATCCCGTAGCCCTCATCGAGCCGGTGGGGGATGTACGAACTGAGCTTGGCGTCCGGAGCGAGTGCGCGGATCATGTGGATCAGGATGGCCGATGCGGTGACGCCGTCGACATCGTAATCGCCGAAGATCACGATGGGTTCGTCGCCCTCGATCGCGGCCCGGATCCGCTTGGCGGCTTTGTCCAGATCAGGGATTCCTGATGGATCGTGCATCGCTTTGAGCGATGGATGCAAGAACGCATGCCCCTCATCATCCGGGCGGATCCCGCGGGCGATCAGCACCCGGTCGATCAGCTCGCCTTGGAGTTTTTCAGCACTCCGGGCCTTCCACACCCTGGTCAGCCCCCGAACTGTCGCAGCCGGCGGCTGCACTTCGATTGGTTTGTTGGTAGTAGTTGGGAGCTGGGCCATAGAAAAGATCTTTCGGAGGCAAAATGGAACAGAAACAAGCCTATCCGATCAGGGGTGGATTTACACGATAGAATGGGTCATATGGTGAAGCTAACCAAAATCTATACCCGTTCAGGCGACCAGGGCACCACCGGGCTGGGCACCGGGGCCCGCGTGGCCAAGTCCCACCCCCGCGTCGAAGCCTACGGCTGCGTCGACGAGACCAACGCCTTCCTCGGGCGGGCCGTCCTGAGCGCCAAAGCGACCCATCCAGAACTCGCCAAATCCCTCGAACTCATCGAGCACGATCTGTTCGATCTGGGCGCGGACCTGTGCACCCCGATGACCAAGGACGAAGAGCCGGGAGCCGCACTGCGGGTGACCGAGCCTCAGATCAAGCAGCTCGAAGACCTGATCGACGAGTACAACGCAGAGCTCTCGCCACTGACCAGCTTCGTCCTCCCGGGCGGTTCCCAACTCGCGGCGGATCTCCATGTCGTCCGCACCGTCTGCCGACGGGCCGAGCGGGTGGTGGCTCACCTAATCGAGCTCGAGCCCGAAGAGACCTCGATCCTGACCATGCAGTACCTCAACCGCTTGTCGGATCTGTTCTTCGTGCTCTCTCGCGCGGCGAACAACAATGGCAAGGACGATGTGCTCTGGGTGCCGGGTAAGAATCGCTAAGCTTATTGATCAGCCGGGGGCAGGTAAGTGAATCCGATTTGATCTTGCTGTTCGCATGGTGATCGGATACTATTGTTTGCGTGCACAAACCTATCCACCAACTCGTCGGTGCAGTCCTTGATCTGGACACGAATCATCTCGTCGAGAACCTGGATATCGCCGAGGTTCGGCGGAACTGCTTCCAGTTCATCTCACTGATGGGGCTCCTCGGGCTCGCGGTGATGTTCATGCAATCCATCCGTGTCGAAGAGTTCGGCTTCCCCTTCATCGTCGTCGGGATCGCGTGGGCCAGTGTGTACCTCTCGGCGAGCGCCGCGATCTATTTTCTCAATCCGAGCAAGGTCTGGTGCATCCGCATCTCGCTGCTGATTATGATGGCCGAGGGTGTGATCTCGATCGCACGCTGGGTGCTGTACAACGACCCGAATCCCGGTGGGGATACGGTCATCGGCGTGCTCATTGGGCTCACGCTCGGTGCGCTCTTGCTCCCATGGAGCCCCAAGCAGACCATGGCGCTGGGGATACTCTGGATTGTGAGTTCGGGGCTGTCTCTGTTGTTCACAGAGCACGGCGATGATTTTTCCAACGCCGGGGCGATCTTCGCCTACATCGTGGTGGTGATTCCGGGCGTGATGATCTCGTTCTTCCGCTCGACGCGTCTGCAGGATCAGTTTGAGCTCCACTTCATCAAGACGCAATACGAGGAGGTCCGCGAGGAGCTCCAAGCCGCCAAGAACATCCACGAGCGAGGGTTCCCCAAGCCCAAGACCTCGGGCGATATCCGTTTTACTTATGTCTATCGCCCGATGAGCCAGATCGGGGGCGATTCGATCTTTGCCTCGATCGAGCGCCCGGGCGATGCACAGTCTCCGGTCACGCTGGTGCTCTTCGATGTCACCGGGCACGGGCTCTCGGCTGCGCTCACTGCCAATCGGCTCCAGGGCGAGCTGATGCGGATCATGGGTGAGGACCCGACGATCGATCCCAGCGAGCTGCTTACGAAGCTCGATCGGTATGTGTGCCTCACGCTCAGCGATTCGGCGGTGCTGGTGACCGCGGTGGCTGTTCATTCCGATCCGGAATCCGGGTTGATCCGCATCGCCAACGCGGGGCACCCGGCGGCCATCCTCCGTACCGCCCGTGGCTCGATCCAAGAGTTTGCGTCATCAGCGCCGGTGCTCGGTGTTGGTGTCGGGGGCGAGATCCACCCAACGATCGAAGAACAACGATTCGAGCCCGGCGATTCGCTGATTGTCTACACCGATGGAGTGTCTGAATCTGTTGGGCAGTCCGGCGAGATGTACCAGACCAAAGGCTTGATCGATGCGCTCGAGGGCGATTGGAACGAGCCGGGCGAGCGTTGGCCCGAGAAGATTCTCAGAGATGTCGAAAATAGGCGTGCAGGATCGGCCGCAGATGATATCCTGTTGGTAGAACTCTACCGGGCGTAGATACATATTGGGCCAGTCCCAACCCGCATGCAGGAAGCATGCGGGCCCAGGAGCGATCGTTTGAGTACCGCCGCATCATTTGAAACCACCGAGTTCCGTCGATCCTTTACCCAAGAGACCGATGTCCTGCTCCGCCGACGCCTGATCTGGTTTATCAGCATCTGGGCAAGCCTGAACCTGCTCATCCTGATCTTCACTATCGTGATGATGGCGAACAACGCGAACTTTGCGAGCATCTTTGAAGATAAAACGATCAAGTTCGTCTTTGTGACGACCTCGGTTGTCTGGTTCGGTGCGTATATCACCTCGCTGGTGCTCGCGATCCGGAAGAAACTCGACGCCAAGGCGATGGTGTATGTCTCGCTTGGGCTCATCGTGCTCGATGGCGCTCTCGGGATCGGCGTGCGTGTCATAGATATGCCCGGCGGATTAGAACTCGCTTCATTCTTGTTGGCCCATTTTATCGCGTGCTGCCTATTCCCCTGGACTCTCCGCCAATCGATGATTCCTGTCGCGCTCATCGCGTGCGCGAGCTTGTTTTCGCATATCGTCGTTGAGAATCACCCGCCAGTCGGGGCGCTGTTTTTAACCTTGACACTTGTAGGGTTCACCATCCCCGGCATGTTCATCTGCGGCATGAAATACTCCCAGCGGATGCAGCGGGCGACCAACAAGTTCCTCAACCAACGCTATGGAATGCTCCGCCAAGAGCTCGCCTATGCCCGTCAGGTGCACGAAGCGCTCTACCCCGCACCGCGCACGACCGGCAATCTCCGCTACGCCTATCAGTACGAACCCATGCAACAGATCGGCGGGGATTACCTCTATACCAAGGTTCATGACGCAACAGACACTATGGGCGAAGCGGTCTCGGTGGTCATTATCGATGTGACCGGTCACGGGATCCCCGCGGCCCTGACCGTGAACCGTCTGCACGGGGAGATCGATATCTGCTTCGCTGAGAACCCGGACATCTCGCCGGGCGAACTGCTCGCCAAGCTCAACAAGTATGTCCACCTCACTCTCGCTAAGCATTCGATCTACGCCACGGCGGTGTGCCTGCGGGTGGATCATGATCGCCATGTTGTCGAGTACGCATCAGGCGGACACCCGCCGGCGTTCATCCGCGGGGTTGACGGCTCATTGCGTGATCTGGACCCGACGACCTTCGTGCTCGGCGCGTGCGCAGATGAAGACTTTGATTCCGCCCAGATCGAGGCCGAGTTCATGCCGGGCGATTCGCTGGTGGTCTACACCGACGGCGCGATCGAGGCCCGCAGCCTCCAAGGCAAAATGCTCCATATTGATGGGCTCCGCAAGCTGCTCGCGGCCCCGGTCATGCCCGGGATCGAGAACGGCGGTCAGGGACAATGGTCCGAACGGATCCTCAACGAGGTCACCACCTACCGCGGCGGGCTCCCCCCTGAGGATGACACACTCGTCATCGAGATCTACCGCCCGATCAGCACGGACGATCGCAATGCCTTCGATCTCGACCCGGCCAAGGCAGAAGCGGATCCCGACGCCCAATCTGTCCATGAGACGGTCTGATTATCAGATTTGATCAGTCCTTGATCCCCTGCACCCGGTCCGGATCGGTGTACTTGATCAGGGTGGATGCAAGATCGACGCCGTTGATATTGGCCAGCGTGGCCAGCCAAGCGAGGACATCGGCGAACTCTTCCTCAAGATTCTCGCGTTCAGCAACGCTGGCGGGGCGGTTTGGGCGGTTATTGTTCGCCAGAGCCGTCGCCAGCTCCCCGAACTCCTCGGTGAGGTACAGAAAGGTCCCCGCGGTGCCCCGGGCGTTGTCTGAGGCAAAATACCGGGTGTGGATCAGCTCCTGGAATGCGCGGACGGTCATATCGACCGGTGGCTCGATCGGCTGCTCTACGATGGGCTGATGCTCTGTCATAGGGCGATCGTAGCCCCGGTTTTCGGGAGAGATATGGTTCGGGTCGTGCATGGGTTTTCTGCACTTATATGGCTTGCTTCGCCGGTTTGGGGTGCTACACTTCCTGCCCGACCAATGATTGGTCGTGGTGCGTCCGCAGGGTGTGGATGCTCCAAGAGAAGCAACGGGATATATACGCATGCCGACGATCAATCAGCTCATCCGCAAACCACGCAAGACTCCAGTCGAGAAATCATACGCTCGTGACATGGAAAACTGCCCACAGCGTCGCGGCGTGTGCCTCACCGTCAAGACCACCACACCCAAGAAGCCAAACTCCGCGCTGCGGAAGATCGCCCGTGTGCGTCTTTCCAACGGCAAGGAAGTCACCGCCTACATCGGTGGCGAAGGCCACAACCTCCAGGAACACTCCATCGTCCTCGTTCGCGGCGGACGAGTCCGTGACCTCCCCGGTGTCCGCTACCACATCGTCCGCGGTGCACTCGACTGCCTCGGCGTCGACGATCGCAAGCAGGGACGCTCGAAGTACGGTGCCAAAAAGGGTAAGTCCTGATCGAATCAAGTTACTATCCGCCGCATGACCTGTTGATCATCAACCCTGATGATCGAACGCGTGCGGCTTTTTTTACTGGCAAGTAATCCTGCCAAACACATGGCAGGGTGAACAGCGCTCGCAAGAGCAGATGAGCCCCAAGGAGATACCAATGGCTGGTCGAATCACACACTCAGAAGCACAGCTTCGCCCCGATCCAAAGTACGGCGACAAAGTCATCGCCAAGTTCATCAACTGCCTGATGCTCGACGGCCGCAAGACCTCGTCGCAGCGCGTGGTGTACAACGCACTCGAAGAAATCGATCAGCGTCTCGTCGGCAACGCCGAAGCAGAAGCTGAAGGCATCAAGGACGGACGCGATATCTTCCTCCGCGCCATCGCCAATGTGAAGCCATACCTCGAAGTCCGCTCCAAGCGCATCGGTGGTGCAAACTACCAGGTGCCGATGCAGGTCCCTGCCAACCGCCAGCAGGCGCTCGCTTTCCGTTGGATCATCAACGCTGTCCGCAGCGAGAAGGGGCGCTCGACCCACCTGAAGCTCGCTGACGAGCTCTGGGCGGCTTCCCGCAACGAGGGCAAGGCGATGAACACCCGCGACCAGACCCACAGAATGGCCGAGGCCAACAAGGCATTCGCTCACTTCGCCCGCTGATACAGCTTCAACAAAGCTCCAAAACGACCGATACAAAGCCCAGAGCAGATGCTCTGGGTTTTTTTATGCCCCCGCGCGATCCAAGCCCGACCCGGGGAAGTACAAGCGTCATGCACAGCGACCAACCGGAGCCAAAACAGAGACGACCCCGGCGCTCGATATGGGCCAAGCTCTTGATGTTCGTTATGGCTTGGGTGCTGCTCACCGCGATCGGTTCCGCGAGCGGGATCGCGGTGTGGGTCTACCACGCCGATGGGATCGTGCGCGTGCTAGGCAATGGAGCGTACATCATGGCGATGCCGGGCTGGGTTGCATTGCGTGTGTTTGGTTTCTTCGGCATCCGTAGTTCCATCCCTGGCATCATCGCGGCTCATGCGCTCTCTTGGTTCTTCTGGTGTGGTTGCTTTCTGATCGCGTGCTTTGTGCGCACATGGTTGGTGCATCGCACGGCTTCAAATGTGATAATGGGCGAGCCAGCTGCCGAGCCGATCAATCTTCAGCGTCGTGCTTTTCTGGGCAACGCCGCGGTCGGCAGCGTGACACTCGGTGGGCTCGCCGCCCCCGGGTACGGCACGCTGATCGAGCCCTGGGAGATCAAGGTCCGCCAGTACACTGTACCGATCAAAGATCTCGACCCTCGGCTCGATGGGCTCCGCCTTGTGCAGATGGCCGACACACACCTCGGCCCTCGGATCCCCGAGTACTTCGTCGCCAGCGCGGTGGATCTGGTCATCGCCCAGAACCCGGACCTGGTGCTGCTCACGGGCGATCATGTCCACGACGGGGCCGAGGAGATCGAGCGGGCGGCTAGGCTCTGCAAGCCGTTGGTTGAGCACGCGAAGATCGGCGTCGTCGGGGTGCTGGGCAACCACGACTGGTGGGCCGATGGACCCAAGGTGTCGAACGAACTGGCGAGCCAAGGCGTGCGGATGATCGACAACAACCGCGTCTGGATCGATCCCCAAGATCGCTCGATTTTGCACCGGGACCCGGGCGCAGGCGGGCTGGCGATTGTGGGCGTGGGGGATCTCGATGAGGATGTGATCGATATTGAGCAGGCGTTCCGGGGGATTGAGCCACAAACGCCTCGGGTGCTGCTCTCGCACAACCCGGATGTCGCCGAGGTCCATCTGCTCATTAAGCCCGGATCACCACGCGTAGATCTCATGTGCTCCGGTCACACCCACGGCGGCCAAATCCGCATCCCCCTGATTGGCACACCTGTCGTCCCGAGTGTCCATGGCTCGAAATACGCCGGCGGCTTGGTCGACGGCCCAGCCTTTCCGGTGCACATCTCGCGCGGGGTGGGGATGTCCGTGTTGCCTGTGCGTGTGGGCGTGCCGCCGGAGATCTCGGTGCTTACGCTGATTCAGGGATAACGCAGTGCGCATCGCAATCCCATTCGTCGGCCATCACACCCCACCCGAGCCTGTCGGTGACGCCGAGCGATTCGATGAAGTAGTCGTCGCGTTGATGGACTTCTTGTCGGATGCCGAGCTTTTCGATGAGTCGCTTCGATGGTTCGTTCTGCGCAGAGCAATAGATCCGGACGCGTTGGAGCCCGAGCCCATCGTTGGTCTTGGGCGTCAGTGCCCACGAGATCGTGCGAGCGCAGGCCTCGCGTGCGTAGCCGTGGCCGATGGCGCTTTTGCGGATCCAGTACCCGGTTTCGCATGATGCGGTGTCTCGGCGGACATCGTGGATGCCCGAGCCGCCCAGGAACCGTCCGGTGTCTTTGCAGAAGATCGCCGTGCCGACATTGTTGAAGGTTGCCGGATTGGCGAGCGCAAGGACCTGCTCACAGATGTACTTGGTCGTCGATTCGATCGTGCGGTGGTTGTCCTTGCACCACGGCATCCACGGCAGCAGGTGCCCCTCACGGGATTCATTAATCGCGTCGAAGACCTGCTGTGCATCGCTGAGCTGGTAGCCTCGGACGATGAGCCGATCGGATACGAGGTTGCATTCCAAGGGTTCTGGCGGGGTCCAGCCCAAGCCGTCGGCTGGAAATAAGTTTTCAGATGCGCATCGTGTCATGGGCACACTCTAGCACGAGGAATAGAATCCCGTGTGCCCTCATCGACGCCAAATCCACGCTATATCCGCCAGGGACGCCTGCCCTTCTGGGACGAGCAGGCCCAGGCCCGGCTCGCCGATGCCCACGCGATGATCGTCGGCGTGGGGGCGCTCGGGTGCCCGAGCGCGGATCTGCTCGCGCGGGCCGGCGTGGGCAAGATCACGCTGATCGATCGGGATCTCGTCGAGCACTCCAACCTGCACCGCCAGACGCTGTACACGGATGACGACGCGAATAGGAAGACTCCCAAAGCGATCGCCGCAATGGATCGACTCCGGGCCGTGAACCCGGAGATCGAGATCGACGGCATCGTCGCGGACTTCGGTGCATACGACGCCGAGCGGTTAGTCATGCACGGCAAGTTCGGCAAGCCTGCTATTCTCCTCGATGGCACAGATAACTTCGAGACACGATTCCTGATCAACGACCTCTCCGTGCTTCACGCGATCCCCTATGTCTACGGCGGCGCGATCGGCACCAAAGGGATGGCCGCGGTGTTTATCCCGGGAAAGACGCCTTGCCTGCGGTGCCTGCTCGGGGAGCTTCCTTCACCGGGCTCGCAGCCGACCTGCGAGACCGCCGGGGTGTTCGCGCCCGTGTCATCGATCATCGCGAGCTACCAGGCGAGTGAAGCTTTGAAGCTGCTCATCGGAGCAGAGGGCCGCGTGATGGGCTCGATGCTTGAGTTCGATCTGTGGGAGGGGCAACGCCGGCGGATTGAGCTCGGCGAACTCGATGATCCGAGCTGCCCGTGCTGCAAAGAACGCCGATTCGATTCTCTTGATCGTGAAGACGAGGAGAGCGTCTCGATCTGCGGGCGCAACGCGATCCAGATCAACCCGCACACTGGATCAACAATTGATCTTGCTCAACTCGTTGAGTCCTTGCGTCGGCAGGGCGAGTTTTCGCAGACCGGCACACTCATTCGGGGCACTTTGCGTGAAGATTCGGTAGGGTTGACCGTTTTCCATGACGGGCGAGCGATATTCGACGGGATCGATGATCCGGGCGTGGCCAGAGCACTCTACGCACGCTATATTGGATGCTAACCAATCAGTTGGGTACCGGAGAGGGTCACCGGAAAGGATAAGAACATGGGACAGGTCGGAACACTTATTACAGCCGGATACAACCGCGTGAGCGCTCTGGGGGGCGGGCTGCTCAAGGATATGGATTCATCCAAGGCCGCATGCAAGCCAGAGGGGATCGACTGCAACCACCCCGTTTTTGTCTACGGCCACCTTGCGATCTATCCGCAGATGGTCATGGGGCTGATCGGCAAAGAACTCGGCGACACTGCAGTGCCTGAGAGCTACACCGAACTCTTCACCCACGGCGCAGAGTGCAAGGACGACAGCGATGGCTCGATCTATCCCTCGCTCGAAGAAGTCAGCGAGCACTGCACGCGTGCGTATGCCGCCCTCGTCGAGACCGTGCAAGGACTCGACGACGATCTGATGTTCAAGGACATCGAGGGCAGCGAGGGCTTCAAGAACGCCTTCGGCACCAACGGCGCAATGATCAACTTTATGGTCAACGATCACACAATGTTCCACTACGGGCAGGTTTCGACCTGGCGGCGTGCGATGGGGCTCGCCAGCGTGATGTGAACCAGTGAGCATCCGCTCGCGAGAATATCCAAATCAATCAGGCCTTGACGAACGGGTTGGAGTGCATCTCCTGCCCGATCGTTGTTGGCTGCCCGTGCCCGGGGAAGCAGACGGTGTCTGGGTCGAGCACATAGAGCTTGGTCTTGATCGCTTCTTCGAGGGTCTCGAAGCTCGAGCCGGGGAAATCTGTGCGTCCGATGGAGCCTGCGAACAAGGTGTCGCCCACAAACGCCAGTTTGAAGTGCTCGTTGATCAGCGAGATGCTTCCCGGCGAGTGCCCGGGTGTGTGGGCGACGCGGAAGGTCATGCCCTCGAAGTCGAGCTCGTCGCCTTCAGCCAGGAACCCGGCCGGCGACGGTGCGGTGACGCTGAGCCCGAGGGCGGCCGAGAGGTTGAGCATGGGATCGCTCAGCCAGGAATCTTCGGCTTGGTGCATGTAGATGGGCACTTCGGGGAAGCGTGAACGGGCCTCGAGCAAGCCGGCGATGTGGTCGGCGTGTGCGTGGGTGAGGATGATTTTCTCGGGGACGAGTCCCTGCTCTTGGATCGCGTCGAGCATGGGCTCGGGGTCGTAGCCGCAGTCGATGATCCAGCACGGCTGGCCCGCCGCGGGGGCGCCGTGGGTGAGGACCATGCAGTTGGTCTGGAACCCGCCGAGGGCGAAGATCTGGACATTGGGCTTGGCTGGTTCTGGGGATTGTTTTGGGGGAATGGCTGGCGAATCACTCATGATCTATGGTATTGTATTGAAACGGGCGATCCGTTTCCGATACTGAACATTGGAGGAAATTCATGCCTGAGATCAGAAATATCCATGAGGTCGAGATGACCCCCGTCCAAATGGAAGGCGTCAAGGGCGCATCGATGTCCGTGATGATCGGACGGGGCGACAACGCGCCGCACTTCGCGATGCGATCATTCGCCGTCGAGCCCGGCGGGCATACCCCCAAGCACCAGCACGACTACGAGCACGAGGTGTTCGTGGTCTCGGGCACCGGAACGATCCTGCTTGATGGGAAGCTCAACGACATCAAGGGCGGCGATACGATTTATGTCCCGGCCAACGAGCTGCACCAGTTCACGGTGCCCGATTCGGCCGACGAGCCATTCCGCTTCTTGTGCTTCGTGCCCATCGAACAAAACTGCGGCGGCGATGTCCCCGGGAGCTGAATCCTGGGAGCTAAAAACGAATCTGAAGAGGTCTCAGAAGGAGTTTGCAGATGGATCAGGATGGAACACTCTCACCGGGCTGGATCGCGGCGATCTACGGCAGCGCCGTCACCTTAGCCGCGGCCGTTGCCCTGCGTGGTCTGCTTATCGAGAGCGATCACTGGGTGCTTACGGGCGTCATTACGCTGATCCTGAGCCTGACGACACTCCCGATCTGCATCGGGCTGCGCGGCCAATCATCCGGAAGCCAGAGCTCTATGGATCAAGATCGGGTTCGTGCACAGCTCAAGAAACTCAACGAGGCGATCGAAGAACTCAACGGGAACCTGATCCTCTCCGATGATGCCCGGCGGGTGCTCAACCGGCGCAAGGAACGCGAGATTTTGTGCAGCGCGATCGAGGAAGATATTGAGCTTGAGGACTGGGCCGCGGGCTTGGTGTTGGTGCGCGAGCTCGCCGAGCGGTTCGGGTATCGAGAGGACGCCGAGGAGTTCCGAGCGAAGATCGATCGGGCTCGCTCGCAAACAGTCCAGGACAAGGTCTCTGATGCGATCGCCAAGTTGGATGCCATGGTCGCTGAGCACCGGTGGGACCAAGCGATGAATGAGGCCGCCCGGATCTCGCGGGTGTACCACGATTCGCCCGTGGTCGAAGGGCTCAGGCATCGAGTGGAGGAAGCCAAAGAGCGGTACAAGTTCGAGATCGAGCGTCAGTTCTTGCACGCCGCTCAGGAAGACCGTATCGAACAGGCGATGGAACTGCTCAAGGAGATGGACCACTATCTGAGCGAACACGAAGCCGAGCAGTTCCGCGAGGTCGCTCGCGGCGTGATCGGCAAGGCACGCGACAATCTGGGCGTGCAGTTCAAGATGGCGGTGAACGATAAGGCGTGGGATCGGGCGGCCGATGCTGGGCAGCGGATCATCGAGGAGTTCCCCAACTCACGCATGGCCGGCGAGATCCGGACGATGATCGATTCGATCCGCAAGCGTGCCGAAGCAATCAGCCGGTAGGGCTGGTTGCGTTCTTCGCGTTTGATTTGGCATCGCTCTGTTCTGGGTTCTGCTCAGGGGCGGGCATCTTCCACGCGTGGATTATCAGCATCACGATCCCAACGATCAGGAATGCGTCGGCCACATTCGAAACATACGGCCACAGATCTGTGCTCCCGCTGTTGGGCCATTTAAGCCCGAAGGGCAACTGCACACCAGGCGCTGGGTGGATGAAGTCGCGGACGCACGCGAACATCAGACGGTCGTACAAGTTCCCAATCCCGCCGGCGATAATGAGCCCGAAGCCGGCATGGGCGATCCAGTCTTGAGCACGCGTCCAGCGGACGAAGAGCACCAGAGCAATGAGGATCGCGATGATCGTAAAGACCACAAAGAACCATCTTTGTCCAGCGCCGATGCCGAACACCGCGCCCGGGTTGAGCACCAGGCGGAAATCGAGTACTGAGCTGATCACGGTCATGGACTCGTGGTAGGGGATGAGTGTGCTCAGGTCGTCCGAAACGATCACATCCGCCCTGTCGATATTTACTGGGATGCCAGCGACATGGGCAAAGGCGTACGCCTTGGACCAGAGATCAGCGACGAGTCCGAGAACAGAGATACCCAAGAGCACACTCCACGCCCGAACGCTTTTGCACGATGGGTCGAGTGGGGTTTCAATGGGTTGAGAATCGGTACTCATGATGCTCGTGGTGATCCGAGATTAATGTGAACCACCACGACGGTCAATCTCGCGGGCGGCCTGGATGGTATATCGAGCCCAGGGGATTTCATCGAGCCGGGCCTTCTTGATCGGTTCATGGGTCGCTTCGCAGAGCCCGTAGGTGCGATCAACAATCCGCTTGAGCGCGTCGTTGATCTCGTTGATCATCTTGCGGTCAGACGCAGCAAGGTTCAGGTTGAGCGACTGTTCATAGTTCTCAGAGCCCAACTCGTCTAAGTTTTGTGAGCTCCCCGAAGAGCCAGATTCGCTGCGAAGCATGTCGTCCTCGAGATGGCGGACATCGCCCAAAAGATCAGCCCGCTTGAGCAGCAGGATATGGCGGTAGTGTTCGAGCTGCGTCTTGGTCAACGGCGTCTTGGTCCGGCGCGAAGTGATGTTGTCGAGCACAGATTTTTCAGCTTTGACCTTTGAGCCCGATGGGATTAATGGCTTGAGCGAGGGGCCGTTGGGGCCCAGGAGCAGCGGGCGATCCGGGAGGATCAGCGGCTTCTTCACCTTGCTCGAACGCCGGCGACGGTTTGGCCCGCTCTTGGTATCCTTGGAATCAGCGGCCTTCGTATCGCCAGCCTTGGCGTCAGTTTTTCCAGCAGCCGTGGTTGAAGCGGCTTTGGAAGTTGTTTTCTTCTTTGATGAATCAGCGGTGCTCTTGGTTGTGGTCTTCTTTGAAGTTTTCTTGGCCACCTTCTTCGTAGGTTTTTTGGTGACCTTTTTGGACACCTTCTTAGCGACCTTCTTTTTTACGACCTTCTTCTTGGCCGCTTTCTTAGTGGTCTTCTTTGCGGCCTTCTTCACAACCTTCTTGGTCGATTTATTTGCCGTCTTCTTTGCAGTCTTCTTTGTCGTTTTCTTGGCGACCTTCTTGGCGACCTTCTTGGTCACTTTCTTGGTTGTCTTCTTCGCGGCAGGCTTTTTCACAACCTTCTTCTTGGTCGTTTTCTTCTTAATGGCCGTGCGTGAGGATGAAGCGCCCGCTCCCTTTTTCGATGGGGTGGACTTCTTCGTTGTCTTCTTTGCGGATTTCTTTTTGGCCAAGCCAGCCGCCTTTTCACTAGACCTGCTGCTCCGGATTGGTTGGCAGCTTTGGGCCTACAGTAGGCGCACACGGGCTCTGGGTCAAAGCTCGACCCGGATAGGACCCATAAATAGCCAACTGCAGGGCGTTTATAGCGGTTCTGAGGCGGTTTCGGGCTCGGTCTCTGGTTCCGTGAAGACATCAAACTCGCCGAGTTTGCGGAAACGGGCGTAGCGCTGATTGAGCATTTCTTCGATGGACAGCTCGGAGAGTTCGTCGAACTGAGCGGTGATCCAGGCTTCGAGATTGGCTGAGGCTTGCTCGTGATCACGGTGTGCGGCTCCCAAGGGTTCCTCGACCACCGAGTCCACGATCCCGAGTTCAACATTGTCGGCGGCGCTGAGCTTGAGGGATTCAGCAGCGGCGGTATTGGTTTGCTCGTTGGCCTGCTTCCACAAGATGGCCGCGCAGCCCTCGGGTGAGATCACTGAGTACCACGAGTACGCCATCATGGCCACACGATCGGCGACCGCGATGCCCAATGCGCCGCCCGAGCCGCCCTCGCCGATGACGATGCTGACGATGGGCACACGCAGACGCGACATTTCGAGCATGTTGACGGCGATCGCTTCGGCTTGCCCGCGTTCTTCGGCTCCGAGCCCCGGATACGCACCCGGGGTATCAACGAGCGTCACGATCGGGAGCCCGAACTTCTCGGCGAGCTTCATCTTGGCCAATGCCTTGCGATAGCCTTCAGGGTGCGCACACCCGAAGTGACAGGCTAGCTTTTCGTGGGTGTCTTTGCCTTTTTGGTGTCCGACGATCAGGCACTTGCGTCCACCGATGCGGCCAAAGCCGGTGACCATCGCGGGGTCGTCGCCATAGCGTCGATCTCCAGCAAGCTCGCAGAAGTCTCGGCACATGTGCTTGATGTAGTCACGGGTTTGCGGGCGGTTGGGATGGCGGGCGACGCGGACGGTGTTCCAGGGCGAGAGCTTCTTGTAAACCTTCTTGAGTTCCTTAGTGCGCTGCTTCTCGAGTTTGGCGATGTCTTCCTGAGCCGGGGCGTTGCCTTGAGTGGCATCGATACCGGGGAGCGCGGGGATCTCGACACCTGAGTCCACGGCGCCTTGGGCGGCTTGCTCGATGCGTTGATCGAGTTCGGTGATCTTTTTCTCAAAGTCGAGCTGGTAAAAAGTAGACATGCGTTCGCTTTCGGCTGGGTAACAAAGATTGCAGGGTCAATTGTACCACGCTCAAACCCGTCGTACAGTCAAATATGAAGACAATCACTCAGCCCATACTCTTTGTTGGCGGCGGAAACATGGCCTACGCGATCATTTCTGGTGCATCTCAGGCCGGGATGCTCGATCCGCAGCGGGTCGGTGTGATCGAGCCGAGCCTTGATCGCCACTCGCTCTATCAGCACGCCTTCACGGACGCTCAGGGCGGTATGGAGTGGCTTGGATCGCAAGGTACCGGTGGGGTGATCGTGCTGGCGGTGAAGCCTCAGATGCTTGATCTAGCGACCAGCCCTCTGAGCCCATTGCTCGATGGGCTGGGCAGCGAGCCCATGGTCATGTCGATCCTCGCTGGCACGCGGATCGAGGTCATCGATCGGGCCTTTGAGGGGCATGCACGGGTGCTTCGGGTGATGCCCAATACGCCATCGCAGATCGGCCTGGGGATGAGTGCGATCGCGGCTGGACCCAGATCAACCGATTTAGATATTGAACTCGCCGAAGGCTTATTCGGAAGCGTGGGCAAGAGCGTGACGATCAGCGAGGACCTGATGGACGCGTTCACCGCGATCGCCGGGTCCGGCCCGGCGTACACCTTCTATCTGGCCGAGGCGATGATGGAGGCGGCAACCCAGCTGGGCTTCGATCGCCAGCAATCCCAGACGATCGTCCGCCAGACCGTCTACGGCTCCGCGGCCTTGCTCGATCGCTCCGCCCAGATGCCTCGCGAGCTCCGCGAGCAGGTGACCAGCAAGAACGGCACCACCCACGCCGCGACGCGCACGCTCGATGAGTCCGGGGTGATGGACGCGATCGTCCGCGCCATCCACAGCGCCCGCCATCGGGGGGCGGAGCTGGGGAAAGCGGAAAATTAGAAATCACGACGGATGAAGATAATCGTGCTGAGCCCTAAGAGGAATGCTTCGAAGGCGAAGGATGTCCCCAAGATCCAGGTCATGGTGCGGGCTTCATAGACGGCTGCGACACGCTGGTTGAGCTCGGAGTTGGGGCCATTCTCACTGTTCTCATTGTTATCGTTCATGAGATTGATCAAGCCATCGAGTTCGTCATCCTCGATCAGGTGGCGTGAGAGCAGGCCGATGGTTTCTTGGGTTTTGGGCAAGAGCAGCTTGGCGCCATAGACCCTCGCGGCCCAAGCGGTCCAAGTCTTGACGCTCTTTTCAGCGTCATCCGCCTCTTCACGAGCGATCATGAGCGCGGTGCTGACCGCTTCGAGGGAATCTTTGGCTCCAGCGGGCAATGGCTCGCCGTCCATGCCGGGGACGGGTTTGCCCTCGTCGATCCAGCGATCGATCTTGGTCTGTGCGAAGCGTTCTTGCTGTTCGACCATGGCGGGCATGCTCTCAGCTTTCATCAGTGCGCGTTCACGCTGATTGATCATGATCGAATCGCCCACATTGAGGATAAACAACATCAGCCAGAACATGATCGTGAGCAGCAGCGCGGTGATGGTTGAGCGGGTGACGATGCCCACAAATACACACACCGAGAACAAGAAGCTGAAGAATGCAAGCACGATGGGGATCGTCAGGAAGAGCCCGAACTCGGTCGTACCAGCCCGCAATAGAAGCACCAAGAAGCACCCGATCGTAAAGACAAGGATCTGTGCGCCGACAAAGAACAGGCCGGTCAGGTACTTGGTTAGGAACAAGCGTCCTCGCCCGATGGGCTTGGAGAGCATGGGCTCGATGGTACCGCCCGATACCAGATCAGGGATAATCCCCGCGGTGGAGATCAACGCCAGTATCGTGGTGCCCCAGCTGAGCCAATAGGGAACTCCCCAGAGCAGGAACTGGAGCTTGTAGAAAGTCTCTGCGGACATCATCGAGGTATTAAACTGGCCGTCGAAGGTCCAGAAGAGGGCGGAAAATCCCTTCTCGTTGATGCCAATCGAAGCGAAGATAAACACCGCCAAGAGATTGATCACCATCGTGAGCCAGAAGAGCTTCTTGGCGTTGAGTTCGCGGTAGGCGTCGATGAAGATGGCTTTGGTTTGCATCAGGATCATGAGTGAGCCCCCTTGCTGGTCGTTGGTGATTCACTCTGGGCACCGGGGCGGGCTCCGCCGGGTTCTTCGCTGACGGCTTGGATGAACAGGTCTTCGAGCGATGGTCGGCGGGCGCCGAGCGATTCGATGACAACGCCGTTGGATCGCAGGGCGTCGATGGCGGGCTGGACCTTGTCGGCATCGGAGGTCTGGAACTTGATCTCGAGCCCGTTGGGATTCACCGCGGACTCGATCGAGGGGCACGCTGATCGGAACGCGCTGATCGCGGAGGGCGAGAGCGGGGCGTTGGCTCTGATGATGAAGCCGCTGCCGTCCTCAGTGAGTTCTTGGATGGTGCCCTGCTGGCGCATGAGCCCGTGGACCATGATGGCGACGCGATCGCAGACCATTTCGAGTTCTGAAAGCAGGTGCGAGTTGAGGAACACGGTGCGTCCCTCAGATTTAAGTCGCTTGAGGATATCGCGGATGTCCTTTCGGCCGATCGGGTCGACGCCGTCGGTCGGTTCGTCGAGGATGACGAGCTTGGGATCGTTCATGAGGGCTTGGGCGATGCCCACACGCTGGCGCATGCCCTTGGAATAGCTCCCGAGCTTGTGGTTGGCCCAGTCGGACATATTCACGATTTCGAGCAGCTCGTCTGCCTTTTTGTTGCGGGTCTGGCGATCCACCCCGGACATGGCACCGAAGTGACGCAGCACTTGTCGGCTGGTGAGGTACTTGGGGAAGTTGTGATGCTCGGGGAGGTACCCGACATTGGCGAGTGCGGATTTGTCGCCGATCTTCTTACCCAGCAATGAGCCCGAGCATTTCGTGGGCTTGATGACGGTCAATAGCACCTTGACGAGCGTGGACTTGCCCGCGCCGTTAGGGCCCAGGAGCCCGAAGATCTCGCCCGCGCCGACTTGGAGGTCGACGCCCCGGAGTGCGTGGACCTTGCGTCGATACATTTTGTCGACGCCGGCGACATCAATCACTGCTTCCATAATGTTGAACCTCTTCGATCGGGTGGTGTGTGCTTTGTGTTTCTGAGTATACCAGAACTAGCTGTGCTGCCCGGGTGCGTGCTTGCGGGCGATAATATGGAACACATGCCAGTGCTTCTGGATTCCATCACAGTCTTGGCCTTCGCGCTCTTCTTCTTTCAGCTGTTCTATGCAAAACGGCTCTAAAAGTTGCTCAATCCGGGCCCGGGTGTGGTGTGAGCGATCCGGGATGGTCGCCCAGGAGTCCCGCTCGCCGAAGAGCTGCCCTGAAAAACGCCCGCCGGGGCGGATTGCTTCGACGATTTGGGCCCAGAGGTGATCAAAGTGATCTGGGGCACAGAATGGGAGCGAGAAGCTCGCGTTGAGTAGGTCGCAGGCAGGCAGTTCTACGGCTTCAAACGGGGCGAGCTGCATGGTCAGATTGGCGGGGTTCCCGAGGTCCTCGCGGGAGATCAGGCGTTTGATCCCGTCGGGGTGACCGTCGATCGCGTGGACTTTCCAGCCCCGTCGGAGCATCTCGGCGGTGTCTCGGCCTTCGCCGCAGCCTAGATCAATGGCGCATCGCTGGAGGAGCGGGTCTTGATCAAAGGTATCGAGCACATCGAGGAGCGTCTGACGCGGCTCGCGCCCCTTGGTCGCTTCGAAGTAGCCCTCCCAGTCGCGCGTCGTCGCGTAGACAAAGGCGGGGAGGGGGGCGGAGCTCTGTGGAGTGCCCAGATCAGTGTCGGTAGATTCGTGATTCTGTGTGGTGTTTGTCATATCGTATAGGTAATGTATGCAGACCTTCACCGCTTTGTCGACGCCCTTGAGCAATCAGATCAGCTGATTCGGGTAAAAACTTCGGCTGATCCGGTGCTCGAAATCACGCGAGCTGCGGATAGAGAGTCCAAGCTCGACGCGCCGGTCGCTGGATCGGCGAGCGCACAACGCAATGATCCAGAGTTCGCCGGGCTCGGCGGCCAAGCGTTGTTTTATGAGCAGCCAATGGACGCTGATTTTCCGCTGCTGATCAATGCGTTCGGCTCGTACCGCCGGATGGAGATGGCGATGGGGGATCGGGCGTTCGATGACATCGCGTCGACGATTGCCCAACTCGTCAAGCCTGAGCCGCCGCGATCGAAGGGTGAGGCGATTGCGAAGGCCAAGCAGTTCCTGCCGCTGCTCAAGATCGGGCCCAAGCGGAGCAAGAAGCCGGGTATGTGCCAGCAGGTGGTGCATACCGGCGATCAGATCGATCTCACTCGCTTGCCCATCCTGCGCTGCTGGGAACACGACGGCGACTACGAAGCACTCGGCTATCCAAGCGGCGTCAACGATGCGGTCCCGGGGCTTGGGCATCCGGACATCGACGAGGATGCATGGAATGAGCGATATCGGGGAAGGTTCATCACGCTCGCGGGGATCCACACGATCCATGCCGACGATCGTGATGACCCGAAGCCCAAGTCGCACAATATTGGGATGTATCGGCTCCAACTGCTGGGCAAGGATCGGCTCGCGATGCACTGGCACATGCACCACGACGGGGCTTCGCACTGGCGATCGTGGAAGAAGCTCGGCAAGCCCATGCCCGTGGCGATCGCGCTCGGCGGGCCCAGCGTGTTGCCCTACGCCGCGACCTGCCCGCTGCCGCCGGGGATCTCTGAGTTATTGATGGCGGGGTTCCTTCAGGGCAAGGGCGTGAAGCTGTGCCGGGCCAAGACCGTGCCGCTCTGGGTGCCGGCGGATGCGGAGATGGTCATCGAAGGCTTTGTGCGCACAGACGCGGGCTTCCCGGGCTGGGACCCGCGCGAACAAGACTGCGGCCAGCTTGGCGAGGGCGCCGTCTTCGAAGGCCCGTTCGGGGATCATACCGGTTTCTATTCCATGCCCGATCGCTACCCGATTGTCGAGGTCAGCGCCTTCACGCATCGGGAAAAAGCGATCTATCCGACGACCGTGGTGGGGCTCCCGCCTCAGGAGGATTACTTCCTCGGCAAGGCGACCGAGCGGATCATGCGTCCGCTGCTCGAGACCATCCTGCCGGACATCAAGGATTACGACCTGCCCATGTTCGGGGCGTTTCACAATGTCGCCAACATCCAGATCACTAAGGCGTACCCGCTCCACGCCCGCAAAGTGATGCACGGGATCTGGGGCGCGGGGCAGATGGCGTGGACGAAGAACCTGTTTGTGGTGGACGACACGGTGGATGTCCATAACCTGTCGACCGTGCTGGGAGCGGTGTATCAGCACTGCGTGCCATCGCGCGACATCGAGCAGGTACACGGGGCGCTTGATATCCTCGATCATGCCGCCCCGCGGCTGGGCAGCGGGGTGAAGCTCGGATTCGACGCCACGGCCAAGATCGCCGGCGAAGATGTGGATGGGCGTGTGATCGCTGGGCCGAGCTCGCTGCCAACTGAAGATCAGCAATCCCAAGCGATAGAACAGGCGAAAGAGATCGAAGGGGTACTCGATGCCCACACATCGGCGGCCGCACCGGGCTGGTTGTTTATCCGTGCGGACAAGGATGTCGATGAGCCCGAGCACGCCGGGCTCGGCGGGCGGATTCTTGAATCGTACTTTGCCCAAGCGTGTGCGATGAAGTTTGTCGTCGTGCTGGGGCGATCGGTGGAGATCAACGATCATCACCAAGCATTGTTCCACTGGGCGGCGAACACCGACGCGAGCCGCGATGCGATCTGGGATCAGTCGAATGGCTGCGAGCGGGTGGGGTTCGATGCGACACCAAAGAGCACAGGTGATGCCCGAAACAGCCAGCCCGTGAGGGCATGGCCGCCGGTTCTCAAGTAGATTTGAGTGGTTGGGCAGTTAGCCGCCGAGCGGTTGAGTTCTCGGCGTGCCGGCTTTCTCGCTCATCCACGCGTCGATGTCGTTGACGATCGAGTCGATCAACGGCTTGGCGTTCCGGCTTGTCGCGCCGGACTTGACATTGTTGAGCATGATCGAGAAGACAACACGCTGTCCCGAGCGTGGGTGCTCGAGCACACCCGAGAGGGCGTACATGCCGGTGAGGTAGCCGCTCTTGGCATACAGGGTGGATTGGAGGGCGTCGTCATCGAGGAACCGCTTGCGGAGGGTGCCCACGCCGGGGTTGGCCATGGAATCTTCGAAGTGGTCCCAGTGATCCGAGCGGGCGAGCTTGCGCATCCAGGTGGAGAGGGTCTTGGGCGAGATCTTGTTCATGCGTGACATGCCCGAGCCATCAGCGATGACGGTTTCTTCGGCGGCTGAAGCGCCGATTTTCTCGGACAACAGCATGCGGATGACGGTTGCGCCGTTTTCCCATGAGCCGGGGTCGGAGGTGATCTCGTGACCAATTCTTTTGATGAGAGCCTCTGCGTACAGGTTGTACGAGTCGGTGTTGGTCCGGTTGAGCACATCGTCGATCGGGGTGGTGATCACTGCCAGTGTCCGTGAGCTGGTGTAGAGATCTGCAGGTTCGATCAGCTTGGTGAGCTGGTCAAGGGTCGCACGCTCGGTGCCGATCTTGATGTCGCGTTTACGGAGCTCGGATGCCAAGAGCCGCCCGGCGAACTCGGGGGGCGAGTCGATCGCAACGGGGATCTCGGACTGGGCCGAGACATTGCCGAGGAGCGTAAAGGTGTTTTCTTTTTTGGGACGGGCGATCCACGCGGTGTCCCGTTTTTTCTTTATGGATTTGGCTTTGATCTGTGTATCGACCCAGTACGCATCGGGCTGGACTTTGACACTCGGGGCCCCTCCCGAAGCGGAAGGGAATGGGTAGAAGTTGATCACATTGGTGTGGAAGTTGAGCCCGCCGACTTGGGCGCAGTACCAGCGGTTGAGCTGATCAATGGGCCAGTCCGGATGGGTGTAGTTGCGATCGAAGACGGTGTCGTCGATGATGATCTCGGAGAGCTGGCTGATGCCTGCGCCAGCGAGCACGCCAGCGATCTGGTCGAAGAGCGTGTCGAGGGTGGTGCCGGACTCTTCGCCCAGGAAGATGGCCGGGTCACCGAGTGCAGGATCTCCATCGCCTTTGATGATCAGTGTTGGTGGAGTCGTTGTCTCGTCGAGAATCAGCTGGGTGCGGAAGGTGAAGTCGCCCCCGAGCACGAACAGAGCCGCGCCGCTGGTGAGGATCTTCATGTTCGATGCGGGGATCATGGCGACGGTGCCGTTGTAGTCGGCGATCTCCTCGCCGGTGTCGAGATCAGCGATGTAGACCGACGCGGTGCCACCGCCCAGATCGGTGCGGGTGATGAGCCGATCGGTGGAGGAGTCGAGCGGTCCGGCGAGGGCGACCGTCGAGATGAATGCGACCGCTCCGAGGGCGATCGAAGAGAACCGGGTGAACGGCTGGGTTGCTCGGTGCCGAGTGTGGGGCCAAGTTCGGGGGGCTGATCGCATCGTTGTGTCTCCTCTTGGACGGGCATCTATGCATGCTTTGCCCATACATCGGCAACCGTTCTCGATTTGCACCAAGAGTACCCGAGAAAACAGCGGATCCGCAGCGGCTTCTGGGATGGAGTTGAATTTCTGAGCGGTGTTAGCTGCTCTGCGTCCGCTCGATGAGCTCGAGGATTGAGTCATGGGCTTCCTGAGAGCCCAAGGCCCATTCACACCAGCTCTGGTGCCCGATGCTCGTTGCGGTGCTCAGCCCGCTGTGGAGGTACCTGGGCAGCTCCGATGGGGTGTTGGCTTGAAAGAACGACGAGGAGAGTGTGACGGCGATGCGGATATTGGCCGGATCCGGCACCAGGTGGACCGCCATCAGCATCCCCCCGGCGTCGAGTTCGATGGCCTCACACCATTTCCAGGAGAGCCCCGTCCACTTGAGCTTCGGCTTGGTCGAGAGCTGCTTCGAGAGCGCTGTACGGAACGATTCATACAGCGGGCGAGCTTCGGGATCGAGCTGAGCGATCAGGGCTTTGGCGGTCGGCGTGTTGTATTGGCTGGTCCAAGCGTTCACTTTGGGTTCCTTCAAGGGGCTCGATTTGGAGTGCTCTGCGGTTCTTTGGGGTGTTTGGCGAGATGCGGGGTGGTTTCTCGGAGCCCGACCACCAAAGATTAGGCATCAAGCACTCCTCCGACACCAGATCAGCTATTCTGATTGCATGCGAGCAACACCGATGACCAACGCCGACACGCACAACGAAACTGCCTCGATCAACGAGACCGCCATCGAGCACGAGGGGGTGCTGATTGTCGATGACAACGAGCAGAACCTCGAACTGCTCCACGCGTACCTCGACGAGCTCGGCGGCGAAGTCCGCGTCGCCCACGACGGGATCGAAGCGATCGAGTCCGTCGCCAAGCAAGCCCCGGACATTATTCTGCTCGATATCATGATGCCACGGATGAGCGGGTTCCAGGTATGCGAGAAGCTCAAGAAGGACCCGGCGACACGCGATATCCCGATCATCATGGTGACGGCGCTCAACGAGGTGGGGGATGTCGAGCGGGCGATTGATTTCGGAGCCGACGATTTCTTGACCAAGCCGGTCAACAAGCTCGAACTGCTCACGCGGGTGCGATCGCTGCTGCGGGTGCGCCAGCTCAAGCGTCAGCTCGAGAACGCGGTCAGCGAGATCCAGAACCTTCGGGATCATCCGGGCGAGTAAGCCGATCGATCGGATTGTTCATGGCTGCTCTTATGGACAGCCTGCGCCGAAGAGGTCGAGGAAGTCGGACACATCGAAGAAGTCCCACTCGCCGTCGTTGTTGATGTCGGCCTGGTCGTCCTGCTGCCCGAAAAGGTCGAGGAAGTCAGAAACATCGAAGAAATCGAGCTCGTTATCGTTGTTGTAGTCTGGCGGTGACGGGCAGGGATCGAACGCCGGTGCGGGCATGATGAAATCGACGATCACCGGGCGGTGATCCGAGGCGATCCCCGAGATCGAGGTCGCGCTGGGGAACGAGCGGGCGGGCTCGGGGATCTTGCTGGTGTTCATGCCGCTGCCGCTCGAGCGGAAGATGAACTGGCGCCGGACATCGACGATCGAATCCTGCCAGCAGATGTAATCGAGCCGGCTCGAGCCGCCCTGGGTGCTATTGGACCCGGTAATCGGGTGCGTGGCATTGGTGAATGATGAGTCGGAGCGATCGCGGTCGGTGCCGTCGGAGCCGCCAAAGAACTCGGCCCGGGTGAGGATGGAGTTGGGGCTCGACGAGGTGGGGTTCTCGTTGAGATCGCCGCCCCAGATCACGGGGGTGTTGGGGTCGAGTGCATCGCCAGCAGCAGGGACGATGACCTTGTTATTGGGATCGCTCACGCCGGCGTCCGCGCCGTTGTAGTAGTAATCGATCAGGTAGGCGGTATTGGTGGCGGCCTGCTCTCGCTGGTCGTAGTCGCTTGAGCTGCCCCCAGCCTTGAGGTGGGCATTGCCGATGACCATGTCGCCGGCGTAGTCTTCGTCCGGCAGATTGATCTCGGCAAACTGGAACCCGCGGATCCCGCCGTTGCCGCCGTTCTGGTATTCATCTGGGATGAGGACAAAGTTGGAGATCGCGGGGATGCCGTCGCCGTTGATATCCTCGATGGGAAAGCGGGACATGATCAGGTTGCGGTTGAAGTTGTCGGTGGAACCAGAGCTGTAGACATAGGGCAGATCGTAGCCGGGGACGAACTTCTTGGTGTACGACCCGACGGTGCCTCCCAGGAAGGTGTCTTCGCCGCCGTTGACGAGCATGTGGGCGACCTGATCGAGTTGTGCGACTGAGTCAGCCCCTGAGCCTGTGCCGTTGCCAGAGTTGTCGGCGCACTCTTGGAGGATGAGCACATCTGGCTGGAGCGAGGCGATGATGCGGACAATGCCGTTCCAGTTGTTAAACCCATCGCTTTTGCCGTTGGTTCGGCAGATCCCATCTTGAACATTCCAGGTCATCACGCGTACATCACGCGGGTTTTCCTTGCCCCAGTCGCCGTTGTTTGGGTCCCACTGAGCGAGGGTGGGGCTCGCGAGTCCGGCGAGGAGAACGGCTGGGATGAGGCTGGTGATCTTCATAGCGGGTTTCCTTGGAGTCCTGAGGGGCGCACGCCCAAGAGTGGGTGCAACCGTACATCGGATCAAACGCATGTCCGATGCTGATCGATCGGTGAGATCGAGTCTTTGATTCAAAATGGCGTCCGCGTCGTTAAACGCGGACGCCGTGGGTGGCTTCTGGGCGATCAGGCGGTGCCCGATATCCCTTGGGTGTTGTTTTCACAACAGGCCTTGGACAACCCGATTATGGGCAGCCGGCGCCGAAATCATCGAGGAATGCGGAGACATCGAAGAAGTCGGTGAGCCCGTCGCCGTTGTAGTCATCGCCCTGAGCGAAGAGGTCGAGGAAGTTGGACACATCGAAGAAGTCAAGCATGCCGTCTGGGAAAAGGTCGGCCTTACAAGGGACCTCGTCCTGGTAGTACCCGACATAGAGCTCTACGGAGTAGGCCTCGTCAGCGGGGAACTCCGGATCGAAGTTGCCGCTGGTTGGGTTGTTGAAACGCCCGTCATCGTTGATGTCGTAGATGATCGAGGTGGTGACGAACACACCGCCGTTGGTGATGGTGTCGCCCGGCTCGGTCGCGGTGATATCAACATTGTTCCACGATGCGCTCGATGCGCTGTTGGACCAGACGGAGCTTGGCGAAGCGTGGTCATTGCCGTTGCCATCGGTGAACGCGGTGCCGAGGAAACCGATGGAGTACTCGAGACCCGAGTTTGGCCCGGTCATGCGTGAGCCGTTCTCAAGCACGAGCTCGAGGGTGTACGAGAAGGTATCCGGATCGAGGACCGCACGGATGAGTGCGCCGTCGAAGTCGGACTGGACGGGTACACCCTTGGCGTCGTAGCGGTAGAGCTCGACGGAGGAGATGAACCAGACATTACCAGCGGAGTCGATGGTTGGTGCCGAGATCGATGGGCCAGCGGTCCCGCCATTGGTGACCATATCCAGACTGACGAGTTGGCCGATTTCAGTGCCTTCGCCATCAAAGATCTTCTTACCCAGGTCATTGTCGATCGAGCCGACGCCGAACACATCGATGTACGCCGCGAAGGTGAACTCGGTGGTATCGTTGACCGGATCGTAACGCCCAACGACGATCTGGTTGAATGGATCGCCTTCGAAGCCGTTCTCTGCGACGGTAGCGGCGAAGAGGCCCATGCCGTCCTTGTCAGAACCGACGGCGACATTCCCGACGCCGCCGCTGAACGCGTTGACGAAGCGGTAGTTCTCGAACGATGCGAACGAGCCGAATGCCTTGACGAACCCGTCTTGGTTGTCGGTGACCGAAGCGGGGATGTCCCAGCCCTTGTTGCCGATGAGGAGCCCGTCGCTGTCGACGCCGAAGAGGTTCATGACGCGGGTATTTTCATCCATGTCCTTGGCGTAGATACCGAAGGTGTAATCAGCCCCGATGCCGAGCGCGTCGACGGGTGCACCGCCATTGCTTCCGCGTGCGGTGCCTGGGCGTCCATTATCGGTGTTGAGATGACCGCCAGTTGCGGTCGTTGTGCCTGCTGAAGCACCCGAGATAAACTCAGAGTTAAAGTTTACGCCTGCAAAGAGCCCGTTTCCTCCGGAGACGGACTGTGGGACATTGTTGGGGACGACATAGGTATCGCTGCTGTTGACGACGATCACGTCGGTCGCGTCGAGCGGGCCCGCGTTGTCAATAAAGTTCACGCTGTCTGAGCGATCAGCCATGCGGGTGCGGAAGATGTTGTTGCCGGTCAGTGGGTTGGGTGCGCCAGCGTCAACATTGTTGTTGTCGCCGCGGTAGTAGACATTGCCGTTGGCATCGACAGAGACGCCGCCGAGCGCCGATGAGCTGATGTCCTGGTCGGAAGGAGCAGTAATCGCAACCGTGCGGCGATCAACATACAGGCGGTTTGGTTCGCTGGGATCGTAGTTCACAATCGCACCGCTGATCGATGAGTACTGGTTTGCGGAGACGGATGTCCCGAACTCGGTGTACGCCACGGCGAACTGTGAGCTGTTGCCGCTCGGGGAGACCATGGATGGAGCGGTGTTGTTGGTGGCATGGATGCCCGCGCCAGCAGTGTCCCAGACGGCGTAGGTCGTCGAGGAGAATGGGACATTGACGATGTGGTCCGAGCTGATGCCCGCCGATGAGCCCAGGTTGTTGAAGAACGCCAGGTCTGGCTGGGTTGTCTTGAGCAGTGGGGCAACACCGAAGGTGTTGCCGTGGGAGGTGACGAGTTCTGCCAGGTCAACAACATATGCTGCTGAGTTGACGCCCCACGGGTCGAGGGCGTCGCCGGTGAGCCCGCCCAGATTGGAGCTGACGCTGTCCTGGGCGAGGGCCGCCGCGTTGATGCCTGCTGTCGCGATCAGTGCCGCGATACCGATTTGCTTGCGCATGGTCTCTTCTCCTTGGTTTGATCGATAAACGTACAGCCGGGTACTGCACCCGCTGCTGTTCCATCCTTCTTGATTTGTCGAGTGGTTGCTCGGAACTGGCCCATCGGCCATCTTCCACCAAGTCCTCGATGGGGTATGATAGCACAAATCACCCATTCCATGGGCGAAAACCTCCGGATCAGGCGTCAATGTTTCGTAAAGACACACCCGATAATCGCTCAGAAAACAGCCTTTGTGGGGTTTGTACGGAGCCGAGCCTTTTACAGCCTTGATTCGATCATCGCCGCGACGCGGGCGTTGGATTTCACCAGCTCAATATTCGCAAGCAGCGTCTGCCCCTCAGAGATCTCGTGGAGATGTTTGAGGATCACCGGCGTCACATCACGACCGCTCACACCCTCACCTTCAGCGAGCTTCTTGGCTTGCTTGAGCCAATTGGACCACTGTCCATGGTCAAGCTCATGCTCCGCCGAGATCGGGTTGGCCACGACGATCCCGCGTCCGGATCTGGGGAGTTCAGCGCGGACAAAGCTGGCGAGTTCGTCGATGTTGTCGAAGCGGATATCGACCTTGGCCGAGGACTCGCGGAGGTAAAAGGCGGGGAAGGCGTCGGTCTGGTACCCGACAACGGTGACACCCAGCGATTCGAGGGCTTCGCGAGTCGAGACCACATCGAGGATGGACTTGACGCCGCTGGTGACCACGGCGATCGGGAACCGTGTGAATCCCATCAGATCAGCCGAGATGTCGAGCTCGGTGCCGTAGCCATGGTGCACGCCCCCGAGCCCGCCGGTGGCGAACATGCGGAGCCCGGCGAACGCAGCGAGTTCCATAGTCGTCGAAACAGTTGTCGCGGCGTGCGATCCCTTGTGCATATAGATGCCCAGGTTCGCGGTGTTGGCTTTGGGGACCTCTTGGGCATCAAGCATGGCCTGGAGCTGCTGGGCGTTGATCCCGATGGTGGGCACACCGTCGAGCACCCCGATGAGTGCAGGGGTTGAACCTTCTTGCTCGATGATCGAACCAAGCTCCGCGGCCAGTTGGGCAGAGCTCGATTTGGGAACTCCATGCACCAGCAGGGTGGTCTCGAGGGCGACGGCTCGTGAGTTGACATGTTTGGCGATGTGCAATGGGTGACTCCGAAGTTCGAGGAGTAGATTTTGGGTACTCAAATTCACAAATCTCTTCATCTGAGCATTCGAACACTTGAATGCCGGCGTGGGTGCGTGGGATTGGACTCTTATCCCATTTCACAATCGAGGCGAGTTATCGGCGGGGGAATCAGTATAATCCGTTCAGTCTCTGTGAATTCACTTTTGGTTCAGTTGTGATTGGAAAAATGGTATGACACACTTGTTTTACGGACGAAATTCTAAACACCGATCAATGTGTTCGATTTACGAGGTCTCTGTTATGACTCTAAAATATACAACTGCCGTAGGGCTGCTCGGGGCGCTGATGCTTGGCGGGGCGTGCATCGCTGAACCGAACCGCACGACAGAGAATACAGAGAAATCTACTCAGAATCAGGAAAGCAAACCTGAGATGGTGGAGATCAAGATACGCATGGCTGACGGTCGTGTGGTGACACGAACCGTACGCAAGTTCCCCTCACGGATGGATTCGGATACGCCGGTTCGCCGCAGAAACAGCGGGAAGTTCACACAAAACGATCCACGGGGGAATGGGACGGTCAACGACATTAACTCCAGTGTGTCCGGTGGCGGGTCAGGCTCTGGCAGTGGCGGTTCATCGGGCAGTAATAGTGGTGGTGGCGGATCTGGTGGAGGGGGGAGTTTCGGCGGTGGCGGCGGATCTTCAGGTGGTGGCGGCGATGCTGTGGCTGGGGACTCATCAGGTTCTGGCGGCCCGTTCATTGCTGATTCTCGAGAGGAATCTTGGAGCTTCCAGATTCCAGAGAATGTCCAACCTGATTCAGATACAACTGTGCGAATGTTCACATGGAATCAATCGAGCGATCATTTCGCTCATATGAACAGAGCGTATGTAGCGGATCCACGAAGCCGATCAGCATCAAAACTCGCTCAGCAAATTGCCGCTGCAGTGCGGCAGGATCAGCCTGAACAAGTGGCTATTCGATTCTGGAAAGAGTTGGATCCGGCTCTGCAAGATCCGTTCGATACTTCAAATCCAGAAGAACTGCTCAATACGGGTGGTATATCAGAAGAACTCACGGCTTATTGGCACGAGTTTGCAGCGGAGCTCAAACGCCTCAATGTCGAGCCTGATTACCTGATCTTTGATCTGGAAGTAGGGATTGATTTTTGGCATATTCCCAGTTCGGAAAGACGAGAGTTCTTTGAAGTTCTCATTGATGAACATCAATCGTTTGCGATTGATTTACCTGAATCAATGTCGGAAGTGACTGTCAGTGAGTTCATGAACTACCATCATGTCCAGGGATCTGAGGCGCTCAATGATTACAGCCATTTTGCCGGGCTGTTCAGAGCAAACTTGATTCAGCGTGTGTTTGCAGATGGTTTCGAAGCTGCCTTTGGTAAGAAGATATACATCTCAAACTATAAAGACTATGCCCCTTCATTTACCACATATCACTGGTCAAATCGGCCAATGCTCGATGTGACGGTTGGCGGGGTATCGGCTCCAGCGATTTATGTGACAGATCTCGATTCAAACGCTGGTCGATATAGCCGAACGACAAAAGATATCCGGTGGAACAACTTTATCGATCTCTTGAACTCTTGTCGTTCGGGTGCTAAATCAGGTCTTGTAACTCCTTGGATTGCTCCACCGGGTTACGGGATACGAGGGCCAGATACTTGGGCACGCCCGAACGAACTTGTAGGTGAAACCCGGATGTGGAACATCCTGATGGATCACATGCTTGCTATGGGCATCGATACATTTATTCTCTGGAATCCGAGTGCTCGGCATAATCCAAATGCTCGTGAGACAGATATTTACATGGATCAATGGCTCGGCGACCACCCACGGGCAGACGGTCAACAGCTTACCAACTTGAGAGAGATCCCTTTGGATGCGGACCAGGTTATCACGAATGGCGTCGTGACGACCTATGATCAGTTCATGGACGCGCTCAACAACCAGTAAGAGCACGAATCTAGATTCCATGGCTAATAAAAAACACCCCAGAGAGCAATCTCTGGGGTGTTTTTATAATTATGCAATCAACGATCAGACGCGATCCTTCAGGCCCTTGAGTGGGCGGACCTTGACGACATTGCGTGCTGGCTTGGCCTTGAAGATGGTTTCTTCCTTGGTGAACGGGTTGATCCCCTTGCGGGCCTTGGTGGCTGGCTTGCGCTGGACGGAGACCTTCATCATGCCTGGGACATTGAATGAGCCGCAGGAGGTCTTCTTGAGGTCTGCCTGGATCATCTCGCCCATGACATCGAAGACAGCCGCGGCTTCCTTCTTGGAGATGCCGACATGATCAGAGATCATGGAGAGCACTTCGGACTTGGTGCGTGGCTTTTCCTTGGCCGCAACGATGCGTGCTGGTTTCTTGGCGGCTGCTGGCTTCTTAGCCGCGGCCTTCTTGGTGGTCTTCTTGGCTGCTGGCTTGCGTGCTGCAGTCTTCTTTGCGGTTTTTTTCTTAGCGGTTTTCTTTGCGGGTTTTTTAGCGGTTCTCTTTGCCATTGGTCTTACTCCATTCTGCATTTTCCGGAAATGCGAGTGCGTTATCCTAACACACTTGTTTTTACCGCACATTATTCGGCATAGCAAGCGAGTTTTGTCCTGTTTTAATCGGTGTAAAACAGAAAAAACTCTCCGATGCATGCTCCTTCTTCCTGTTTGGCGAGAGCGGTTTGAGCCTAGAGGGGTTGCTCGTTTCGTGATTTCGTTGAGCTATGATTGGTCATGAGTACACCAGAACGAACCGTTGGTTTTACACGCACAGTGCCGGGAAACCCTGAAATAACAGGTGCTTGCGTGCAAACGCTTGGTTCCAGCAAGGCGACAAAGCAAGAGCTTCTGGGCTTTGTCCCTAGGCTCGATGCGCTCGTCACGATGTACACCGATCCGGTTGACGAAGCGCTGCTTGATGCGGCCGGAGATAGTCTAAAAATAATTTGCAATTTCGCGGTGGGCTTCGACAATATTGACATTTCGGCCTGCAAAAACAGGGGTGTGACGGTGTGCAACACACCCGATGCCGTCACCGAGGGCACCGCGAACATCGCTTGGCTCCTGATTCTTTCGGCTGCCCGGCGTCTGATCGAGGCCGATCGCTACGCCCGTTCGCCGGCGTACGCACAGCATGGGCACCTGGGGATGGACGAGTTCCTCGGCATAGATCTGTGCGCCAAGAACCTGCTGATCGTGGGGGCCGGTCGTATCGGATACGCCACGGCTCAACGGGCAAAGGCCTTCGGGATGAACATCCTCTATGTCGCCCGTTCACGCCACCTGGATTTCGAGATGGCTCCGCTTGGAGCCAAGCGAGTGTCCTTGGAGGATGGGCTTGGGCAGGCAGATGTGGTCTCGGTCCATACGCCGTTGACCGAGCAGACGAGGCATTTGCTCAATAAGCAAAATCTCAAGCTGCTCAAGGAAGGGGCGATTCTGGTGAATACCAGCCGAGGGCCGGTGGTCGATGAGTCCGCCTTGGTCGAAGCGCTCGATTCTGGGCGGTTGTTCGGCGTGGGGCTCGATGTCTTCGAGCAAGAGCCGGTGGTGCATCCGGGCTTGATCGCCCACGAGCGGGCGGTGCTCACGCCGCATATCGGGAGCGCGGAGGTTCGCTGGCGAGAAGCGATGACCCAGATGGTGTGTACGAACATTGAGGCGCATTTCGCGGCGAAGACCCCGCCAAATCAGATAGCTTGATGTGGATTGGAAACCGGTCTAGCTTCGGCTCTGTCCCGCATAATGCAGCTCGAGGTACTTGGCGACATAGTCGATGATCGAGTCCGCCTCGGGGATATCCGGGTTGCTGGTGAGCCCGTTGGGCTCGAACCGCATGCCCTTAAAGCGTTTGACGGCTTCGTCCACGCTCAACCCATACTGCAAAGCGATCGAAAATGCTCGACAGAATGCCTGGCACATGCCCGAGATGGCCGAGCCTTCCTTGGCGATTTTGATGAACAACTCGCCCGGGGTGCCGTCGGGATAGAGCCCGATCGTGAGATAGCCCTCGTGGCGATCGAGGGTGAACTTGTGGGTGAGCGATTGGCGGGTGGGGGTGAGCGTCTGGCGGGTGGCGAGCATGTTCACGGGTCCTTCTGATACGACAGGTGATGCGTCGAGCGGGATGCCGGCGATGGCGAAGAGTGCACCCTATGGGGGGCAGAGCGAAATCGTCAACCTTGATATCGGACCAAAGGGGTGATGGAGCTTTACAATCGGCTCTGGGATGCAGAGAATAGGGTATTCTCGTTGCTCAGGGTGCGTTTGCACGCATCCGATGGCCGATAGTTGGATAGACTTGCTTGCAGGAACACGGACTCCGCGAAGATCATGAATCAAACGACCCCACAATACGCCAACGACCGACCAGCGGCCAATGCGGCCGCTGGGGGTACTGGTGGTTCAACAGGGTTTACCGGCTTCATGATCGCGGCCATTGGGCTCCAGTTGCTCCTGTGCTCGGCCGCGAGTGCTGCTCAGATCTGCACGGGCACACTTGATCGCACCTTTGATCGGATAGAGACCTCGCTCGTCGAGGCCCTCCGTGAGATCGCGGATCGCCAGATCGAGCAGAACCAGCCGACGATGCCGATCATGGTCTATGACCCCGGTTCTATCTGTCTCAATGCCCCCGTGGACGAAGGGCATGAACACATCGAGTCCTTCGATGCCCCCGGCGTAGAGCGTCTTGGGCTGTGGCTGCTGAGCCTGCCCCCGCCAGTTGTGTGCTGATAGATCTGCGATTTCACAAATCGCAGTTGCTTTGTGCACCATCTGTGCACTTTGCTCGCCGCCGCAATACTCATTTATACACACAATACATGACGCTCCGCCCGATCGAGGATTGACCCGCTCGGGCAATCGCTGACCGATTCGTGCACCGCACACTCGGCTCTCCACGAAAGATAGACCACCATGGCCAGTTCAGAAATTCCTGTCGTCGGCAAGCTCCTCTCCAAGATGTTCGGCTCGCGCAACGAACGCATCGTCAAACGCTACACCACCCGGGTCGAGGCGATCCGCGAGCTTGAGCCGAGCATGCGCAAGCTCACCGACGATCAGCTCCGAGGCAAGATCGAAGAGTTCCGCAAGCGGTTCGACAACGGCGAGAAGCCCGACGACCTGCTCACCGAGGTCTACGCGGCGGCCCGCGAGGGCATGGACCGCGCGGTGGGCATCCGCAATATCTTCAATCCCGAAGCCGGGTTTGATCCGTCGGTGCTCAACCCGAGCATGCAGACGCTCTACAAGCAGATCCAGGACAAGATCAGCCAGCTTGAGCCCGCTGAGCCTGTCGGGCAGTATCTCGGGCACCCAGAGCCGGTCCAACCCTACATGCAGGTGGATATCCCCAACGAGATCTACGACGCCGTCCGCGAGGCGTACCCAGAATCCCGCCCGCCGTTCCGTGCGCGTCCCTTCGATGTCCAGCTCATCGGCGGCATGGTGCTCGGCCAAGGCAAGATCGCCGAAATGAAGACCGGCGAGGGCAAGACCATCGTCGGTCCATTGGCGACCTACATGGCGTGTGTCCAGCGTCAGCAGGTCCATGTGGTCACGGTGAACGATTACCTCGTCCAGCGCGACCGCGACTGGACCTTCCCGTTCTTCTGCTGGATGGGGCTCACGGCTGGTGCGATCCACCCGATGCACATGCAGCCCGAGGATGTCAAACGCCAGATGTACCGCTGTGATGTCGTCTACGGCACGACATCGGAGTTCGGGTTCGACTACCTCCGCGACAACATGAAGCGGAATGTCGAGCAGCAGGTGCAGCGCAAGCGTCAGTTCGCGATTGTTGACGAGGTGGACTCCACGCTGATCGACGAGGCTCGTACGCCGTTGATTATCTCTGGGCAGGCCCACGACGATCAGCCCCGCTACCAACTCGCTGATCAGCTGGCCAAAAAACTCGCCGACCTCCAGAGTCCATGGCAAGAGCTCGAAAATCAGGTGACGCTTTGTAAAGAGACCATCAGCGGGCTTGAGGGCGATATCCGCCAGTCACGCGACAAATCCGAAGTTCCGGCGATGCAGAAGCGTCTTAAGGACACCCAAGCCGCACTGCCAGAGCTTGAATCCAAGCGTGATCGCCATATCCAGTACTACGAGTTGGAGATGGACCGTAAGAGTGCGCACTTGACGCATGATGGGATCGCCGAGGCCCAGAAGCTCGCCGGCGTTGGGTCGTTCTATGTCGATGAGAACATGGACATCCCCCATCTGCTCGAGCAGTCGCTGCGTGCCTACGCGGTGTACACCCGCGACAAGGACTACATCGTGATGGATGTCCCCGATCGCATGAGCGGGCAGAACGAGCCCACGATCGTGATTGTCGATACGAACACTGGTCGCCCGATGATCGGGCGTCAGTGGTCCGATGGACTGCATCAGGCCGTCGAGTGTAAAGAAGGCGTGCCGATCAAGCCCGAAACGCAAACTGTGGCGTCGGTGACGGTGCAGAACTTCTTTAAGATGTACAAATCGCTCTCGGGCATGACGGGTACCGCGGACACCGAAGCCCAAGAGTTCCACGATATTTACCACCTCGATGTCGTCTCAATCCCGACGAACAAGCCGATCGCCCGATTTGATCATGACGACCTCATGTTCCTGCGCGAGCGGGACAAGTGGGAGGCGATCGTTGATGAGATCAAGCAGTTCCATGATGTGGGGCGTCCGATCTTGGTCGGCACCACCAGCGTCGAGCGATCCGAAATGATCGCCCAGATGCTCGCACGCAAGTACCAGATCCAGTACTCAATCCTCAACGCCAAGCAGCACGAGCGCGAGGCCGGGGTCGTCGAGGACGCCGGGCAGCTGGGCGCGGTGATGATCGCCACCAACATGGCCGGTCGCGGTACGGACATCAAGCTGGGCAAGTTCACCCGCGAGCAGTTCATCGATCACCTGCTCAAGCGTTCGCTGGCGTCCAAGGGGCTCAACCCGGAGATGAGCGACGAGGAACTCCGCGAGAATGTCTACCGCAAGATCGCACCGAGCGTGCTCAAGGAGCAAGGCGTCAACAAGCGTGATATCGAAGCGATGTCCTTCGAAGAGGTCGAGCTGGCGCTGCTGCGTCATTGGGCGATCGATTACACCTGGATGAGCCCCAAGGCTGTCGAGGGAGCGGAGGCTGATGAGCTTCGTCAGGAGCTCGATCGTAACGGTCGATGCAAGCTCCACCGCCTGCGTTGGTTCGAGAATGTCGAGGACCTGGGCGGCTTGCATGTGATCGGCACCGAGCGTCACGAGTCCCGCCGAATCGACAACCAGCTCCGCGGTCGGTCGGGTCGCCAGGGCGACAACGGTTCTTCACGATTCTTTGTCTCGCTCGAAGACGATCTGATGAAGATGTTCGCCGGCGAGACCACCATGAAGCTGCTCTCGCGCCTTGGCATGAAGGAGGGCGACGCGATCGAGCATCCGTGGCTGTCTAAGAATGTGGAACGGGCCCAGAAGAAGGTCGAAGAACGCCACTTCATGGCCCGCAAGAACATCCTCGAATACGACGAGGTCATGGAGCACCAACGCCAGCGGTTCTATGGCTTGCGTCAGGGCGTGCTCGAGGGGCGTCAGGTCAAGAGTCTGATATTCGATTACATCCAGGATGTGGTTGATGACGCGATTGTCGAATACCTCGATGCGGATTATCCGGCTCAATGTGCCGCCGAGCATGCCCGCGAGAAGCTTGATTGCTCAATTCTCCCGGATCGGCTCAAGGGCAAGGACGCCAACGAGATGGATGTCGCCATCCGTCGATTGGCCAAGCAGGATATTGCCGCTTCGATTACAGTGACTATGGGCGAGTACATCCCCACCGAGAACTCTGAGTTCCTCATGGAGTTCGACTCGGCTGGGCTCCACAACTGGGCCAAGAACCGTTTCGGGGTCGAGATTGACACAGGCGATCTGCGTGAGGGCGGGGCGGCGAATCGTCGCAAGGTCCAGGAGATGCTCGAAGAAGCCGCGTTTGCCAAGATTGACGCGGCCGATCTTGACGGCATTGCGGCTTTCGCCGACAAGGACTACGGTGCCAAGAAGCTCAGCCAATGGGTGACGAGCAAGTTTACTTTCGATGTCTCGACCGATGAGATCATCAAAGCCCGCAACGACGATGAGTTATTTGTGCGTGACCTGGTGATTGATCGAGCCCAAGACCTCTACCGCAAGCGGGAGACCGAGATGCCGGTGGACTTCATCATGCAGAACACGATGATGATGGCACGCCAGGATCCGGGCGCTGCGTTTGCGTCATTGATCGAATGGGCCGGGCAACGCGCCGGGCTGCGGATCGACGAGGGCGAGATAAAGACTACGCCGCCGGCCAAGATCCGAGAGCGTCTGCTGATGGCGATGGAAGAAGTCGTCGACAAGGATGATCTGGACACCAAGGTGGACAAGGCCCTGGCGACCAAGACCGAAGACGAACTCGAGGCGTACCTCCAAGAGCAGTTCGGGCAGGGCGTCACCGAGCGGATGCGTTACCTTGACGAGGAGGACCGCGAAAACGCGATTCGCGCCCGCGTCGAGACACTCGATCGCCCGGAGATGGTGCAGTTCGAGCAGATGGTGCTCGTCGAGACGCTCGATCAGTCATGGAAGGATCATCTCTACGAGATGGACCAGCTGCGCGATTCGATCGGGTTCCGTGCGATCGCCCAGACCGATCCGAAGATTGAGTACAAGCGTGAGGGGCAGCGGATGTTCCTGGACATGATGAAGGGGATCCGCGAACGGGTCACCGATGTCATCTTCAAGGCTCGCTTGGCGCCGCCGCGTGGGCCGATGCAGGCTCCGCAGCAGCGGGCACCTCAGCAGTCTCCGCAGCAACCCCAGCGACCACGCCCAGCGGCAAATCGCAACGCCGGTTCTGGAAACACTGGTAATATCATGGGATCCACCATCATGGGGCCCGGATTGAGCGTTGCACCCCAGCCAAGACCAGCCCCCAAACCGGCACCAGAACCGGCACCGGAACCGGATCAGAACTCCGATACGGAGTCGTAATCGAGGATTCCCAACGCATCCATGCACCCGAATCCCGCGTATAGACTACCACGGGACATTGAACACACCATCCGCGTTGGCGACGAGCGCCCGCGCAGCACAGACAGGAGCACCGCCATGCACGGTCCCGGATCATCGAGCACCCATCGTTCTCTTACTCTTGATGGAAACAGTCGAGATGGTACTCGGGGTGGCTTCACGCTCCTCGAGATGCTCATTGTCATCGGGCTTGTGGCGCTGCTTGTGGGGCTCAGCGCCATGGTGGGCTCGTCGGTCATCAACTCGGGCAAGAAAAAGGCTACATTTGGGGTCATCCAGACCCTTGATACCGCCCTGGCGGCGTATATCGATCAGAAGGGCACCAACCCGCCGGCCCTCGTCGAGATCCCTTACGCCGAACTCTCCCCGAGCCTGCAGACCGCAATGAGCAACGAGAGCGCGTTCTACCCCGCGATCGATGGCTCGGGCGGGCAGGTGCCCGGAGATCTGAGCCCGGTCAACTCCGTGGCGTTGTTCCTCAAGTCCGCGTCGGTGGTGCCTCAGGCGCAGTCGCTGATCAGCGCGATGAACTCAAAGTATGTCAGCATCTACTCCGCGGATGAAAATGTCATGCCATCGATGCTTACGGTCTTCGATGCCTGGGGCAACCCGATCCGCTATGTCCATCCCAAGTTCGACGGGATCATCGAGGATGCTCCACGCGCACTCGGTGACGAGGGCGACGCGATCGATGTGACGGATCAGGCGATGGGCTTCTTTGTCGCCGGGGCACTGCCCGGGAACCCGCAGGACCGCGTGCGTATGTACCAAATCCGCCGAAACCGGTTGATCAAGGCGGACCGGGATACGCCTGATCTGGTGCCCGACTCCGACGGCGGGCTCACAAGCGGCAACCGCCCGTACTTCTACTCCGCGGGTCCCGATGGCGATCCGTCCACACTCGAAGATAATGTGTACTCCAACGCGCCCGATCATGCTGATCCCGGCGTCAACTAAACCTTCGGCTCAACTCAGTTTTAAGACTCGCTGGCTTCGATCAGATCAAGCAGGCATGAACGGGCATCCAATGGATGCTCGGGGAGTTTGATCGCGCCGATGTTGGATTCGCGTGGGACCGTATGTATCGGGCGGGTCTTGTCGTACGCCCACGCGTTGAAGAGCCGGTTCGGGCCCGACTGCGAGCCCGGGTCGTTGGCATCGAGCGATTGGATCAGATCGAGCTCGATATCATGGAGCACGACCCATGCTCCCGAGGCGAGGCATGGAAGCAGGACGAGCAGGTCCAGCGCAGGGGCAGGATGGCGGTGATCGGCGTCGATAAACACCAGCGGGACCGACCCGGATTCGAAGCATCGGCACGCGTCGATGGCGTTGGTGCCCGGGTGCAGGGTGATGCGATCGAGAAGATCGGCGGCGAGCTCGTGGACCGCATCGCCGACCTTGCGAGAAGGATCGAAATAGCATCGCTGCATGATGTCGAAGGCGTGCAGGGTGCAGCCGGCAGGGCCCAGTGCGTCCAGGCCATGGGCGAGCCCGCTCGTCGAGACACCCGAGGCGGTCCCCAGCTCGATGAGCGGGAAAGGGCCCGGCTGCTCGCTCGAAACCAGCTCGATGATATCCCACAGGAACGCGATGTCCTGTTCATTCACATGCCCCCTGGCCCAGCTCGGCCAGCGCATGGAGCTGGCGAGTTGATCGATCCAAGCTCGGCCGGGTGGGAGCCCCAGCGAGCTCCGGTGGGGCGGCGTGGGATCGATCTTGTCGATCGCGAGTGCTTGGTATTGCAGAGCTCTGTTCAGCCCAGCATCGTCCCCGGTGGCGAGCTGGTCGTGGCGGATGGGGTCGTGCTGTGTATCGGTGTAGATTTCCCAGATCGGAAGTGGGCTCAGCTCTGGATTCGAGCGTGCCCGCTGGATCAGGTGGGCCTCGTAGGCGTCTGATGAGGGGAGCACGACACAAGCGGTTGCGTTCATCGGAGCTGCTTGTTGGAGCTGGTCCGGGGTGCGGACGGGGATGCCGGCGATCGAATCGACGGCTGGGTGCTCGTCGATGATGCACTCAATGGTGATTGGTGATTTCGGCCAGCCCGATCCTAGCAGCCAGCGCGTATGACGCCCCGCACCAAAGAGCACAACCGAATCGATACTTTCGCGGACGAGCCGATCCTTGACCCGGGACCACACGGCTGCCTTCATCGCGTCGGTTTTCCATGTGTCGGACACGGTCTCCGGGGTGTCGAGCTGCTCATACGCTCGGCAGGCACGCGCCAGTGTGTTGGCCCGGGTGAGCTCGCTATCGGTTGCGCTCTGGCGCTGCAAGTAGCCGGGGAGCTTGGCGATCCAGTGTTTCCAATCCGGCGAGGTGTAGTGCCCGGCTGAGCCGATGGTTGAGATCCAGCGATCGAATAGTTCCGCGTGGTGGACCGCGCGGGCGGGGTCACCCGCGTGCAGGGCGTGCGTGGCACGATGGCCGCTCCAGAGGTTCGTTGCATCGAGACCGAGGAGCGCGGACCAGTCGTCGAGCAGTGCGTCCCATTCGGTTGATTCGGTGTGGGTGTCGAAGTCGCTTGGGGTGCTGGCGAGTCGTTCTGAAAGCTCGTCCTTGGTCGGGGTGCGTGTGCAGCGGAAGGAGATGGTCGGCGTGCCCCGCACTTGATCCATGGGCTCGAAAAACTCACGGAGCTGGAACATGTGGATCAAGAGCCAAGGCGTGCGGAAGTCGCCGATGTCTTGATGCACCACCACGCCACCTGGCTGGACATGCTCGTAGAAAGTCGTCGCGATCGTGTGGTGCACGCCCCAGGCCTTCGCGGCATCGATAAAAAGCAACGCGATGGGTTCTTGCTCCGGGTACAGCGTGTCGGCGACTTCGGGGGCGAACGATCCGGGGATCAGCCCCTGGCGGATGGTGAGCTTGTCGAGGTAGGTGGCGTGGAGTGTGCGGAAGAGATCCAGGAAATCTTGATTGGGGCTGAGCCCGTAGTGGCGCAGGCTCGGGTCGGTCTCGAATGCTTCTTCGTCGGGCGCGATGAAGCCGTCGTAGACGAGGATTTTTGAAGGGTTGGGGTGGTGGTGCTGGTGCCCGATGACGAGCGGGCGGGTGGAGCCGCCGAGGAAGCAGCCGAGCTCGATGATCCGCCCGTGCTCGACACGCGATGCAAGGTGATGGAGGTAGTCGAGCTCACGCTGCGTGAGCATGGTTGGTGCAAGCAGGGAAGGGTCTATCGGGAGGGCGTCGCCCGGATCGCACGGATGGCCATTGGTATCGAGCGGACGATCACCGGTAAGCCGCTCGCGGAGCGTAACTGATGTGTTGGTTCGTTCGATGGGCGAAGTGGTGTGCATGGGTGGATTGGTGGGCGATGGGGCATTCACGCTCTGGGTGATATCGGGCCGATAAGATCGAGGATATCAGTGATTTTATCAGTATTTTCGTCTACACGGAGCCGTCCATGAGCCAGCAGATCCAAGAGACTCCCACAAGTGCAGGCGGATCAAACGCTGGTCAAGGTCGCCGATCATATATGGAGCATTGGCAGCAGCTTGCGATCGCGGGCGCCCAAGGCCAGAAGCATCCGGAACTGGCGGATCCCAGATTCGTCCAGATCGAAGCGTTGATCGGGCTGGGGTTGTCCACATTGGCCCGGCGGGAGGCTGATCGGCTCGACGGAGCGACGAATCAGCAGGCGCGGGTTGAGTCGCTGGCCCAGCAGATCGACGCGATGCCAAGCGATCGGATCACACTCGATCAACGCGAGACACACCTGCGGGCGAACCTCGATCGGCTCACGGATCGGGCGCGTTTCTCGGAATCGGATATCGATCAATGGCGGGCCATCGCCCAGGAAATCAGCTGGTATCGAGCTTTGGACGGGAACATCGTCCGGTGCAACGAGTCGCTCGGGCGGATCGCGCACCTCGCGGACACGCGCACCGCTCATCTGCGGGCGGTTCAGCCGTTGGTTGAGCAGATGGGGACCAAGCGGCTCTCTCCCATCATCCTCGAGGGGATCGACCCGCACTGGTTGTTGGGGGCGCTCCTGGGCGCACCGAGCCCCGACGACGCGCCCATGTTCCGTCAGCGGTTGTTGATTCTGCAGGCGGATCTCAACGAACTCTTCGATGGGCTGTCGTGCGTGGACTTTGGAGAGCCGATCGCCAATGAGCGCATCGAGTGGTTTGTGGGCAAAGACGGGCCCGAGAGATTGCTCGACTGGTGGAGCGATCGGCTCGATGATGTGCCGCCAACGATGGTGATCCAGAACCCGCTCGTCCGCACGCGCGCCCAGCCCGACGGGCGTGCGATCATGAAGCTCATCGACGAGCGATGGACTAAGAGCCTGGCGTCGCATGTGCAATGGATCAAGGGGCGCACGCCCAAGGACAAGGCGTCGATCGCAGCGAAGCTGCAGCGGGTGCTCGATCGCTTAGAGGCAGGGGAATCATCGCAGCCCGGCGACGATCCGGAAGGCTTGCGTGTGCTGATCCCGACGAGCCGATACACGACCTACCTGCAGTATGTGTCGCGTGATCTGGACCAGGTGCTCTCGCGTGCGGGATGCGTTTGTGAAGTCCAGATCGAGGACGACGATTCGAGCGTGTACTCCAAGAGCAACTACCTGCGTGCGTTCCGGGCGTTCGATCCGGATGTCGTGATCTCGATCAACACGCCCCGCCCGCTGATCTCCGAGCACAGCCCGACGGATGTGGTGCATGTGTGCTGGATTCAGGACGCGATGGATCATTTGTTCGATGCCAAAATCGGCAAGCAACTCGGCGAGACGGACTTTGTGGTCGGGATGGTCAAGCGGGAGCTGATCGAACAGTTTGGGTATCCGGAAAAGCAATCGAGCTGGATGCCGATGGTCGCGTCGGGGTCCAAGTTCAATGCTCAGCGGACGATCAAAGATAATGACTATGACTGCGAGATCGCCTGGGTGACCCATCAGAGCGAGCATCCGGATTTGCTCAAGTCTCGACTCGTCGATCGGATGCGACAGAGCTCGCCGGGGGCGGTTGAAGGGTTAATCGCGGTGCTCGACGAGGTCAAGCACTTGGTCACGAGCGTGCCCCACACGCGGCTGTTCTTCGATATCGACCAGTTGATCAACCGGGTATTCTTCCCCGGCGGTGTCAGCGAGCAGAACCAAGTCGCCCGATCGGTGCTGCTCAATACGCAGGTTATCCCGTACGCCGAGCGGGTGTTCCGCCACCAGGTCGCGATGTGGGCCAGCCGGATCGCGGACAGTCGCGGCTGGCGTTTCCGGCTCTTTGGCAACGGCTGGGATCAGCATCCGCAGCTCTCGGGCTATGCCGCGGGCCCGGTGGAGCATAATGATGCATTGGTCGAGTGCTACCAGCGTTCAGCGGTGCACTTGCACGCGTCGGTCAATCAGGTGATGCACCAGCGGGTGAGCGAGTGTCTGCTTTCCGGCGGGTTGCCCCTGTGCAGATCATTGCGTGATGCGTTCGCGGTGGTGAACAACATGGTGGCGGTTGATGCCCATGATCGAATGATCTGCGAGCCGATGTCCGATGATGCCGGCGATCGAATCGGGCATCGTGTTGGGATTGATCACAGCCCCATGGCTCAGAAGATGATCGATGAGCTGCGCCGTTTGGGGATCTGCGAAGAAGACGAATATCGGGATGCATCGTTGAAATGGGCAGGGAACAAGGTACGAGCGGCGATGGAATCGCTCTCCGATCCGATTGAGCGGGCCAATGCGCAGATGTTCAATGATTCGACGGATCTGTTCTTCGCGAGCGAATCCCAGCTCGAAGCTTTGCTCGAAAAAGCAATCGATGATCCCGCGTGGCGGTCTGCTCGGATCGAGCAGGGCGTTGCCGCGATGCCCAAAGAGATGACCATGGACGGCTTTGTCGAGAACCTGCTCACGCGGGTGCACGCTGGGCTGACTGAGTAATCTATATCCGTAATTCGGCCCATAGCCCGAGCATGCACACCAGGCGGAGGCGGGTCATGTCGCCATAGGGGACATAGGACGCCCAGTTGGCATCAAGCACACCCTGGGTGACGATTTTCATCTGATTGATTTGTTCACTCATCGCCCGCCAGTGGCTAAGTTCCGAGGACGATCGCACACTGAAGCCTTGCTTGGGGCGTTTGGTGTATTGCTCGTCGAGGTTAGCTTCGATATAGCTGCGCAGCTGTGGGCGGCTCTGTGAGCTATCGGGGATCAACTCGCGTGGATCGACGGGCTGCCTGAACCCGATGTCAATCAGCCGTCGGTCGAGCATCGGGGAGCGGACCTCGAGCCCGAAGTGCATTGCGCCTCGATCGACCTTGGGCAGGATGGATGCGGGGCAGAAGCCCACGAGATCGAGTCGCTGTGCTCGGCGCAGGTGCGGGAGCTTCGGGCGGTCCTCGTTGATCAGCCAGCTGGCCATGCTTTCGTGGTCGTAGGGGTCTACGCATGATGAGGTCATCGCTCGGGCCTCGGCTGGGTAGAAACCGGGGAAAACGCGTGAGAGGTAGCCGTGGGTATAGGAGTAAGACCCGAGGACTCTGCGGGCCAGCGCACGGGTATCGTCGTCTGCGTCTGGATCGGCGACCATTGCATCAATCTTGGAGTGCAACCCGCGGAGACTTTGGTCTTTGTGCCAGTTCTGCCAAGCATCAGGCCCATCTTCGCGTTGCCAGAGGTAGCCGCCGAAGGTTTCATCGCCACCGTCGCCGGCGATGACGGCCTTGGCATGCGTTGCCCCGAGCTTGGCGATCTGCACCATGGTGAGCAGCGCCGAGTATCCCTGGGGCTCGTCATAAGCGTGTGCGAACTCAAGCATTGCTTGATCAATCGCGTCACATCGCTCAACAGTGATCGGTAGATCGAGTGCATTGGCGAGCCTGATCGCGTCTTTGTGCTCGCTGGCTTGCCCTTCCATCTCAAGTGTGAAGCACGCCGGGGAGATGCCCGAAGGCTTGAGTGCCTTGGCTGCGGCGATGGTCGTGGCTGCGGAATCGATTCCGCCGGACAGGAACACGCCCACCGGGACATCGGCGAGCAGGTGGTCGGACACAACCTGCTCCCAAAGATCCACGAAGGCGTGCTGATCGAGCATGGAGCTTTCGATAATTTGCTCGGGTGGTGCGTAGTACCGGCTGATGCGTGGGGCCGTGCCCGGGGTCCACTCGATCGTGTGCCCGGGGGGGAGCTTGGAGATCCCCGTCCACATCGTCATCGGCGGCGGGCAGCAGCTCATCGTCAGCACATGGCGGATGGCCATCGGGTTGAGTTGCTCGGTGGAGCCGGTGAGTGCACGCAATGAGTCGCAATCCGAGGCGATCAGGATACGCTCGCCGGCGTGCTTCCAGACCATGGGCTTCATCCCCGCATGGTCCACGGCTCCAAAGAGCGATCGCTGCTCATCATCCCAGATCGCGAACGAATACATGCCGAGGAGCCGATCGAGCATGCCTTTGCCCCAGTGGGTCCACGCGTGCAAGAGGACTTCCGTGTCGCAGTGGGAGCGGAAGACGGAGCCCAGGGATTCGAGCTCGGTGCGCAGCGCGGGGGCGTTGTAGAGTTCGCCGTTGTAGCTGATGGCGATCGAGCGGCGGGCATCGACCATTGGCTGGTCGCCCGCGTGGGAGAGATCCACGATCGACAAGCGTGTGTGCCCGAGCATGGCGGTTCGGCTCGGGGCAATCCAGGTGCCCTGGCCGTCGGGCCCTCGGCGAGCGAGCGATGCCAGGCAGCGGGTCCAAGAAGTGGATTGATCGATAGCTTCAGCGAGCCCAGCGGGGTCGAATATCGCTGCGATTCCACACATTAGCGGGTACCCGCGGAGTTGAGCGTTTTCAGTGTGGGGGTTGTATTGACATACGCGAGGGCATCGGGTGCACCATCCTCGAAGCCAAGGATCTCGCGGATCCATGGCAGGGTGTTGGTGTCCTCTGCAAAGCTGTGAGCGTTTATGCGATCGAGTGCGAAGTCGTTGAGGCTGCTCAGATCAATCGGTGATTTCTCCGCCCAGCCGATCGCGTTCATCCGCTTATCGAACAGCGGATAGCTGGCATCCCAGTCGTATTCGATCGGTTGGCTGACCGAGTTGGCCGCATCCACGAAGCCCCAGAGGGCGACGCGGGCGTCGGGGTCTGCATGTGCTCGGGCTTCGAGCTGTTGTCGGATCTGCTCGCGGAACTCGTCTTTTCGGCTGCGCAGCATCGCCTTGAGGTAGATGTGCTTGAATGACTGCTCGTATTCGTGGAGGCCGAGGACTTTAGCGTAGCACTCGCGGGTGTACCCCCGGGCACTCATCGCGTCATGGACTCGGCTCTCCGGGCGGAGATCGTCATCGAGGGTGTCGATCAGGTCGTACGCTTCTTGGATGTACTTCGCGTTGTAGCAATGCAGCCCTCGCGTGGCCAGCCCACCAACAGCATTGCATAAAAACAACGGCGTGGCGACGAAGGCTCTGGGGTCCATCTTGCCGCAGATTTCGCGGATGCGGGTGACGGCATTATCGAGCGGGATGATGTCCGCGTCGATCGCTATCAACCAGGGGCGGCCTGAATCGATCCCGATTTGGAAGGTCTTGGCAACCGCCGACGAGAACGGTGATTCTTGGATGACGCTCAGTTGGGCCGGGTCGGGAAGCTGGTTCTGGATGATCTGGGTGCAGTCTGCCTGCGTTCGCTCGCCGGCAGCCCGGATGACGATGGTGAGTTCGTCGGATTCGGGGTACTTGTAGATTCGTGTTTTGGGCCTAGTTGACATGGTCTGCTCAGGTTTGTGGGCTGAAAACGCAGAAATCTGTGGTTGGGTGTATGATAGCGGAAGGAGCACGAGTATGGGTGAGCCAATCAGTGTCATTCTGCCGATGCATCGCTGGCATGACCACGCGCAGGGCGCGATCGAGTCCGTGCTCGCCCAGACGCATGGAGACTTTGAATGCCTGCTCGTGTTCAACGGCTCCGACGAAGAACTCCTCTCCAAACAGAACGAGCTGGAATCTTGGGACGAGCGGATCCGTGTGCTCCATACGCCGAAGCAGGGGATCGCCCATGCGCTCAACTTCGGGATCGGGCACGCCGGTCATGAGCTGATTGCGCGGATGGACGATGACGATTGGTCGTACCCCGATCGGTTCGCGGCACAGGTAAAGTACATGGATCTACACCCCGCGATCGCCGGCTGCGGCACCGGGGCGGCGTTTGTGGATCAGCACGATCAGATCCAAGAAGTTGTGATGCCCCCGATATCGGTCGAGCAGGCACGCTGGAAGATCATGGTCTGGAACCCGTTTGTGCATGGCTCGATGATGCTCCGCAAATCATGCGTGTTTCAGGCAGGCGGCTACGACGAATCGCTTGATCGGGCGCAGGATTACGATCTCTGGATACGGCTCGTCGATGTGGGGTTGGGCGGAGTGCCAGAGGTACTGTACAGGCATCGGCTTGGTGAAAATGGGCATTCGGGGCTCAATGACTCACAGAGCCGAGTGACGGCTCAGCGGCTACTTGGGCTTTGGGAAGGGTTGATCGAGCAAGAGATTGAGGGTGAACAAACGGCCATGGCCAAGGTGGCTCGGGGTGACGCGAGTGGTCGTGTGGAACTCGAAGCGTTGATGGAAGCCGTGGGCCCTACGCGGACATTGCTCCAGGCGTGGATGTGGTCCAACGCGGTGTGCCCGAATCTGCCAACGGATACGCCACTCCGGTTCCGGCGAATGCTCGGTGCAGCAAGGTTGCTCAAATCAATGGGCATCGAGCGGGTCTGGGTCTGGGGCGCGGGAGACCTGGGGCGGTTTGTGCTCGCGCTTCGAGCATTGCTCGGGGTGGAGATCGCGGGGGTGCTCGATGACCATCGGGCGGGGCAGGTGGTTGGCGAGTATGCGGTTTATTCGCCATCGGCTATTGATAAAGCACCTAACACCGGGGTGGTCATCGCCTCTGAGCTTTATGAAGATCAGATTTGGGAACGATCACGCTCACTCCGCGAGCGTGGGGTGCGTGTGTTCCGGTTCTCCGATGGCGACGAACAAGTTGGACATGGCGAGCCGGCAGCAGTTGGTGGGGCGGTATGACGAGTGAATCGCCCAAAATCGACTTCGTGATCCCTGCGTACAATGCTCAGGGGACCATCACCAGAACACTTGAATCACTACAGAAACAGACCGATTCACGGTGGCGGGCGATCGTGGTGGATGACGGGAGCAATGATGCGACCGTGGAAGCTGTGGTGGCGATTGGCGATGGTCGGGTGTCACTGAGGAGGCAGGACAACGCCGGGCCTAGCGCCGCACGGAATTTCGGTTTCGGGCACGGGCGAGCACCGTTGGTGTGTTTTCTTGATAGCGATGACACGATCCATGAGCCCTTTGTCGAGCTGATGGTGCCGATCGCCAGCGAGCATTCGATCGGTGCATCATGCGGGTATGACTATCGAAGCGCTGAAGGCGATCAACTCCACCGGGTTCCGGCGATGGGGGTATCGCGTTGGACCCGATCGGCGATGCTCGCCCTCGATCCGCCGGCGATTATGTCGATGGTGTATAAGCGGAGCGTGCTCGATCAGCTTGTTTCTATGGGTGATCTGTTCAATCCCAAGCTCCGGGCCTTCGAGGATTGGGACATGCTGTACCGCCTGTGCGAAGCCCATGGCTTGCAGGCGAACGCCTTTGGGCGCTGCGAGCATGTATTGGCGAGCTACTGGTGCACGCCCGGCTCGCTCTGTTCGTCAATGGCGACGCTGTGGGAGCAGGGGCGAGGTTTGATTCTATCGTGGTCTGAATCTCAGAAAGTCGTCAAAAGCCGACTCCGAGGATGGGGCTTGGGGATGCTCGCGGGCTGTCTTGTGGTGGATGACCAAGCGACGGCGCGCAAGATACTCGATCAACTCGGCCCAGTTGGGATGGGCGATGCACCGGTCATTGGACACGCGATCCGCTGGCACACGATGCGCCAGCATGGCGTTGGACTTGATACGGTACTGGGAATGGATCATATTTTAGAGACCCGTTGTCGGGCTACTCTGGCTGATGATGGCTTGGTTGATCAGATTTCCGCCACTATGGGCAACAGCGGGGCGGATCGGATTTGTACGCTTCTCAAGAGCGCGAAAGCACGAGCGGGTCAGCACGGGCGGGTGGTCATCTACGGGCTCGGGCGCAACGGAATCGCGTTTGTTGAGCAGGCCGATCGGCTGGGGATCGGGGTCGTGCTGATGGACGACCATGGAGAGCAGTCTGGTGAGAGCCATCGATGGATCGAGCCCGGTTCGTTAACCGTGGATGATGTGGTAATTGTCACGCCCATGGATGCGGGGGCGATGGTCACATCGCTGGGTCACCTTGAGCCGGGGCGTGTGCTGGTGTATCAGTCTTCTGAGCCCGCGGAGCCATCATCGGTATAGAGCCGATGGACGGTTACGCCCATGGTTTCGAGCGATGCTCTGTTTTTCCAGATTGAATCCTGATGGATCGCGCTGCTGATGATCAGGTCGCTCGCGCCCAGGCCTGGAATGTCTTTGGGTTCGTAGATCCTGCTATTGAGCAACGCGGTGCCGGCCATGCTGGGGTTATCGTCGATGAACCCGGCGATATGGGTTTTGGTGTTCTCGAATACGCCGGCGATGTCTTTGGTGTGCTGCCCGGAGCCAAAGATGAGCACGGATTTGCCTTCGAGCGTACGCAGGCAGTGTTCCATGCGATCGGCGGCGTCGTGTGGGGTTGAGCCGCTGCGTTGACCGGGGGGGGCGGTGTAGGACGGTCGTTGGTCTGTTGGCCACGGGCGGGGAGGCATGGCTTGCACATGCTGGATCAGTGATTCAAGAGCATCGATATGGATATCCGTCCGGTGATGCTCGTAAGCGACCCGGTGCGCGCCGGTCGAGAGCTTGATGCGGGTCTGCTCATCGAGCTCGGCGATCGCGTCGCGGAGCTCCCGGGCGATCTGCTCGATGGGTGTGTCCCATTGGACTTCGACGCTGAGCCCAGATTCTCGGTGGACTACCGTGTCGGTGCTGCCGGATCGGACCCGGGTCAGCACCGGGACACAGCCCATGGCCATGGCTTCGAGCATGGCGATGCTCTGTCCTTCAAATCTTGAAGGCAGCACCCAGGCGTCCGCCCATCGGAGGTGCTCATTGATCTGCTCGGGCGGGATTGCGCCGAGGAGTTCAATGGAATCGATGGGCTCGGTGCGTGCTCGGAGCGCGGGCATTTCGGGGCCATCGCCAATAATTCGAAGTCGGTGATCGATACCGTGGTTTGTCAGGCGTGCGGACAGCTCGGGGAGCACGCTCACGCGCTTCTGGTACTCTTCGATCCGCCCGGTGTAGAGCAAGCGGAGGGGGCGGTGAGTGATCGGCGTTCGCTGTGGGCACTGATCGGGCACATCGATCCCGTGGGGGACATGGATGATGTCGTTGTGCCGGTCTGGCATGCGCTCGCGGGCGAGATTGGCCAGTTCATTGCTCACGGGCACGATCGCTTGGGTCATCTGTTCATAATGATTACAAACAGCGAGGTCGTAGTCGTTGTCGGCGTGGATCCAGCCGACGACTCGTATGAGTTCTGGGTGATCCCGGGCGATGGCGGCGATGGCTCCGAAGCAGTCGCCGTGGAGGTTTGGGGACACGACGACCGGTTTCTTCGTGATGGTGTGGATACGCCGGATCGCGTCGAGATAGACCGGGGTGAGTTGGTCGAGGCACCCGTGCAGTTCATCCATCGGGGGCGCATCTTCCACAACCCCAACCACATAGGGCATTAAGAACTCGGGTGGGGATTCGTTTTTGTCGCAGTGGACAACCAGCCCGGATTCGATCGAGCGTGCTCGCAGCCCGGCCACCGCACGCATCGCCCAGGTGGTGACGCCGCTGACTTGGAGATGACCCGGTAGAATGATGAGCACGGAAGATGAGCCTCGAGTTGAACGAATGACGAGCATGACGCAGCCGCAACGACCGAATATCCAACTGCTCTCGGTGATTATCCCATCCCGGGGGCGTTCATGCAAGCTCGGGGTGCTTCTGGACACGATCGAGCAGCTCCAAGTTTCGACGAATACGCCGTTCGAGGTCGTTCTCGTGATTGACGGCGATGGTGAGTCCCCAAGCGGGCAGTGGTCTTTTCCACTCCAGGTCGTCCATACAACGCACATCGGGGCGGGGCCGGCACGCAATCTCGGGATCCAAGCGGGCACCGGTGACGCGATCCTGTTCCTCAACGATGATGTGATCCCCGAGCCGGGGTTCTTCGAGGCTCATGTTGAATCACTGAATCAGGGGCACGATGCGGTGCTGGGTGATTCGCCTTGGATCGAGCATGACTCGCCGTCGGCGTTTGATCAGTTCATCGAGCATACTCCAGCGATCTTTGATCAGAGCGGGCTGGTCGATGGGCAACTTTATGGGTTCGGGATGGGCTGGACCCTGAATCTGAGTATTCGGCGAACCGTGATCGACAGGCTCGAATACGCGTTCGATCCCGAGCTCCGCCCGATCTACTTCGAGGACATCGAGTTCGCTCATCGGTGCTTTGGGGCGAGCGATGGGATCAGTTTCTGCAAAGCCGCCAGGGCCGTTCACGATCATCGGGTCACGCCTCATGAGTACTTCGCCCGCGAGGTGCTCCTCGGGATGATGTCCGTGGTGCTCAACGAGCGGAACCGTGCATGCTTTGATGCGTTGTTCCCCTGCTCGCCCACGGAGCATGCTCGGGCGATCGGCGAGGTGCTCGCTCTGGATCAGCGTGATCACACGCGGATGCTTGCTCGGTTCATAAGGCTTGCTCAGCAACCTGCGAATAAAGCCGATCATATCGATCACGCAAATGTGCTTTACGATCTGCATCTGCCGATCAAACGCCGGGCTTTCCGGATCGGGCTTTCGGCCATGGTGCACAATCAGATCCCCTGGGACCAACGGATCGCAGCCGCCAATCGTTTGCTTACCCAGGATCCGGTCTTCAGCGCGCTCGAGCCCGGGCGATGACGCTCCATACGCTCTCCAGCGAGGTGTTGCAGCTGATGCTCGGGGCATTGGTCGTCGGGCGAATGATCTTTCCGCTCGAAGCGTACACCCGATCTCATGGGACACGGGCACTGAGTTGGTTAGTCACCTTGGCGATGACGATTCCGCTTTGGGTTTCGATTTTTCGTCTCGGGAGCCATGAGGGTACGCAATGTCTGCCGTCCGAGTTGATGGTGATTGCGCTGGGTTTCATGTGGGCGTTGAGTGTGCTGCCGACACGCTCGGTCTGCCCTTCATATCGATTGCCCAGTCCGATGCTTCGTTCGGGTTGGGCGAAGGTTGCCACCATATTCATGCTCGGAATTTTATTGTTTTTCCCTGCTGGGTTCGCGGCTTTCTACGCCGTTGTCTACTTTGCGAACCATGACAAGTATCGCTTCGTGTCGCAGACGGAGCTTTTGATGCCGCACGGGTTGTCGGTGGTGACGGTGGCGTATTTCTGTGTTTCGATGTTCACGCCGATCACCGACGAGGCGTTGTGCATCGGGCTGGTTTCAACCGCGGGGGCGCATTATGTCGGGTCCGGGCTCCGAAAGCTCATAACGGGATGGATCTGGGGCAATCGGCTTGGAAACATCGCGATCGCTGCACAGACACAGAACCGATGGTCATTATTGATCCATCATCGGCTGGGAAGAGTGCTGAACTTCCGCTCTGCGATCTTTGCTCAGCCAGTGGTGGTGCTTATTGAAGTGTCTGCGATGTGGAGTTTCCTTGATCGGAGGCTGGTGTACATCGTGTTTCCTTTGTTGATCGCGATGCATCTGGTGATCTTGATTTTGACGGGGATTTTTTTCTGGAAATGGATCATTGCCTTAGTGGGCGTACTGCTCGTCCAGTGGTCGGTGGGGCCGATCCCGCTCAACACACTTGATCCAATGAGTTTGGCCGTTCTGATTGTTTCAGCCGTAGGATTTCCGTTTCTGTCGTCGACCATGGCGACCCTCGCGTGGTTTGATACGCCCGTGTCCCGAACCTTCAGCTTCGTTCTGCGGGCGGGCGGCAGGGAGGCCGCACTCAACCCGTACGATTTCGCCCCGTTTGATGTTTTGCTCTCGCAAGCCCGCCACGAGTTCTATTTCGATGGAGCTTTGCACTCGCTTGATTGCTTTGGTACGAGCAAGGACCGTGCTTTGGCAATGGCCCTCAACTCGTTGAGTTGTTCGGCGGAAATGAGCGAGGGCGAACAAAGAGACCAGGCGATCGAGCTGCTGCGTTCACTTGGCTCCACCAGCTTGAGCCGCTCGATGATGAGGCGGGAGCTTGACTTGTTGATAGAACAGCTCCGGTACAATCTTGATTGTCCGGCGAAGCTCAGGATCCCAAACTTCCATATTTGGAATATGAATCCAAGATCCGAATCATCCATCCTGTGTTCTATCTTGAGCGATCCGGAGGCTGAGCTCTGGGGCGTTCGGCGGGTCTATATGTATTGCCGATCGAAGGACGAATCGGTCCTGATCGATGAACTGCGTGTTCAGCTCCCGCTCGAACACGATATGACTGATGAGTGATTCGGAGTTGAATAGGCCAATGTGTCCAGATTCTGCCCACGCAGGGGCTCTGAACGCATGAAACCCATGGAGCCATCTGCTATGCTGGAGCAAGAGAGTGCTCATTGGTCGTGATTCAGATCCACGGGTTATATGAGCCTTCACGGACGGATATACACCATGCCCTACCCGCCAGCCCCGTTCTCGCCCAAAGTCTGCTCGCACGAGCAGCTGCTCGCGCTGTGCCAGCGGGCCAAAGCCGAAGGCCAGCGGGTGGTGCATTGCCACGGCTGCTTCGATATTGTCCATCCCGGGCATGTCCGCCACCTTGGTCACGCCCGAGAGCTCGGCGATATCTTGCTCGTCTCACTCACCGCGGATGACTTTGTGAACAAAGGGGCCTCGCGTCCGATGTTCAAGCAGTCGCTGCGGGCCGAGAATCTGGCCGCGTTGTCATGCGTGGATTGGGTGTATGTCAACTCCGCGCCCACGGCCGTCGAGCTCCTCGAAGAGGTTCACCCGGATGTCTATGTCAAGGGTGCCGAGTACGAGCTCAACGAGGACCCACGGTTCCAGGCGGAGCGCGACGCGGTCGAAAAGCACGGCGGGCGCGTGGTGTTCACCTCGGGCGATGTGCTTTTCTCGTCGTCAGCACTGATCAACTCGATGTCCAACGACGAGGCCCAGGAGCACGCTTCGCCGACCAATGCGGATTCGATCGCGATCAAGAACCTCCACCGGGCTCATGACTTGTCGCCGACGAGTATCGAGCGGATCCTCGATTCGATGCGTGGGCGCAAGGTGGTGGTGGTCGGGGAGTCGATCCTCGATACATATGTGGATTGCGCGTGGCCTCAGGTGACGGGCGAGTCGCCGGTACTCTCGCTGCGCCCGGGGCGTCGGGCGAGTTACGACGGCGGGGCGGCGGTGATCGCCAGGCACCTGGCGGCGATGGGTGCGTGCCCGCATCTGATCACGCCGCTGCCGATGACGCCCGAGGGCAACGCGATGCGTGGACGACTGGAACAAAGCGGGATCGTGGTCGAGCAGGTGCTCACTGATGTTGCCCTGCCGATGAAAGAACGCTACATGGTGGGGCGAGAAAAGATCTTTAAGCTCGATCACACCGGGCTTATTGAGCTAGATCATCGCACACGCGTCGAGCTTATCGAGACCGCCAAGCGCGTGGGTTCGACCGCCGACGCGGCCATTGTCGTCGACTTCGGCCTGGGCATGCTTGGTGCTCGCATGACCGAACAGCTCTTCAGCACGCTTCGCCCGTTGGTGCCCGTGCTCTCGGGCGATGTTTCGGGGGCTCGGACATCGCTGGTGCATATGAGCCGGGCGGATTGGCTCACGCCATCAGAGCAAGAGCTCCGGGGATCAGCCAGCTCGGCGACCAGTTCGCTCCCAGCCGTCGCGACGGAGCTGATGAGCCGGACCAAGGCCCGAAGGCTCGCCGTCACGATGGGCGACGAGGGCGTGGTGGTCTTCTCTCGGCTTGAGGGCGAGGATACACCCAACGCCGACGGGCAGGCGACGCTACTCTCGAGCGAGCACATCCCCGCGCTCAATATCTCCCCGATCGATACGCTTGGGTGTGGGGACGCGCTCCTCGCCTTAAGCACCATGGCCCAGGTGGTGGGGGCGGATTCTGGCGTCGCGGCGTATATTGGCTCGCTGGCCGCCGCGGTCAGCGCTTCAAAGATCGGCAATCATGCGTGCCAGCGCCGAGAGATTGTCCGCCTAGCACGATACTTCTATGAGAACTTCGAGCCGCTGCCCAGCGAACAAGCCAGCCTGGCCCCTGCGCGATGACTTCGATCTCGTTCGTCATCCCAACGCATAATCGCACCGATGATGTTCAAAAGACAATGGACATGCTCGGGCGGTATCCGATCGATCTGCTTGGCGACGCCGGGGGGGTGGAACTCATCGTCGTCGACAACGCATCAGATACGCCAGTGGAGCGCGTGCTGCCATCAGCATTGGCCAACGGCATCAGCGTGCAATCGATCCGGCTGGAGACGAACATCGCGACGAAGGCCCGAAATATCGGTGTCGAGCACGCAGCGGGCGACTGGATCGTGATGCTTGATGATGACTCGGCACCGATCGCTGGCGATCTGGGGAAAGTGCTTTCAAGCCAACCTGCGATGGTCGGGGCGATCGGGGGCGAAATCCGACTCAGCACAGGCGGCTATGAGGCCGGCGGACTCCCCGAGGTTGTGATCGGGTGCGGGTGCGCTATTCGTAGAGAAGCCTATCTTCAGGTGGGCGGCTACGACGAGTCGTTCGGTTACTACGCCGAGGAGTATGACCTGTGCGCCAAGCTCATCGGTGCTGGCTATCGCGTCGGGCACACGCGGGCGATGGTCTTCGAGCATCGGAAAGTTCTGCAAGGACGCAACTTCAGCGAGATCCTCTATCGTCTTGTCCGAAACAACGCCTGGGTGCTCACGCGGTACGCGCCAATTGACATCAAGACTGCTGTGTTGGGCCAGATGTTCGATCGCTACCAGCAGATCGCGATCAAGGAGGGGGTCGAGCCCGCCTTCGATCGGGCGATGTGTGCGGTGGAGGGGGCGATCGATACGCAGCCGACCCGCACGCTGAGTGAGACGCAATGGGAACGGTTTTCAGGAGCGGCCGCCGTCCGGGCGCACCTGATTCCTCGGCTCCAATCTGAACAAGTACAAACCGTGCGAATGGTCGCCCCCGGTAAGGGGCTCGAGATCATCGAGCATGAGCTCGCTCGAGCGGAGATCCGAATCAACGATGAGTCAGCGCATCAAGTGATCGGGACGCTCTCGCCGGACTCGATGCTCAACGCACAGGGCGCCTGGGGCAACGCATTCTCCGCGTGGGTTTTTGATCATAAAGCCATGGTTCCTGAGCCCATCGAGTCCGATGAGATCAGGAACTCATCGCGGTCGAATGGCGTATAGAGTTGGAGTCCCGGCCTCTGTTTCGTGTGAAGCAGGCACACCGTCCTATAAAATAAGATAGAATGGGCCCTATGTCCAAAGCAGTCGCAGATCCCGAAGAAATCCGTCGTTTCGCTCAGCTCCTCAAGCGCTTCGGTGGTGGCATGGAGCAGCAGCTCACCCAGCTCAACGGGCAGATGGCGAACCTGAGCCAGTCGTGGCGCGATCAGGAGCAGGCCAAGTTCCAGAAGGATTTTGATGACACCATGCGTCAGATGGCGCGATTCCGCGAGGCCATCGATGTACAGGTGCCCTTCTTGCTCCGCAAAGCCGACCGCCTCGATGAATACCTGAGGCAGCGCTGAGATGGGTTCAGGGGCACGGGTCACCGACATCCACGCGCTGGTGCAGTTTCGCCCTGCATTGATCCAATATGGTGAAGACACCCAGCGGGCCCTGACGAGCCCAGGGGCCGACGCCGGCAGGGTGCTCTCGTGGTTGAAGCAGGAGCGGATGCCGTACTGGAAGCGCGAGATCCGGATCCGCTCTGAGCAGGCGGTTGTGGCCAACACCAAGCTGGTGGAGCAGACATCAAACGAATCGCCAAGGCCTTCGGTCGATGCGCGGAAGGCTTACGAGCTGGCCAAGCGTCGGGTCCGCGAGGCTGAGGAGAAGTTCGAACGCACCCGCAGGGCGATGCTCAATCTCCAGAAGGAGATCGATCGGTACCGTGGTTCGGTCCAGCCCCTCGCCACGATCGCCAGATCCGATATGAAAACAGCGGTTGGCAAGCTCGACGGGTTTGTCAAGGCCCTTGATGAGTACACCAAAGCCGTAAGCCCCGACGGGAACCGCCCGCAAACTCCAGATAAGACTGTTGAGGAATCGAACCAAGCGGAAGTCAACTGCGAGGAGAACCAATGAGTCATTCTTCGAGCAAGGGCGTGATTACGGATGCCGTCAAACAGCTGCGGGCATCGTGGGTGCGTTGCAAGTCATCGTGGACAGACCAGAACGCCGAGCGGTTCGAGGAGGAGTACATCGCTCGTCTTGACCAGCCGGTGCGCCAGGCGTGCGAGGCGATCGATCGCCTACAATCAGCCTGCGATGAGGCAAGGCGTGCGGGTGAATGAGCACGATACGCAGAGCAGGGAAGATGAGCGTATGAGCAACCACGATCGCCTCGGATATGATGAACAGGCACTGGCGTTTGCCAGCCTGATCGCATCGCTCGATACTTATATCGAAGCCATCGCTGGGGCAGAAACTCAGTGCGATCAAGCGGCCCGATCAGCGAAGGCTGCGCTAGAGCGGAGCACCAAAGCGGCGAAGGACAAGCGAGCCAAGCTCAGCTCGCAAATCGAGGCTCAGCACGCAGAAGCGCATGCCAAGATCAGCGCCAAGCTCGACTCGAGGCTTGTGGCGGCCAAGCAGGATCGCCAGCGAGAAGAAGGCGTTGCACGGAGCGACTATCAGGAAAAAGTAGCGAGGGAAAAGAGGGCATGGAGCGAGCGCGTGTGGCTCGCCGAGACGGTGCTTGAATCCAATCTGCTCAACGAGGAACGGGCGCACAAGCAGCAGGTCACGACCCTGAATACATGCTCAAAGAGCATCGAGACCCTCGAAAAAAATCTGATCACCATCATCGGGCCTTCGATGGTTAAGCGGATAACGGATCTCCCGATAGATCCGACTCCGAACGCGAGCACCATCGGGCTCGACGAGCTCAACGAGCTGCTCGAGGATGCTCAGCAGGCGGTCGATGCGTATCCAGCGGGCGGGATACTCAACGCGATCCGTGGGCGTGCCAAACGCATCGAGCTGGCCCATAAAGCCCGCATCAAGATTGAACATGTCAGAAAGATCTCCGAGTCCGTATGGATGCGTCTGGAGCTGGAGCACGAGCAACGGCTCACTGAGATCCGGGCGAATCATGCAGCTGAGATCGCCAAGGGTGATCAAACGCTGCGTGTCACGACCAAGGACTTTGATCGCAAAGCAGGCGCGCTCGTGAAATCGGCGTCGGAAGCATTTGAAACACGGCGCGCGGATGCTCAAAGCCGATTCGACCAAGAGATCGAGAAGCTCACCAGCTGGCGAACGGAACAGGCCGAGAAGTTTGATGAGCGATACAACGCATCGGTCGCTTCGGCACAGAGCCAGCACGATGAGCAAGCCCGCGGGGCACAGTCAACGCTCGAATCAGCTCGATCGGTCCATGAATCAGACCTGCTCGCGACGGCCCGACCCGCGATTGAGCAGCTCAACAAGACGCGAGAGCAGTGCGAGCGTGCGAACAAAGATTGGGAACAGCTGCCAGGCGAAGATCAGCCCGTTGAGGTGCCAAGGGTCTTGCCGATCGTGCGCACGCACCTGGATCTGTCGGCACGGCTTGATCGGATCGATCCCGCTGTCCGTGAGCAACTTGCGGTGACTGCGCAGCTTGAGCACCCCGGTGTGCTCGCGATGCCTGGCCCCAAGTCGTTGCTCATCCGCCATGACTCGAACAGCCGGGATGCGGCCCTCTCGACCATGCGCATGGCGATGACGCGTATCCTCGCTGCGTTCCCCGCCAGAAAAGCCCGATTCGTCATGGGCGATCCGATCGGGATTGGGCAGTCCTTTGCTGGGTACATGCGCCTTTCGGATCTGGACCCATCACCAGTCGGTCAAAAGATTTGGGCGGAGCCTCAGCATATTGAGCGCCAGCTCCAAGACCTGACCGAGCACATGCAGATGGTCATCCAGAAGTACCTCCGTGCGGACTACGCGACCATCGAGGACTACAACGCCGCGGCTGGCGAGATCGCCGAGCCTTATCGATTTGTCATCATCGCTGACCTACAAGAAGCCCTCACCGATGGCGGGGCGGCTCGGCTCAAGAGCATCCTCGAATCTGGCCCGCGATGCGGGGTGTACGCTCTCCTGTGCGTGGAGAACACCCACAGCATGCCGGCTGATCTCCAGAACAGCCTCGAATCGACCGCGGTTGAGCTCAACATCGAGCAAGGCGTGCCTCGGTTTGCAGATCAGCGTTACGATGGCGTGACAACGAGCCTTGACGCAGAACCAAGCGACAAGCTCACCGCAGCAATCCTCGATCGGGTCGCGATTGCCAGCGCCGAGGCCGGGCGCGTGGAAGTCCCATTCGATCGGCTCGCCCCGGAGGTGGGTGAAGACTGGTCGCGCCGCTGCGACGATGAGCTGGTCGTGCCCCTCGGGCGGTTCGGGGCCCAGAAGAATCAGGAGCTTCGGTTGGGCATCGGCACCCGCCAGCACGCGCTCATCGCGGGGCGGACTGGCTCGGGCAAGTCGACGCTGCTCCATGTGATGATCACGGCCGCGGCGATGTGGTACTCGCCCGATGAGCTGCAGATGTATCTGGTGGACTTCAAGAAGGGCGTCGAGTTCAAAGCCTACACCGGCGGACGCCTCCCCCATGTGCGGGCGATCGCGATCGAATCAGATCGAGAGTTCGGGCTCTCCGTCCTCAAACGCCTCGATGACGAGCTGACCGCTCGGGGCGAGCTCTTTAGAAAACTCGGGGCACAGAATCTCCAGAGCGCCCGCGAACTGGCCCCCGACGAGCAGCTCCCCCGATTGCTCTTGCTCATCGACGAGTTCCAGGAGTTCTTCACCGAAGATGACGAGGTCTCATCGGAGGCGACGCTGCTGCTCGATCGGCTTGTCCGGCAGGGGCGTGCGTTCGGTGTGCATGTGGTCCTGGGTTCCCAGACGCTCTCGGGTGCGTACTCGCTCGCTCGCTCCACGCTGGGGCAGATCGGCGTGCGGATCGCGCTCCAGTGTTCGGAGACCGATTCGTATCTGATCCTGGGCGAAGACAACAACGCCGCCCGATTGCTCGAACGACCGGGCGAGGCGATCTACAACAATGCCGGCGGGCTCATCGAAGGCAACAGCCCATTCCAGACCGCGTGGCTCCCCGACGAGCAACGCAACGAGATGCTTGATCGCCTGCCACCCGATCCGCGTGATCGCCCACAAACCGTCGTCTTCGAGGGCAACAAGCCCGCCGAGTTTGAGAAGTCGCTCGTTGCCTTCAACAAGGCCTACGCAGAGCGGACAAGCCCCAAGCTGTTGCTTGGCGATGCCGTCGCCATCGCCCCGCCCGCGGCTCCGTCGCTCACGCGGCGATCGGGCGACAACTTGCTCGTCGTGGGCCCGCAGTCAGAGCCCGCGATCGGGATGCTCGTATCGGCAGCCGTTACCTTCGCGATGACCCCGTCTGCGCGGGTGGTCTTTGTGGATCCAACGCCCGAAGATGATCCACAGCACCGGGTCGCCCAGGCATTTTTCAAAGCCAGAGGTTTGCCCATCGAAGTGTTGCCGGTTTCGGCCGCTGGGGATGTCGTGTCCGACATGAATCAGCTGGTCGAAGAACGGGGCGACAGCGGCGGGGACCCCGTCCTGCTCGTGCTCGCTGGGCTGCATCGTATGCGATCACTCCGCAAAAGCGACGATTACAGCTTCTCGCTCGATGAAACCCCGTCATCGCCAGACAAGGACCTAGCCAACATCCTCCTCGAAGGCCCCGCCAAAGGCATCTGGTGCGCGGCTTGGTGCGACAACCTGAGCAACCTCGAGCGGGCCATGGACCGATCAGCGATCCGAGAGTTCGGGCTCCGCGCGCTCATGCAGATGAGCGCCTCCGATTCGACCATGCTCATGGACAAGTCGACCGCATCCACACTCGGCGAGAACCGAGCCCTTCTCGTCGACGATGTCTCCGGCGAGAGCGTGAAGTTCCGCCCGGTGCAGCTCTGATTGATCAGGCGAGCTTCTCATGCTGGTGTCGAAAGCCTCAGTAAAAATACTATCGCGTGCTGCAAATAGAAAAGGGATCAGCGTTTATGCTGACCCCTTCTGCGTGTTGCGGTTCTTTGCAAAGTGAACCAATGGGCATACGCGGACTTGAACCACGGACACCGGCATTTTCAATGCCGTGCTCTACCAACTGAGCTATATGCCCCTGTGTATTCATCGGCCGAAACCGTCAATACCTTGGGCGAGGCTGGGCCTCGGGCTTAACAATACGCAAGAACCCGCCCGCGTCAACTCAAATCGAAAGCAAATGTGCCCCATCGGCCCGATGCGAACGCTTTCGGACGCTCGCGGGCTGTGCAATCGTCTGATAGTTCGGCTAAGATCACCGCATGAGCGACACCAATGAGCATGCACAAACGAACACCTCTTCATCTGCCGATAAGCCATTGCTGGTCGTCGATGAGCTCAAGACCCATTTCCCGATCAGGAGTGGGCTGCTCCAGCGCGTGACGAGCCATTTCAAGGCCGTCGATGGCGTGTCGTTCCATATCAAGCCCGGCGAGACCCTCGGGCTCGTCGGCGAATCTGGCTGTGGCAAGACCACCGTCGGGCGGACGCTCCTCCGTCTCCAGCCAGCCTCAGGTGGTCGCGTGATCTTCAACGGGCACGATGTCTTCAATGCCTCAGGTCAAGAGCTCCAGAAGCTCCGCCGGGACATGCAGATCGTGTTCCAGGACCCCGCGGGATCGCTGAACCCACGCATGCGTATCGCCTCGATTGTCGGCGAGCCTTTGGTCATCCACAAGATGGTCTCCTCAAAGGAAGAGCTCCGTGAACGCGTCGAGAGCATCCTCGAACGCTGCGGCATGCCCCGAGCAGCCGCGGATCGTTACCCGCACGAGTTCTCGGGTGGTCAGCGCCAACGCATCGGCATCGCCCGGGCGCTCGCCCTCGAACCCAAGTTCATCGTCTGCGACGAGCCCACCAGCGCGCTCGATGTGTCGATCCAGGCCCAGGTGATCAACCTGCTGATGGACCTGCAGGAAGAGTTCGGGCTCAGCTACCTGTTTATCTCACACGATATGGCCGTGATCCAGCATGTGTGCGAACGCATCGCGGTGATGTACAAGGGCAAAATCGTTGAGGAAGGCTCTCGCAACGAGATTATTGACAACCCGCAGCATCTCTACACCCAATCGCTGCTCTCGGCCGTCCCCGAGCCCGATCCGCACCGCAAGATCGAGCGAGTGACCTTTGACGGCGGGGCGATGTAGTGATGCAGGCTTCGATCGGGATCAGCCCGCCTCGTCCAGACGAGCCGCGGGTGAGGTTCCTTGTTGAACTCGCCCGGGCTCTGGGCACCTATGGAACATCCTCCAACCGACTCGAAGAAGTGACCGCCGTGTGCGCCGCCGAGCTTGGCCTGCGCGCCCAGACCTTCTCCACGCCGACCTCGGTGTTTGTGTCCGTAGAGAGCGACGATAATCTGGCGACCTACCTCGCCCGTGTCACACCCGGCGAGGTGAACATCAACAAACTCATGCAGATTGATCGGTTGTTCAATCGGGTGATCGCCGAGGAACTCACCCCCGAAGAAGGCATTGTCCAGATCAAAGTGGTGGTCAATGAGGCTGCCCTCTATCCGATGTGGCTTACGGTGCTGTGCTACGGGCTCGTATCGGGCTGCGTGGGCAAGTTTCTCGGGGGCGGATTCCATGAGATGATCGCGTCGGGGGCGATTGGTCTGGTTGTTGGCGTCTTGGTGCATTTCACCGGAAGCAAGCGTGAACTCTCTCGCCTGATGGAGTTCCTTTCGGGGCTCAGCGCGGCTTTGATCGCTGGGCTCTTCACAATCCCGTTCGCCGGCTACATGCCCGCGATCGCGGCCATCGCCGGCATCATCGTGCTCTTGCCCGGGCTTACGCTCACGGTGGCGATGGTCGAGCTGGCGACCAAGCATGTGGTGTCCGGATCCGCTAGGCTTATCGGCGCGATCATGGTCCTGTTGGTCATCGGCTTCGGGGTGGTGATCGGGCAGGGTTTGTCCGAGTTTTTTATCGAGCAGCCAGAAATCACACAGCCCCATGCACTGGGCTGGCGGATCGAGGTCCCAGCGCTCTTCGCGGCCACACTGGGGGCCGTGGTTCTTTTCCAGGCTCAGTTTCGCTATGCCTGGGCGATGGTGATCGCTGGTTTTCTCTCGTTCTACTCCGCCCGTTACGGCACACACTACCTCGGGCTCGAAGCCGGGGCCCTCGGGGCGGCGATGGTGCTCGGGTGTGCATGTAATCTCTATGCCCGGACCTTCGATCGCCCGGCTGTCACCATGATGATGCCGGGGCTGCTGATGCTCGTGCCGGGATCCCTCGGGCTCAAGAGCCTGCAGCTCTTCCTCAAGAATGAGACCGTCGACGGTGTGCAGTCCACCGTCACCGTCCTCGTCATTGGTGTGGCGCTGGTGGTTGGGTTGCTGCTCTCGAATGTGATCATGCCGCCGAGGAAAGTGCTCTAGCTGTTGCCGGCGTTAGGATTGCTCTAGCTCAGGGCCCGGTGCTGCTCGAGCAAATCCGAATACGAGCTGGCGATCGGCTCACCCAATGCGGGTAGGAAGGTCGCCTGGAGCAGTGTGGCTTGGTCTTGCGCTGTATCCATGTCTGCGTCGTCCTCGATCAGAATTTCGTATTCGAAAAACGAGCCGAGGTCCTGCACTTCGTCGAGGTGGATCCGCGTGGTGATCCCGCCATTGGTGTAGAGGTACAGCTCGCGGTTCTTTTCGACGGTGAGCCACACGGGCAGCGGGGCCTGACCGAAGCGTTCTTGGACCTGTGCGTGGGTATAGATCTGGTACTCCGAGACCTTTGCATCCACGCGGTTCTCGCGCTCGTAGAAGATGTACTCGATCGGCTCGGGCGAGCCCACGCCACGGTCCATGGCGATCGAGCTTCGGCGCTTGAGCCGCCCACGCGCAACATTGTAATAGGTGTCCGTCTGCTTGAGCTTGACCACACGCCCCGCGCCCATCTTCTGGCAGATGATGCGGGCGAGGTCGGGGTCGCGGAGTTCGGCTTTGAGTTCCAGATTCTTCATTGTGTTCTGTATCGTCCATTCTTAAGCAGATTCATCGGCTGATCGGATCGATTCGAGCGTTTCCTTGGTTTTCGCCTCATCCCAGACCTCGATGCCTAGTGATTGAGCCTTGGTCAGCTTCGAGCCGGCTTTGGCGCCCGCGATCACAATATCGGTGTTCTTCGAGACCGAGCCCGAGACCTTCGCCCCGAGCGATTCGAGGATTTGGGCGAGCTCAGTACGGGTGGAATGCTCGAGCGATCCGGTGAGCACGATAGTCTTGCCCGTGATCGGCGAGTCGATGGTGGCTGAGGGATCGACAAAGTCGTGTGAGTTGAGATCGAGCTCCAAGGCTTTGAACTGCTCGAAGGTATCGAGCGCGGGCTTGGAATGGAGGTAGGCAAAGAACAGCGGGGCGGTATCCGCACCGAGCCCGGTCTCGTACTCAGATTCAATCTTGTCCTTGGTCCCGGTGAGCTCCTCGCGTTTCTTCTGGCTCATCCGGTTCACCGCCATCGGCATCAGCTGCCAGAGCTTCGCATCGAGCAGTTCGTGGTAACTCTTGAATACCTTGGCGAGCGACTTGGCGGTGGTCGCGCCGACATGACGGATGCCCATCCCCGAGAGCAGTTTCGAGAGCCCACGACCCTTCGAGGCTTCGATCGAACTCAGCAGGTTCTCGACCTTCTTCTCGCCCAGTCGATCGAGTTCGAGGAGTGCCGCCTTGTGATCTTTGAGCCTAAATATGTCGGCAAAGTGGTTGAGCGGGATATCCGATGCTCGGATGACATCAATCGTGGACTCGCCGAGCGTGTCGATGTCCATCTGGCGACGCCCCACAAACCAGACGAGCTTCTCGCGGATCTGGGCGGGGCACTCCGGGTTCATACACCGGCGGACGGTTTCGAGCTTCGGATCGTCGATCGCTTCTGGCGGCTCGATCTCGAGCGGCGACTGACAATCCGGACAGTGTTCCGGAGGCATGACCGGCGGCGCGTTCTTTGGTCGGTCTTTCTCGATCACCCCGACCACCTGCGGGATGATCTCCCCGGCCTTCTCGACCTCGACCAGATCGCCGATGTGCAGATCCCGCTGTCGGATCATGCCGTAGTTGTGCAGCGTGGCGTGGCGGACCTCTGTCCCCGCGAGCAACTGCGGATCGAAGGTCGCCCGGGGCGTGATCTTGCCCGTCTTGCCCACCTGGTGCTGCACATCCAGCAGGCGGGTCGTTTTCCGCTCCGCCGGGAACTTGTACGCGATGATCCAGCGGGGCGATTTGGAGGTTGTCCCGAGTGTGCTTTGTTGATCGAACGAATCGACCCGGATCACCACGCCGTCGGTCGCGTAATCGAGGGTATGGCGTACCTTGTCAATCCGGTGGATCGCCTCGATGATCTCGTCGGCACTGGTCGCCGTCGAACGATGTTCGCCGATCGGGAATCCGAGGGTGCGGAGCATGGTGCAGAACTCAGAGAATGACGGGGCGTATTGCGGATCACTGACCTCGCCCACGCCGTGGGCCAAGAATCCCAGATTCCGAGCCGCGGCCACCTTCGGGTCGAGCTGCTTGATGGTCCCCGCGCACGCATTGCGTGGGTTCATAAATAGATCGTCACCGGCTTCCTCGCGTTCATTGTTGATGCGCTCGAACTCTGAGAGCGGGATGTACACCTCGCCGCGGACCTCGAAGACCTCGGGCACGGAGTCCGCCGGCAGTTCGAGCGGCAGGGCTCGGATTGTGCGGATCGCGTGCGAGACATCGTCGCCCTGCACGCCATCGCCCCGGGTCAGGGCGTGAATGAATCGCCCGTCTTCATATCGCACAGAGAGGGCGACGCCGTCGATTTTGGGCTCGCAGACGAAGGTGGATTCAGCAGCTGATCCAAAGAGCCCGGAATCGGATTCCGGATCGATTCCCATCGCCGCTTGGGTTTTCGTGATCCAGGCCCGGATTTCTTGTTCGTTATAGGTGTTGTCGATCGAGAGCATCGGAATCGCGTGGGCCATGGTGGTGAACCCATCGATCGGGGAGCCGCCCACACGGGCCGTGGGGGAGTTGGGATCGTGGAGTTCTGGGTGTGCTTCTTCGAGAGCTGCCAGCTCTGCGAGCAGCGCGTCAAACTCCGAGTCGCCCATGATCTGCCCGGCGTCGTTGTAGTACGCGTGGTTCGCACGCGAGAGCAGATCGCGCAGCTCAAGGATCCGAGATTTCTTGGAGGGTTTGGACGACATTCGTCCAATCATATGGGCACGGATCGTCGTAAGGCTATGATGATCCGTATGACCACCAAGATCATCGACGGCCGGGCATTGGCAACCGACTTCAGGGCACAGGTCGCACAGCGATCCGCTGATCTCCGCGCCCGTGGGTTCGTCCCCAAGCTCGACGCGATCCTCGTTGAATCGGGCGACAACGGCGCTCGTGTCTACGCCCAGAACCAGGCCCAGACCTGCGAGACGCTGGGCATCGATTATGAGCTGCACACGCTCCCGATCGGGTCCGGGCAGGCCGAGATCGTTGCGAAGGTCAAAGAACTCAACGCAAGTGAATCGGCCCACGCGATCATGCTCCACATGCCCCTGCCCGATGGCGTCGATGCCTACCACATCCAAGAACTCATCTGCCCCGACAAAGATGTCGAGGGCGTGAACCCCGCGAACATCGGCAATGTGGTCTACGGGCGATCCATGCGTGCCCCGTGCACCGCGCTTGCGACACTTAAGCTCATTGATTCCACCGGGATCGAGCTCAAGGGCAAGCGATGCGTGGTCGTGGGGGCGTCGGCCGTGGTCGGGCGCCCGATCGCGGTGCTGTTGATGAACCGAGAAGCCACCGTCATCAGCTGCAACAAATACACCCAAGGCATGAAGGATCTCTGCCGATCCGCCGATGTCCTGATCCCGGCCGCCGGGGTCGCGGGGCTGATCACTGGGGAAATGGTCCGCGAAGGGGCCCTCGTGGTCGATGTCGGGGTCAACCGGATCAAGGGTGACGACGGGAAGTCGAAGACGGTCGGTGATGTCGATTTTGACGCAGTGAACGGGGTTGCCGGCTGGTTGAGTCCAGTCCCCGGGGGCGTTGGGCCGATGACAGTGGCGGTCCTGCTGCACAATGTGGTCGAGCTGGCCGAGGAATGTGCGGCTCGGAACACCGATTAAGCACGCGTTGACGGCCGCAAATACGATATGCTGATCGTCGAATCGTTGACTCTCAGGAGAATGCACCATTGAATCACACCATGGAACACACACTCGCCCTCATCGGCCCGCTGGGCACCACCGAGACCATCGTCATCGGGGTCATCCTCTTGCTCCTCTTTGGACGCAGACTCCCCGAGGTCGGACGGAGCTTGGGCCAGGGCATCGTGGAGTTCAAGAAGGGGCTCAAGGATGTCACCGACGACATCAAGAACGAGACGAGCGATGATTCTTCGTCCAAGTCGCCCAAGTTTGATTCTGCCAAGCCCCCCAAGAACCCGGATATGCTCGATTCGGCCAAGACGAGTTCGATGCCGGATCGCGAAGTGGTCCCCGTGAAGGAAACGCCTTCCGAAGGCTGATTCCTCGCTTGGGTGGATGATTTTTCAACTTTCAGCGTTGATTTCTCAGATCACGGGCTATGATCAAAGCCCATTTCGGCGAGGTAGCTCAGCTGGTTAGAGCGGTGGATTCATAACCCACAGGTCGGGAGTTCAAGTCTCCCCTTCGCCACTTTTCGAGTCAAATCAACGCAGAGCCCGATAGAATTCGGTCTCTGTGTTTTTTTATGCAAATTTGTTGTCATATTTCGTGCATTCCGGCGTTAAGCTACAAACACCCACTCGAGAGGGCTCCCTTATGCAAAGCAAACAAATCGTCACCATCGCCATCTGTGCACTCAGCGCCACCGCCGTCGGCGGGGTCTATCTCTGGATGGACAACGGCTCCAAACAATCTGCAGAGTCTCAGATCGTCCCGCCAATCGCTCCTGCTCCAATCGCCATGGCGACGGGCCCAGAGACCATGGACCTGATCGAGCCTGAGCCGAGCGAGCGTCGGACGCCGCAGGCGAATCGTCAGGGCGGGAACAACCCCTTCGGGATGAGTTCTGAGGACATGGCCGCTCGACTTGCTCAGTTCGATGCAGACGGTGATGGCATTCTTTCTGAGGAAGAGCGCGAAGCAATGATGAAATCATTCCGAGATCAGATGCTCGCCCGCCTCGACACCGACGGCGATGGCCGGGTCTCGCGTGAAGAGCGAAGGGCGGCTGGACGCGAGCGGTTCGAGCAGTCGGAGCGTGGGCAAGAGCTTATGCGTCAGTTCGATGCTGACGGCGACGGGGTGCTCAACGAAGAGGAGCAAGCCGCGATGGATGCTCATCTGCGCGAGGAGCGCGAGGCCCAGCGTGAGCAGCGCCGAGCAGAAGATCTGGCCCGCTACGACAGCGATGGCGACGGCGAGCTCTCCCGCGAGGAGCGTCAGGCTCAGCAGGATGATCGCCGCGGACAGCGTGACGGGTTCATGGAAGGGCTTACCTCGGAGTTTGATCGCGATGGCGACGGGCAGCTGAGCATCGAAGAATCGCAGATCGCCTTCGAGACCATGCAGACCCGGCGTGAGATCGATCAGTTTGTTAATCGCTACGACAGCAACGGGGACGGTTCCATCTCGGCTGCTGACTTCGAATCGTTTATCAACGACTACTCGAACCAGAGCCCATCGGCGGACTTCAACCGCGACGGCGTCATCGATGCTGACGACATCTCGGCGTACCGCGATATGATGAACCTCTCTGAGAATCGCCCGTAAGGGGAGCGGAGTATTCGGTTAATCTATGAGATCAGCTTCGAATGCCTCGGCGAATGCCGGGGCATTTTCGTTGGGCATATCCCAGTACCCACCAACCACAGCGCACTGCCATGCGAGCCAATCACCGGCCACGAGCTGTGGCAGTTCGTATGGAACGCTGGAATCGACGGATTCGTTGCGTACATCCACAAACCCAATCCCGAGTTCGTTGAGCATCATCGAAGCCGCGATGGTGTCCGATTCGTTCTCGACATCGATCTCTGGATTGATGCTGGACGATGGGGAGGCCAACAGCGGATGCTCGTCGGCCACAAGGGCATGCTGATGGGCGCAACCGCCCAAAAGCGTGGTCATTCCGACGAATCCTGCGAGCAGAGAGCACGATGAGCGGGTAGGGAAGTTCATGCCCGTTGTATCGGGAGTTTGGGTGTTCCGCTGAGCGAGGACCCGTTGAATCGATCAAATAGCTCATGAACGCGCAATCAAGCGCATAGATTTCACCCCATTCAAGCGAATCAAACGGGGTTCTCGGACTCTATGGGTGCATTTCCCCGAATCCGTGTTAAAATATCTGTGGGACGGGAGTCAGGCAGGGTTTGAGGCAGACGCAGGTGTGCGCGGATGCTTCAAATCGGCCCAAGAGATGCGATCAAGGATCGATCGAGTGACCAACCGCTACGAAGAAATGAGTGTTCGGTACTTTGCATGCGCCGCGGTCTTTGGCTGTGCATCTTGGGTTTTCGCCCAAGGCCAAGGCGAGCAGATGGACCCAGAGCCCGTCGCCCCTCCCAGTGTACAGACCCAGCAGCCGGCCAGCGAGCCGATGGAGATCGTGGAGTATGTCCGCGAACGAGATTTCTTTGGGTATCCGGTGAGCGAACTGCTCTATGTCTATCCGTTTTCACATCCGGACTTGCCCGATCTATCGATGCTCGATGATCTGGTGGTGCCGCTGAGCCGAACAGCGGACGGCTATGTCCGCCCGATCGCCGGCTCCGTCATCCATGGCGTCCGTCTGGGCGATATGGGGGCGGATGGCATCGATGTGATCTACACCAGCGCCCTCGCCGTGATCAACCAGGCCATCCGGGACTATCTCGAGGCCGAGTACGGGCTCATCGGTCATCTGGTGACTCCGGACGCTTCGCAGATCGCCTATCAAACCACCCGTGAGGATTTGCGTGGTTCCGAATCTACTGCTTTGACAATTATGGTCTGGCGAGCCGCGGTGGGTGATGTGCGGACGGTCGCTCATGGTGATCGGCTCGCTGAGAACGATCAAGATGCAGAAGCTGAGCCTAACCCAGAACCGGTTTCCAATGTCAACCGCCCCGAGCACCAACGCATCCGTAAGCGCCTCGATGTCGAGCCCGGCGATCTGCTCACCCGCGATTCAATCGACGACGAGGTCCATCGGCTCAACCGCTTCCCCGGGCGGCGCGTCGATGTCGCGATCGCGCCGTCGCAGAACCCTGGCGATGTCGTGGTTGATTACCTGATCACCGAACCCAAACAGTGGAACGCCTACGCCCAGACCAGCAACACGGGCACGGAGAGCACCGCCGAGTGGCAGCAGCGGTTCGGGTTCATCCACCGCCAGCTCACGGGGCGCGACGATGTGTTCTCGCTCGATTATGTGACCACCGAGTTTGAATCAACCCATGCGATCCTTAGCTCATACACCTTCGACTTCGGGCCCAAGACCCGGCTCAAGCTCTTTGGGCGTTGGAACGAATACACAGCCCGCGATGTGGGGCTGGGCTTCGAGAACTTCAAGGGCGACGGGTTCTCGCTGGGGGCGGAAGCCGCGATCAATATCTGGCAGGACGGCCCCAAGTTCATCGACTTCTTGGTCGGTGCTCGTGTTGAGCACATCCATGTCGAGAACCGCTTGTTCTTGCTCGAGGGCGAGGATGATTTCTTGCTACCCTCGGTCGGTGTCCGCTACGAAAAGAACACGCCGATCCATTCAGCGTTTGGGCAACTCACGATCGAATCCAACTGGGGTTCTGTTGTGGGCTCGAGCAAGGGCGATGTGCAGACCCTCGGGCGATTCGGAGCCGATGATGATTTTACGGTGCTCAAGGGGCAGCTGACCCATTCGTTCTACCTCGAACCAATCTTCAACAAGGCTGGATTCAGAGGCGAATCAGGCACCAACGAGATGACCCTCGCCCATGAGGTCGTGCTCAACTTCCGCGGGCAGTACAGCTTCAACAGCCGATTGGTGCCTAACTACGAGTTCGTTGCCGGCGGGTTCCATTCGGTTCGTGGGTATCCAGAGTCATCAGCCGTGGGTGACGACGGGATCATGGGCTCTGCTGAATACCGCTTCCACCTCGGGCGATCGCTGCCCGCGAGAGCCGACACCGGGACCTTGTTCGGCAAGCCCTTCCGCACGGCACGCTCACGCCCATACGGGCGGGCCGACTGGGATGTCATCTTTAAAGGGTTCATCGATGTCGCCCACTTGAGCGTCAACGATGCACCGTTTTTCGAGAACAACGAGACCCTTGTCGGCACCGGCGTCGGGATCGAAACCCAGCTGCGTTCCAACCTCACCCTACGCCTGGACTATGGCATGGCCCTGACCAACATCGGTGAGGGCGTGAGCCAGACCACCAGCGTCGGGGATACCCGGCTCCATTTTTCGGCCCAGTTTGTATTTTAGACCAGTTTTCAATCAACCAATCTCTCGCATCGCTTCGTATCAATCAATGACAACTCAAAAGAGGATCAACCCATGAACACGCCAGAACTCAAATCGATGTTCCAGATCGGTCAACGCTCCACCCAAGGGCTCATGCTCGCGCTGGCGCTGTGTTCTGGCTCGGTCGCCGGTGTGGCGACGGCCGCACCCGAGGGCGGCGATGTGGTCGAGGGCGATGCCAAGATCGACTACGGCGATTGGACTCGGGTGATCACGGGAGAGATTACGATTATCCAGTGGCTCTCGTTCCAGATCGCCGCGGGCGAGACGGTCGAGTTCATTATGCCCAGCGAGAACTCACGGGTGCTCAACCTGATCAACTCGGGCGTGCCCACCGAGATCATGGGGACGATTCTCGGCAACGGGCAGGTGTTCCTCGTCAACCCATCGGGCGTGATCTTCGGCCAAGGCGCGGTCGTCAATGTCGGGGCCCTCTACGCAGCGGCCGGCAATATCTCGAACAATGATTTCATGGACGGGGTGTACCGTTTCACCGACGCACGCGGCGTGGTCGAGAACCGCGGGATGCTCCAGGGCGATCTGATCGCCCTCGTCGGCGGTCGCGTGGCGAACCACGGGACGATCTCGGCACCCGGCGGCACCGTGGTGATGGCCGCCGGCGAGCAGGTGCTGATCGGTGAGCACCTCGGGCATGTCTTTGTCCAGCTCGAACGCCCGTCCGATCTGGCCAACACCGATCAACTCTCGAACCCGGGCAAGGACTCGGGCGTGGACTTGGCCGCCGGCGATGTGTTCTCACTCGCGGCGTGGAACACCGGGACGATCCAGGCCGAGCACGCGACGATCGCGGTGAGCTCCGGTCATTCAGCGATTGATCATTCGATCGAAGCCGGGGACATCACGCTGATCGCCCAGAACGACGCGCACATCGAGCTCGGGGCTGATCTCTCGACCACAGGCGACGGCATCTTTATCGAGGGTGATCTGGTGATTACCGATGATGTCGAGCTGACATCTTCGAGTGATGACGGTGTGATTTTCTTTAAAGGCGAAGTGGACTCGGCTGCAGGCCAAGAAAACGACCTGCGGATCAACGCTGGCAATGGGCTCGTGAGCTTCCGTGGTTCGGTTGGGCAGACTGATCGGCTCGGCGTGCTCGATGTGACCGCCGGCAAGGTGCAGCTCTTTGGCGATGTTGCAGTCAACGAAGAAATGAACTTCTACGCGCCCGTCGAGATCATGCGAGCATCGACCACCTTCGATGTCGGCTTCGGCACCGCGCTCTTCGCAGACCTGCTCTACGCCCACGAAGCCGGTGCCAGCGATGTGGCGTTCCTCTACGACGGCGAGGCTTGGGTTGGTGAAGGCGAAGCCCGTACGCCGTTCAAGTTCCGCTCGGGGATCGGCTTTGGCCCACAGTTTACTTCCGGACGCCCTATTCCTGGCGCATTCGGCAATATCCAGTTTGGCGATGATCGGGCAACCCCATCGCGGGTGAGCGCGTTTATGTTTGCCGACGGCGCCATGGCCGGGCTCGAGCTGATGGACTCGGCAAATGTGAATCTCGATACGATTTTCCAGGTCAATGCCCGCGAGTCCATTCGCATGGGGCGCGGCCAGAAGATGCTCTCCTTCGGCTCGCTCTCGCTGCTGGCAAAGGGTGAAGGCGCGTCGCTCATCGAGGTTGGCGATGTCAATGTGCTCGGCGATCTCCGCATCATCGCCATCGGGCGTCAAGGCGGCATGGTCCGCTTCCTCAACCGGGCCCCGGGCGAGATCGACTACACCGGCAACGAATCCGATCGCGAGCTCGATGGTCTGTTCGATGAGGGCACCGAGCTTATCGCCTCGGGCTCAATCACGCTCGGCGGCGAACTGGTCATGGACGGGGGCGTGAGCCTTGGTGCGAGCCAGGTCCAGTTCCTCAATAACACCGGTGCCGGTAATGCCGGAGCGTTTGATATCGCCCTCTACCCCGGCGGCGTCTCGATCGACCTCTTCCGCGGCGTGCTCAATGAGACCACCGGCTTGCTGTACCCATACGACCTGACCCTGCCGCCGACGGCCGGTGGTGGATCGCAGGCGTTGCTTGCGACTTCGTTCACCGACGAGGAGCAACTCAACCTCCGCACCGACGATCGCCTGCTCGCCAGCCGAGCCGTGCTCGCCGAGCTCGGACTGATCGCCCAAGACCCACAGGGTGTGTCATACATCAGCGGCACCACCCGCGGGGGTGCACGCTATCAGGACGGTGCGGTTTCGACCCAAGCGACTGATGGACAAAGCGTACGCCCTGTGACGATCGATCGGCTCTCCCGACGGAGTGTGGCTCGGCTCGCGTCGTCGTATGTCGGTTTGCTCGGGGAACGAGTCGATGCGGATTCGCCGCAGAGATCGAATGAATCGGAGGTCCGCGAAACCATCCAGAGCCTCTGGGCTTCAAATGTTCAATCGGCGGCTGAAGACAGCCCGGTTGTCCGTCAGGTCCGAGGCGTGCTCCAAGGGATCGAACTGCTCGAGCTCTCACCCGTCGAGATTAGCACGGCCCGTAACAGCTTCCTCAATCGGATCGCGCCAGAGGGCATGAGTGCCGAGGTGCTTGACGCTTGGCTGGTCGAATCGGTCCCACGGATCGTCAAGCGATAACCCGCCATGCCCACGGTTGATTGTGTTGCACTCCCGGAACATCTGTCTGATGGCCAGTTGGTCGGCAAGATCGCCGTGGTCATTGATATTCTGCGCGCGACCACGACCATCGTCGAGATACTCACCCACGGTGCATCGTGCGTTGTCCCGGTGGCGAGTGTTGACGGGGCCCGCATCATCGCCCAGGATCGCCCCGATGCACTGCTCTGCGGCGAACGCTCCGGCACCCCGCCCGAGGGCTTCCACTGCGGCAACAGCCCGCTCGAATACACCCTAGAAACCGTCGCGGACAAAGCGTGTGTGATCTCGACCACCAACGGGACGAGGGCATTGCACATGTGTGATCGCGCGCACCGGGTACTCATCGGGTCGATCACCAATACCCCAAGCCTGTGCGCCGTACTCGCCGATGATGGGCGTGATGTTGTTCTGGTCTGTTCCGGGACCGATGGCAAGGTATCGCTCGAAGACTGCATTGGGGCTGGTCTGATCGTCGATCAGCTCGGGTACAGCGCGACAGATAACGCCGCCCTGATGATGCACGCCGCTCGCGGGGCGATCGAGCGATTTGGTGGGGTCCGATACGCCATCGAATCAAGCTTCCACGCCAAATGCCTGATCGAGATGGGCTTCGGTGACGATGTCGCCTTTGCATCGCAGCTGGACACAAGATCCATGGTTCCCGAGTTCGATCCAGCGATCGGCGAGATTCACCCGGTCTAGAATACAGCGAACATCTTCAGCACTCACCGATGCCCATCCACAAGGAGCCGACCGTGTACACGCTTGTTTTGATCCGCCATGGCGAGAGCACTTGGAACAAAGAGAACCGCTTCACCGGCTGGAAGGATGTCCCGCTCTCCGAGAAGGGCCACACGGAAGCCGCGGCTGCAGGTCAGCTCCTCAAGGACGAGAGCTACGAGTTCGACATCGCGTACACCTCGGTGCTCAAGCGGGCGATCCGCACGCTCTGGTATGTGATTGAAGAGATGGACCTGATGTGGATCCCCGTCATCCGCTCATGGAAGCTCAATGAGCGTCACTATGGGGCACTCCAGGGGCTCAACAAGGCCGAGACCGCCGCCGAGCACGGCGAAGACCAAGTGCTCGTCTGGCGTCGCAGCTACGACACCCGCCCGCCCGCGCTCGAACTCAACGACGAACGCCACCCGAGCCACGATCGGCGCTACGCCGGGCTCGATGCCTCAGAGACTCCGGGCGCCGAATGCCTCAAGGATACCGTCGAGCGCGTAGTCCCGTACTTCGAATCACAGATCGTCCCGGATATCAAGGCCGGTAAGCGTGTGCTCATAGCCGCCCACGGCAATTCGCTACGGGCCCTCGTCAAGTACCTCGACGAGATCGGCGATGCGGACATTGTCGGCGTGAACATCCCTACCGGGATGCCGCTGGTCTATGAGCTCGACGAGAACATGAAGCCGATCTCCAAGAAGTACCTCGGCGATGCGGCAGCCGTCGAAAAAGCAATGGCCGCCGTGGCGAACCAGGGCAAGGCGCACTGATTTAGGTTCCGATCAGCCGATCAAGCATCCCATTGCAGATCCATCGGCAGCGCGTTGAAGTTCTCGTACCCACTTTCGGTGACGGCCACCATATCCTCGATCCGCAAGCCGCCGATGGCTTTGCAGTAGAGCCCCGGCTCGATGGTGATCACATCGCCCACGACCAACGCTGGCCCATTGACATCGAGCAGTGGTGGTTCGTGGACATCGAGTCCGATCCCGTGCCCGGTGCCGTGTGCCATGGTGCACAGAGTGTCCGGGTCGGAGTCCTTGGGCACCCCGAAGCTGTACCCGTGTGCTTTGATGACCTTGATCGCTGCGTTGTGCACATCCTCGCCTGTTGCGCCGGGCTTGGTCGCGTTCTGAGCCGCGGCTTTGGCTTCGAGCACCGCCGCGTGCATCTTGGCGACGGCTTCGGGGATCTGTCCATGCACGATGGTGCGGGTGCAGTCGCCGTTGTAGCCGGTGGCCCGGATGTGCGGGAATATGTCGATGATGATCGGCTCGCCTGTTCGGAGGTTGCCGGCGCCGCGATGGTGGCAGTCTGCACCGATCGGCCCGCAGGCAACGATTGAGCCGTGGGGGGTCGATGCGCCGCGCTGGAGGAAGGCGATATCAATGAGTGCGATCATCCGCTCCGAGGTCAGTGCCGTGCCCTCGTGCATGAGAATGCCGGATGAATCTGCGGCGGCTCCGAAGATCAGCCCGCAGGCGTATCGCATGACTTCTTCGGTGATTCCCTGAGCCTGACGCAGGTGTTCAAGCTCACTGGAGTCCTTTGACCGCCGATCTAGAATCCCGAGTTCCAGATCGCATTTGATGGCGATCCCCGCCTCCTCGATCATGTGTGCATAAATTAGTGGAAGTGTCCGGTCTGCCGTGACGCTTGTGATCTCATTTCGGCGTAAGCACTCAGCCAATGCCTGTGCCGTCGCCGTTTCGCGGTTGCCCGAAAGCCCGCCATCAGGCGTGAAGTCCGCATTGGAATAGAACTCGTCAGCCTTCGCTGTTTGCTTCGCCCGATCGATCTCAATATCACGGAGGATGAGGATCCGCTTGCCATCGGGAAGCTCGATGTAGGCCGTTGGATCGCCCACGGAAAATCTGATCTTGTGGAACAGCGAGAGGTTCGTTTGCGGGATACCCGCCAGTACGGTTGCGTGCGATGGGTTGCTCATACAACACGATAGGTTCGCGTGGGTTGGCATCCTACGATGACGCATGAGAATCGCCACATGGAATGTCAATGGGCTCCGAGCCGCCCTGAGAAAAGGCTACCCCGAGCATATCGAGCGCGTCAACGCCGATGTGATGCTGCTCCAAGAAGTCCGCGCCCTGCCCGAGCAGCTGCCGACCGATTGGCAAGAGCCCGCCGGCTGGGATGTGCTCTGGCACCCGGCTCAGAAGAAGGGCTATTCGGGTACCGCTGTATGGGCCAAGGATACGCTCAAGGAAGAAGCCCGAGGTGCGGGCGAGGACGATCCTGAGGGACGCGTCATCGTCGCCAAAGTGAACGGCGTCCGTGTGGTCAGCGTCTACCTCCCATCGGGCTCGTCTGGTGATCATCGCCAAGCCGAGAAAGACCGCTGGCTCGGGTTCTTCGCGGAGTGGTCAAAGAAGCTCCTGCGTTCGAAGGTCCCGACCGTGCTCGGTGGTGATTTCAACATCGCACACCACGAGCGAGACCTGTTCTACGCTAAGTCCAACATGAAGAGCTCCGGGTTCTTGCCCCACGAACGCGAATGGATGGGCGAGCTGCTCGATATGGGCTGGAACGATGTCATCCGTCAGAAGTTCGGCGAGGTCGAAGGCCCGTACTCATGGTGGTCGAACCGTGGACAGGCCCGCGTGCTCGATCGCGGCTGGCGGATCGATTACATGCTGCTCAACAAAGCCGCCAACGATCGGCTCAAAGATTGCCATATCGATCGCCAGAGTGGGCTTGAAGTCTCCGATCACGCGATGGTCATCGTCGATCTCGATATATGATCAGGTTTTCGCAGGGCCATCGTCTTTGCTGAGTTCAACCCCGGCACCTTTGATGGGGACAGCGCCGTGCTTAGCGACGAGCGTGGCGAGCTTGTTGAATGCCTCAAGACGCGATTCGGCCTCGGTCTCCATAGACGCCGTTTTGCTCAGGCGCTTGCCGTTCACCGAGCAGGTCGCGATGGATTTGAACACGGGGCGCTTGGGCGGTTGGTAGGGCTGCCCGGGCTTTGGAGTAGCAGGCTTGGGGCTTTCTACGAGGCGGACAACAATAGAAATAGCGGCTTTGCTCATGGCGGTCTTCTTCTCGGCTGATCTTCAGGGGATGAGCCGGGATTGTAGCGTTGCTCGGTGTGTTTAGCTCCCGCTGCGATAGGCCGTCAGGATCGCATCGACATTCTTCTTCGCGTCCCCAAAGAGCATTTTGGTGTTGGGCTTGAAGAAAAGCGGGTTCCCGATCCCGGCGTACCCGCTGGCCATGCTCCGCTTCATCACGATGACATCTTTCGCCTTCCAGACCTCAAGCACCGGCATCCCCGCGATCGGGCTCGCAGGGTCATCGAGGGCGCTGGGATTCACGATATCGTTGGCCCCGATGACCAAGACCAGATCGGTCTCCGGGAACTCGTCGTTGATCTCGTCCATCTCAAAGACAATGTCATATGACACATTGGCCTCGGCCAGCAGCACATTCATATGCCCGGGCAGACGACCCGCGATCGGGTGGATCGCGAACTTGACCGAAGTCCCCGCGGCCTGGAGTTCCTTGGTGATCTCCGAGAGCGTGTGCTGCGCCTGGGCGACGGCCATGCCGTACCCGGGGACGATCACGATGCTCTTGGCATCACGAATCAGATCGACCGTGCCCTCGACCATGATCTCCGTGTGCTCGCCTTCAATAGCCACCGCCGTGCCTTCGGCCGCGCCGAAGCCGCCGAGGATCACGCTGACGAACGAACGGTTCATCCCCTTGCACATGATGTAGCTGAGAATCGCACCGCTCGAACCAACCAATGCCCCGGTGATGATGAGCAAATCGTTCGACAACATAAACCCAGCCGCGGCCGCCGCCCAGCCGGAATAACTGTTAAGCATCGACACCACCACAGGCATGTCCGCGCCGCCGATCGCCATGACCATGTGTACGCCCACGATCCCGGTGATCACGCTCGCGATTCCGAGCATCCAGAGGGCCATGGTCATGTTGTGTGCATCGACCGCATTGACAAACAAAGCACCGATCACGATCGTCGCCACGAGTAGCCCGATATTGAGCAGATGTCGAGCGGGCAGAATTAACGGCTTGCCGCCGATCTTTCCGTGCAGCTTTGCAAACGCGATGATTGACCCAGTGAAGGTTACCGCGCCGATGCACACCCCGATATAGATCTCGATGTTATGGATCATCGCCTCGCCCGGCTCCATCATGCCGTGCGGATCGAGCAGTGTTGCAAAGCCCACGAGCACAGCCGCCGCACCCACAAAGCTGTGGAGCAACGCGACCAACTGCGGCATCTCGGTCATCTGCACCCGCTTGGCGAGCACCGCGCCGATGATGGCCGCCGGGACCAGTGCAACGACAAGGATGATGGAGCCGTTCATATCCAGCGCAGCCGCGGTGGCGATCAGGGCCAGGAGCATCCCGGCGATCCCATAGAGATTGCCGCGTTTGGAGGTCTCCGGACGACCGAGCCCCGAGAGACTCAGAATAAAAAGCGCCGCGGCAAATATGTAAGCGACAATGGCGAGGGTGTTGGGCATGGTGTACCTGTTAGGAGTACCGAGACTCAGCTCGGGGATTCAGTGGATTCAGTGGCTGTTTTACTTGTTGAACATCGAGAGCATCCGGCGCGTGACGAGGAATCCGCCGGAGATATTGATCGTCGCGATGAACACCGCGATCGCGCCCAAGATCGTCGCGGAGGTCGATGCCCCGGATAGATGGAGCATCCCGCCGATGAGAATAATCCCGCTGATTGCATTGGTGACGCTCATCAGTGGGGTGTGCAATGCCGGAGCGACATTCCAGACGACCTGCCACCCGACAAAGCAGGCGAGCACAAACACGGTGAAGTCGCTTAGAAATGATTCCGGCGCGGTCAGCCCGAGCCCGACCATCGCAAGCACCGCGACGATGAGCATGATCACGCCGCCGACATTGGACTTGGGCTTGCTCGCGGCTTTTCCGATGGCAGACTCAGCCTGTTGGCTGGGTTGGTCCGGCGAGTGTTCAACAGCAGCCGGTTTGGGAGCCGACGGAGCCTGCGGCGGGGGCCAGGTGGTCTCGCCGTGATGGCAAACCAGCGACCCACGCACGATGTCGTTGTCCAGATCGATCGCAAAGCTCTCCGCGCCGCCCATCTCGTCGAGCATGTTGACGAGGGTTGATGCGTAGAGCCAGCTCGTCTGGATCGCCATGCGGCTTGCGAGGTCGGTATAGCCAACGATCCGCACGCCGTGGTGTTCAACGAGTTCGTCGGGTTTGGTCAGAGCACAGTTGCCGCCTTGCTGGGCGGCCATATCGATAATGACTCCGCCCTCGCGCATGGTCTCGACCATCCCGGCGGAGATCAGCCGTGGGGCGGGCTTGCCCGGGATCAACGCGGTCGTGATGATGATGTCCACTTCCATGGCTTGTTGAGCGAAGAGTTTCATCTCGGCATCGAGGAACTCCTTGGACATGACCTTGGCGTACCCGCCATCGCCCGAGCCATCCTCATTAAAGTCAAGCTCTAAGAACTCCGCCCCCATCGAGCGGACTTGGTCGGCGACCTCGAGCCGGGTATCGAAGGCCCGAACGATTGCCCCCAGCGATTTCGCCGCTCCGATCGCAGCCAGCCCAGCCACGCCCGCGCCAATGACAAGCACCTTGGCGGGCTTGATCGCACCAGCCGCGGTGCTCTGCCCGGTGAGGAACCTTGGGTAGACATTGACGGCTTCGATGACCGCCCGATAGCCTGCGGCGTTGGCCATCGCGCTCAATGCATCAACCTTCTGCGCCCGCGATGTCCGCGGCACGCAGTCCATCGACAAAGCCGAGGCCTTGCGAGCATTGAGCTTGGCGAGCACTTCTGGGTTCTGGGCCGGCCAGATGAACCCGATCAGGCAGGCACCCTCCTTGATTAGATCCGCTTCGTGGGCCTGCAACTCCGGATGAACCTGCGGCGGGTGGACCTTCAGTACAATGTCTGACTCCGCCCAGAGCGAGCGGACATCATCGCACAGCGACGCACCAGACTGGGCGTACATCTCGTCGTGGTGCTCAGCCGCGACGCCAGCGCCTGACTCGACCACCACTTCAAAGCCCATATCGATGAGCTTTTTGACGGTTTTGGGCGTGCCGGCGACGCGCCGCTCTCCGGGGTGGATTTCCTTGGGTATACCGATCCGCATGGTTGTCTCTCAAGCTGTATGGGGTGGAATGACTGATGTCATCATATCAAATCGGCGCATTGGTGCGCCAGGCGTGAATCCCAGTGGTTGGAAATCATCCTCAGAGAACCCCAATCTGAATCGGTGTACGCCTAAAATGTGTATTCGTTTCGGCCAATTCGGCCGACTAGTTTCAGATCAACCCCGAGGGGGTGAGGCACCCATGCCAATCGATCAAACCACACTCGATACCGTCGTCATCCGGTTCTGCGGCGACTCCGGCGACGGCATGCAGCTCACCGGCGGCCAGTTCACCGATACCTCCGCGCTCTTCGGTAACGACTTTGCCACCTTCCCCGATTTCCCCGCCGAGATCCGCGCCCCCAAGGGCACGACTTTCGGCGTCTCCGGGTTCCAGGTCCAGTTCTCAAGCAACGATATCTTCACCCCCGGCGATCGCGTCAACGCCATGGTCGCGATGAACCCGGCGGGCTTCAAGGTCAATATCGACGAGGTCGAGCCCGGCGGCATTGTCATTGTCAACGAGGACGAGTTCACCAAGGTCAACCTCACCAAGTGTGGCTACCTCGATGGCTACAACCCGCTCGACGACGATGAAATCAACCTCAAGTACAATCTCGTCAAGGTCCCCATGTCACGCATGACCAAGGAATCGCTCGCCGACTCCGGGATGGGTGCCAAGGACATCAATCGCTGTCGAAACATGTTCGCCCTCGGGATCGTCTACTGGCTCTACGAGCGTCCGCTCGACCACACCAAGGACTATTTGACCCAAAAGTTTGCGATCAAGAAGAAACTCCCCGAGGTCGCCAAGATCAACATCCGTGCGCTCGAAGCCGGGTACTACTTCGGTGAGACCGCCGAGGTCTTCCCGTCGCGCTACCGCGTGCCGCCCGCCAAGCAGGAGAAGGGCACCTACCGCCAGATCAGCGGCAACGAGGCCACCGTGCTCGGGCTGGTCACCGCCGCCCAAAAAGCATCCAAGCCCATTGTGTATGCCAGCTATCCCATCACCCCAGCATCGGGCGTGATCCAGGGCATGTCACACCTCAAAAGATTCGGGATCAAATCGATCCAGTCCGAGGACGAGATCGCCGCGATCTGCACCGCCATCGGCGCGAGTTTCGCCGGTGATATCGGCGTGACGGGCACTTCCGGCCCCGGGCTGGCGCTCAAGGGCGAAGCCATGGGGCTTGCGCTGATGCTCGAGCTGCCATTGGTCATCGTCGATGTCCAGCGGGCCGGCCCTGCGACCGGATTACCGACCAAGACCGAGCAGGCCGACCTGCTCCAGGCGATGTACGGTCGTCACTGCGAGAGCCCTCTGATTATTGTTGCTCCGCGATCACCGTCCGACTGTTTCAACATGGCGATCGAAGCCGTGCGATTGTCGGTGGAATTTATGTGCCCGGTGATCTACCTCTCCGACGGCTACATCGCCAACGGCGCGGAGCCCTGGAAAGTGCCGATGGTCGATCAGATCCCGGAGATCAAGATCACGCATCCAACCCTGGCCGACACCGACGGGGGCAAGTTCCTGCCCTACGCCCGCGATCCGGACACCTTATCGCGTCCATGGGCCATCCCCGGCACACCGGGGCTCGAGCACCGCGTCGGGAGCTTGGAAAAAGAAGCCGAGACCGGCAATGTCTCCTATGACCCCGACAACCACGACAAAATGGTCCGCCTGCGGGCCGAGAAGGTTGCCCGGGCCGCCCAGTCGATCCCGTTGCTCGAGGTCGATGGCGATCCATCCGGCGATATCCTTGTCCTCGGGTGGGGGGGCACCTACGGCTCGATCACCACCGCCATCGAGCAGGTCCGGGCCAACGGGCACACCGTCAGCTCCGCCCATCTCCAATACCTCAACCCCTTCCCATCGAACACCGAGGAAGTGCTCCGCTCGTTCAAGAAGGTCATCATCCCCGAGATCAACCTCGGGCAGCTGAGCACCTTGATTCGATCGAAGTTCCTCATCGACACCATCGGCATCAACATCGTCAAGGGCAAGCCCTTCCAGGTCGGGACACTCGTCGAGCGCATCACGGAGGTCATCGAGCAATGAGCAGCGAACCGAGGACAGAAGCAAACAAATCCACAGCCCTGCCGATCTACACCGCCAAGGACTACACCACCGACCAAGATGTCCGCTGGTGCCCGGGTTGCGGCGACTACGCCGTGCTTTCCGCCGTCCGCAAAGCGCTCCCGGGGATCGCCCGCAAGAAGGAAGACTTTGTCTTCGTGTCGGGCATCGGGTGCGCGGCCCGGTTCCCGTACTACATGGAAACCTACGGCATGCACTCGATCCACGGGCGCGGGCTCGCGATCGCCACCGGGGTCAAGTGCGCCAACCCGGATCTCGAGGTCTGCATGGTCTCGGGCGACGGCGACCTGCTCTCGATCGGGGGCAACCACACCATCCACACCATGCGCCGCAATGTGGACATCACGATCCTACTGCTCAACAACAAGATCTACGGGCTCACCAAGGGGCAGTACTCCCCGACCAGCGAGACGGGCAAGGTCTCCCCGACCTCGCCCGTTGGGTCGATTGACTACCCGGTCAACCCGATCGCTCTTGCTGTGGCGGCCGACTGCACCTTCATCGCCCGCTCGATCGATGTGGACATGAAAGGCATGGACGCGATCATCAAGCGGGGCATCGCCCATCGTGGGACCTCATTCGTCGAGGTCTACCAAGACTGCAACATCTTCAACCACAAAGCCTGGTTCTATGCGTCTCAAAAGGACACGATGCACGAGAGCACGATCAAGGTCGAGCATGGGCAGCCGTTGATCTTTGGGAACGATCACGACAAGGGCATCCGTTTCAACAACGGTCGCCCCGAGGTCGTCACCATTGGTAAGAACGGCATCTTCGAGGCCGACCTGATCGTCCACGACGAGACGGATCGGTTCCTCGCCCATATGTACTCCCAGATGCGCTATCCAGATTTCCCCGAGCCCATGGGCATCCTCTACGCCGACCCATCAAGGCCGACTTATAACGAACTGCTCATCGGGCAGGTCGAGGACGCGCAGAAGAAGGCCGGCCAGCTCGATCTCCAAGCTCTGATCACCGGCAACGAGTCCTGGGAAGTCAAATAGTCCCGCCGGCTTGCTGGCCTGTTCTTTGACCCGCTTTGTTCGCCCAATCGTCCTGATCTTGGCGGCCCCGTGCGCTACCATTGGGCATGCAAACAGCCCCCAAATCAGACCAATCCGCATCTTCGACCTCATCACCATTCAAGCACACGATCCTCGAAGCGATCGGCAACACGCCGCTCGTTGAGCTCCGCAAGGTGACCGAGCCCGGCTCCGCCACGGTGTACGCCAAGTGCGAGTTCATGAACCCCGCCGGCTCAATCAAGGACCGGATGGCCAACTACATCATCTCCAAGGCCGAGGACGAAGGGCTGCTCAAGCCCGGGGGCACCATCGTTGAGAACACCTCGGGCAATACCGGGATGGGGGCCGCGATGGTCGCCGCGGTCAAGGGCTACAAGGCCGTCTTCACCATGCCCGACAAGATGAGCCAAGAGAAGATCGACGGGCTCCGCGCCTACGGCGCCCAGGTCATCATCACCCCAACCGATGTGCCCGGTGATTCCCCGGATCACTATGTCAATGTCGCCAAGAAGGTCGCCGAGGACACCCCCAACTCGTTCTATATGGACCAGTATCACTCCCAGTGGAATGTCGAAGCACACGAGCTCTCGACCGGACGCGAACTCTACGAACAAACCGGCGGCGATGTAGACGCGATCGTGGTTGGCACCGGCACCGGGGGCTCGGTTTCGGGCATCGGCCGCTACTTCAAGAAGATGGGCTCCAAGTGCAAGATCATCGGGGTTGATCCCTTGGGCTCGGTCCACTACCACCTGTTCAAGACCGGCACGCTGCCCACGCCCTATGTCTACAAGGTCGAAGGGCTCGGCGAGGACATCAAGTGCGAAGCTTTCCTCCCGGAAGTAGTCGACGAGATGTACCAGGTCAACGACTACGAGTGCTTCACCATGGCCCGTAAGCTCGTCCGCGAAGAAGGGCTCTTCTGCGGCGGTTCCTCAGGTGGTATGGTGCACATCGCCTGCCAGATCGCCAAAGAAATGGGCCCGGGCAAGAAGGTCATCGCGATCTGCCCAGACTCGGGCACCCGTTATGTCACCAAATACCTCTCCGACGAGTGGATGAAGATGCACGGCTTCCTCGAACCCATCAAGGGGCTCGGGTTCGTCGAAGAACTGATTACTAAAAGCCAGACCGTGGTCAGCGTCTCCGAAGACGAGACTGTCGATGCCGTGATCGCTGCCCTGCGGAGCAACGGCATCTCGCAGGTCCCTGTAGTCGACGCATCCGGCAAGCCCACGGGCATTATCCACGAGGTCGATATCCTCCGCGGCTTGCAGGACGGCTCGGTCAAGCCCGAGACCACCATTGGCACCATCGCACACACCATCGGCGGCCTGTTGCACCCCAAGGCCCGCGTCGAAGAGCTCTACGGCATCTTCGAGACCGACCATGTCGCGATCGTCATCGACGGCAGCAACATCGTCGGCGTGGTCTCCAAAATCGACCTCATCGAGCACCTCGCCAAACGCAACGCATAATCAACCCGTGCATCCCACGAAAAAACATTGAACGGATTTCAACCCCGAAGGAAAGTACATGGAAGTCTCAAAGAACCACAACTTTGGCACCCGCGCGATCCACGCTGGCCAACGCCCGGACCCGACCACGGGCGCCATCATGACCCCGATCTACCAGACCTCGACCTATGTCCAGCAGTCGCCGGGCAAGATCATCGGGGAGTATGACTATTCCCGAGCCGCCAACCCGACAAGAGCTGCCCTCGAAGCCAACCTCGCCGATCTCGAAGGCGGCAAGTACGGCTTGTGCTTCTCGTCGGGCGTTGCGGCCACCGGCGTCGTGCTTCATTTGCTGAGCTCGGGCGACAAGGTCCTGCTCGGCGATGATGTCTACGGCGGTACGAACCGGCTCTTCCATCGCGTCTTCGCTCAGCTCGGTATCGAAACTGTGCTCGTCGACATGACCGACCCCGACGCAGTCACCGCGGCCATGGACGATCGCGTGAAACTGATTTGGCTCGAAACCCCGACCAACCCCACCCTCAAGATCACGGACATCAAAGCGATCTCCGCGATCGCCAAAGCCAACGATGTGATCCTGGCCGTGGACAATACCTTCGCGACCCCGTTTCTCCAGAACCCGCTGTCGCTTGGTGCGGACATCGTCTGTCACTCGACGACCAAGTACATCGGCGGACACTCCGATTCGATCGGCGGGGCCCTGATCACCAACGATCCAGAGCTGCACAAACGCCTCAAGTTTATCCAGCTCTCCGAGGGCGCCGTCCCGGGGATCATGGAGTGCTTCTTGCTCCTGCGTTCGACCAAGACGCTCCATGTCCGTATGCAGCGCCACTGCGAGAACGCGATGAAGGTCGCCCAGCACCTCGATCAACACCCCAAGGTCGAGAAGGTCATCTACCCCGGGCTCGCATCGCACCCCCAGCACGAACTCGCCAAATCCCAGATGAGAGGCTTTGGCGGCATGATCACCATCTACATCAAGGGCGGGCTCGACGAGTCTCGTGCGATGCTCGAAAAAACACGCTTTTTCGCCTGCGCCGAATCGCTCGGCGGCGTCGAATCGCTCATCGAGCACCCCGGGATCATGACCCACGCCTCGGTCCCCGCCGACCAGCGGGCCAAGCTGGGCATCTCGGACAACCTTGTCCGCCTGAGTGTGGGCATCGAGGGCGTCGATGACCTCATCGCCGATCTCGATCAAGCATTGGGTTGAACCGCAGTTTTGAACACAAACAAAAAGAGACAGGCCGAAGCCTGTCTTTTTCTATAGGTTGGTCTTTTTGAGCAGCGGTCTTAGTCAGGGATCGCGCAGTGCCCGCCGTGCTTGGCGTGGTAGTCCTGGTGATACTCTTCGGCTTTGTAGAACTTGGGAGCCGTTGCCACCTGCGTCGTGATCGTGCGATCGCTCCACTTGCCTTCTTTCTGTTGGGCAGCGATGAAGGCCTTGGCCTGCTTCAACTGCTCGTCGTCCGTTGCGAAGATCGCCGAGCGGTACTGCGTGCCAACATCCGGGCCTTGGCGGTTGCCTTGGGTCGGGTTGTGGATCTTGAAGAAGAAGACCAGAAGCTCGTCATACGAGATCACCGAAGGGTCATAGGTCAGCTCGACTGACTCAGCGTGCCCTGATGTCCCAGAGCAGACTTCTTGATAGGTCGGGTTGTCGTCGTTGCCGCCCTGATAACCAGACACCGAGTCGATCACACCATCGAGCTGGGCGAATCGGTCCTCGACTCCCCAGAAGCACCCGCCCCCGAAGTACGCGGTCTTGAGCGTCGTCGGTTTGGCACCAGCCGGCAGTTCTTGGCCGTCTTCGACAAAGTCGAGCGAGACCGAGTTCACACAGAACCGCAGCCCGGTCGGCTCAGGACCATCGGGGAATACATGCCCGAGATGACCACTGCATCGGGCACAGAGGATTTCAACGCGTTTCATGCCGTAGGTGTTGTCCTCGATCTCGACAACATGATCAGCATCGACCGGCTGGAAAAAGCTCGGCCATCCGGTGCCGGATTTGAACTTACTGTCCGACTTAAACAGCGGCAGATCGCACAGGCGACAGATGTACACACCATCGAGCTTATTATCGACGAGGTTCCCACAGAACGCGGGTTCGGTCCCGCTGCGGAGGATCACCTTCGCCTCTTCGGGCGTCAGGTCCTTGGCGAGCACTTTGATCTCCGTTTGAGTCAACGGCGTGATGTTGTGGCCGGATTTGGAATAGGTCGTGGTGGAGCTCATAGATGAGGCTGTTCCTTTAGTTAAGTTTGTCTTCAGCTCGAGCGGAGGGACAAAGAGCCCGACCCCAGCCGCGAGAAAGAGTGATGCGATGGCGATGGTCATGAGTGATTTGTGGATGAGCATAGAGAGTCCTCTGGTAGATGGTACACGATGGTAAACAATCGTTTATCACTGGATATTCGGGCGACACGCAAGTTTCGATCAAATTTCTACGCCAAACTCCATGCCCAAGTTCGCCCGCAGCCACCATGTGTTCGTCCTCCAACCCGAGTAGGATACACGAAATCGGGATTTTTCCGCCTCTTGAGCATGCCCCATCAAGGAAGATCTGTATGAATACCCCTCTCAAGCTTGCCCTTCGTGTTTCGCTCGCCTTCTCTGTGCTCTTCGCTTACGAAGCCATCGGCGAACCCGAAATCCCGGCGACCGACGAGTCCCCATCCTTCACCTTCATCGGCTTCGGCGATCGAACCGGCGGCCCGATCGAGGGTGTTGAAGTGCTCGAAGAAGCCGTGGGGATGGCGAACATGCTTGACCCAGATCTAGTCATGACCGTGGGGGACATGATCGAAGGCTATTGCTTGCCCAAACAATGGATGGAACAACACGAGGAGTTCAGCACCATCATGGACGGCTTGTCCATGCCCTGGTTCCCGGTCGCAGGCAATCACGATGTCTACGCACGCCCCAAGGTCGAGGGCGAACATCTCGAACGGTATAAGGCGCATTTCGGGCCGTTGACCTACAGCTTCGATCACAAGTTCGCCCACTTTGTCGTGCTCTTCAGCGACGAGTCATTCGATTATCTCAACCCGAGCCAAACCCAGAACATGTCCCAAGAGCAGATGGACTGGCTGACGGCTGATCTCGCCAGCACGGACGCCAAGCAAATCTTCGTCTTCCTGCACCATCCACGATGGACCAAGCAATACGAGGGCTGTAACTGGGACGAGGTCCACGCGATCTTGGCAAACGATGGACGACCGTCCACGGCCGTGGGCGGGCATGTCCACACGCTCCGCGACGACGGCACCCGTGACAATGTCCACTACCTCACCCTCGCCACCACCGGCGGCTGGCCCAAACGCGGGCTCGACCACGCCACCATCCATCACATCACCCAGTTCCAAGTCCGCGAAGATTCCGTTTCGATCGTCCACATCCCCATCGGTTCACTGATCGCCGGCGATGCGTACCCGGGATCCGAGATCGACGAGATCAAGGAACTTGAAAAGGGTGACTGGTTAGTGATGGGGGGCATGCTCTACTCCGGCGGTAGTGGCGTGCTGAATTACTCCATCACAAACATCAGCTCGAATCCAATGGAGTATAAAGTGGGGCTCTATAAACCCGACGACTTTGATGTGTGGGTTACACAAAAAGAGTACAAGCTCGTACCAGGAGAAGAGGCTGTTATCAGCATTAATATTCGGGAGAGCGTCGCCGAGTTTGATAAGTTGGAATCGACCGAGCTGATCGTGCGTGCGTACTTCCCGCATCAGAATGGCGAGATCCAGCCTGTCTCCATCAAGCGGGTACTGCAGGATCCGATGGAGACACCTCCGTCTGAGGAGCCAGCACAACCGTGATCGGCTTGCTCCGATCGCGGGGTTCGATATACGGGATCAACTCGACGGGCACCTTCTTGAGCCCCCGGCGTACGGCCTTCTCAATCGCGTAGTTGAGCGAATCGTGCATCCGTTCGTGCACGCGATCCGTCACATTGAGCCCCAGCTCGTGCATCGTGTCGATCGAAAACTTCCACGCGTAGTACTCTTCAAGGCATCGGGGTTTGTAGGTCCCGAACCCGATCGCGTGGTGCCCGATCTCGTGGAGGAAGATGGCCGCGGACATCGGGCCCTTGGGCTTAGGAGATTCGAGAAGTCTGGACACGCTCCCATCCTGATAGGTCACCTGCCAGGCAACCCCGGACATCGAGGATCGCCACTTGCGGACGCGCACGCCGTGGAGGGCGAGCATTTCCTTGGTGATCTGCTCATACTTGAGCTGCATCTTCCCAGCGGGCTTTGCTGATGTGCGGCTGGTTCGAGCGTTCGACTTGGGCGCGGGCTTCCTCTTCGCTGACGGTCGGCGTTTGGGCTTTCGGCTTGTCTTGGGCACCAGCAGGTCCCAGAGCGTGAGTGGATTCATAGTGAGTCAATCAGTGAGCGAGCGGGAGCGGATTGCCGATGAGCAGTTCGCCGTTGTTGATCGTGCGTCCATTGGCGAATGCCTTCCATTCCATCGCCCGCTTATTCATCGGCTGCACCTGCAAGAACTCAATGCAGTGGCCGTCGCCGCATGCGACCAAACCCAGATCAGCATCAACGATGGTACCGGGGTGTTCTTGGGATTGCTGATCACTCGGTTTTGATTGGTTGATCTTGATGGACTCGTTGCGAAAGCCCACCTTGATGCTCGGCCACGGATTGAGCCCGTTGATCCGGGCGCACACAAACCGAGCGGGCTGTGCAAAGTCAACCACGCCATCGCTCTTGGACATCTTGGCCGCCAATGTGACCTGCGAAGGATCTTGGGTCAAGTACTCGACGCGATCGTGCGCTCGATCTTCGAGCACTTTGAGCACCAGCTCCGGCCCATCGTGTGAGAGCTGGTCGTGGAGCATGGCTGCCGTGAACTCCGGATTGATTGACCGCGACGACTGCGCCAGCACCGCGCCCGCGTCCATCTCCTTGTCGATGGTGATGACCGAGTTGCCCGTGGTGGTCTCGCCCGCGACGATCGCCGAGTTGATCGGCGAGGCCCCACGCCAGCGGGGGAGCTTGCTGGCGTGCAGGTTGATCGCGAACCGGTCCTCGATCAACTTCTGCCCCAGATACTGCCCGTACGCGATGACGACCCATGCATCGGCTGCCCAGCTGCGCACGGTTTCGCGATGCTCGGGCAGGTTGATGTTCTCGGGTTTGATCATCGGGACATTGGGCAGGTGCTCGCCAGTCCACGCACCAATCGGTGTAGCGGTCAGCTTGCCGCCGCGCCCGGCCTTGCGATCGGGCTGCGTGACGATCCCGGTGATCGTGTGTTCTTGGGCGAGGCGCTCGAGTGTGGGGAGCCCGAAGGCACCCGATCCTAAAAAAACAATGTTCATGCCCGTGCCCCTTCCGTGGGATCAGTAGTTTTAGCGTCGGCGTTTGGCCACCTTCTCCATGCCCCGGATCCGTGTCCGGTTTTTGAGCCGAGACATCTGGGTCATCTTGTCGAGGATCAGCACGCCGTCGAGGTGGTCGATCTCGTGCTGCCAGCAGCGAGCCAGCAACCCGGTGGCTTTGAGCGTCACTTCTTCGCCGCTCAGGTTGATCGCATTCATAGTCACAATTGCAGGGCGGTTGACCTCGCCGGTGATCCCTGGCAATGACAAGCACCCTTCGTCATAGGGCTCCAGATCGCCATCAAACTTGACGATCTCGGGGTTGAAGAACACGCCGGGTTCATCGCATGAGATCGGCAGCTCGGAATCATTTGATTCCCCCTCAAGCTCGGCATCCGCCGGCACATGGGCCACGAAGAGTCTCCACGACAGCCCAACTTGCGGGGCGGCCAGCCCGATCCCTTGGGCACCGTTCATCAAATCGATCATCCGATGGGCGACAAGGCGGAGTTCTTCGCCCCGAGGACAGGCCGAATCCTTGAGCCCGGCGATCGACTCAGCATCAAACGGCTTGGCCTTGGTCTTGAGAATCTCGGTTGGGTAGAGCTCGATCCGCAGCCCGGCCGGGTTCACGGCTGGGTGTTGGGTGGCATCTTGGTCGGTCTGGGTGGTGGGTTCGCTGCTCATCAACAAATCGTATGTCCCCAAACCGAGGTTGTGGGCGAGAAACCCGCTTTGAGCCGATCAATCGCATACACTTGGGGACGATTCGGTTTCAGGAGGAGCACAGACCGTGGCGATGTTTGGTAAAAAAAGCAAGAAGGACGATGAGAAGGTCGAAGCCGAGGCCCCCGTGGTCGAGGCGTTCTCCGCCAAGAAGGCCAAGCCCTTCTTCGATCGGGCCAAGACCGTACACGAATCCGGGAGCTACGAGTACGCGATGCAGTGCTGGCTGCTCGGGCTCGCCAAGGACCCGACTTCGATGTTTGGGCTCAACGCGTTCCTCAAATCCTCCGAGATCTATTCGGTCGAGAACCCAAAGAAGGGCAGCAAGACCACCAAGAGTGCCATCTCGGACATCAAGGGCGATGTCGGGCGGTACCTTTCGGCCTTGCTTGACTTCGGGCTCAAACGTTTCGATGTGGGCAACGCGGTCAAGGTGACCTCAGCGGCGGCCAAGATCAACATCACCGAAGCCGTCACCATGCTCGGTGAGCACACCCTCAAGCTCGTCCAGAACGACCCCAAAGCCAAAAAAGACTCCTATGTCAAGCTCCTCGATGCGTTTGAAGCCGTCGGTGCCTTCAAACTCGCGGCCATCGCCGGCGAATCAGCCTGCAGGATCGATCAGGCGGATGCTGATCTCCAAGCCCGCGTCCGCAATATGCTCGCCAAGAGCACGATGACCTCGGGCGGCTACGACAACGACGAAGAAGGCGGCTTCCGCAAGAACATCCGCGACGCCGACAAGCAACTCGAACTCGAACAGAAGGACTCGCTGGCCAAGACCGATTCGACCAAAGACGCGATCGTTGTTTCCACCGAGAAGAACTACACCCTGCGTCCGGATGACCTGCCGTCGCTTGAGCAGTATGCCAAGGCCTTGCTCGATCGTGGCAAGGGCTCCGATGAGCTCAAGGCCATGACGCTCTACAGCCAGGCTTACAAAAAAACCAACGAGTTCCGCTTCCGCAAGCAGGCCGGCGATATCCAGGTCATGCGTGCGGGGCGTTCGCTCCGCAAGATCGAAGCGCAGGCCAATGCGAATCCCGGCGATGCAGAACTCCAGGGCAAGCTTGCCAAGGCTAAGAAGCAATACGCCCAGATGCAGCTTGACGAGCTCAAGCTGCAGGTCAAAAACTACCCGACGGATCTGGGGCTCAAGTACAAGCTCGGCAAGATCCTCTTCGATAAAGAAGAGTACCAAGACGCGATCGAGCAGTTCCAGATCGCCCAGAACGACCCAAAGCTCCGGCGCGAGGTCCTTAATTTGATGGCACAATCGTTCCGCAAGCTCGAGGGCTGGGAAGACGCCGCCATCACGACCTTCGAGCAGGCCTTCGAGGGTATCACCGATGAGACCTCTGACCTAGGCATGGAGATCCGGTACGGGCTCATGGATGCACTCCAGGCCAAGGCAAACAAGGACCAAGAGATCGAGAGCGCACTCAAAGCCGACAAGCTCGCGGCTGGGCTCGCGATCCAGCAGTTCAACTATCGCGATGTCCGCGAACGACGCGAAGAGATCAAGGCACTGATCGCACAGATCAAGGGCTAAGCCATGCCCCATCCCTCCACAAGCTCGCCCGCAGTCGTCGCCATCATCCCGGCTCGGCTCAGTTCTACACGCCTGCCCCGCAAGGTGCTCTTGAACGAGACCGGCAAGCCGATGATCGTGCATGTGGTCGAGACCGTCCGCCGCTCGACCATGCTCGATCGTGTTGTCGTCGCATGCGATGCTCAGGAAATCGTCGACGCCCTCGCCGGGCACGATGTCGAGGTGGTCTTGACTGATCCTGATCATCCCAATGGAACATCTCGGCTCTCGCAGGCCGCGGGCTTGCTGGGGCTTGCTGCCGATGACATTGTGGTCAATGTGCAGGGCGATGAACCCGAGCTCGATCCAACGCTGATCGATCATGCCGTGGACGCCTTTGTGCGTTCAGGAGTCGAGATGGGCACCCTCGCTTCTCCGATGCAGCCCGGAGACCAGCCCGAGGACCCGAACCTTGTCAAGCTCGTCACCCGTCAGGGCGACGACGGCGTACACCGGGCGATCTACTTCTCTCGATCGCGTATCCCGCACGATCGAGATGCCAAGGGCGTAGTCTGTCTCAAGCACGCGGGGCTCTATGTCTACCGCCGGGCACTTCTGGATCGATTCGTCAGCTGGCCGATCTCTACACTCGAGTCCATCGAGCAACTTGAGCAACTGCGGGCGGTGGAGGCCGGGGTCGAGATCTCGGTGGCGATCCGCCCATTTGTCCACAAAGGGATCGACACGCCGGAAGACTATCGGGGGTTTGTGGAGCGTCAGAAGCAATAAATTATCACGATTTTCACCCGATCCCGCAACCCGCTTGCACGATCGCCATCCGAGTTGGTACGATCTGATATGCCCCAACAAAACGACGCTGACGCAGGTCAAGATTCACCAAATCGTGTCCCCCAAGCATCCGGCGCCTCGCCGGGCGAAATCGTCGGCTCTGAGCTCCTCGCGGAAGCCGGGGAACGCTCGATGGCCAACTCCGAGTACTACTCGCCGATCCCGGATGGCTACAAGAAGGGCAACCACAAATATGTCGTCATCCTCGGCACCGTGATGTCCGGTCTGGGCAAGGGTATCTTTAGCTCGTCGATGGCCAAGGTGCTCAAGGACAAAGGCTTACGCGTCGCGCCGATCAAGTGCGAGGGATACCTCAATATTGACTCAGGGACACTCAACCCCTATCGCCACGGCGAAGTCTTCGTCCTCGATGATGGCACGGAGTGCGACATGGACCTGGGAACCTACGAGCGGATGCTCAACCAGAACCTGATGAAACACAACTTCGTTACTTCGGGGCAGATCTACTCCGAGATCCTCGATCGCGAGCGCCAGGGCGTGTACCTCGGGCGCGATGTCCAGATGATCCCCCATGTGACCGGCGATGTGAAGCGAAGGCTTCGCGAATTGGCACTGCGTGGCGATGGCACCGGCCCGGCCGATGTCGTCTTCGTCGAGGTCGGCGGCACCGTGGGCGACTATGAGAACGGGTTCTACATCGAAGCCCTGCGCGAGCTGGCATTCGAAGAAGGCCCGGGCAGCGTGTGCTTCGTCGCCCTCACCTATGTCATCGAGCCCAAGGCCCTGGGCGAGCAGAAATCCAAAGCCGCCCAGCTGGGCATCAAACGCCTGATGGAATCGGGCATCCAGCCCCACATGATCGCGTGCAGGGCGAGCAACGCCGTCGACGCCAAGGTCATGGAAAAAATCGCGATGTTCTCGAATGTCCCGATGGACCGTGTGTTCTCGATGCACGATCGCCAGAGCATCTACACCATCCCCGACGAGATGCGAAACGAGGGGCTCGATCGTGAGATCCTCTCGATCCTCGACTTGCACACCCGCGTCGATGCCCGCAAAGAAGACGAAGCCCGCCGAAAATGGTCCACCTTTGTCGAGGGGCTTGTCGCCGAGAAGAAACATTCGGTGTCCGTCGCGATCACCGGCAAGTACGCCGACCTGATGGACGCGTACGCCTCGATACAAAAATCGCTCGAACACTGCGCGGCCCACTTCCGCTGCGAGGTCAATCTCGATTGGATCGACACCACCAGCATCAACGATAAGAGCGTCCAGGCCCAGCTGGGGTCCTACGACGCGGTCATCGTGCCCGGTGGCTTCGGATCTCGCGGCGTCGAAGGCAAGATCTCGACGGTCAAATACTGCCGAGAGTCTGGCACGCCCTATCTCGGGATTTGCTTGGGCTTCCAGGTGGCTGTCATCGAGTTCGCCCGTAATGTGCTCGGGATCAAGGACGCGTACTCGACCGAGTTCGACCCGATGTGCGGCTCGCCTCTGATCTCTGAGCTCCCCGACCAGAAGAAGATCGAAGGGCTCGGCGGCACCATGCGTCTGGGCGCTCAGGATGTCCAGATCGTCCCCGATACGCTCGCGTCGTTCTTGGCCGGCGGCAAGAGCTCCATGCACGAACGCTTCCGCCATCGCTACGAAGTCGAACCCGCGTACATCGAGCAGCTCGAAGCGGGAGGGCTCAAGTTCTCAGGGCGTCACCCGGAGCAGCCGATCATGCAGATTCTTGAGCTGCCAGCGGGCAAAGCCGGCACAGACGAGGTCGCCCATCCATACTTTGTCGGGGCTCAGTTCCATCCGGAGCTGACCTCGCGTCCGCTCACGCCTCAGCCCATGTTCATGGGGCTCGTGGCCGCGGCTCTGGCGTCGAAATACCAACCGGACGAAGCGGAATGGAAGAAGCTCTATGCGTCTAACGCGGCTCTGCGGACCTGGCTCTACACCCGCAAGAACGGCAAGACTCAACCAACGAGCTGATCGACGACATCCTTGAGGATCAACGCGCTCAGGATATCCGGAGTGCCGAAGCTGATCGATGAGTTGTGGATCAAAGTCTGGGCGTGAAGATGCGCCAGGTGACGGGTCTCCGCGTCATCGCCCTGCTGTGCGAGTGCGATAAAGACCTGCGTCGCCCATGGACGGTTGATCGCGTTGTCGGGCTGGAGCTCACGCGTGTGCCACGCCGCGGCGTTGAGGCAACGGTCGATCAGGCGATCAGAACCGAGTCGATTGGCGATCACCCAAAGTGCGTGAAGCGCACAGAGCTCAACCATCGTGCGGTACTCAATCGCGAGCGATGCAGATTCATGTACAAGGGCGTCCTTGGGTTCGATCAGGCTAGCGATTCGTACTTCGTCGTACTTCCCGGATTGGATCATCCACCAGAGCCGTTGATCCAGGGCTTCGGGAGGGGACTGGGCTTCGAACTCGACCTCGAGCAGATACCCAAGGAACGGCTGATCCGTCGCCCGTCGATTCCCGTACTCGTCGGTGAAGGATTCGATGTACGATGCCCGTTTAGAATCCGATTGATCAAACGGTACCGCAGACAACGGCTGGCGGATCAGCGACCGGATATGCCCGGCCCACTGGGCACCCGTCGGGATTTGAACCGGTTGATCGGCTGGATGATTTGCCATGCTCGATCGTAGACTATTGTTCATCGACGAGCCGTTGCCAAACTGTCACCAGCAACAGAATCGAACCGAAAGCAGCCCCCTTGCGAGTGCTCCAACTCCCCGATCTTGAACTCACCAAAGGCTGCGTGCTCGTGCCCACGATGGGGGCGCTCCACGGCGGGCACGAATCGCTGATGCGAGCCGCGGCCCAACGGGCAAAGATCGAGGGCGTGCCCAGCGCGGTATCGATCTTCGTCAATCCCAAGCAGTTTAACGAGCAGGCGGACTTTGATCAATACCCCAACCGGATGCAGGAAGATTTGGCCATGTGCGAACGGGCCGGCGTGGACATCGTGTTTAACCCAGCCGTGGATGTGGTGTATCCGCCGGGCGAAGATGTGGTTTCTGATATCGTGATCCCGGACATCGCCAGCAAGCCGGGGCTCGAGGATCGCTACCGCCCGGGGCACTTCGACGGCGTCTGCCAGGTGGTGTCGAGGCTGTTCGATCTCTGCGAACCATCAGCGGCCGTCTTTGGCGAAAAGGATTGGCAGCAACTCAGCTGCATCCGCACCATGAGCCAGCAGCAGGGGCGATCGCTTGCGGTGATCCCGGCGGAGACCGTGCGGGAACTATCCGGGCTGGCGATGAGCTCGCGGAACTTCAATCTCAGCGATGAGGCGCGAGTACAGGCGGTGGCGATCAGCCAGGCGCTCTTCGCGGCATCCAGTGTCCCGACCCCGTTTCAGGGCGAGTCGATCATGCGGGAGATCTTGGCTAACGGCGGGATCGAGCCCGAGTACGCGGTGATAAGGGGCGCCAAGACGCTGATGCCGCTCGAAAGCATGGATCAACGCCCCAGCGAGCCCTGCCGGGCACTGATCGCGGCCAATGTCGGGGGCGTTCGGCTCATCGACAACGCCCCGTGGACTCCCGTTGCGTATGCTTAAAGCCGTATTTGATTTTTCGATTTGTTCGTTCAGAGCTCCCCATCGAAGGTGAATCCCATGTCGACCTCCGCAGCCATCAAGCAGTCCCCGCTCCACTCGTACCACACCGATTACGACGCCCAGATGGTCGAGTACGCCGGGTGGGAGATGCCCATCAAGTACGCCACCTCGATCAAGGACGAGCACATCCACACCCGCACCAGCGGCTCACTCTTCGATGTCTCACACATGGGGCGCTTATCACTCAAGGGCAAGGACTCGGCCAGGCTCCTCGAGCATATCTGCTCACGCAAGATCGGGTCGATGCAGACCGGGCAGTGCCGATACTCGCTGATTTGCAACGCCTCCGGGGGCGTGCTCGACGATGTGATCGTCAACCGTATGGATGACAACGATTTCCTCGTCGTGGTCAACGCGGCCAACCGCGAAAAAATTAGCGCCCATATCGAGAAAGTCATCGCCGATCGCAGTTTCGATGTCAAGATGGAAGATCGCACCCTCAAGACCGCGATGATCGCCCTCCAAGGCCCCAAAGTCATGGACCTGATCAGCCGATTCAACTCGGACATCCCCCAGCTCAAGCGCTACCGCTTCCTCGTCAAGAACATGATGATCATGAAGATCATGGTCGCCCGCACGGGCTACACCGGCGAGGACGGCGTCGAGGTCATCCTCCCCGCGTCGGCCATCGGCATGGCGATGAAGATGATGCTCAAGGAGATGAACACCGCCGAAGACCACGAAGCGATCAAGCCCTGCGGGCTCGGTGCGCGTGACACGCTCCGTCTTGAAGCCGGCATGCCCCTGTATGGGCATGAGCTTGGCGAAGACATCTGCGCCCTATCCTGCGGTGTCGATTTCGTCATCGCGCTGGACAAATCCGTCGAAGAACATGGCGAAACCTTCATCGGCCAAGAAGCCCTGCTCAAGGTCCAAGCGAACGGCGGCCCGGACACCAAGCTCGTCGGGCTCGAGATTCACTCCAAGCGCACCGCCCGCCAGGGCATGGACATCAAGCTCGGGGATCAGGTCATCGGTACGATCAGTTCCGGGTGCTCCAGCCCAACGCTCGACAAGTCCATCGCGATGGGCTTTGTGAGTTCGGCCCACACCGAGCTGGACACTAAGTTGAGCATTGATGCTGGACGCACCGAGCTCGAAGCGACCGTCGTAGAGATGCCATTCTACAAGCGGTGATCAGTCTGTAGTATTGAGATTCGGCAGATTCTGCTCAACCCAGCCGGTGGTTGTATGGCGCACGATGGTGCCCGTCGCTTGATAGATAACCTGCTCGGCGATGTTCGTGCAGTGATCGCCCATGAGCACCGCCTGGCTGATAATCGCCTGAAGCTCGAAGGCCGTGTCTACTTCCATCCGCCCGTCAGAAACCCGGACCTCCGCATCGCGGGTGATGAGCTCGTGGAATGCGAGCGTGTTGACCTCGCATTTGAGCACGCCTTTGGCTTGCTCGGCGTTGATGTCCCGGAATGCACGCACGGTTTCTCTGATCACGCCGACGATGGAGTTGGTCATCACGCGGGTGGTCTTGGGGAAGGGTGTGGTTCGCTCGCCCAGCGAGATGACCAGCTGAGCCACCGCCGTCACCGCGTCGGCGATCCGTTCGAGCTCGTTATTCACCTTGACAGCCGTCAGCAGGCTGCGGATCTGTGATGGATCGATCGGGCATGAACCCCGGACGGCGAGTGTCAGCAGATCGACCGCGTCACGCTCGATCTCGATATCCGCCTGATCGATCTCATCGTCACGCTTCATCAGCTCCGCGGCCTTCTCCGCGTCACGCTCATAAATGGTCGCGAAGGTCTGCTCCGCGAGCTCTACGACAAGCTTCCCCTGGACCACAAGGCGGGTCCGGATGGAGTTGAGCCGATCTTCAAAGTGTTCGGGGGTGATGGGCATACGACGAGTATCCGGGGCGTTCTATGTGGACTTGTTCGACCTGATTCACGAATCATCTCACGATAGCCGATATTGACTCGACTCGCACAGATTATCAGATATCCTTGTGCAATTCGACCGATTCCGCATCCGCTCATCACTGCGGATGCTCATCACCCAACCGGAGCACCGACCATGGCCTTTGATATCGAACTTATCCACGCTCGTCAGATCATCGATTCACGCGGCAACCCAACCGTCGAGGTCGATGTTGTGCTCGAGTCGGGCGTCGTCGGGCGCGCGGCGGTGCCATCTGGCGCGTCGACCGGCGAGTCCGAAGCGGTTGAACTCCGTGACGGTACCGATGTCTGGATGGGCAAGGGCGTCGCTCAGGCCGTGGCCAATGTTAACGACCAGATCGCCAACGAGATCGAGGGCATGGACGCACGGGACCAAGAGGGCATCGATCAGGCCATGCTCGAGCTCGACGGCACCGAGAACAAATCAAATCTCGGGGCCAACGCGATCCTCGGCGTGTCGATCGCCGTCGCCAAGGCGGCCGCCGAGGCTTCGGGGCTCCCGCTCTATCGCTACCTCGGCGGTTCCGCTGCTAAGACCCTGCCCGTCCCGATGCTCAACATCCTCAACGGCGGCAAGCACGCCGACAACACCGTGGACTTCCAAGAGTTCATGATCCAGCCATGGGGCTTCGATGATTTCGGCCAGGCTCTGCGGGCCGGCGTCGAGATCTATCACACCCTCAAGGGTGTACTGAGCAAGAAGGGCATGTCCACCGCCGTCGGCGACGAGGGCGGGTTTGCTCCGAACCTCAAGGACAATGAGGATGCGCTCAAGATCATCGAGGAAGCCGTGGACAAGGCCGGGTACAAGTGGGGCGAAGAGATCTTCGTTGCACTCGATCCGGCGACCAGCGAACTCTGGAACGAGGCGCAGAAGGATGGCAAGGAGGGCTACAAGTTCTTCAGCTCTTCGCAGGAGATCATTTCCAGCGATGATCTGATCAGCCTCTGGGCCGACTGGTGCGATCGCTACCCGATCCGCTCGCTCGAAGACGGGCTAGCCGAGAACGACTGGGCGGGCTGGGCCAAGCTCAACAAACGCTTGGGAGACAAGGTCCAGCTTGTCGGCGATGACCTGTTCGTCACCAACAAGAAGTACATCGAACGCGGTGTCGCCGAGGGGAGCGCCAACTCCGTGCTCGTCAAGGTCAACCAGATCGGCACCTTGTCCGAGACCTTCGATGCGGTGAACTACGCGATGAGCAACCGGTTCTCGTGCGTCCTCTCGCACCGCTCGGGCGAAACGGAAGATTCGAGCATCGCTGACATCGCTGTGGCGACCAACTGCGGGCAAATCAAGACCGGCGCCCCGTGCCGATCCGATCGCAACGCCAAGTACAACCAGCTCATCCGCATCGCCGAGGAACTCGGGGACAGCGCTGTGTATGGCTCATCGACCTGGTGGCGTTAACAACACATTTCGCCTGCTGCATCTCTTGCCCCTTTGGAGTGTACCAATACACGATGAGCGAACAAGAGTGGTCATCCTCATACCCCCCGCAAGGCCCCAACGGCGGCGATCGCTTATACAAAGCCAAAGCCATCCTCGCGCGGATCTTCGGCGACGGCGAGAACCCACTCGCCTGGGGCTTCACTATTGCTAAGTTCAAGGGCGTGCGTGTCCGCCTGCATCTGCTGTTCGTGGTCTACCTGATCAGCGAGCTAATCTTCACACTACCGGGAAACCAAGAAGGGTTCGTTTTTGTCTGGCCAAGGCTCGCTGCGATGCTGGTGCTGGTGCTGATCCACGAGCTGGCCCATTGCTTCGTGAGCAAACGACTCGGCGGGGCGTTCAACGACATCATGCTCTGGCCCTTGGGCGGCCTGTATTCAGACAGCGCGCCTGAGGAATGGAAACCAAAGCTCTGGGTCGCCCTCGCTGGACCGATAGTGAATCTATTGCTGGTTCCCTGTTTCGGGCTCCCATTGTATGTTCTGACAGGGACAATCGATGCCCTCTCGTTTAATCCGTTGACACTTGGGATAAACGCCAACGCGCTGGTGCTCACCACCGGGCAGTCGGCCTGGTGGCTCGAGCTGGTCCGGGCGTTCTATGCGATCAATCTCGTGCTGCTGGTGTTCAACTTGTTTGTGCCGATGCTCCCGCTCGACGGCGGGCGCATACTCATGGCTATGTTCTGGCGGAGCATGCCCAAATCCAAAGCCATGATGCGTTCGGTCAATACCGGGCTGGGGGCGGCGACGGTGCTCGGGCTCGTCGGGATCCTCTTTGAGGACGGCAGCACGCTCCTGGTCATCGCGATCGTGGGGGGCATCATCTGCTCGATGGAAAAACGACGCTTGCAGTTCTTGTCCTACGGCTCGATGGTCCCCGGGCACCATGACGACGATGACGAATCGTGGAAAACCGGGAATACAGACGATTCCGAGCCGCTTGTTGATGAGGACGACCAAGAAGTCGTCCCACAGGCGGAGCTGGATCGGATCCTGAGCAAGATTTCGGAGAGCGGGATGGAGTCTTTATCGCGCAAGGAACGCCGAACCCTCAAGCGGGCGACAGAATCCAGCCGAAAATCCTAATATATGGGGAAGCCGGGCTTCCCAGATTGATCGAATGGGCGGAGTGATTTGTATATGGGCATCCATGACCGAGATTATGTGAACCAGAGCCGAGGGATGGGCAGCCGATCCGGGTACAACGACGGGTATGGCTCCGGGGGCAACCTCATCGCACGCGCTCCCGGCTGGTCGGTGACCACATGGATCATCGTGATCAATATCTCGATCCACCTGCTCGCCACTACGATGATCCCTCAACTCTACACTTTGGGAAATCTGACAATACATTCGGCAATCCAGCGATTGGAAGTCTGGCGATTGATCACTTTCCAGTTTCTGCATGATCCCTACAGCATCATGCATGTGGCTTTCAACATGTTTGGGATGTGGGTCTTTGGGCCCATGGTCGAGCAGTATCTGGGGCGCAAGCTCTACCTCGCGTTTTATCTGATGTGCGGGCTCGCCGGCGGATTACTATTCATTATTTTAAACCTGCTCGGTGAATACACGCCGCTCAACATTCTCAGCGATGGTTTTACGACTCCGCTGATCGGTGCATCCGCGGGCGTGTTTGGCGTGATCGTGGCGTGCGCGTTTGTGTCGCCCAACTCGACCATCCAGCTGCTCTTCCCGCCGATCCCCATGAAGATGCGGACCTTCGCGTATGGCTATGTCGCCATCGCGCTCGTCAGCCTGCTCATGGGCACGAACAACGCCGGCGGCGAGGCGGCCCATGTGGGCGGTGCGATCGCAGGATTCTTCTTTATCCGCAACTCCAAGCTGTTGGTCGATTTCTTCGATGTCTTCGGCGACAGCCGAGAGCCCAAGAACAAGAAGGGCAAGTCCAAAGCAAGGAAGGACAATGGGCGACCAAAGTCGTCCTACCGCAACTACAACAACACCGGCTCGTCGGGCCCCTCGCCCGAGCAGATCGACAAGATCCTCCAGAAGGTCTCGCAGAAGGGGCTCGCATCGCTGAGTGACAAAGAGAAGAAGATGCTCGCCGAGGCCAGCAAGAACGACGAGTAGTTGTAGTAGTGCACGGGGTAAACAGTCTTTTGCAGGTGTACGACCTATCTTTTCCCGATGACCCAGCCACTCTCATTCGATATCGAAGCTAAATCGGGCAACGCCCGCACCGGGCGCGTCCACACCCTGCACGGCTCGTTCGCCACGCCCGCGTTTATGCCCGTGGGCACCCGCGCCACCGTCAAGGGGATCATGCCCCATCAGGTCCGCCAGGGCGGGGCTGAGATCCTACTCAATAACACCTACCACCTGATGCTCCGCCCGGGCTCCGAGCTCATCCGCGACATGGGCGGCGTCCACAAGTTCATGAACTGGGACGGCCCGATCCTCACCGATTCGGGCGGGTACCAGGCGTACTCCATGGCCGACATCAACGCCATCGACGAGGACGGTGTCGTCTTCAAATCCATCCTCGATGGCTCCAAGATCCGGCTCAACCCCGAGATCGCCATGCGCGTTCAGAATGAACTCGGTCCGGACATCATGATGGCCTTCGACGATTGCCCCCCCTCAGTCGATCCCAACGCCCACACCGTGAACCAGTCACGCCTGAACAAAGCCACCGCACGCGATACCAAGAAGAAATCCGAGTACGACCACGCCCAGCGCCTGACCATCGCCAACGAGCGTACCGTCCGCTGGCTCGATCGCTGCAAGCAAGCCCACGCCCGCCCGAGCGAGCAATCCCTCTTCGGGATCATCCAGGGCGGTGCAGATCTAGAAATGCGGGACTGGTCGATCGAGCATATCTGCAATATTGATCTGCCCGGCTACGCCATCGGCGGGGTGGCCGTGGGAGAATCGACCGAGGATATCGCCAATATTGTCCGCCACACCGCCCCCAAGATGCCCGAGCACAAGCCCCGGTACCTGATGGGTGTGGGTTATGAGCACGATATCACCATGGCCGTGCTCGCCGGGGTAGACATGTTCGATTGCGTTCTGCCCACCCGCAACGGGCGCACAGCCAGTGCTTTTACCAGCGAACCCGGTCGCAACGGGCAGATCCGCCTGCGAAACGCCCAGTTCGCCCTCGACGATGGCCCGATCGAGCAGGGCTGCGACTGCCAAGCCTGCAATCCGGCACTCAACGGCTGGGTCACTCCAGCCGGGCGGCCGTTCAGCCGGGCGTACCTCCGCCACCTGTTCCTCGCCGGCGAGATGCTCGCCCCGATCTTGGTCACCTTGCACAATCTCCGGTTCTTCCAGCGCCTCACCTGCGACCTCCGCGAAGCGATCCGCAGTGATGATTGGGATGCGTTTGTGTCCAAACGCCCGCACCTGGCGCAGATCGTGGCTGATCGGATCTAAGTTGATGCCATGTTCGGGATGAAACAGGTGCCGAAAATACCATTTATGGGCTCGAACAGTCCTACCATCCTCACCCTGATCGAGCATTGTCGGTGAGGGCTATGCAAAGCATGCATCGCATGAAAGGTACGCCATGATACAACCAGTACAACCACTCGGCTTCGAGCTGATTTTGATCCAACCGAGCATGAACCCGGGATCAGTGCCCGTGCTTGCTCAAGCCGCGGGTAGTGGAGTCGCTGCGCCAGCCGGTGGAGCAACCACCGCCGCCCCGGGCACACCCGCCAATGGAGCCCCCGCGACCGGGGCTGGGAGCCCCAATATCTTGTTCTTCGGCATCATTATGATGATCGGGATGTTCCTGATCATGTCAATGTCCGGACGCAAAGAGAAGAAAAAGCGTGCCAACATGCTCTCGACCCTTGGCAAGCGCGACAAGATCCGCACCGCCGGGGGCATCATCGGCACCGTGATCGAACTCAAGGACAACGAGGTCCTCATCGAGACCGACAAGTCCTCGCACACCCGCCTGTGGCTCGCCAAGGGCTCGATCTCGACCGTGCTCGATTCAGTGAGTCAACCAACCGATCTGTCGAAGGCCGGTTCCGATACCGAAGCGCTCTCTGCTTAACCCATTTTTCGATTTACGCTTTATACTCCATAGCCGGAGAGGTTCATACGCATGCGTCACTATGTCCGCAATATGACCATCGCCATCGCGATGCTGATTCTCGCCTTTGTCGTCTCCACCCCCGTGGACAAGAAGATCGGGCTGGGTAAAGACCTGCGGGGTGGTGCCTCGCTGATCTATTCCGTTGAGCTCGGCTCAACTGAAAACGCCAGCGATGTGATCCCACAGGTCATCGATGTGCTCAAGAAGCGTATCGACCCCAACGGTCTCTATGAAATCTCCATCGTGCGCCAGGGCCAAGACCGCATCGAGATCACGATGCCGTTGCCCAGCGAGCATGTCAAGGAACTCAAGGCCAACTTCGAAGCCGAACTCGCCAAGCTCTCGGTCACCTCGATCGAGCCCGATGAGTTCGAGCAGGTCATGCGGATGGCTCCTGAGGAGCGTGAGCAAGAGCTGACCCGTCTGGGGGCCGCAAGCCCAACCGTGACGGATCTTCTCCACCAGGCCGCCGCGGCGTACGACACAGCCCAAGAACAATGGGCCGTGCTCAATGAGATGGAAAACAACCCGGATGTGAGCGAGGATGATCTTGATCGGATCGCCGAGCAGGTCGCGATCGCGGAGCTTGAGTACGAACTCGCTCGCGACGAATCACTCGCCACCGCAGTCTCTCCCGAAGCCGTCAAGCGAGCCCTTGAGCTATCTCAAGTCCAGAAGATGCTCAAAGACGAAACCGGTGAAATGAAGCCGGTCGATAGCCCACGCAAACGGGCATTAGACCGCATCCGCGATCAGTACCCAACCCTCGAAGACCAGCTTGATGTCGTGATCGAGTCATACGACCTGTTCTCGGCAGATCGTAAATCCCTCGATGACACCGCTGACCTCAAGCGACTCGTGCAGGCCTCGGGTGTGCTGACTTTCCGGATCACGATTGATCCAGAAGGGCTTGGAGACTCATCCAATACCCACCTTGAAGAAGAACGCCTTCGTGAGCTGCTCCGCGAAAAAGGCCCTAAGCAGGCCGGTACCCGCGATGCCCGCTGGTTCAAGATCAACAAGCCAGACTCTTGGTATGACTCGCTGAGCAGTTACCATGCGATGGTCGAGAACCCTTCGGGCTTCTTCTACAACCGTGGCTATGTCGTCGAAGAGTTCAACGGCGACTACTACATGCTCGCATGGGATGTCACCGGGCTCCGCCTGACTAACAGCAGTGCAGACGGGCGATGGAAGGTCGCACGGGCATTCCAGACCGCTGACCAGCTCGGTCGTCCCGCGATCGGGTTCAAGATGAACCAGGCCGGTGCCCAGCGCATGGGCGAGCTCACGGGCAGCAACCAGGGCAAGCAGATGGCCATCCTCCTCGACGACGAGGTCTTCACCGCCCCGAACATCAACTCCAAGATCTCCGCCGACGGCATCATCCAGGGCGAGTTCACCCCCGACGAAATCAACTATGTCGTCCGCGTGCTCGGTGCTGGTTCGCTCCAGGCCAAGCTCTCCCCCGAGCCGCTCTCCGAGAACACGATCGCGCCGGATCTCGGCCAAGACAACCTGATCGCCGGCATCGACGCGGGCAAGCTCGCGTTGATCATTGTTTCAGTCTTCATGATCTTCTACTACTTCGGGTACGGGCTTGTCGCCGTGATCTGTCTGGCCGCCAACGCCCTGCTGATCCTCGGCGCCATCGCCCTCTCGCGTGCATCGCTGACCCTCCCGGGTATCGCGGGCATCATCCTGACCTTCGGTATGGCGGTGGACGCCAATGTGCTCATCTATGAGCGCATCCGCGAAGAACTCAACGGCGGGCTCGATCTCCGCCAGGCCGTCAAGCTCGGGTACGCCAAGGCACTCAGCTCAATCGTCGACGGCAATGTGACGAACCTCATCGTCTGTCTGGTGCTTGCCAATGTCGGCACCCAGGAGATCAAGGGCTTTGCGATCACGCTGGGAATCGGTGTGGTCTGCACCATGGTCAGCGCGTTGTTTATCAACCATCTGATCATTTCAACACTAGTCGAGAAGCTCAAGTTCCGCAAGATGACCATGCTCCCGATGGTCTTCAAACCCCTCGAACGCATCCTCCAGCCCAACATCAACTGGATCGGGCTCCGCTGGGTCACCTCGTTCATCTCGCTCGGGCTGATCTCGCTGGGTGTTGTCATGATCATCTCGCAGGGCGAGAAGATGCTCGACACCGAGTTCCGCGGCGGCACGCAGGTGACGCTCAAGTTCAAGGAAAACCCTGATGAGCCCGGCACGCATTTGACGATGACCCGTGCCCAGGTTCAAGAGAAGATCGAGCTGCTGAGCACCAACGAGGATGCGGATCTCGAGGTGTTACGCGGTGCCCAGGTCATCCCGGTCAACCCGCAAGACGACGGCGTGACATCCGACCGCTTTGTCATCAAGACCACATCTGACGACCGAGTGACCATCGGCGAAGAGATTACGAACCTGTTTATCGAGTACCTCGACACGCCTCCGCCATTGAAGTTCGAGTTCTCGCAGGTCGCGGACGCATCTTCGGCTCCGGTCTATCCGGTGCTCAATGATCGTCTGGGCGAGAACATCAACCGCCCAGAGTTCCGCAACGATATCTCCGCGTTCTCGGGCGGCGTGGTGATCTATGTTGAGAATATTTCGCCCGTGCAATCGCTCGAGCAGATCCAGAACCGGCTGAACATCACGCGTCAGAAACAAGATTTTATCGAGAATGTTGGGCGTAAGACCGACATTATCATCACCGAAGGCAATGAAGAAGCTGTGACCTCGTTCGCACTCGTCGCGTTCGATCCGGGGCTCGACTACTTCTCGAACCCCACCGCGTGGGAATCCGAGGTCGCCGACTCTGAATGGCGACTCGTGCTCGCGGCTCTGGCCAACTCGTCGGATCAGCTCAGCGTCCAATCTTTCTCGCCGGCCATCGCCGAGAACTTCCGAGCGACCGCATTTGCGGCCGTACTGCTCTCGCTGCTCCTCATTCTGATCTATATCTGGGTCCGGTTCGGCTCCGTCCGTTATTCGGCGGCTGCAATCGTAGCATTGACCCACGATGTGCTCTCGGTGCTGGGTCTGTTGGCCCTCTCGGAGATTATCTACGACATGCCTCAGTTTGACGGGCTGACCCGGGCACTGATGCTCGAGCCGTTCAAAATCGACCTGAACCTCGTCGCAGCGCTCCTGACCATTATCGGCTACTCGCTCAACGACACCATCGTCATTATGGACCGTGTCCGCGAGAACAAGGGCAAGCTGCCCTACGCGTCCAAGGCCGTGATTAACCGCTCGGTCAACGAGACCGTCTCGCGTACCTTGATCACCTCGGGCACCACGCTGCTCGCGGTGTTCATCCTCTACTGGCGTGGCGGCCAGGGCGTCCACGCGTTCAGCTTCGCGCTCCTCGTGGGTGTGCTGATCGGTACTTATTCTTCGATCGCGATCGCGGCCCCATTGGTCTGGTCACGCAAGAAGGACATCAGCGACCGGCGCGAGCTCGCAGAAGCCCAGGCACTGGCCGAAGCGTCTGATCAGTCAGTCATCGACGAATAAGCGGTTTTTGCTGACTTCATCTGATTCATACCCCGCCAGGATCGTGCCATCACGATCCTGGCTTTGTTTTGAAGATTGGCCCGATATACTCTACAAGCTCAACGAGCCTCAAGGACCACCAGCATGGACGAACGAACATCCAGAATATTCTTCGGCCTGTGCCTGCTCGTGCTCGTGTGGATCGGTGTCTATTGGATGTGGCAGCCAAGCAAAGAGCAAGAGCCCACCATTCGCTTCGGGCAGAATCCGATCGTGCCTGAACCAGATATTGATCCAGCACCAGAATCCAGTCCAATCATTCCTGATATGCATCAACCTGTCGAGAATGGAATCACTCCTGATCCCAACCAAGATCCGTTCGCCGGTCTTATCCCTCAAGTTGATCCCAACGATAACAAACTTATCAAATCAGCAACCACAGAACCCCGACTCATCCCGCCTGAGTTCAACCAGCATGTCGTCCAGCAGGGCGAGCTGATGCAATCGATCGCCAAGCTCTACTTCGGATCGATCGATGAGTGGGGGATTATCGCCCGGGCCAATCCCAGCGTGGACCCGCGCAAGCTCAAGCCGGGCATGGTGCTGCGGATCCCCAAGGACAAAGACAACATCCAGGGCAAGGTCGTCGGGGGCAACACCGAGCCCGGTGTCATCGAACCACACAGCGCATCTGAGTCGAAGGTCATTGAATACATTGTCCAGTCCGGCGATTCGCTCTCACGCATCTCCCAACGGATCTACGGCTCATCGCGACACGCACAGTTCATCTTCGAATCCAACCGCAACATTCTCCGATCCATGGACGATATCTCGATCGGGCAGCTGCTCAAACTCCCACCCCTGCCCGATGAGAAGACCAACGAGAACGATTCCTCGCTCGATGATTGAGCTACAATCTTCCATGGAATCCCCAGAACATACCAACACCAACCCCGTCTACATCGTCACCGGCGGAGCCGGCTTCATCGGCTCGAATCTCGTCGCCAAGCTGCTCCGACGCGAGCCCGAAGCCCATATCTACATCGTCGACGACTTCCGCACCGGCTCATACGCCAACATCGTCGAAGCCTGCCAACGCGAGGGCGTAGGGCCATTTACGGGCTCGGTGCTCAGCGATTCGGTCAGCGAACTCAACTGGCAGCCTGCGCTGCTCGGTCTTCAACCAAAGGCCGTCTTCCACCTCGCCGCCATCACCGACACGCTCGAGTTCGACGAGAAGAAAATGCTCGCCGGCAACACCGAGCCCTTCGCCGACATTCTCGAAGCCTGCGTCGAATGCGATGTGCCCTTGGTCTACGCATCATCGGCCGCGACCTATGGCTCGCCCGCCGTGGCCGACGATCGCATCCCGTTCCCCGTCGATGACGCCGGCGAACCCAACAATGTCTACGGCTTCTCCAAATGGCTGATGGATGTCGAAGTCATGCGGTTCTTCGAGATGCGCAAAGCCGCCAACGAGCCGATGCCCCATGTGGTGGGGCTGCGCTACTTCAATGTCTTCGGGCCCGGCGAAAGCCGCAAGGGCAAGATGGCCTCGATGGTCTATCACCTCACCAACCAGATCCTCGATACCGGCAAGGCCCGCCTGTTCAAGATGGGCGAGCACGAACGCGATCAGGTCTTTGTCGACGATGTCGTCGCTTGCACCATGGCCGGCTCGGCGTCTGGCGTCATCCCCGGGATCTACAACCTCGGCTCCGGGCAGACGACCTCGTTCAACGAGATCGTCGACGCGATCAACGAAGCCCTGAGTACCCGCGTAAGCCCCGAATACTTCGATATGCCCGAGGCCATGGTCTCAACCTATCAGCACTACACCTGCGCCGATATGTCCGCCACCAAGCAGGGGCTCAACTGGTCACCGGCGTGGTCCCCGATCGATGCGATGATCCGCTACGCCCGCCAAATCGCGGCCGATCGCTCAAGCTCGCATGTCCATTCCTGATTTAGTGTTCAGACTCTGAAAGAAGCCCCTCCATGCCAATCAAACGCGTACTCGTCACCGGCGGTGCAGGATTCTTGGGCAGCCACCTCTGCGAGCGACTCGTCGGCGACGGGCACGATGTCATCTGCCTTGACAACTTCTTCACCTCGCAAAAAACCAATGTACTCCATTTGCTCAACTACAACAACTTCGAGCTCGTCCGCCACGATGTGACCCACCCGATCTGGCTCGAGGTCGACGAGATCTACAACCTCGCGTGCCCAGCCGCCCCGGGGCATTACCAGTACAACCCGATCAAGACCATGAAGACCTCCGTCATGGGCGCGATCAACACGCTGGGCATGGCCAAGCGGTGCGGGGCCAAAATCCTCCAAGCATCCACCTCCGAAGTCTACGGCGACCCAACCGTCCACCCCCAGCCCGAGTCCTACCGTGGCAATGTCAACCCCATCGGACCACGCGCCTGCTACGACGAGGGCAAACGAGCCGCCGAAACACTCTTTGCCGATTACCACCGTAAGCACGGCTTGAGCATCCGCGTGGCCCGTATCTTCAACACCTACGGCCCGCGCATGCACCCATTCGATGGTCGCGTCGTGTCCAACTTCATCCTCCAAGCTCTTCAAAACAAAGACATCACCATCTTCGGCGATGGCTCCCAGACCCGCTCATTCTGTTACCGTGATGACCTCGTCGAAGGGCTCATCCGCCTGATGGAGACCGATGATTCGCATTATCTGCCGGTCAATATCGGGAATCCGAACGAGTTCACCATCAAGCAACTCGCCGAGAAAGTGATCGAGCTTACGGGCTCAACAAGCCAGCTGAACTTTGAGGACCTGCCCGAGGACGACCCGCTCCAGCGTCAGCCAGACATCACGCGGGCCAAGGCCATCCTGGACTGGTCACCGACGATTGAGCTTGAGCAAGGGCTCGAACGCACCATCGCGTACTTCCGCTCGATCGACCTGGCCGACTTCCGGGCGCCGTCGCCAAACCACTAGCGCAATGCACACTGTTCTAGAATCTGATAGGATACCCACATGATCGTTCCACGGTTCACACAAGATCGGTGCGTCATCCTCTCCGACAGCGGCGTCGAGTCGCTCCTCGCGTGCGCGATGGCCAATGAACAGCAACAAATCTCCGGCAAAGACACCGTCGGCACTTCGATTGTTCTCCCCGGATGGTGGGAGTGGACCCAGGAGATCGACCTGATGATCTCCGCCGTGGACCCGGCGATTGTCCAGCAGGCCAGCGTGTACGCCCTCGATATCTTCCCGAATCAATCCGTGTACCCGCCCGACGATCAACGATTGCTCAACGAGAGCCCAATCGGCGCGATCCAGTCGCGGATGCTCCTCGAAGCCGCCCAGATCGCGATGCGGGCCGGCATCCGCAAGGTGGTCTGGCCAATCCGGATCATGCGTCCAGAGACCACGCTCGCCCCAGATCAGACAGCGGATAACTTGGTCGATGAGATCGGCAACGCGATTGATCGTGCATTGCTCGCCGCTCGCCTTGCCTCGCTCGATGCGGGCCAAGAGACCGCCGTCGATGTCGTCATCGAGACGCCCTTTGTGGATCTTTCCAATACGCAGATTGCTGAGCTGGCCACGGATCTCGCGGTTCCGCTGGAGACCTGCTGGTGGAACCACGCCCCGACGCTACTCAACGCTCAAGAGCGTATGGATTTCTATCGTTCGGGCTCCCGGCGTTCATCGGCTCAGATCGAGCACAAGCAGCCGACTCAATCCCCGGTGAACTAGCCCAATCAGCCTGCAAGAGCCGGCGTACGCTGGGTATTGGCGCGATGGTGGCGTAAACTTGGCAGCCATGCCAACACTCAACACCCCATCGGATTCCACCCGCCCCGCCTACCTCAACGCCACCACCGGGTGCGTTGGTCTGTGGACGCAGACACTCATCCCGACGACCCGCGACGCGCCGGGCGACGCGGTCACTCCATCGCACATCTTCCTCGCCCGGGCCGGGTTCGTGCGTCAGGTCGGCGCGGGGATCTACAACTACCTGCCACTGGCATGGCGTTCGCTGCGCAAGGTCTCCGAGATCGTCCGCCAAGAGATGGACGCGGCCGGTGCTTCCGAGATGCTCATGCCCGCGTTGATGCCCATGGAACTCTACGCCGACACCAAACGCGACCAAGACTACGGCGACCTGCTCTTCTCCCTCGAAGACCGCCACGGCCGCAAGACCGCCCTGGGACCCACGCACGAAGAAGTCATCACCGACCTGATGTGCAGCGCACTGACCTCGTACAAGCAGTTCCCCCTGAATTTGTACCAAATCCAGACCAAGTTCCGCGACGAGGCCCGCCCTCGGGCCGGGTTGCTACGCTGCCGCGAGTTCATTATGAAGGACGCCTATTCCTTCCATATCGAGCTCGAGGGCGAAGCCGGGCTCAACGCGGTATACGACAAGATGTACCAGGCATACACCAACATTTTCACCCGTTGCGGGCTGGATTTCTCGGCTGTCGAAGCCGACGCCGGTCCCATCGGTGGATCTGCATCGCACGAGTTCATGGTCAACTGTGCATCCGGTGAGGACACGATTCTGGTCTGTCCTGATTCGGGATACGCCGCGAATGTGGAAAAAGCCGAGATCGGCGAGCGGGCATGGTCATTCAAAGTCGCTGCCAGCGACGAGATCACCAAGCACCACACCCCCGGCATGCCAGGGATCGAGGGCGTCGCCGAGCACCTTGGCACCCAGGCCAGCGGCATGCTCAAGTCCATCGTCTTCCAGACCAACGAGGACACCCCACGCTGGGTCGTCGCGGTGGTTCGCGGCGATCACGCCGTCAACGAAGCCAAGGTCCGCGATGCCGTGGGCGCTGGTGTAGAGCTTGCCCCAGAGAAGGAAGCCATCGCCGCCGGATTCCACATCGGGTATGTCTCGCCAAGAGCCGCGCTGTCGATCCCCTCGACTTTGGTCGTCGATCCCGACGCGCTGTCAGCCGCTTCATGGGCGACCGGTGCCGACGCAAAAGACCACCACATCACCGGGTTCAACTGGTCACGCGATATGGCTCCGCTGATCGCGGACAAGAAGATCCAGGTCGCCGACATCCGCGATGCCCAAGCTGGCGATCCGTCGCCACGCGCAGCTGGCGCGTTGCTCGAAGAACGACGCGGGATCGAAGTGGGGCACATCTTCAAGCTCGGCACGAAGTACTCCGAAGCAATGGGGCTCTCCGTGCTTGATAAGCAGCAAAAGAAGCAGGATGTCATCATGGGCTGCTACGGCATCGGTGTCTCGCGGACGCTCTCGGCGTGCGTGGAGATGTCCCACGACGACAACGGGATAATCTGGCCAGCCGCCATCGCCCCGTACCATGTCCAGATCGTAGTGATCAAGCCCAAGGACGAGGGCGTGATCGACGCCGCCAAGGCCCTGGCCGAAGAACTCGCTGGGCAAGGCATGGATGTGCTGATCGACGATCGCGACGATCGCCCGGGCTCCAAGTTCAAGGACGCCGACCTGATTGGTATCCCCGCTCGGTTTATCATTTCAGCCAAGACGATCGAACAGGGCCAGGTCGAGTTCAAAGCCCGATCGAGCGAAGGCCGGGCCGAGCTGATCGAGCGTGATCAGGCGGTCGATCAAGCCCTCGCGGCTCTGGCCAAATAACCCAAAACCCCGATATTATCTCATAAATGCCGATTCCGGGCTTGACACGGCCCAGCGGTTTCAGGATGATGTTTCTTCGTGCTCGGTTCTCGTGCCGGGCACTTTCTTGTGGACGAACCCAATAGATCAACTCGGAGATCGTGCTTTGAACCTTGAAAACCAACTGTCGCAGTGGTCGCATATCCTGATCGCTGTGGCCGGATGTGCCGTTGCGGCTTCTGTGACCAACGCTCAATCAACAGTCTACCAGCCCGGCACACCCGTCAAGTGGAATTCCGGGCTTGTCGAGCGATCACAACCCATGTCGATCGCCCAGCTCCGCACCTCCATCAGCCAGCTCGCTACTCGTACAGAACAGTCCCGCGTGCTCGTCAGCCTCAAGGCTCCGCCGGGCAAGTCGCAGCGCCAAGCACTCAAGGCATCCGGGCTCGACCTCACCACATCGCTCGGCGGTACGACCTACTTCGCAACGCTCGATCAGCATGCCGATGTCACTCAACTTGCGGGTTCCTCGATCGCTTCGATCGCCCCCATCCAACTCGCTCACAAGCTCCACCCGGACCTACAAGCCGAGCTCGTCCATCCCTGGATGCTCTCACAGAACGCGATCACAAAGTCTTCCAAACTTAAAGAGCTCGCCGACAGCGGCGTGATGACCGTGAGCGAGCTCAAAGCCCACGATCTCGACCCGCAGGTTGTGGTGGTCGTCCAGCTGCACCCCGATGTCGCCCGAGCCGCAGAATCCTTACGCCTCGCCGCCACCTACCACGCCAAGCTGCTCTCGCAGGCCGACGCGATCAATACGATCGTCATCGCGGTCGACCCGGACCAGATCAAGAAGATCGCCAGCGAAGATGCCGTCATGTGGGTCGAGCCACCGCTCCCCAAGCTCGGCGAGCTCAACGCCGAGAACCGCCAGCTCACCGGTGTGAACACGCTCAACACCGCCCCTTACAGCCTCGATGGAACGGGGATCGATGTCTTTGTCTTCGATGCGGGCAAGGTCTCGAGCCATTCGGACTTTGGTGGTCGACTGACCATCGGGTTGTCTGACACAGATGGCGTCTCGGATCACGCGACTCATGTCGCCGGCACGATCGGTGGTGGTGGCAATATCAACGCGAATAACCGGGGTATGGCACCCGGGGTCAACCTGATCTCCTACGCCTTCGAGCAAGAGGGTGGGCTCTCAGAGGGCTTCCTTTACACCGATCCCGGTGACCTCGAAGCAGACTACAGCGAAGCCATCAGCCTCTATGATGTAGACATCTCCAACAACTCCATCGGCACCAACATCGCACCCAACGGCTACCCCTGCGAGTGGACCGGCAACTACGGTACCACCAGCGCGCTCATCGACAGCATCGCTCGAGGATCAATGGGCGATCCGTTCCGCATCGTCTGGGCCAATGGCAACGAACGCCAGTCTTTCCGCTGCCAGGGCGATGACAACGGCAATCATGGCGAGTTCTACTCCACTGCGCCTCCGGGCTGCGCCAAGAACCACATCACGGTCGGTTCGGTCGATTCCGATACGGATCTGAGCAGCGACTTCAGCTCATGGGGACCAACCGATGATGGTCGGCTCAAGCCTGATATCTCCGCGCCTGGCTGCCAAGACGGCGGTGATAGAGGTGTCACCTCCACGAGTTCCTTCGGAGGCTACACCGTCAAGTGCGGCACCTCGATGGCCGCCCCGACCGTCACCGGGATCTCGGCGCTGATCTTGCAGCAATACCGGGCGACCTTCCCCGAGCTCAACGATCCGATGAACGCAACACTCAAGGCACTCCTCGCCAACACTGCGGTGGATCGTGGCAATGTGGGCCCAGACTACAAGTACGGTTACGGCTCGGTCCGCGCGGTCCCGGCTATTGATACAGTACTCAATGAGAACCTGATCGAGTCTGAGGTCGCCCAAGGCGCGACCTACAAAGGCATTATTCTCGTGGGCTCTGGCGAGAGCGAACTCAAGGTCACGATGGCTTGGGACGATGCGCCGGCGGCCTCCAATGTCACCAACAGCCTCGTCAACGACCTCGATCTCAAGATCATCGGTTCGGATGGTACGGTCTACCTCCCATGGACCCTCGATCCCGCCAATCCGAATGCTTCGGCCGTCCAAACAGTTGAGGATCATCTCAACAATATAGAACAGGTCGCCATCCAGAACCCCGCCCCCGGTGCCTACACCGTCGAGGTCAGCGGGTTCAACATCGCCTCGGGCGATACACAGACCTTCGGGCTCGTCTCCTCCTCAACGCTGGTCAACTGCTCGTCATCGGGCGTGATCAGCATCGGCGGCTCCGTCTTCACCTGCTCAAGCGAGATCACCGTCCTGGTCAGCGATTGCGATCTCAACACCTCGGATTCAATCACAGACACCGTCGATATCGTGATCGATACAGATTCGCAATCAAGCCCTCCGCTGGTGCTCACGCTCACCGAATCCGCCCCCGAGTCCGCTCAGTTTGTCGGCTCATTCTTGATCTCGGACACCAACAGAGGAGATATCACGGTTGTCCCCGGTGATACGATCCACGCGACCTACATCGATGCCGACGATGGTGAAGGCGGGACCAGCGTGCCCGTCGTCGCCTCCGGGAACATCGATTGCATGGCCCCTATGGTGGATGCGGTCTCCGTCACCAACATCGAGCCCCGCAAGGCAGATGTGAACATCGATTTCGATGAGGCCGTCAGTGCTACGGTCCGCTTCGGCACCAGCATGGCCAATCTGACCGGCTCTGCCGGTTCCGGAGCGATCTCAAGTTCGCTGACCATCGGGCTTGGCGGGCTCACCGATAACACAGACTATGTGTTTGTCATCGAGGCGCAAGACCGAGCCGGCAACGCCCAGATCGACGACAACAACGGCAATGGCTATGCCTTCTCCACCCCGGACATCCCGGACTTCTACACCGAAGCCTTCCCCGGAGGGATCGATCTCGAGGGCATGCAGCTCACACTGACACCCGCCGATTCCGTCGATGGATACACCCCAACCATGATCCCGCTTCCCGGTGGCGTGCTCCCATTTGATCCAAGCGTGGGCACGCAGCTGAGCCTGAGCGACGATGATTCCGAGTTCGTATCAATCGCCGACGGCCATCAGATTCATGTCTACGACCAATCCTTCGGGAGTTTCTACATCGGATCCAACGGCTACATCACGCTAGACGGCTCCGACAGCGACTATTCTGAGAGCCTCGATGATCATTTCGATATGGTCCGGGTCTCCGCGATGTTCGATGACCTGAACCCATCGAGTTCGGGCAGTGGGAAGGTCCGCTGGCAGCAGCTCGAAGACCGCATGGTGATCAGCTACGACGGCATCTATGAGTACTCAGGTTCGACACCCAATATCTTCCAAATTGAGATGCACTTCGATGGGGTGATCGTGATCTCTTGGGAACGCATCGATATCGACGACGCCATCATCGGCATCTCGGAGGGCAATGGGATCGACCCAGATTTCACAGAATCCGATCTCTCAACCTACCCGGCCCCGAGCGATTGCCCGGCGGATATGACTGGCGACGACGAACTCGATTTCTTCGATGTCTCCGACTTCCTCGACGCCTTCGGTGCCAAGGACCCCGTCGCGGACTTCGATGACAACGGCGAGTTCGATTTCTTCGATGTCTCGGCCTTCCTCGACTCCTTCGCCGCCGGGTGCCCGGACTAAAGCCCCGCACCGAGCATCCCAAACGCCACAAACCTGCCCGGCTCGCACTCGCGAGCCGGGTATTTCTTTGCCCCCTCAAACACCCGAGAACCCTGGAGACTATGATCGGAGATGAGCAACGATCAAGCGAATATGACCATCCCCGACACCCTCAATGTCCTCCTGATCGGCGGCGGGGCACGCGAGCATGCCCTGGCCAAGGGGCTCGCCCGATCCCCCCGTTTGGGCACCCTCTATGCCACCCATATGCAGAATCCTGGCATCGCCAAGCTCGCCCAGCCGGTCGATGTCCCAGTACTGGGCGGCGAGCTCTACCGTTTGGTCCAGTTCTGCGATCGCCAGCAGGTCGATCTGGTCGTCATCGGTCCAGAGGACCCGTTGGCCGAGGGCTGGGCGGATCAACTGGGCAAACGGGCCGACGGCTCGTCGCGCATGGTCTTTGGCCCAAACGCTAAAGGCGCCCAGCTCGAAGCCGACAAGGCATACGCGAAACAAATGATGAAGGCCGCCTCCGTGCCCACCGCCGAGGGGCGCGTGTTCACCCAGCTGGCCCACGCTGAGGAATACCTCAAGAGCCGCGATGAGGTCTTTGTCATCAAAGCTACCGGGCTCGCCAAGGGGAAGGGCGTGATCGTCCCCCAGACAAACGAAGAGGGCATCAAGGCCGTCCGCGAGATGATGGACAAGCGGGTCTTCGGCGATGCCGGCAAGCAGGTCCTCGTCGAAGAAAAACTCAACGGCACCGAGGTCTCCGTCCTCGCCCTGCTCGACGGTCACAATATCCTCGTCCTGCCCCCGTGCCAGGATCACAAGCGTCTGGGCGATGGCGACACCGGGCCAAACACCGGCGGCATGGGCGCGTTCTGCCCTGCAGAGACCCTTTCCGATCAGGTCATGGCCCAGATCGAGTCCGAGGTGCTCGTGCCGATCGCCGATGTGCTCCGCCGTGACGAAATCGACTTCCGCGGCGTGCTCTACGCCGGGATCATGCTTACCCCCGCGGGCCCCAAGGTCCTCGAGTTCAATGTCCGCTTTGGTGATCCGGAGTGCCAGCCGTTGATCTCATTGCTCGAGTCCGATCTGATCGAACTCCTCTGGGCGACGGCCGCGGGCACCCTCGACGAGGTCGATGTCCAGTTCTCCAAGCAGCACGCCGTGTGCGTGGTCCTCGCGTCCAAGGGCTACCCGCAGGACCCAGAAACCGGGGTGGTCATCGAAGGCATCGAAGACGCCGAGAGCGTAGAGGGCGTAAGCGTGCTTCACGCGGGCACCAAGCTGATGGACAACGGCATCCTCGTCACCGCTGGTGGGCGTGTGCTCTCGGTCAATGCCGTGGGGGATACCGTCGAGCAGGCCCGCGAGCGGGCGTACAAGGCCGCCAAGATGATCCAGTTTGAGGGGGCGCAGATGCGCACCGACATCGCCCAGAGCGCGACGATCCATAGCTGATCGAGTTGATTTAAACTAGATGTTTACGGTGAAGGCTGGGCGACCCGCTTGCCCGCGACCGCGGTCAGCCACACGCCCGTCGCCATCGCGTCTTCAGAATCCATCGCCCAGATCACATGGGCTCGCTTGTCGGCATCTACAAATGGCGAGCCAGCAAGCCGCATCAATACTAAGCGCATCCCGGCTTCATTCGAGTCAATCGCCACCTCGAATCGGTCGAGGACTTGCCCATTGGTATCGAGCAGTTCCAAGACTCCCAGCTCAGACGGTTTGGTATTCGCTTCGATGACGCGGACGAGTTGGGCATCGCTGGCGGTCAGCACACGCACACAGCGTTCGATCGCGCCCTGGTTGATGCTGTCGACCTGTTGCCCGTCGATTGTCCAGTTGCCCATCGAGCGGTGCGCGTGATAGCGTTCGACCCCGTCGCGTCCCAAGACCCGCAAACTCGACACTTTGGACGCACCAATGGCTGCAGGGACCTTGCTGATGTAGGGTTCGACGGAAGCGGTGAGCTTCGAGAGGGCAAGGGTCTCCAGCGTGACCATCGCGGTGCCTGTGGGGGCGAAGACAAGGGCATACACCGTGTCGCCATTGACATCAGCTCGTGTGCCAATGGTCAGAGTCGTTTGCTGATCTGCAGTGCCCAGTGCCACCTTGGCGATCGGTCGATCAAGCCCGCTGATCGAATCATCTAAGGGCTCATCTACAAATGCCGCCGTCTGGACTTGCAACAGCGCTTGTATGAGCTCGTCAATCCGATCGTGCTGTCCATGGACACCGATCGGGTTGTTGATCCTCCAGCCATTCGAGGCCCGTTCCAATGAGAGTTCCAATCCACCGGCTTCAAGATCAACCTCGCTGACAATCGAGCCCGGCACATCAAAGATCAGCTTGGATCGCCAGTCGAGCATGCCGAGCTGCACGAACGCATCGGCAATGGTTTTTTCGAGTCGCCCGAACCAACGGGCCGTCGCTATCCCGTCGCTGCCGCGTTCTTCGACCCGGATCGGGGTCATGCCCCCGGCGGAGTCACGGTCGAACTCGATCCGGATCGATCGCCCATCTTGTTGGCGGATAACGATTTCTCCAGCGAGGTTCTTGAGCAGATCCGTCGGCGAGATCAACGCCCGGGCCGTCGCCAGCGTGCGGATGCTCCCCCGGGCCTTGGGCGTCTGGGCGGGCCAGCTGTGATCCATCCCCCCGGCTGACCAGTGGATCAGCCAGCGATCAGGCTGGATCGGATCACGCTCAAGGAACTCTCGATCAAGCTCGGTCTGCCCCGCCCGGACCATCGCGACGGTGTTGGAAGGGTCGAATCCGATGGTTCGGCTTGTGGCTTCGGGTACATTCCGCAGGGCGGCCTGCTTCTGGGCCTGGGCAAAGATCACCCCCACCCCGAGCACCCCGGCCACAATGATCCAGATCAGCAGTGTTCGTATCGACATAGAACTATCCTATCGTCTGTTCGTGCACAGATGCCCCAGAGATGGCCGACAAAGAGAAGAATGATGACCACGAACCCGACCAATCCACGGCTAGCCCCGCCCCTGATCGCCATTACCTCGGACCTGATGATCCGAAACGATCGCCCGACGGCCTTCCTGACCATGACCTATGTCCAGGCGGTTCAAAAGGCCGGTGGAATCCCCGTGATTCTCCCGCCGATGGATGCCGATTCACCTTCGCGGCCCATACCCGCATTGATCGAGCGTTTCGATGGCTTCATCCTCTCCGGCGGCGACGACCCCAAGACCGAACCCTTCGGCTGCCCGACCCACGACGCCATCACTCCGGTGCTTGATGCCCGCCAAGCCTTCGAGACCGCCCTGCTCACCGAACTCGCCAAGCACCCCGATATCCCCGTCCTCGGGATCTGCCTGGGCATGCAGATGATGGCCCTGTGCAGCGGCGGCCGGCTCAACCAGCACTTGCCTGACACCCACGAAAACCACGCCATCCACTGGGAGCACCCCCACGAGATCCGATCCAATGACCAGATGAGCATGGCCACTGGCACAGTCTATTCGAAGCATCGACAAGCGGTTGATGATCCGGGGTCGATGCGCGTCCTCGCCCAATCAACGGACGGCGTCATCGAAGCCATCGATGACCCGGAGCGTGCGTACACCGTGGGAGTGCAGTGGCACCCAGAGCGGACCGAGGATCAGAATCTCGGCCAAGGAATCATCGACGCATTGGTCGCCGCCGCAAGTAATCGCTCGAACTCAAACTGATTTAGAAGTCCAGCATCGACCCGCCGCCGAGTTGTTCGGAGTTGGCGACGCCGAGCGTTTTGTAGATTTCAAGCGTGGCGCTTGAAGTGTTGAGCGTGTAGAAATGAATGCCCGCCACGCGATGGTCCAGCAGGTCCCGGCACTGCTCAGTGGCCCAGTGCACGCCCACACGGCGGATCGCTTCAGCCGATCCATCCGTCCGTCGGACCATCCGCAGCAACGGGGCGGGGAACCGCATGCCCTGGGCGAGGTCAGACATCCGCTTCATCCCCGCGATCGATTGGATCGGCATGACCCCACACAAAATCGGCACGCGGATCCCCGACATCTCGCACCGATCGCGGAAGTCATAGAGGTCTCGGTTATCGAAGAACATCTGCGTGATGATGTAGTCCGCCCCGGCGTCGATTTTTGCTTTGAGATAATCCATCTCGTCGAGCCGATTGGGCGTGCCCGGGTGCCCCTCGGGGAAGCCTGCAACGCCGATCCCAAACCCGGTGAAACTTGGATTGGATTGAGTCTTCTGATCGCTGATCGTTCGGATGAACTTCACAAGCTGCGACGCGTTGGAGAACCGATCGCTCGACCAGTCGTGATCCGTGTCCTTGGGCGCATCTCCACGCAGGGCGAGGATACTCTGGATCCCACGATCGGCGTACCCTTCGACCATCGAGCGGATCTCTTCCTCGGAATGATTCACGCAGGTCAGGTGGGGGACGGTCACGATCCCGGTCTCTTTGCGGACCCGGTGCACGAGATCGAGAGTCAGCTGTCGCGTCGATCCTCCGGCGCCGTAGGTCACGCTGACAAACGATGGTCCGAGCTCTTCGAGCTTGACAATATGATCAAAGAGCTTGTCGGCCCCCTCGCTGGTCTTGGGGGGGAAGAATTCAAACGAAAAGCTCGTCTGCGACCCGTGAATGATCCGATCGAATGCAGTCATGCCGCCACTCCCAATCCGTTCGGCAAGTACATATACACCGATAACTCGGAAGAATGATCGTTGCTCTGTGTGCTTTTGTGCTTCATCGCGTCCCTATATTCGGGTACACTCCTCGCTGAGCATTCGAAATTATGCTTGAGTGTGCTCAAATCAGGAGTCTGTGTATGTTTGCCCATCTGTCTGCTCGCGATGTCCATGAATGCCACCAGCTGGCCGGCGCTTGCCGAGAGCTCGGGGCCCATGTCGACGCGTGGCGCCATCACCTGCTCACCTCGCTGCGTCAGTTCGTCGGGGCCCAGGTCATCATCAACTCCGAGATCGAGAACTTCGGGTCGATGAATGCCGATGATTCCAAGTTCATCGGCGTCCACCGAACGGGCTGGATCTCCGACGACGCCGAGACCCGATGGCGTGAATACGCCCAGTCGATCCCCGTCGAGCGCACCCCCGAATACCCGTACCTCTCCAAGTTCTCGGGCAAGAAGATGGTGCTCTCGCGCGATCAGATCTGGGGACGGGCCTCGTGGTACCGCTCGCACACCTTCAACGAGATCCACCGCGAGTGCGGCATCGACGACTATGTCATCTCGATCTGTCCAACGAACATCCCAGGACGGTGTACCACGCTCTGGCTCCACAAAGGGGTCGGGAGCCAGGACTTCACTCAGCGTGAGCAAGAGATTATCTCGATGGTCCACATGACGATCAACACCGAGATCGGGACCTACCTCGCCGCCGCCGACGAGCCCGCGCTCAGCTCGTTGACCAACCGGAGGCTCCAGGTGCTCGATCGTCTGCTCGCTGGCGACTCCGAAAAACAGATCGCGTATCAGCTTGAAGTCGGTAAGGCTGCGATCCACGACCATGTGCTGGCGATCTACCGCCACTTCGGTGTTTCGTCGCGTGGCGAGCTGCTCGCCAAGTTCATTGGTCGAGCTCGCCCACGCTTCGATCAGCCCTGATCCGAATCCATTTTTGTTGTTCCCGATGGAGACCCCACCAAAGAGTGGGGCTGCTTTTTGTCTGCGGTGCACGAAGATAGACATGTTGCAGGGCAATGGGCCCTGGATCAGATATTGCAGACACGAATCACCAGGAGCAAAAGAATGCACATCGGTATCAAATCTCTCGTCACGCTCACAGTACTCCTCGGCGCCTCCGCCGCACACGGCGAGGTCATCCTTTTCGCCGGCGAGCAGGGCATCGTTCGCCAGCTCGACACACAGACCGGCGAGGTCACCTTCCGGGGAACCTGCGGCGGCCCGGTCAACTCCATGATCGTGTACAACGATTCGCTGTATATCGGGGATCGCAGCGGCGTGGTCTACATCCTCGACCTCGAGTCGGACACCATCAGCAACACCTTCGCCATCGACAGCGACGCGAGCGCCATGGCCCTGCAGGGCGATGAACTCGTGATCGCCGACAGCGTGGGCTCGTTGGATTACATCGATCTGGCGACCAACGAGATCAACCGATCCATCGTGGTTTCGGGCACCGACATCACCGCCATGGGGATCGACGGGGGTGGCTTGTTCGTTGGTGGTCAGTCCACCATCGCTCAGCGATCGCACATTGATCAGAACAACTTCCAGTTCTTCGCCGCCTGCGGCTCGATGATCAACTCGATGACCTTCGGCGATGACACCCTCTACCTCGGCGGCATCGCTTTCGGTGGGGCTCATGCCGGCACCGTTTATCTCTTCGATAAGTTCGAGGGTGGCGTCAACTACTCCGGAACCCACGGGGTTGATTCGGACACCACCGCGATGGTGCACGCAGAAACCATGCTCTACATCGCCGGCAGCGATGGCGTGATCCACGAAATGGACACCGATTCGGGCGAGATCGTGCGGACCTTTGAGACGGGTGTCGATATCCAAGCCATGACCGTCGCTCACGAGGCTCAGTCGTGCCGAGTCGATTTCGATGCCTCGGGCAGGCTCGATTTTCACGATGTCAGCCACTTTATCGACATCTTCGCTGAGCGTCTGGTTCCCGCGGACATCGACGGCGATGGCGAGTACAACTTCTTCGATGTGAGCATGTTCCTGGATTTCTTCTCCAGCGGCTGTTAACTCCATACCTGTCATCCCTTTCTTTCTCCCCACACATGCTCAGGCGTGTGTGGGGCTTTTGATGGAGTGAGGCGCTCGGCGATGACCGCTGTGAGCTTCTGATCGATGCGATAGATGAAAACGGTGAGCTGATCGTTGGTCCCTTTGCCCTTGAGTGCCCGCTGCTCATCGTCTGGATTGATTACACCACCGCGTGTTCGAACCTCGACAATACCACCATCATGCTTGCGGAGGGCCGCTTTGACCCGCTTGCGGTTCCAGCCGAGGGTTTCGTGAACACGGTGCCAGCGGATCATCGGATGTGCAACAGGTTCTTCGCTCGTCACCATACCTGTGCCTGGATGCACAAGTTGTATATCGGTCAGTTCGAGCAGTTCACCAACCAGATCCGCCCGCTCAAGGCACGGATCAAGCGTGCCCAGATACGAACCGATTGGGGCGGAGTCTTCCGGTCGCCAAGGCTCGCCCGCGATGGTTGAAACCGAGCCATTGCCCAAGAGCTTGGTCGCTCGTCGTTCGTGCTCGCCCGCGTGGTTCCCTGTCCAGAGTATGCCCTGGGTCAGCCCGCCGATTTCGGAGAGGATCTCGAGCTCGCCTTCGGGCAGATCATCGCCATGCACGCCCGGATTGAGTTTGATCGCCCCGCCTGCAAATCGCTCGATCAGCTGATCCCACACTGCTGGCCCAGGCATGAAATCTTCGATGTCGAGCGTGCGGGTCCCGTTGTTGGTGCGTCGCGCTGGGTCGAGATGGAATGCGTCGGCTTGCGGGCAGTCGTCCCATGCATCGCCGCAGACGACATCGAACCCGGTGTTGTAATTGTACATCCACGCTCTAGAGGGAGAACTATCAATGCCGATGGGTATGAGCCCCACCTTACCGAGCCCCCAAGAGTCGCCCCCGATGCCGCAGCACAGATCGGCGACCCGGTCACCAGGTGTTAGCACCTTGGCGAATCGTTGTGCCTTGTACAGGCTTGAAGCTGCGGAGCTGGCCATCTCGATGCCGGGCAGATCCGAGATCATGTGCTGTGCGAACTCGGGATCGAGCTTCTTGGCACCCTTGACCCGCGCCCGCTTGGCATCGCTCGCGGCCCGAACCTGCTCGGCGCTCATTTTCTTGCGCATCGCGGCAATCTGGGCCGTCGTCGGCGAGAGCGGCATGGTGTTGATCGCTTCGAGCCCTTGGGCGCTCGCAAGCCACTGCCATGTTGTTAACTGCTCATCGCTCATCAAGATGGCGGCGTGCCTTTCGATACGCCGCCCTGTGTGTCTTTAATCTACGCTGATTTAGTAGCGGTAGTGGTTTGGCTTGTACGGGCCATCGACCGGGATGTCGAGGTACGATGCCTGATCATCGGTCAGCTTGGTGAGCTTCACGCCCAGCTTGTCGAGATGCAGGCGAGCGACCTGCTCGTCGAGGTGCTTGGGAAGCACATGCACGCTGTTGTCATACTTCTCGAGATGCTCGGCCAGTTCGATCTGAGCGATCACCTGGTTGGTGAAGCTCGCGCTCATCACGAAGCTGGGGTGACCGGTCGCGCAACCGAGGTTGAGCAGGCGCCCCTCTGCCAGGACCAAGATGCTCGTGCCCTTGGACTTGAACAGGAACTCGTCGAACTGAGGCTTGATGTTGATCCGCTCGACATCCGCATCCTTCATCAGCGGCTCCATCTGGATCTCGTTATCGAAGTGACCGATGTTGCCGATGATGGCCTTGTTCTTCATCCGCTTCATGTGATCGAGCGTGATGATGTCCTTGTTGCCGGTGGTGGTAACGAAGATATCCGCGGTCTCGACGAAGTCTTCGAGCGTGGTCACTTCGTAGCCTTCCATCGCAGCCTGGAGCGCACAGATCGGGTCGATCTCGGTGACGATCACACGGCAGCCCTGGCCCTTGAGCGACTGGCAGCAGCCCTTGCCCACATCGCCGTAACCACAGACCACGGCCACCTTGCCTGAGATCATGACATCCGAAGCTCGGTTGAGCCCGTCGATGAGCGAGTGGCGACAGCCGTAGACATTGTCAAACTTGGACTTGGTCACCGAGTCGTTGACATTGATCGCGGGGAACGGGAGCTTGCCAGCAGCGGCGAGTTGGTACAGGCGATGCACGCCGGTGGTGGTCTCTTCCGAGATCCCACGGATAGCGGGGGTGTTCTTCTGGAACCAGCCCGGGTTGGTCTCGATGGTCGAGCTGATGGTCGCGAGGACATGCTTCCATTCTTCGGAATCGGTCTCGGCGTTCCACTGCGGGATCGATCCGGAGTTCTCGTAGTCGATGCCGTTGATCATGAAGAGCGAAGCGTCGCCGCCGTCGTCCACGATCTGGTCCGGGCCCGAGCCGTCTGGGTAGGTGAGTGCTTGCTTGGTGCACCACCAGTACTCTTCAAGAGTCTCGCCCTTCCACGCGAACACGGGCACGCCCTTGGGGTTCTCAGGGGTGCCGCCGTCTTCGGTGCGACCAACAACCACAGCCGCGGCTGCGAAGTCCTGGGTCGAGAAGATGTTGCACGAGCACCAGCGGACATCAGCACCCAGGGCGGTGAGGGTCTCGATGAGCACCGCGGTCTGGACAGTCATGTGCAGCGAGCCCATGATCTTGAGTCCTTTGAGCGGCTTGCTTTCGCCGTACTGTGTACGAAGCGACATCAGCCCGGGCATCTCGTGCTCGGCCAAGCGGAGTTCCTTACGCCCGTGCTCATGCTGGCTCAGGTCGCGGACTTTAAACTGGATGCCGTTGATCTCGTCTACGGTCATCATCGATGATGGTGCGGCTGCGGTGGCGGTCATGGTGTTCATCCTTGTGAGTGTGTGACTCGGTCACGGTGTGTTCTTTGGGAGTTTTCAGATGCGAGCTACCGCTGCGAACAGCGATGGTCCGGATGCGTCGATCCCAGGTCGGAGTTTGTGGATCCGGACATGTTGGTATCCGGCCTTGTGAAAAATTTCAGTCTGTTGTTCGTCGGAAAATCCGAGGTGCACATGCCCCATGGCATGGCGGTATTCGTGCCGGTTGTGCTCGCACATATCGACCACCAGCAGCATTCCGCCGCCGTTGGTGGTGCGGAGCACGCGTTTGATCTCGATGAGTGCAGCAATGGGGTCCTCAACATGGTGCAGGACCAGCACGCACGCCGCGGCGTCGATGCTGTTGTCGTCCATGGGCAAGTCGGTCAGATCACCGGTGAGGAAAGAGACATTCGATGCGTCCTGGCGAGCCTCGGCGAGCCTGTTCTTCGCAGCGTCGAGCATTTCTGGCGATCGATCCACGGCTGTCACATGTTCAACCCACGGGCAGAGCAGCTCGGTCGCATTCCCGGTGCCGCACCCGAGGTCGGCCGCGTGCCATGTCGGATTCAGGAACCCGAGCAGAGAACTGTCAGTGAAAGCCCGCCCGAACATGTTGTTCCGCAGGTCGTCCCATTCTCCGGCGACACGCCCGAAGAACCCTGCCGAGTCCGTCATCCGCTCAGCGAGCACCGCACGCAAACGACGATCGTCCTCAAGCAGATTCGCGTCATCACCGAGTTGTTCTTTGATGCTGCCCCAGATCGCCCGCAGGTGGGCGGGGAGATCTTCTAGGACGACCCGGTAGTACGCAGATGGCCCAGCGGTGCGTTTAAAGAGCCAGCCGCCATCGGAGAGCACCCGCAGATGGCGAGAGCCCGACGATTGAGGGATCTGGAGCACACGCACGAGTTCACCGACCGCCAGTTCCTGCTCTTCGAGCACGCGGATCATGCGGAGGCGTACCGAGTCGTTGAGCTGCGAAAGCACCTCAACGGCGGATTGACTCGTTAAAATGGGCTGTTGCTTGATCATTTATCCTATCATCCGGAAATACGGATAAAAGGATATGAGCCCATACGACACCTGTCAACCTTGATTGGTCAATATTAGCAAAATAGAGACCGACTGAATTTTACGGCTTCACGGCCAGCGATGGGCCGGTGATCATGCCGAGGGTTTCGAGCCGGGCCAAGATAGTCGGATCCGATTTGTCGAACCAGAGCACATAGCGGAGGTACTCGATCTCCATCGCCGAGTCATTGAGCCCATTGGCGAAATCTGCCATCGCTAAGTACGGTTCGGGCGTGGTGCCACCATTATGGGAAATCGCCAGCAGCAGGGCTTCACGGGCCTCATCCATCTGTCCGGCCTGCTGGGCATAGCGTGCAAGGCGGAGGTGTCCGCTCCCCGGTTCGCCCTCGTTGATCGTCTCGCGGAGGAGCTTCATCAGGGCATCGGTCCGGTTGTTGAGCGCGAGCACATTGGCCAATGCTTCGATGTACTGCACCTCGCCGGGCTTGAGATCATGAGCGACCCGCAGGTGGCTCGCGGCTTGGTTGTAGAGCCCGAGGCGTGTTTCAACCATGCCCAGGCGGTATTCTGCCAATGGCGAGTTCGGTCGGCGCTCGACATACTCGGTCCAGAGGTCGTATGCGGTCTGGTCATCGCCATTGTCTTCAGCGATTGCGGCCTGGATATGAAGGTCGTTGAGCGAGAGTGTCCGCTTGACCTTGCTGACCGTCGAGCACCCAATCAGTGTGATCAAGAGTGCGCCAATCAGGGTGATCAGTATAAATTTGGTCAGTTTCATGGGTTCAACTCTCCACATCGGGCTTCGTTCTTGTGCATCGGGGGGCAGGCCTACAGGCACCCGCTCTATGGTAGCGTCGTTAGACTCATCGCACCAGCCGGGTTTGGTGTCCTGGTGCGGATACCATACCAGATATGCACCGATCGACCGTCCTGCTCCATACCCTCCCGAACGGAGAATCACACTTCGATTGGTTGATCGACCAGCCGACAATCTCGTGTGAACACCGCCTTCTCACTTGGCGATGCGAGCTCAATCCTTCGCCCATCGACCATCAGGCCAAGGCTCCCGTCATGCACTTCACTGGCGAGCAACTCCCAGACCACCGCGCGATCTATCTCGAGTACGAAGGGCCGATTTCGGGAAACCGAGGTCATGTTCAACGCATTGCACAGGGGGAGGTTGATCGCTTTTCCCAATCATCCAAAGCGATCAAAATGACCATCCGGTGGGAAAATTCGGTGGTGCGGTACACTGGCGCAAGGAAACCAGAAACCCCGAGCAGATGGGAGTTCAGGGCATGGATCGTGGATTCTTTGCTGGACGGCTGATCCGAAGTATGGTACCCTCGGGTATTGCAAATCCACCTTTGAGCAGGAGCATATAGATGCGGGGACATTATCGACATCCATTGCCGCCAGGCTACTCGGGCCCGGTCCCGACGCCACCGGACAAAAACAATCAAGGGTCCACGCCCAAGCCCACCGAGCATGGCGATATGTCGCTCGATGACACCCTCCCGATTGATATGGATGTTGCGCCTCATTCTTCGACAAGCTCAGCACCCTCAAAGATCCGGACATTCGAGCAGAAGCTCCGCTCGATCCGCCACGAGGACAGCTGGAACCGCACCCCAAACTCCAACGGCACAGGCGCAATCCACTGCAAGAGCTTCCACTGCAAGCTCACCGGCGACTCGCTTGAGTTCCTCGATCAACAGATCAACGAGTGGCTCGACGCGCACCCCCAGTATGAAGTCAAGTTTGTCACTTCTTCAATCGGTACTTGGTCGGGCAAGGTCAAAGAGCCGAGCCTGATCGTGACGGTGTGGGTCTAAGCAATGCGTAGTCTGGATTCTGAGAGCTCAGTCTTAAAACCCACCACGCTGTTCTGCGCCTGTGTCATCGCGGTGCTGATCATGATGCAGCCGCCAACGGCTGCTCAACCGGAAGTGCATACCCACACAAAGGCTGTCCATCGATATGCAGCCCCTGAGCTTACACTGCCGAAGCAAAGCCAGCTGATCGAAGGCGAAGTGGTTCGCATCTTTGATGGCGATACGATCTTGGTTCGGATTGATGGCAAGAACAGACGCTATCAGCTCATCGGCGCCGATACGCCCGAGTACCTGCCCAAGGAACGAAAACCAAAGCCGTTCTCCATCGAATCCATGAGATTCATTGAGCAGCTGCTTCTGGGCGAACAGGTGTATGTGCAGCACGACCCCGCGGGCGATCGTGATTCATCCGGATTGTTGCGCGCCTATGTATTCCGCGCACCAGACATGCTGTTCGTGAATCTTGAGCTCATCCGCCAGGGCTACGCCAAGTTCAGCACCCGCCACGGGACGCTGTATCAGGATTCATTTTCCTTCTACGAGCACGATGCTAAAAACAAGAGCCGCGGGATCTGGGACACGAATCCACGCTTTACGGCTGAGCTCCCGGTTGAAGACATCGACGAGCCTACACAACAAAACAACCCCGTTCGAACAGCAGAGCCCGAACAGACCGCTCGCCCCGAGACCGATACATCCCGATCAACAACTGGCCTGACAAACCAGATCTACATCACACGATCAGGGTCGAAGTACCATCGAAAAGACTGTTCGCACTTGACGGCTACGCGCCAGCGGACCACCCGCAACGCAGTCGAAGACACGCACACACCATGCAAGACCTGCAAGCCTGATGATCCTGATTCCTCAGGTTAATCGAGCATGAAACCGGATCATTCATCACCTTGCCGGTTGGCATACCCCGATTGGGGAACTATCCTCTTTTTATGCAACAAAGTGCCCAAGCGACGAGCGACCTTCCCAACTCCATCGAACTCATCCGAGCCGCCGGCGAAATCGCATATCGCTATGCGCAGGGTGATATAGACACACCCATCAACCCCTTTCGCTCGCCCGATGAGCTTCGTTCGCTGCTTGCACTCGAGTTATCAAAGGATGGCACAGCGATCGATTCGGTCATGCAATCGCTCGAAGAGATCGCCAACGCGACCCCACGCAGCACCAGCAGCCGGTTCTACAACCAGCTCTTCGGCGGGCGCGACCCGATCGCGACAGCCGCCGATATGCTCGCTCCGGTGATCAATACTTCGCTGTACACCTTCAAGGCTTCGGGCCCGATGGCGATCGTGGAGCAAACCGTGATCGGGCACATGGCCCAGATCCTTGGTTTTCCGAGTGACACTCACGAAGGCGTGTTCACGCCTGGCGGTTCGATCTCGAACCTGGTCGCCATGCTCATCGCCCGGAATCAGGCTGCCCCTGAAAGCCGAAATGACGGGGTCGGTGGTACCCGCCTGACGAGCTATATCTCAGAAGACGCCCATTACTCGGTGACCAAGAACGCCGGGATCATCGGGATCGGGCGGGCCAATGTCCGCAAGATCATGACCGACGAGCACGGGATGGTCTGCGTCGATGCCTTGCGGAATCAGATCGAACAAGACATCAACGATGGCTGCAAGCCTTGCGTAGTTGTGGCGACCGCGGGCACCACCGTACGCGGGGCATTCGACCCGATCGAAGCGATGGGGGAGATCGCCCGCCTGCACAAGGTCTGGTTCCATGTCGATGCCAGCTACGGCGGCACCATCGCGTTGAGTTCCAAGCACAAGCACCTGATGAAGGGTGTCGAGCAGGCCGACTCTGTCGCGTGGAACCCGCACAAGGTGATGGGGATCCCGCTCTCGGCGGCCGCATTCATTACTCGTGAATCGGGGTTCATGCGTCAGAGCCTCGATGAAACCGCCGAGTACTTGTTCCAGGCGGATGACGATCAATACAACCCCGGCACCCGATCCATCCAATGCGGGAGACGCAACGATGCCCTCAAGGTCTGGGCCGCGTGGAAGCACCACGGGGATTCGGGCTATCAGCAGCGGATCGACCACCTGATGGGCCTGGCCGACCATGTCGCCGATCGGGTGCGCGGGCACGATCAGCTCACACTCAGCTGCGACAACGCATACATCAATGTCTGCTTCGAAGTCAACGGGAAATCCAGCCAAGCGATCTGTGACCTGCTGCGAGAACGCAACGAGCTCATCGTTGGACACGCGGTGGTCAATGGACGACGGATTATCCGTGTACCTTTCGTCAATGGCGATCTGACGAAGGACGATGTCGATCAGATGCTCGACTTCATCCTCAACGCCGCCCAGCAGCTTCCCGCTGGGGACAACGCCGTCGTGCGTTAAATCTATATCTGCTCAGCACGCAGCAGGGTTGAAGGATGCGCTTTATGCTGTATTCGAAGACTTCGACCGCCCGTTGACCCGGGCCCGGAAGAGCAAGACCAGCCAGGTGTTGACCAGCATGGACAGGTAATGGAAGCTGATCAGCCCGGTCGCGCCCAAGACCCATGGATTACTCTTGAGGAACCATTGCGGGTTCTGGAGGTCGAGGTAGCGGTAATAAGCCGTCACGATCCCGCCGACGGTGAGCCACCCGATCAACCCGGCCATGCTGATATTAAACCCGAGCACCCGCCTGTGGAACTTACTCGTTGAGAGCTCGCTGGTGTCGATATCGGTCCGCTCGAGCACCTCAAACAAGATCCAGCTGATGGCCGCAAAGATGACCATGGTGTCGATCCCGATCGCCGCCCCCATCCCGTGGGCCCAGACGACGGTGGTCCCATGGATCAATGCATTGATCGGCGGGATCGAGATTATGATCGATGATGCGAGGATATAGCCCGTCCACCATTTCGTGGCGTTCATAAAGAGCTCGATGGTGCACGGCGGGTTCGGGCGTTCGCGTTTGATCATCGCCGCGATGTCCCAGACGACACGGGCAAGCAGGATGATCTCCGTCATGCTGATCACAAAGCTGATCCGCTTGATCATCACATCCTGAGGCAGATGGTAGGTGTGGTGCCCGAAGTTGGTAAACGAGTTGAGCAGCCCAACCCCGAAGAGCGCGTACGCGAGCCGAGAATGGGCGTACGAGGTGTCTTTGCTGATCTTGCACCCGATGTAGTAGAGCGAGCCGTAGACAAAGAGGTTGAAGCTCCCGACCAGCGTGCCCCCGGCCTTCCACTGGATCCGCATGTCCATCAGCGGGTCATCAAAGATGTCCGGTTGAAGCCATGCATACTGCTCGCTGAAGGTATAGATAAAGAGCAACGCCCCGACCGCCCACATCGTCGCATGCATCGGGCGCGAGAGTAGCCCCTTGCCCAGGTGGGCGAAGAAGTTCCACACAAACAGCAACCACCCGAGCATGATCGGCACCGAGAAGATCGGATGAAACCCGAGATACTCACGGCCAGAAAACACACCCATCACCAATGAGATCAGGATGCCAGCGCCCGCCAAGATCCAGAAATACACTTGCAGATGCAGGCGGATCCGTTCGCCAGAGGAGACCGGGCCGGCGAAGTCCTCAAAGTACCGATGGACCACGGCGACCCCACCAAGGAGGATAAACGCCACGGCGAAGACCGTGTGTATCGGGCGCAACGAGGTGAACTTCAAGCCGGAACGGTCGATTAGATCGCCCAGCCCGGGTACATAGTACAGGATAGAGATCAACCCCGCGAACATCGCGATGGCCAGCGAGATCATCGCACCACGCATGAAGGTCAGCGTGGCATATTGACGGGTCGGGTCGGGGATCGAGGTCATCTAGAACTCCCACCAGGGGACCGACGACCAGAACGATTCATCCTCGCCTGTAGATTCCATGCGTTCGAGCGTTTGGGCACGATGCTCGTTGAGGAAGACCAAGAAGGCACGCATCTCTTCGCGCTGTGCTTCGGATAGATTCGTCGGCGGCATGGTTGGGGGTCGTCCATTGATCAGTACTTCAAATATCTCGTCATTGGAAAGCCGATCGGCGGTCAGCGTCAGGTCCGGAGCACCGATCGAAGAGACCTGCCCGAGACGATGACACGCCTTGCAGGTCCCCGTGCGGAAGAGCTCAAATCCTTGGGTGACTTGCAGATCTCCGGCTTCGGCGATCATCGATTCAAGTGCTATGTTGAATGGCGGTTGCTGATCCGAGGAGCCCGAGACGCGGACCACGCTGGGATGTCGGGCCTGGCCGTAGCCGGTTTCGTCCATCGCGTAGAGGAAGCTCCAGAGTTCGACCACCTGTTCGTCATTCATCTCAAAAGTCGGCATCGGTCCCTCGCCCGATCGCAGGCGGGCCGCGAGCTGTTCGGGTTCGATCCGGTGGATGGCGTTGGTCAGGTCTGGGCCCAAAAAGCCGCCAAAGCCATGGAGCTGGTGGCAGCTCTGGCAGTTGTTTTGGTGCCACAAGCGACGCCCCGCGGATGCCGTGGGGTCGAGTTTGACGGGTGTTGAGTTGTCGGTATAGACCAGAAAAGTCTGAAGCACGAAACAGAGCAGGAGCAGACCGATCATGAGTCCCTTCGAGGAGGCGGAGCATCGCGAGGGCCAATAGCACGCGTCCTGGCTCTGTTGGGATTCGTCATCATCCATGGACAAAGAGTGTAGCGATCAAAGTGTGTGATGTACACCATCAGCAAACAAGCACGCTCATTGGTCCGCTGAGCCTCTGTAGTGGCTATTCATTGCCTTGATTGAGATACATTTGCACGCCCGGGTCTTTGAGGGAGCGGTCAAACTCGGCGAGCGTCTCCTCGATTCGCTTGATAATCGCAGCATAGTAGAGCTCAGTGTGGAAGAAATACTTCGCAACATCCGCATCGACCACCGAGATCTTATCTTCGCCCATCTCCGGGGTGTGGAGGATCTTTCCGATGGAGAAGTTCGAGAGTGTGAGGGCACCCTCTTCGCCGTTGAGCTGGATGATCTTCTTGAGCATCAGTGCTCTCTGGAGCCGGAGGATGTCGCTCTGATTCTGAATGAGGATCGAGAAACGATCGATCCCCTCGGGTGTGGGCTGATTCATGTCCCAGAGCAGCTGCTGCCACGCGTCCCGGTTCGGACAGTCCACCAGGGCGATTTCAGGGATCGGCTCGCTGGCCAGGTCCTTGCGATCGAGCGAATCACGGGCGTAGGTGTAGGTGATCGCCAGGGCTTGGCCCGGGTTGCGTTCAAAGAAACTCTCGGGGGTGATCCCATCACCGAGCTTTGAGAGGGCATAGTTGAGGAAGCGAACATTGTACCCCTCGTAGTCCTTGGCTTCGAAGTAGATAATGCGTTCAGGGTTTACCCGCTTGCCGACTTCGGTTCGTTTGATCATCTCGTAGATCATCCGCTGGACGAGGATCTCCTCGCCCGGGATCGTCTCGCCTGCGAACTCATCGAAGGGCGATGCGGTCGCGAACTCGAAGTTGTTCTTGATGAGTTCGCCGGCAAGTTGGCGGTAGATCATCAGACGCTTGTTTTCTTCGATAAACCGAAGATCGAACACATCCTCGGCATGAATCCGATAGGCATCGCGGAAGAGCTGGTTGCCCGTTGAGTCGAACATGTCGTCGTCTTTGGGCAGCGCCCGCGTGATCACATCATTATCGGGGAGCACATAGGGGGTCAGGACGATGATGACTTCTCGTTTGGTGGTCCGGGTCTGTTCGGAGCGGAACGCTGAGCCGATGAGCGGCAGGTCGCCAAGGAACGGGACCTTGTCCTTCGAGATCGAACGGTCCCGGCTCACCAGCCCGCCGATGATGAACGGGGTGGTGTTGTCGATGCGGGCGTAGGTCTGCACGCGCCGTGTAGATATCGTCGGGGCTGAAGCGAGCAGGTCGCCATCGATCGAACGGATCTCGAGGTCTCGCCCCGCGACCTGTGCCGAGACGACGGTGTCGATGAGCATGCTCACCTCGTCGCCCATCTCGGTGATCCGTGGACGGATATTGAGCAAGATGCCCGTGGGGATGTACTTGAAGTTGAACGCCACCTTGTTGGAGTTGTTGAGCACACCCTCCTGGCTGGTCGCGATGGGGATGTCCTCGCCCACGCGGATCGTCGCCTGGCGATTGTTCATTGTGAGCACGCTCGGGCGAGAGAGCACCTCGGCCTTGCCTTCACGGATCAGTGCCCGCACTTTGGCGCCCCAGTCGATCCCGACATCACGCGAGTTGAGCGTCGAAGCCGTGACCGTATCGGCGACACCGGTGGGGGTGAGCGATCCGAGGAGGAAATCGACGGTGCCCTTTTTAAACGACCATTCAACCCCGAGCTCATCGAGCCCGGTCTCGCTGATCTCCAGGACCATGCCTTCAATGAACACCTGTCGTGCCGGGCGATCGACATAATCCGCGAGTAGCGAACGGACAAGGCTCAGCTGCTCTGGATGCGCAGGGTGGAAGAGCACCATCAGCTGCATACTCGGGCCCGCGTTGACCTGGGTTTCGAGCGTGCTGGCCGAGGTGGGGGTGGTGGTCTGTCCGAACGAGCCTCGGCTCTCTCCGGCCCCGCCCACAAGCCCCATCTGTTTGTCGGTGGGGGTGGGCATCTTGGTGACCATCGGGAGCTGGTTGAACTCGAGGGTCGCGGGCAATCCGCCGATGTCTGGCGTGGTCTTGATGCCCAAGCCCTTGAGCGCGTTAATAGCACCGTCGGTGTCGACAAAGCTCAGCTGGATGAGCTGGCGATCGAGATCGGTCTGGGCGAGCTTGCCCCGCATGGAGTTGACCTGCGCAAGCCCGGTGGTGATCTGGGCATCGACGCCTTCAATGTGCGGGTTGGTGCTTGTCGATCCATCGGCAGCCACAACCACGCCCTGGATCCAGAGCTGGGGAAGCTGGGAGATATAGTTGACGAACCCGAGCCGAAGGTAGGCCGTCGATCCATCTTCTTGCTCTCGGATCAGGCGCGGCCCGAACGAAACACCCTCCGGATACCCGCCCAAGGGGGCCATTTCTTCTTCGCTGCCGACACGGTAGCCCTGCTCGGTCTTAAACCGCAGGCTGATCGATGCGATCAGGTCATAGATCTCGGTTCGGCTTAATCGCTCGAGGGCGACGAGCTTGCCGGCATTGGCCGGCATCGCGATGGTCGGGGGGACATCGGTTGTGTCTTCGGGCTGAGCGGTGATCGCGTTTGTAGCACTCGATCGTTGGACGCGGTGTGTTGCTTCGGAGGTTGATCCGAGTTCTGAGCGGAGCAGGCGTTCATTGATCGAAGCGAGCACGCCCGGGGACACGATCGGCTCGTCGATCCCGCGGAGGGCCTGCGCGATCTGTGCAAGCCCTTCATCTGTGCCTTCTTCAATGACAATGCCGCCCGAGGCGCGGGCAGAATCGATCTCGATGGTCTGGCTCAAGGATTGGTTCTGTGAACAGCCCATGACCCAGAGCGAGCCGAGCAGGGTGCCCAGAGCAATCCATGGGGTCCACGATGGTCGTCCCGAGCTCGCATCGCGTTCATCCATCAATCATCTTCCTTTGCTTTCCAGACCCCACTGGCGTGGCGATCGGTTGAGTTCGTATTCCTTGGATTTCCGCTGCTCTGGGGGGTGCCCTTCGCTTTGGGTTCACCCAGTGCCTGAACAGTGTTCTTCGGGGATGATTCGGATGTCTCAGAAGATCCCAAAGTGTTCTCACTATTCTTATCGTCCGAATCGGTCTGATCGGACAATTCTTCGTTGGTGGCGGCATCTGCGATAGGCGGGGTCTTGTTGGTACTGGGGATGACCGGCGCATCCGTGTGCATAATCGCCGCGGCCAAGCTGCCGTATTCACGCTCCATATAGTGATCGGGCTTGCCATTGAAGCAAACCGATCCCTCGCGGATGCAGATCACCCGATCAACAAGCCCGAGCAGGTACGCCTCGTGGGTCACCATGATGATGGTCCGCTCGGGCATCTCCCGGGCGATGGTTTCCATGATCTCATGCGAGGCCTCGCGGTCGATTGAGGCGGTGGCCTCGTCAAAGATTAAGATCGGGCTTTCTTTGAGCAGGGCCCGGGCGAGGGTGATGCGTTGCTTCTCACCGCGCGAGAGCTCGACCCCATAGTCGGCCAGGCGGGTCTCGAAGCCGTTGGGTAACCGGGCGATGACCTCGTCGGCCCCGGTGATCTTGCAGACCCGGTCCACATGCTCGCGGGTCGCGTCCTCGCGGGCGTAGCGGAGGTTCTCGTAGATGGTCGCGTTGAAGAGGAACACTTCCTGGAACGCGATGCCGATCGCCGAGCGGATCAGGCTCAATGGCTGCTCGCTCGCATCCTGGTCACCGATCCAGATCGAGCCCGATGTCGGGGCGATAAACCGGGGGATCAGGTTCATGGCGGTGCTTTTGCCCGAGCCGCTCGGGCCGGTGATCGCCACGCGTTCCCCGGCTTTGATCCGGAAACTCACATCATGAAGCACTTCGCTGGCATCGTCGTACCCGAAGCTGACCTGCTTGAACTCGATATCGCCCACCAGATCCGCGAGGGCGGCTTTCGTCCCCGAATCACTCATGACCCCCTTGTCATGGATGGGCTCGTCGAGCATGTCAAAGACCCGGCTCACGCTCGCAGTGGCTTTGGATGAGTGCCCGACGCCGCTGATGATCTCGAGGATGGACGGGTAGAGCATCATGACATACCCGAAGAACATCATGAACTCCCCGCCCTTCATATGGCCCTTGATCACCTCGAAGGCACCGTACGCAAGGAGCATGATCGTCCCGAGCCCGACGAGTAGGTCGGCCGTCACTTTCTGGGCGAAGTGGTAGCGCTGCGATTTGATCTGGCTCTTTCGGCTCAGATCGATCGCTTCATGGAAGGTCGCGCTCTCACGGGCCTCGGCCGAGAAACCTTTGACGACCTCGATCCCGAGGAACTTCTCGACCACACTGCCGTAGGCGAGCGATAGATTCTCTTGGGCCTCGGAATGGCTTGAACGGATCGGGGCGCGGAAGAAGCGGTAGGTGACAAACTGCAAAGGTAGGATGATGATCGAGGCCAATGCCAAGCGGATATTCATCACACAGATCACAACAATGAGGATTTGAAACTTGAGCAGGTTGAGCATCAGCAGCGGGGACTTGTCCTGGATAAATGTCTGGATTTTGTAGGTATCGTCCATCACGCGGGCGACAACCCGCCCTGGCTGGTTTGAGCGATAGAACTTGAGGCTCAGCTGCTGGAGATGGTCAAAGAGCTGCTTGCGGAGCGAGAAGCACACATCCTCGCTGGTTCGCAGCGAGAGCATGCGGCTCATATAGAACAGCACATTGCGGATCACATAGGTCAAGAAGAGCCCGATCAGGATGATCCCGAGGAGCTGCCATTGACCGCCGAACCGGTCTGTATTGCTTGAGCCCGTGAACACATCGTCGATGAGCAGCTTGATCGCGAACGGTGGGGCGAGATCGGTCAGTGCGAGCAGGATGAGCAGCCCGATGACACCGAATAACCGCCCGGAAAATGGACGCAGAAGTCCAAATAATCCTGGGCTCGAGTTTTCGTTGAAATCTGCATCCTCGTTCGGGCGCATGGATCTCCGTTCCGTCCTGAGAGTTCAGGGTATTGAAGTGTATGGTACCGACTAGATCGTCCATATGCACGCGAAATATTGCCCCTGAATGCATGGAATCACAGATTTCTTTCCTCTGGAGCATAATTGGAAGTTGCCATAAGACACAGCGATGTACGCATAAAAACCGCCCCATGAATCCATGGGGCGGCTGAAGAAACGAAGTCTGTAGATCAATCAGTTGCCTGGGATCACGCCGATCGGGCGTGAGATACCGCCACCGGTGACAGGGCGACCACCAACAGCCCGTGGGTCGTCTGCATCACAGAAGCCCGGGATCCAGATCGCCTGATAGATGGCCATGTCGCCGTAGGTGATGTCGCCATCGCCGTTGAGGTCAGCGAGTGGATCGCCCGAGAGGAACCAGAAGATGTACATGCGGATGTCTGCAACCTCAATGATCCCGTTGCCGTCGAGGTCGGCTGGGCAAGAAGTGTTAAACACCGGGCATCCTTCGGAAGGTGTGAGCCCTTCGTCGGTTGCAAAGATACGCAGCTGGAACTCAACCAATGAAAGCTCTTCATGGTCCGGGTTTCCGGGCATACCGAATGGGCCGAGGTAGGTCACTTCTTCAAGACCGAGGTCAGCGGGATCAAACGGATCTGCGCGGGGGGTGCCCTCTGGGCTTTCCTCGTTTGGACGGAAATCCTGCATGACCAGCTGCCATGTGCCGCCGGAGAGTTCGTTCCAGTTCTTGTATGTTGTGAAGGTGTAGTTGGTGTAGGTGCCGTCGTCACCGCGTGGGAGCGCGATCGGAGAAATCGTGCCCTGCGGGCTCACGAGGGCGAGCAAGAGGTCACCAACGCCTTCGCCAGAGAATGTCAGTGCGATTTCGACACTTTCCACTCGGAAGTTCTCACGAACACAGGCCAAGTCATAGGTGAATCGCTCGCCGGGGACGAGACGGTTGATGTTCGTGTTGTCGTTTTCGGCTCGAACAAACTCGAATGTGGCGTCTTCGATCTCCACATCTTCAACCTCAACAATACCAGAGTTGAGGACAAACAATGGCTTGACCGGGGTCCAGTTCTGAGCGGCGGCGACCGCGGCTTGAGCATTCATAATGCCGAAGCCGTATTCATCGCTGTGACGCACATCTGCGGTGTTGGTAGACCAGAAGGTCGGGGTTGGTCCCGGATCATCATCGTCGGTTTCACCTAGATCAAGAATAACAGAAGGCCAGTAGCTGGCGTTCGAGTCATAGTTGACCACCGTCGAGGTCTGCTGGATGATGTGCTGCATGTCACGGATGGTCAGGCTCGGGTTGGCTTCGAGCATCAAGGCCATGATGCCCGAGGCTACGGGGGCTGCCGCACTGGTCCCATTAAACATGCAGGTTTCGCTATCAGGAACGAGATAGTCATTTTGTAGAAAATTTACCTCGCCCACGCCAAAGACTCCGTTGGCATCAAAGGTGATGGTATTGCAGTTGATTGGTACCGCAGCGCTGGCATCTTGATCATCGCCGTTGATTTGTTCCAGCGTGGAAACCCCAAGCCCAAAGGTTGCTGGGAACCAGCCGGCGGTTGGTGGTGCCGGTGTAAACTCGTTGTTGAGAATGGTGTCTTGAGCGTATGCAGAAGCGAAGACGCCCGTTCCTGTGGTGGAGTATCCAGAGATCGCGTTGCTCATGCCGACCGAACCGATCGCAAAGGTTCTCGACAAGCTGGCTCTGCCGTTGTATTCAACGCGATCACCGATTGTTCCGCTATGACGGCTCAGAAGCCCAGTAGCTCCCGTGAGTATGAACGCATCCGGCATGCCGTCTGCAGGAGCGGTGTCCGCAGAGTCAACGGCGCTAATATCAAGGTACCCGTACTGCGGCGCACCGTCTGTCACACCGATGCCGGGGAGGCTGATCGCGTTGCCCATGGCCAAACGGCCAAATCCTGTGAAGTGGCTGCCGTTGCCAGCGGCGAAGACAAAGACTCGTCCTTTCCCGCCGCGACCCAAGCGAATACCACGATCGAGCCCGATCAGCTCTGGTCGGGCGATGCCCGCGTGGGTGACCTGCGGAATATCGATTTCGAAATCATCATCGGTTCCTTCGACGAGGTATTTTCCGATGCTGTTGATAGGAAAGGACTCATTCGCCGGGCCGTATGAGCCATTCATAATATGGATGTTGTCCGACTCATGTGAATAAGCCGTGCCGTTGATCAGCGAGTTGCCAAACCGAAGGCTGGCGAGCTGGGAACCATATGCGACACCGGAGCCCGCAAGCCCGTTATTCCCCTCGGCGGCCACGAGCCCCGCGACGCTCACGCCGTGGGAATAGCCTTTGTCGAACATAAAGGTCGGCTGCGAGAGCGCGAAGTTGAGCTGGTTGGCCAGATCAGGATGGATGTCACGATCGGCTGGGACGGTTGGATCGCCGCCTTCTGGGGTGTGATAAAACGCGTTGCCGCCCGCTTCGTGGATACCGACCACAACGCCGGCCCCGGTGATCCCGCTGTCGTGGACTGCTTCGATCTTGTGATCATTGCCGATGAAGCCAGCGTAGTTGTTGGTGATGTGCCACTGGTTTGGTGCGGACGGATCCGCGGTCAATGCCTTGGCTTCGGTCTGTCCTTCGTAGACCACCTCGGCCCATTCGACGCCGGGGAGATTGGTGATCTCATTGGCGAGGTTCACGGCGTTCTCAACCGAGCCCGCATCAACGACAAACACGGTGGACTCATCGAGGAATCGGCTGTAGGTGTTGGCGCCAGCACGATCGAAGCCCATCGCCTGAGCCACCTGCTTGATTGCGGCTTTGAGCTCCTGTTCGCTCTTCACGCCAACGACGATCTGTGAGTAGAGGGTGTGCTCGATGGTGCGTTCTGGGAACTTGGCATCGGGCGTGATGATTGCTTTGGACGATCGCCAGCTTGGGCGCTCGACCAGGTACTTCACATTGGCCTCGGAGCCGGTCTTTGCTCTAAGGATTTTCGAGCCTTGGGCATTTGTGGCTTGCTTGGAGCCGAGTTCAACCTGCGAGCCCGAAAGCTTCGGGTCCTGATCGGCTTGGGCGTTCATCGTCCCGACGCCGACCACCATCCCCGCTAGCGTAAACAGGGAAAGAGCGGCGATCTGGGGTTGGTACAAACGAGAGCGGGGCGATTTCTGAGAGCCAAAATTCATTGATATCTCCAATGGGGGAGTTGTGCAGACTGATAAGCCACCAGTATAGGGCATTTGGATGAAAAACGCTCTTGAAAGTGGGTGAAATCTGCTGGGGGTGTCCGGCATGCACGCGGGACGATTCGGGATGAGAGGGACAGCACACCCCCTCGATGTGTTGATATACGCACGAAGAAACGCTCTGGTTGCGTGATTCTTGCAACAGACCGCCGAGATTCAGGCGGAAATCATGCTGCCGTCTTACACTGTCGGCGATGTCATCGATCGAGGATCAAGAAGATCGTTGAGCTGGTCCGCGTCGAGCAGATTGAGTTCGAGCGCCAACGCTCGGACCGTTTTTCCTTCCGCAAACGCCTGATAGGCGAGCTTGGCCGAAGCATCATAACCGATGACCGGTACAAGGCTTGTACACATCGCCAGGCTGCCCTCGATCAGCTCAGCACAGCGATCATGGTCTGGCTCGAGCCCCTGGAGCAGCTTCTCGTTCATCGTGTTGCACGAGCCCGCGAGGATCTTGATCGAATCGAGGACATTGGCTGCCATCATCGGCATCGCCACATTGAGATCCAAGAGCGACCCCACGCCGCCCATGCCGCCGGTGGTGACGGCGGTGTCGTTGCCGATCACCTGGCACGCGCCCATGACCACGGCTTCGCAGATCACCGGGTTCACCTTCCCGGGCATGATGCTCGAGCCGGGCTGCACGGCGGGCAGCTTGAGCTCGCCGATCCCGCAGCGCGGGCCAGAACCCAGCCAGCGGATGTCATTGGCGATCTTCGACAGGCTCACCGCGATGGTCTTGAGGAGCCCCGAAACCTCGACGATCCCGTCCTTGGCGTGCTGAGCCTCGAAGTGGTTGCTTGCTTCGCGGAAGGCGATCCCGGTGGTGTCAGTCAGGTGAGCCGCGACGAGCCCTGAGAACTTGGGATGGGTGTTGATCCCAGTGCCCACGGCTGTGCCGCCGATGGCCAGTTCGCCCAGCGTATGCAGGGCCCGGTGGAGGCGTTCTTCGGCGTGGTGCATCTGCGAGGCGTACCCGCTGAACTCCTGCCCGAGCCGAATTGGCGTCGCGTCCTGGAGATGTGTCCGACCGATCTTGACCACTCCGTCCCAGGCCTTGGCTTTGGCATCGAGTTCCTTGGCCAGGCTGGTGACGGCTGGGAGCAGGGTTTCCTTGATCTGCACAGCCGCGGCGATGTGCATCGCGGTGGGGAAGGTGTCGTTGGAAGACTGGCCCATGTTCACATCGTCGTTGGGGTGGATTGCCCGCTCGCCCTTGAGATACTCGCTGTCCTTGCTCGAGCCCACGGGGACGCCGTTGGCGATGCAAACGAGGTTGGAGACCACCTCGTTGGTATTCATGTTCGTTGAGGTGCCGCTACCGGTCTGGAAGATGTCGATTGGGAAGTGTCGGGCGATCCCGCCACGGTCTTCGAGCCCGGCGAGGATCTGATCGCACGCCGCGGTGATTGCTTCGGCCTTGGGGCCGCTGAGCTTGTCGAGTTCTTGATTCGATTTGGCCGCGGCTGATTTGAGCATCGCGAACGCGCGGATCATGGTTTCGGGCACCGGAACGCCCGAAATCGGGAAGTTGAGCACCGCACGCTGGGTCGAGGCGCCGTAGAGCACATCGGCCGGGACGGGCATCTCGCCCATGGAGTCTTTTTCGATGCGGGTTTGGGAATCAGCGGTGGGGGTGGTTGCGGGCACGGGTGTCTCCTTGAATCGATGCGAAATAGCGGTTTGATCCGCTTTGTGTCATCTTTGTATGATCATAGAACCTCCTGATTCGCGATGACGGGCAACCAAGCCGATTTCCGCTCGTACAGTGAGTGCACGCACCATCCATTCCCTGGAGTCTCTCGCATGAACATCCGATCCACGATCCTCCCAGTCAAGCCGCTCGCCACGATGCTGCTGTGCTCATTTCTGACGATCCCGGCGATGGCCCAGAACTCTGCTCACCCCGATGCGAAGTCGCCGCTGGTCGAGAACCCGTATATCAAACACACCGACCCGTGGCGATACGACATCCGCTCCCAGCTCTTCCTCCGCTGGGGCGATCGGTATGTCCGAGGAAACCGCACTGGAATCCAAGAGGATTCCTATGACGAGCACCTTGAAACCGTGTCTTGGCCGATAGACGACCTGGAGATCATCTTCCCCGTGGTGCGAGAGGGCGCCTTCTATTGGTCGCCCAACAGATCGGTCGATGCTTCGATCCGTGCGGACGACTTCACCCAGCATCCCGATCCCAAGCAGCTCTACACCAAGGGCACCAACGCCGAATATTCTGATTGGCAATGGACCTCGGAGATCGAAGATCAGCTCATCACCCAGTTCCACATCATCCAGACCACACGGATCGTGGTCGCCGATACAGTCTTCGATGAAAAGAAAGCCCGTTTGCTGGCTTGGCCGGAGGGTTGGGACGAGCAGGCGAGCTCGTTCCTCACCCCGATCGTGGATTCGGTCGGGCAAGAGGTCGCCCCCGATGCCGATGAATCCATCGCGACCATCGTGAGCTTTTGGCTCGAAGAGAACGACCCGAAGTCGATCTCGCAGCTGGATCTGGTCAAATACATCACCGGCAAGGTGATCGAACATGTCGAGGTCCGTTCGCCACCAGCCGAGCTCCCAAAGCGATCCGGGTTTCGCAACTCGCGGGCGTACAACGGTGCCGATCCGGTGATGTTCTCGACGAGCAGCAACTGGGCGGGCTTTGTGGTCCGACCCGCTGACGAGGTGGCCAGAGATCCAAAGGGGACCAAGCACGACCTGGCGACCTTGCTATGCGCCGCCCTCCGCAGCGTGGGCGTGCCCGCACGCACACTCTTGTGTGTAAATGATCAGGATCAGGATATCCTTGAGTCATTCGTGAGTATGGTCGAGTTTGCGATGTACGACCCGGATCTCGAGCTCACCTTCTGGGTGCCGATTGATGTGGATAAGCTCCGGCTCAACGGCAAGCGTTCTTCGCAGTACAAGCAATGGTGGAACTATTTCGGGACGCATGATGAACTGAGCCATTACATCCCCGTGGCGTACTACTTCCATCCGCCCGCGAGCTACCGCGCCTACGACCTGCCGGCCCTCTATGGGCTCCGCTCATCGAGCCCGATGCCCAAATACGCCGTGCAGTCGCTGCTGATCGACCCGATGGTCTCGACGGTCACCGCGCCCAAGCCCAAAAAAGAAGAAGGGCAGCCGCCGTTTTAATCAATGAACGATATGGTCACTCAAGCCTTGCAGGGCTTGCGGTGGCAAGCTGCCTGGATCGGCGCGACGACCTGCAGGATGTTGCTGAGCACGCCGCCGAGGGTGCCGATGGCGTCGATCTCGTGGACCAATGACTGGTCGTAGTAGTTGAGCACCGGGCGGGTCTCGCGTTCGTAGATGTCGAGCCGATTGCGGATCACATCTTCCTTCGCATCATCGACACGCTTCTGCTCGAGCGCACGGTTCCGCAGGCGTGCGACCATGTCGTCCGGGTTGGCTGCGCTCAGGTGCACGATCCCGAGCACCTCGATGTACTGGTCCATCAGCGTGGTCTGGGCCAGGGTCCGGGGGATGCCGTCGAGGATCAGCAGGTCCGCATGGGGCTTGTAGATCCCGAGTGTTGCCTGGGCCTTCACATAAGTATGCCAGAGCTCGAGTGTCACTTCGTCGGGGACGAGTTCGCCCTTGGAGGAGTACTTGAAGAAGGTCTGGGCGAGCTCGGACTCTTTGTCGAGCGAGCGGAACATGTCGCCGGTGGACATATGGAAGTAGCCCGGGATATGCCCGAGGAGTTCACCCTGGGTGCCTTTGCCCGCGCCCGGAGCGCCGAAGAGCAGAACTGTTTTGAGCCGATCTGCCATGGCAGATTCTCCTGATTGCTTCAGTACATGTTCAGTGGACGAATAGAGCGTCCGGTAAGCTGTTTTCCCCCGTGAGGGGTGCTGATGATAGCTCGGCTATCGCGTGGGCGGGCTTCATCGCTTCCACTTTCAACCAAGAAAGAAAAACGGGCGTGGCACGAATGCCACGCCCGAGAACGCTCAATAAGAATGGAATGTCAGCGATGAACGCTGATTATGCACCGGCTTCGATGACTTCGTCCTGGAGGTTGCGAGGCATCGAGCGGTACTCCTTAAATTCCATGGAGTTGGCCGCACGACCTTGGGAGAGACCACGCAGAACCGTGGTGTAGCCGAACATTTCGCTCAGCGGCACATCAGCGGTGATCTCCTTAACGATGCCCTTGTCCTCGGTGTCGAGGATCATCCCGCGACGCGACGACAGGTCGCCGGTCACATTACCGAGGTAATCGGTCGGGGTCGTGATGACCACCTTCATGATTGGCTCGAGGAGCACGCTGCCCGCACGCGAGACCGCTTCACGCAGCGCCAAACGACCGGCCTGCTCGAATGCGATCTGTGAGGAGTCCACATCGTGGTACTTACCATCGGTGAGGGTCACCTTGATGTTGATCAAGGGGAACGGAGCCGACACGCCGCTCTTGGCGGTGTTGCGGACGCCGATCTCGACGGACGGGATGAACTCCTTAGGAATCGAACCGCCCACAATGCCGTTAACGAATGCGACATTGTCGGTGAAATCGATGCCGTCGGCCTCGGCCTGCTCTGCGGTGTACGGCTCGATGTTGACGGTACAGTCGCCGAACTGACCACGACCACCGGACTGCTTCTTGAACAGACCGCGGCAGCCGTCGGCGGCACCGTTGATCGCTTCGCGGTAGGACACGCGAGGACGACCGACTTCAACGCCGATCTTCATGTCACGCACGAGCTTGTTCTTGATGATCTCAAGGTGAAGCTCGCCCATGCCTGCAATGATGGTCTGGCCGGTCTCTTCGTTGTACTCTGAGCGGAAGGACGGGTCCTCACGACGGATGGTCACAAGTGCTTCGGAGAGCTTGCGCTTATCGTCGGCGGTCTTAGGCTCGATAGACATCGAGATGACGGGTTCCGGGAACTCCATGCGTTCGAGGACGATCGGGTCTTCACCCGAGCACAGGGTATCACCCGTGATCGAGTTCTTGATCCCGACGACCGCGACGATGTTGCCCGCGCCCACCTCGTCGAGTGCCAGGCGATCCTTCGCGTGCATCTCGAAGATGCGTGAAGCGATCTCGCGCTTGTTGTTTGATGGGTTGAGCACACGGGTGCCTTTTTCGAGCTTGCCCGAGTAGACGCGGATGTAAGTCAGATCGCCGTGGGTGTCGGAGACCACCTTAAACACGAGCCCGGAGAACGGTGCGGTATCGTCGGGTGCACGGGTCAAGACGATGGTCTTGTCCTTGGGGTCGGTCCCGTTCATATCGGGGACTTCCTGCGGATTGGGTAGGTAGTCGATGGTCGCGTCGATCAGCGCCTGGACACCGATGTTCTTGAGCGCCGAGCCACAGAAGACGGGGTTACACTCGAGGGCGATGGTGCCCTTGCGGATGGCCTTCTTGATCTGGTCGACGGTGATGCTGTCCTCGTCTTCGAGGTACTGCTCCATCAGATCGTCGTCGAGAGCCGCGGCATTCTCGATGAGATCCGCACGCCATTTCTGTGCTTTCTCAAGAAGATCATCCGGGATGTCCTTCTCGGTGACGATCGCGCCCTGCGATGCTTCATCGAAGTGGTACGCCTTCATCTCGAGCAGGTCGATGATGCCGACGAGCTCGTTGCCCGAACCCCATGGGAGCTGCATCGCGATCGCGTTGGCGCCAAGGCGCTTCTTGATGGTCTCGAATGAGTATTCGAAGTCCGCACCGAGCTTGTCCATCTTGTTGACCAAGCACATGCGGGGCACCTTGTAACGATCGGCCTGACGCCACACGGTCTCGGACTGGGCTTCGACGCCCTCCTTGCCGTCGAACACTGCGACCGCGCCGTCGAGCACGCGGAGCGAACGCTCAACTTCAATCGTGAAGTCCACGTGACCCGGGGTATCGATCAGGTTGATCTTGTAATCTTTGCCCTGGTGTGTCCATGGGCAGGTGGTAGCCGCGGACTGGATGGTGATCCCGCGTTCCTGCTCTTCCTGCAGGAAGTCCATGGTCGCGGTGCCTTCGTGCACTTCACCGAGCTTGTAGTTCTTGCCGGTGTAGTACAAGATGCGTTCGGTGACGGTGGTTTTGCCCGCGTCGATGTGGGCACAAATTCCGATGTTGCGGATGAATGAAAGGTCGGTGGCCATCAGCTGTTTCCTCTTGCTGGTGTATGCGTGCGGTGTGCACTCGGGTGAAACTCTTGGTTGCGGGCCTTGGGAGTGGGAGACGATCCCGCTATGGGTGAGGCCCATCGAATGTGCAACTCACAAGTCGCACCGGATTGTTCTTTTGTTTGTTATTTTGTTCAGCCTCCTCGTTGAATCGGGAGGCTGTCGATTGGTCAGTTTGATCGCGAGCGATCAGCGCGTGTCGTCTGCATGAAAGTGTGCACAAGCCTCTCCGGTTCGGGGTCGGTTGGTTCTTCCATCTGGGCACACTCCTTGGTGATTGGCAACTCATTGGAATCACACGCTTTGTATGCAGCGTTGACTCAGCAGCAAATCACATCGACGATACTGATCCGCACCGGGCGCCTGCAAAGAAGACCGGGTACGATTGAGCGGAATCCTAGCCCGAGTACACTCCGAATCAAGCAAATTCTTGCCCAAGATCATATTCTCGGACCTCAGACATCGCTGATTCAAGGCTCAGAAGGCACTCCCCGGGCGACTATTGTTCTCGCCCGCATGATCGGGCGTTCTCCGAGCTGACTCAATGGGTCGAGCCGGCGTTGATCATTGAGATTGATCACGACCTGTGCCCATAGATAGGCCGCGGCCTGATCGCCGAGTTCGATGGCGTTCTCCATGAGATTTATCGCTCGGAATGGATCGTGGGGAGATCGCAAGAAAGCTGCTTCCCACGCTTCTTGCGCTTCTCGGAGCCACATGGTCCGGTCCGGGGCCGTGGGGAAAGTCTCCGCACGCGAGGCGTAGATTTTGCCCAGCCACTGGTATCCCCCGGCACCGGTGGAGGCATCGGCCCCAGCCTCCATGGCGTTTGCTGCATCCTGCCAGCGTCGCCCGGCTTGTACGCTGTGCCCGCTGGCAAGCAATGCCGAGCCCTGCCAAAGCATCTGTTGGGTGGCGGCGATCCAGGTTTTGGTATGCGTTGGGCGTGCGTTGGCGGCGAGCAGGAGCTCGTCGATGGCCAAGCCGCGGGCATCAAACTCCAGATCCGCGATCGCCAGTGGATCGGCGATCGCGCGCTGGTCCTGAAAATCGGTCGCGATCGCTGTAGCGGCTGAGAGTTTCAATTCCCACTCGATCAGCGTGGGCAGCCGCGAGCCGATGACGCTACCAACACCCAAGAGCGTCACAACCAGTCCGACAGGTATCAATCGTTCGATCTTCCGGGGTTGAGCATTCGATCCACTCGTGGTTGCCGCTTGCCCGATCATCAGGGCCCAGAGCAGCCCAGAGACGATCCAGGTGGGGGTGAGCTCGATCATCGCATGGATCGAGAGCACGGCGGCACACGCGAAGAGGGCCCATCGCCTCGCGACTGCGTGATCCATGAGCATATAGAGCCCGATCGCACACCGGCCCCAAGCCAAGGATGCCAAGGCTTGGACCAGCAGCAGGTTGACATCCATCGCGGGCGATCCGATGCGGATGGAAACAATGGATATTATGGCGATACAGAGTGCGATGATCTGGAGGTTTCGCCGTTGATCCAGCTTGGATACATCTGGATCAGCTCCGAGCGTTGGTCGGATCCGCCTGAGCACGCCGACAAAGAGCCCAATGAGGGCCAAGCCACCGAATCCGAGCGTGGCGAGCAGATCGAAGACCACGCTGTGGGCGCTGGAGACATCTTCGGGGCTCAGATCGGGCTTGAGCACCATGTAGTGCTCTTGGAAAGCCCCCGGTCCAACGCCGACGACTGGATGATCGAGGAACATCGCCACCGAGCCCTGCGCGTACTGGGCACGGAAGAGCATGCTCAGCTCGCTCAGACGCTCCCCGAGTAATCCTCGGCAAAGGACTCCAAGAAGAACAACCACACACCCAGCGATGATGATCCGCCCGTCAAGTCGGCGTTTGGTCAACAGCATAGCAATAACACTGATGACGATGGCGAGGGCCAATGCGCCCAGCCCGCCTTTAGCGCCGGTCATCAGTAGCCCCAGGAGGGCCACCGCACCACCGAGGATCGCCCATCCCCAGTGTTTGATCGGTTGCCCGGCTCGCTTGAGTGACCACCCGAGCATGAACAGCCCTGCGCTGCTTGCGCCGGCAAAGCTGGCGAACACATTGGTGAGCCCGAACCACGCGATGGGTTCGGCTTGGTTGAGCCGGCGTTCGTAGCCAAGGGCTTGGACCGAATCCGGCGACCAGCCGCGCGCGGCGAGGAAGAAATCGCGGGTGGCGTGGTACTCCGCGAGCATATTGGGATGGAGGACGAACATTTCGTATGCCCCCATCAGAACCAAGACAATCGCAAAGCTGATGGAGATGGCCCCAAGGATCTGCTGGGCGCTCGGGATTGTGTGCGCCAGTGATGCAACAAAGAGCACCGTCACGATCGCGAGCAGGTTCGATCCGTCGAGCACCGTCTCGATTGATTGCAGAGCGTGATACGCAATGGTCGCAGCGCCGATCGCGAGTAGCACGGGCAGTGCCAGCCCGATACTCCCACGGCGGAGCATGATACCGATCAGTGTGAAACATCCGGCGAGCACGACCCCGAGGTTCAGCACAATCGCCATGACCGGGCTCAAGCCCACGGCTGGTGGAGCGAACACAAATGGATCCGCCCCCCACATCGGGAACGGGTCGTGCTCAACCATCGCGCGGAGCAACGCCAGCGTGCCTATGCAGATAAGCCCGAAGAAGGTGAATGCGGTACCCACTTTGTGCTCTGGTAGAGTTTCAGGGAGCTGCCCGGTTTGTTCAGCGGGTTCGATCATGCGTCGCGTGCCTTGGCCGGTGATCGGTACTCAAACAACGCAATCGCGCAGAGTAACGCACCGATCTGGATCCCGAGCATCACCGCCTGCCATGGCTGCGCCCGTGAGATCAATAAACCAGAGATCCCGGTTGCCAGCGTGAGCGCATAGATGACAAGGATCGTCGAGCGTGCGCCGAGCCCCCGGTCTCGCATGCGGTGGGAAAAATGCTGGAGATCACCAACGAACGGGCTCTTGCCCTGGACGAGCCGGATCAGGGTGACGGAAATGAAGTCGTACAAAGGAATGGCCAAAACAATCACCGGCATCAGCACGGCATACCACACAGTGGAGGGCTCGCCATCAACCGTGATGGGCATGTAGGTCGTGCGGACGGTCAAGAACGCGAGCAGCAGCCCGAGTATCAGCGATCCGCCATCGCCCATGAAAATCTTGGCGGGCGGGAAGTTCCAGACCAGGAACCCCAATGTTGAACCCACAACCAAAGCCAAGACTGCTCCGACGAACCACTGCCCGTTGAGCATGGCCGCGACGAGGAGCATGGTGCAGGCGATGAGGGCCACCCCCCCCGAGAGCCCGTCCATATTGTCGATGAAGTTCATCGCGTTGATGATGATCGCGAACCAGAGCACCGTGATGATGATGCTGAGCCATGAGCCGCCGACATAGCCATCGAGTATGGTCATCAGGCGGGTATCGAAGAACCCCGCGAAGACTACGCCGGGGATGAGCATGATGACGAGCTTGGCCCATGGGCCCATCGGTCGCCGATCGTCGATGAGTCCCAGAATATGCAATCCGAGCACGCTGGCGATCAGTGCAATGCCCATAGGAAACTGCGATCGCATACCATCGAGGTGGTCGGCGACGGGTTCGAGCAGTTTGGGCAATGTATCTGGATCGATATCGGCAAGGAACCAAATGGCTCCAACGATCGCGATCATGGGAAGTAAAATGCCCATCGCGATGGCGATGCCGCCGGTGTTGGGGATTGAGCGGGTCTCGGCTTTGACTTGGCCTTCAATGGCTTTAGTGTCGATCATACCGTGGCGGGTGGAGAGCCTGCAGATCCACCAAGTGCTCGGCAGCGAGATAGCCAACGCGATCGCGATCAGGATGAGTATGAGGGTGACCACGCGCTTGCACTACTCCGGGTTAGAAACTGGTCGAAAATCGGCCGCCACGAACATCCGTGGGGCGGGCTTCTTGAACACCTTGGTGCGGATGGTCAGCATCATGCGGGAAAAAAGATACAGCAAGCCCATCAGCACCGACCCGCCGAGCATCATCCAGACGGTCCGCATTGGGTACGGCCCGAGTGTATCAACAATCGACGATGCCTGGTGCTCGCCGTTGCCCAGATAGCTGTAGTTTGTGCCCAGTACCGCGTTGAGGGCGATGGTGAAGAGGGCGTAGCCCACGCCGCAACCGATCGCAAAGAGGAGGTCTTTGCGCTTTGGACGGTACCCGAGCACGAATAGATCATAGATCGCAGCCCCGATGATCTGGGTGTGGTTGATCCAGTAGATCCAGAAGCCTGGCTCATCGAGCCCGTGATTGATCATCGGGGAGAACAGCGCCTGCGAGCTCAGCCCGATGCCCCAGAAGAGCAGCAACGCCCGCATCTTTGGGTTCAGCGAGAACATCGCCCACGCCGCGATCCAGACCGTCCATCGGCACATGTGCATCGGGAGTGAATCTTGCAGATCCCAGTGCTCGGGGGTGAGCCGACGGATGAAGAAGAACGCCTGGCTGACGATGATCGACCAGGCGAGCACACGGCGAAATGTTTGTTCGCGCCGGGTGCCATTGGCAAGGTCTTGCTTGAGCATTGTCCGACCGGCGATACAGAACACCGCAAACGAGCACAGGCACATACCCAAGACCACATAGTGGAACGAAGTGAACGCGTGGAACTCTTGGAACCAGTCGTAGTCATTGGGATGGGTGCGGGGCTCGGCCATCGATCGGTTAGCTCGGGGTTAGCTCATGGCGGAGCTGGCCGCAGGCCGCGGCGATGTCTCGCCCTCGGCTCGCGCGGATATGGCAGTTCACGCCCTGCTCGCGGAGCACCCGCTGGAAATGGTGGACATCATCGCCGGTTGGGCGATCGAACTGGAGCCCCTTGACCTCGTTGTACCGGATCAGGTTCACATTGGCCCGCAGCTTCTTGACAATTCCTGCCAATTCCGCGGCGTGTTCTGGGCGATCGTTCACACCCCCGAGCAAAATGTACTCGAGCGTGATCTCACGCCCGGTTTTCTTGAACCAGTTCGAGCAGGCTTCGACAAGTTGATTGATCGTTGTGAACTCGGCCCATGGGATCAGCTGCCTGCGGAGTGTGTCGTTGGGCGCGTGGATCGAGAGCGCGAGGGTGACGGGCAAGTGGAGTTCCTCGGCCAGCTTCTCAATGGCTTTGTGCATACCAACAGTAGAGATCGTGATCTTGCGGGCGCTGATCCCCATCCCCCAAGGAGCTGGAGCGGCCAGCGTCTGCACTGCCTGTACTACAGGAGCAAAGTTGGCCAACGGCTCGCCCATACCCATAAACACAACATTGGAGATCCGCCCGACGCCCTTGAGCTGGTTGAGTCGCCAGACTTGCTCGACGATGCGCCCCGCCGACAGGTTTCCGTCGAGCCCGCCGATGCCCGTGGCACAGAACTTGCACCCGACGGGGCATCCGATCTGCGATGACACGCACGCGGTGCGTCGGTCGGTATCAATGGCAGGGATCATCACGCACTCGGTCTGGCGGGCGGTGTTCGAGTACGGCATGTCCTGCCCGACGATCGGGAGACGGTTCGATTGATCTACTCCCGCTTCGGCAGCTTCGATCTTGCTAGTTTCGATATCATCTGGCCATTCGATCAGGAGTTTCTGGGTCCCGTCCGTCGCGAGTTGGTGGGCAACAGTCGGCCCTGACAAAAAGCAGATCTCGTTGCTCAACAGCTCACGATCTCGGTTTGACAGGTTCGTCATGAGCATCGGATCGACAACACCCTTCTCGTAGACCCATTCCATGATCTGTTTGGCTCGGAACTTGGGCAGCTTGTGCTGGGCGCACCAATCCTGAAAGGTATCCTGGGTGAATGAGAAGAAATGGTTGGTCGGATGCTTCATGCGTGGTCAGTTCTCAGCCTTGGTGCCTGCCGGTGATGGTCAGCGGGACGGCGATGGCGCCGTAGTCTTGTTCGTTGATGGTGGGGGGCTCGACGACCACGCGTCGTCCCTGGTGGTCGATGCCGTGGGATTCCATCAGGCGTTTGAGCGAGAGCGGGAGTCCGAACTCGATTGATTCTTCATACACATCGGCCAGATGCAGCGTGGCCCCATGGTGTTCAACAAAGTGCTTGCAGATGTCAGAGACAAGGTCCTCGGGAGCCGAGGCACCCGCGGTGAGCATGATGCGTTCGTTGCCCTTTGGATACCAGGATTCATTAAGCCCGCTGACATCATCTATAAGGAATCCGGGGGTGCCGATGTTTTTGGAGATCTCGGTGAGCCGGACAGAGTTCGATGAGTTTTCTGAGCCGACGACAATCACCAGATCGCATTCCTTGGCGATCAGTCGAACCGCGGCCTGTCGATTGGTCGTGGCGTAGCAGATGTCCTCGGTGGGGGGCTCTTTGATCATGGGAAAGGCGGCTTTGAGGGCCGAGATGATCTCGTTGGCGTCATCGACCGAGAGCGTGGTCTGGGTGAGATAGACGAGCTTGTTCGGATCGTCGATCTGTAAGTTAGGGATATCCGCCGCGGATTCGACGACCTGCGTTTGATTCGGTGCTTCGCCGAAGGTGCCGACGATTTCTTGGTGGTCCTTGTGCCCGATCAGCAGGATCTGGAATCCTTGATTCGCATAGCGGATCGCCCGCGAGTGCACCTTGGTGACGAGCGGGCAGGTGGCGTCGATGGCTTGGAGATTGTGTCGCTTGGCTTGCTCTCTGATCGCCGGGGAGATGCCGTGGGCCGAGAAAACGACGACGGAGCCTTCGGGCACTTCATCAAGGTCATCGACAAAGACCACGCCCTGATCGACGAACCGATCCACAATGTGGCGGTTGTGCACAATCTCGTGGTACACATAGAGCGCCTGGTCGGGCAGAATATCGAGGATCTGATCCACGACATCGATCGCCATGCGGACCCCCGCACAGAACCCTCTCGGATTGGCCAATATGATCTGCATCGCTTTGCACGCTCCGTGGTATACACCCAGTGACGGATGATCCTAGCCTGCAGATCGTTCGTCTGGAGTGGATATGCGTTGCGGCGGGCCTAAACTCCCCACCGGGCATTTGAACATCCAAGATACGCAACCGATCCGAGAGGAAACGAATGACGCGCCATCTACCGACCCCCTTCGCACTTCGAGCCAGGCCGCTCCCCGTCGCACTGCTGATCGTCGGCTCGATCTTTGCCGGTTCATCCCTCGCCCAGCCAGCAATCGACGCCCCCGATCCAATCGAAACCGAGATCAAGACGCTCGACCAGAAGATCGAGTACGCCGAGAACACGATGCGCCGTTTCGGGCTCGCCAAGGCGCCAGAGAAAACCCCCGGCACCTTCCGCCTGAGCACCTACAACATCGAGAACCTGTTCGACGATCTCGACGATCCATCGCTCACCGGCCGAAATGATGATGCTGATGAAACCAAACCAGAACACCAGCGTCTGGCCGTCGCACGGGCGATCCGTAAGCTCGACTCCGATGTCATCTGCATGCAAGAGATCGAATCGATCGAAGCGATGCTTTGGTTCCGCGATGAGTACCTCTCGGATATGGGCTACGAGCATGTGATCTCACTCGACGCGGGCAACTCGCGTGGGATCGAGAACGCCGTGCTCTCACGCTTCCCGCTCTCGAACCCACAGCAGTGGATCGGCAAAGAGCTCGGCGGCGTGCACCCCGAAAAGTACGGCAATAACAAGAACTACTACGCTGGTGAGCCCGTGGCTTTTCGGCGTTCTCCACTCAAGGTCGATGTGCAGATCCCGGCCAGCGAAGGCCTGGACTCTTGGACGCTCTCGCTGTTCGTGCTTCATCACAAATCGGGTTTCTACAGCCAGTACTGGCGAGAAGCCGAGGCCCGGATGATCGCCAAGCTCGCCCACGAGATCGAGATGGAGAACCCGGGGCGTCCGGTGGTGCTGCTGGGGGATTTCAACGCCCAGCAAAGCGATGAGAGCGTGCAGATCTACCTCCGGGATGGATTTCACAATATCTTCACAACGGAGAAAGTGGACGATCCCGCGACCGTCACCCACGAGTCGGGGCGTCGGATCGACCTCATACTTGCAAATAAATCGGCCAGCGAGTACATTGTCGAGGATACCGCCTTCGTTTTGGGCACAGCCGCCCGTCCGGAAGGCATCGATTGGCGATCGCTCAGCTCATTCGAGGGCTACGCTTCAGATCATTATCCGGTGAGTGTTGATGTGAAACGAGACTGACTCAAGCATTGGCCAAAGCACTGGGCCAAGAACGCAAAGCCGCGGACAGCGAAGAAATGACTCTTCAAGGTAGGAAACGACTCTATGGATAACATCAAACCCTGGCAGATCATCCTGTTTGTCGTCGCGATCGCGGCCCTGAGCTTCTCGGTCATCAAGTTCGGCTTTGGCAGCTCGATCCCCCAGCCCAAGGGCTACATGACCGCCGATATCATGACCGGCCAGCTCTACGATATCCGCAAGGGCAAGGCCAAGGGCGTCCCGCTCCCCGCCAAACACCCCGATACAGGGGAATACACACTCTACCCCGTCAATCAAATCGATGGGCTGACTTGGGAAATCCCGGGCAACTTTGAATCCTACCTCGACGAAGGCACCCGTCGGGGGACAGTACTCAAAGACGGGAAAATGACCATCACCGTACTCGAGGACGACCCGATCGTCTTTACCCTTCGATAATCGCAGATCACCAGAAATACCTTGTTTGAGAAGCGTTCTCCGCTTAGGATCAGGCATGAACCAGAGGATACAGAAATGAAGACCAGAAAAGCATTTACACTGATCGAACTCTTGGTGGTGATCGCGATCATCGCACTCCTGATCGGCATCCTGCTCCCTGCGCTTGGGCAAGCCCGCGCCACGGCTCAGAAGATCGTCTGCGCCAACAACCTCAAGAGCATCGGCACCGCCGCCAATGTGTACGGGCTCGACTACAAGGACCACTACTCCAGCCCGGTCAATGTCGGTGCAAAGTACCTCGGACGGGTGATTATCCCGGGTGAAGGCATCCGCAGCGGTGCTGAAGCCCTCGAAGGCTCAACCGATTCGTTGACTCCTTCTCAAACACAGGATTGGATCACACCACTGCTCGGTGAATCGCTCAATCTGTCGGATCGCAGATCCGGTAAATTTAGTCAGATTAACAACAACTTCGGTTGCGCATCCGCCGCCAACTTCATCGATGCACCATATCCAGGTGGGAGCGGGAGTGGGCAGCCCGGAGACTACGATGAGTTCAGCGAGCAGATCATCGAAGGCGTCAAGCAGAATAGCTATATTATGCCTTCAGGATTTGCCCATTACAGCTCAGAATCACAGGGTGTTGTGAATCGGCTGGTCAGTTCCTTCAATCCTTCTGGGTCGATCCCGGCATCAGCCCAAACCGGATCCATGGTTTCAAATCCTGGCGGGCCAGTTCAGCCTAAGGGATTCCGTCATAAATTTACTTCAGTAGGCACCTCAGTATCATCGAAGATTATGGCTGCTGACGGGACACGCTTCTGGACCGATCCTGGTGAGGGCGAAGTAGACGGCTTGTCCTACACCCCAGAAGTAGCCCCACGGTGGTATGGGAACTTTACCTCGTCAACACCAACATTTAGAGAATCAACCGCTTTCGGTCGTGAATCTCCTTATTCATCCTCACAGACGAATGTTGACCTTTCAATGCGCCATGGTGATCGCACTGTGAATGCGGTGTATTTCGACAACTCCGTGCGGACCGTTGACTCGAAGGACATGTGGGAAAACCCCAACCCTTGGCACCCAACCGGCACGGTCTGGGAGGACAACATGAACACCGATGAATCGATTGCGTTCATGCTCGATCAGCAGGGCAACCGAGGCGGTGATGTGAAGATTCATTAGCCCCACCTAACGACTATACACATAACGGCCGAGCCTACTGATTCGTCAGCGGCCTCGGCCGTTTTCTTAGGCACGAATTGACTAAGCACTTTCAAGGTTGATACATGCTCGGAACACACGCCCGAACACTCAAACGCGCTCTCCGCAATCGGATGGTCTCCAAACACGGGGCCGAGCTCGCGTATTGGAAAGACCGGTTCCAACAGGATCACGGGCGGTTCTCCAACAGCCATTACCAGCGGATCATGCTCGCGATGGCCCGGGAGCCCGACGATGCGTTCCTCGCTGGGAAAATCGTCGCGGACTTTGGGTGCGGGCCGCGGGGGAGCTTGGAATGGGCCAACTCGGCCAAACTCCGGCTCGGGATCGATGTGCTCGTTGAGCAGTATGTCAACTCATTTGGCGATTGCTTGCGTTCGCACGCGATGGAGTATGTTCAATCCACCGAGACCCAGATCCCGCTCGATGCGGCATCGGTCGATGTGCTCTACACACTCAACGCGATCGACCATGTGGACCATTTCGAAGCCATGGCCGGGGAGATGCTCCGGATACTCAAGACGGGCGGGCTCTTCATCGGGAGCTTTAATCTCCACGAACCACGGACCGCTGAGGAGCCACAGACGCTGAGCGAAAAGATCATTGAACGCGAGATCTTCCGGCACCTCGATATCGAGTCGGTCCGCATCAGCCGGAAGCCGGAAGAGGGCAATATGTACCAAGCATTCTACGACGATCAGCTTGTGTACACCCCCGGCGAGATCGCGGTGCTCTGGGTCAAGGGACGCAAGCGATAACGAATCGGTGCACCGCTGAGCCCGATTAAAAGCACTCGCGCTCCTATCGTCTCCGGTCAAGAAATGGACATGATGTGACCAAAAAGATTCAGAACGGAGCGAAGCGATGAGCACACAAAAAGCAATGGACTGGCTGGGCACACACGAGGACGGCTCGATCGCCCGATTGATGGAATGGCTCGCGATGCCGTCTGTCGGGACCGATCCCAAGCATGACAGCGACACCGCCAGAGCCGCTCAGTGGGCCAGCGATCATCTGGCCGCTTCGGGCTTTGTGACCGAGATTTGCCCGACGGGCACCAAGGAAGCCCCCGGGCATCCGATCGTCATGGCGACCTCGCCGGGTGCGGATGATTATGCCGGCCCGCATGTGCTGTTCTATGGGCATTACGATGTCCAGCCCGCCGACCCGATCGAGCTGTGGGAGTCTGATCCGTTCACCCCGATTCTCAAGCCCGCCGAGGGCGAGATCGGCGAACGGGTCGTGGCCCGCGGCGCGTGCGACGACAAGGGACAAGTCATGATGTTCCTCGAAGCCATGCGCGCGTGGCACGAGACCACGGGCGTCGCTGGCGGGGGCGTGAAGTTCACCGTGATGCTCGAGGGCGAAGAGGAATCGGGCTCAGTCAATCTCGAGAAGTTCGTCGCCGACAACGCGGATCGGCTGGGCAAGACGGATGTTTGCCTGATCTCCGACACCGGCATGCTCGGGCGAGGACAACCCGCCATCACCTACGGCGTCCGCGGGCTCGCATATACCGAAGTGACGCTGATTGGCCCGGATCAAGACCTACACTCCGGGCTCTGGGGCGGCAAGGTGCCCAACCCGATCAACGAGCTCACCAAGGTGCTCGCCCAGCTCTGGGACGCGGATCGTCGTGTGACGATCCCCGGGTTCTACGAGGGCGTCCGCACGCTGACCGAAGGCGAAAAAGCCCAGTGGGCCGCGCTCAATGTCGATGCCAAAGCCGCGCTCAAAGGGATCGGTTTGCCGCCCGAAGCTGACATCGGGGAAGCTGGGTTTACCGCGACCGAACGCGAGTGGGCCAGGCCCACCGCGGACATCAACGGCATCATCGGCGGCTACACCGGGCCGGGCGCCAAGACGGTCATCCCTTCACAAGCAAGCGCCAAGGTCTCGTTCCGCTTGGTCGATGACCAGGACAGTGAGAAAGTCTCCAAGGCTTTCTTCGCATGGCTCGAAGAACGAACCCCGCCGGGTTGCCGATGGGCGTTTGAAGATCATGGAGGTGGAGCCCCGGCGACCTGCGCGACGGATTCTGATCCATTGCGGGCCGCGGGACGAGCGATCGAGATCGCGTGTAGTCGTCCGCCGGCGATGATCAAGTCTGGCGGCTCGATCCCGGTGGCCGGGCTGCTCAAGGATGTGCTCGGGCTCGAGACGATTTTTATGGGCTTTGGGCTCGACGACGATCGCGTGCATTCGCCCAACGAGAAGTTCGAGCTCGATTGTTTCCGGATGGGTGCCCGCTCTCATGTCGCGCTGATCGAGGAACTCAAGGGCATCAAGCGTTCGTCAAGCTGAGTTTGGATCAAGCCGCAGCGGCCTGGGGCTGTGATTGCTCAGCATTGCCCGGTTCGATTGGGAATGATTCCTCGGGGGCACCGGCCCCTTCAGGAGGGAGTTCGATCCCGACTTCGAGAGCCGGTTCGCCCCCCTCAACATTCCCATCCTCATCGAGGATATCGACGGTGCCCTCTTTGGGAATCTGGCCGCTAATGGTGGCGATGTACATCGCGTGCTGGAACTGGAGATCCTTGACACGGTTTCGGAGATCATGGAGCTGGGTTTCGTGTCCGATCACATTGGCGAAGACGCTGAGCATCGAGATCACGGTGATCGCGCCGGCGACGAGTAGGACAATAAGCATGGGTGTAGAGAGGGTGACCATGCCCAGAACATCGGCCTATGACATAAGAATCTTTGGCAGATTCCATGGACTCGATGCAATGTTGGGACATTGGATGTAGAATAAACGCAGATTCTGCCTGCCTCGCCTCCACGGGATTGATGGCGCGGGCACAGGTGCCCAAGCAGGAGGCTTGCTCAACCGTGATCCACCAATGCCGAGTTGTAACTGTGCAAGCGTTGTGCGCGCTGATGCTCTTGTTTGGTTTCTGCCTTTCGCCTGCTTTGGCTCAGGATGAATCCCAGCCTCAAGGGCGCATTCAGCTCTCTGTCGTGAGCTTCGGGGTCGGGGGGCTGGCCCGGGCGGGCGATTGGACCGGGATCCAGGTCCAGGTGCTTGATCAGGGCTCTTCGGGGGGCGATGTGATCCTCCGACTGGCCTTCCGCGATGAGGACGGCGACGAGACCCAATACGATCGTGTGATTACGACCAACCCGGGATCGCTGCAGAGCTTCTGGCTCTACGCGTGGATCCCGTATCGGGGTGCAGATTTAGAATACGAGCTGCGTGCTTACGAAGCCATCGACACCGGCAACACCCAGGTCGGTCAGCTCGGGTTCCGGGCCGGTAAGCTCTTGGGCACCCAGCCGATCTACAACCCGCAGGTCCAGCCCTCAACCGTTGTCCTCGCCGGCGTCGTCGGGAACAATCAGCTGGGCATGGATCAGTACGGATTCGTCGTCAACAACCGGCTCGCCCGCCCGTATAGCCATGAGCTGATCCGCACCTCGCCCGGGCTCGGGGTGGACAACCTGCCCGATCGCTGGCAGGGTCTTGTGAGCATGGACACGCTGGTGTGGTCGAACACCGAGACTGCCGCGTCCTCGCCCGGGCGGCTCTCGCCCGAGAAAGCCCGCGCGATCCGCACATGGGTCGAGCGCGGGGGGCACCTGGTGCTTGTCCTCCCCAGCAGCGGGGACCCGTGGTACTCGGGGGCTCATCCCCTCCGCTCAATCCTCCCCGAGATCGCTACGCCCACACGACGCGAGGGCGTCGATCTTGAGTCCTACCGGACACTGCTGACCGAATCCAAAACGATCGCACTCCCCGATAACGCGGTGGTGTATGCCTTTGAGCCGCTCAAAACCTCGGCAAGTGTTGAACCCGATACCGATGCGATCCCGGTGCTCAATGCCCCCAACGGCGACTGCGTGGTCATGCGACGCTTGATCGGCTCGGGCATGGTGACGGTGGTGGGGCTGCCGCTCAATCACGGTCAGCTGCGCCGGGTCGGGCTCCCCGAGGGCGAAGCCTTCTGGCACCGGGTGCTCGGGCAGCGTGGCGATATCGTTCGCCCGGCCATGATGAGCGACAATGATAAAAACGCCATCAACAACCGATCCCTGGTGGTCTTTGATCAGGGGGTCTCTGGCGAGATCTCTAAGACCGGGCAGGCCGTGCAGGGGATCTTCTTTGGGATTGTGGTGTTCGCACTGTACTGGCTCATCGCCGGACCGGTCGGGTATGGATTACTCAAAGCCAAGAAGCTCAAGCAGCACGCGTGGGTTGCTTTTATAGCCACGACCGGTGTGTTTACGGCCCTCGCGTGGCTGGGTGCGACCACCATGCGCCCCAAGACCACAGACATCACGCATCTGAGTTTTCTCGAACAAGTGCATGGTCAGGCTACCCAGCGGACCCGCTCATGGATGAGTGTGATGCTCCCGAGCTATGGCACCGCCGTGCTGAGCCTTGATGATCCGGAGTCGATCTCAGGCTTCGGGGCTCAGGAGTCATCCAACCTGCTCTCGCCTTGGACGTCACCGGACACGCTCAACGCGCTGACTAAGGGTTTCCCGGATAACTCGGGCTACCGGGTGGAATCGAAAAACCCGAACGCCATCCGGGTGCCCACGCGGGCGACGGTTAAAGTATTTATGTCGCAATGGGCCGGCGATGCTCGCTGGTCGATGCCCACCCCCGTCGGGACACCGGGGGACCTGAACGCGCCCAGACTGACGATCGACGGCACGGTTGTCAGCGGGCAGCTCGTTCACAACCTGCCGGGCCCGCTCAAGGATGTGACCGTGTTCGTGCTGGCCGGCGAGGTGCCCGTGCTCACATCCGGCGGGAACATCGGGCGACGATCGCTGACCAGAACAGCGGTGCTCTCGCCCAACTTTGGAACGGCTGGATGGGGCCCGCAAGAGGCGATTGATCTCGAATCAATCACGAAGATCTCCGCCGAGACCCGCAACACGCGCAATATGAACTACTTCGAGAGCGCGATCCGCTACGGCGTGCCTCAGTCCGGGCTCGGGTCCTCAAGCGGTTCGGTCAACGAACGCCTGATCGCCAGCCGATTCCTTTCGCAGCTCGAACCTCCACGGTTCAACAACTCCGCCAACGACACGGTCGGCGATCGGCTCGCCCAGAAGAAGATGCTCCATGGATGGGATCTGGGCAAATGGTTCACCGAGCCCACGCTGATCATCATGGGCGTGCTTGAAGTCTCCAAAGGCGACGCGAGCACTGACGGCATGCCGTCGCCGATGTGGGTCAACGATCGCCCGGTCCCGGCTTCGGGCAAGACGATCGTCACCTGGATCTACCCGTTTGATGGGCAGCCACCCGAGTACCTAGGCACCAACATCGATACGAGCACACGCACTGATCAAACAGACCGAACCGACGACACCGATCAAGAGTCGAAAGAGAGCCCATAATGGCGATGATTGAAACGATAAACCTCACCAAACGCTACGGCGACCTGATCGCGCTCAACGCACTCAACCTCAAGATCGAGGAGGGCGACTGCTTCGGGTTCATCGGGCCCAATGGTGCGGGCAAGACGACCACCATCAAGGTGCTGGCCACGCTGCTCAAGCCCTCGTCCGGACAGGCGCAGGTCGCGGGGATGACGATCGGGTATCAGAACCGCCAGATCCGACCGCTGATCGGGTATGTGCCCGACTTTATGGGCGCGTATCAGGACATGGTGGTGCACGAGTATCTGGAGTTCTTCGCAGCCGCGTACAACATCAACGGCTCACAGCGCAAGAAGGTCGTCAACGATGTCCTCGAACTCACCGACCTGACCTACAAGCAGACCGCCGAGGTCAACTCGCTGTCGCGCGGGATGCAGCAACGCCTGAGCATCGCCCGCGTGCTGCTCCACGACCCCAAGGTCCTGCTGATGGACGAGCCGGCGTCCGGGCTCGACCCCCGCGCACGCATCGAGATCCGCGAACTGCTCAAAGAGCTCAAGAAGATGGGCAAGACCATCCTGATCTCGAGCCACATCCTCCATGAACTCGCCGAGTTGTGCAACACCGTCGGGATCATCGAGAAGGGCGAACTGCTCTTCAGCGGCTCCGTCGACGAGATCCTCCGCCGAGCCAAGGTCGGGCATGTGGTGCATATCGGAGTGGCCGAGCGGATCGAAGCGGCGACCAAGGTGCTCGAGACCATGCCTGGGGTCGAAAAGGTCGGGATCGTCCAAGGCGACGGCACGGCCCTTGGCGGCGGGGCCGGCCAGATCATCCACGCCCACTACGATGATCGCCAGGGCGGTAACTTCACCGACATCCCCAATGTCCTGATCAACAACGGCTTCCGCGTGACGCATTTCCAAGAGGAGCCGGTAAACCTGGAGACGGCGTTTATGCGGTTGACGAAGGGGTTGGTGCAGTAGAGTTCACTCACAGAGTCTCGATCGGAAAGTTTTTACTCGCCGCGAGGACCAGATCTTTGATTTCCTTAAGGTCCGCTCGCTTTTCTGGGTTATGACGTTGTTTTCTTCTCGACGGGTCGATTGGTTGTACACGATCAACGCAGTTCATTCTCATCCAGGTACGGATGTTTGGATTTGCGCCGGCATCAATCAGCAGTTTGATCATTTCCAGATGTTTACCATCGACAGCCTCTTCCAGTGCTGTATAGCCTACACAATTTCGGCAATGGGCATTCACATTAGCCCTTTTGTCTAGAAGCCAGCGTGCTTGTTCAATCCGATTATCCCTCGCCATCTCGGCCAATGGCGTGAGTCCTAAAAACCCAAATGCATTGATTAAGCAAAACAGATCATATTTTTCAAAGGCTTGTATGTGGTCCCATCGTTCTTGCTCCAAGAGGTAAGTGAGATGGTTCGAGTCCGATTCGCACATCGGCTCGTCGCCCTTCAAGATCACACATTCCTTGAACGAATGACCTGCTTCAAGTAAGAGTAGTGTTGCCTCTATTGGTGCGAACCCAACTGAAACTTCATCCAGCAGACCTTTATCGGTGATAATTTGCGCACCATTATCGAGTAATAGCCGAACGACCGCTGTCTTTCCCAAGCCCCATGCTTCATATAATGGAGGCCGGTAGCCTGTGTAGTCAAGCTGGTTCGGATCCTCGCCTGCGGCGAGAAGTTCTCTGACCCATCGCACTGACTCCAGTTCATCTTCAAGCAAGATAGCTTCCATCAGTGGGGTTTTCGGATGGAATGCGGACTCGTTCACTGTCATAAGACTCTGAGTCTAACTCAAAACATTTGGATCGGCCAACAATAAGCGATTAGCTTTGTGCATCTTTTGGGTACTCAACCGGTACCATCAAGCACACGAATCACACGCGTGCCGGCTTTTCTTGTTGCCACGCTTTTACTGAGAGAACAAGAATGAGAACCTTACCCTTGATACCCAAGATGCTCATGCCCATGCTCATACTCAGCGGGATCGCCACCACCTGCTGGGCCCAACAACCAGAGACCGAGGTTCGCCCGGTGACCGAGACCATCCACGGCCAGCCCGTCACCGACAACTACCGCTGGCTCGAAGGGGATAACTCGGACCCGAGCAACATGGGGCTCGTCAATGACGAGGTCGGGGCGTGGACCGATGCGCAGAACAGCTACACTCGCTCGGTACTCGACAACTTGCCGGGGCGCAAAGCGCTCGAAGAACGGTTGCGTGAGCTGATGGAGGTGCCGGGGATCGGGGCGCCGAGTGTGTATGGGAATCGGTATTTTTATTCCAAGCGTGAGGGAGCGCAGCCTCAGAGTGTGCGGTATGTGCGCGATGGGCTCGACGGTGATGATCGGGTGCTGCTTGATCCGCGGGCGATCGACCCTAGCGGGCTGACGACGGTCTCTTGGACCGCGCCCAACAAAGACGGCTCGCTGATGGCCTTCGGGATGTACAAGTCCGGCGATGAGAACTCGACGCTGTACCTGATGGATGTCGAGAGCGGCGAATGGCTCGCCGATGTGATCCCGGGGAAGGTCAGGTTGTCGCAGTGGCTCCCGGATAACTCCGGGTTCTTCTATCAGCGCCTCGAAGATCTTGATGACGCGTACTCATCGGTGATGAAGCTCCACAAGATCGGCACGCATCATCGTGAGGATCAGGTGCTCTTCCGCCAGCACGACATCGAGTTCTTCTACGGCGATCTCAACAAAACAGAGGCAGAACTCGAAGCGCTCAAAACCACCTGGGGCCCCTTCGGGATGCCCTCGGAAGACGGACGCTGGATGGTCGTTGGCTACTGGACCGGGACGGCCGGCGTGGACATGTGGGTCGCGGATCTGGATCTGTGGTTTCGCACAAGTGAGCTCAAGCTCGTGCCCATGGCGATCGGCAAGATGGGACGCGTCGGCGGGGTGCACTTCGATGGCGATCGCCTGATCATGCAGCACTCCTTCGATGCACCGAACGGGGCTGTATCTTCCATCGACCTGACCAACCCGGGCTTTGAGAACTGGCAAGCCGTTGTGCCCACCAGCGATGATCTGGTCATCGAGGGTGTCTCGTTCGCCCGTGGGATTCTCGCGGTGGATTATCTGGAGAACGCCAAGACCCGGATCGCGCTCTTTGACTACGCCGGCAAATCGCTCGGGGATCTTGATCTCCCGGGCATCGGTACGGGCGGGCTCACTGTGTCCGACGATCGGACGACCGGCTTCCTGAGCTTCTCGAGCTACAACATGCCTCGGAGCATCTTCAAGATTGATCTGGCGACCGGCGAGCGCGAACTCTGGGCCAGCCCGGATGTTCCAGTTGACCCTTCGACCATTGAAGTCTCGCAGGTCTGGTACGACTCCAAGGACGGCACCCCGGTCTCGATGTTCCTTGTCCACAAGAAGGGACTCAAGCTCGACGGCAAGAACCCAACGATTTTGTACGGCTACGGGGGCTTTGATATCTCGCAGACGCCGAGATTTTCATCAACCATGTTCCCGTGGTACGAGAACGGCGGGGTGTACGCGGTGGCCAACCTGCGTGGCGGCGGCGAGTACGGCAACGCCTGGCACGAAGCGGGGATGCTCGAGAAGAAGCAGAATGTGTTCGATGACTTTATCGCCGCGGGTGAGTGGCTGGTTGACAACGGGTACACAAATCCGGATCAGCTCGGGATCGCGGGCGGCTCCAACGGCGGGCTGCTCACCGGGGCGGTTGTTGTCCAGCGTCCGGACCTGTTTAGCGCGGTGATCTCGTCGGTACCGTTGCTCGATATGGTTCGCTATCAGAACTTCCTGATGGCTCGCTACTGGGTGCCTGAGTATGGGACAGCCGAGAACCCGGACCAGTACGAGTACATCCGCAAGTATTCACCCTACCACAATGTCAAGCCCGGCACGAAATACCCCGCGGTGCTCTTCGCGACGGGCGAGAACGATACCCGTGTGCACCCGCTGCACGCTCGGAAGATGGCCGCCATTATGCAGGCTTCGACCGGTTCGGATCTGAACGACGAGCCCATATTGTTGTGGGTTGATCGCGACGCCGGGCATGGAGGCGGCAAGCCGCTGCATCTGCGAATCCGCGATGTGGCCGACCAGCGGATGTTCATGATGTGGCAGCTCGGAATGTTCGACGAGTAAGCACATATGAATCCAATCTGATCTCTCTCGAGCGGGTATCTGTGTGGTGCCCGTTTTTTTGTGCGCACTTGTCTAGGCTTGTCCATGGATCGAGCGGATGTGGTCATTGTGGGGGCGGGTGCAGCGGGCTTGATGAGCGCGATTTGGGCCGCCCGCTCGTGCGCCCATATGCAGACTCAGCCCCGGATCGTGCTTGTTGATGGGGCCAAGAAGATCGGCGCTAAGATCCTTGTCGCCGGCGGGGGACGCTGCAATGTGACCCATCATCGCGTGCTGCCTAAGGACTACGCCGGCGGCTCACGCAACTCGATCAAGAAGGTGCTCAAGGCGTGGTCAGCCAATGACACCATCGAGTTCTTTGCACAGCTTGGAGTCGAACTCAAGGAAGAAGACACTGGCAAAATGTTCCCGGTGACGGATTCGTCCAAGACTGTGCTCAATGCGTTGCTCAACGAATGCGATCGGCTCGGGGTCGAGCTGATTCATCCCTGGCGTGTTGATCAGGTCGAGCGAGCTGAGGATGGTTTTCTTGTACAAGCCGGCAAGGAAACCCTGCACACGGATCGGCTCGTGATCGCCACCGGCGGGCTCGCGCTGCCCAAAAGCGGGTCAGACGGTGCAGGCTACGGCTTCCTCAAGGGGCTCGGGCACATGGTGACGCAGCGCGTGCTTCCGTCATTAGTGCCGATGACCACCGGGCCAGAATCAGCCTGGATCACCGAGCTTTCGGGCATCGCTACGCGGGCGACAATCGAGGTGCAGTCCGGGACTGGCAAGCGCCTCGCCCGGTTCACCAATGACTTGCTGTGTACGCATTTCGGGCTCTCGGGGCCGGGGGCACTGGATGTCAGCCGATGGTTCTTCGATGCCCAGCTTGATGATCCGGATACGAAGTTGGTGATCAACTGGCTCGGGGTGGGCTCGTTCGAAGAGCTTGATGCACAGCTCCAGCAGATCGGCAAGCAGTCCATCGGGGGGTATCTGCGTACGCTGATCCCTGATCGTTTGGGCAAGATGCTCTGCCAGCGTTCGGGGATTGACCCAACGAGCCCTGGGCATGCCTTGACGCGCGATCAGCGTAGACGGCTGGTCCATCTGCTCACGGCATGCACCGTCCAAATCAGCGGCAACCGCGGGTTCACCTTCGCGGAGGTCACCGCGGGGGGCGTGGTGCTCGATGAACTCAACCCGGCGACGATGCAGAGCCGGGTGTGCGATGGGCTCTGGATCGTGGGTGAGGTGCTCGATGTGGATGGTCGGATCGGCGGGTTCAACTTCCAATGGGCGTGGGCCGGGGGGCACCTGGCCGGAAAGTCTCTGGCGGCGAGTCTTGGCCAGGCCGACGCGTGATCATATGATGACCACGGCGTCTCGACCGAGCATCGCAGTCGCCCAAGGAGCTGATCCATGTTCATGAGGATGATCTATGACCGCACGCTGGCCCAAGCCGCGTATCTGATCGGGTGCCAGAAGACCGGCGAGGCGATCGTGATCGATCCAGAGCGCGATATCGACCGGTACATCTCACTTGCCCAGCAAGAAAACCTGACCATCGTCGCGGCAGCCGAGACGCACATCCATGCTGATTTTCTTTCCGGCGTGCGCGAGTTCTGTGAGCAGACCGATGCGATGGCTTACCTCTCTGACGAGGGCGGGGCGGACTGGGACTACCGCTGGGTCCACGAAAAAAACCGCAATGGCGATCCCTACAAGTTCACGCTCCTCAAGGACAACGATCAGATCATGATCGGCAATATCCAGCTCCGCGTGCTCCACACCCCGGGGCATACGCCCGAGCACATCTGCTTCGAGATCACTGATCTGGGCGGCGAGGCCGACGAGCCGATGGGCATCGTCACGGGCGATTTTATGTTCGTTGGCGATGTCGGACGCCCTGATCTGCTCGAGACCGCCGCCGGGCATGTCGGCGATCGTGAGCCCAGCGCCCGCAGGCTCGGCGAATCGCTCCGCAAGTTCTCGACCCATCCCGACTACCTCCAGCTATGGCCCGGGCATGGCTCGGGAAGCGCGTGTGGGAAGGCGCTCGGGGCGGTGCCTCAGACCACGATGGGTTACGAACGCCGATTCAATCCGGCGTTCAAGCAATCCACCGAACCGGATCAGTTCGTCGCGTCGATTCTCGATGGGCAGCCCGAGCCCCCGGTGTACTTCGCTCGGATGAAGCGTGAGAACCGGACCGGGCCGGCGGTGCTCGGTGGACTCCCGCAGCCGAGCCAGTGCATGGTTGACGCGATCCCAGCGGATTCGGTCATTATTGATATACGCCCATGGGAGTCGTTCAGGAAAGGCCACCTAGCGGGGTCGTACTCGATTCTTCCAGAGAAATCGTTCTCTACGGTAGCCGGAGCGTTTATCGAACCCGAGCAAGAGATTGTTCTGATTGCTGAGCCAAACACCATCGAAGAAGCTGTGCGGATGCTTGTCCGGGTTGGGCTTGATCGCGTGATCCACTGGGCTGACGCCGAGGATCTGGATTCAAGGTCTGATTTGCACACCACGCAAGAGCTTGAAGTCGCCAAGATCGATGCGATGAACGATGCGGTGATACTCGATGTGCGGAACGCCAGCGAGTTCGCCGAGGGGCATATCCCCGGTGCGATCAATGTGTCGTATGTCCAGCTCCCCAAGCGCATGGACGAAGTGCCGGCCGGGCAGCCGATCTATGTCAACTGCCGATCCGGGATTCGATCGGCCAGGGCCGTTTCGTACCTCAACGAGCATGGGCACAACGCGACGAACATCGCCGGAGGATTTCTCGCATGGGAAGCTGCTGGATTCGAAATCCAGAAGCCTTGATCGATTCAGATATTTGATTCGTTGGACCCGGCGGACACGGGCGTGTTCTGCTCAATGTCACGCATCAGGTATTGGATGACATCGTTGGCGCTGTAGGTGGTCTCGCCGGGCTTGAGGAAGCGGGCGATGTGGGCGACATCATCGCCCGAAGTAATCAACGGCTTCTCGAGCTCGCCGTTCTTCTGTACCTGCCCGAGATTGATGTTCGCCATCAGGCTGTTGCAGACGCATTTGCGTCCGACGGTGTCCTCGAGCTTGCCGCCCTTTTTGAGGTAGTCATCGATGGGCTCGGACGGGCAGCGCCAGCCGACTTTGCCGTTCTCTTTTTTGTACGCGTGGCGGAGGTAGCCCAGATCGCAGATGCGGGTGCGTTCTTCGTAGATGTGCTGATCCGAATGTGTCCCGGGCATATCGACGACCTTGAACGGGAAGCCGGTGGGGGACGCGACGGGGTCGGTGAAGACATGGGCCGTCTTGGCCTTGCTCATCTCCAGCGTGTCCTGTATGAGCTTGGGATCGAGCCCAGATTCAGCACAGTACGCGAAGGCCGTCCCGACCTGGACGCCCGCGGCTCCGGCTTCTAGGGCTTCGATCAATCGCTCGGGCTCGGCGTAGGAGCCGGCGAGCCAGAAGGGGAGCCCGATGGCTTTGATGGCGGCAAGGTCGGCCGCATCACGATCGCCGTAGATTGGTTCGCCCTCGACGCTCAACTGCATCTTGCCGCGTGGTGGGGCGTTGTGCCCGCCCGCGGTAGGTCCTTCAATGATGAATCCGTTGACCTTGCCTGAAGATTTCTTGGCGAGCATGTTGCCGAGCGTCGCCGACGAGATAATCGCGAGGAAGTCGGGTCGCCCGATCTTGGGTGGGGTGCCCTCGAAGAACTCGTTGGGATCGAACTGGGTCACATGTTCTTCGCTGCGATCGGCATCTTGCACATCAATCCGCATGTCCACGGCTTCGCCGCGCGAGAGCTTGTCGATGATGCCGGGGATGGCTTTGGGGATGCCCGCGCCCATCAGGATGTGTGATGCGCCGGCAAGCATGGCACCGAAGATCGATGGCAGGTTTGGAATTTGGATCTTCTCAAGGAAGTTGATCCCGACGAGCCCGTCGTGGCCTTCTTTGGCGAGGAAAACCTCGACAAAGTTTGAAGCGACCAAGAGCTCTTCGAGGTGCCGCGATGGCTTCTGGGCCGGCATGGGCTTGGGCTTGAATGGCTTGTCGCTCTCTTTGCCGTTTTCAACGAAGTACTTGTCGATGATGCGCTGGGCGACTTCGGGGATCGGGAAGTTGGACAGTGCGCGACGCATGTGCCCGCCCGGGTCACCGACCTGGAGCCGACGAGCCAGAATCACATCGAGTGCCGTACCGGAGACCACCCCGAGCTGTCCGGCCCTAGACACGGCATTGGCGAGCGTCCAGCTCGATACGCCGGCACCCATCCCGCCCTGAATGATCATTGGTAGTGACTGTTGACTCATGTGTATGATCTTAGCCCGCGGGGTGCCCCGCAAGTCGTATGTGAGCCACAATCGGGGACATATGGCGGATACCGTGCGAACAATCCTGCCAAGGATCCAACCGGATCAGGGAACCCGATGCGATCGGAATAAAAAAGCGGGTGATCGGGATCGAACCGACGACATTCAGCTTGGGAAGCTGACGTTCTACCACTGAACTACACCCGCGTTGATTGTGCACAATAGACAATCCGCGAGCAGAGTATATGCCAAAGAGCCTCGAAAGACCCAGTGCACAATCCTCGAAATTGTGATCCGAATCAGATTAATCCGGGGTGTCCTTGATGATCACGATCTCACCGATCCTCGGCTCGATAATCGGTGACCGATCCACTCCCGCGGCCCGATAGAGCCTATTCATCGGCTCCTCGATGGGCTCGTCGCTGAGCTCGAAGGTCGAGTGATGGATCGGGAGGAAATAGCGGGCGTCGAGTTCCTTGAACATGGCCCATGCCTGCTCTGGGGTTGCGTGCATGTGATCCCAGGGGTCATAAGCGCCGATGCCAAAGATGGCAAGGTCGATCGGGCGGAGGTTCTGGTAGGCATCGGTGTGGGCGGTATCGCCGGTGAAAAGCACGCACTGGTCTTGGGATTCGACCAGATACGAGTTCACACCCCGCCTGCGATCAAAGATCGATCGAGCGCCCCAGTGCTTGGGCTCGATCGCGGTGATCGTGAGATCGTTGAACGCGATGGATTCGCCGGCTTTGAGCTCGATCACCTGCTCAAAGCCATCGGGGATCAGTTTAGCGCACCGGTCCGGTACGATGACAGTCGTGGTCTCCGAACACATGGCCTTAAGCGTGGGCTTGTCGAGATGATCGAAGTGGGCATGGGTGAGGAGGACCAGATCCGTTTCGAGGAGTGATTCGGGGGCGATCGGGGCGGGCATGAGGCGAGGGATACCGATCGTGCGTTTCCAGATTCGCATGCCGATGCGATCGGAGAGCACCGGATCAACGGCGATCGTCACATGCTCGAGCTGAGCAACCACTGTGGCGTGCCCGAGCCAGAGGACCGCTAGATCATGATCCGTGATCTCTTCGAGCACCTGCGAGATTCGCAGCGGCTGATCGGTCTGCTGAGAACGGATAATCGATTCGATTATCGCGCGTGGGTACCGGCGGAACCCCGACCGGACGGCTTTGGCCGCCCGGCGCATCCTGGGCCTTGGCGTGCGGCTCTGATTGTGCGCTGAATCCATAGCGTGTGACCATTTCGATGCGTCTGAACCTGCGGAGACCGAATCTGAGGTATTCTATACTGAGGGAGCCGATGGAAAGGAAAATGATTGCTGGCGAGTTCATTCATCATCTCGACCTCACACTCTGCCATCGCGGCCTTCGTGCTGCACTGGCTCATCGTGCTTGTCATTACCGCCCGCGTCCTGCTCAAACGCAAGCCGACCGGCGTGGCCCTCGCATGGATCGTGATCGCGCTCTCGATCCCGTTCGGCGGGGCCATCGCGTATGTGCTCGTTGGTGAGCTCTGGCTGCCCCGGCGTCGGATCAGGCGGTATTTGGCCTACAAAGAGTTTGTCGCCGATCGAATCCAGCGGATTGATCGTGATTGGGATATCAAGGGCGATCAGCTTCCGCCCATCGCGGCCATGCTCAATGCACAGACGATCAAGCTGCTGAGCATTTCTGCGATTGGCGGTAACGATGTCAAGATCATCTCGTCGAGCCAAGAGTGCATCGAATCAATCCTGCGTGACATCGACGCCGCTGAGTCTTCTATCAACATGCTGTTCTACATCTGGCATTCTGCAGGGCTCGTCGCGGAGGTTGAAGCAGCCCTGATCCGTGCCTCGGCCCGCGGCGTCACCTGCCGGCTCTTGCTCGATGGATCAGGAAGCAAAGACTTCCTCCGCAGCACTCGCCCACACGAGCTCCGCAAGGCTGGGATCGAGATCACCGAAGTCTTGCCTGTTGGTGTAATGCGGAATGTGTTCCGTCGATTGGATATCCGCAATCACCGCAAGATCATCGTGATCGATCACCACACCGCGTACACGGGCTCGATGAACATGGCAGACCCCGCATTCTTTGGTAGCCTCAAGGGCGTTGGCATGTGGATCGATGTCATGGCCCGCGTCCAAGGGCCAGCAGCGCAGGTGCTTGATATCGTCACCGAGCTCGATCGAGCGGTCGAGTTTGGCGAGAATCCAACCAACAACCACCCACCAGCCCGCCCAGATCAACCGCTACAAATCTATGGCCAGGCCCCTCTGCAGGTCGTCCCGTCGGGGCCCGGGCAATCGCCCCGGATCACGCACGACATGCTGATGACGCTGATCTACAACACGACGAAGAAACTCGTCATCACCACGCCGTACTTTATCCCCAGCGAGGCGATGCTCGAGGGTCTCACGGCGGCCGCCCTGCGGGGAGTCGATGTATCGATCGTTGTGCCGCTTGATGTTGATTCCGTGCTCGTTCGCCATGCTTCAAAGTCATACTTCCAGGACCTGCTCGATGTCGGCGTGCATATCCACCAGTTCACCGGCGGGCTCTTGCACACCAAAACTGTGACGGCGGACGATCAGGTGGCCTTGATCGGAACGGTCAACATGGACAAACGGAGCTTTTGGATCAACTTTGAGATCAGTCTCTTCGCGTATGACCAAGCGATCGTCCAAGAGCTCTGCGCCCTCCAAAACGAGTACATCGCTCGATCGCACACTGTTGATGCGGAGCAATGGAAAAAGCGGCCCTTTGGGCGACGGCTCCTCGAAAACGCACTGCAGTTGCTCGCCCCGATTCTCTGATGAGCTTTAAGCAACTTACAAGGCCTTGGCATTGACCTCGACCATGCTCTGTTGTGGCAGCCAGCATTCGGAGCCATCGGCGAGCTCGATCCGGTTCCAGCCGTCACGGGTTTCGAGCAACTCGCCCTCGATCCCGGCTCGCAACTGCTCGCTGAAGATGGGGTCATAGATCTGATCATCGGGTCCAGAGCGGGCCAGCACATCATCACCGACGATGACGACCGCGTGGTTTCCCTGATGCTGGGTCCATTCGAGCCCGAGCATGGTCAAGGGTACAAAACCGAGCAGGATCATCCAGACGCCGATCGGCTTGGCTGCTCTGGGTATAAGCCGCAGGGTCGCGGCGCTCCGGGCCAACCATCCGATCGTGAACAGCCCAGCAAAGCTGATCCAGAGCCAGGAACGCTCGATGTACCCTCGCCAGCCCAGTACAACGGTCCAAGCCCGGCTCGTGATGCTTTTCTCTACCTTGATGGGGACCTGCGAGCGGGCATATGCCAGCGATTCGCGCAGCGGGACATCCCGCGGGTCGAGCTGCTCGCCCTGGCGATAGGCCGCGATGGCGAGCCCGAGCTTGTCCGAGAGCATGTACGCGTTGCCAAGGGCGTGATAGACTTTGGGGGTGTGGTAGCCGTGGGTATCGATGACGGCCTGGAGCATCGCGGCTGACTCTTCGAGCGTTTGGCCCGAGCGTTCGTCGTGATTCTGCAACTGGGCGATCCCGGCATCAAGATGATCGAGTGCCGCCCCGAGATCGTTCTCTCTATCTTGGGCCTCTGCGAAAGATGAGCACAGCACGAGTGTGCACAGCATCGTAGTCAGGAAAGTTTTCATGTCGGCACCCCTTCCCGCTTGATCTTGGTATGGATATCTGTGAGCAGTCCTTTGCGAACGCTGTCCATATGTGATCCAGCCTGGTTATCGCCGGCGCCTTGGTAGGCTGGCGTGAGCTCAGCATGCAGGCATTGAGCAACCGCCTGGGTGTCTTCAGGATTGAGCCCGAGCTTCTTTGCATCATCGGCCACGAGCGCGTCCTGATTGATATGGAGCACAGCAGAGAGATAGGTCCGTAGGGCATGGGCGTGTTGCCCCTTCTTGTCGAGCCCCTTGCTTGTTCTCCAAGCCCGGCTGATCGCACGAGCATCCGCGTCCATCCGCCCGCGGGCCGCGACAAACATAAACGAGCACAGGAACACACTCGGGCCAGAAGCAATCACCCCGATCCACACCGGGTCTTGCATCACCCGTGAGAACGAGAAGCTCGTCTGATCGTGCATGTCCTCCATGCTGCCGTGAGCCCAAAGACCGGGCATCGTGTCGGTCAGTGTCACGCGTTCGATCGATTCTGACTGCGGTGTCGGCGTTTCAAGCCCGCCGGTCACCAACGCGTCCGAAAGAGTCACCACCTGCACCTCGCTTACATCGAGCGGAATTGGTCTTGATGTGTAGACTTTGTATTCACCCGACTCGGGATCAAACGAGGGGAGGGTGATCGCGGGGATCTCATCGACTGAGTCAGAGAGTGCGCGAATCGTGGTCTCATAGACACGCATCCCGTCGTAGCGGGGGAACTGTTCTCGCCATCCGCCGCTTGAAACTTTGAAATCTTCGGAGAATGTGGGCAGCAGGTTGAGATCGGGCGCATCATGCACGCCGACCATGGGTTCTTTCCCGGTGATCCGGAGGGTGAGCCCGATGGGATCGCCGACGTTGACCGCGGTATTGGCGGTGGTGGTATCGAGCCGATAGGCGCCGATGGCGCCGTTGTAGCCAGCGGGGCGTCCCTGAGTGGGCACATCGATCACCGAGATCTGGATCGGATCTGCCTGGGTGTAGGCCCGGTAGATATTCCCGGTCCCTTCGTGACGGGTGAACACCGCCCGCACCGGACCCAGGTCAAACTCTCCGAGCCGGGTGGGGGTGATGCTGAATCTGAAAGAGAGCTTGGTGAGCTCTTCGCCGTTGTGGTGACCGATATCGACGACGCCGATGACTTGCTGATCGCCGATGACAAAGCCCACTTGCTGCCGCCCGTTGCTCGTCGGATCGAGACCGCGTAGCTGGAACGATTCTGGGATCGAGGTGGAACTCAGGCTGAACTCATTGGTCTGGTTAGCGATCCACCAGACGCATTCGACTTCGGCGGTCTCGTTGAGATACAGCTGTTTCCGGTTGATGGACACTTCGATCACATCGTCATTGGATTCCCTCGGAAAGACCGTTTCGAAGCTGGCTTCTTGCCCTTCGTAGCTTTGACCGTTCACCTCGATACTCGGGGCGGGGATGACCACCACGCCGGGCTCGAGGGCGGTCAGGCGGTACTGGTAGCTGTAGTTCTGATCGGTGACGGTGCGGTTGCGCCCGTTGATCACTCGGATCCCGGTCGTTGAATGCGAAGACCGCCCACGGAACTCGGCACGCACTGACGCGGGGAACTCCACGCGTGGGGTCGAGTTGCTCTGTCCACCACGAACAACAATCTGATAGATGATTTCATCACCGACATACACCCGCTCACGCGAGAGCTCGGTCGTCACATAGATCTGAGTGTTCTGGGCCACCGCTCCGGTGCAGAGCAGCCCGAGCATACACACCAGGGCCAGTACGATATGCTGAAGTTTCGCAGGGTGGTCAGGTCGGTTGTATCGCGTAGTTTGCATAGCTTGGCTCACCAATCTTTCTTGACCTTCGTCGGACGACCCGATGCCTTATAAGCCTCGCGGCTCTCGCGCTCGCGTCGTTCCTTGTCGAGCAGCTGCTTGGCGATCTCGTCGATCTGATCGCTGTCGGCGCTCTCTTCATTCTTCGCTGATTCTTGTTGCTCTTTCGATTCCTGATCTTCTGGCTTTCCGGCGTCGCCTTGCTGATCACCTTGATCACCCTGTTCGCCTTTTCCTTGTTCCTTGGATTCATCAGCGAGCTGCTGCATCGCGTCGGCGGCTTCTTTAAGCGACTGAGCCGCCTTCTCTTGCTGCTCGCCCGCTTCCTTCTGATCACCCTCGTCCATCGCCTGCTGGGCCTTCTCTTGGGCTTCTTTGGCTTCTTCGATCTTGTCCATCACCGGCTGGGTTTTTTCAGCGTTGTTTTGCTGATTGATATCTTCCTGCGTGGATTCGGTCTCGGTACAGAGTTCTTCTTGGTCGGTTTTCTGCTTTTCTTGCTCTTCGTCGTCCTTTGGGGGGCTCGACTTCGTCTCTTCCGCTTCCGATTGCTGTTGCTCGGCGAGCTCTTTGAGCTTGTCGGCCTGCTCTTGCTGCTGTTTCTGCTGCTGCTCTTGTTGTTCTCTTTGCTCTTGTTTCTGTTGCTCGATCATCTCTTCGATCGCTTCGATCTGGTCTTGGAGCTGTTTGATCTGCGTGCGCACCCGCTCGGTATTGCTCGCAGCTTGTCGATCCTTTGGATCGAGCTCCATCACCGAACGGAACGCACCAGCTGATGATTGGAGCATCGAAACCTGGCTCTTCAATGCCGCGAGCATCTGTTCAATATCCGGCATCGCTTCCGTAGTCATATCAGCCGCTAAATCCTTGGCCATCGCATGATGCGTATGCCCGAGGTTGTAACGAGCTCGAACACGGATCGGCATGGAGATACCTCGCTTGTCTGCGCTGCGGAAGGCGTTGACCGCATCGCTGTACCGTTCGGGGTGCTGCTCGATCAGCCCGAGGTACAGCGTCCCCAGGTTGAAGCTCGCGGCTGCGAACAAATCAGGGTCCTCGCACCGCTCGGTCACCTCGATAAGCATCTCTAGACGCTGATCGGGCTCGGTCTCCGGATCGAGACTCTGCTCGATCCGAGAGCGGGCGATCTGAGGATCCATGACTATGTTTTCGTCTTCTGTCACGGCGGGGGGCGCCATGAGCACCAGACAGGAGATTGCAAAGGGAATCAGCATGCGAGGGCCTTTCGAGTGCTGCTTGGGACCAAGAGCGTGTCGATCATGATGAGGATCAACGCACCGGCGATGAAGTACATGAATCGCTGGGTGTACTCGACCTGCGACGAAGTGTCGATCGTGCGCTGGTCAGCCGAGGCGATGAGTTCTTGATAGACTTGGGCCAGATCAATCGTTCCAGTCCCGACTTCGAGATACACCCCGCCCGGAGAAGCCGCGGCGATGCCCTGCAGGGTCGCACTCTCGAGCTTGGATTGCACCGGACGCCCTGCATTAGAATCGTTCGAATCCGGGTTTGCTGGCACGGCCGCCCCTTTGGTCGAGCCGATACCGATCGCGATGATCCGCACGCCCTGCTGCCCAGCGAGGCGCGCCGCTTCGAGCGGGAGGCTTTCTTGATCCTCGCCGTCGGAGATCAGCACCAGATCACGATAGCTCTGCTGGGTGTCAACCTGATCTTCAACATAGACCATCTCCATCGTTTTACGGATCGCGTCCCCGATGTTCGTGCCCCCGAGGGTCACGGTCTCGGGGCTGAGCTCTTCGAGGGCGAGTTGAAAGAACATTCGATCGGTGGTCAACGGCGAGAGCACCGAAGACGATCCGGCGAAGGCGACGAGCCCGACCCGGTCGCTGCCCAGCTCATCGACGAGGTCGTTGATCCAGAGCTTGGATTTTTCGAGTCGGCTCGGTGCGACATCTCGAGCGAGCATAGAGCGGGAGACATCAACCAAGAACACCACATCACGCCCGCGTGATTCGAGTTCGACCTCTCGCGGGTCGGATTCGGGCTGAGCAACGGCCACGGCCATCGAACACACGGCGAGCATCACCAAGGCCGCGTGGGCCCAGGTGTTCCATCGTCGGCTACGCCCGACGATTGACCCGAGCATGGCCGAGTCTGCGATCCGTCTGGTCTTCCGTTTGCTTAGGAAACCCAGGATCAGAATCAGCAACGCCAAAGCCGGGCCGGCCAGCGCAAGCCAGAGCCATTGCGGCTGAGCAAAACGCCATTCATGCCCGAACCATTGGTCAAAATCGATGGCCGCCAGTGTGCAGAGGGTGTTATTCATACCACCCCCCGGTAAAAAAGTGTCGAACTCAACGAGCTGAACACGAACGATCCGAACCCGACGATGGCGAAGGGGAGGAAGAGTTCGCGGTAGCTTGTCGATTCAGAAATCTCGATCGTTGATCGCTCGAGCTCATCGATCTGGGCATAGACATGCTCAAGATCGGCGACCTGATCAACGCCCCAGTATTGCCCGCCGGTCAACTCGGCGACCGCGGTCATGCGATCGTCACTCACGGATTGAGTGTTGCCTCCGAAGAAGAAGCTATTGACGCTTGTGCCGCCGCGGATACCGATGATGTAGACCTTGATGCCCCATTCTTTGGCGAGCCCGGCGGCCTGGATGGGTGAATAAGTGCCCGCCTTGTTTTCTCCATCCGTGAGCAGCACAACCACCTTGCTCTTGAGTGCAAACTCCGGATCGTCGGCTTCCTTGCGCATCGCGTCCTCGGTCGCTTTGAGCCTTGCCGACGCGAGCATGAGCGCATCGCCGATGGCGGTGTTGCGTTCGTTCTGCGCCTTGGGCAACTCGATCTTGCGGATGGCTTCGACAAGCACATCGTGCGATTGGGTCAGGGGCATGAGCGTGTCGGCGAAGGTCCCGAACACGATCAGCCCGAGCAGGTCACCCTTGCGCCCGTGAAGCTGGGTATCGTCACCAACAACGAAACGCTCGACAACCTGCTTGACTGCTTCTAGGCGTGTGACCTCTTTGTTATCAAAGACCACCCGCTCGTCCATCGAGCCCGAACGGTCCACAACGAGTTCGAGGGCGATCGTGTCTTGGCTTGATTTCACATGATCGAGTACTTCCTGCGGGCGAGCGAGCGCGATCAACAGAGCCGCGATGGCGAGCGAGGTGAGCGCGCTGGGGATCCACGCCGTGATGGTGCGTGTGGACCTCCCGGCCGCAGCGATCCGCGAGGGCACCGACGACATCATTCCGCGCCGACGCACCGAGACCACGATCTGCTTCGTCCAGATCAGCGGGATCAACGCCCCAAAGAACAGCACCCACGGATACGCCAGCTGCCAGTTCATGCGGCCTCCGATCCGGAAGTACCGAGCAGATCCAGCGTATGGCGAGCCATTTGTTTCGCATCGAGCTCACCGGCTTGGTCATGCGAAAACCGGATGCGTTCGCATTGTTCGATCAGCACGCGGATTTCGCTGGTGTGCTGGAGGCGCGGATCGAGCTTGCACAATGCGAGATAGAGCGTTTCGTAGGCTTGGGGGCATTGGCCGTCTTTGATCCGGGCGACTTCTTCGAGTAGGGCATAAGCCGATCGGTTCTTGGTATCTTGATTCGTGGAGCGGGTGAGCAGATAGATGATCAACCCCGAGAGCACCAAGCCGCCACCCAACGCCCAATACACGGCTTGATTTGTACTCTGCGACGCAACCGCATCGACCGGTTCGTAAAGCTGGGCAACAGGCTCCAACTCCCCGGCGTCCTCCGCGGCGAGCACCGAGACCACCTGTATATCGAGTGGCAAGGTGGTGATCGTGCGGGCGGCCTCATCTGGATTGATAGTGATCTCAAGCCCGAAAACCGGAACTGTGTATTTGCCGGGCAGGAAGGGTTCTATGAGATAGTGGTGGGAGGTGATGAAACCATCGCCATCGACGCGCGTTGGCTCTTGGTTGGACTGGATCAGGCTCCACTGCGTTTCGTTCCACACTGGCTCGACCAGTTCGATCTCGTTGGGTTTGATCCAGTGAATCTCGACATTGATCGCAAGCCGTTCGGCGGTGCTGATCGAATCGGTGGGGGCCCAAACCGTGAGCTTCGTCCCAGTCTCGGGATCAATAACTTGGGTCGATTGGCCACTGGATACAGAATCGGTGTCTTGAACCTGGCACCCAAGGAGCAATAGCGAGCACAAGATAAACAACTGGACGAATCTCATCGCTTACGCATCTCCCGCTGATGGAAATACTTGACCAAGTCATCGACATAGTTGCCGGCTGTGGAAAGCTGGATCTTGTCGATCCTTGCCCGGCTCAAAGTCTCGTCGATGATCGCCTGCTCGCGCATCGCCTGCTCGTGGTAGCGTCTGCGAACCCGGCGAGACGCGGTATCGACCGTGAACCGCTTGCCAGTGATTGGATCATGCATCCGGATCATGCCAGCCTTGGGAAGATCAAACTCCAGCGGGTCGGTGAGCTGGAGCGCGACGACCTCGTGCTTCTGTGAAAGCATCCGCAGAGGCTTGGCCCAGGTTGGCTCGCCGGCATTGCTCAGCCCTGAGAGAAAATCGGACATCACGAACACAATCGCCCGCCGACGGTGCGTCCGCCCGAGCTCGCTGATCGCATCACTGAGCAGGAACGGTGAGTTCCCCGGAGTGGCATCGATCAGCTCGCGGAGGATCCGCCGGGCGTGCTTCTTGCCCTTCGACGGGCGAAGGTGGAACGACTCGGCTTCACCGGGCAACTGGGCCAGATGCTCTGATCCATAGATCTGGAGCCCCACACGATCGTTGTTGCGACCGGCCGCCAGCGTGATGACCGCGCCGACCTCGCACGCGAGCTGGTGCTTGGATCGCTTCACCGATCCGAAAGCCGTGGACAGCGTGCAATCGACCGACAGGATCACCGTGAGCTGACGCTCTTCCATAAACCGCTTGACATGCGGATGCCCGGTGCGGGCGGTGACATTCCAGTCGATCGTGCGGACCTCGTCGCCGGGCTGGTACTCGCGCACCTCGGCGAACTCAATCCCCTGCCCCTTGAATGCAGAGTGATACTGCCCGCCGAACAGATCGTCGACGCGGCGTCGGGCCCGGATCTCGAGCCGACGGACTTCTCGCATGAGCTCTTCGGTCAACATAGGTTAAGGCACCGCGATCCTTGCAAAGAGTTCGTTGACGATATCCTCGCTCGATACGCCCTCAGCTTCCGCCTCGTAGCTCACCAGCACCCGGTGACGCAGCACATCGAGCCCGATGGCCTTGATATCTGAAGGCGTCACGAACGATCGACCATCCAAGAAGGCATTGGCGCGTGCGGCCCTTGCGAGCGACAGCGATGCTCGCGGCGAGGCGCCGAACTCGATGAGCTTGGGCAGGTCGAGCCGCCAGCCGACATCGTACTGGGCCGGCTCGCGGGTCGCGTGAACGAGCGAAACGATGTAGTCCTTGATCTTGTCATCAACATAGATCCGGTTGACGAGAGCTCGGGCGGCTTCGATCTGATCGAGCGACACGACTGGTTGAATGGCTTCGATATCAGCCGTGCTCATCATGCGATCGACAATGATCCGCTCGTCGGCCTTGGTCGGGTAGCCCACGCTGAGCTTGAGCATGAACCGGTCGATCTGGGCCTCGGGAAGCGGGTAGGTGCCCTCTTGCTCGATCGGGTTCTGTGTTGCGAGCACGAGGAAGGGCTTGCCGACGCTGTAGGTGGTGTCGCCGATGGTCGCGGACCGTTCCTGCATCGCTTCGAGCAGGGCCGCCTGCACCTTGGCCGGGGCCCGGTTGATCTCGTCGGCTAGCACGATATTGGCAAAGATCGGACCCTTGCGGGGCGTGAATGTTCCGTCCTTAGGGTTGTAGATCAGTGTCCCGATCACATCAGCGGGCAAGAGGTCAGGTGTGAACTGGATGCGGGAGAAATCCGCCTGGCAACCTTGGGCCAATGTCGTCACGGTCAGTGTCTTGGCCAAGCCCGGCACGCCTTCGAGCAGCACATGCCCGCCGGTGAGCATCCCGATGACCAACGCCCGCACCATGTGCTCCTGCCCGACCACGACCGAGCCCACGGCCGAAACGAGGTCATTGATCGGCTGACCGACCTGAGCAACTTGGTCATCGGTTGGCTGTGAATTCGATTGGGTATTCGTCTGGGCCGAAGTGGGGGAGTCGGTTTGCATGCGTGGGTTCTCTTGTGAACGGATCAGCTCGGAGTTTGATTGGGCGGGCAGATACCGCAGCTGCAGTAGCCTACGGGGTTCATCAGCGTCGGGTTCGCTTGGTGCTTTCCTCAGTGCCATCACGCCATCGCGGATGCGCCTCATCGGCGTTTCTGTCAGTTATTATTGATATTCAGGCGGCTTTGGTTGCCTCAATCGTCAAGAATTCGAGTGAATACGCCCAATTGAAAAACCCTTGTCCATCCCGCAATAATGGGAGCGTCCAAGGGCCGTTCTTTGCTGGATTTGAACAGCGAGGATCAGTTGGTTTCTGGAGCCGCACCCTGCTGGCCGCCCGGGTTGATATCGATCTCGCCGTTGCGTTCTTCGTACTGGCGCACGGCCTGCCCGAGCGACATCGCCAGACGCTTGGCGCCCGACCAGTTCATGATCACGCGTGAGCCGACATTGAAGACGATGACCGGGGGCTGGCCGGGCATCTGCATCGGGATGTTCATCCCGAAGTCCATGACCAGCTCTTCGTTGGTGTTGGATGTACGGATGGTGTTTGAGTAGGTGCTCGTCATCTTGGATTCGTCAATGCGGAGCTGGACTTGCTGCTGCTGTGGTTGCTGTTCGTCAGCCATAATAAACCATCCTTACTTGGGATATTCGTTGGTGTTCTCGTGGGATCACAGAGCGAGCTCTGCTTTGAAAGTGCCGGGGGGGGGACTTGAACCCCCACTCTGTTTCCAGAAGTGGATTTTGAATCCACCGCGTCTACCGATTCCGCCACCTCGGCGTGGTGCGTCCCACCCGGGCCTTTGCCCCGATGAGTGTGGATCATAGCCCACCAAGGTCCGACTTCAACCGCCCCGCCCGTCAACTCAGAGAGTGTTTTTGACCCTCTTTTCTCCCCCGATGGGTTCGGCCAAACTCCATACGCAGAACGGTCGATGCCTACACTTCCTTTCCTGTCGGCGTTCGGCAGGGTCGATCCGGGACTCAGGCGCACGATGGCGGATCGACAGCAGTCCTGTGCGCGACATGAACCAAAGGATTCTCATGTCAGACACCGCAACCAAAAATACCGTCAACATCTCCGATGTTGGTCCCTGCCGCAAAAAAATCGTGATCGATATCCCTTCGGATGTCGTCGACGGCCAGATGGAGACCGCATTCGCCTCCGTCGCCCACGAAGCCAACATCCCCGGCTTCCGCAAGGGGCACGCCCCACGCCGGCTCGTCGAGAAAAAGTTCGGCGGCTACATCAAGGACGAGACCAAGCAACGCCTCGTCTCCGCAGCTTACCAAGAAGCGGTTGAAGAGAGCGGGCTCAAGGTCCTCTCCCAGCCCAGCGCCGATGCGATGGAAGACATCGTGATCGAGTCCGGCAAGCCCGTCCATTTCGAGATCGAAGTCGAGGTTATGCCCGAGTTTGACCTCCCAGAGCTCAAGGGCATCAAGGTCCTCAAGCCAGACTCCACCCTCCCCGACGGGCTCGTTGACGAAGAGATCAACAAGATCTCCATCAACGAAGGCTCGCTCGACGAGCGCGAAGACTCCGACAAGGGCGATTACCTCACCGGCAACGCCGTCATGACCGACTCCGACGGCACCGAGCACTACAACATTGAAGGCGCCGTCGTCCAGATCCCTGCAGAGGGCGACGAGGGCATGATCCTGGGCGTTATCGTCCCGGACTTCGCCAAGCAGATCGGCACTCCCAAGGAGGGTGAGAAGCTCACCATCAAGCTCACCGGCCCAGAGAACCACGAAGTCGAAGCCATCCGTGGCAAGGACCTCACGGTCGCCTACGAGATCGTCAAGGTCTACCGCATCGTCCCAGCCGTCATCAACGACCTGGTCGCCAAGTACGGCTTTAGCGACGAAGACCAGCTCCGCGAGATGGTGACCAACCAACTCACCCAGCGGGCAGAGGTCCAGCAGCAGTCGGTCATGCGTCAGCAGGTCAGCAACTACCTCGCCGAGCAGATCAACTTTGATCTCCCCGAGGGGCTCACCGCCCAGCAGTCCGCCCGCAACCTCGAGCGCAGCCGCATGGAGATGATGTACAAGGGTGTGAACCCGACCGAGATCGAGCAGCACATGGCCGAGCTCCGTAACTCGTCCGCTGCCAGCGCCGCTTCAGAGCTCAAGCAGTTCTTCATCCTCAATAAAGCCTCCGAATCCATGGAGATCGAGGTTGACGAGCCAGAGGTCAACGCCCGCCTGCACCAGATGGCGATGCAGCAGAACAAGCGCCCAGAGCAGATCCGAGACGAGCTGATCAAGTCGGGCCAGGCCCAGACCCTGCTTCAGCAGATCCGCGAGCACAAGACCATCGACGCGATCCTCAAGGACGCGGAGATCGAAGAAGTTAGCGCCGAAGACTTCAACAAGGAAATGGAAAAGAAGAACGCGGCCCTCAAGTCCAAGTAAAACCAATCTCAGATAAAAAACAAAGCCCTCGGCAATCGCCGGGGGCTTTTCAATAGGTCAATGAATCGCGGAATGATCCCGAATGCTTATCCGAGTTCTTCGTCATCATCATACGAGTAGTCGATCGCCATCATCGTGTCACCCGTGTTGAACGGGTGGTTGACGGTGCCGCAGCCCTTACAGGCGATGCCGTGGGTGCCCGCGGGGAGCTTCTCGATGCTCTGGCCGCACCCGGCGCAAGTGATCACATCGAGGCGCGAGGTCATCATGTTCACGCTCGTGACGGCGATCGCGATCGCGGCACCAACCGCCGGAATCACCCCGACCGAGAGCATGCTGACGACGCCGAAGACCAAGATGGCCAAGGCCGCAAGGAGCGCGAATACACGCAGACGAAGTTTGAGCATCCATTGCATCGTAAAGTCTTCTCCAGTCGCCCAGTATCCAGGGCGATCAAACATCAAAGCCAGACAAGCGGATCCTCCGCCGGCGGAGTATACACGCTTTGGATGTCGCGGTGGCCTTGCACGCTCATGAATCCGTCAAAGCGGGCGGTAGAGATCAATGATTTTACGGAGATTATCCGGGTCCTTGAGATGGTTGACCTGCAGCTCGATCCCGTCTTGTCCGGACGACGAGATCCCGATCCGCCCGACATTCATGACCCGCTGCGGAAATGACTGATCGATCTGGATATTGCGGATGTTGTCGTGGACGACCTCGGAGGATGACTTGGACAGGATCCCGTGGTGCATGATCGTGCGTTTGGTCGTGATCTCGAGCGAGGCATCGAGCCGATCGATCCACCAGTAGATAATCAACGCCAGCCCGCCCAGCGCCATCGGCACAAACAACAAGTACCAGAGCCAAGAATGGTCCGTCACCGGCACCCAGACCAGCCCAACAAAGCCGATCAGCGATTCGAGGACCGCCAGCGAGAAACGGATCGCCCGCGATCGGAACCAGCACCGACGGACCACCAAGACCCGGACCTCGGGCCCAAAGTCCGGCGGGAACCCGGCTTCGGCGGCTCGATCAGTGTTCTTGGAGTCCTTGATAGGCTCTGGAGCCGAAACTTCACCATCGACTCTGGGCACCCGGTTGATGTCGCCGCAGCCCAAACACTCGTGCTTGGTGCCCGCGAGGTTATCCTCGACCTCGATCTCCATGTCGCATCTATCGCATTCGAACTTGATCATGCCTGCTCCTCGCCCGGTGGGGGTCTCCCCTATTCTAAGGGAATCGGCTCAATCCCTTTCACCCATTGACATTAAAAAAGCGTCCCCCGTGGGACGCTCGGGAATTCAATGCTTGGGAAGCCCGGATTTAGTCGTTCCAGTTGCGGAGCGCCGGTCCGATGTACGCCACGCGTGGGCGGATTAAGCGGTTGTTGGCGTGCTGCTCCATGATGTGAGCCGCCCAGCCGGTGATCCGCGAAGCCACGAAGATCGGGGTGTACTGCGGGACCGGGATGCCCATCGTGAAGTAGGTCATGCCGCAGGGGAAATCAACATTGGGGTAGATCGTCTTTTCGTCTTCCATGATCTTCTGGACCATCTCGCCGAGCTCGAAGAGCTTGACGAACTCCTCGCCGCGAGCCTTGGCGGCTTTGCGACCCAAACCATGAAGAATCGGTGCGCGATGATCGCCATTCTTATACACCCGATGCCCGAAGCCCATGAGCTTGCGCTTATCGGCGAACGCCTGGTGCATCCATGCCGTGACCTTGGCCGGGTCATTGTCCGAGCCGATGTCGTTGCGGATATCGGCGAGCATTTCCATCGCCGCTTCGTTGGCGCCACCATGAAGCTTGCCCTTGAGGGCCGCGATCGCCCCGGTGACCGCGCCGTGCAGATCCCCCAGCGTGCCCGAGATCACACGAGCGGTGAAGGTCGATGCGTTGTAATCATGCTCGGCGTAGAGCACCAGCGACACATCCATCACCTTCTCGGCTTCCGGGGTCGGCTCGCTGCCGGTCATCATGTAGAGCAAGTTGGCCGAGTGCGAGAGCTTCGAGTTGGGCGCGATGAAATCCTTGCCGTCGATCGAGTTCTGCATGTGCCCGATGATGGTCGGGATCTGAGCGAGCAGACGCTTGGACTTGCGGAGGTTGGCTTCCGGATCATTCTCCTGGCAGTCCGAATCGAGATGCGACAGGATCGACACCGCGGTCCTCAGGATATCCATCGGCACCGCGTACTCGTTGTTGACCAGGTTGCCCGAGGTCTTGAGGAAATCGACGACGGCACTTGGGAGCGCACGCAGCGAGGTCAGCTCGTCGTTGAAGGCTTTGAGTTCGCTACTCGATGGCTTATGACCTACGAGAAGCAAGAACGCGACTTCCTCGAACGATGCGTTGGCCGCGAGGTCAGCGATTTCGTAGCCGCGGTAGACCAGCGAGGTCTGCTCGACATTACAGATTTCGGTCTCGCCGGCGATGACGCCCTCGAGCCCCTTGGCGTGGGTGGCGGTGGTCATGATTCGGTATTCCTTCTCTAATGCTCGATGCGAGCTTGGTCGGACGCGATCCCCGATGGGCGATCGGCGTGTATGGGTATGGAAACACCCGATTCTAGGCGTTCAAAGCGTTCTTTGCCGTGCTCCACATGGCCTATTGGCGGGCTGGGAACGGGTACGCTACGGGCGAACGGTACCCGTCATGGTCATACGCACGCACCCCGAAGAGCCAGTTGTCCTTTGACAGATCAACTGTGCCCTCGGCGGCATTACCAACATCCTGAGCATGCTTCCAGGTCCAATCAGTTGATTCCCGCCAGACGATCTCGTACCCAGCCACATCGGGCTCGGGCGACGCGTCCCAGCGCAGTGTCGTGTCGTTGGTCAGCTCGGAGATCATCACCCGGGCATTAATTGGCGACGACGGTGCATTGGCCAGGTGCACCAGCACCGCACCATTGAGCCGCGTCACATCCGCCAGATACTCGGCATCGACATATTCGGCCAAATCGCCAAACTGCGTATCGCCCTCCATGCGCACATCCTGATGCTGGTGGTCGTAGTTCTCGTACATCTCGCAGAACCGGATCGCGGGGAACCCGAGCTCATTGAACGGCGTGTGGTCACCCCCACGCAAGAACCGGTCCGGGCGAAAAATCAACTTGGGCTGGACAGTCGTCCGATGCAATCGACCGATGTCGGCGATGTACCGGGCGAGTTGGCGTGAGACCGAATCGGACTCGGTGCCGTACATACGGACTTTGCGGACAGACGACCCGATCTCGGAATCATCAAGCGACAGCATGGTTGCCGGGAGCCCCTCAGAGAACACCCGGATGACCTTCCGCCCGTCCTGATCTGGGAGCACTCCGGTCGGATCGCCCACGGTGTCGTTGTTGAGCACGCCGCGGATGTCCTTGCCGTCGGCCAATGCCCGCTGTGCATGGAGCCGGGCCCCGAAGAGCCCTTGTTCCTCGCCGCTCGTCGCCATCAAGATAACCGTCGATTCGAGCTGTTCCTTGGAGAGCACCCGGGCGAGTTCGATCAACGCGGCGACGCCCGAGCCATCGTCATTGGCACCCGGTGCGTCAGAGGTCGCATCATTGGCCTCGCTGGCTCGTGAATCGAGATGCGCAAGCACATAGTACAGACGATCCCGCGATGCAGGTTGCGTCCCCGGGATCTTGCAGATCACATTGACCACATCTACGGCTTCGTTGATCCGGCGCCCGTCTGGCTCCACTCGATGGGCATCGAAGTACACCTTGGGCGTCGAATCGCCCGATTTGCCGTGCCCCTTAATATTCTGCTCGAACTGCTGATGCACCCAGCGACGGGCGGCCCCGATTCCTCGAGTGTCCGATTCGGTCTCGGACATCGTGTGACGGGTGCCGAAGCTGACCAGCATGTCGATCGTGTGCTGGATCTGCTCCGCATCGACCGCGTCGATCACGCGCCCCGGAGTCTCCATCAATGTGCGTTCAATCATCCGAACCATCCCTTTCCCCATCCCGAGCGATAATGCATGCTCTGCTGCGTCCTGCCGACTCATCCCAAACTCGTCCATCATATACAGGGCGTAGATCGCCCCCGCCCGCGAGCCCGAGCCGCAATGAAAGAGCGTCTCGCCCTGTGTGCGCGTAAAGGCGGCCTTAAACTCATCGCGTACGCCGTAGCCGAAGTTGGTGCTGCTGGTTGGGATATGGATGTACTCCATTCCAAGCGATTTTACCAATGCAGGCTCATCGAAATCCAGCTTGTCCATCTCTTCCTGGGTCCGCGCGTTGATGACGATTTTACCCCCAGCTTGCGCGAAGGCGTTGAGCTCTTCAGGAGTAGGCTGCCCAAAGAAACTCAACCGACCATCAACACGCTCAGGCGATTGGATCTCAGACCACGACAATCGATCGCCTGCAATATCTGCAGAATCAGCAGCGGGGGTGGTGTGTTGAGTCGTAGTTGTTGCCTGCCCAGCGCACCCGACCATCAGCCCGGCGCTAAGTATCGAGGAGAGAAGCACAGTTGCAGACAGCCGCGGAATCGATGGTGGTTTCATGCTCATCTGCCCATTGTATCGCCGATCTCACTCGGCTGCGCAGCCCGATGCGTCTATCATCCTCTATGCCCATCAAACTCCACCCCGGTACCGTTCTTCGTACACACATGGACCAATCGGTCGTCGCCGCCCCAGGCGCGTTCAACGCGCTCGTCGCCCGCGCCGTCGCCCAGACCGGGTTCCAGGCCTGCTATGTCTCGGGCGGGGCCGCCGCTGTAGCCGCGGGCGTGCCCGATGTCGGTATACTGACGCTTGATCATTTTAAACAGGTCATCCGCGAGGTCGCTCTTGGCTCCGGGCTCCCCGTGATGGCGGACGCAGACACCGGCTTTGGCGAGGAAGAAATGGTCCGCAGAACCGTACTCGAGTACAACCACGCCGGGGCCGCGGGGTTGCACCTCGAAGACCAAGTTTTTCCCAAACGCTGCGGCCATCTCGACGGCAAATCTCTGATCCCCGTCGATCAAGCCGTGTCCAAGATTCAATGGGCCGTCAAAGCATCGCAGGATTGCTCTGACGGCGAGTTCATCATCTGCGCCCGCACCGATGCCAAGGGCGTCGATGGATTCGACGCGGCCGTCACCCGAGCCAAGGCCTATGTCGAGGCCGGCGCGTCAATGATCTTCCCCGAGGGGCTCAGCACCGAACAGGAATTCGCCGACTTCGCCAGCGCGATGAACGAACTGGGCGACCAACGCCCGTACCTGCTCGCCAACATGACCGAGTACGGCAAGACCCCGATGATCGGGCTCGATGCCTTCGGCAAGATGGGCTACTCCATCGTGATCTACCCCGTCTCCACCCTCCGCATCGCAATGGGCGCGATCACCCGGGCCCTCAATGAGCTCAAAGAAACCGGCACGCTCGAAGGCCAGCTCCCCAACATGCAGACCCGCAAAGAGCTCTACGAGCTGATCGACTACACCCCGGGCATCCCCTGGGAAATGTGATGTCCCCAAACGACTGGCGATATACCCTTAAAGACGACTCGACCATGATCGAGGATGTCGGCGTGGTTGTCAAAATCTACACCGACGACCTCGAAGGCGACCGGCACCAACGCTTTGTGGTGCAGCTCAACTGCGACCAGACACTCTTGATCGTTCACAACATCGACCTCGTTGATCGCGTTCATGTCCGCACCGGCGATCTCGTTGAGTTCAAAGGTGAGTACGAGTTCAACCATCGCGGCGGGCTTGTCCACTGGACGCACCGAGACCCCATGAAAAAACACGAATCAGGATGGATCAAGCACGCGGGCAAGCTCTATCACTGATTCGTGTTTCGAATATATGACTTATAGGGTCAGCCTCTGCGATTTACTCGAAGCCGTCGCGGGTATGGATATCGAAGTCGTTGATCGACGCGATGTCTTCGGCCGACTTCTCCATCAAGCCATCAAAGCGAGCCACGATCGGTGATGGGTCTTCGAAGGCCAGCTTGCCGAGAATGTTGAACTTGTGGGCGAGGATGCCCTTGAGATCCGCCTCGGTGTTGCGGGCGTGCCCAGCGGGGTACATCACCATGCCCGAATCGAACTCGGTGCCGTCGGTGTCTTCGATGATCAGCGAGGTCGGGATGCCGTCGGGGTACCGCTTGTCGTAGTCCTCGCCGCCGTGGAAGAACTCGATCTTCTCCATCAACGAGCGGGTCCGCTGGTTGTTGATTGAATCGGCATCGAAATCGTACGGCTCGAGCATCAGCGTCTTCCAATCGGAGGTCTGCTGGCTCAGCGCTTTGCGGAGCAGGGTCGCCACGATGTAGACCATCGAGTGGTCCGCGCTCTGGCGGGTGGTGGGGTTGCGCTTGGCGGGGTCGCCGATGATGCCGAAGGCAGGCTCGTAGGCGGTGATCTTGATCGACTTGATCTGTGAGCCGGTCTCGTCATCGAGCAGGTGCGGGGCTTTCTTGAGCAGGTCGAGCAGCGCCTGGAGTGCACCGGCACTCTGATGCTCATAGAGCCCGAGCTTAAAGTGCATGCCCATCACAGCGAAGTCGCTGCCGCCGCGCCCGAGCACCAGATCAAACGGCGACGCATCGGCCTGCTTGGTGTTGGCGCTGTCGGATCCGACCGCCTCGAACATCTGGCCCGGGCCTTCGAAGATGCGGAAGATGGATTCCGGGTTACGGAAGATATCGCGTGGGCCCATGAACCCATTCATCGAACGACGAACCGAGATGATCGCGACTTCGGTCGAGATCGCGGCGCTGGCGCCCTTGGAATCCGAGAGCTGCTTGCCGGCACGGATCGCACGGAACGGGATGTAGTGAGCCACGACCATGCCGATCGCGGATTCGATCTGCTCAGCGGTCGCGCCGAGCATTGCGCCAAAAACCGCCGCTGATCCGATCGCACCATGAACAACATGGTCCACCTTGTAGGTCTTGAGCGAGAACACCTCGGCTAACCGGCCGCGGATCTCATCGAGACAGATCATCGCCTTGAGCGCGTACGCCCCGTCGCGACCGGCCATCTGAGCACCGGCGATGCACACGCCGTAGAAATCGTTATGACCGAACTCGCCGGCTGTATGCCCGAGCTGTGGGTTGTACCCAAAGTTGGTGCCGTTCGAGTCCCACTCACGCACGGCCGAGCCATTGGCCAAGATCGCCTTCTCTGGCTGGACCTGCACATTGGACCCGAACACGGTCGCGCCACGCTGGGTCGCCTTGCCCAATCGGTGGGTCGCGTCGGTGACCGGGTACTGGAGTGCCTCGTCGCGGAGCACCGTCGGTGCGTTGGTCTTGAGTGCCAAGGCCGAGAGCCCACAGAGCACGGCATCGGTGAAGAACATGTTGGTGCGTTCGAGGACGCTCGCGTCGGGCTCGCCACGCTTAGCCGGGTCGTCTGAAAGGAAATCAATGGCGTACTGGGCGATCCCGAGTGCCTGGTTGGTATTGGCTTCGAGTTTTACATGAGTGTCGGCTGCGGTGGTGGACATGTGGATTCCTTCAGGTAGTTCGTAAAACAACCCCGTATATGGGGCAGAATCATAGTCAGGCAGTTATCGATCGTGGGGAAGTTTTTTGTGCCTAGTTCCCCGCAAACACGAAATATCCGAGCCCGGTGGCAAACACCCAGATCCCGTAGATCGCGTGCTCAAACCCAGCCGCCAGTGTTGAGCCCGTCCGCCGGTAAGTCCACGCGAAAAGCACACCCGCCGGCAGCGTCATCACCAGGGCGATCGTGTTCCACATCGGGGCGTGGAGCCACACAAAGGCGATCACATTCATCACCAGCGCCAACCGACCGATCCCCAGGATCGGGGCGTAGCGATAGAAGAAGAACGCACGATGGGTGACTTCTTGCGGGTACGCGCTGACCCACGGGTACAGCAAGCTGATCGCGAGCATCAAGCCCGGGATCTCGCGTGGGAGATAAAAAAAGCCCTGCTCAGCAAGCAGGGGCGTTTTATAAGCCAACAACCAAGCCACCCCTGCGATCAAGGGCCCTGCGATCGCAAACCGGATGGTGATCCGACGAAACTCCCTCTTGAATGCTCCCCAGTTCCACAGCCTCTGGTTGTCGAACCGTTTATCAAGCCGGAGCCACAGGAACATCAGCAAGAAGGTCATCAACAACACCGGGAAAACGAATGTCCCCCTGGGCAGCCCGGTCTCGAAGCTGATCCAGTCGATACCAACTCGTGCCAGCACTGCCTGAGCGCGCTGGGGGCGTACGAAGCCCGCCACCAATGCCGGCAACACTCCATACAGAGCAAGAAACTCCATCCAGAGCAAGCCCTTGGTGATCGGCCCCGCTGACCAGGGGAATACTGATAAGGATTCTGAGGTTTTCATGGTTCGCAGGGATGTTGTTGGAGCCGTTCGCCGGTTGGTATTGGGATTGAAGGCTCCTAGAATATCAACCCACTCGATTTCAACACAGTTTCACCCAAGTGAGAGAAGCATATGCCAAACCAGCCAGTCATCGTTGCCGCCCGCCGAACCCCTGTTGGGAAGTTCTTTGGATCCTTCGCCCGGGTCGCGTCGCCACAGATCGGTGCCTTTGCGATCGAAGCCGCCCTCGCCGATGCCCCCGCCGCCAAGGATCATATCGACGAGTGCATCATGGGCTGCGTGCTCCAGGCTGGACTGGGCCAGAACCCGGCACGCCAGGCCGGGCTCAAAGCCGGGCTCCCCGACACGCTCTCGGCTAAAACCGTCAACAAAGTCTGCGGCTCGGGTCTCGAAGCCGTGATGATGGCCGCCCAGTCCATCAAGGCCGGAGACAACCACTGCGTCGTCGCCGGTGGTATGGAGAACATGACCGGGGCACCGCACTTCTCTCATGTCCGCCAAGGCATCAAGTACGGCCCGGGCACCATGGAAGACCACATGGCCTACGACGGGCTCCGCTGTGCGTTTGAATGCTGGCCGATGGGCAATGCCGCCGAACACACCGCAGGCGAGCACAGCATCACCCGCGAAGACCAGGACCGCTTCTCGGCCCAGTCGCACCAGCGCGCGGCAGCTGCTTGGGAAGCCGGGCACTTCGACAGCGAGGTCGTCAAGCTCACCGGCGAACAGCTCGGCAACCGGCGCAACCCAGGGCCAGACGGCGGGATCAACATCGACGAGGGCATCCGTGGCGATTCGACCGCCGACGGGCTCGCCAAACTCCGTCCAGCGTTCACCAAGGACGGGACCATCACCGCGGGCAATGCCTCGCAGATCTCCGACGGCGGCGCGGCCACCATCGTGATGAGCGAATCCAAAGCCGCCGAGCTCGGGCTCGCACCTTTGTGCAAGATCGTCGCGTACAACACCTCGGGCGTCGCGCCCAAGGACATCTTCACCGCACCGATCACCGGCGTGCAGGGCGCACTCGACAAGGCCGGCTGGAGCGTGGACGATGTCGATCTGTTCGAGATCAACGAGGCCTTTGCAGCCCAACTCCTGTGCAACATCAAGGCACTGGGCATCAACGAAGACAAGCTCAACATCTGCGGCGGCGGTGTCGCCATCGGTCACCCCATCGGCGCTTCAGGCGCCCGCGTGCTCGTCACCCTGATCCACCAGCTCAAGCGCACCGGCGGCAAGAAGGGCGTCGCAGCCCTGTGCCTCGGCGGGGGCAACTCGGTCGCGGTCTGCATCGAAATGTGCTGATACAGCCCTGATCCTGTGATTCTGATAAAATCTTCAATCTCGGTCCAGTTGGGCCGATAATGCTCCGATGCATGAGGGAGACCTCATACAAAGGAGCATTTTCTATGCCACTGAACACCCAACAAATCAACCGCCTCCACGCCAGCTTCGTACTGATCCAGCCTCGGATTGATAAGGTCATCGACTCGGCCAACTTCGCGGGCTCCAACCTCACCGACACCGGGCTCGAAGACACGCTCACCAGCATCGTGCAGCACTTCGACCAACTCGAGCTGTTCGTCGATCAACAGACCGCCTTCGGCTCGCCCCGGCCCGATGAGCACGAACTCGCCACCATGAGCGATGAACTCTTGGCGGCCTTCGCCCAAGTCTGCGACTACGCCTGGACCCCGCAGCTCCGCGAGGATTGGGCGATGGTCTTGGAGATCGCGGGCCCGCTCCTGCTCGAAACGAGCACGAGCCTCTACAGCCGAGCCGCTTGAACAGAACAGCATCACCCAGCACAAAAACACACGAAAGGCTCCCAAACGGGAGCCTTTTTCGTGCCCGGGCACGCATACAATCAACGCTCAGAACAACCTCACCACAGACCAAGGCACACACCATGCGCACGCATACCTGCAGCGAACTCAACGAATCACACATCGGTCAGACTGTCACTCTCTGCGGCTGGGTCAACGCCTACCGCGGCCACGGTGGCGGGCTCATCTTTATCGATATGCGTGACCGTGCCGGGATCACCCAGGTCGTGTTCGATTCAGAAGATGGCAACGAGGCCACCATGGAAGCCGGCGATCGCCTGCGCAACGAGGACTGCATCAAGGTCGTCGGCGTGGTCCGCGAACGCGGCAAGTCCAACCCCAAGATCGCCACCGGCGCTATTGAGGTCTTGGTTACTGAGCTCGAAGTCCTCTCCAAAACCAACAAACTGCCGTTTATACCCAGCAACGAGAAAGACCTGCCAAACGAGGAAGTCCGCCTCCGCTATCGCTACATCGACATGCGTCGCCCGACCATGCAGAACATCCTCCGCACCCGTCACCGCGTCGCCAAGCTCACCCGCGATTACTTTGACCAACACGAGTTCATCGAGGTCGAGACCCCGGTTCTGTGTCGATCTACGCCCGAGGGTGCACGCGACTTCCTGGTACCATCGCGTAACCAAGAGGGCATGTGGTACGCGCTGCCTCAGTCGCCTCAGCTCTTTAAGCAGATCCTGATGGTGGGGGGCTGCGATCGCTACCTGCAGATCGTCAAGTGCTTCCGCGACGAGGACCCGCGGGCCGACCGCCAGGCCGAGTTCACCCAGATCGACCTGGAGATGAGCTTCGTCGATCGCGACGAGGTGCTCGAAATCATGGAGGGCTACGCCAAGACCATCTGGAAGCAGATGCTCGATGTCGACCTTCCAAATTTCCCACGCATGACCTACCGCGATGCGATGGACACCTACGGCATCGACCGCCCGGACACCCGCTTCGATCTCAAGCTCGTGGACATCTCAGACCTGGCCGCCAAGGCGGACTTCATGGTCTTCGAAGAAGCCCTCGCCAAGAACAAGGGCGTGGTCAAGGCCATCCGTGTGCCCGGCGCTGCAACCAAGTTCTCCCGCAAGGTCACCGACAAGTTCAACCCATTCGTCGAGCAGTTCGGCGCGGGCGGCGCACCAACCGTCAAGTACACCGAGGGCGAGTTCTCCACCGGGATCGCCAAGTTCCTCGGCGACATCAAGGACGAACTGGTCGAACGCCTTGGACTCGAAGACGGCGACGCTGTGGTCTTCGGTGCTGATTCATACAATGTCTGCACCAAAGCCCTTGGAGAGCTTCGGCTCAAAATCGCCAAGGAGCACGACTTCATCCCCGAGGGCAAGTGGAACTTCCTCTGGGTCTACGACTTCCCGATGTTCGAGTACGACGAAGAAAACGAACGCTACCAATCGCTCCACCACCCGTTCACCGCACCGACCAAGGCCGAGACTGAGCGATTCATGGCGGCGGACATCAAGGATGTGGACACCGTCGAATCGATTCTCTCGGATGGCTACGACATGATCTGCAACGGCTCTGAAATCGGCGGCGGCTCGATCCGTATCCACCAGCAGGATGTCCAGTCCAAGGTCTTCGAGCTCTTGGGCATGTCGCATGAGGAAGCCAAGCTCAAGTTCAGCTTCCTGATGGACGCGCTGACCTATGGCGCCCCACCACACGGCGGCGTGGCCTTCGGGCTCGATCGCCTGGTCATGCACCTGATCGGCACCGAGAACATCCGCGATGTCATCGCGTTCCCCAAGTCGCTCACCGGCGTAGACCTCATGTGCGAAGCACCCAATGTGGTCGACGAAGAGCAGCTCACCGAACTGCATGTCCGCAGCACCGCGACCATCAAGTCGTAACATACTGTCATTAAACTCCATCTCCAAGAAACAGGTGATCCCATGAGCACCCTCCAAGCAGAACCCGGCCTGTCCTCGCTCAACATCGCGGGGCAATCGTTCGACTCCCGCCTCTTGGTCGGCACGGGCAAGTACGCTTCGATGGACCTGATGCGCGACGCCCTCGATGCCTCGCAGTCGGAGATCATCACGGTGGCGGTTCGCCGCGAGCGGCTGTTCAATGAGCAGGGCAAGAGCTTGCTCGAGTACATCGATCTCAATCGCTACACCATCCTGCCCAACACCGCCGGGTGCTTTAGTGCTGACGACGCGGTGCGTGTGGCTCGCCTAGGTCGCGAACTCCTCGACCAGCTCGAAAACCCCGGCGCCAGCTGGGTCAAGCTCGAAGTGCTCGGCGACAAAAAGACCCTTCTCCCCGATCCTGTGGGTACGCTTCAGGCCGTGGAGACGCTGGTCAAGGACGGGTTCAATGTGCTCTGCTACACCTCGGACGATCCGATCAGCGCCCTACGGATCAAGGACGCTGGCGCGACGGCCGTCATGCCCGCGGGCTCACCGATCGGTTCTGGCCAAGGCGTATTGAACATCAACAACATCGTACTGTGCCTTGAGCTGCTCAAAGAGAACGACCCGGACTTCCCGGTCATCGTCGATGCAGGCGTAGGCTGCGCCAGCGATGTTGCCCTCGCGATGGAGCTCGGAGCCGACGGCGTGCTGCTCAACACCGCGATCGCCCATGCCAATGACCCGGTCATGATGGCCCACGCGATGCGCAAGGGGTGCGAAGCGGGCCGTCAGAGCTACCTCGCCGGGCGGATCCCCAAGAAGCTCTACGCCACCGCCAGCTCTCCCATGGAAGGCGCGATCTCGTACATCCCGGGCGAGTAAACCAATCGGTTTTAGCTGTTCACCAGCTTAGCTATTGACCACCATCGTTGAGCCCGATGCCTGATCCGTTTGGCCCGTGATGCAACCCGCAATCAACTCCGCGATTCGATCGGGCGTCATGGCCTGGTCAGCAGACAGCATATCTTCAGACACAATCGAACGCAGCATCTGCGTCTCGACCGCCCCCGGCGCGATGGTGTACGCCCGGATACCTTGGTGCCCGTACTCGTTGTGCAGTGCGCGGGTCAGCCCGTCGATGGCGGCTTTTGCGCAGCCGTACACCCCGAGCCCAACAAACGGATCGACAATCGCGATCGACGCGATATTGACCACGCACCCGCTTGAGCGAACAAGCTCTGGAATCGCGATTCGTACCAGCTCGATCGGCCCGATCGTGTTGACAGAGAACAAATCTTGGACCTCCTGGGCGCCCAGCTCCCCGAGCACTTTGCAGGTCCCGAGCCCGGCATTATTGACGATTGCATTAATTTGTCCGTACTCATCGAGCGTCCCAGCGATCAAACTTTGGCGGTCTTGAGCGATGGCGATATCTCCCGAGATTGCAACCCAATCCACCCCGTGCTCGTCGAGCAGTTCGCCGGTTTCTTCGAGCTTCTCAAGCTTGCGTCCCGCGATCACCACCCGAAAACCCTGCTTTCCGAGGGTAATGGCCGCCGATCGACCGATCCCCGACCCCCCGCCGGTGACAATCACCACAGGGGCCCGTGCTGGCTCGGATTGTTGCGTGGTAGGCTTACTCTCCGGCTTCGATGCGTTGCTCATAGGGCATCATACGATGCGAACAATGCGATTGTCCCGAGGGTTCCTCAGGAATACCAATGGACGGAGAGCCTTCAGACCGATAAAACTTATCTGGTGCCTTTGTGCACCCCCCTCACAACAGCCGCCCGTTCCTTCGGGCGTGGAGCCAGCATGACCCATACTTCAGCGCCCTCTTGGATGATCAACGACCCAACCCGCCCTGCACACGCCAAAGTCGTGGCGACCCTCGGCCCGGCGTCCGACACCGACGAGACACTCAGCAAACTCATCGAAGCCGGTGTCTCGGTCTTCCGGCTCAACTTCTCGCACGGCACGCTCGAAGACATGGACATCCGGTTAGAGCGTGTCCGTCGAGCCATCGACAACTCCGGACGAAGCGTCGCCCTGCTTGGCGATCTCCAAGGACCCAAGATGCGGGTCTGCAAGGTCCCCGACATCCACGAAGACGGGGGCATCCTGCTCAACGCCGGCGACGATATATTCTTCCGAAAAGGCCAGGGAGACGCCAAGATCATCGACGGCAAGGCTTCCTTCGATGTCACCTTCGATGCCTTTTACGAGGATGTACTCCCCGGGCAGCGTGTGCTCATCAACGATGGGCTCATCCGCATGCTGGCCGTCGAACGCGAAAAAGGCGAGTGGCTCCGCTGCCGGGTCACCGTCGGCGGCAAGGTGACGAGTTCAAAGGGCGTCAACCTCCCCGAATCCGAGCTCGACATGCCCGCGATCACTGAGCGTGACTGGAAATGCGCGCAGTGGGCCTGTGAGAACGGGATCGACTACCTCGCCCTCTCCTTTGTCCGCACGGCCAGCGAGATCGAAAAACTCAAAGCCAAACTCGACGAATGGAAACGCCCGGGCGAACAACCCGGCGATTCCGACATGGGCACCTCGATCCCCGTCGTCGCAAAGATCGAAATGCCTCAGGCAATCTCCAATATCGACTCGATTATCCGCACTGCCGATGCCATCATGGTCGCCCGTGGAGACCTGGGCGTTGAGATGGATGTCGCCAAGGTCCCCGTGATCCAGAAATACATCCTCGCCAAGTGCACCGCCATGGGCAAGCCCTGCATCGTCGCGACGCAGATGCTCGAAACCATGATCGAGTCCGCGACCCCGACGCGGGCAGAAGCCTCCGATGTCGCCAACGCGGTGCTCGACGGCTGTGACGCCGTCATGCTCTCGGGCGAGACCGCGGTGGGGGCCCACCCAACGCTCGTCGTCGAAACCATGCAGCGGATTATCAAGGTCACCGAATCCCGCATGGACGAAATCCTCCATTCCAACGGCCAGCCCATCGACATGAAGGAATACCCCTTCCGCTCCGCCGCCCTCGCCAGCGGCGTCTGGCACATGTCCAAGGAACTCAACGCCAAAGCCATCGTCGTCTGGTCACAGGCTGGTGGCATGGCCCGCTACCTCAGCCAGTACAACTTCCGCATGCCCATCTACGGCTACACATCCTCCAAGATGGCCTCGCACCGCATGGCCCTCTACGGCGGTGTCACCCCCATCTACACCCAACCCCCCGCAAGCGGACGCCTGCGTGACTGGACCGACCAGGTCGAAGCCCTCATCCGTTCCGAGGGCATCACCGAGGACGGCGACGCCGTGCTGATGGTCGCGGGCAAGCCGCTGGGTGCATTGCTCGCCCAGAGCACCCTGAGCATCCTGCGCATGGGCGACGCCTCATCGGGCTTCCGCGAGTTGATCACCCACCCGGATTACTGCGAAATCTGATCGAATCTCGCCCATTGGGCGCTCGATTGGGCGATTCATAATTGACTTGTCACCAGACGCTTGGCTCGTATACAATAGATATACGGGACCTGGGCTCCCGCCGAATGACCATACCGGAAAAGGTCGGCAATGTCTGCCCAAGAGCTTTCAAGGACAGCAGTTATGACAAGCGTCTCAACACAGACCAGCACCTCCATCAGCGCCGACCCACTCAACCTGATCGATGTCGATCATGTCCGTTTCTATGTGGGCAACGCCAAGCAGGCCGCGTATTTCTACGCCCACACCTTCGGCTTCCGGATCGACCAGATCGCCGACCTCACCACCGGCTCACGCGACGAAGCCGACTACCTGCTCACCCAGGGCAACATCCGCATCCTGCTCACTACCCCGCTCAACAAAGACCACCAAGCCGCCGAAGAACTCAAGCTCTACGGCGACGGCATCAAGGATGTCTCGCTCACCGTTGAAGACGCGACCGCCGCCTACAACAAGGCCCTGGCCAACGGCGGCAAGTCCGCCAGCGAACCACGCACCATCGAAGACGAAAAAGGCTCGGTCACCGTCGCCTCTATCCACACCTACGGGCGTGTGATCCACACCTTCATCTCCCGCACCGGCGAGTACGCCCACGAGAACCTCCGCAAGGGCGGGCTCTTCATGCCGACCTTCAAGAAGTACGACTCGCCGCTCAACGACTACAACGAGAAGCACCCCTGCGGGCTCATGTTCACCGATCACCTCGTCGGCAATGTCGAAGAGGGCAAGATGAACGAGTGGGTCAAGTGGTACGAAGATGTGCTCGAGTTCAAGATGTTCAAGCACTTCGACGACGCCGACATCTCCACCGAGTTCTCGGCTCTCATGTCCAAGGTCATGGCCTCGGGCAACAACCTCATCAAGATGCCCATCAACGAGCCCGCCGACGGCGTCAAGAAATCACAGATCCTCGAATACCTCGAGTGGCACAACATGATGCCCGGCGTCCAGCACCTCGCCTTCCGCACTGACGACGAGCTGGCGACCGTCGCCGAGCTCCGCAGGCGTGGGGTTGACTTCCTCGACATGCCCGAGACCTACTACGAGAAGGTCTGGGACCGCGTCAACACCATGCTCACCGAGCACGGCCACGACATCGTCAAAGAAGACCACCAACGCGTCAAGGACCTGGGCGTGCTCGTCGACGCCGACGACGAGGGCTACCTCCTCCAGCTCTTCACCAAGCCCCTCCAGGACCGCCCAACCTTCTTCATCGAGATCATCTGCCGCCGCGGCTCCCAGAGCTTCGGCAAGGGCAACTTCAAAGCCCTCTTCGAGAGCCTAGAACAAGAGCAGGAGCGCCGGGGGAATCTGTAAAACTAACCTAGAAATCTCATAGAATCGCAATCAAGCCGACTTGGCTTGATTTTTTTAAACTGTGATACTGACTTGATTTGTATTTCAGCATTTTCAATCAGCGCACCTCGACATACTCATTATTTCTTTGTACACTCTAACTGTGGATTTACTAATAGCATTTGTCAATCTTGGAATAGCCTTTGTTCAATCGCAACTTGCTGGGATAGCTCTGGGTTTTATTTTTGCTTTGTTTGCAGACTGGTGGCTGCATAAAATTCGAATCAAAGATGATGCCAGAAGACTGCTCATGGGGCTCTACTCAGAAGTTGTTGAAGCAGGATCAAACATTTTGGCAATCAATGGCGAATGGAGTCGTGGCGCAGATCAACAACAGCATCGTGATCTCCAAATACGAGCCGAAAACGAGCTAGCAAAGCTCAGGAGTTCTTGCCTATTAGCTCAAATGCGCGACAAGAATGACTCGCGAAATACCAGTCGCGAGCAGCTTGTAAATCACTCGATCAGATTCGCGACACTCATCAGAAATTACCAAAATCCTCAAATTAATGCCGTGATTGGAACTCAGCACACTGAAGCCTTAGACGGTATCAAAAAATCCATTAACGATTTGTCCGGTTCATTCAAATAACTCATGCATATTCTGCATTTGATACTACGAGCAATGAAGAAAATGTACAGTCCTAGAGCCTGTACTGCTTCAACGCTCCATGAGTGAAAAAGGGCAACGACAGACACAGAGACCACACTCCGGGCCCAGACCGACCCCGTCAAGCAGCTCGAATCCTGGACCATGCTGGGGCGATTGCTCGGGCGGATGCCGGTGGATCAGGCGGAGCTTGCACGCATCGTCGAAGACCCCGATGCGTTAAGCCCATGACTAGGAACGCCGCGGGAACCTCTTAACTCGCAATCCTCCGATAAGTCACCACCCCGCAGCTGAATCCAGCTGCGGGGTGGTTTTCTAATGAATCGAACGACTGCAGGAGTTCGTATACACAGAACCCACGCAGACCGTTTGTATTCTCCCATGCTGTTTTACAGATTGAAGTGAGGCCAAACAAACTGCGGCCACATCAATCCAACACACAGCGGGGTACAACATGCACAAATCAATCATCATCGCCACCATGGCCGCCACTGGAATAGCAGCTCAAGCCGACATCGTCCGAGTTGGCGAGTTCCAATCGCTCCAGTTTGAGGGCTTCGAAAACCTCGATATGAGCTCATTCGAGCAAGCGCCAGTCGAGGCCTTTGGTGGCATGGCGACCCTATTAAACTCCAACAACTCGTTTCTTCATACGACTGGCGGGTGGTCATACAAGAACATGACCCAGAAGTACGAAGGAAGCCGCTTGCTCGGTACAACGAGAGGCGGTGTTGAATACCAGTTCAATCTGACTCAACGATCCTTCGGCGGCTTCTTCTCGTCCATCGACAACATCGCCGACGGCTCGGTCCGGTTCTTCAATGGCGATACCTTCGTTGGGTCAGATGATCTCCTCGCATCAGTTGATGGCAACTGGACATGGAACGGCTGGTCGAGCGACGCCGAGTTTGATCGGGTAGTGATCGAATCAAACGCACTGAACAAAGGGTTTATGATGCACGATTCTGTGCGCGTACTTCAGACCCAGGTGCCCGCGTCTGGCTCTGTAGCCATCCTCGCCACAGGAGCTTTCCTGTGCAAGAGACGGCGCAGATGAGATGAACGGTGATGAACCGACATGATCCGAGATGAGAAATAAAGCAATGTGTCCCACAGCCGCCAGTCATTAAGATTGGCGGCTGTTTCACAATTCTGCGCTATGATGGCCCATGAACATCATCGAAAAAATCCGCGATACCGAGACCACACTCCGGGCCCAGACCGACCCCGTCAAACAGCTCGAATCCTGGACCATGCTCGGGCGCCTGCTCGGGCGGATGCCGGTGGATCAGGCGGAACTTGCACGCATCGTCGAAGAACGCGACGCGATCGGGATCGATGTGATGATCTCAAAGCTCGAAGACCCCGACGCGTTCAAGCCCAAGAGCGAGCCGCTCCCCGAGTACACCCAGAACGAGCTCAACGAGGCCCTCCGCGCCTTCCGCCACCGGCTCAAGTTCAAGAAGCTCGACGACGAATCAAAGATCTCGCAGCGCGATGTGACCACGGGCAAAGCCGCCAATATCGATTCGATCCAGCCCCCCGGCCCGTCGGAGTTTGATCCGCGGATCTGGAAGGTGCTCGTCCAAAAAGGCTTGCTGGTCGATGCCGAGCACGGCTTCTACCACGAGCCCAAAGAGAAGCCCAAGCTGAGAAAATAAATCCAGCATAAGTACGCTTTACGCGAGCCCACGCTCGATCGCGCCGACCAACGCGTGCAGGATCAGCATGTGCAGTTCCTGGATCCGATCGCTCGTCTCCCCGGGCACGATCCACTGGATATCGCCGAGCCCATCAAGGGCGCCGCCGTCTTTGCCCAGCAACAACGCCACATGCAGCCCCTGCGACTTCGCGGCTTCCACGGCCTTCACGATATTCGCACTGTTCCCACTGGTGGACATCGCGACGAGCACATCGCCCTCAAAGCCCACACCCTCAACCCACCGCGAGAAGATCGCGTCGAACCCGTAGTCATTACCCACGCAGGTAATATGCCCCGGATCCGCGCACGCCATGGCCGGGATCGACGGGCGATCGCCCCGGTACCGCCCGGTGAGCTCTTCGCAGAAGTGGATCGCATCAGCGCATGATCCGCCGTTGCCGATCGCGAGGATCTTGCCGCCGCTGCGGATCCGCTCGACGCACTCCTGAGCAAGCGTTTCCACCCGTTGGGCGTTGTCAGGATCAGCCGCAAAGCTGGCCGCGAGCTGGGCGTAGATCGAGAACTCGGATTGCACGACAGATTCATTCGTCATACCCAATCATAGCTGCGATCCTCGCCAGCACCCGCACGCCCAGGCGAGCGAATGCCATACGAAAAAAGCCCCACATTTCTGCGGGGCTCGGAGTAATCGAATACAAGCATCAATCCCAGGTATTGATCGGCTGATCGCCCTTGCCGGTCTCTTCGCTGTCGGCCCCGCGGACCTCGCCGGGCGCGAAGTGATCCTGACGCCATGACTCTGGGTACTGCTCGTCATCGAGCGCCAGGCAGGCCTTCGTCGGGAACATCGGGCGGAAGGTATCGCACATCACCGCCATCTCGTCGGTCCACTTCTTGCCCAGCGACGCCTCGACCGTCCCCGGGTGCGGCCCATGAGCAATCCCCTGAGGATGCACCGAGATCGAGCCCGAGCTGATCCCACGCCGAGCCTTGTAGTTGCCCTCGACATAGTACATGATCTCGTCGGAGTCGATGTTGCTGTGGTTGTAGGGCACCGCGATCGCGTCCGGGTGCGTATCGAGCGCACGCGGGCAGAACGAGCAGATCACAAAGTTGTGCCCCTCAAATGTCTGATGAATCGGCGGCGGCATGTGCAGCTGCCCGGTAATCGGCGCGAAGTCATCGATATTAAAGCAGTAGGGGTAGTAGCACCCGTCCCAGCCGACGACCTCGAGCGGGTGGTACGGGTAGGTGTACGAGTGCACCGAGTTGAGCGCCTTGATCCGCACTTCGAAGTCGCCCTTCTCGTCGTAGGCCAGCGGATGATCCGCGTCCTCGAACGGCACGCGCAGGTCCCGCTCGCAGTACGGCGAGTGCTCGAGGAACTGGGCCGTCTTCTTGGCCATGTAGCGTGGCGGGGGCATGATGTGCGACGCGTTGCAGGTCTCGAAGCACACAAACTTACCCAGCGGCATGTCCTTCTTCGAGTATCCGCCGAACTCATCGTTATCCGAGCCATCATCCGGACGCTCATCAAACTCGATCCGGTGCACCACGCCCTTGGGCATAATGACATAGTCCTTCTTGCCGAACTTGAGCGCCCCGAACATCGTGTAGATCGTGCCCGAACCGAAGTGTACAAACAGACACTCGTCGCCCTGCCCGTTCTTGTAGTGATAGTCCATCTGCTCGCTCGGCTGGCACAACGACATTTCGACATCGCTGTTGCCAAAGATCACCACTCGCCCATGCACCGCGTCGCCGCTGGCCTTGAATGCCTGGCTCTTGACATGACGCATCCGCATCACATCCTGCTCGACATACTCGACCTTTGTCGAATAGAGCTTCTTCCACCCCGTCACCTGCGTGGGCGGATGGATGTGGTACATGATCGAGCTTGGCCCAACAAAGCCCTCGGTGCCGAAGAGTTCTTCGGAATAGAGCGCTCCGTCTGGACGCCGGAACTGGGTGTGACGCTTCTTGGGCATATTGCCCATTTTCATATAGTACGGCATGTCGCCGATCCTCATTCTTCCCCAGAATCTCAGGCATTCGCGAGAGAACGGGGAGGGTGTGAAATGATCGCCGGAGCATCAAAGATCATCCCCGGCTACCCATTCTAGCACAACCCGGACGATTTTCATATCCAACCAAACACCCGATAGGGAGCCGTTGGGGTGAACTTTCGGTTCAACGAAGAATCTCCGCTTGTTTGGAGGAATGAACATCAAAGCGCCGATATCGGACACGCAGCGATGATTCTGCGCAGTCGTTGGCTAAATCAATCGCTTGAGGATAGAATCTACGCACACATGCCCCCACTGAATCTCAGCATTCATTGCACATACAGAGCCATCCATACATGAGCACCCCGTTGCGTCAAGAACACTTTGGTCCCTACAAGCTCGTCCGCACGCTGGGCAATGCACACGGTGCAACCCGTTACGCTGTCTTGTGCTCACGCACCGACACCAACTACATGCTCTACCGCTTCGAGCACATCACCAATGTCAAAGAACGCCGGGCACTCTTCAACGCCCTGCTCAAGATGAGCACCCTCAAACACGCGCACCTGCTCAACATCGAATCCGTCTCGTACGACGACAACGGGCGTCTGTGCGTGGTTACCCCGTACACCGGCAACCACGACGGGCTCGTCACCCTCGACCAACTCTTGAATATCCGTGACGGCAAGCTCGGCGAGGTCGAATCCACGCGGGCACTCGGCCACCTGCTCGACGCCATCCGACTCGCACATAAGCACGAAATCTATAACGGCCAGATCAATCCCGACGACATCCTCGTTGACCGCTACGGCTGCCTCCAGATCCAGCTCTACGGGTTTGAGACCATCGCTCACCGATCAATCAACCAGGCCCCGACCCAAAGCGAACGCGCCATGCTCATCACCGATGAGATCCGCTCCGTGGTCGACCTCGCCTACACCATGATGACCGGGCTCAAGGCAACCGATGACCGCATCGCCCCCTCGCGCGTCATCAAGAAACTCGACAAGAACTGGGACACCTGGTTCGATATCGGGCTCGATCCCATCGACGGCTTCGACAACATCGAGCACGCGATCAACGCGCTGCCGACGAATCCAAACTGCGCCCAGTGGTTGACCACCAAGTCGCCACGGATGCCTCAGGTGCACATCGGGTCAATGCTCCGCCGCTTTAGAACCTCCCCGAGCACATCGCGCCCACAGCGATAAGCTCGCACTTCAATCTTCAATCGGTTTCGACCGAATCCTCTGAGTTCTCGTTTGTATCATCATTCGGCGCGGTTTCTGTAACGGAATCATCCGCCGGGGCTTTTTCCTCGGTGAGCCCGGCGATCTGACGGATCACCAATACCTGCTGCTCGTCGATCGATTCCTTGAACGCTTCGAGCATAAACACACCCAAACGAGGACGCAGCTCGGTCTCCGGGAAACGACGCAGCAGGACTGCCCAATCCGAGAACGCGCCGTTGATCGCAAACGCATCCTGCATTTTATCGAGCAGGATCAACGACTCCCATCGGATCCGATCAACCTTGAGCCGATCCGGCGCCTCGATCTCAACCCCGTCGAGGGCCGAAGCCGCCTCGAACGCCCGGTTGGGACGCTGCTGACTCAGCTCGATCTCCGAGAGCAATACAATCCCTTTGGACACGCGCTCAGTGATCTGAACATTGCTGTTGAGCAGCCGACGCAAGAGCAGCACCGAGTGAGCATGATCAAGCCCCGCCAGCCGCACGGCCTCCGTCAGCCGATCGTTTTCGATCGCCAGCCCCATCCGCTTGATCGCGTCGAGCCGGACCTGATCATCACTGTGCGGCAGCGTAACCAACTGCTGCAAGCCCACAGGCGTCGCCCGATACCTGATCAATGCATCGCTAGCGGCTATGAACAAACCAGGATGCTCACCCGCGGACTGCACCAACAGATCGACCCCTCGCGGGGTGACTGCCAGGGCATTGGCCGCCCAGTTACGTCGGGCGAGCTCGTCAGAAACAAGCATCGAGCCCAGAATTTCAAGATCGTCTGCGTTGCCCAGCATCGCGATCAGCTTCATCCCCGACTCATTGATCGAAGCCGGCTCGACCTCCCGCAACCGTTCGATCAGCTTGGGATGGTCCGCTTCTTTGTCCCAAAGCTGCTGATTCTCGAGGGACCAAGCCGCATCGCACGCAGCCCCAAACGGCGCATCATCACGCAGGAACCAGCCCAGCACATCGTCCACCGATTCCGGGCTCGGCCACCGCGCAATCCCCGCGAGCATCGGCTCAGCTGCGATTGGCTCTCTTTCCGTGTGGAGCGCATCCGTCAAGAGGATCATCGCATCGGGCAACACCAATCGAACCACTAAGCTCGCGGCCTTTGATCGGATCTCCGGGTTTTCATCACCAAGCATCGCCTTGGCCGCCTCACCCACACCAGGCTCAAAGACGGTGCTGCTCGACAGATCCCGATCGACAAGGGAGAATCCAAGCAGCCGAATCGCGAGGCGATCATCCTCAAACAAGCTCACAATCAACTCCGAGCGAGCGGCGTCATCGAGCTCAATATGCAATCGACTGTAGAGTTCGAGAATCTCAGCAAGTTGAGCACTCTGGACCGTCTGCATCTGTTCCTGAACCGATTCATAACGATCCTTCCACCGCTCCGTGTCTGGCTCTGTCTGCTCAACATCATCTGATGCTTTAATGGCCGGCTCAGATTCTGAAGCAGAAACCATCCGCTGTTCTTTGGTTGAGTCGGGCTCCGTTGTGGATGAAACCGGAGTCGTTCGATCAACTGTCCCTATCTCCACAGGCCCGGCTTTGTCCACCGATCTGGTTGTTTGATCCTGCCCATCGGCATCCATGGACGCCCCCCCAGAACAGGCACTCCCGCTCATCAAGATCACCAACAAGCTGCTCACGGCAGCCAGATGGGGTGTTCGGGATAGGGTCGGATGGTCGTTCATTGGGTATCGTGGATGCGCGAGGACAGATTCTCGGTCTTTCATCGGCAAATTGCCGAAGAATGATCCATAGAGTGTAGTCATCCAGATTGATGTCCTACCCAAGAACGGTTAGGATTCACCAGCACAGATTTTCTGTGCGAACGAAGGGAAACAGCCAGACGCCATGAACGATTGGGTTGATGCCGAAAATCATGTTGAAAAAGCCCACGAGCATTACGATGCCGGACGGTGGGACGAAGCGGAGATCGAACTCCGCCAGGCGCTATCCCTCAATCCATACCAGGCCGAATGGTACTTCAACCTCGGGCTGACCCTCGAAGCCGCCGGCCGAAACGCCGCCGCCTCCGAAGCCTTCACCAGCTGCTACAAGCTCCACGAGGAACACGCCGAACCCGACGCCAACTCCGCGCTGCTCGCCGGGCTCAACCTCATGCGCGCCGGCAACCACCAGCAAGCCCTCAACTGGTTCGACAAATCTGCCAAGGCCGAGCCCAGCTCGATTATCCCGTGGGTCCATCGGATCGAAGCATTGACAGACATGGGGCTCCACAGCGACGCCGAGGAATCCTTCTACCTCGCCCAGCAGATCGATCCAGACCACGGCGAGCTCTACGCCGCCATGGCCGACTCACTCCTAGCTTCGGGCCATAACGACCGCGCCGTCTGGTGCCTGCGCGAAGCCGCCCGCCTCGACCCCGATCTCCCACGCGTGCAGGCTCGCCTGGCCAAGGCCTACGCGATCTCCGGACGCCTCGAACGCGCCCGCCAGCTCTACCTCCGCGAGCTGCGAGTCGACCCGGGTGATATCGACACACTCCTGGACATCGGGGAGCTGCTCCTCGACATGCACCGCTACACCGAAGCCGGCGAAAAGTTCCGCCGAGTGCTCGAGCTCCAGTCCGATCAGCCAGACGCACACTTCCTGCTCGGCGAGCTCGCCGAAATCGAGCACCGGATCGCCGACGCGCTCGTTCACTACGATGTCGTCCTCCGCCTCGATCGCACCTACCCAGCCGTGCGCCGTCGCCTTGCTCGCGTGCTCTTCGCCCGCAACCGCGAAGAAGACCGTCCACGCATCCACGACCTGCTCGCCTACGAGCACCGCCTGATGCTCAAGAAGGCCAAGATCGATACAGAGCTCAACGCTCAGCCTGCATCCAAGCCGGCAACCGGCTCCAGCGAGTCCTCCGAACAGCTCGACGAACTCGGGCGTCTGCTCCTCGATGCCCAGATGACCAGCGAGTCCATCCGCGTCTACGCCCGGATGATCGAGCTCGAACCGTCGAACCACAAGGCCCACCACGGGCTCTCGGTCGCGATGCTCGAAGCCAACCGCATGGACGAGGGCATCACCGCCGCCAAGCAGGCTCTTGAGTACCAGCCACGGTTCGTCCCCGCGATGCACAACCTCGCCCTTGCCTACCTGAGCCAGCGCCAGTGGATCCGCGCCCGCTACTGGGTTCGCCAGGCCACCCGCATCGACGCCGACGATCCATCGCTGCGTCGCCTGCGTCTCAAGCTCCGCTTCCACACGACCGTCAGCGTGTTCACCTGGAGCTACGCCAAGGTCGCCAAGCCGCTGCGTATCGTCCGCGCGATCGTCGGCCGCCCTCGGCGAGCGCACGCGAGCTAATCAATCTCTACTTATATCAGAGCGTATCGCCGAGCAGCCGCGCGACCTCGGCGACATCTTTATCGCCACGCCCAGACAGATTGATCACCAAGTGCTCGTCCTTGCCCATCGTGCTCGCCATGAGCACCCCATGGGCCACGGCGTGCGATGACTCGAGCGCCGGGATAATCCCCTCGTCTCTTGCCGTCCAGAGGAACGCCTCAAGCGCCTGCTTGTCGTCGGCTGTCACATACTCCACCCGCCCCAGATCCTTCCAGTACGAGTGCTCGGGCCCAACGCCCGGGTAATCAAGCCCGGCCGAGCACGAATGCACATCGCTGGTCTGCCCGGACTCATCCTGGAGCACATAGCTCATCGACCCATGAAGCACACCGATCTTTCCATGCGTCAACGGCGCGGCGTGCTGACCAAGCATGTCCGACTCGCCGCCGGCTTCGACCCCAACAAGCCTGACGCCTTCTTCATCCACGAACGGATAGAACATCCCGGCGGCGTTCGATCCTCCGCCCACACACGCGACAATCGCGTTGGGCATCGCACCCATATTCCGCAGCGCCTGAGCCTTGGTCTCGCGACCAATGATCGACTGAAAATCACGCACGATCATCGGGAAGGGGTGGGGGCCCACGACCGAACCAAGGATGTAGTGCGTGTGCTCGACCGAGCCCATCCAGTCACGCATTGCTTCATTTGTCGCGTCCTTGAGCGTGCACGATCCCTCGTTGACCGGGATCACATTGGCCCCGAGCATCTTCATCCGAGTCACATTCAGGCTCTGGCGTCGGATATCCTCGCTGCCCATGTACACATCGCACTTGAGCCCGAAGTACGCCGCGGCTGTCGCCGTCGCCACGCCATGCTGCCCCGCGCCCGTCTCGGCGATCACCCGGTTCTTGCCCATCTTCTTGGCAAGCATCGCCTGCCCGAGCGTGTTGTTGATCTTGTGCGCCCCGGTGTGGGCCAGGTCCTCGCGCTTGAGCCAGATCGTCGCGCCCAGCTCCTTGTCTTTGTTCATCGCCCGCGAGCGACGCGAGAGCCCATTGGCCTGATACAACGGCGTCGTCCGCCCCACATACACACGGTTCATATCCCCGAGCCGATCCCAGAACTGCTGATCCCGGCAAGCCTTCTGATACACCTCATCGAGCTGACGCAGCGCCTCGATCAGAGTCTCAGGCACATACACCCCCCCGCACACCCCGTACCGCCCGTGCTCATCAGGGACCGCCGAGATCGGCAGCAGGCTCGTGTCAGGTTTCGATGTGTCCGCGGTGCTCATAACTCATACCTCATGCTCGAACCGATCCAAAAAAACCGGCTTCAAACTTATCTTAGCCGATCTTCTCAACCTGACCCGGTCAACCGATCCGCTCGGCGCGCATCCCGCACGCCCTGGAGCACATCCACCCGCAGCATCAGCATCGCCCCGACAACAAAGAACCCCGTCAGCACACCCAGCGCCGTCGTATCACCGATCCACGCCTTGATCTGCCCGAACGCCAGCACCCCGATCGCCCCGGCCAGTTTGTAGGTCATCCCCCAGAGCCCGAAGAACTCAGCCGTGCGCTCCTTGGGCGAGAACATCCCCACAATCACCCGGCTCGAAGTCCCAATCCCCCCGAGCCCGATCCCGATCCCGTTGCCGATCACCCAGAATATCCATGCCGGCGGATCGTTGGGTACAAACACCTTCACCACGAACATCGATCCACAACTCAGCATCCAGACGCCCAAGAACCCAATAATCGTGGGCTTGACCCCGATCCGGTCCTGAAACTTGGCCACCAACGCCGCCGTCGCCCCCGCGGTCACCGTCAACTGGAGCGAGAACACGATCAAATCCTGCCCGACGATCCCAAAGTCGCCCGCCAGAATCGCCGCGAACGCGATCATGGTCTGCACCCCGAAGCCGTAGATCAAAAACGCAACCAAGAACAAACGCAGCTGACGATGCCCCATCGCCCGGTTGACCGTTGCCTTCAGCCGCGCGAACACCCCGACCCGAGTCGATGGATCGAGTTGGTGCGTGCTCGGCTCTCTGAGGATCATCGCCGAGGGAATCATCCCCATCACAAACCACACGGCAGCGATGATAAAGAACGGACGCCAACTGGTTGGATCGCCCCATCCGGCAAACTTGGCAAGCAGCACCACCAGGATCAGCAACGCCAGCCCACCGATATAACCCATGGTCCAACCGATCGCAGAGACCTTGCCGATGGTGCGTGTTGTGGATAACCCGGGCAGAAAACTCGCGAGCATGTTCTCACCGAGCTGATACAGGATATTGGCCGGGATAAAGATCAACAGCCCGATCCAGCCTGAGCCCGGCTCGATTAACGCCAAAGCCATCGTCAGAGCCGCACACCCGATCCCCGAAACCATCAAGAACCGTTTTCGGCAGCTGTGCATATCCGCGAACGATCCGACGATCGGCGACAACGCCACCACCAAGAACAACGCCACCGACACCCCAGCCGACCACAGCGCATCGCCCTTGGCCGGGTCACCGATCGCGACCTCTTTGAAGTAGATCGGAAACAGCAGCGTAATAATCAGCAATGTGAACGACTGGTTCGCCAGATCGAACATCCCCCAGGCCCAGACCTCTTTGGGATTGGGCAGCGAGCGAAATGGCGGGGGGGTTCGCATTAAAGCTCCATCCCGAACAAGCCCTTGAGATAGGCGAGCTGTGTGTTCTTGGCGTCGTTGGCAAACTTGCCAAACCCGGCATGCTCGCCCGGAGCGCCCGTGTGCTCAAATGTCTTGAGCTCAACCATCGACGGATCCGCACCCTGAGCCTGATAGTGCCCCCGGAGCTGATCAAGGAAATGCCGCTGTCCATCGATCGGGACCATCTCGTCGCCCTCGTTGTGCAGCGCCAGCAGCGGGATCGGGCGGAACCCTCCGAAATTCGCCATCGGATCCACCTTCGCCACATCCGCGCGATCGTGCTCGACGGGCCAAGGCCTGCCCTGCGCCCCCGGCGACGGGAAATACAGCTCCTGCAGATTCCCCGTTGTGCCCTCGACACACGCCCCAACAAACGGATGCTCTGAGCATAGTCGACACAGCGTCACCATGCCACCAGCCGACATCCCGCCGATGACCAACCGATCCATATCGAAGACTCCGAGCTCGGCGACCGATTCAAGCACGCCGTCTATCTCTGAGCACCCTTGCCCGATCAGCTTAAGCGTGTTCTCTGGGGACATGTACGCCTTCTCATACCGCTCGCCGTGGCCCGGCAGGTCCAGTGCGATCGCCCCGATCCCCGCTCGCACCCAGCGCTGGTACCGCCCAGGATCGAGCTCCTTGTTCACCGTCCGCCCGTGCATCCAGATCACCGCGGGCACCTGCTCGCCGCGCTCCCAATCCGGATGCGCCACCAACGCCGGCACACCATCGCCAAGCGTCAGGTTCTTCGACAGCTTCTGCAAAGACTGAGGCAGCTGGGCAAACCGTGCATCCATCAGAGCGCCACCCGCGAGCCCGCGTCGATCTTCTTGGGCAACTCAGCCCCCTGCAGATCCGATGCACACACCGCGGTCGTGGGGGAGAGCTCGATCGTCGCATCTACAGAGCCATCGGCTTTCCGAGGAATCTCGACCCCGGCAGACTCAAGCCAACGCCCGGCCCGCTCGCTCTGGATCAACTTGGACGACACAATCGAATCCGTCCCCGTCGCGTTCTTCACCGGCGCAAACTCCTCGATCCGATCCGTCTCGACCACGATCGAACGCGACGCCAGCGGGATGCCATCGAAAACAAACTTCTCGAGCTTGACCGCGTTGTTGTCATCGGGCGTCACCGTCTGCCCGGTCGTCAGATCAAAGTGGGGCACCTTCTTGAGCGCCCGATGGAACGGGAGCGCGTATTCCGGATTCGTCACAACCTTGTCAATAAACGCCACGCCAATCGCATGGATCGCGATCGAGCCCGCGTTGAACGCCAGCCCGCCGTCCGCATCCGTCTGCTGAGAAAGTTCCTCGGTCATATCCGAATACTCGATCACCTGCGTCGCCCCATCAACCTCACAGAACACTCCGACCTTCTCATCCCAAGATGCTTTGGCCACCATCTTCGAGCTGAACTCCCCCGAGCTGTCCTCGGCAAAGGCGTGCAGCCCCAGGAACACCGGATCGACCAGCATCGCGTGCGGGTTATCCACCTGGAAATAGCTCATATGCTCGATCCCACGATCCTTCATATCCGCGAGCGCACCAGACACATCGAGCGCCTTAAACGCACCGCCGTGCCCGTCCGGGTTGGTCGCGATGTGGATCGGATCACTGAGTAAAATCTCGCCGGTCTTGGCATCAAGGCTCGGCATCACACCCTGCTCAAAGAACATCACCTGATCCGCTGCGAGCCCGAAGTACCCGTGCTCTTCAAAGAAACCGACCGTCGCCTCATGGTTCAAAGGCGAGGTCATGATGTACCACGGGATCACCACGCCGTACTTACTCTGCGTCGCCCCGATCCCCTCGGCGAAGAGTTGGAACAACGATTTCTCATGCACGCACGAGGTCGGAAAGCAGCCCTTCGGGCCGTCATAGCCCAACCGGCTCCCCTGGCCGCCGGCCACCGTGAAGCACCCGACTTTGCCCCCGCGGATCAACTCCTCGCCCTTGGCCCGAAACGCCTCCCGGTCCCATCCACCGTTTTCCGCACCGGCTTCTGCACCCGCTAAGGTGTAGCACTTCGCCGGCTTGATCGACGCAGGCGATGCCTCGGACACATAACTCCGCACATACCGCTCGATCAGGGTGTCGAGCTCATCGTAATCGACCAGTTCAAGCTGCCCCTCCACAGCCGCCCGAGCCGAGTCCGGGGTCACCTTGGAGAGGTAATCCACAAGGTGGGCTTGGCCGCAGTGTTCGAGTTGGGAATGAAGGTTGCTGGTCGAGGTCATGGAGTGCTCCGTTTCGAAAATATTGCTTGCAGCATGGTACATCGATCAATGTTGAGAGGCACTACACTCTGTGCATGATCGACCCATTTATTCCAAACCTCGCGCGTCCGCTCATCGCCCCCTCCATCCTCGCCGCGGACTTCGCCAACCTGGGCGACGACTGCCGAGCGGTCATGGACGCGGGGGCCGACCTGCTCCATGTGGACATCATGGACGGGCACTTTGTCCCCAACCTCTCGATGGGCCCAGCCGTATGCGGCGCCTGCCGAGCCGCCTGCCCGGATACCTACCTCGATGTCCACCTGATGGTCACCAACCCGCAGATGTTCTTCAAGCCCTTCGCTGACGACGGAGCCAACGCGATCAGCTTCCATATCGAGGTCATGGACTCCCAGCAGCACGCTCGGGACTTGGCCGAGGAAGTCCGCCAGCTCGGGTGCAGCCCCGGGATCGTCATCAACCCACCTACGGATGTCAGCAAGATCCTCCCCGTGGTCGACGCCTTCGATCTGGTACTGGTCATGAGCGTCAACCCCGGATTTGGCGGCCAGGCCTTCATCCCCGAAGTGCTGAGCAAGGCAAAGGCTATCCGCGAGCTGCTCAAGCCCAACCAGCGCCTCGAGATCGACGGCGGGATCAGCGCCAAGACCGCCCCCCAAGCCATCGATTCCGGCATCGATCTGCTCGTCGCCGGCTCCTCCGTCTTCGGCAAGCCCCGCGATCAGTGGGGGAGCATCATCGAAGATCTCCGTGGTCCGAGAATCGAAAACCCGGCCCACGCACCGAACCCATAACGAACAGACAAGGCGATTTTCTCTGAAATGGGCACACCATCAGTGGATACTTGCTACACTTTTGATTCGAATGCTCGATGGCCGATGAACTCTGTACCCCAGCAATGTGTGTTGCACGCTGGGATCGACCATCGCAGGAGATACCACGAATGGCCAAGCCAATCGGATACACCATCCACCTGCTCCGCGTCAGCGAAACAGCGTGGGACGCCGACGACCGGATCATCGGGCAGACCGATCTCCCGATGACCCAGCACGGATCAGACACCGTCGCCGAAGCCATCCAAGCCTTCCACGCGGTCTTCCCGCTCACGATGATCCTCACCAGCAACGAAGAATCCTCCCTCTGGTCGGCCAAGCTGCTCCACGAATCCTCCGAGACCAAGCTCCGCACCATCGACGAGCTCTCGAATGTCAGCATGGGGCTCTGGGAAGGCGAGCTCGAATCCGTCCTCGAAGAACGCTGCCCCTCCGCATTCACCCAGTGGAAAGACAACCCCGCCCGGATCACGCCGCCCGAGGGCGAGTCCTTCTACGACGCCCAGGATCGGCTCATCTCCGCCATCATCAAGGCCATCTCCAAAGCCAAAGGCGAGCATCCTTCAATTGGCATCGTCCTGCGTCCATGGGCGTGGTCGCTGGTGCGATGCTGGCTCAATGAACAAAAAATCAGCAACATCTGGTCGCAGCTGGGCGAAGAGACCCAGGTCGAATCGTTCGAGCTCACGAAATCGCAGCTCGACAAGTTCCAAGAAAGAGCCAAAGCGAGCGCCTAACTGGGTTTCGCGGCTCCCAAGCGATACGATTCCCACACACACGCCCCCGTATCCACTCCATCGAGCCCCGACCGACAGACCTTGGGCTCGAAACAGATAAAAGACCCACACGGGCTCTCCTCATCAAGGAAAGATCCATGACACAAGCCGCTACCAATGTCGAGCAAGCCGAGCCGCAGGCCAAGCCGGCCGCCCGCCGATCGATCCCCGAAGGGCTCTGGCTCCGCTGCCCGTCGTGCGCCCAGATGATCTACCGCCGACAGATGGAATCCAACCAGCATGTCTGCCCAGAGTGCGAGCACCACTTCCGGATCTCGGCCGCCGAGCGTATCGAACAGCTGGTGGACCCCGATACCTTCACCCCGATGTTCACCGATCTCCGCGCCAAGGACCCGCTCAACTTCACCGATCTCAAGTCCTACCCCGAGCGCCTCAAGCGTGAGCAGATCAAGACCGGGCAGCTCGAGGGTTGCCAGGCCGGCAAGTGCTTTATCAAGGGTCGCCCGACCATGCTCGCGTGCATGGACCTGACCTTTATGATGGGTTCGATGGGCTCGGTCGTGGGCGAAAAGCTCACTCGCACCATCGAGTACGCCACGAAGCACAACCTGCCAGTCGTCATCGTCTCGTGCTCGGGCGGCGCCCGCATGCAAGAAGCCGGGCTGAGCCTGATGCAGATGGCCAAGACTTCGGCCGCCCTCGCCCGCCACGACGACGCCGGCGGCTTGTTCATCTCCGTGATGACCGACCCAACCACCGGCGGCGTCACCGCGTCGTTCGCGATGCTCGGAGACTTCCACCTCGCCGAGCCCAAAGCCCTCATCGGCTTCGCCGGCCCACGCGTCATCCGCCAGACCATCCGCCAGGACCTCCCCGAGGGCTTCCAACGCTCCGAGTTCCTGCGTGAGAAGGGCATGATCGACCGCGTCGTGCACCGCCACGAACTGCGATCTGAGCTCGCCCGCCTGATCGACTACGCCGGCAAATAGCCTGCTATATCGTCCCCGAACCCATTCTTACAACCCGGACGATATGATGAGCACGCATGCCCACCAAGACGCGATCTAAGCACCGCCCATCCGGACTCCGCGCGATCCTCGCCGGCTTATCGAGTGCCCTCTTCTTCGTGCTTGCCTTCCCGCCGTTTTCGCTGTGGGGAGCCGCGTTCCTGATCCCGTTCCCGCTCTTCCTGCTCGCCCGCTCAAACAAGCTCTCTCCCAAACGAGCCGCCTTCCTCGCCGGCATCGGCTGCGTGCCCGGGTGGGTCTTCACACAGCTCTGGGTCAGCGAGATTTCTGTCGCGGGGATGGTGCCGTTGGTGCTTTTTCTTTCTTCCTTTACGACCCTCTTTGTGTGGATCTCGATCCATTTCCTCCAACGATTCAACCGCGAGCTGATCGTCCTCCCGATCGTCTGGGTCGGGGTCGAGTTCTTCCGCGGCTCCGTCTTCGGCGGCGGCTACCCGTGGTACCTGCTCGCCCATCCATTGATCGACTCGCCCAAGGGCATGCTCGCCACGCCCGCCTCGATCGGCGGCGTGTACTTCGTGTCCTTTCTGGTCGCCTGCTATGGCGTCGTCCTCATGCAATCCATCACCCAGCCCACCAAGCAGCTCCGCCTGCGATCCGGGCTGATCGCCGCGGGGTTCTTTTCGGCTTGGGCAGGGATCGGCTACCTGCTGATCCCGTCCACACCCGACAATCCAACCACCATCCGTATCGGTGTCATCCAGCCCGATGTCCCCCAAGACAACCGCTCCGACTGGACCGTCCGCCAGAGGCTCCGCGACTGGTACATCCTGCGTGATCTCACACTCGCCGCCGCATCCGATCCGACCAACCCGGGCACGCTCGACCTGATCGTCTGGCCCGAGGGCTTCGTCCCCGGGTGGACCTTCGACCCCATGTCTCTGCTGACCGAACAACGCGAAGAGCTCGCCTGGAACCTGACCCCGCGAGACGCCGGCGATGTCCCCGAGCTAACCGATCTGCCCAGCAAAGTCCGCGCGACCATGGTTGTTGAGGATCTTCATGAGCTCCAACGCTCGCTCAACATCCCGATGGTGGTGGGATCAGTCGCCTACGACAACCTCCAGATCGTCGAAACAGATGACGCCTTCGAGTACCAACGCGACGCGATGTACAACAGCGCCTTCGCCATCGTCAATGGACAGACCCAGCCCGTCTGGTACGACAAGGTCCACCTCACTCCGTTCGGCGAGGTCATGCCCTACATTTCCAGCTGGGAATGGCTCGAACAGAGCCTGCTCGCCTTCGGCGCCCAAGGCATGCAGTTCGCACTTGATCCGGGCAAAGAACTCCGCCTGCTCACCATCCCGATCGACAAGGGTGAAGAAACGGCATCCATCGACCTCGCCACCCCGATCTGCTTCGAGGCCACCGTCTCCAATGTCTGCCGAAGGCTCGTCTTCGAGAAAGGCACCCGCCGGACCGGAATCATGCTCAACCTGACCAACGACGGCTGGTTCGGGGATTCCGACGCCGGACGCATCGCCCACCTGCTCTGCGCCCGCTGGCGGAGTATCGAACTCAAAACCCCGATGGTCCGCAGCGCCAACACCGGCATCTCGTGCGTCATCGACCACACCGGGCAGATCCAGACCCGGCGCATCACCGCCCACCACACACCGACCCAGCACCCCAACCCACGCCAGGGCTACCTGATCGCCGATGTTGCGCTCGGGCAGGGCACAACCATCTATGCATGGATTGGTGATTCCTTTGGCTGGGGCTGCTCCTTGACTACACTGTTCTGGGGGATCACGACGATCTTTGGGCGATCCTCAAGCGTACCACAACCCAAGGCCGAAACTTAAAGGGTCCGCCAGCCATTCAATCCACCACGCACGGAGCACGCCCCCGATGAATCACACCATCAACAACACGCCACGGATTAGCAAAGTCATGGCCATGGGCACCTGCAGCGTTTGCCTCCTCATCGCTGCGGTCGGGGCAGGCTGCCAGTCCCAAATCAAGCCCGACGGCCCAAAGCGCATCGTCTTCAACCAGCCCGACGGCTCCCAGCGCATCGTCCAGGTCGCTCCAGCGTCAGAACTCCGCGAGATCGCCATCGACCGCCTGATGCGACTGACCGCGGACCCATCCCCAGAGATCCGCGCCAACGCGATCGAGGGGCTCAGCACGGTCACCTCACAAGTCGAACCGATTGTCGCCCTGTCGCTGAGCGATCCAAACATCGGCGTCCGCACCGTCGCGGCCATGGTCGCCGGCCGCTCAAAGCTCACCTCGTTGGCTCCATCAATCAAGATGCTCCTCGACGATGAATCGCCCTATGTCCGATCCGCAGCCCTCTACGCGCTCGGATCCTTCGGCGAAGAAGTCGACCTCACGGAACTCTCGGTCCTGCTCTTGGAGCATGCAGACCCACGGATCCGTTCACACGCGGCGTTCCTACTCGGCGAACTCGGTGAATCCTCCGCACTCCCCATGCTCCAACAAGCCGCCAGCCTGCAGGTCCCCAATGCCTCGGAGGTCGAACGCACCCTGCTGAGACTGCAGATCGCCGAAGCCATGATCAAGCTCGGGTCCAAGCAGAGCATCGATACCATCCGCGCCGCCCTGTACCCATCACAACCCGGCGAACTCGAAGCCACCGCACTGGCAGTCCAGATCATCGGGCAGATCAAAGACGAGACCTCCATCGACCAACTGATCTACCTCGCCGACCCCAACGCCGACATCCCGATGCCCGCCGAGGTCCGCCTTGGGATCGCCAGCTCGCTGGCGATCATGGGTCACCGCGAGGGCGCGTTCGTTGCCGACGAGTACATGGACAACACGATCGATGCCATCCGTGCACAATCCGCGACCGTTTATGGAAAAACACGCGACAGCGGCAACTTGGGCAAGCTCGAAATGATGATGCTCAACGACCCCTCGCCGCTGACGCAAGTCGCTGCGGCCGGAGCAATTGTGGATTACACCCAGCCCGCCAACGCCCGGTCGAATCGCTGAAGCCCAAGAAACTGTCCCAGAATCCCGTGCAGCGGGATCCAGTTGGCGGTATCGTGCGTATCAGGAAGCCCCGATTCTCGGGGTTTGGCGCATCACGGATTCTGACCAAAGCCCATTACTCTCGTTGGGGCATCACCTTTGGCCATAAATGATGCTACACTAGGGACCCCATTCGCATGGATGTCGCGTTTGGGACCAACCAGACCATATAGTCTCTCCAGCTTGGATTTGAGGAGCGGATCGTGCACATATTGACCAAGGTTTTCGTACTCTTCGCAGCAGTGCTCAGCATCATGATGGCTGCACTCGCCATCTCGTATTCCGTCAACACGGATCGCGTGATCGAAGATTATACTGACATGCAAGCCACAGCCGCCGCGGCCAACGCGGCCCTCTCGGCCAAGACCAACGCCCAGGGCCAAGAGAAAGCCGCACTCGACGAGTCCATCCGTGGGCTCCAAGACGAGAACGCTTCGCTCGAAGCCGACACGCGTCGCTTGGAAGCATCGAACACCGAGCTGCGGATCGCACTTCGTCAGGCAGAGGCCGGGCGTGAGTCGATCTCCTCGAAGATCGCACAGCTCGGCGTCACCACCGAGACCCAAGCAAAGATCATCGATGAGTACAAGACCGAGCTGAGCCGACTCCGCGAGGCCGAGCTCTCTTGGAGGAACGACAAGATCGACCTCGAGAAGACCCTCTCCGATCTGGGCAGCCAGGTCATCGTCTACGAGCAGGTCAAGCGTGCACTCCAGGAGCAGATCTCCGAGCTCCAGGTCACCATCGCCAACGCGCAGAACGGCGGCTCCTCGTCGAGCAACACCGTCTCGACCCCAACCGAGATCGCCGGCCCGATCATCCGCGGCTCGATCGACGAGGTCCTCGATGATCCCTCATCGGGCGACACACTCGTCAAGATCAACCTTGGCAGCAACGATCGCCTGCGTGAGAACACACGCCTGTATGTCCACCGCGGCAACGATGTCTACCTCGGCGAGATCGTCATCTTCCGAGTGGACCTCAACCACGCCGTCGGTCGCATCGCGTATGTCGCACAGAATCAGTCCATCCGCGAGGGTGACTCGGTCATGAGCAAAATCGGCAGCTAGCCCCAGACGATCCCACGAAAGGAGCACTCCATGAGCCAGTTCGGAATGCAAATGCCAGGCGGTCGTCAGAACAAGGGTGCAACCCCCGATGTCTACACCGCGCTTATGTTCGTCGGCGTCGTCGCCATGGCGGTCGCGGTGGGCATGCTCTGGGTAGCAGGCACCAAGATCTCGCCCGACGGCAACCCATTGAAAATCCAAGAGCCACACAAGATCCAGTTCAAGTCATAACGACATGAACCCTTGAAATCTTGATGACTCAAACCGTGCATTCCTATCGTAGGAATGCACACCCGATCGAAGGTCCACATATCCTTCGATCACCCGTTCAAGCACACACAAGTCGCCAAAGAATGCATTTCATTGGTCACTTTGCTTGACAATCTGAGGCGATGGAATATTATCGTCTCACAAGTGAGCAAGCGTGTTTCACGCTCGTCCATGCAAGGGGCGGTAGCTCAATTGGTTAGAGCCCCGGACTGTCGATCCGGAGGTTGCGGGTTCGATTCCCGTCCGCCTCGCTTGTGAAACGCCCGCTGCATCCGCAGTGGGCGTTTTCTTTTTTGCCCCCTCTGCACTGGGCGAATCCATCGCATTTACATTCCACAGTTTCTGCTTTTTCTGTTCATTCGTGCAGCGATCTGCCCACCTTCGACTATCCATTCGTACGCTGTTCTGTTATGATGGTGTCAACTTGGGCAATGCGCCCGGAACCGATCAAGATTCCATGGATGGAAAACGATGACCGTACTTGCCGCTTCAGATTCAATGGTTGGCCTGGCCCTCGCGATGATCATCGTGCTCGGGGTCGGTGCCCAGTGGCTCGCTTGGAAGATCCGCATCCCATCGATCCTGCTGCTGCTGATCTTCGGCATCTTGGCCGGCCCGGTCATGCGTTCACTCTTCGAGGGCTCGCCGCTGGCCATCGCCCCCGACGAACTCTTCGACAAAGATGTCCTGCTCTCGCTCGTCGGGATCGCCGTGGGCCTGATCCTCTATGAGGGCGGGCTCACGCTCAACTTCAAAGAACTCCAGACGACCTGGAAACCGGTGACGCTCCTCGTTACCACCGGTGCCCTCGTCACCTGGATCATCGCCGGGATCAGCGCGTACTACCTCTTCGGGCTCGATCGACAGATCGCCGTGCTGCTCGGTGCCATCCTCATCGTCACCGGCCCGACCGTCGTCGGGCCCATGCTCGCCCACATCCGCCCCTCGGGCGACTCCGGGCTCATCCTCAAGTGGGAGGGCATCGTGATCGATCCGATCGGCGTCGGGGTCGCGGTGCTCGTATTCGAGGCCATCACCTCCGACACCGCCAACGGCATGTCCCCGGTGCTCAAATCCATAGCCATCACCATCTTCGCCGGCGGCGGGCTCGGGGTGCTCGCCGCGTTCATCCTTCAGAATGTACTCACCCGCTTCTGGGTCCCCGATTACCTCCAGAACCCCGTCTCGCTGATGCTCGTCATCACCACCTTCACCCTCTCCAACATGATCATGCCCGAGTCCGGGCTCCTGGCAACCACCGTCATGGGCATCGCCCTGGGCAACCAGAAAAAGGTCGATGTCCACCACATCCTCGAGTTCAAAGAGAACCTCCGTGTCCTGCTCATCGCGATGCTCTTTATCATCCTTGCGGCTCGCTTGCAGATCAGTCAGCTCCAGGATCTCAACTGGTGGGCTGTCTTCGGGTTCCTGTTCATCCTGATTGTCGTCGCTCGACCAGCCGCGGTGTTCTTGGCCACGGTGGGGGCGGGGCTCAGCTGGCGAGAACGCATGTTCATCGCGTGGATCGCCCCCCGAGGGATCGTGGCCGCGGCCGCCGCGTCGATCTTTTCTTCAGGGCTCGAGGGCCTAGGCTTCAACGGCAGCGACAACCTCGTCCCGCTGACCTTTGCCGTCATCATCGGCACCGTTGCCTTTTATGGGCTCACCACGCCGTGGGCCGCCAAGCTGCTCGGCGTGGCCGACCAGAACCCCCAAGGGATCATCTTCATCGGCGCCCCAAGCTGGGTCCGCTCGATCGCCAAAGTCCTCTCAGACCGAGGTTTCAAAGTCTTCCTCGTTGACACCAACCGCCAGAATGTCCGAGACGCCCGCATGGATCACCTGCCGGCCCTCCAGGACAACATCCTGACCATCTCTGATATCAGTCAGCTGGATCTGCGCGGGATCGGCCATGTCTTTGCCACCACGCCCAACCCAGAGGTCAACACCCTCTCCCTCCAGCGGTTCAAGGGCTACTTCGAGACCTCTAGACTCTTCACCCTCCCGGTCGCGCAATCAAAGTCCAAGAAGGGCCATGACGATTCCTCGAGCGAGCACCGCAAGTGGCGCATGCTCTTTAGCCAGCAGGCCGACTACGCTGGGCTCGAATCACGCATCCACAACGGCTGGGTCATCAAAGCGACCACCATCTCCGATGAGTTCACCTACGACGACTACCACACCCTCTACGGCTCGACCGCCATCCCGCTCTTCACCATCTCCCCGGTGGGCACGCTCACCGTCTCAACCATCGACAAACCCGTCGAACCCGAATCAGGCTCAACGGTGATCTCCTTGGTGAACCCCGAAGAGCTCTTTGTGCTTTAGACCAGGATTTCGACCTGTTTAAACCACCGTATCGGTGTGCCCGAGCCCGAACCCGTTCTTGAGCAGGTTGGCAATGGTCGGAATCCCAACGCTCGGCACCCCCTCGTCTGTGCGCACAAAGCTGAGCATCGTGTGGTCGTCATCGGCCAGCGTGTACCCGCTCGCCGTGATCTCATCCATCACACGCACTGACAGTTCGCTATGAGCCTCCCCGTCCATCTCCTGACTGACGCTCGACAAGACCCCCTTGAGCCCCTCGACACCGAGCAGGCGACCCTCAACATCCTGAGCCTCGATGTATCCATCCGTGTACGCACAGACCAGATCGCCGGGCCCGATCTTGATCGCCAACTGCTCGTACTCCGTCGATCGGATTACACCCAACGGCAGGTTCTTGATCCCCACACGGAGTTGGCTCGTTGGCTGGGTGAGCACACCGGGGGCATCCTGATCCATCGAGATCCATGAGCGCCCGCCGTCCTTGCTCAGCAGCGGCGGGGGGTGCCCCGCGTTGATAAAAATCAGATGCCCGCTGGGCGCGTAGTAAGTCATCAGCAGCGCCGTCGCAAACTTCGATCCCTCAGAAAACTCATCGAACGCGTTGTTGAGCCGACGGGCGAGTTTCGACTGATCCACCGTGTTGATCGATTGGTGCATCGCCTTGCGGAGCTTGCCCGAGAGCCCGCTGACATCATCGCCGTGCCCGGAGACATCAGCGAGCAGCAAACGAGAAATCCAGCCGCTCGAACACGACGAGATCAGATACAGATCCCCGCCCTCATCGCTCTGCCCATACGGGCGAGCGCTCACCCCGATATCGAGCCCGGGCACCGAAGCCGCGTGATCCGCGCTGCTCGAACCGCCCCAGACCTCAAGGCATTTGAGCTCATGGATCTCTCTTACTTGATCTAGTTGTTTCTCGGGCTTCGTTGCATCTGTAGCCATGGGCCTCTCCTGTAGATCGTTGTAGCACACAGGGAGCATCCGACAGCGACGGTTTATTCCAAGATGATCAATCTTGGTCGCACTGGCTTTGTGATTTGGGCCCTGATTTGGGCTCCGACGCCCAGTGCATCTTGCCCAGCAGTGTCTGCCAATAGCTCACCGCCGGATCGAGCACAAACTCGACTTGTTCCGTCGCCGCGGTGACTTCGAGCACATCGCCCTCGCTGAGCAAATGACTCTCTCTCCCGTCGATAATCAGCGTCGTCCCCGACGATTCAATCGCATTCACCGAGCGGAGCCGAAGGCGGACCTGCGAATCTGAACGCACCACGATCGGGCGAAAACTCAACGAATGAGCCGCGATCGGGGTCACGATCATCGCCCCGACCCCCGGCGCCACGATCGGCCCACCCGCCGAGACATTGTACGCCGTGCTGCCCAGTGGCGAAGACACAATCAAACCATCGCCCGACACCATCGGCCCTGGCTGATTGTCCACAGAGACATCAAGCGTGATCATCCGGAACGGCGGCCCGGCACTGACCACAAACTCATTGAGCGCGAACGACGAGTGCTTGATCGCCCCGTCCGCCCCCTTCACCACGCCAAGCAGCGGCGTCACCGGATGCGTATTGAGCGGGCCATCTCCAAGAATCGCCTGGGCATGTTCCCTGAACGATTCAAATTCGTACCCGGCCATGAACCCGACCTTGCCCGTATTGATCCCCAACAGCGGGGCGTTGAGCGTGAGGCAGCGATGAGCCGCTGAAAGAATCGTGCCATCACCACCGAGCGCGATGACCAGGTCGACATCATCGACGGCCGGTAGATCGTTGGCATCCTTGGATTCGAGCTCGGCCACCAGCTCACCGTGCGCTTTGATCAACGCGCGGAGCTCTTCCAGCACCGCGATCGCCTTGGGCTTGTTGTGGTTCGTGATCAGTACAACGGAGCGTGGCATGGCGGGAACCCTTTCCTCAGACACTCAGCTGTTCATCGGTCGGCTTGCTTGAAAACGCCTTGGTCTCCACGCTCGCGCTCGGCTTGGCGACAAAGCATGCGTGCTCTCTGGGCGCGTATGCGTGGCGGATCATCCGGGCGATCCCGTCGCCGTCGAGCCCGACCTGAGCGAGCTGGCTGGCCCGCGAGTCTTGTGTGATCCAGTGGTCCGGGATGCCGTGGCGCACAATCCGTGAGGTGTTGAGCCCCATAGACTGGGCGCTTTCGAGGACCGCCGTGCCGAACCCCCCGATGATCGAGTGGTCCTCGAGTGTGAGGATCGGGATGTCACGGGCGATCAGATCCTTAATCAACGCCTCATCGACCGGCTTGGCGAACCGGGCGTCATAAAGAGCAACACGGTATTCACTCCCAAGCTGCTCGATCGCGTCCATCGCCTGCACCGCCGGCGTACCAAACGCGAGCACCGCGACATCGGGCGCATTGGCATCGAGATCCGCGAACTCAGGCGTGAGCAGCACGGCCTTTCCCAGCTCGAACGGTGTAGCCTGCCCGAACTGGGTCGTCACATCCTCGCGCGGGTACCGCACCATGCTCAGCCCGGCTTCCCAGGTCTGCATGAACGCCAGCGAAGCCTTGAGCGTCGACTCATCAATCACGGCCATCAGCACCGCATCGGGCAGTGTCCGCAGGATCGAGATATCACAGAACCCATGATGCACCGCGCCGTCGCCGCCCACAAGCCCGGCCCGATCAAGGCACAGCCGCACGGGCAAGCCCTGCAACGCGACCTCTTGGAACGCCTGATCGAACGCCCGCTGGAGGAAGGTCGAGTACACCGCGAAGAACGGCTTGAGCCCCGACTTGGCCATCCCCGCCATCATGTCCATCGCATGCGATTCGCAGATCCCGGTGTCGAAGCTGCGCTCCGGATACTGCTCGATCGCCTTGACGACACCCGTCCCGTCGGGCATCGCCGCGGTGGCGCACACGATCGATTCGTCCTGATCCATCATCTCCACGAGCGCATCGCCAAACGCGGAAGTAAACGAACGCCCGGAGGTCTTCATCTCGACCTTGCAGCCCAACACCTCGTCGCGCTCGACCTTGAAGGCCTTGGGCGAATGAAACCTGGTCGCATCACGCTCGGCGATATCGAGCCCCTTGCCCTTAATCGTCTTGACATGCAGCACCATCGGGCGATCAATGTCCCGGGCCTCGGCCAAGAACTCGATCAGCGTCGCCATATCGTGCCCGTCGATCGGGCCCACGGTCAGCATCCCGAACTTCTCGAACCAAGAATCTTCCGCGATCGCGGCCTTGGTCATCTCGCCCATCCGGTGGTACGCCTCGCGGAGCATCCCGCCCCCGGGCACATGCTTGAGCAGTTCTTTCGCACCCTTCTTGAAATCCGAATACGCATGCGAAACCCGCACACGATCGAAGTACTGCGCCATCGCCCCCTGAGGCTTGGAGATACTCATCCCGTTATCGTTGAGGATCACCAAGAACTGACGCTTGAGCATCCCCGCGTTGTTGAGCCCTTCCATCGCGACGCCGTTGACGATCGAACTGTCGCCGATGAGCGAAACCACACGCCGACCATCTTGGTTGGTTTCTGGATCGAATCCCTGCTTCTGGAGTGAGTCGCCCCGGGCCATACCCACAGCCGTCGAGATCGCCGTCCCCGCATGCCCGACGCGGAAGAGGTCATAAGGAGACTCGGATGGTTCTGGGAATCCAGACATCCCGGTGCCAGTCCGCAGACCCGCAAACAAATCGAGCCGACCGGTCAGCAGCTTGTGCGGGTAGCACTGGTGCCCGACATCAAAGAGCAACCGATCGTGCGAGAAATCAAACACCCGGTGCATCGCGATGGTCAGCTCGACCACGCCCAGATTGGGCGCCAGGTGCCCGCCAGAAGCGGAAACCTTTTCAATAATCGTTGTGCGGATTTCCGCGGCCAGCTCTTCGAGCTGAGGGATCGAGAGTTCTCGGAGATCGTCGGGGGTCTTGATTGTTTCGAGCAGTGCCATCGATCCCTTTCTATGCGCCCATAGGCCGCGGCTCACCGGGCACAAAGCCGCCCGCAGAGCATCCCCGTATTGTAGTGCTACCCGCCGATTGAAACCACCAAGGGTACGGCTCACAACACATCGGTGTTCTTGCTGATTGGAGATTGAAATCGGGCGTTTTCAGTCTGGATCTGATCACTGGGTCCGATTACTCGATCACTGGCGACGCGTGGTCAGCATCTCGCCGAGCGCTCGCAGCGGCTCGATCGTGCCCGCGGTCGATCCATCGGTGCACCCAGCGAGCTCACCAAGGGCTTGATTGGCCTGCTTGGCGAGTTCTGCGACGATTTCGCGGGAGCGATCCACCCCGAGCAACCCCGGGTAGGTCAGCTTCCCCGCCTGAGCATCTTTGCCGACCGCCTTGCCAACCTCGATCGAACAGCCCTCGATGTCGAGCAGATCATCGACCACCTGGAACTGGAGCCCGATCGCCCGGGCATAGCTGGTAATCAACGCGAGCTGCTGCTCGCTCGCTCCGCCACACATGGCACCCATCCGGCACGAAGCCGTCAGCAGCGCCCCGGTTTTATTCTGATGGATCAGGCGGATCTGTTCCTCTGGATTGGCCTCGCTCGGCAATCCGCCAAGCGTGTCGTACACCTGCCCGACGATCATCGCCCGCGTGCCGGTCGCCAACTCGCCCGTCAGCGCCATCGACAACCCCGGTTCATCCTGATCGAGCACCGCCTCATACGCGAGCGAGAGCATCGCGTCGCCGGCCAGAATCGCCATCGGCTCGTTGGTATGGATATGCAGCGTCGGGCGTCCGCGCCGAACATCGTCGTTATCGAGGGCCGGCAGATCGTCATGGACCAAGCTAAACGCGTGGATACATTCGACCGCGATCCCCGCCCGGATCGCATCCTCGCCCGTGCCCCCGCACGCCAGCGACGAGAACCACGCCAACGCCGGGCGCAACCGCTTGCCGCCCCCAAGCATCGCGTACTCGATCGCGTCGTGCAGGTTCGCCGGGAACCGCTTCGAGATCAGAAAATCGCCAATCGCCCGATCAAAGCACGCGATCACGCCATCAAGATCAGTCAAGCCAAGGGACGAAGTGGTGGGGGTTTGTGGTGGGTGCTGGGTCACACCAGATCGTAGCCGACACACGACCGTCTGGGAGCGGGCGGGGTGCTAGGATCTGCCCAATGATTGATCGAGCGATCCAGTTTTTCCTCGCCGGCGGCTGGGTCATGTACCCCTTGCTGGTTATGAGCCTGCTCTCACTCACGCTGATCTTCGAGCGGCTTCTCTTTTGGGTATTCTCCGCACAACGCGCCGGGGCACGCAGGCTGGCCGTCTACCTCCGGCTCTACGCTTCCGATGAAGACGCTCAACTTACCAAAGCCTCCAAGAACGATCGCACGCTCGAGGGCCACCTCGTCGCGATCGCGGCCTCTTCAAACACCACCAACGAAGCGATCCTGATCGGGCACATCGAATCCATGCGTCCGTCCATCGAACGATTCTCCTCGATGCTCAGCGCGATCATCGCCGCGGCTCCGCTGCTGGGGATCTTGGGCACCGTCACCGGGATCATCCGCAGCTTTGACCTGCTCGGCAATGCAGCCGCCGTCTCCGATCCTGCGATCGTCGCAGGCGGGATCGCCGAAGCCCTCTACACCACCGCCTTCGGGCTCACCATCGCACTCGTCACGCTCTTCCCGCATATCTATTTCAAATCCCGCGCAGACAGAACCCTCGGCCGGCTCGAAACCCTCGCCGGGGTCATCAGCGAGCACCAGCGTGCTCCATCAAAGATTGAAAATTAAAAACCGACGATCGGCTCAGCCCGCCTGCTGCTTGATGATCTCATAGATCGCATCGGCCGAGTCCGTGCTGTAAATCTCTTCGCGGAATGCCGAATCGTTCATCATGCGGCTGATGTGCGCCAGCGCCTGGATATGATCGCTCGTTTTGTCCGGCGGCGAGGCCAGAAGCACAATCAGCTGCACGGGTTGCGAATCAATCGCCTCAAAATCAATCGGCTCGGCTGGCTTGCCGATCGCGATCGCCAGCTCTTTCATGCTCGAGCACTTGCCGTGGGGGATCGCCAAGCCGTGCCCGATCCCGGTGGTGCGGGTCTGCTCACGCGTCCACACCGCACTCTTGAGTGATTCAGAATCCGAGACCTGCCCCGACGCGACCAACGCATCGACCAGCTCGTTGATCACATCCTGCTTATCCACCCCAGTGAGCGGCGAGCAGATACATTCTGGATTCAGGATATCAATCAGATTCATTGCAAGGTCCTTGGGAGCAAAGTACAGCGGGTCGCATCATCGAGTGTACCGTAAAATCGTAGGCGATCCATCGGTCGGCGTTCAGATTTACGATTCAACACCGCCGACGGCCTTTGTGAACCGAGCCGAGAACGAGCCATCGCAGTACAACGCCGGATCCCCCCCGGGCAGCCCGACCGGGTCCACCCGCTTCATGGTCTCGAGACGCATCGCCAGCTTGCCCGCGATCCACTCGGCCTGATCCTCGTTCTCCTGCGTCTCAAGACTACAGGTCGAATACACCAGCGTGCCCCCATCGCGGAGCAAGGCGTGTGCATTGCGGGCGATTTCGTGCTGGATCGGGATGATCCGCGCGAGCTGCTTCTTCATCGGACGGTACCGAGCCTCACGCCGACGCGCCAGCACCCCCGAGTTCGTGCACGGCACATCGGTCAGCACCAGGTCCGCCTTGCCTAGCTCGGTTTTCATGAGTGTTTCGACCGGCATCGCGTGGACCGAGTCATCCCCTTGGAACACCTCTCGCAGGGCATCGAGCTGCGACTCATCAACATCGGCCGCGATGATCTGGGCATCGGGGAAGCGTGCCCGCAACTGGCGGGTCTTGGTGCCCTTGCCCGCGCACAGATCGACAATCAGCTTCGGCGAGTGATCCAGCTCCAGCTCGTCAACCACATGCGAGCTCGCCGAGTCCTGCACCCAGATATCGTCTCTCGAACCCAGCAGCTCCACTAGCTCGGCCCGCTTGCCGCGGAATACCCGGTGGTTGGCAGAACTGTGCGGCTCAAGCTCCAGATCATCGAGCGGGAACTTCGCATGGGCCACATAGATCACGGTGGGGGCCTTGCACAGCGTGTGCATCGCTGCGGGGGTTGGATCGCCGAACTCGTTCTCCCAACGCTGCACCAGCTGCGAGGAGATCGAGCACGCCACACTCACCCGGTGGAGTCCACTCTGGGGTAACTCAAGTCCGAAGAGCTTGAGCCCGGTGCCGTCGGATCGGGGGATCGCATCAAGATGGTGGTTCCACGAATCGATCCGCCCTCCCTTGGCCCGGGCGACCTTGCGGAGGATCGCATTGACCATGCCTCCAGCGCCGGGGCGGATGTTGATCTTGGCCCACTCGACCGACTCATCAATCACGGCATGGGGTGGAACCCGGTCCATCAACAGCAGCTGAGCCGCCCCGCCCAGCAGCACCGCCTGCATCCAAGGCTCCTGATCGCGCAGTTGACGCCCGCCGAGCTCGGAGATGATGTAATCGAGTGTCAGCCACCGGGCGATCGCCCCCTCTACAATCGCATGGGCCAGCGACGCGTCGCGGGCATCCATCGAGCCCGTGTGCAGATCAAAGAGCCCCAGATCGGGCATCCGATCCGCCTGGCGGGCGATATGGCGGTATGCTGCATCTCGGGGATCGGTAATCGCTGTAGTGGTGGCTCTTGGCATTGATCAAGGCTAGGTCCAATGAACCCTGTGAGTGAGCGTGCATGCCTGATTCCAAGCCCGAAATCACACCTACGCCCCCAAAGCGCACCACCCGAGGCATCCTCGGGGGCATGCGCATCCGCAAGAAGCTCATCGTCCTCCATACCGCCTTCTCGATGAGCTTGGGCGTGGTGCTCCTGATCGCCATCCGCCCCGCGATGTCCAAGGTCATCCTCGGGGCTGAGCAAGACCTCTCCGAACAGCTCATGACCATGATGCTCGAATCCCCGCACGGAGCAACCCCGCAGAGCCCGATCGTCAACGCGATCATCCATGATCCGGATCTGGCCCAGATCACCATTGCCGACGAAACAAACCGAGACTTCACCGATGCGATCGCCAACATCGCCCGCCAAAGCCCCGACACCAACATCGACCTCCCCTCCGATGGCTACGCCGGGGGCATCGTCCACTGGGTCTCGGCGACCGACACCTTTGTCATCGTCCGCGCCCGCTCAGAGCGTGCCCGCAAAACCATTCAGCTCGTCTACACCCTCGTTATTGGCACTCTCCTCGCCGGCTACGCACTCGTCGCCGCGGCCCTCGAACTCTTCGTCCTGCCCGAGCATGTCTACCGCCCGCTCAGCGCCATCCTCAAAGCCGACCACGCCGTTCGTGAGAACGATCGCGCCCATGAGATCATCCCAGCCGAGGTCATCCCGGCCGACGAGATCGGATCGATCATGAGCTCTCGTAATGACTCGATCAATGCCCTGCGGGCCAAGGAAAAGGACCTCGCCGGCGCACTCGATCGGCTCGAAAACACCGCCGCGGATCTGCACAAGAAGAACCACCTGCTCGAAACGGCCCGCAAGAACCTCGAAGGGGCGGACCGCCTGGCCTCGCTGGGCATGATGAGCGCCGGGATCGCCCACGAGCTCAACACGCCGCTGGCGGTGGTCAAGGGGCTCGTCGAGAAGCTCGCGACCGACCAGTCGCTCTCCGCTCCCGAGATCGCCCTGCTCGCTCGTGTGGTCGGTCGGCTCGAAAAACTCTCCGACGGCCTGCTCGATTTCGCCCGCGTCCGACCACCCATGAGCGCCGACGCCCACATCCACACACTCGCCGAAGACGCGACCACACTCGTGACGCTCGATCGCCAGCTCAAGCAGCACGAAATCCAGATCATCAACACCATCGATCCAGCGATGGTCATCGCCTGCGACCCGGACCGCTTGGTGCAGGTCTTTGTCAACCTGCTCCGCAATGCGGTCGATTCGTTGATCAACTCCAAAAGAGCCAAAGGCGAGATCCGCCTGAGCGCCGAGAACGAGACCCGAGAGGGCACCCCCTGGGTGAGCATCCGAGTGATCGATAATGGACCGGGGATCGACTCAGACCTGATCGATCGCCTGTTTGAACCATTCGTTTCCACACGCCTTGATTCGCGCGGGACCGGGCTCGGGCTGGCCGTCACCAACGGCATCGTCCGCGAGCACGGCGGCATCCTCATCGCCACCAACAAATCGGGCGACGAGACCAACCGCGGCGCGGTCTTTGAGGTCCTGCTGCCCAAGCGGGCCATCGCCCCTGATGCGCATTCCAATCCTGATTCGGCTACTTAGAACGCTTCTTACGACCACACACGCTCATTGAGCAATGAACAGTCCAAGCAGAGCCTATCGTGAATATCATGGCCGATGACACCACACAACACGATCCCGAGCAAGTCGTCGCGCTCGATATCCTCGCCTTAGACGATGACCCGGATTTCCGCGAATACATCCAGGGGCTCCTGGCTGGCGATGGGCACACGATCCGCACCGTGAGTACACCCAATGAGCTCTACGCCAAGGCCCAAGAAGCCCGCCCGGATGTCATCCTCCTGGATATGAACATGGGCGTGCACACGGGCGAAGAAGTCCTCCGCGAGATCAACGAGCGATGGGTCAAGCAGTGCGTGATTGTCGTCACGGGCTACCCGTCGCTCGATTCGATGCGCGAGACCTTCAAGCAAGATGTCTTCGACTACCTTGCCAAGCCGTTCAGCATCGTCGATCTGCGGGCCGCGCTGATGCAGGCGGCCCAAGAGTTCGGGCTCGGACAGAACCCGATCGACCGATTGCGAGCAGCATTGGGGCGTCAGATCCGGCTCGCCCGCACAGAACGGGGCTGGACCTTGCGCGAGCTTTCAGCCGCCAGTTCGATCTCGATCTCCCAGCTCAGTTCCATCGAACGAGGCACCCACCTGCCCAGCGTCGAGTCGCTTATCTCCATCGCCACCGCCCTCAAAGCCACCCCGAGCGCATGGTTTGCCACCGCCGGTTTCTAACCGTTCCGATTCATTCAAAATGCATATCCATGGCCGCCCGCTGCTCGATTTTTTTGGATGCCCCGGGCCTATCGTTGGGTCTTGAGCCAACCCTCCACACAACCCGCCGTGCTCCTGACCGCCTTCGAACCATCAGGCGATGATCACGCAGCCGCGATTATCAAAGTGCTGCGCCAAAACCATCCGGATCTCCAGATCTTCGGCTGGGGCGGACGCAAGATGGAAGCCGCCGGCGCCACGATCATCGAGTACACGGGCGACGACGCCGTCATGGGCATGCCCGGGCTCGCCAAGATCAAAGAGCACAAACGCATCAATCAATCCATCGAACGCTGGCTCGTCGACCACCCGATCAAGGTGCATATCCCTGTCGATTCGCCGGCCGCCAACTTCCCGGTCTGCAAGCTCACCAAAGCCAGCGGCGCCCGCGTCGTGCATATGGTCGCCCCCCAGCTATGGGCGTGGGCCCCGTGGCGCATCCGCAAGCTCCGTCGGCTCACCGACCATGTCATGTGCGTGCTCCCCTTTGAGGAAGACTGGTTCAAAGCCCGCGGCGTCGAAGCCACCTTCGTCGGGCACCAGCTCTTCGACGAGCCATTGGACTTTGACGCCCTCGATGCCCAGATCGCGGGCTGGACCAAGGGCGAGCAGAACATCGCCGTCATGCCCGGCTCCCGCCCCGGCGAGATGCGAAAGAACTTCCCCCTCTTGCTCGGTGCCTACATCAAGCTCGCCAACGAGCACCCCAACATGCGCGGGCTCGTCGCGGCCACCCGCCCAGAGATCGAGCCCGAGCTCCGCCGAATCGCCCACGACGCCGGGCTGACTTGGCCCGATTCATTAGAGATCACCAACTCGAACACCGACGCCGTCATCCGCTGGTGCGACCTGGCGATCGTGGTCTCGGGCACCGTCACCCTGCAGATCGCCAAGCAGAAGCGTCCGATGGTCATCGTCTACAAGCTCGGGCGTGTGCTCTGGACACTCGTCGCCCGCTGGCTGATCCAGACCAAGTTCATCACGCTGCCCAACCTGATCGCCGGTCGTGAGATCAGCCCCGAGCTCGTCCCACACTTCGGCGGCTCGGACCCGATCGCCGACCGCGTCGTCGAGCTCTTGGAAGACCAAGACGCGTTCAACACACAGGTCCAAGAGCTCGAAGAGGTCTGCAAGGTGTTCGAGTCAGAGAACGCCTCGGCCAACGCCGCCAAGATCATCGCCCGCTACGCCGGGCTTGAGTGATTCGCCCTGAGCAAACCCACATGGTCTACAGCCGAATCGGGATCAGCCCCAGCGTGCACCACTCGTTGCCCGCGTGGTTCACGATCGGGATCGACGCGAACTCGGGCACACTAATCGGCAGCCCCTGCTCGATCATCGCGCTCACACTTGTCATGATGTCATGCGGCCCCGTCGCCCGCTCTTCAGAGTACAACACCACCAAAGCCGCCCCGTGATGGATCAACGGGTCCGACGCCAGCTTCACCACATCCGCCCGCGGCCCACCGAGCAGCTCGCTGGTGTACTTCGGATTCACCCCCGGCACCCCATCGACATAGCTAAACTGCCCGACCGATTTCACCTCCAGCCAGTACGCATCCGAGGGCAACACCCCCTCAGGCTCCGGCTGGATGTCGTCTGCAAACGACTCAAAGAGCGTCCCCAACGCCCGATCCTGCTCGCGTTGTTCATGGATGGGGTCATAGAGCGCATCATTTTCGCCCGGGGTCAGCACCAGATCGCAGCGTTGTCGCTGCGTCTCATTGGGGCGATTCTTGGGAACGCTGATGGCAGACGACGGGTATCCAATCTCTCGAAAGACACCCATCGGCGAAGACGCAAACGCTTGACACAGCACGGGATGCAGCTGCACTTCGCTGAGCGAATCAAGCCCGTGGTAGCACTGCTGCTCACGCATCTGCGCATCGATTGAGCAGAGATGCTCGCTCAGGTACTCCAAGATTTCTGCGGCGTTCCACACGCAGGAGAATAGCCCGCCATCGTTTCGTTTGCATTTTGATGAAGAGTGTGCGAGAATACGCCTCACGATCCCCAAACCAAGCATTTATACGAAAATGAGGGCCTCATGGCTATCAACGAAATTGTGGGCAACATCAATGGTGTGCTCTTCCATGATTACACGATCTACGCACTGCTCGTCACCGGGCTGACCTTCACCATCTGGTCGAAGTTTGGACAGTTCAAGTCATTCACGCACGGCGTGCAGGTCATCCGGGGCAAATACGACGACAAAAACGACCCGGGCGCGATCAATCACTTCCAGGCCCTGTCCGCAGCCCTCTCGGCGACCGTCGGGCTCGGGAACATCGCCGGTGTCGCCATCGCCGTCGCCCTGGGTGGCCCCGGTGCCATCTTCTGGATGTGGATCATCGGCTTCCTCGGCATGTCGCTGAAAATGACCGAAGTCACCCAGTCCATGCTCTATCGAAACACCGACGACCCAGACAACCCGCACGGCGGGCCCATGTTTGTGGTCAAGAAAGGTTTTAAAGAGTGGGGCATGGGCCCGATCGGCTCGCTGATCGGCGGGATCTTCGTTGTGACGATGATCATCTCCGCGATCACCGGCGGCAACATGTTCCAAGCATGGAATGTCGCCGACATCACCTTCACCTACTTCCAGATCCCGCAGGTCGTGACCGGGATACTGCTCACCGTGCTCGTGGGTATGGTGATCTTGGGTGGGATCCAACGCATCGGCGCTGTCGCCGGTCGCATTGTCCCGTTCATGTGTGCCGTCTATGTGATCGCCGCCCTCGTGGTCGTGGGTGCCAACATGAGCCAGATTCCTGAGATGCTGATGCTCATAGTTAAGAGCGGCTTGCCCGACTTCCTCGGCGGCGCAGACGCCGACGCATCAGGCGCATTCCTTGGCGGCACCTTCGGCTATGCTGCGATGTGGGGCGTCAAGCGAGCCCTGTTCTCATCCGAAGCCGGTCAGGGTTCATCCCCGATCGCTCACTCCGCGGCCAAGACCGACGAGCCCGTCCGCGAGGGCGTCGTCGCCGGTCTCGAACCTTTCATCGACACCATCGTCGTCTGTACCCTCACCGCCCTCGTGATCCTCTCGACGGGAGCCTACAACCGCGAAGCCGAGTCTGAATACACCAAAGACGCAAACCTCACGATTGTGCAAGCGGAGAGTTCAACCCCAGAAAAACCAACCTGGACCCTCGAGACCCCACAACTCCCGCATATGACGGCGGACGCCCGCCGGATCCGCAGCAGCCCAGAGAATACCGCCGGCTGGCGAGAAGGCGAAACGGTGTTCTTCATCGTTTCCGCTGATCTCAATGAGGATACTGGCCGCGAATTCCGTAAAATTACCGGCACCGTCAATAAGGACGAGAACGACCTGTGGGGCGTCAGTTGGAACACGCTCGAATCCAAAGGCGAGCCCACATTCAGAGTGCACGAGGATGGGACGATTGACTATGGCATCTATGGCGATTACTCCGGTGCCGCGATGACCGCCTACGCCTTCGACCGCCAGTTCCCCGGGCTGGGCAAGTGGCTCGTCTCGATCGCCGCGTGGCTCTTTGCCCTCTCGACACTGATTTCTTGGTCGTACTACGGCGAGCAGGGCATCTACTACTTTGTGGGCAATATGGGCGACAAGTTCGCCAAGAACGCAGTCTTCGTATATAAGATCATCTACTCGCTTCTAATCCTGATCACCACTCTGTTGGCGATGCCCATCTTCGGCGCAAACAAGACGGCCATCATCTCAACCGATCACGAGCTCGACCTCTGGACCACCCTCGGGCTCGGTGTGATGCTCGTCGCGAACATCCCCATCATGTGGATCTTCTCCGTCAAGGCTATGCGTGCCTACCACGACTACTTCCGGCGGATGAAGGCCGGCGATGACCAGCCACACGCGGCGCCGCCGTTCTCGGATGTCGTCGAAGGCAAAGATGTAGAGTAAAATGTAAAGTAAGTTTCAAGCCCATGCAATACAACCGCCGTCCATCCTCATGGGCGGCGGTTTTTTTACACCATCTGCATCATGCCCGCGATCAACAACGACCACGCGAACAAGACCCCGAAGGTCATCCACCGTGCACGCCCCGAGAGTTCCGGGCTCGCCACACTCGGTGCAGGGATCCGCATCAGTGCCTCCATCGCGATCCGATCGAGCCCGCCCCGGAACTGCGCCTCCTCAACAATCGCCACGATCGCCTGCCCGTGGATCGGGCTGAACCCGGCGGACTCTGCGCAGGCCATCAGGTCGTCGTACTGACCGATCGAAGGGATCCGGTTGTTGCGATGAAAAATGATCTGTGCACGAGCCGCGAAGACCCACCGAGGATCATCAGGAGCCATCGCGTCCGAGAACGCGTGCTCTGCCCCATCATTGTGGTCTTTGGGACACACATCGTGTGGTGTGTTGATCAATCGCAACGCCTGGAGATCGCCTGAGCCGGTTGTCATGGTATTCGTTTGCATAGAGAGCAATTGTGCATTTGGCGTGCCGAAATACGGTCAAGTCACGCCTGAGATTGGGCCGACCTACGATCAGCGACGGGTTATGCCAGTTGGGTGAGCTTGGGTATACAAAAGGTAGTTTGGAGTGAGAATTGGAACACGAATCGAACACGCCCGCAGAAACAGAACAACTCGCGCCCATCAGCACTGCCCTGACCGCCAACGAGGTCAACGCCCGCCTGCTCAAGCTCTCCAAGGGCGGCAAGCTCCCGGGCTACGAGGGCAATCCAGATCAGGCCCTCGCCGCCGTCGCCGCCCACGGCATCCCCTTCGATTCCAAACTCTACATCCATCACGACGCCGGCCAGCTCACCTTCGAGCTCAAGCTCATCCAAACCATGCCCATCGTGTTCCTCTTATTGATCATCGTCTCGATCTGGCCCGGGCTCCCCCTGACCGACGCGTTCTTAAACTCGTTCCTCTGGTACGAACGCTTCCAATCAAACACCGGCGTGCAGACCTGGTATTGGTACCTGCCGCTGACCGTCCTCCCGGCTCCGTTCATGTGGAAGAGCGCGATCGCCAAGTCCAAAGCGAGCGCGAAAGAATCCGCGATCAAAGCAATCGAGAAGATCTCCAAAGCCATCAGGTAATCTGCTGATTACGAGTGAAGTCAATCAACCAGATTTGTTGAGCCACTCAAGCTCAAGCTCCTCGAGCTCGCCCTTGCACTCGTCACGCTTGGTCGTCAGCCCGTTGGCCCGCTCATAGTCATTCCAGACATCCGCGTCGCCCAGCTCGGCGTCGATCCGCTTGATCTCGATCTCCAACGCGCCCATCCGCTCCTCGATCTGCCCGATGGGCATCCACGAGAACTTGTTCTTCGATCCCTGCTCGAACTTGCTCGGTGCTGACGCTGCGGGCTTTGGAGCCGGCTTAGGGGCCTGTCTGGGGGCCGTCGGCTTTGCCGCAATCTTGGCTGGCTGCTCGCGGACCACTTCCTTCGACAGCTTCCACTCGGTATAGGTCCCCGAGAACACCTCCGCCCCGCCATGCCCATCGAGGACCAGCATGTGATCGCAGACCGCGTCAATCAGCGCCCGGTCATGCGAGATCAGGATGATCGTGCCCTCGTAGTCGCCCTCGGTCCGCTCGCCGGTCTTCGGGTTCTCATAAGTCCGCGCGATCGCCGCTTCAAGCCGCTCGGCTGCCTGTATATCCAGGTGGTTCGTCGGCTCGTCAAGCACCAGCACATTCTTCGCGCTCGCCAGCAAAGCCGCGAGTACCGCCCTCGCCTGCTCGCCCCCGGACATCACGCCGATGGGCTTCTCTTGATCACGCCCCGAGAACATGAACGCGCCCGCGAGGTTCCGGGCGTCCTGCTCGCTCATCATGATTCGCTCTTCAGTCTCGCGCTTGATCGTGTCCTGGATATGGCGGTAGACAGTTTTCTCTGGGTCCAGATCATCATGCGTCTGCGTGAAGTGACCGACCGCCAGCTGCGACCCGAGCTTCACGCTCCCGTGATCGATCTCTTGCTCTTGGAGCAGGCATCGGATCAGCGATGATTTCCCCGCCCCGTTGGGCCCGATCACGCCCCAGCGTTGTCCTCGCTCGATATGGAAAGTCAGGTCATTGAAGAGCACCTTGGTCGAGCCGTCGTCGTTGGGGTACGACTTGGCAATATCGCGGGCCGCGACGATGATGTCGCCCGCACGATTCGCCTTGGGCAGATTCAAGCGCATGTCATCGAGTTCGACCGGGCGCTCGAGCGCATCGAGCTTCTCACGGTCTAGCCGCGATTCGCGCCCCTTGGCCTGCTTGGCCCGCTGCCCGGCCTTGAACTGACGAATATACGCCTCTTCTTTTTTGAACTCGATCTGCTGCTTCTCATACGCCCGCAGCATCACTTTCCGGCGCTCGACGCGCTGCTTGCGGAACGCGGCGTAGTTGCCCGGATACTCCACCAGCCGCCCGTCCTCGACCTCGACAATCCGCGAGACCACCCGATCGAGCAAGTACCGGTCATGCGAGATCAACACCACGGCCCCGCGGTACTCATCACGCAAGAACGCTTCGAGCCACTCGCGCCCATCCACATCCAGATGGTTCGTCGGCTCGTCGAGCAGCAGCACCGACGGGCTCTCGAGCAGCAGCTTGGCCAACGCCACCCGGGCACACTGACCGCCAGAGAGATCCTTGACCAGAATCCCGAACTGGGCATCGGTGAAGCCCAGCCCGTGGAGCACCTGATCGATCTTGTGATCGTTGGCATACCCACCGGCTGAGTCGATCTCCTTATCGAGCCGCTCCTGCTCCTTCATCAGCTTATCGAGCTTTTCGCCCGTCGCGTCGCCCATACGCTCGTACACCGCTTCGAGATGCTGATGCAGCAACTCAACGCGCTCGAACGCCCGTCCGGCCGCCTGATGGAGCGTGTCCTGGGGCTGGAGCGCATGATTCTGATGTAGATAGCCAACCCGCGAGCCCTGCTGGACGACCACCATCCCGGTGTCCTGCTTGAGCATGCCCATAAGCACCTTGAGCAGCGTGCTCTTGCCCGAGCCATTGCGCCCGACAAGCCCGATTTTTTCGTTGGGTTCGACGGTGATGGACATCCCCTTGAGGATCTCTACATCGCCGTAGGAGAGCGTCAGATTGGTTCCGGTGAGCACAGGCATGAGCACCGAGTGTACGCATGGAGTTGGAGTTGTTCGTGGCCAAATGCCCGAAGAACTACGCAAAGAATCGGCGATGATGATCCAGAATCTCGTCGATCATCACTTGATCAGGAACATCGTCCCATCGCTCTTCCTGGAAGCATCCGCCCAAGATCAACGCATCCTTGCGCGGGAACAGGTACCGGTACCCATCGTGCACCCCGTAGCCGAGGTCCTGAGCCTTCATATGCACGATCACACCGCGGGCCGGATACACCCGCTCGTCGCCGAAGACCTGCTTTGAACCCAGCGCCAGGCAGTTGACCAGCACGGTTTCATCCAACTCGCCAAGCTCATTGCTCGATTCGATCTTCCGCTCCACGATTTTGCCGCCCAAAGCCAGCACCTCGTCGTGGATCACCCGCAGGAACTGGTTGTTATGGATGAACTTGCTCGTGAAGACCCGCCCGGGGACCGCGTTGGTCGCAAACGGAAACGCCTCAATCGCCCTCGGCGGCTCGATCGTCCCGTTCTCGAACACAAACTCGTCAGTCGAGCTCGACATCGGCTCATACATGTCCAAATCTTGGATGCCATAAGTTTCCGGATCGAGCCCATCGAACACTCGTTTGGACCGCACCAAAGCATCATTGATCAGCGCCACCTGCCCAGGCGTATCGCCGTGATCGATCCCGACGGGCAGCCACAGAGCTGCCGCGATCGCGCTCGTGGTCTTTGTCGATACTTTGTTCGCGTACAGCCGCACGCGATACCCGCGATTGAGCAGCTCGCGGGCCGTGGTTAAACCGACGATCCCCGCACCGAGCACCGCGATCGTTTCATTTGGTTTGGCCACCCCATCAACCAGATCCGCCGCGAGCTGGGCACTGCCAAAAGAGAGCGTCACCCCGCACCCGCCATGCCCGTAGTGATGGACAATGGTTTGATTTCCCAATCGCTCGGTCTCGATCCGCAGCCCACCCCGCCGACACGGGCGCAAGCCGCACACCGCACCGACGAACTGCTCGTCGCTCAGGTCCGGGATGCGCATCATGTTGTGCATGCTGGTTTCTTGGGTGCTCATCGTGCTCTCCGATCCAAACCCTAGCCCACCAGCTCATCAATTGAACCTACACCCCGTCAAAAACGCCTATTTCCTGCTTTGAACTCGCCCCAATATCCAACGCTCCAATCGCTGACCATGCCCTATACTCTACCATGAGCCTATCGCCCACAAACCCAAGCAACGCCAGCACTTCGCCCGCCGCCGCCGGCGATCCAAACACCGCGCCCATCACGCTCAAAACCATTAAACGGATGAAGCGTCAGGACGAGCCCTTCGCGTGCCTTGCCTGCTACGACGCCACCAGCGCCCGCTGGCTTGAGCGCGCCGGCGTGCACCTGCTGCTCGCGGGCGACTCGGCCGCCCAAGTCATCCTCGGGCACGATCGTACCATCGACATGCCCCTCGACTTCATCGTCGAGCTCACCGCCGCCGTCAAACGCGGCGCCCCCCGCACCATGGTCATGGCCGACATGCCCTTTATGAGCTACCACAGCTCGGTCGAAACTGCGATGCTCAACGCCGCCCGGTTCATGACCCAGGGCAAAGCCGACATCATCAAGCTCGAAGTCGACGAGACCTTCGCCCCCTTGGTCGATCGCATGACCCGCGCCGGGATCCCGATCTGTGCGCACATCGGGTGTCGCCCGCAGACCAGCTCGCTCACCGGCGGGCCGATGGCCGCCGGGCGCACCGCCGCCCTCCTCGACCAGATTGTCCGCGACGCGATCGCCCTCGAGAACGCCGGCGCCGTCATGCTGCTGATCGAAGCCGTGCCCGAAGAAGTGACCAAAGCAGTGATGGCCAGCGTCAGCGTCCCCGTCATCGGCATCGGCGCGGGCACCGCCTGCGACGGGCAGATCCTGGTCGTCAACGACCTCGTCGGGCTCACCGACGAGCCCCCAAGATTCGCGCAAGCCCTTGACACCTTCGGACTTCGGCTCAAAGAAGCCGGGCAGCAGTGGGTCGCTCGCGTCCGCGATCGATCCATCGGCGGCCAAGCCTACTCCATGCGTCCGGGCGAAGCTGAAAAACTCGATGGCCACACCCAATCGATTCAGGACGCCGACCCATCAAAGAGCCGATAGAAACCGGGCTGTACTCCGCGTGTACAGCGAATCACGAGAGAGGTTGGCGATGAGAAAGTTTGTATCCTACGGCCCGGCCTTCGTGGTGCTCATCTGCGTGCTCGTGAGCCTCTTCGTCGTGCCCGCCCAGATCGAACGCTACGCCTACGCCCAGCAGCTCGCCAAGATCTCCCTCGCCCGCACCGTGCTCGCAGAGGACGATATCCTCCTGCGGATCGATCGCGCCACATCGTCGATCGCCGACATCACCGAACCCAGCGTCGTCCACATCGAGACCCAATCGCCCCAAGGCTCGGATCGTGTATCCGCAGCCGGCTACCTGACCGGGGCCGGATGGGTCTACGACAACACCGGGCATGTCATCACCAACGCCCATGTCGTCAAGACCGCCAAGCATGTCTCGATCGAGTTCTTCGACGGGCGCGTCGTCGACGGCGAGGTCATCGGGATGGACGCCTACACCGACATCGCTGTCATCCGCGCCGATCCAAGTTCGAGCTATTTCTCGGCCCGACGCGCCACCGATCGGCTCCCGAGAATCGGCGAGCAGGTCTACGCCTTTGGATCCCCATTCGGGTTCAAGTTCTCGATGTCCGAGGGCATTATCTCCGGGCTCGGACGCGAAGCCGCGGGCTCCAATGTCCCCGGCGGCTACACCAACTACATCCAGACCGACGCCGCGGTGAACCCGGGCAACTCGGGCGGGCCGCTGATCAACTCCGACGGCCATGTCATCGGGATGAATGTCGCCATCGCCACCGCTAAATCAGTGGGGGAGTCGCCCGAAGACTCTGGCAGCGACAGCGCCGGCATCTCCTTCGCCATCCCCCTGGGCACCATCGAGCCCATCGTCGATCAGATCATCAAGTACGGCCAGGTCTCGCGCGGCTACCTCGGCATCGGGTACAACCCCCGCCCGGGAGAACGCGTGAACATCGCCCTCAACGACGGCACCACGCTCACCGGCATCCAGGTCACCAGCGTCGAACCCAACGGCCCGTCTGATCTCGGCGGTTTACTCGTCGATGATGTGATCGTGGGCATCCAGGGCTCGCCGATCATCAACGCCGAATCGCTCTCTTCACTGATCAGTTCATCCCGCTCAGGCGACACCATCGAGGTCCGTGTGATGCGCGCCGAGCAGTTCCGGGATGTTCAGATCACGCTCGGCAAGATGAAGAACGAAGTCCTCGCCCAGCGTATCCGCGAGCCGATCATGGTCCAGCTCGGCATGTCCTTCGGGGCCGTCGCCGAGGGCGTCCGCGTCCAAACACTGTGGGCGGGCATGCCCGGAGCATCCGCGGGCTTCCAGCAGGGCGATGTCGTCCTCACCGTCAACGGCAAGCCCTACGACGACTACTACCATTTCTTCGTGCTCATCGCCGACGAGGGCATCCTCATGGGCCACCCCATCGAGTTCGCCGTCCGCGGCATCGACGGCCAAGTCCGCACCATCGAACTCCTGCTCAAATGGTAAACGCAGAGACCCATCAAAACAGAACTCCCCAAGCGTTCAAAGACCAACGCGTGGTCGTCATGGGCTTGGGCCGATTCGGCGGCGGGCTCGGCATCACTCGATGGCTTGCCGAGTCCGGGGCAACAGTCCTCGTCACGGATCCCGCCGACAAAGAAATCCTCGCTTCAAGCATTGCCCAGCTCAAAGACCTCATCGACGCCCAACGCGTCGAGATCGTCCATGGCAAGCACGATCCCGAACTCCTCAACAATGCCGACCTGCTCGTGGTCAATCCCGCGGTGCCCACGCCGTGGACGCACCCGTTTATCAAGTCCGCCATCGACCAAGGCATCGGCATCACCACCGAGATCGAGATCGCCTACCGCCAGCTCGATCCATCCCGAGTCGTGGCCGTCACCGGCACCGCCGGAAAAAGCACCACCAGCGCCATGATCCACCACGCGCTGAAAGCAACCGGGCATCAATCAATCCTCGCCGGCAACATCGGTGGGTCTTTGCTGACCAAGCTCAACGAACTCACCGACGACACCCTCGTCGTCCTCGAGCTCTCCAGCGCCATGCTCCATTGGCTCTGGTCAAACTCGCAACCCGGTCTCGCAGGCCCCGCCGTCGCCTGCATCACCAACTGCACCCCCAACCACCTCGACTGGCACGGGAGCCCCGAGCACTACACCGCATCCAAGCAACTCCTCGTCAAGGCCCTCCCCAACACCGCCCGCCTCATCCTTGGCGACACCCTCGCCAGCTGGGCTCAGCTCAGCGAGTCACCAACCACGCTGATCACTCCAACCGATGCCATCTCCGGCTGCACCGTCCCCGGCCAACACAACGCCCTCAACGCCGCCATGGCTCTCGCCGCCGCGCAAGCCATCACCCAGAGCTCTGACCCGCAGCCCCTCATCGACGCCATCCGCACCTTCCCCGGCTTGCCCCATCGCCTCAACCTCATCAACGAAGCACACGGCGTGCGCTACTACAATGATTCCAAATCCACCACGCCCCAGGCCACCTGCCTCGCGATCGAGGCACTCAGCGAGCAAGCCAAACGCAGCTCGATCCACCTCATCGCCGGCGGCTACGACAAGGGCTCGGACCTGAGCCCGATCGCCCAACTCGCCCCAGCCCTCGCCGGGCTCTACACCATCGGCGCGACTGGCAAAGTACTCGCCATCGATTCAAACGCCCATCAATGCGTCACGCTCGAAGCCGCCACCAAGCAAGCCATCAACAACACAAAGCCCGGCGACCTCGTCGTCCTCTCCCCGGGCTGCGCCTCGTGGGACCAGTTCACCAACTACGAACAACGCGGCGAGGCCTTCTCGGCGCTGGTCCAAGAACTCACAGGGGACACCGCATGCTCATCCAAGCCCTAATCGCATCCTCTGTCCTCCTGTTAGGAATCAATCCAGAATCTACACCTGAACCTGAACCTGAACCAGAAACCCTCCACGAACTCCTCCCGGGGCTGCACATCACCAAAGGAATCGTCGAGTTCTCCGGCACCATCGCCATCGACTGCCACCACCCCGACACCCCCGATGTCTACCTCGAGATGTTCGTCACCGCCCCCGACTCACGCGAGCACGAATCGCTGGTCGTGTCGAGCATCAAGCCCTCGAACCTCCACGCCGCACTGCTGGCCGCCGGCTTTGAGCCCGGCTCACCCCTCAAGCGAACCCGCGAAGGCACTATCACACCCGCCTCTGGCGATGCGCTCCGGATCTTCGTCTCGACCAACGATTCTGAGACTGAACAACCCGAGTTCATCCCCATCGAGTCCTGGGTGGTCAGTGACGATGCAGACAAACCGAAGCAGCTTGTCGAGTCCCCCGCGTGGACCGGGCTCGTCTTCGCCGGCTCGATCCTCAACAAGCACGGCTACAGCGCCGATCGTGGGGGCACGCTCATCTCCCTCACATCTTTCGGCGACGAGGTCATCGCACCCACCTGGACCATCTCACACGAAGCCGACATCGACGCGCCAACATGGATCGCCAACCGCGACCAAGTCCCCAAGATCGATACCCGCGTCCGCATCCGGATCGAAGCCATAGAAGAGCCTGAATCTGTAAAACCTGAAACTCAACCCGACCCGGAATCACATCAGCCAGATCGGATCGACATCAATAGCAACCCGTGAATCACTCTTGAGCAATCCCTGCTCGCGCAAATGCGCCATCGCGTCCTGCATCGGCTTGGGCGAAGCACAAGTCAGCTCGATCCCCCAGCGATAATGATTCGCGATCCGCGTGATCGAGCACGCCATCGGGCCGACCACCATCATCCGTTGATCGCCCACCTCACGCAGCAGCTCGGCGATCGATAACGCGTGGGCATGCCCGCGCTCGTAGTGCTCATCGCGCACCACGATCCGCACCATCCGACAAGCCGGGGGCAGGTTGGCCATACGGCGCATGTTCAGTTCGTCGTTGGCAAACCCCGCGTAGTCGTGCTTGGCCGCCCGGGTGATGGCCGACGAACCCGGGTTCATCGTCTGCACGATCACCTTGCCCGGCAGCTCCCCGCGCCCGGCCCGCCCGGCGACCTGCGACACCAGTTGATAGGTCCGTTCCTCTGCCCGAAAATCCGGCAGGTACAACGCCGTATCCGCGCTCAGCACCCCGACCAACGACACATTGGGAAAGTCCAACCCCTTCGAGATCATCTGCGTGCCCAGCAGCAGCTTAAGCTTTCCCGAAGCAAACCGATCGAGCACATCGAAGTAGTCTCTGGGGTGCTTCATGGTGTCCGCGTCGACGCGCTCGAAGGTCTCGCCGAGCACCAGCCCCAGCGATTCGCCGAACCGATCCTGCACCTCGTCCTCGACCTGCTGCGTCCCGATCCCCAGCTCGATCACCGGCTTGCCCGTCATCGGGCACTGCTTAGGGATTAGCTGCTCGCTCTGGCAATGATGGCACCGCACAAACCGCCGACCGCCCTGGCTGCGTACGCACCCGCGATGAACAACCATGGTCGAATCGCACTGATCGCACTCGAGCTTCCACCCGCACTTCTTGTCCGTGCTCACGACGACTGACGCGAACCCACGCCGATTGAGCATCAGGATCGCCTGCCCGCCGCCTTTGATCGCCTTGGTCAGCTCGCCGCCCAGTGTCCGACCGATGGACAAATCCCGCTTGGAACTCGATCCCGTCGTGCTCGGCGCCTTGACCCGCTCTTCGTCCAAGGCCATATTCACGATCTGCACCTTGGGCATCGTCCCAGCACCCACACGATTCGGCATGGACCAGAGCCTGTACCGACCCGCCCGCGCATTGGCCCAGCTCTCCAATGACGGCGTCGCCGACCCAAGAACAACGGGGCACCCCTCGACCTGCCCACGCTTGACGGCCGCATCGCGGGCGCTATACCGCGGGAGCTGGTCCTGCTTGTACGACCCGTCGTGCTCCTCGTCCACGATAATGATCCCGGTGTCCGTCAGCGGCGCGAAGACCGCGGATCGCGCCCCAACGACGACGCGGGCATCGCCGCTGGCCGCCGCGGCCCATTGCTGATTGCGTGTGGATTTCGTCAACCCAGAGTGCAACACCGCCACCCCCGCCGACTCGAAGCACTTGACAAACCGCCCAGCCGTCTGAGGCGTCAGCGCGATCTCGGGCACCAGCACAATCGCCCGCTTGCCCGCCGCCAGCACCCGCTCGATGAGCTTGATATACACCTCCGTCTTGCCCGAGCCCGTCACCCCGTGGAGCAGATGGGGAGCGAACGAGCCCATCGTCGCCGAGATCCCATCGACCACCGCGGCCTGATCGCTGGTGAGCCGATGCGTGCCCGAATCACCCGCGTCGAGCAAATCAAACAACTTGGGCGCCACGATCGTCTCGACCTCCACGCGTTGGAGCAAACCCGCATCAATGAGCTTGTTGATCGCCGCGACTGATTTGTGCTCGATCCGCCCCGCAAGCAGCTTGGCATCGATCGGGAAGCTCGACGCATCGAGCGAACTCACCTTGCCCCACGCATCCCGAGCCTTGGGCGTCAACCCCTTGAGCAGCTCATCGCTTGGATCAAGCCCGCCCAGCCCGACGAGCTTGCGCATCTTCCGCCCCGTCTGGGCCTTGACGGCCGCCGGGATAATCGACGCGAACACCATCCCCAGCGGGCACATGTAATAAGTCGACATCCACTGCCCAAGCTCGATGAGCGCCGGGGGCAGCACCGTGCTCGTCGTCCCCAGGATCGCTTTGACCTTCCGGGGATCAAACCCGTCGAGCAGTTCCTTGCTCCCTGTCTCGATCACGATCCCGCCCGTGGCCGTATTCCCTCGCCCGACAGGTACCGACACCCGCTGCCCGACGCACACATCGCTATTGGTGTCCGCTGGCACCCGGTAGGTCAGCCCGCCCATCCGATCGAGCCCCCGCTCGATCGCCACGCGCGCATAGACCGCGTCCTCCAGCTCCGAATTCAACGGATTCTGCTCGACCGGCTCTTCATGGTGAGGAAACAACTCCATCGCAGATATACACTGTAAACCATGATGAGCACACAAAGCCAATCGTCCGCGGTCCGACTTGCGCTTTCTTCGGGCACCGTCTTCACAGGGCGTGGATTCGGGGCCACCGGGCAAGGACTCGTCCTCACCGGCGAGGTCGTCTTCAACACCGCCATGTGCGGCTACCAAGAATCCCTCACCGACCCGTCCTACATGGGGCAGATCCTCGTCCAGACCCAGCCCATGATCGGCAACACCGGCGTCAACCCCGACGACACCGAGTCCCGCAAGGTCCAAGTCGCCGGCTTCGCCATCCACGAGTACACCCAACACTGGTCCAACTACCGCGCCGACCAATCACTCGATCAGTACCTCGAAGAAGCCGGGGTCCTGGGCATCGCCGAGATCGACACCCGCGCCCTGACCAAATCCCTCCGTTCCGGCGGCACCGTCCAAGGCGTGCTCACCGACCGCGCCGAGCTCTCGGACACCGAACTCGTCGAGATGGCCAAGCAAGTCGAATCCATGGCCGGCCAGAACCTCGCCAAGGCCGCCGGGTGCGAAACATCCACCACATGGACCGATGATCTCGGCGAGTGGGGGGGCGACGCGACCGATGTCACCCATGATGCCTCCAACCCGACCGTCCTGCTGATGGATTTCGGGCTCAAGTCCAATATCGCCCGCAACTTAGCCGCCGTGGGCTGCAGCGTCGAGATCATCCCCCAGTCAACCACCGCCGACGAGATTAAAGCCCGGATCAGCTCAGGATCCGCCCAGGGGCTCTTCCTCTCCAATGGGCCCGGCGACCCGGACGCCGTCAAACAAGCCGTGGCCATGCTCAAAAAGCTCCTTACAGATGATGCCGCCGCCAACTTCCCCATCTTCGGCATCTGCCTGGGGCACCAGCTCTTATCGCTCGCGATCGGCGCAACCACCTATAAGCTCCCCTTCGGGCATCGCGGCGCCAACCACCCGGTCCACGACCTCGAAAACAACCGCATCCAGATCACCAGCCAAAACCACGGCTTCGCCGTCGACGAAGCCTCGATCCTCGAAGCCGGGGGGGTGATCACCCATGTTCATCTCAATGATGGGACCGTTGCCGGGTTCAGGCACGCGACCCGCCCGGTGGCGAGTGTACAATTTCACCCAGAATCTTCACCCGGACCGCACGACGCCTCGGCCTTCTTCTCCGATTTCCGAAATCGTATAAAAACATGCGAGATTCGGTGTTAAGGCACCCGTTCGGGTTATCAGACCGATCCTCAGAACGAAATTCCCCACGCAATCACGGTTTTTCCAAGCTCTGAAATGGAAAATCTGAGCAGATTCCGCCAATATGGGCTTGCATGCGTTCGGGGATGCGGTATATTCGTATATGATCCGTAGTGATACGGTATGCGCCGATCCGGTCGGCCAAGCCTCTCCGTGGGGGAGAGTGCCGCAAGGCTTTGCATTTGATCTCACTGATTCTTCCCAGAATCAAATCAGATGTGGATCCTCAGGGGAGAGAGAACCTTGACGCGGTACAGATTTATGTTCGATGGCTTTGTGAGTTTGTACTCATCAAGTCTCATTTTGTTCGTTTCTTGATGCCTCTTCATGGCATCAATAGTCGAGTTGTGGTTTTTTAACTGTTCAGTCTAACAAAAAAGAGGAGCTTTTCCATGAAGAAGAGTGCACTAAGTATTGTCGTTGCAGCTGGTATCGCCAGCTCAGCAATGGCAAACGAAACCAACGAAGCATTCGAGAACACCCGTATCGGGAAACTCGTACCCATGTCACAGGTTGGCTCAGTCAAGCATGTTTACTTTAATGTCGGCACCGGCGAGCGCATCGTCACCGCCATGGCAGACGGCCAGACCGCTGCTGCGGACACCGGCGAGAGCGTACTCGTCTGGGACAACGATCTCCTGACTCACCAGTGTGATGGCATCAACGGCTTCGCAGGGATCTCAGCAATCGGTCTCGGCGACGACATCGACGGCACCGATCCTTGGGATGTTGCTGGTACATGGCAGTCAATGGGCGATATCGCCTCAGACACCGTCGTCGACTGTATCGGGTTCAACTACTGGTCATCAATGGCCGACACCGACCTCGACAACGACGGCAACGAAGACGGTATCCCCGGCTTCGGGATCGTCCTTGACTGGTGGGACTCAGACAACGGCACCGGGACAAGCGTCTCGACCCGCGTCCCCCTCATCCAGCTCACCTTCGGCACCCTCCAGGGCGGCTTGGATCTCGCACCTGGCTTCTTCGCAGGCTACCTCTTCACCGTGGACCTCACCGCTGAAAACCTCGGCGTTGACCTCACCATGGAAATCGGTGACTCCGACGGCGACAGCCAGGGCGCAGCAGTTGCAAACTCCATCGCTGACCCAGGCTTCCGCGATTACCCAATCGGTCAACTCGGTAACGATTACGACCTCGACGGCAACGACGACGCGGACATCGATGGCGACGGTCTCTTCGACTGGGCCATGGGCACACGCTTCATCCAGCCAGGCACCTTCGACTTCGATGATGACGGCATCCTCGACGGCGATGTGGCTTCACAGGGTGACACCGCAATCGGTATGGGCAAGCCAGCCGGCTACACCCTCGTCGATGACGGCACCGGCGTCTGGGACTGGGATATCGATCTGGGCGCTCCTGCAGTGGCCACCGGTACCCGCGCGTTCTCTAGCGTGTTCCTCCCACCAGATCCAATCACAGGCGATATCATCCACTCCGGATTCGTCTTCAACTTCGCTGGCTTTGTCGATGGCGTCCCCCTGACTGCAAGCTGTGACGCAGGCGCATTCGTGCCCGCAGCCGCAATCGCCAAGAGCCTCTACACCCCAGGTGATGTAGTCCCAATCTGTCCTGGCGACATCAACGATGACGGCCTCGTCGACTTCTTCGATGTGTCCGACTTCCTTGACCAGTTCGCACTGGGTGCTGACTACAACGGCGACGGTCTCACCGACTTCTTCGACGTGTCAGACTTCCTCGATGATTTCGGTCTGGGCTGCCCATAATCGAAATCTCGGACTTGACGATCTGAAATGATCGACAATACAAAATGAAAACCGCCCGGAGCCTCGGCTTCGGGCGGTTTCTTTTTTGTACATGCAACGGTACCCAACCGGGCTCAAACGCACGCGCTTCGGTTTATCAACGAGGCGATCACAGCAATAGCAAGATGACATAGATCAACAGGAGCCTGGGGGCCCAGATCCGTCCGGCCGATCAGACCTTCACCCGCAGCCAGCCGCCCTGATAGAACCGCCCCGTGAACAGCACGCCGCGGAGCACCATCTCCGAGCACAACGCAATCCAAAGGGCCGTCAGCCCCGGCGTGAGCCCGAACCACGCCTCCATCAACCTCGGGTTCACGATCATGCCGCCGCCCAGAAAACCCGGGATCGGGATATCGACACCAGAAACGATGTACGCCATGGGCAGGCGGAGCGCGTAAGTCGAGAACCAGGTCAGCCCCATCACGGCCTTCACATCGCCCGCCCCGCGCATCGCCGAGCGGAACACGATCCCGATCGCAAACGGGACCTGGATGATCCCGCAGATGATCAGCAGCGGGGGGACCATCTCCATATGGGCCGGCTGGGTCGAGAGCGCTTCCGTGATCGGGCGTGCAAACACAACAAACAGCACCCCCAACGCCCCCATAATGGCCGTCGCGATCAGGGTGCACCGGAACACCGCCCGCTTGGCCAAATCGGGCCTGCCCATGCCCAGGTACTGCCCCGCGAGCGTAGCCGCCGCGATCCCCATCCCGAACCCGGGCATGAAGCTAAACGCCTCGATCCGGATCGCGATGATGTGGGCCCCGAGCATCCCGTCCGTGCTCATCTGGCTCGCGAGCAGCCCGACAAACGCAATAATAAAGAAGTTCCCGATCCACATCCCGAAGGTCTCGAAGAAGTTGGGCACGCCCAGGCGGACCAGCCGCCACGCCATCAGCGAGTGGATCTTCATCCGCCGGAGCTTGAGCCTGATCGACCATCGCCCTGACATCGCCATCGAGAAAATGATCAGAGCCCCCACAGTATCGCCGACGACCGTCCCGATGGCGATCCCCTGCACACCCCAGTCGAGCCCCAGCGGGCTTGTAAACCCGCCCACGGTGACGCCCGAGAGCAGCCAGCTCACGATGATGTTCACAATATTCCGAGCGATCATCGCCAGCAACGGCGACATCGAATCCCCCGCCCCCCGCGAGCACGCGATGAGCGCAAAGAGCACCGATGCCATGGGCACGCCCACCGCGATGATCTTCATGTACTGATCAAAGAACACCGCCGCCTCATCCGTCATATTGAGCAGCACAACGATCGGGTGCGAGAGGAAGAAAATCAAGGTCCCGATGATCACCCCGGACCCCAGCGCCAGCGTCAATGCCTGCCCGAGCACCACATTGGCCGTCCCGATGCGTCCCTTGCCCACCGAACGCGAGATCAGCGCCGTCGCCCCGACCCCGATCGCCATGATGACCAGCCCGATGAGCCACATAATGTAGCTCGCCCCGCCGATCGCATCCGTCGCGGCCTCGCCGTTGACGAGCGACGCCGAGAGCTTGGTATCCACGATCCCTACGAGCGAGTTGAGGAATGATTCGAGCACGACCGGCCAGGAGAGCACAAAGATCGCCGCCCCCATTGTCAGCCCCTTGAGCCGCCCCGTGCGAAAACGCCCGTCGTCCGAAAGGTCAATCGACGCGACCGATTCCGCCGTCGGCTGCGCAAACGACGGCCCACCAACGAGTTCCTCGGGTTCGCAATCATGGATCGGCATCTGCACCTGGTCCGGATCGAAGTCGTCTCCGGGCAGCGGGGGAGTTGGATCGCCATCAGGTTGTCGTGGATGGGTGCTCATGCGGTGGCCATGCTCGTGGAGTTCACAGAATCACAACTTTATGCCCGATGAACTCTCGGGCGCTGCACATTCTTCGCCAGAACCCGAATTCTGTTCAAATTTGACCTTCACATGGAACCGACCGTCCACTTTGAATGAATATAAGACTGATAGATTTATTTCTTTCGATCAGTTCTACGCATGATTCAAAGTGCGTTCTGACCGATTCACTCTCGCAGCCGACAAATCCAGTGTCACATAGAATACGCCACTGGTCGGCAACCTCGTCAACGATTGACGACCAACACAACAGGAGATTGTTATGAAGAAGAGCACGATGCTTATTGTTCTGGCCGCCGGTGCAGCATGCGCGGCCAACGCAGCACAAGACACCATGGAGCACGCAGACGCACGCTCCATCCCGACCTCACAGATCGGGTCACTCAACCATGTCTACTACAACATCGCCACCGGCGAAACCATTATCTCCAATGTCGAGCAAGGCCAGACCGTCGCCGCCGACACCGGCAGCAGCGAACTCATCTGGTCCGTCAACATGGAGTTCCATCAGTGCGAAGGCATCAACGGCCACACCGGCATCTCCGCGATCGGGCTCGGCGATGACATCGACGGCACCACGCCCTGGGCTGTGGGGGGGACCTGGTCCTCGATGGGCGACATCGCCAGCGACACCGTGGTCGACTGTGTGGGCTTTAACTACTGGTCAGCACACCAAGACATCGACCTTGACAGCGACGGCAACGCCGACGGCGTCCCCGGCTTCGGCATCGTCCTCGACTGGTGGGACGCAGACAACGGCTTTAGTTCCAATGTCAGCACCCGCACCCCGCTGATCCAACTCACCTTCGGCACGCTCCCAGGCGGGCTCGATCTCGCGCCCGATTTTTTCGCCGGCTATCAGTTCACCGTTGACCTCACCGCGGAGAGCCTCGGCGTTGATCTCACAATGGAAATTGGCGACTCCGATGGCGACACACAGGGTGCCGCCGTATCGAATGGGAACAACGGCGATTACCCGATCGGCGAGCTCGGCCATGACTTCGACCTCGACGGCAACGACGACGCCGACATCGACGGCGACGGACTCTTCGACTGGACCATGGGCATGCGCTTCATCCAGCCGGGCACATTCGACTTCGACGGAGACGAAATTCTCGACGGCGATGTTGCGGCCCAGGCCGACACCTCCATCGGCATGGGCGCACCTGCCGGCCATACCCTCGTCCAAGACGACGAAGGCATCTGGGGATGGGAAATCGACCTCGGTGCACCAGCAGTGGCCACCGGCGCCGAAATGTACACGGCGATCTATCTCCCACCAGATCCCGTCACCGGCGACATCATCCACTCCGGGTTCGTCGCCAGCTTCGCCGGCTTCGATGATGAGGGTTTCCCCAACCCACCGAGCTGCGATGAGGGCCTCGGGTTTATTCCAACGGCCACCATCGCCCACTCGCTCTACACACCGGTCCAGGTGGACCCATGCCCCGCCGACCTCGATGGCAGCGGCACGCTCGACTTCTTTGATGTCTCCGAGTTCCTCGATCAGTTCGGCTCCGGCGCCGACTACAACGGCGACGGCGTCACCGACTTCTTCGATGTCTCCGACTTCCTCGACGCATTCGGTATCGGCTGTCCATAACCCGAGAATAGACAAGCAATAGACACCGATAACCGTCGCAAGAAATCAAAAATATGATCGTATATTCAATCCCAAGAACCACGATCACATGTTAGAATACACCCATAGGGCCCGCGAAAGCAGACCCTATGGATTCCAGTACGAAACCCATTTGCAGAACTGAAGAGGGCCAAACCATGAACCATCACATCGCACTCGTTCTGCTCGCCGCCGGCACCGCAAGCATCACCCATGCTGCCGATGAACTCCCCGGACATACTAAACAGGCCGAACACGCCCAAGGGCGTCTGGTTGCTCCCTCGCAGCTCGGTCCTGTCAAGCATGTCTACTACCATGTCGGCACCGGCGAGACCATCATCTCCTCAGTCAAGCAAGGCCAGACCGTCGCCGCCGACACCGGCAGCAGCGAACTCATCTGGTCCGTCGATCTCCTCACCCACCAGTGCGATGGCATCAACGGCTACAGCGGCATCTCCGCCATCGGGTTCGGCGACGACATCGACGGAACCGATCCATGGGATGTGGGGGGCACATGGCAGTCGATGGGCGACATCGCGCCCGACACCGTCGTCGACTGCATCGGCTTCAACTACTGGACCGCGCACGCCGATGTGGACAAAGACAACGACGGCAACGGCATCCCCGGCTTTGGTGTCGTCCTCGACTGGTGGGATTCAGACAACGGCCTAGGCACAAGCCACTGCACCCGCCTCCCCCTCATCCAGATCACCCTCGGCGGACTCGAAGGCGGGATCGATACAGAACCCGGTTTCTACGCAGGCTTCCTCTATACCGTGGACCTCTCCGCAGAAAATCTCGGCGTGGACCTCACCATGGAGATCGGCGATTCCGATGACGATCCACAGGGCGCCGCCGTCTACAACAGCGGCGTCGGCGAACTCGGAAACGACTACGACCTCGACGGAAACGACGACGCCGACATAGACGGCGACGGGCTCTTCGACTGGACCCGAGGCATGCGCTTCATCCAGCCGGGCACCTACGACTTCGACGGCGACGGCATCCTCGACGGCGATATCGCCAACCAGGCAGACACCGCGATCGGCATGGGCAAGCCCGCCGGCTACACGCTGGTCCAAGACGACGAAGGCGTCTGGAACTGGGACATCGACCTCGGCGCTCCCGCAGTCGCCACCGGTGTCCGCGCGTACTCCAGCGTATTCCTCCCACCAGATCCAGTCACGGGCGATATCATCCATTCCGGATTCATCTTCAACTTCGCGGGCTTTGCTGACGGCGTCCCCCTGGTCGCCAGCTGCGACGAGGGCGCATTCGTGCCCGCAGCCGCCATCGCCCACGAACTCTACGGGCCAATCGGCTTCATCTGCGAACCGTGGGATTACAACTGCGACGGCCTGACCGATTTCTTCGACATCTCGGAGTTCCTCGATGACTATGCCAACGGAGCCGACTACAACGGCGACGGCTCAACCGACTTCTTCGACATCTCCGACTTCCTTGATGACTTCACCCTCGGAGCCCCCTAAATCGATCCACACAATCTCCCTTTGAACGAAGGCCCTCGCCAAGCAATTGCTCGCCGAGGGCCTTTCCAATACCGGTTTTCAACACAGGGCAATTTAACAGAAGATACATTATCGGGCCTTGCTTGGAATTCCCGCTCATCGCCTCAAAGGGGCATGCACAGCCAGTTTCTGGCCCACCATCCGCACCTCAAGCACCTGCCCCGGACCAAGCACCCCATCACTCATCCCACCCACATGCATCGCCCGCTCGCCATCGAGCTGAACGCAAGCCGCCCCCTCATCACAGCGGATCACAAACGACTCCGAAACAAACCGCCTCATCGTCGGCAAGCTCAGCCGCATCCTCAGCACACCATACTGCAACCCACCACCGATCGAACTGCGGCAGCGCACCGACACCGCATCAAGCAACCCATCGTTCGCCAACGCCCGCGGGCTCGGGTTGAACGCGCCGCCATACGATCGCATGTTCGACACCACCAAAATCCCACGATCCGAATAGGGGGGCTGAGCATCATCCGCATCAGTGCTGATCGTATAACTCGCCGACCGCGGCGAGAACACCTCCCGCACAATCGGCTGCACATATGCCCGGTACCCGCCCGAGTGATTCCGCGACTCCTCGAACCGATGAATCACCGACGCATCGATCCCCAGCGACACCATAATCAAAAACGGAGACCCATTACACTCGGGCACATCCACCAAAGTCGGCTCACCCCCCTGCTCTAGATGCTCGATCACCCGCCTGGGCGATCGCGACATCCCGAACTCCTTACAAATCAGATTCGCCGTGCCCGTGCCCATGTGATACATAGGCACACCAGCCCGCATGAATACCCCGAGCAGGTGATGCACCGTCCCATCCCCGCCAACAACGACCACACGATCAGCACCCGCGATGGCCGACTCGATCTCCGCATGATCCTCACCCGTTTGGCACAGCACCACCCTATGCCCCCGCCCCTCGAGCCCGGCGCACAACGCCTCGCTGGCTTTCTGCGCCTTACCACGCCCAGACCTCGGATTCAGTACGATCGCGATCTCCATGCGCTCTCAATCCTTTCGGCTCTGTACAGGTGCCAATTCTTGCCCAACTAGTCTCATCGCCCGTGCGAACTCGCCGACTCCCCCACCTACAATCGGATCTTATGTCAACAGCCGTCAAAACACACTCTGATGTCGACGCCGCCTACGCCGCGGCTCAAAAAGTAGTCGAGACCCACCAGCGGCTCTCCGAGTTCCTCTGCGCCGGGCTCACCCTCGCCCAGATCGACCGTTTCGTCCTCGAAACACTCGAAGACCTCAAATGCAAGTCCTGCTTCCACAAGTACCGCACCGGCGGGCTCCCCCCCTTCCCATCCCAAGCCTGCCTGAGCGTCAACGACTGCGTCGTGCACGGCACCGCCGCCTCGTACCTCGAGCCCCTCAAAGCCGGCGATGTCCTCTCCATCGACATCGGCGTCCGCTACCGGGGCTGGATGGGCGACGCCGCCTGGACCTATGTGTTCGGCGAGATGACCCCGCAAATCAAAAAGCTCACCGACTCGGGCAAGGAATCACTCGCCAAGGGCATCGAGCAGATCCGCCCGCGCAACACCTGGCTCGACTGGGCCAAAACCGTCCAACGAGTCGTCGAAAAAGAGTACGGCTTCCACCTCATCCGCGGGCTCGGCGGGCACGGCTACGGCCGCAAGCTCCACTCGCCGCCCTGGATCTCCAATGTCGTCCCCGACTACGCCCACGAATGGCCTGACGGCCCCAAGCCCATCGAACCAGGCACACTCGTCGCCGTCGAGCCCATGATCGGGATCGGAACCGCCGACATCACCCAAGGGCACAAGCAATGGCCGATCTACACCGCCGACCATTCCATGTCCGTCCACTATGAGCACGATGTCCTCGTCACCAGCGAAGGTCCCCGCATCCTCACCGATGGGCTCCAAGATGTCAACGATGTAATCACACGCTGATCACCCGCTGAGCACGCTCAACAAAGCACACAATGAACAGAATCGACCAAGCATTCACCACCGCCAAAGAGTCCGGGCACCCCGCCCTGCTCCCCTTCCTCTGCGCCGGCTCACCAGAGCTCGACGCCCTACCCAAGCTCCTGCCCGCGATGCAAGCCGCAGGCGCGAGCATCGTCGAGATCGGGTTCCCCTACTCCGACCCCGTCGCCGACGGCCCCACCATCGCCGCCGCCATGCACGATGCCCTCGAAAAAGGCATCACCCCAAAGATCATCTTCGAACAAGTCCGCTCCGTCCGCGACCAGCTCACCATCGGGCTCGTCGCCATGGTCTCTGTCAGCATCGTCATTGCGATGGGTGGGCCCGATGAGTTCGCCAAGCAAGCATCCAAAGCCGGCTTCGACGGCTGCATCTTCCCCGATCTCCCACTCGCCGAATCCGACGCCTACCGCACCGCCTGCAAGGCCCACGGGCTCACCATGACCCTACTCATCGCCCCCACCTCGCCCGACGACCGCGTGGCCGAGATCGCCAACGCATCGACCGGCTTCACCTACCTCCTCGCCCGCAGCGGCGTCACCGGCGCTCAATCAGATGTCCCCGACATCTCCGATCGCGTCCGCACCATCCGCGCCAAGAGCAGAACCCCCATCGCATGCGGCTTCGGCATCTCCACCGCCGATCATGTCTCCAAAATCGTCGAACACGCCGACGGCGCCATCGTCGGCAGCGCTCTGGTCAAACGCATCCTCCAGGCCCACCAACGCCAGCTCGATTATGCCGTCGAAGCCGAGATCGCCGTCACCGAACTCGCCACCGGACTCATCTCGATGGACAACTTCTAACTCCCCCACCACCGACCCGATCGCTGGTTTGCGGGTACAATCGACCAATACAAGACACTCGGCCCCGTAGCTCAGCGGTTAGAGCTCGCGACTCATAATCGCTCGGTCCCCGGTTCGAATCCGGGCGGGGCTATTCCAATATGATCGAAGCGTACTACGCCGACGCTCAAGGGCACCCAGCCCCAAACGCATCGAGAAACGCACTCACATCAAAGAAGTCAAAAAGACCGTCGCCTGTAAAATCTGCGACCGCGTCCAGATTCCCGAACCCATCCAAGAACGCGGACACATCAAAGAAATCCAAAATCCCATCGTTCGTCAGATCGGCCGCACACGATTTCGGGCATTCGCTCAGATCCACGATATGAAGCCCTGAAACCTGATCTGCTATATATGCCGTATCGCCCACTACATCGACATCGTAAGCAAAGCTCGTGGTTAGATAGAATCCAAGAAACATAGGGTCTGCCAGCGAACTGATGTCATAGATCTCCATGCCGAATCTATGATTCGCCAAATAAATCCTATCGCCCACAATAGTGAGTCTTTCCGGATTGCCCAAGGTCTTCAACCAAGCAATGCTTTTTATTGATTTTGGATCGCTCACATCCATGATCCGAATTCCAAAACTCTGCACTACGGCAAAAGCAATCGTACCGACAATCTTGAGATCGATGACATCACGCAAATTGCGATCTGTACCGAGTATATCAAGCGATGTTGGATCACTAACATCGATAATCTCGAAACCCAAAAAATTACCATTGGGGACATACGCTGTGGTTCCCACAACATCAACGCTATAGACAGCGTTGAGAGTATTCCGATGACCCAAATACACTGGATCTTCTGGATCGCTGACATCGATAATCTGCATACCCTCGGTCAGATCAGCAATATAAGCCGTGGTACCAACAACCGCTACATCTAGTGCCCTCCCCGGCGTGTCATACGAACCCAGAAACCCTGGCGAGGTCGGATCACTCACCTTGATTATCTGTAGCCCTGCATAATCGTCCGCGATATAGACCGTTGTGCCGACAACTGTAAGACTGGTAGCCGTTCCTGGCGTGTCGTACGAACCAAGAATGATCGGAGCAGCAGGGTCACTGACATCGACAATCTGCACACCAGATTCCCCATCAGCCACATACGCCGTCGTACCAACAACAGTGACTGTGCGAGCAAAATCAGGCGTGTCGATCGATCCCAGATAAGGTGTTGCGACCGGCTCGCTGACATCAATAATCACCAGCCCTGAACTGCCTATAGCATAGGCAGTCGTACCGATCACGGCCGAATCGCGAAGATTGCCGGGGGTGTCATATGTGCCGAGAAATTCTGGAGTTTTTGGATTACTGACATCGATTACTTGAAGTCCACGATCTTGGTTGTTGACATAGGCCATCTTCCCCACAACCGACACACCCGAGACAGAGAGCGACAGGCTCTGCACCGCGAGAACTTCGGGTGCCTTCGGATCGCTTACATCAACGATATGAAGCCCGGTGAGAGAATCAGTCACATAGGCAATGGTACCATCGAGCGCAAATCCTCTCGTGTGAGGCGTATTGTACGAACCGACAAAAACAGGCTCTGTCGGATCACTGACATCAACCATATGAACTCCATGTTCATGATCAACCACATAAGCAGTCGTGCCGACAACATCAATTTGGTCCGCTGACTCCGGAGTATAATATCGCCCAAGATACTCCGGGAGCGACAGGTTGCTAACATCATAAATCTGCACACCACTCCTCGCGTCTGCTACATACGCAATGGAATCTACGACCGCTACATCCTGAGAACTGTTCGAGCTGATCAACCGGATAAAAGTGGGCGCCGAGCGATCACTCAAATCGAGGATCTCGACCCCACTCCTCCCGACGACATACGCTATATCCCCGACAATGGCCATCCTGTTTGAAAAGCCGAGAGTCTCATATGACCCGATGAGTACCGGCGAAGCTGAATCACTGATATCGATAATGTGAAGGCCAAACTCAATATCAGTCACATACGCGATGGTTCCTTTAACAATGATGTGCCGAGCACTCCCAACTTGTTCATAATTGCCGAGATAAAATCGATCCTGACAAAACACCCCATCCGCTTTGGCAGGTGAAGAAATGATTGTGAGCACGCCAACTACGAGTACTCCAATGACCGCCAATGTCGATGTGATTGCTGATTGGTTCATGCCGTACATAGTCCTAAAATAATAATGCGTGTTTTCTAACAACGAAATGACCAGTTGAGAACAGCCAATCCACCTCGCCCCCACTGATCGGCTCTTGACAAGCGGCTGACATGAGCGTGCTGAATCTCAACGCAGACACACCCACAATCGTACCACCCCACTGTGCAACCCACAAGGCTTTTGCACCCAGTGCCGCTCAGGAATCAACAAAAATGTTATGCGGGCCAATGACATCAAGACAAGGACCCAATGTCCAAACCCCCACTCACAAAACTCTTCACCCCAAATAGCCCATTTTCCCTTTGGAGCCCTTCGCCACATTCAATATACTCACTGTGCACCAACACATAATTCCAAAGAGACCATCATGAATACCCACCTCCCCATCATGCTCACCGCACTCACACTCTCATCATCCTGCGGCTTCGCCCAATCCGCCTATGAAATCTCCGCCGACGGCCACAACCTCGCCTCCACCAACCAATACGAACCGACCCACAGCCACACAACACACCGCGGCGTTGGCGCCGTCCCATTCCTGCTGACCCCCGATCAATTCGTCGAACTCCGCCGACAAATCGGCGGGCTCAAAATCACCGACATCGACAACGACGGCCACAACGACCTCGTCGCCGTCTGCTACCAGTCCAACAGCTTCCCGCCCTACAAAGACTGGCACGACATGATCTTCTTCGGCGATGGCTCCGGCATCAACACCGCCCCCGGCTGGATCTCCGACCTCCAAACACACACGGGCGATGTACAAGTCGGCGACATCGACAACAACGGCTACCAAGACATCGTCACCATCCACGGCGGGCTCCGCAGAGACTCCGTCCGCGTCTACTTCGGTTCCGTCTCCGGCACCCCGACTGCCCCAGGCTACACCTCCAACACCCTCAACTCCACCTGGGCCACCGCCGGCGTCCTCGCCGACATGGACCAAGACAACGACCTCGACCTCGTCACCACCAACCAAGGCGTCTCCCCAAACCCCAACCGCCCAATCCTCATGTTCGACAACACCGGCTCCACGCTGACCACCGCCTCCACCTGGCAGTCGAGCGACGAATCCATCCAGAACGGCATCGCCGCCCAAGACATCACCGGCGACGGCTACCCAGACCTCGCCGTTGCCAAGTGGGTCAACCACGACAGCGGGCTCTACCTCAACACCACCGGCACCCCCGAAACCACCCAGAGCGTCACCGCCAGCAAGTCCGACACCGACAAGGGCGTCGCCTTCACCGACCTCCAAGGCGACGGCACCATCGACATCGCCTTCGGGGGAGACCCAACCCGCCTCTACGAATGGACCGAGGGCGCACTCAACCCCGTATACGCGTCCAACCCACCGTTCGCCGGCCCCCAAGAAATCATGTTCATCGATGTCGATCAAGACGGCGACGACGACCTCGCCGAGATCCACTTCTCCGACGGACGAGCACACATCTACCTCAACCGCGACGGCACACTCGATACAGAACCAACCTGGACCTTCGACGCCTCAGAAGTCGGCACCGCCATGGCCTTCGGCGATCTCAACGGCGACAACCGCCCAGACCTCGCCCTGGGCTACTCCGGCAACACCTGCATCCGAATCTTCTTCGCCCAGGCCCCCGCTTGCCCCGCTGATCTCACCAATGACGGCGAGCTCGATTTCTTCGATGTCTCGGCATTCCTCGACGCCTTCGCCATCCAAGACCCAGCCGCCGACTACACCAGCGACGGCGAGTACGACTTCTTCGATGTCTCCGCCTTCCTCGATTTCTTCGCCACAGGCTGTCCATAAGCATCGTGGCGAACTAGAACTCCAAAGAAAAAGCCCAATCATTTGATCGGGCTTTCATTATGAATGAACTTGTGTTATGCGATCAGATCACGGACAACCCGCCGCGAAGTGGTCCAAGAATGCCGAAACATCGAAGAAGTCGTACTCGCCGTCATCCGTAAAATCTGCCACAGAATCCTGATTCGCAAAGGCATCAAGGAATGCGGAGACATCGAAGAAGTCGAGCTCACCATCCCCGGTCAGATCCCCAGCACACACACAATGGTCAGTGACATCAATGACCATCAGATCATTGCGCCCTGCGACAAACGCCAGCCCATCACGAACACAAATAGCTCCTGTGCCCAGCCACGCATCAACTTGAGTCAACTCAACTCTTGCCAGGTGGCTTGGATCACTCACATCGATGATTCCAAAGAATTTTTCATAGTAAACATCTTTTCCACTAAATGTCTCATACATTTCCGACGCATAGGCAATATCGCCATCGAGCACGATCGTAGTTGCTATGTTGAACGTCCCCGCACCAGAGAGATAGAACTGAGTATCTAGGACAACCGGATTGGTGATATCACTCACATCAACCGTCGTAAAACCGGATCCGCCATCATCGGCCATATACGCGATGTCGTCTCGTATTTGAATCGAGACCGGAGTACCTACAGTCCCGATAGGCAGACTACCCACGACCTGCGGCGAAGTAGGATCCGAGGCGTCAATGATATCGAGCCCAAATCCCCCCACATACACATCCGTCCCATCCACTGCCAAATGGCGAGGAAACTTGAGTGCCGTTGCACTCACAAACTGCGGCGATGTAGGATCACTCAGATCATAGATGAGCAAATTCCTATCTCCATAATCGATCATGTACGCCAACCCGTTCGCAAACTCAATGCTCAAGATAAAGCTAGTCACCACAGGATCCATCTCGGTAATAAACACCGGGTTCGCCGGGTCACTCACATCGAACACACGCACACCACTGGGCGCATTCACAAGCGTCGCATAGAGCGTAGTACCATCTAGATACACCCGCCCACTCGCATCCATGGTGCTCACAAGGACAGGAGAAGCCGGGTCGCTCATGTCATACACCCGCAGGTCCTCGTGCTCAACACCAAGGATCACATAATCACCTATCGAGACCATGTTGTACACACCACCACTAAATGGTGTACTACTCAACTGATCCAATGGAAAACAAACCGAGTCACCTGCATGAAGCGGTCCCCCAATACCAACCGTGATCACTACAAAAAACAACGCAGAGATTATGTCAACGAGTTTCATTTTTCACCTTTCTTCTACTGGGTTCCGAAAAACAGGGATCCGCAATAGTGTACACGAACAGTCTCCATTTAAATACAAGAATCACATTCTATAAGCCAACATACGCGTACAAACACATCGAATCACCATCAATACACATTAATAATTGCCGAAAAAATGAAGCCTATAGACAACCACTGTACGACTCTCATAAAAAGACCGTTTAGCAAACTTGATATTTTTTAAAATTGAAATGATATGAAAAAAGCTGTTGCGACGGGCTGTTTTCTAGACGCGCACATTTTCTCCCTAAGTTTCTCTACCGATCGCGCGTTGATACGCCACCTATCTGCTACATTCCTCAAAATCTCACGCAGAGGAGAAAGCTCAACTCAAACACGCTCGAATGAACTGCCACCATTTGGTGATTGCAGGGGGCATTATTGCATTGACGAATCCACACATTCTGGATCTCTGAACCACAAAATAAAGGTACATGATGTCAAAAAAACTCGCGATCCTGCTCATAAGCACCGCCGGCTGCTCCATAGCCCTGGGCCAAGACACATACCAGCTCGATGAAGCATCCCCCTCCGGCGATGTCGAGTACAGCACCACCGGGAAAGTCAACTGGAAACCCACCAGCCCGTCAGGGCCATGGGCTTCAGGAGTCTCAGAACTTTTCGATGGATATACCCCAGACCAACAACCCTACGGCGATGTACTCTCCTACACCGGCGCGGGCGTGGGCGATGTGGATAACGACGGCTATGGAGACTTCGCCATCACCTGGTACCACGCCGAAGTCAGCGCATATCGGAGCGAAGCATTCAGCACCGAACCCGATCACACCACATTCTCAGGCTCTGGAGACTCCGTCGGCTTCGTCCGCGTGATCTCCGGCAACCCAAACTACCTCAACACAGGGGGAATCCACAGCATCGACTCCGGCGGCCCCACCACCAATGTCGTCGGCGGATCAACAAACGAAGATATGCGCCGAATCGGGCCGGACTTCTGGGGCAAACACTCAGGAGCCATCTGGTCCCACGAGATCACCACCATCGGTGATATCGACGGCGATAGCAAAGACGAAGTCGTGCTCGCCTCAAACTATTCCGGCGGCGGCATCGTCGAGATCTGGGCATGCACCGCACGCTACAACACCAACCCATTAACCCCACAAAGATGGGTCAAACTCCTCGAGATCGAAGGCGAATTAGGCGGCGAGGAAATCGGCTACCAGTCATACCACGGCCCACTCCCATCGGACTACACCTCCGGCTCGGGCACCTCAGGCTACGATCTTGATTTCAATGACGACGGAGCCCCCGACTTGCTGCTAGCCTCAAAGTGGTCGCGCGACGCTGATCTCGGCCATGCAGAAAACGGCACCACAGGAAGATCCCGACCTCCAGGCGCGGCGTGGCTCTTCCTCATGCCCAAGGCCGATGTCTTCGATGAAATCGCTGCAAAAAGACTCAAGTTCTGCGACAATCTATCCAATGCAGACGGCTCCGTAGGCTCCGACGGCATCCCCGATGTGCTCCCATTAAAAATCAGCTCAGAAGAATACAACCTCCGCATCACCGGTCACCAGATCGCCGCATGGGACGGAACAGACCAGGCATCGTCAGGAACGAACTGCGCCCCAAGATACTTCGGTGCAGACATCGATCCCGCCGGCGATCTCGATGACGACGGGCTCCTCGATATCGTTGTCGGCGCCCCCGGAAACATCGCAAACGCTGACTACGCCGCAGATCCTTCTGATTATGTGACCACAGACGCCCCCGGACAAATCTATTTCTTCCTCTCAGGATCAACCAATGAAAACCGCCCTGTCGATGGTGAAGATGTCATTACCTTCGCCGATTCACTCCCAAAGCACTACACATCCACTTCACAACTCGTTGGGGTGAACTGTGACTCAGGCTTAGGCACCGTGTTCTCCACTACATACAGAGTGCGATCCAAATCTCAAATGACGGCACTCCAACTCGACTTCACCAGCGAGGCCGCAGATTTTGTCATCACCGGCGGCACAACTTACTCCGGGCGATCAGGAATCGGCAACCATATTGAAGGCGGCGTGAAACTCGACAAAAATAGCGATCCAGACTTCGCATTCCATCATCAAAACGACCTCGAAGTCCTCGTGATGCTCGATATGCAAACCCGCATCACCGACTGGATCAACCATGTTGACGGCGGCAACGGGAGTCATCCCACCACCACCCAAAACCTTTGGACCATCGGGCAGTCAGAAACAACGACACTCTTCAAACCAGATATTGGTATCCGTCGATACAGCGGCTCAGAAGCAGATACATATCTCAGTTGGAACACTGTAACACCAGCAGAAGCCGGGGTCACAGGATTCCGGATCGCGGGCAACTTCGACGGCAGTTCATATCCTGACTGTGAACTCGCCATTGATTGTTCTGACGGCTACGACAATAGACAAAAATCCATCAAAATCGTTGAGATTACCCCGACAGGGGTCGGCAGCTCGATCATCGCCAACATCTGGCCCGAATCCAGTGGCATTGACTTTACAGGCGAGTCCCAACTCTCCCCAGGCTTCGATCTGTACCACATATACGATGGAAACATCACAGCATGGCCAATCTGGCCTGGCTCGCTCGATGATCAGTACCACGACCTCCTCATCGGGGCAAGAACCTACCCCGTCCAGGTCACCACGGTCCGCCAAGCCGACGGCACCGTCGAATCCATCGAACCATGGGACAGCGGCATGTCGCTCACCCAAACCCAGTACAACCGACGGACAACCGTCGGCGCAGGCCGCGCCTGGGTGCTACGAGCAAAGGAAGCAGCCAAACCGTAAGGGTCAACAATACCACACATAGCTCAATAAGCACAGCACTCCGGCATATCACCCTCCCAGTGATGTGCCGGTTTTCATTACCTCTCACAGTCGCAGAAAAAAGAATACATGCAGAAAAAAAACCGCGATCCTTCCAGATCACGGTCACTTCAAATGGGCGTAACAGGACTTGAACCTGTGACCTCTGCCATGTGACGGCAGCGCTCTAGCCAACTGAGCTATACGCCCCAATGAGCCCGGATCATATACCGGATCAGAGGCAAGCTCAACCGCCCGATCACTGCATATTTGACATCTTGAAGGTCACCGATTTCCCCGACTTGTGCACCACCGTCACCGTCCGGGCCACCCCGTCGATCGCCGTCAGCTTCCAGACCCCCTCGATCTCATCCCCAATCCGGTGCGGCTTCGAGTTGATCATCGCCAGCGGGTTCGTCGGGTGCGGCAAAATAGAAGTCACCAACAGCTCTGGCAGCCGCTCCTCCACCGGGCGCCGGGGCTCATCGCTCACCTCATACTGATCCACATACAGCTCTTCATTGAACTCTTCAAACCAGAACGGCGAGCTCAAAACCACACGCTCATGACCAGCTTCATCCGATTGTTCATCGGAGTGATCCAACGAAACAGAGAGCTCTGGAAAATCGATCGTCTCCTCGACCCCGCCCGTCGTCACCATCGCGTTCGTCTTCGCGGCTCCCTGCCCAAGATAACGAACACTAAAAGCGACCAAGACCGGCACAATACACCCCAACGACACATAAACCAGCGTATGACTCAGCTTCATGACGCGCCCCCTTCCGACACCGCAACCCGAGCATCAGTGACCTGATCAACCCCAGCCGGGGCCGCAGACATCGTTTCCTCAAACGCCTCCGGGAACGCACCAAGCTCGTAGGTTGAAACCTGCAGAATCATCCTGGCCGATTCTTTCGATGTGGGCAGCATCCGGAACGAACCCACCTTTGTAATGCACGACCCACCGCTCAGCTCTTGAAGATAATCAACAATCCCACTGTACGGACCATCACACTCAACCCGAAACTCCTGAGTCGCGAGCTCAAGCTCAGCCTGGCCGGGCCCACGCTTGAGCTTCTCAATCCGCTTACGCAGCGGCTCAATCTTCGTCACGGTCAACCCCTTCTCCTCAGCGAGATCCTGGAGATGCCCGTGCATATTCGTTCCATTCGCGCTGTCAAGCTGCGCCCGCAGCTCATCGCGAATCTCACTCATCCGCTCAAGCGATCGTTCCACTTGCTGGGCATGGAGCCCGATCGACTCCTCGCCCTGGGTCAGCTGTCGAACCTGCGCATCACGCGCAAGCTTGAGGTCCCGCTCAGATTCAAGCTCAGCCCCGACTAAGAAATGCCAGCCCGCCGCCCCCGCAAGAGAGATCAGACCGAGCTTCACAAAGAATGATTTCATCGTATCCTGGTTCATGGGGCACCCCCTGTTGTATCGATGGTTGAATCAACCTGAGCACGCACCACCAACTCATGCGGCAGCGTCTCCTTTGCCAGCTCGACCTTGAGCACAAACTGGCGACCCCACCCGTCCTCGCCCACACGCACCCGCGAGATCGCCCCGAGCTTGACCTCAAACACGCCCTCGACGGCTTCGATCGAGCCGACAAAGTCGCTCAACGCCTGGCCCGCGTCCTGCTCACCCGCAGACACAGCCAGCCCGTTGATATCGATAAACGGACTCCCCTGCTTGTACTCCCCGCGGATCTGCTGGATACGGACCGATTCCGTATTCATCTTCCCGAGGGCTTCAAGCATTACATCCCACCGAGGCACATCGACGACCGTATCAGAGACCAGCTCTGACACATCGCAGATCGCACTCGACATCGATTGAGCCAGCGAACACTGCTCCTCAAAGTCATTGATGACACGCAGACGAGAAGCCTCACTCCCCATCATCGCTTTGATCTCCTGCTGCTCAATCACCGTGTCCGCATACTCAGCACCAATCCCCACTGCCACCAACGCAGCCCCCACCGCAAGGCCCCGGTTGAGCTTCTTCTTGAATCGTTCGTCCAGCGCAAGCTCGGGGAGCAAACCACTCGGACGCGTGGCCCCGCTGACCATCGCATACTCGACCGTACCCTCGCCGAACGCCTCGACAACCTCACTCCGAGGGTGCTCATCGACATGCAGGTACATATCGATATGCTGAGCAAGCGATTTTCCGATACATGGAATTGATGCGCCAGGCCCACAAATCTGAATATTCTTCGGCATGTCCAAGCCGCTGAGCCCGAACCGGAAAGTCTGCTTGATCTCGATACAAAGCGTCTGGAGCACCGGGGCCAAGGCCGGGAGCACCGCCTGACGCAGATCAACCCCACCCACTTCTTTCGAGTCCATCGGGACCCCGTGCTCGAAGAGCATCCCATACGCCGTACGCAACTTGGCCGCCCCCTGCACCTGATCCTGTCCAGACTCCTGCTCATGCCCAAGATCATCGCCTTGGTCTTCGCCCGCTGCCAGCCCGGTCTTATACGCCTCGGCCAGCTTCCGATACCCGATCTGTGCGATCCGGACGAGCTGGAGCCCCTCCTCATTGGCAAACGCCATCGCACACACATCCGAACCAATATACACCACCGCCGTATCCGGCTCAGCCTTCAAAGCGATCCGCGAGGCCGTGCTCATCACCGAGACGCTCGTCGGGACCAGTGCCTTAACGGACACATTGCAACGGTTCAGCCACGCGTACAGCGACCGGAGCTGATCCTCACGCTCGCTGTACACCAACGCCATCGAGGTCTTCGATCGCGAACCACACTCAGAGAGCATGTGGGTCTGCACCGAATCGCGAAACCCGACACTCTCGCGGATCTTCGCGATCCCCGCCGCCCGCGCCGATGCCGTATCAAGATCAAACGCGTGAACCTGCTGGGTCACGCTCGAAGACTGGTACATCACCACCGCGTTGCTGATCAATCGCGATGAAAACCGCGAGAGCAGCTGACGCAACGGCTGGTCATACCGCAACAGCCCATCAGCCCACGCATTGGTCCACATATCAGGATCAAGGTCCAGGCGTTCCGATTGAATCACCCGCCCCTTGCTCACGCGCGCCGCGCAGAGCATATCCGACGACAGGCTAATCACAAACTGATTCTTCGTATTCTTCATGCGTATCCCCAAACAATAGAGTCTCGTAGAGACCACCTAGATCGTCCAATTGCAGCACAAACTCCGTCACAATCACGCTTCTCACACCATTCCACCCAGCACACCCCTAGAATCGGGGTCAAACCAGAACCCCAGTCCATGCTTCCCAATTCTTATCGCACCGTAAACTCCACTCGCCGACGAGCATCCCCGCTCGTGCCTTCAACAATCGCCACCCCATCCTCGCCGGGCACCTGCATAAACCCGATCCGCTGCCCCCCCAGCACAATCTCATCGCCCTCGATCGGCATCTGGGCCCGACCAATAATCGCATTCATCAAAATCACCCCACCACTCTCGGCCCCATAGAACGCCCGGGCAGTCTCCACCCGCATCGTCGCAAGATCAGCCTCTTCACGCACCGGGCGGATCGACCCCGCAACCACCAACGCCAGCATCGCCATCACCACCACGATCACCACCAGCACCGTCCCACGACGATCACTGGGCAATCCGCGTGTCCTCTTCTGTTCTTCGTTCATGACGGATCCTCCTGCCCAATCCACACCCGCGGATGGGCCAGCACACTCATCACCACGCCCTGCGTCTCGATTTCGATCTCAAACCGGTGCGTCAAGCCTGGTGTCAGCCGGACATCCGTCACCCCGTCATCACCGATGTACCGGATCTCAAACGAATCCACCTCAACACACAGCGGCACCGAATCGCCGCCGAGCACAAGCAGCTCCAGGGTCGTCCCGTTCAGCTCAAATCCAGTGCCATCCGTGAACTCCACCGAGCTCGCCGTCGAGCTCAAAATCCCGACACCCGTTTCGTCCTCACCGATCGGCGCCTCACGCACCACCCGCGTCACCCGATCGAGCGCAAACGCCGCCCGCTCCGTCGATCCGCGCACCTGGCGAGCAACAACATACGAATCCGAGGCCGAAGCAATCACCGGCATCAGCGTCACACTGATAATCGACATCACCACCACCGCAGCAAGCAGCTCCAGAAGTGTAAATCCAGCCCGATTGATCGTCATACTTCTCCGCATCACATCTCCGAGACCATCACCGACACCGGCATATCAAACGAGTCACTGCTCGCCGACACATACACCACCCGCACCGTCACCACCCGAAACACATTGTCTTCTTCGTCCTCAGAGACCTCGCCATCAGAACCAACCTGCTCACCGATGCGCACGGTGTAGCTCAGCCCCACATCGGTATACGCCCGGGTCACATTGACCAAACGCGCATAAAGCCCAGTCGTGTCATCCAGCAGGTAGGTATCCTCATCACCCAGGGCCGCAAACCCAAGCAGCTCATCCCGGCTCGTCATGTCCGCCATCACCGTCTCAAGCACAATCGTGCTCAAAAAAGTCGCCCGCGTCGTATTGATCGCGTCAACCCGCCCCGAAGCCGCCGAATCCATCATGTTGAGCGTCGGCGGCACCGCGATCGCCAAAACGATCACCGCGATCACCACCTCAATCAGCGTGAATGCCCGCCGAGGACTGAGCTTACTGTTTGGTGCACAAACCGAACTCATTCAATCTCCCCCACCATCCCAGAATACGGATACACCGCCACCTGTTCGCCAGAGCCCAACTCGACAATCGCCTCGAGCGTGTTGAGTTCCTCGAACACACCCGCCTGCGAACGCATATGCGGGCTCGATTCGAAGTCAAACCAGACCGTGCCCGTCCCGCCCACGCCGTCGCCGTTGCGAAACGAAACCAACTCCACACCCGGATAAACAACCCCAAGATCAATCGACCGGGCACGCCCCGTCAACGGATCAATCTCCGTTTCAACCTCCCCCAAATCGTTGATGAGCACCACCGTGATGGTTGAACGCTCCAGATCAATCGCAAGCCCATGGGGCATCCCCGACGCGACCGCAAGCCCCTTGGCCACCTCGATCATCCGAACCAGATCATCGCGTGCCGCGCCCTCGCGCATCGTACGGACATTGCTCATCGCCGGGATCACCGACGCCGACACAATCCCCATGATGACGACAACGACAACCAGCTCCACCATCGTGAAACCACGCCGAGCCGAGCACCGCCGAAATGGACAATCTGCTTGCTTCATCGCTTAAAACTCATTCGCCGAAAGGACCGATCCGCTCCCGTCAGGCGTGTTGGTCGCCGCGTCCGTATTGGCATAGAAAATCGCCACCGGCGGCGTCGCATCATTATCCACAAAGTAGTTCCACCCCGCGAGCGTCGGGTTCGATACCGCCCGAGCAGAAGCCTGCGCGAAGCTCACGCTCTGGATCGCGCCCACATTCGTAAACGGATTCATCGGCACATCAAACTTGATCACCGACCCATCACGCAGCTCCTCGATCGTCGGATACGGATCGTCCCCCCGGATCACCGCGCTCGTGCGATAGGTCGCGATCGAAGACCGCACCCCCGCCACCGTACTCTGGACCGCCGAAGCGCGTGCGTCATCGCTCGCCGAAGCAAACTTGGGGATCGCCACCGCCGCCAAGACCCCGAGGATTACGATGACAATCAGCACCTCGATCATCGTGAACGCACGCCGACTCACGCCTGCTGTTTTCTGTACACTGTTCATGTTGATTCCCTCATCATTTGTTGATACTGATCATCTGCCACATCGGCAAGAACACCGACAACGCCACAAGCAGGACAATCCCCGCCATCGCGATCGTGATCATCGGCTCAATTATCGTGTTGATGTTCTTCGCCAGATAGTCCGACTGCCGATCGTAATGCCGCGCAATAATCGATCCAGCCCGGGCGACCTCCTTCGAGTTCTTGCCCGACCCAAAGAGCCGCCTGGCAAAGCTCGGCAACCCATGCGCCTTGTTGATCACATCGCCAAGCGACTCACCGCTCCGCATCTGATCACACATCCGCACACACTCGGCCTGAAACACCGGACGCCCCGTCGCGCTCCCCGCGATCTCCATCGCGTCGATCACCTCAACACCCGACTCAAGCCCGATGCTCATCACCCGGCTAAACCGAGCCGTCGTCACCGAGGTAAACATCGACCCAATATACGGCAGCTTATGGATCAACACCTCAAGCCGGTATCGCCCCTTAGGATGCTTCCACGCCCGGCGCAGAGCCCATACAAACAGTATCGCCACAGCCAAGTATGCCCACCAATGAGCCGTCATAGATCCGCCCATCGCCCGGATCACCCGCGTCGTCACCGGCAGCTCAACACCATTGGACTCAAAGATCGTCGCGAACTTGGGCACCACAAAGATCACGATCACACTCACCGCCAGCGCCACAAAGCACACCACGATAATCGGATAGCTCAGCGCCCGCTTGATCTGCTGGCGGGTCTCGATATTCCGATCCAGCATGTCGGCTAGGTGCGTCGTCACCGGACCAATCTGCCCGGTATTCTCCGCGGACCGCAGCGTATCAATATACACATCCCCGAACACATGCTTGTACTTAGCAAACGCCCCGGTCACCTTCTCGCCCGACTCAATCATCGTCGCGATATCCGTCACCATGTCCCGGAGCGTCTCATTCTTCTCGTGCTCGGCGATCGACATCAGCCCCCGAGCAATCGGGATGTTGGCCTCGACAAGCACGCTCATCTCGCGCGTCAGCAGTGCGATCTCGTGCTGCGTCACCCGCTTCTTGCTCATCGAGAACATCGCTGAGCCCGACGAAGCCTTCAGCGACATCGGAACAAGCCCGAGCCGCGAGAGCTTACCGAACGCATCGTCCTCGCAGGACGCATCTATCGAGCCCTTGCACAGGGCGCCCTCATCGTTGATCGCTTTGTAGATATATGAAGTCGAACTCATCGCCGCCCCTTTGCTCGCTGCTGAATCTGATCCCGCAACACCTGATCACGCAACCTTCTTGTACAGATCCTCATCGCCACCATCCGTGAGCTTGATATCAATCGTCGCGTGCAGCTTCTTAACCTCGTCAAGCGTCGTCAGCCCAATCCTCGCCTTCTCGATACCGTCCTTGAGCATCAAACGCATGCCCTCGCCCTGCGCCACTTCGGCGATCTCCGAAGCACTCGCCCCGCGATCAACCAACTCACGCACCGCGTGCGTCGCACACAACAGCTCATACACGCCGATCCGCCCCTTGTAGCCCATGTTCATACAGCTCGGACACCCGCAGCTCTTGACAAACGAGTCCCCGCCCCCAGGCTTAATCCCCAACTCACGCATCGCATCGCCATAATCCTGGTCCGGCTCGCAGCAATCCGTGCACACCCGGCGCACAAGCCGCTGGGCCATCACCCCGAGGAGCGCATTGTGGATCGCAAACGCCGGCACCCCGAACTCACGCAATCGAGGGATCGCCCCGATCGAGTCATTCGTATGCAGCGTCGAGAACACCAAATGCCCCGTCAACGCAGACTGCACAGCGATCTTGGCCGTCTCCGGATCACGGATCTCACCGAGCAAGATCACATCCGGGTCCTGACGCAGCATCGAACGCAGCGCGCTGGCAAAGTCCAGCCCGATCTCCGCATTCGCCTGCACCTGACGGATCAGAGGCAGTCGAATTTCTACCGGATCTTCAATCGTCATGATGTTCCGCTCGGGCACATTGATCTCATTGAGCGCCGTATACAGCGTCGTCGTCTTACCAGAACCCGTCGGCCCCGTAATCAAAATAATCCCGTGCGGCTTAGAAATCATCTGCGAGAACCCATCCTCGACATCGCGAGGCATCCCCAAGTCCTTCACCTGCCCGATCGAGCTCGCCGTGCTCAACAAACGCAGCACCGCATTCTCACCATGTATCGTCGGGATGATGCTCAACCGAACATCAATCGCCACGCCATTGTGCTTAAACCTGAACTTCCCGTCCTGAGGACGCCGCGTCTGCGTCACATCCAGATGCGCCATCACCTTCAGACGCTGGATCATCCCCTCGTGCATCCCAAGCTCCGGCCCACGATGCGACTGGAGCACCCCGTCCACGCGATACCGGAGCAGCAGCTTCTTCTCATCCGGATTGATATGGATATCGCTCGCCTGAAGCTCCGCCGCCGAGAACAGAATCTGGTTCACCGCCGCGACCACCGGCTCCTGGTCAGACTCAACAACAAGATCATCGATCCCGTCCTCCACCTCACCAGAACCCGAATCGAGCGTGTACGCCCGGGTGATCAGCATCCGCAGCTGCTGCGCATCGCACACCACCGGGTCGATCTGCCCCTTAAATATCTGCCGAAGCTCGTCGATCGCCTGAAGATCCAACGGATCCTCCATCCCCACCGTCACCGTGTCCCCGAGAATAAACAACGGGAACACACGCAGACGCTCGGAAACAGACTTGGGCATCCGACGCGACTGTCGAATATCAATATCAAACTTGCGGATATCCGCGAACGGATACTCACAAATCGAAGCCTTGACCAACGCCACATCATAAGGCGAAACAATGTTCGTCTTGATGACCGCATTGTCAAAGTCCAGATCACCGCCCTCGATCGTCTCACGCAGCCGAAGGGCATCCGCCTCACTCAGCTTGTCCGCCTCGACCAACGCCTTGAGAATAAACTCTGAAGTATTAAGCATCCCCACGCCCCCCGAATGTATCTCCAGCATCGCCAGCGTCACCAAGCCCATCTGCCTGGTCCGCTTCGCCATCCAAGAGATCAATCAAACGATCAATCGCCGCTTGCGTTTCATCTTCAACATTAACAAACGCACACCCCACCAGATAGGAAGGGCGTCGATCCGTCATCTGCACCCGCTTGACCTGCATCTCACACCGCAGCATCGTCTCGCCGGCATGGGCACCAAAGCCCGGCACCGCGATCTCCAGATGCAGCCCACGAGCAAAGAAGGCGTCAGACACAAATCCGATCCCGCCCTCGGCAAAGTCAACAAGCTCAACGCCCATCCAGCGGTTCTCATCAACAACGCCCTTGGCGAACTGAACCTGATCCAGATGCTGCATCCCGACACGCACCTTCGAAGGCAGCGATATCTCAAACCGCTCCGTCCGCCGAACTATGAGACCATTAGAAGCCATCTCGTTTCTCCTTTGAGCATTGGGCCGTAGCCACCAGCCATCGCTGATGGGGAATAGGGATCGAAAGGGATCTCTGTCTCATAAATCGGAGCATCCCCCCCTCCACTGAACCCTGATCAACCCAAATCTGAGTCTTCCCCCCCAAATCCAGCGGGAATCCCGCTCAACCGCCGAAAATTCCACCATGCTCTGCGCAATATCCTTGTTTTTGACCAAACACCCCAGCTATACTCTCAGCCCGGATTGATCGGGTCCGGGACGCCCACGATTGGGCACCTTTCGTATATAAACAGTTTGGCTGACAGCACCTCCGCTTCAGCCGCAATTCGTCACCAAAGCGCCCTCTGCAGCACCGATCAAGCTGCCGGTGCCGCTGACAAGGAACGGATCAGTATCATGGCCAACACACTCGTACAAGACCTCATCGAATCGGGCATCCACTTCGGACAGCGCTCAAGCAGCTGGAACCCGAAGATGACCCCCTACATCTACGGCAAGCGCAACGGTATCCACATCATCGATATCAAAGAGACCGTCAAAGGCCTCCTCCTCGCACGCAAATACATCACCAAAACAGTCGCCGGCGGCAAGGATGTCTGCTTCGTAGGCACCAAGCGCCAGGCAAAGGGCGTCATCGAACAACGCGTCGGCGATGTCGAGATGCACTATGTCACCGAACGCTGGCTCGGCGGCACCCTCACCAACTTCTCCACCATCCGCAGCCGCCTCAAGCGCCTCGAAGAACTCGAAGCCATCGAAGCTGAAGACAACTTCGAGAGCTACTCCAAGAAAATGGAATCACAGCTCCGCCGCGAGATGCGCAAGATCAAGCGAAACCTCGACGGCATCCGCAAGATGCACAAGATGCCAGGCATCGTCGTCGCCATCGATGTCAACCGCGAGACCACCGCCCTGCGTGAAGCACGCAAGCTCGGAATCCCAACCATCTGCCTCATCGACACCGACGGCGACCCAGACATGGTCGACATCGCCATCCCAGGCAACGACGACTCCATGCGCTCCATCGATGTCATCGTCAGCGAGCTCTGCAAAGCCATCTCCGACGGCAAGCAGTCACGCGTCGAATCAAGCAAGGGCCGCGATGACGCATCCGCAACCTCAGACGGCGCACCACGCCGCTCGAGCCGCTCGCAGTTCCGCGCCGACGAGAAGCCAGCAGCACCCGCCGCAGAAACAGCAGCAGATGCCGCACCAGCCAAGGCACCCGCCAGCGCTGAATAAGCTGAATAAGCTGAATAAGCTGAATAAGCTGAATAACAATCCCCTCCGCCGCCCACACCGGGCAACGGATACCAAAGCCGAATGAATCAAACTCCGCCGGGCACCCTTCGCCCAGCGGATCACCAAACACCCGAGATCAACAGATCTCAACAACTGATGCCCCAACGGGCAAAGGACAACACCATGTCAACAATCAGTGCAAAAGATGTCATGAGCCTCCGCAACAAAACCAGCCTCGCCATGATGGAATGCAAAAAAGCACTCATCGAAGCCGACGGCGATGTCGAGCAGGCAGAAATCCTCCTCCGCAAGAAGCTCAAAGGCAAGATGGAAGCCAAGACCGACCGCGTCGCCGGCGAAGGCCGCGTTGAAATCCTCGTCTCCGACGACGGAACCTCAGCCGTCCTCGTCCGCGTCAAGGCCGAGACCGACTTCACCGCCAAGAACGACCTCTTCATCGCCGCAGTCAAGAACATCGCCAAGCTCGCGCTCGACGCAGACGCCGGCAATGTCGCCCCGACCGAAGAGATGACCGCTCTTATCGACGAGCTCCGCATCACCACCGGCGAAAACATCTCCATCGACGAGATCGAGAAAATCACCGGCACCGCGGGCACAACCAGCTTCGGCACCTATGTCCACCACGATGGCAAGACCGGCTCGCTCGTGCAGATCGAAGGCGAAGTCTCCGACGAGACCCGCAGCCAGCTCGCCATGCATGTCACCGCCGCCATGCCCCGCCCACTCGGGATCACCCCCGACGAGATCCCAACAGAAATGGTCGAGAAAGAACGCAAGTTCCGCCTCGAGCAGGCCATGGAATCGGGCAAGCCAGAGCAGATCGCCGAAAAAATGGTCGAGGGCGGCATGAAGAAGTTCTTCTCCGAAGTCGCGCTCCTCGAACAACCATTCGTCATCGACCCGTCCAAGAACATCAAGGACCTCATCGGCTCCTCGACCATCTCGGCATTCCGCCGCTGGGCCGTCGGCGAATAAGCCACCAAATCCATTTCACACATTCTCAAAGAGAACCGCACAAGCGGTTCTCTTTTTTCATACAATACCCATATTCCATTCATACATCATTGAGAGACCACACCCATGGGCAACAAACCAGCCGAAAACGAACGCTACACCATCCGCCGAAAAGTCCTCAAACTCTTCGGCGCCGCCTTCCATGTCTACGACGAGCAAGGCTCCGTCGTCGGCTACTGCAAACAAAAAGCCTTCAAGCTCAAAGAAGACATCAAGCTCTACACCGGCGAAGACATGAACGACATGCTCCTCTCCATCCAGGCCCAGAGCATCATCGACTTCAGCGCCGCCTACACCGTCGTCCTCCCCGATGGCACCGCCCTGGGCTCACTGCGCCGCAAGGGCCTCAAGTCCTCGTTCATCCGCGACGAATGGACCATCTTCGACACCAACAACAACGAGATCGCCACCATCCGCGAGCTCGGCTCCATCACCCCCATCATCCGCCGCTACCTCGACGCCATCGCCTTCCTCTTCCCCCAAAAATACGAACTCACCCGCAAATCCGATGCACAGGTCATCGCCGTCCTCCGCAACCACTTCAACATCTTCATCTCCAAACTCGGCGTCGCCATCGTCCAAGAAGACGAATCCATCGACGAGCTCCTCGTCCTGGGCGCCGCCTGCCTCATCACCGCCATCGAAGGCCGCCAGAACTAAACCGTCCACGCACGCATCTCACCCCTTGCAGAGAAGGAGTCCCCCCATGTCACCCGACAACCAATCAAATGAGCAAACAAACATCACCCGCAGAAGCGCACTCACCGGCCTCGCCGCCCTCGGCGCCACCGGCATGCTCGCCTCAACCGCCTCCGCCAGCACCAACACCCCCTACCTCGCCCAAGCCGACCTCGGATGGGACCCCGCCACCGGCCAGTACACCCTCCCCGACCTCCCCTACGCCTACGACGCCCTCAAAGCCGTCATCGACGAGCAGACCATGCGCATCCACCACGACAAACACCACGCCGGCTATGTCAAAGGCGCCAACAAAGCCCTCGCCGAGCTCGAAAAGATCCGCTGGCGTCAGGGCGACGAATCACTCACCCAGCACTGGCAACGCCAGCTCAGCTTCCATATGGGCGGCCACATCAACCACACCCTCTTCTGGACCTCCATGAAACCCGAGCTCCTGGGCGGCGGCACCCAGCCCACCGGCAACCTCTCCAACGCCATCAAGTCCGATTTCGGCTCCTTCGGCAAGTTCATGACCCAGTTCAAGCTGGCCGCCGCCAAGGTCGAAGGCTCCGGCTGGGGCTACCTCGTCTACGAACCCCTCTCCCGCCGCCTCATGGTCACCCAGATGCAGAACCAGCAAGATATGATGTTCACCGGCGCCATCCCCCTCCTCGGAGTCGATGTCTGGGAGCACGCCTACTACCTCAAGTACCAAAACCGCCGGGCCGACTACATAGAAGCCTTCACCACCATCATCGACTGGACCGAAATTTCCAGAAGATTCGAAGCCGCCCGAGCCTAAGCCCATCACCAATCTCACCCATAAAAAAACGCCCGAGCAATCGGGCGTTTTCTTGTATCAACTTGTATCAATATCAGCTGGTCTTACCCAACATGCTTGGGATCAAACGCGTCCTGCAACGCATCCGTCAGCACATTAAACGACAGCACGAGCACAAACATAAAGAAGGTCGCCGACCCGATCTGCCAGAAGAACCCAGCCCGGATCTGCTCGCCGCTCTGCGTGATCATGTTCCCCCAGCTCACCCCGTCCTTGAGCCCCAGCCCAAGGTAGGTCAGCACCACCTCACCCTTGATCGCCCCGATGAACAACAGCGAGCTGTTGATAAACATCAGGTGCGAAGTATTGGGCAAGATATGCTTGAGCAAGATCCGCGCCCGGCTCGCGCCCAGCGCCTGGGCCGCCTGCACATAATCCAGCGACCGCAGCTTGAGCGCCTCGCCCCGCGTCACCCGGCAAGGCCCGATCCAGAAGGTCAGACTAAACGCGACATACAGCGGGATCAGCGTCCGCTCAACGCTCGAGCCCGTGAACATAAACGACAGCACCACAAGCAGCACCAGATACGGGATCGACGAGAAGGTCGAGTACAACCAGATCACCACATGATCGATCGCCCCGCCAAAGTACCCCGCCGCCGCGCCGATGATCGACCCGAACAGCACCGCGAAGAACGCCACGATCAGCCCCACCTGAATCGCAATCTTCGCCGAGTACAACGCCCGCAACAAAATCGACTGCCCCTGCCGGTCCGTGCCCAGCAGCATCCGCAGCTTATAAACTGCCCCCTCAACCCCCGTCGGCATCGGGTACAACCGCATCAGCACCGGCTCGATCTCATCGAGCTTCGCATTCACCTGCGCATTGATCCGCTCGCTGGCCCCAGAGAGCCCATCACGGATCTGCCCGACCACCGCCTCGTCATACACCGGGTCCATCGGCTCAAGGTCAAACAACGCATCCACCGCATCAAGCAGCGACGCCGTCTCCACAGCAGACAACGGATCGTTCGGATCGTCGAGCACCTCGACATACTCATCCACCAGCTCGATCAGCTCATCGAGCGTCAGCGCCAGCTCATCGTACAAGATCTCGATATCGTCCTCGCTCAGATCCACACCATCTTTGAGCTGGGCCGAAAACCCATCGAGCTGCTCCATGCTGATCTGGATCTCGGGCACCAACGATCGCAGCTCACGCAGCGTATCCTGGCGTTCGAAGATCGCCATCCCCTCGTCATAAATCGCCTTGAGCTCCTCGACCGGCACATCCGCCACCCGACGCTCGGCCAGCGCCGCATACGCAAACACATCCTCCAACGAAGCAAGCTCAACAAGCTCCTCCCCGCTCTGATCAGCCCGCGCCCGCTCAACATCCTGCTGCTCGATCTGCCCAAACACACGCCCCGCACGCTCAAAGTATGACTTCGTCTGCTCGATCCGCTGCTCAGGCTCAGAAACAAGCCCGAACCCTGGCTCCTCCTTCGCGCCCACCTGCTCGCTCGTCTTCTCCGTGAGCAGCGCCCCCAAGACCGGACGCTCCGAGAGATCAAACGCCCCCGTCGCGTTGCCCACCGCCGACACAACCTGCATCCCCGTGATCCACACGAACAGCAGCATGTACAGCCCGATGATCGTCATCGCGATCACCGCGCCGCGGTTCTTAAACAGCTTCCGCAGCGAGGGCGACTCGTTGATCCGCTTCGAGAAAATCATGAAAGCCTCACTCTCGGATCAGCCAGTGCATACAGCACATCAGTCAGAATATTGGACGCGATAAACATCGCCGCGAACAACGCCGTAAACGCCTGGATCACCGGGAAGTCCTTGTTCGTGATCGCCTGGATCAGCGTCCGACCCATCCCCGGGATATTGAAGTACATCTCGATCAAGATCGACCCCGTCACAATGAACGGCAGCGAGATCATGATCCGCGTAATAATCGGGATCATCGCGTTCTTGAGCATGTGCACAAACATCACCCGCTTCGTGCTCGCCCCCTTGGCCCTCGCCGTGCGGATGTAATCCCGCTGCGACTCCTCGACCATCACCGCACGATAGAACCGCGTGTCATAGCCCAGCGCCACCACCACATTAATCATCACCGGCAACATGCAATACGCAACCCAGTTCTTGGGCACAAAGAAGAACCAGGGCGACCCGCTCGACCCCGCAGTCACCGTCACCTGGAACGGCCACCCCTCGGTGTACTGGCTAGGCAAGAACGCCCCCCAGTACTGCCCGATCATGATGTACACCAGCACAGAAATACTCATCCCCGTCACCGCAAAGAGCATCAGCGTCTTGTCGATCACCCGCCCACGGAAAAACGCCGAGATCAATCCAATACAAATCGCGATCGTCGCCGTGATCGTCAGCGTCGGGATCGTCAACGCCATGCTCGGCGGGATCGCACCCGAAATCATCGCCCCGACCGACCGCTTCTGGTCCCAGCTCTGCTCCGAAAAATCCAGCCGAACCATCTTCCCCAGAAACACCCCATACTGCACAACCAGCGGCTTATCGAGCCCCAGCTCCTGTTTCTTCGACAGAATATCCTCAGCCGTCGGCTGCTTGCCAAGCTGCGCCATCACCGGATCGCTCACCCGCAACGCCGCCATCATCAAAAAGATAATCGCCAAAAACACCGGGATGTTATACAGCGTTCGTCGAAGGATATATGTCCACACAGGCGGCACTCCGAGTGGCCGATTCAGTCAGAACAACTGATCACGGCCAAGAGAACAAGAAAGATCAAGAACCGCGAGCATCGCCCCCGATCCAAAAAAGCAGAAGAATCAAAGCCCGCAGACGATCAGGAAACCCCAACCGCCCGCAAGCCCATCACCCCCGATACATCCGCCAACTCATTTCCGAGCCGATTCGTCCACATCGAGGTACTTGATCCAACCATAATAGCGTTCAGTTGGCTTGCAGTTGAGCAACCACGGGTTGATGATGTAGAAACGCTCACGCGCCATCCCGCCAACATACACGCAGTCATCGAGCACCATGTCCCGCATCTTCACATAGATCGCCGTCCGCTCTTCGCTCGGCTCCATCGTCAAGATCTGCTCGTACATCGCATCGAACTCAGGGCGGCTGTAGTTAAACCGATTCGCCCCCGGCGACGCATTGGGCCCATAAAACAACGCCAGGTTGTTCTCCGCATCCGGGTAGTCACTCCCCCAGGCATACCCAAACATCGGCGACTTCCGCTTGATCAGATTATCGATCATCGTCGAGAAGTCCATAAACACCGGCTCAAACTTGATGTTCACCTCAGCGAGCTGACGCTTGACCATATCGGCCACCGCATTATTCTCCGCGGTCTGCGTCGTATAGAACCGGATCGGAGGCAACCCCTCACCATTCGGATACCCCGCATCGCCGAGCAACTGACGCGCCAACGCCAAGTTCGGCCCCCGCGTCCCCGCAGGCGAACGCCCGCCCTCAGGATGCCCCTCAAGCCCCGGAGGAATCGGGCCATCATACACAGTCCGCAGCCCGTCATAGAAGGTCTTGTTGATCTCATTGAGATCCATCGCATACGAAATCGCCTTCCGCAACGCGATCTTCTCCGGCGTATACCCGCCGAGCAACTCATCCTCCATGTTAAACCCACGGAAGGTCAGATCCAAGAGCATATTCGAGTGCGCCCGGTAGTCATCACGCAGCCATTCCTCTTTAAGCTTCTTCGTCACCAGATCGAACGCATCGGTAAAGCTGCTGTTGGGCACCTCAGAATACCCAAGGTTCCCGTTGAGGAACTCAAGCCACATCGGCTGATCCTCAGTAAACATCGTGAACTCCAACCGATCAACGAACGGCACCTGCTTGCCCGCCGCACGATGCAAACGGTTCCGCTTATCTTCCCGGGACCACGCATCGCGCTCAGGGTAGTACATCGCGTGGTAGTTCGGGTTCTTGTTCGCCGTCAATGACAGCTTCGACACCCAGCGATCGAGCACAAACGGCCCGGTCCCCACCGGATGCGCCGCAAAGCTCTCCCGCCCGTCCTGACCGTTGTAATACTCCACCGCTTCGCGTGGCACCACCGAAGTCTGGAACATCGTCAGCACATACATAAACCGATACACCGGCTTGGTCAGCACGATCTCGAACTCAAGTTCATTAATCTTCACAAACCCCTCGACCTCAGCGTCGTAATCAAACGATTTTGCCGCATTCTGCGCATCCTTATACGCATTGAACCCGACAATCGTGTCATCGACCAGCCACCAGTTCTTGAGCCCGAACTTCTTATCCCCCAACCGCTTAAGCGAATAAAACACATCCTCAGGAGTAATCGCCCGACCCTTCCCACCCGGGAAGCACGCATCATCCTGGAAGTACACATCAGGCTTAAGCGTAAAGTGCCAAGTCGTCCCCCCATCAGCACTGGTCGGCATCTCCGTAAGCAGCAACGGCTCCATCTCCAGCGGGCTCGCGTACTGATTCGTCAACAACGGCTCATAAAACTGCGCACACGCCATGTTGTCATAAGTCGATGACCCCTCCACCGGATCCAGGCTCTTGGGCCCGTCCGTCCGGATGGGAAGCTGAAGAATCTTCAGTTCATCCTTCTGCTCACTCGATCGTTCAAGCCCCGATTCAACGCCGCCCAAAGCAGGCGATGCCCCCCCAAACGCTGCAACCGCAGCCCCAACAAGAGCAACTCTCAATCTCCGACGCGTCAATATCGACATGCACGATCTCCTCTAAACAGTTCAGGAATCAGTTTCTAGCCCCACACTCTATGCATGACCCCGCCCGCAACGCAACAGCAAGCAAAACCAGCCCATCGGGGATCTTTCCGAACCAATTACAGCGCCAACCAGACCCGACCTGACGATAATTACCCAACTATGCCAAACATTCCATCAGATTCATGCACCGCCACCACCATCACCCGCGCAAAGACCACCCACCTCTCCTTCGGCGGGTGCAACTACGCCGGGCTCGCCCACCACCCAAAGGTCATCCAAGCCGTCCTCGACGCCGCCCCACAATACGGGCTCTCCAGCTCCGCCAGCCGAGAAACCACCGGCAACGCCCGCCCGCACGCCCAGCTCGAAGCACAGCTCACCGCATTCTGCAACCACCAAGACGGACTCCTCGTCCCCGACGGCTACACCGCCAACCTCGCCGCCCTCCAAGGGCTCCAAACCCTCGACACCAAGCACGCCCTCATAGACACCCGCGCCCACGCCTCGCTCAAGGACGCCGCCATCCTCGGCGGCATGCAGATCCACCTCTTCGACCACCTCGACGCTGTCCACGCTCAGTCCATCCTCAACACACTCAACGCCCCCGCCGTCATCCTCACCGATTCCGTCTTCACCACCGACGGCGACCTCGCCCCCGCACAACAGCTCCTCGACATCCTCCGCCCAGACGACTTCCTCCTCCTCGACGACTGCCACGGCTTCGCCGTCCTGGGCGATCACGGCCGCGGAACCCCCGACGAACTCAACCTCCAATCCCCCCAGCTCATCGTCACCACCACCCTCGTCAAAGGGCTAGGATGCGCCGGCGGCATCGTCATGGGCCCCAGCCGACCCGTCGAAGCCGCCCGCAACCACTCCATCGCCTACCGCTGCACTACCCCCGCCGCACCGCCACTCGTCAACGCCGGGCTCGTCTCGCTCAACATCCTGCAAACCGACCACAACCTCCACCCCACCCTCCGCCGCAACATCGACCAGGTCCGTTCGATCCTCCGCACCCTCAATCTCCCCGCCCACGATCTCAACACCTCCATATTCGCCTTCACCATCGGAGATGAACCAACGATGCAGCGCATCGAGCAATCCCTCCTCGACCAAGCCGTCATCCTCCCGCTCATGCAATACCCCAACGGCCCCGCCCCCACATACTTCCGCCTCGCCGTCAACGCCGCCCATACCTCCGAACAACTCGAACAGCTCCAAGACGCCCTCACCCACGCCATCGAGACCCACGCACCCCACACGCTCCCCCACGCCCTACCAAAGATCGTCCACCAATGAGCACCCCCAACACCAACGACTCATTACAACAACGCCTCGACTTCGCCCTCGCCGCCGCCAAAGCATCCTCCCAGATCACCCTCGACTACTTCGGCCAATCAAACCTCGACCAATCCACCAAACACGACGGCACCCCCGTCACCATCGCCGACCGCGCCTGCGAGTCCGACCTCCGCGATCGCATCGCCGCCGCCTACCCCGAGGACTCCATCCTCGGCGAAGAGTTCCCCTCCAAAAAAGGCACCTCCGCCTACGAATGGATCATCGACCCCATCGACGGCACCATCTCCTTCGTCCAAGGCGTCCCCCTCTTCGGCACCATGCTCGCCTGCATGAAAGACAACCAACCAATCCTCGGCGTCATCACCCTCCCCGCCCTCAACGAAACCGTCTACGCCGCCACCGGACTCGGCTGCTGGCACACCAGCCCATTCAACAACAATGACATGGCCCCGCTTCGCGCCCACGCCTCATCAACAAGCCAACTCAACCAATCCCTCATCAACACCACCTCCCTCTCCTACTTCGACACCCCCCAACTCCGCGCCCTCTACGAACAACTCGACGCCCAAGCCCGCCACACCCGTGGCTGGTCCGACTGCTACGGATTCGTCCTCCTCGCCACCGGGCGCGTCGACGCCATCATCGAACCGGTCCTGAGCATCTGGGACTTCGCCGCCGCCATCCCCATCATCACCGAATCCGGCGCAATCTGGTCAGACCTCGCCGGAAACCCAAACATCGCCTCCAATCAGATGCTCACCGCCAACCCAGCCCTCCACACCCAACTCATGGCCCTGATGCCAAAACAGCCCTGATCGCCAGCCTTTTCCCCCTTTTCCATCCCCCAGCCACCCGCATTCGCCCAAACCCGTCCCATATTCAAAATTTACCTTGTTATTTGACCCCGACCAAGGCTAAACTCCAGTGCCTCACCATCCGGTGTTGCAGTCGACGAAGAAGATGCCCGGCTCTCTCTCTCGATCACGAATAGACTCACGGGCATTTTGGATGACAGCAATGCTGAACCTGTATGTAGGGAACCTCCCATACTCAATGAACGACCAGGAACTCAACGATCTCTTCTCACAGATCGGTGATGTCCAGTCAGCACGCGTGATGAGCGACCGCGAAACCGGCCGCTCACGCGGATTCGGATTCGTCGAAATGGCTGATGCCGACGCCGGACACGAAGCAATCGAAAAACTCAACGGCACCGACTGTGACGGCCGTGCACTCGTAGTCAACGAAGCACGCCCACGCGAAGAACGCCCACGCAGCGGCGGCTTCGGTGGTGGCGGCGGTGGCCGTGGTGGCTACGGCGGTGGTGGCGGCGGCGGTGGCCGTGGCGGCTACGGCGGTGGCGGCGGCGGTGGTAACCGCGGCGGTGGCGGCGGCTACGGCGGCGGCGGCGGTGGCGGCGGTGGCCGTGACAGCGGCGGCTGGTAAATCACCAACCACTTGCGATCTCCGCGACTAAACAACGAGACACGCAAGAGCCAATACAAAAACACCAAGGCCCGCTGTGAAAACAGTGGGCTTTGTTTTTACCTTCCCGTTCCACCACCCATTCCCCAAGCACTTTCCACTTGGCTATGCCCGCCGAAAACGATAGAATACAACCCACAGCATTCCCCTTTTCCCGGAGACTACTCGAGATGACCACCAACACCACCACCCAAGCCAACACCGCCATCTCAGGACCCGGCATCGACCCCTCCACCGGCAAGATCGACCCTCACGCCGTCACCATCTCAGGGCTCGCCTTAGACACCGCATACACCCCCGATGCCCTCCCCGTCTCTCTCCAGAACTTCGATCGCGACATCAACAACCCGGGCGAGTTCCCCTACACCCGCGGGCTCTTCCCCCAAGGCTACCGCACCCGCCTCTGGACCATGCGCCAGTTCGCCGGCTTCGGCTCCGCCGACGACACCAACGAACGCTTCAAGTACATCCTCGCACAAACCAAAACAAAGACCGCCGCCAACACCGGGCTCTCGACAGCCTTCGACCTCCCCACCCTCATGGGCCGAGACTCCGACGATGTCCTCTCACTGGGCGAAGTCGGCAAGTGCGGCGTCGCCATCGACACCATCGAGGACATGCACCGCCTCTACGCAGACATCCCCATCGACCAAGTCACCGTCTCCCAAACCATCAACGCACCCGCCTGCGTCATCTGGGCCATGTACCTCGCCATGGCCAAGCAGCGCAACATCTCCTGGGACACCCTCGGCGGCACACTCCAAAACGACATCCTCAAAGAGTTCCACGCCCAAAACGAGTTCATCTACCCGCCCGAAGCCTCCACCAAACTCGTCGTCGACACCATCGAGTTCCAATCACAGCATGTCCCCAAGTGGAACTCCGTCTCCATCTCCGGCTACCACATCCGAGAAGCCGGATCATCCGCAACCCAAGAACTCGCCTTCACACTCCGCGACGGCATGGAATATGTAGAAGCCTGCCTCATCCGCGGGCTCGACATCGAAGACTTCGCCCCACGCCTCTCCTTCTTCTTCAACGCACACAACGAGTTCTTCGAAGAAATCGCCAAGCTCCGCGCCGCACGCCGAATCTGGGCACGCATGATGAAGGACCGCTACGGCGCCAAGAACAAACGCTCATGGTTCATGAAGACCCATGTCCAAACCGCAGGCTGCTCACTCACCGAGCAACAACCACTCAACAACATCGTCCGCGTCGCCTACCAAGCCATGGCCGGCGTACTCGGCGGCTGCCAGTCACTCCACACAGACTCCATGGACGAAACCCTCGGCCTCCCCACAGAACAAGCAGTCACCGTCGCACTCCGCACCCAACAAATCCTCGCACACGAAACAGGAGTCACCCGCACCACCGACCCCCTCGGCGGCTCCTACTTCATGGAAGCACTCACCGACAAGGTCGAAGCTGAAGCACTCGCATTCATCGAAGAAATCGACAACATGGGCCGCGGCCCCTGGAAACCAGAACACGCCACCACCTCCACCATCGACGACGGCGGCTGCGTCCAAGGCATCCACAAGGGCTACTTCCGCCGCAAAATCGCCGAAGCCTCCTACCGCTTCTCAGAAGAATGCGAAGCCGGAGACCGCGTCATCGTCGGCGTCAACGAATATGTCGACCACAACGAAGACCGCCAGATCGACATCCTCACCATCTCCGAAGAAGTCGAAACCGTCCAGGTCCAAACCCTCAAAGAGTTCAAAGCCAAGCGAGACCCAACCCAAACCGCCAACGCCCTCGAAGCCATCCGAGAAGCCGCAAGAAACAACCAAAATGTCATGCCCGCCCTCATCGAAGGCGCCCTCGCCAACTGCACCCTCGGCGAAATGGTCCAAGCCATGGCCGACATCTACGGCCGCTACACCGGAGGCCCGGAATGGTGAGTCCGTTGCGTATGTCACTGCTAGGACTGATCATCATTTCAAGCATGGTCGCAGGAGCAACACCCCCAGACCTCTCGACCGAAGCCCAATCGATCGAGAAGTTTGACGGCAGCTGGATCGATCCCTATGTAAAAGATGCCCGAATAGTGCTCATCGGCGAAGAAGTCCACGGCATCGCTGAGCATATTAAAGTCAAGGGCGAACTCGCCCGCCGGCTCATCGATCACCACGGCTTTACCCACATCGCACTTGAGGACGATCGATACAAAGTAGAAGCTCTTTCCCAAATGCTAGAGACCGATGAGGATCCTGAGACAACATTCGCAAGATCTCAACTCTTCTGGTGCTGGGCCGTAAAGGAACTCGCAGACGCAATTTCATTTTGCCGCAACTCACCAAACGAGTGGACCCTAACCGGCTTTGATGTCCAGACTCCAATGTTTGCTCTAGATAATCTCCGCACAAACGCCACAACTCAGGATCAAAATACGCAGACCAACCTGCTATTCAAGATATTCTCAATCGGTCAGGATACATTCGATCTAGAAGATGCAAAAATCGCCTTCGAGAGTGCTGAAAAGGCATTCGCAAACTCACCATTCATAGAGAACGAGTTCGTCCATCTCCGCAGAGTCGCAGAAGTCTGGGCCAAGTCCCAAGATCATGGCTCCAGGATGAATGCTCGGGATGCAGGAATGGCCGAAACCATAGAGGATATCCTCAACAACGATCCGGAGGCGCGAATCATCATTTTCGCACATAATGCACATGCCGGTTACACGAATTACTATGAATCATTCACCGGTGGGGTCGTACCACTCGGAAAGCATGTAGCCGATCGATTCCAAGACAAAACCCTCTCAATCGGTCTCGTATTCACCACCGGCTCAATCCTGCTCGATCCACGCCGCCGGGAAGTGACGGGAACCACCACTGAGAAAATGGACCAACTGACTCCAGATTCGCAGGCCGCCACCTGGAACACAATAACTCAGGACCGCTGGCTAATCATTCCACAGCAGATTCTCGCTCAAAACCCATCTATAGAAATCAAGCAATTCCTAGAAGCTCCACCCCCAGGTCATTTCAATAACTATGGCCCAGCGGCAAACCTCGCTGAATCATATGACCTCATTGTCGGCTATAAAAATGTGCTGCCCGCAACACCTTTAACCAAATAAAGCCCGACTAAAAAGTGCGAACTTCACTGCTGGTAGCGCCAGGTACCCCGACGGAGCCGTCCGCGGCTCCGTCGGGATCAACAAAAATCACCTCAAATCAAACTCATCAATCTCCATACCAAACACCCCTACCATCCCCCATGCTCAGAATGCTCGTCCAAAACACCGTCCAAGACTACGCCACCTGGCGAGCCGTCTTCGACGAGAACACCCACACCTTCGCCCCCGCCGCCCTCACCCTCGAATGGGTCCGCCGCAACCCCGACGACCTCAACGAAGTCTGGTTCTGCCTCCTCGTCCAAGACCGCGCTAAAGCCCAGGCCTACCTCAACGACCCGACCCACGCCCAAATCGGCCAACGCGCCACCGTCACCGCCGGCCAAATCACCTACCTCACCGACGACTAAGAATCACGCCCCCCGCCCCCACCCAAATCGTGTATCCTTGATCAATCCCCACCACAAAGGAGCACACCCATGCCGCGCCCACTCATCCTCAACACCTCCCTCACCATCGCCATCTTCGTCCCCATCTCCACCATCCCAACCATGTCACTCATGTCCGGCTGCGAATCCACCCAGATCCGCGACCTCCTCAACTCACCCACGGCCATGGATCTCCTCTCCCCGCTCATCAAAGACGCCGCCAACAACTACATCGCCGACCTCACCAACCTCGCCGCCATGCTCGCAGACATCAAAACCCTCCAAGGCGCCCTCGCCTTCATCGACCAGATCCAGCCCACCCTCAAACAACTCAACACCGCCTACCAAACCCTCGCAAGCACCACCCCCGAAGAACGCCAATGGCTCTGGGAAGCCTTCGGCCCCAAACTCAACACCGCCAACGCTGCATTCCTCAACCAATCCGAATCCCTCACCAACACCACCACCTGGTCCCGCCTCCTCACCCCCGTCCTCGACAATGTAGAACTCTTCAAATAGCTCTCCCGCAGACCGACCAACTCTGTCTCCCCCTCCGGGTGCCACGGGTTGACCGCCCCCGTCAACCCGTGCTCTGGCCCCATCCGGGTGCTCTGCTTTGACCCGAAGGGCAAAGCAGGATCTTCACACTCGCATAACAAAAAATACTCTCCACACCTACACCCCCGTGCGCAAAATCCCGGCGCTCCCAAGCTTCCCCCTTGCACCCCACGGCCGATGTGCGACAATTCCCACATGACCAACGAGCATACAAATCAGACCAACGAACCAACCCTCACCAACGCACTCCTCGAAGACCTCCTCGACCCCACCGTCTCCACCCTCGACCTGTGCAACTACCACAACCTCTCCCTCCCCCGCCTCACCCAGATCCTCGACTCCGCCGACTTCCAAGCCGCCAAGCAATCCATCGCCCGCATCAACCAAGAGCGCACCGATCTCACCCACGCCGAATCCACCTTCCACGCCGCCGCCCGCCTCACCGACATCGTCAAGCAACCCCTCGACCACACCACCCCCCACCAAACCGAAACCACCCGCAAAGCCGCCACCAAACTCATATCCTTTACCCCTT